>PJTT01000112.1_pt1 | contig 139389 bp, 122 predicted proteins | sample 1512261 | NCBI WGS metagenome assembly PJTT01 (sample SAMN08177685, study PRJNA422409) | Soil metagenome, whole genome shotgun sequencing project. | isolation source: Soil (2) enriched on wood chips | place: USA: Madison | collected 2015-01-15 | reverse complement strand
CGTCGACCACCTGCTCGACATGGGGCGCTCGGCGACGAACGTGGTCGGCAACTCGGTGGCCGCGGCCGTGGTGGCCAAGTGGGAGGGGGAGCTGGAGGACATCCAGCCGGAGGCCGAGACGGCCACGGCCTGACCTCCCTCAGAGCTTGAAAGAAAGGGCGAGGCCTCGCGGCCTCGCCCTTTCTCTTTGCCCCCCCCAACCAACCCCGCCTCCCTCGCCCTCGTGGCGAGGGTCCATGCCGGCCGCTGCTCAGACCTCGCTCCAACGACAAAGGTCTGAGCAGGCTGAAGCATGGGTCCTGGGCACAAGGCCCCAGGAAGGCGAAGAGGGTCGTGAAGAGGGAAACCTTCCCCCTCCCCGGCCCAAAAATGGGACGCCTTGACCATTGACGGCGGCCTCGTCAGGCCCAATCTTTCGCGAGAGGGACTGCAAGGACAAACGCTATGGTCAAGCTGAAAACCATCGCCCATGCCACGCTGGTTGGGGCCGGCCTGGCCGGCGCGCTTCTCGCGGCCCCGGCCCTGGCCGCCAACAGCCCCGAAGAAACCGCCGCCGCGCCGCAGAAGGCCCAGCGCCAGTGCTTCCAGCTGTCGGACTGGCAGGGCTGGAGCGCCCCCGACAAGAACACCCTCTACATGAAGGTGCGCAATCGCGACGTCTACAAGGTCGACCTCGCCTGGGGCAGCAACCAGCTGACCTGGCCGGGCAATTTCCTGATCTCGACCGTCCGCGGCATCGACACCGTCTGCAACCCGATCGACCTGGACCTCAAGGTCTCCGACAGCAGCGGCTTCGCCATGCCGATCCGCGCCAAGACCATCACCAAGCTGACGCCGGAAGAGATCGCCGCCATCCCCAAGAAGGATCGGCCGTAGCCGACCGCGCATCCATCGCGACCTCGAGAAAGGCGCGGGCTCCGGCTCGCGCCTTTTCTCTTGGCCGCTCGCCGGCCTCGGGGTCTTAATGGCGCGACGTCAGCGGACCCGCGACGGGTCGGCGGCGATCGAGCGGAGCGACACCATGGGTCTGCTGGACAATCTGACGGGTCTGCTGGGCGGCCAGGGCGACCTGGCCGAAGCGGTCAAGAGCCTGGGCGTCGCCGGCGGGGTCGGCGGCCTCGTCGACGCCTTCCAGAAGGGCGGCCTTGGCGAAGTCGCCCAGTCGTGGGTCGCCAGCGGCCACAACCTGCCGGTCTCGGCCGAACAGATCCAGGCCGTGCTCGGCTCGGGCGCCGTCGGCCAGTTCGCCGAGAAGCTGGGCGTCGATCCGCAGACGGCGGCCGCCAAGCTGTCGGAGATCCTGCCGGGCCTGGTCGATCAGCTGACCCCAGGCGGCAAGCTGCCCGACGAGGGCATCGGCGGCGCGGTCGGCGACCTGCTGGGCGGTTTCCTGAAGAGCTAGGCCTCGCCCGCCGCCGCCAGCAGCGCCACGACCATGGCGTTTACCGGCGTGGCGATCCCGTGGGCGGCGCCCTTGCGGACGATCACGCCGTTGCGGGCGTCGATCTCCATGGGGCGGCCGGCCAGGCGGTCGGCGTGCAGGGAGTTGATCGAATCCGGCGGGCTGGCGCGATAGCCCGCCACCACTTCGTCGGGGAGCTCCAGTGGCAGGTCGGCGCCTTCCGCGCGGCCGACGGCGACGCATTCGGCCGCCAGGTCGCGCATGATCGCGGCGATGTCGTCGCGGCGGGCGATCCCGGCCGGCTTCAAGGTCAGGGCGCTGACGGCCCCGGCGCAATTGAGCACCAGCTTGCGCCAGGCGACGGTCTTGAAGTCCTCGCTGGTCGAAACCTCGATCGGCGCGTGGGCGAAGAGGGCGGCGAAGGCCTCGCCCGCCTCGCCGGCCGGAACCTTGATCCAGCCCAGCCGCCGCTGGCGGATCACGCCGGGCGCGGTGCGTTCGGCCGGAATGTCGACCACCGCCGGCGTGATGCGCTCGGCCGGCAGGTAGGGTGCGAAGCGCTCGACGTGCTCGACGCCGTTCTGCAACACCGCCACCCGCGTCTGCGGTCCGACCAGCCCGGCCAGCCAGGCGGCGGCGCCGACGGCGTCATAGGTCTTGGTCGTGACCAGCACCCAGTCGACCGGCACGGCATGGGCCGGATCGGTCAGCACCGTCGGCGTCGCCACGAGGGTCTCGTCCGGCGTCTCGACCTCCAGCCGCTCGAAGGCGGTGCGGGCGCACAGGGTCACGTCGTGAGCCTGGCCGAGCCAGGCCGCCAGGGTCCCGCCGACCGCGCCGGGACCGATCACCGCGATGCGCATGCATGCTCTCCAGAACGAAAAACGCCGCCCGGCTTAGCGGGCGGCGTCAATCTCGTCACGACGGTTTCGCGGACCTCAGTGGTCGGCCGAAACGATGTCGGTGCGCTTCTGGAGCATGGCCTCGAAGCTCGACCACACGCCGTCGGCGCCGTGCCACTGGCCCTTGGTCGCGGCCTTGGAATATTCCGTGGCGCGGGCCTCGAAGAAGTTGGCGTGCTCGACGCCGCTGAGCAGGGCCTGCAGCCACGGCAGCGGGTTTTCCTTCACGCCGTAGACTTCCGGCAGGTCCAGCTGGCGCAGGCGCCAGTCGGCGACGAAGCGGATGTACTGCTTGATGTCGTCGGGCGTCATGCCCTGGATGTCGCCGGCCTCGAAGGCCAGGTCGATGAAGTTGTCCTCCATGCCGACCACGGTCTTGCAGCAGTCGACGATGTCGTCGGCCACGCTCTTGGTGACCGCGCCGGTCTCCTTGTTGAAGGCGTGGTACAGCTTGATGATGCCGTCGCAGTGCAGGCTCTCGTCGCGGATCGACCACGAGACGATCTGGCCCATGCCCTTCATCTTGTTGAAGCGCGGGAAGTTCATCAGCATCGCGAACGAGGCGAACAGCTGCAGGCCTTCGGTGAAGCCGCCGAACATGGCCAGCGTGCGGGCGATGTCGGCATGGCTGTCGACGCCGAAGGTCTGCATGTAGTCATGCTTGGCCTTCATGGCCTCGTATTCCATGAACGCCGAGAACTCGGTCTCGGGCATGCCGATGGTCTCGAGGAGCAGGGCGTAGGCCGCGATATGGATCGTCTCCATGTTCGCGAACGAGGCCAGCATCATCTTCACCTCGGTCGGTTTGAACACCCGACCGTAGCGCTCCATGTAGTTGTCCTGCACCTCGACGTCCGACTGGGTAAAGAAGCGGAAGATCTGCGTCAGCAGATTGCGCTCCTTGTCGTTCAGCTTGACGGCCCAGTCCTTGAGGTCCTCGCCCAGCGGCACCTCTTCCGGCATCCAGTGGACCTGCTGCTGCTTCTTCCAGAAGTCGTAGGCCCAGGGATAGCGGAAGGGCTTGTAGCCGCCCGAGGGGATCATGAGGCCGGGCGTGGTGATCAGCGAGGCGGACATGGGCGGTCTCCAGAGCGGGCGGACGCGAATCGAGCGGGCGAGTAGGATCTAGATAGCGCAGGGCGACGGCGCGCATCTAGTGGTCAGATTGTCTCAGCACACAAGATGTTGTGGGCAGAATGGGTAACCAATGATGAATCGAGCTTACACCATCTATGGCGCGCTTGGCTCGGGCTCGGTCCCCGTCGAAGCGACTTTGACCCTATTGGGGCAGCCCTACACGGTCATCGAGGCGCCCACCTGGGAGGGCGAGGCGCAGCAGGCCAAGGTCGTGGCCGTCAATCCGATGAAGCAGATCCCGGCCCTTGTCACCCCCGACGGCGAGACGATCACCGAGAGCGCGGCGATCCTGATCTGGCTGGCCGACAACCATCCCGAAGCGCGGCTGGGGCCGGGGATCGGCGATCCGCGCCGGGGGCAGTTCCTGCGCTGGATGACCTTCATCCCGGCCTCGATCTATTCGCTGTTCTGGGTGCGCGACGATCCCTCGCGGCTGGCCGGCCCGGATCCGGAGGCGCAAGGCAGGGTCAAGGCCGCCACCGCCGACCGCATCGCCGACTGCTGGGCGATGATGGACGCCCAGGTCGAGCCCGACGCCTACATCCTCGGCGACGAACTGACCGTGCTCGACCTCTATGTCGCCGTCGTCAGCCGCTGGGGCTCGCGCCGGGTGCGGTTCTACGACCGCGCGCCGAAGATGGCCGACGTGGTGCGCCGGGTGGACGCCGATCCGCGGCTGGCGGAGTTCTGGGACAAGCGGTTCCCGTTCGTCGACGGCTGGGAGAGCAAGGGGGCCAGCGGGTGAAACGCCCCGTCAACCATATAGCTGAACCGCCTCTATGGCCTGAGCTACGGCGCTATCAAAGTCCATGTACGGGATTTTCTTTCTAACAGCCGGTAACCCAAGCGCCATAAGAGAAACGATACCTTCACCAATCTGCAGCTCATGCCCACTTTGATCTGGATTGTCGTAGTGAACACGTTGCACGCGATTGATGCCCAAATCACCGATAAGCATGATCACAGGCAGACCACTCGCCTCCGCAATTTGGAGCTCAATCCCCAAACCCGTCGATGGGAAACTAGCATCGGCGACAACGATATCCGCCTCCTCGACCATGCGACGATCCCAGTCATAACAAAGCGCCGCTCGATCGGCCTCCGGCTTCGATGCTAGTTGAGGATCACTGTCGACAAGCGCATAGCGAACAGATGTGACATTTGGCAACACTCTCAATGCGGCCGCCAGAATGTGAAGGCATGAAACATATTCCGAGAATATATCTCTAGGAACGTGCGTAAGCCCGCAGGCGATGTATATTTTCAAATCTGCCTCACGATGGCATTCTTACATTCGGTATCATGATTTTATGGCCCGTCATTTCACAAGCAATCTCATCTATAAATTGTGACGTAGCCATATTAACAAATTCACTTAGAAGCCAATTTCTTTGACCATCGAGAAATGAGTGCAGCTCAGACGGTCTATATCGACATATTTCACTCAACCTATGCATAGCCGCAAGCGTCAGAGTTACAGGACTCCTGTCGATTTCATATGCACCCGCAGATTTTAAATACCAAAGCGTATGCGACCCATTGATATAGTGGATAGCTCGCCACAATCCCGTGCTTAACCCCCCGAGCGCATGAAGCTCAGCATCGGTCGGGTCACTTACGGTAGCCCATGGTATTGCGGTTGATGAAAAAAGAGTGGGCGAACCGTCCGGCGCAGCAACAATCTCCCGCGGGAGGTGGCGCCGAAAATAATGCCAATCAGCATCATCAACGACCTCAGCCTTGAACCGTACCTCACCACTCCCGCTATCGCGGACAAAGGTCGCGCTCTTCAACGGCAAAAAGCGCTCCCGTGCATTTGCATAGCTGAGACAATAGGTCCGATGCACGAAGACCAGATTATAAAGCACGCCCTCCAAGCTGTGATTCACCTGAACCTCTGCTTCCCCGAAGTAGGCGATTAGCGAAGGCACAATCCCATGTGCACGGATCGCAATTCCCTCATTGCTTAGAACAACCTTACTGTTCGCCCCCCCGCATACGATGACGCCCAACACCATGATGAGGATCAAACGCCACCCCCTTTGCAGAAAGAAGAGCTTTTGCCGCATTCATAAAGCAATAATACAGTACAAGAGGTGATGATTCTATTGACAATCCATTGGCAGCCCTATGAAAATCCCGGGCCTGGCGCCAATAGTACAGCGCTTCATCTTTATGCTCCCGGCGAAGCCATAAGTCCACGTAATCAAAAGGATCAAGCGTCAAAACTGTTTTCATTCGAAAATTTATTGCGCGAGAAGCCTTTGCTAAGCTTATAGCTTTGTTTCCAATTCTAATTTGCTCAAAAGCCAAAACAGACCCCATGTCTGTAAAATTCAACTTTGACGGCAAGGCACGGTAAGTGCGACGATCGCAAATCGCGACATCACAGCTCACCCCCTCGGGCCTCAAATCTATTTTCAATCTTAAGGCGAGTGCGCCAGGCGTGCAAGCAGAGTCAACTGAAGCTTTACGGGGCCACGCTTGCCCGCTATTAGCCCCCTTGATGCACTTCGCCGCGACCAAAATTATTACCCGCAAAACGACCCGCTTCGGCGGGGCGGCGGGTATGCGCGCGATCTAACGCAAGCATCCCCAGACCAGCCCCGCACTGCGCGGGGCGGCTCTCTTGACCACGAGATCTGACGGCTCCCCGCGCTCCACATCACCAGGAGACGCAAGACTATGAGCCCCAAATTTTCCCGTTCGAACCCGCCGCACGTCGGCGTCGTCGGCGCCACCGGCCTGGTCGGCGGCATGATGCTGAAGCTGCTGGCCGAGCGGGCCTTCCCGCTGGCCTCCCTGCGGGTCTTCGCCTCGGCCCGCTCGGCCGGCCAGGCCCTGGCCTGGAAGGACGGGTCGGTGACCGTCGAGGACGCCGCCAGCGCCGACTTCGCCGGGCTCGACATCGTGTTCTTCTCGGCCGGCGGCGACACCTCGCGCGAACTGGCCCCCAAGGCCGCAGCGGCCGGGGCGATCGTCATCGACAACTCCTCGGCCTGGCGCAGCGACCCGGACGTGCCGCTGGTGGTGTCGGAGGTGAACCCCGACGCCCTGGCCGTGATCCCCAAGGGCATCGTCGCCAACCCCAACTGCACCACCATGGCCGCCATGCCGGCCCTGAAGCCGCTGCACGACCGGGCGGGCCTCAAGCGCCTGACCGTCAGCACCTACCAGGCCGCTTCCGGCGGCGGGGTCGAGGGCATCCGGGTGCTGTCCGAGCAGGTGCAGGCCGGCGCGGCCGGCGACCTCGACGGCCTGGCCCTGTCACCGGACGCCGCCCCCCTGCCCGAGCCGCAGAAGTGGGCCGTGCCGCTCGCCTACAACGTGGTGCCGCTGAACTACGTGCTGGGCGAGGACGGCTATACCGAGGAAGAGCTGAAGCTGCGCGACGAGAGCCGCAAGATCCTGGGCCTGCCGCAGTTGCCGGTCAGCGGCACCTGCGTGCGGGTGCCGGTGTTCAGCGGCCACGCCCTATCGATCAACGCCGAGTTCGAGCGGCCGATCTCGGTGGCCGAGGCGCTGGAGCTGCTGGGCAATGCGCCGGGCGTGGTGCTGGACGACGTGCCCAACCCGCTCGCCGCCACCGGCCAGGACCCGGTGTTCGTCGGCCGCGTGCGTCCCGACCCGACGGTCGAACACGGCCTGGCGCTCTTCGTGGTCGGCGACAACCTGCGCAAGGGCGCGGCGCTGAACGCCGTGCAGGTGGCCGAGGTGCTGGTCGGCGGCTGACGCTGATTGAGGGCTCCCGCCGCGCGGCGGGAGCCCTCCCCTCTAGGCGCGACAGCATGCCGCGCAGCCCTGGGGCGAGCGTTCATCCCCTCTTCACCGCGCGGGCGCGATGGCTGTCGGCAGGATGAAGATTTCGCAGCTTTCGACCACCGACACGGGCGCTTTCGCCGCCCCCGTCGCCTATCCCGGTGGGGCGGCGGCCGCGACGGCGGCGCTCAACGACACCACGGGATCGGTCGGTCTGGACCAGCAGCTGGGCGCCTATCACGCCCTGGCCGACCGCTGGGCCGGCGCGGGCCATGGCGAGCGCGCGGGCCTCTCCCAGGCGCTCAACGAGTCGCCCTTCGCCAAGACCGTGCAGTCGGCGCTGAACACCTTCACCAAGGCCGCCTGGGCGGGCTCCGACGCCGCCCCGCCGGTTCCCCAGCAGAAGGCGCTCGACGCCTTCGACGGCCTTTCCGAGACCGACCAGACCATCGTCGCCTCGCTGCAGGTCGGCGTGCCCGGCGCCAAGGGGCCGGCCAGCGTCGGCGACTACCGCGCCCGCCTGCAGTCCGACCGCGACGCCGCCCAGCCCTCGGCCACGCCGCGCGACACCGTCACCCTCTCGCCAGAAGCCCAGGCCCGCCTGGCCGGCGGAGCCGCGCCCGAGACGGCCGCCGCGCCGGCGGTCGAAGCCACCCCGGAAATGGCGGCGGCGATCAGCGCCTACGGCAAGGCGGCGCGGTAGGAAAACCCCTCTCTCTTTGAGAGAGGGAGGGGTCTATGGAGCGAAATGCGCCAGCGCCGCCGGCTCGCCCTTGCCCACGGTCACCTCGCCCGCCAGCCAGTCGATGAACGCCCGCACCCGGGCGGGCAGCTGGCCGCCGTGGCCGACATAGACGGCGTGGATCAACTCGATGTCGCCGGGATTGAAGGCTTCCAGCACCGGGACGAGGCGCCCCGCGGCGATGTCGGGCCCGACGTGCAGCACCGACAGCCGCGCGATCCCCTGGCCGGCCAGCGCCAGCACGCGGGCGCTCTCGCCGTCGCCGACCTCGGCGCGGCCGTGGACCGGTCGGAAGACGCCCTCGCCGTCGATCAGGAACGGCCAGGAGTCGCAGTGGCGGGCGAAGTTGAAGGTGATCAGCTCGTGACGAGGCAGATCGTCGGGATGGGCGGGCGTCCCGGCGCCCGCCAGATAGGCCGGCGAGGCGACCAGCACCATGCGGCTCTGGGCGATCTTGCGGGCCATCAGCTGCGAGGCCCGCATCGGCCCCACGCGGATGGCGACGTCGGCCCGCTCGTCCATCAGGTCGATCACCTGGTCGGTGACCGTGATGTCGAGCTGGATGTCGGGGTGGGCGGCCAGGAACCTCGGGGCCAGGGGCAGCAGATAGTGCTGGCCGAACGGCACGCTGGAATTGACCCGCACCCGACCGCGCGGGGCGGCGCTGGCGGCCACGGCGCGCTCGGCCTCGTCGAGGTCGGCCAGCACCCGCAGCGAGTGCTCGTGAAAGGTCTGGCCCTCGGCGGTCAGGATCAGCTTGCGGGTGGAGCGGTTGACCAGCCGCGCGCCGAGCCGCGCCTCCAGCCGGGCCACCAGCTTGCTGACCGCCGACGGGGTCATCCGGAGCGAGCGCGCCGCGGCCGAGAAGCCGCCCTGCTCCACCACCCGGACGAAGACCTCCATCTCGGCGGTGCGATTGATTTCCTGTCGCGCCATCGCGTCTTCAATTCACAAGTGATGATCCTTCCGGCAATCTAATTCATCGAAGGCGCCAGCGCTATCTGACGGTCCGCACATTCACCGGAGCCGGCCGTCATGCCCCTCGCCCTCTATGCTTTGACCGTCGGCGCCTTCGGCATCGGCGTCACCGAGTTCGTCATCATGGGCCTGCTGTTGCAGGTATCGGCCGACCTCGGCGTCTCGATCCCCACGGCCGGCTGGCTGACCACCGGCTACGCCCTGGGCGTCTTCGTCGGCGCGCCGATCCTGACCCTGGCCACGCGCCGCCTGCCGCCCAAGACCACGCTGCTGGCCCTGATGGCCATCTTCACCCTGGGCAACCTGGCCGCCGCCCTGGCGCCCAACTTCGCTCTCCTGATGGGCGCGAGGATCGTCACGGCCCTCGCCCACGGCACCTTCTTCGGCGTCGGCTCGCTGGTCGCCGTCTCGCTCGTGGCGCCCGAGCGCAAGGCCTCGGCCATCGCCATCATGTTCACCGGCCTGACCCTGGCCACCCTGCTGGGCGTGCCGTTCGGCGCCTGGCTGGGCCTGGCCTTCGGCTGGCGCTCGACCTTCTGGGCGGTGGCCGCCATCGGCGCCCTGGCGCTGGTGATCCTGGCCCTGCTGGTCCCCAAGGGCGACAAGGCCGCCGAGCCTGCGCCCCTGAAGGAGGAGTTCGCCGTGCTGGCCCGTCCGCAGGTGCAGCTGGGCCTGGTGATGACCGTGCTCGGCTTTGGCGGGGTGTTCGCGGTGTTCACCTACATCCAGCCGATCCTCACGCAGCTGGCCGGCTTCTCGGAGGCGGCGGTGTCGCCGATCCTGCTGGTGTTCGGCGCTGGCCTGGTGGCCGGCAACCTGCTGGGCGGCCGCTGGGCCGACAGGAACCTCAACGCGGCCCTGGCCGGGAGCATCGCCGTCCTGACCGTGGTCATGCTGGCCTCAGGCTGGGCGTTCCACGACAAGGTCGGCGCCGTGCTGGCCGCCTTCCTGCTGGGCGCGGCCGCCTTCGCCACTGTCGCCCCGCTGCAGATGCGGGTGCTGAGCCAGGCCGGCGGCGCGGGCCAGGGCCTGGCCTCCAGCCTCAACATCGCCGCCTTCAACCTCGGCAACGCCATCGGCGCGGCCCTGGGCGGCGCGGTCATCGCCCGCGGCGCGGGCCTGGCGGCCATCGCTCCGATCGCGGCCCTGGTGCCGATGGCCGCCCTGGCCCTGGCCGCGCTGAGCCTTGGCCTGGAGCGCCGCGAGAAACTGGCGGCGGCGTAGCGCCCAATCTCCTCCCCCGTGAAACGGGGGAGGGGGACCACGAAGTGGTGGAGGGGGCGTGACTGGGCGCCGAGCTCCGTCACTCGCCCCAAAGCCGAAAGTCGGATCGAGCAAGAACCGCTCCTGCGGGAGCGCTATCGCCGACCGGCCGGGATCCCTTCCCCCGTCTTCCTCAGGAGACTTCCCATGGAATACCGCACGCTCGGCCAGTCCGGCCTCAAGGTCCCCGCCCTCAGCTTCGGCGCCGGCACGTTCGGCGGCCAGGGGCCGCTGTTCAGCGCCTGGGGCGACACCCGCGTCGAGGAGGCCCGGCGGCTGATCGACATCTGCCTGGAGGCCGGCGTCACCCTGTTCGACACCGCCGACGTCTATTCGGGCGGCGCCTCCGAGGAGATCCTCGGCGAGGCCCTGGTCGGCCGCCGCGACGAGGCGCTGATCTCGACCAAGCTCGGCCTGCCGATGGGCGAAGGGCCGCTGGACGCCGGGGCCTCGCGCCTGCGGCTGGTGCGCGGGGTCGAGGCGGCGCTGAAGCGGCTGAAGACCGACCGCATCGACCTGCTGCAACTGCACGCCTTCGATGGCGTGACGCCGGTGGAGGAGACGCTGTCGGCCCTCGACGACCTCGTCCGCGCCGGCAAGGTGCTCTATGTCGGCGCCTCCAACTTCGCCGGCTGGGAGCTGATGAAGTCGCTGGCCGCCGCCGACCGCCACGGCTGGCCGCGCTATGTCGCCCACCAGGCCTATTACTCGCTGGCCGGCCGCGACTACGAGTGGGAGCTGATGCCGCTGGCCGCCGACCAGGGCGTCGGCGCCATGGTCTGGAGCCCGCTGGGCTGGGGGCGCCTGACGGGCAAGATCCGCCGCGGCCAGCCGCTGCCGGAAACCAGCCGCCTGCACCAGACCGCCGACGCCGGCCCGCCGGTCGACGACGAGCGCCTCTACCGCATCGTCGACGCCCTGGACGCCATCGCCGCCGAGACCGGCAGGACCGTGCCGCAGATCGCCATCAACTGGCTGCTGCGCCGCCCCACGGTCTCCAGCGTGATCATCGGCGCCCGCACCGAGGAGCAGCTGCGCCAGAACCTCGGCGCCGTCGGCTGGAGCCTTAGCCCCGAACAGGTCGCGGCCCTGGACGCCGCCAGCGCGGTCACCCCGGCCTATCCCTACTACCCCTACTGGCGCGAAGGCGGCTTCCGGCAGGTGAACCCGCCGCTGGTGTAACCCCCTTTTGTCATCCCGGCCGCAGCGAAGCGGAGCGCCGGGACCTCCCACGGTTCCGATATCGCCCACGTGGGAGATCCCGGCTCTACGGACCGCTGACGCGGTCCTCCGGCCGGGATGACAAACAGGTTGGGCGCGCGATGGGTTTTCCCGAGGCCCCCGCGTCTCGCCCCCATGGCCCGCCCGGCCGCCGCCTGCTAAGCCCCGGCCATGCTCACCGATCCCTTCTTCTACGCCGTCGCCATCCCCGCCGTGATCCTGGTGGGGCTGGCCAAGGGCGGGTTCGCGGGGATCGGGGTGGTGGCCACGCCCCTGCTGGCCCTGGCGGTGGGACCGGTGAAGGCCGCGGCGATCCTGCTGCCGCTCTTGATCCTGCAGGACGTCGTCGGCGTCTGGTCCTATCGCAAGACCTGGGACAAGGGCCTGCTGATCCTGATGGTCCCGCCGGCCGCGGTCGGCATCTTCCTGGGCTGGGCCCTGGCGGCGCTGGTGTCGTCGTCGGCGGTGGAGCTGGCAGTGGGGCTGGTCTCGGTGCTGTTCGCCGCCCAGCGCCTGTGGGCCGAGCGGGCGGTCAAGGCCGCCGCCGCCGTCGAGGCCGGACCGGGCCGGCCTTGGCTGGGCGTCCTCTGCGGCATGGCCTCGGGCTTCACCAGCCAGATCTCCCACGCCGGCGGCCCGCCGTTCCAGATCTACGTCCTGCCGCGCCGCCTGCCGCGCGACGTCTTCGTCGGCACCAGCGCCATCTTCTTCGCCATCGTCAACTGGATGAAGATGCCGGCCTACCTGGCTCTCGGCCAGTTCACGCCCAGCGTGCTGACCGCCGTGGCCGTGCTGACGCCCCTGGCCCTGGCCTCCACCTGGGCCGGCGTCTGGCTGGTGCGGCGCGTGCCGGCCGAGGGCTTCTACAAGGTGATCTACGTCCTGCTGATCCTGGTCGGAACCAAGCTGGCCTGGGACGGATTGATGGGGCTGATGTGATGAACGGTCGCGCTTGCGATATGCCCTTTCGGCGCCATGATGATCGGCGTTTATACGTCACCCAATTCGACTAGGCTGGGCGGGCCATGACGATCTCAGACTTCACCAAGCACTATCCCACGTCGGGCGCGAAGCTGGCCGACCTGATCGTGCACCTGGCGGGCCTCGCCTGCGCCCTGCTGGGCGGCGGCATCCTGCTGGGCCTGGCCTTCGGCCTGGGCTCGCTGAGCCAGATGGCGGCCATTGGGGTCTATACGGTGGGCATGGTGACCATGCTGTCGCTGTCGACCGCCTACAACTTCTCCAAGGCCCGCTGGCAGCCGCTGCTGCGCCGCTTCGACCACGCCGGCATCTTCATCATGATCGCCGCCTCCTACACCCCCTTCACCACCCAGAACCTGACCGGCTGGTGGGCCATCGGCATGACCGCCGCCGTCTGGGGCATCGCTGGCCTCGGCGTGCTGGCCAAGCTGTTCCTGCCGGGCCTCGACAAGCGCTTCTGGGTCGGCCTCTACATGGCGCTGGGCTGGCTGGTGCTGGTGGCCATCAAGCCGATGATCGAGGGCCTGTCGTGGGTGGCCCTGCTGCTGCTGGCCATCGGCGGCATCGTCTATTCCACCGGCACGGTGTTCTACCTGATGCGCCGGCTGAAGTTCCGCCGCGCCATCTGGCACGGCCACGTGATCGGCGGCGCGGGCCTGCACTACGCGGCCGTGCTGGTCGGAGTCGTCCTGGCCGGCGCCCGGGCCTGATCCGCATGGCCCGCGACGGAGCACCGCACGGGAACGAGCCGACCGGAACCGAAACCCGGATCACCATCCAGAGCCTGCTGCGCGACTGGCGCGGCCCCGATCCCCTGCGCGGCAAGCGCCTGCCGGCGCCGCTGGCGAGCGCCCACGCCGAGGCCGTCGGCTTTCCGGGCGTGCGCCTGTCGATCGAGCAGGCCGAGGACGCGCTGAAGGCCGCCGCCGACCGCCTGGCGCCGGTGCGCTCGCTGATCGGCATGGACGAGTTCAACATCCTGGCCCTGTCGGGCGGGGCGGCCGGCGGCGCCTATGGCGCGGGCGTGCTGACGGGCCTGTCCAAGGCCAGCCGGCGGCCGCACTTCGCCATCGTCACCGGCGTCTCGACCGGGGCCCTGATCGCCCCCCTGGCCTTTCTCGGCCCGGACTGGGACGACCGCCTGACCGACGCCTATCTGGGCGGCCACGCGGCCGAACTGCTCAGCCTGCGACGCCTGGCTCCCGCGCTCGGCCCCAGCATCTTCAAGGGCGAGAGCCTGGACGCCCTGGTCGAGCCTTTCGTCGACGAGACCCTGATCGAGGCCGTCGCCATCGAGCACGCCAAGGGCCGCCGCCTGCTGATCGCCACCACCAATCTCGACAACCAGCGGGCCACGATCTGGGACATGGGCGCGATCGCCACGCGCGGCGGCCCCGAGGCGGTGAAGCTGTTCCGCGAGATCCTGGTGGCCTCGGCCTCGGTGCCCGGCCTCTTCCCGCCCAAGCTGTTCGACGTCGAGTGCGACGGCGAGCGGCGCCAGGAGATGCATGTCGACGGCGGCGTGGCCGCGCCGCTGTTCCTGATGCCCGACGCCCTGCTGCACTGGCGCAACCTCGGCTCGCGGGTGCGCCGGGGGCGGGTCTACGTTATCGTCAACACGGTGCTAGACCCGTCGGTGCGCTCGACCCCGCCGGGCGTGGCCTCGATCATGGGCCGCAGCTTCGAGACCATGCTGCGGTTCTCATATCGTCAAGCCTTGAGCCTGGCCGAGGGCTTCTGCACCCGCCACAACCTGCCGCTCAGCGTGGCCTCGATCCCGGGCGACTTCGACGGCTTCAACATGCTGCGGTTCGACACCGTGACCATGCGCAAGATCTACGACAAGGCCGAGGCCCTGGCGGCCGACGACAAGGTCTGGACCAGCCCGGCCCTGGAGCCCACCGGCTGGCGCGGCCTCTTCCGCCGCCCCGGCGGCCGGCCCAAACCCGAGCCCGGCGCGATCAGCCTGGATCCCGGGACCGAGGCCTGAGGGCTAGGGCGACTTTCGGGGGGGACGAGACATCATGACGCCGCGACGAACCTTCGCACCGGGCCTTCTGGCGGCGGCCTGCGCGATCAACCTGGCGCTGGCTGGCCTCGCCGCGGCCGCGCCGCTGTGGGCCGTGCGCTGCCCGGCGACGAGCACCGGCTTCTGGGAGAACGGCGCGCCGATCCCCGACGACGCCGCCGACGACTATCTGGTCGTCGCCTTCGATGACGGCGTGACCACCACCTTCCAGGGCGAGATGGACCTCTATGCCGGGTGCGACGCCAAGGCCGCCCTGGTGCGCTGCGCCCTGGGCGCGGAGAAGGCCCCAGCCCCTTCCGACGCCCCGAATTCCAACGCCCCTGTGCGAAAGATCCTGACCTACGACCGCGCCGCCGGCGCCCTGCGTGTCGAGGCCTGGCCCACGGCCAGCCCCGCCAACCGTCGGATCAGTATCGGCCGGTGCCGTCCCGAGAGCGAATAGGCGTGGCCAGCCTAGGCCGCTCGCATTGCAGGCCCGAAACCGACCGCAGTCATCCGGCAGCACAAGACCGCTAGGCGTGCCGGGGTTTCAGTCTTTCGGTCCGGTCATGCGCAAGCTCATCCTTCCCGCCCTCGCCGTCGCCCTGCTCGCCGTCTCGGCGGCTCACGCCCAGCCGCCCGGCGGCGGTCGCGGCGGTCCGCCTCCCGGAGGCGGCGGCCCCGGCGGACCGGGCGGCCCCGGCGGCGGGTCCAAGCAGACGGATCTCGACAAGGTGGTGATCACCGGCGTGGTGCTGGCGCTCGATCCAGCCGCCGATCGGGTGACGATCGCCTATGCGGCCTCGGAGCCGCTGAACTGGCCGGCGGGGACCATGCCCTTCGCCACGGTCAAGCCGGGCATGCTGGGCGAGGTGGCGGTGGGCCAGAAGGTGCGCTTCACCCTCAGCAATCACCGTATCTCGGCGTTCCTGCCGGAAGGTCCGCCGCCGGAAGGCGGTCCGGGTCCCGGCGGTCCGCCTCCTGGCGGACCTGACGGCAAGCCGGGCGGCCCGCCTCCGGGCGACGGCTCGGATCGTCCGCCGCCGCCTCCGCGCTGACGCGCGGCAGGGAGCTTCTTCAGCCAGCCTTCTTCAAATAGCGCGCGCGGGTCTTCTCGACGCGGGGCGGGTCGGCGCGGAAGTCGGCGGCCACGCCCAGGCGGGCGTTGCACGACGGGCAGCGCACGTGGTCCTCGTCGGTCAGCTCGGCCGGCGGGTCGAAGCGGGTGCCGCAGGGCTTGCACTTCCAGTCGCCGACTTGCGGCGGCGGCGGAGGCGCGGCCGGTTCGGGCGTCACCACCCGGGCCGTCTTCTGCAGGCGCTCGAGCGGCGGCGGACCGCCAGGCGCGGCGACACCGCTCTTCAGGCTCAGGATTTTGCGGCGCGGGGGCTCGCTATCGCTCATGACGCTCGACGACTTTACGGAAGGATGGTCGCTAGCTGCATGATCGCGGCCGGAAACTCAAGGGTTCGCACGCCTGAGGGGACCCAAAGGGGGCCCAAGGGAGCATCGAAGGCCCCGCTCACCACTCCGGCTTGAGGCTGAACGACAGGGCCACGACCGAGTCTTCCTGGGTGGCCATGCCCATGATCTGGTCCTTGGCCTTGATCTCGCGGCGGATGTAGCCGACCGAGGCCTGCATGGCCCCGCGCCGCCATCCGACCCCGGCCTGGGCGTCGCCGATCAGCTTGCTGGTGGTGTCGGCGGTGATGCCGGCCCGGCTCCAGTCGCCATCCTGGCCGCGCAGCAGGTTCATGCCGACCAGCTGGCCGCTGGCCCCGGCGAACAGGTACCAGCGCCCGCGGTCGCCGAAGGTCTCGCGGCCGTCGCGCACGCCCAGGCCGTCGATGACGCGGTCCTCGACGCTCTTGCCGCTGCTCTTGCCGATGCGCACCATGCCGCCGAGCTCGGCCGAGCCGCCGGCCCCGCCGAAGCCCAGGCCCGCGTGCGGGGTGAAGTCGACCGACAGCTTGCCGGCCCCGAACTTGGCCGCCGCCGGCCAGCCGCGCGAAACGCTGACGTCCACGGTGTCGGCGTCGAAATTGGCCGCGCCCGGGCGCACCAGGCTGAGCGGCGCGCTCTGGGCCAGGCGCGAGGAGCTGGCCACCGAGACCCGCACCGAGTCCACGGCATGGCCGTTGTCGCCGACCACGACGCTGCTCGAGCGCCAGCTGACCGGCCCGCGCTCGTCGTAATAGCGGTCGGCGTCCAGCAGGTTGGCGTCGCCGTAGAGGCCCGCGGGCGACATGGCGAAGGCCTCGCCCTCGGCTTCCGTGGCGCGGGTGTCGACGGGGCGCGCGACGAAGGCGGCCGCCGAGGGCTGGGCCGGAGCCCGCCGTGCAAGATCCAGTTTCTGAAGGGTCGGGCTGAGCGACGGCGCGGCGGCGGGCGCGGGCTTGGCCCGCTTGCCCTTGCGGACAGCGGCGTCAGCCTGCGCGCCCGCGAGCGCCAGCATGGCGCCGCAGCACGTCGCGATCGTCACGCAAACGATACGCATTGCGGATTCCCCAATCCCAATCCTGCCCACCGTATCCGGCATTTCGGATACGTCCACCGGGAAAACCCGGCGTTCGGTGAACAGTCAGTGACTGTATTGGTTCCGCACAGAAAAACAGCGGCGCGATATGTCGCGCCGCTGTGGTTGATTGTCGCCTTTACGCTCGCTTTACTGGCAGGCGAGGCACTCTTCGTAGTCGGTCTTTTCCGCGACGTCGAAGCCGCCCTCACCCGCCTCGGCCTTGCCGTCGGCGCCGGCGTAGGCCGCGCGCTGAACCGACTTGGAGCGCAGGTAGTAGAGGCTTTTGACGCCCCGCTCCCAGGCCTGCCAGTGCAGCATGTGCAGGTCCCACTTGTCGACGTCGCCGGGCAGGAAGATGTTCACCGACTGGCTCTGGCAGATTTCCGGCGTGCGGTCGGCGGCCAGTTCGACCACCCAGCGCTGGTCCAGTTCGAAGGCGGTCTTGTAGACGTCCTTCTCGTCCTGGCTCAGGAACTCCAGGTGCTGGACCGAGCCTTCGTTCTCCAGGATCGAGCCCCACACCAGGTCGGTGTTCTGGCCCTTCTCTTCGAGCAGCTTCTCCAGGTAGGGGTTCTTCACCGCGAACGAGCCCGACAGGGTCTTGTGGGTGTAGATGTTGGCCGGGATCGGCTCGATGCCGGCGCTGGTGCCGCCGCAGATGATCGAGATCGAGGCGGTCGGGGCGATGGCCAGCTTGTGCGAGAAGCGCTCCTTGGAGCCGCGATCGGCGGCGTCCGGGCACGGGCCCTTCTCTTCGCCGAGAGCGATCGAGGCCTTGTCGGCCTCGCGGCGCAGGTGCTTGAACATCCGCATGTTCCAGCTCTTGGCCAGGGCGCTTTCGAACGGCACGTTCTGGCTTTGCAGGAACGAGTGGAAGCCCATCAGGCCTAGGCCCACCGAACGCTCGCGCATGGCGGCGTAGGCGGCGGTCGAGGCCGCGTCCGGGGCGCGATCGATGAAGTCCTGCAGGACGTTGTCGAGGAAGCGCATGACGTCCTCGATGAAGGTCGGGTGGTCGCGCCACTCCAGGAACGTCTCGGCGTTGACGCTCGACAGGCAGCAGACCGCGGTGCGCTCCTTGCCCAGGTGGTCGGTGCCGGTGTGCAGCATGATCTCGCTGCACAGGTTCGACTGGCGCACCTTCAGGCCCAGCTCGCGCTGGAACGACGGCATGGCGCGGTTCACGGTGTCGGAGAAGATCAGGTAGGGCTCGCCGGTCTGCATGCGCAGATCCAGGATCTTCTGCCACAGTCCGCGGGCCTCGACTTCGCGCAGCACTTCGCCGGTCTTGGGCGAGCGCAGGCCGAACTTCAGGCCGTCACGCACGGCGTGCATGAACTCGTCGGTGATCGAGATGCCGTGGTGCAGGTTCAGGGACTTGCGGTTGAAGTCGCCCGAGGCCTTGCGGATTTCCAGGAACTCTTCGATTTCCGGGTGGTGGATGTCGAGATAGACGGCGGCCGAGCCACGGCGCAGCGAGCCTTGGCTGATCGCCAGGGTCAGCGAGTCCATCACGCGGATGAAGGGGATGATGCCCGAGGTCTGGCCCTGGCCCTTGACCTTCTCGCCGATCGAACGGACGCCGCCCCAGTAGGTGCCGATGCCGCCGCCGTTGGCCGCCAGCCAGACGTTCTCGTTCCAGACGCCCAGGATGCCGTCGAGGCTGTCGTTGACGGCGTTGAGGAAGCAGCTGATCGGCAGGCCGCGATCGGCGCCGCCGTTGCTGAGCACCGGGGTGGCCGGCATGAACCACAGGCGGCTCATATAGTCGTAGACGCGCTGGGCGTGGTCGGCGTCGTCGGCGAAGGCCGTCGAGACGCGCGCGAACATGTCCTGGTAGGACTCGCCCGGCAGCAGATAGCGGTCTTCCAGCGTGGTCTTGCCGAAGTCGGTCAGCAGGGCGTCGCGCGAACGGTCGACCTCGACCTTGCGCACCAGCGCCAGGGCCGGACGTTCCTTGAAGGCCGACGCAGGGCGCGCGGCAGCTTGAATCTTGGTCGCTTCACCAGCGGTCATGTGCAGAACCCGTCCATTTACCATGCGCTTGCGAGAAGCCGTCCGCTTCCGGCGAAGCCGCTAGATATAGTGGGCGTTGCGCCCCCAGAGCCCATATATGGGGCCACAGACCCCGCCTCTTCGTCAACGGGTCGGAACGCTTCCGAGGCGAGTTTTTCGTTAACAAGCTGTGAACGCCTGGAGGTTCCCCGTGCGTATCAAGGGGTTGCCCACATGAGAATTTTTCGGCGCGGCGAAGCGCCGCAGCAGCGTTAACGAAGCTCCGCGACCGGAGGGGTCGGCCAACCGACGATTCCGGATTCTTCGGAAGGGTTCGGAGTAAAAAAGAGCGGGGATAGATGACCGAGATCCCTCTCCCCTTGCGGGAGAGGGTGGCCTCCGAAGGAGGTCGGGTGAGGGGTCGAAAGTCCTGTCGGCCGCGAACGGCGGATCGACCGAGTGGGGCCTTGAAGTTCTGAGAGACCCCTCATCCGTCGGCTTCGCCGCCACCTTCTCCCGCAAGGGGAGAAGGATCAAAAGCAAAAGGCCCCGGAGTTTCCTCCGGGGCCTTCGCATTTCGTCGGGAAGCGTAAGCCTCCGTCCGGGATCCGATCTTAGAAGTTGATCGAGATCGTCGAACGACGGTTCAGCGGTTCCTTCACGCCGTCGCCGGTGGCGACGGCCGGGGCGCTTTCACCCTTCCAGTCGACGCCGAGGGTCGATTGGGCGACGCCCAGACCGACCAGAGCGTCAGCCACGGCCTTCGCACGACGTTCCGACAAGCGGACGTTGTACTTCGGCGAGCCCGAGGTGTCGGTGTGACCGACGACCACGATCTTGGTGGCCTTGCCGTCGTTGGCGTACTTCGCGGCTTCCGAAACCACCGACTGGGCTTCCGGCGTCAGCACGTACTGATCGAACGGGAAGTAGACGATGAATTCGCGCGCTTCGAACGCCGGCGGAGGCGGCGGGGGAGGCGGCGGGGGCGGAGGCGGCGGGGGCGGCGGGGGCGGGGGAGGCGGCGGCGGCGGGGGCGGCGGCGGGGGCGGCGGAGCCGCGAACGAGTACCGCAGGCCGACCGTCAGCGACTGGTCGTTGTACTGACCTTCGAACGTGCCCGGCTGCAGAGCGGCCGAACCCTTCGACTGCCAGCTGTGGTCGTCGGTGGCGAAGTAGCGGTAGGTGACGTCGAGCTTCAGCTTGTCGGTCGCCTTCCACGACATGCCGGCGATGCCTTGCCAGGCGATCGCGATGTCGTCGTCGTCAACGGTCAGGTTCTGGATCGCCGGGTTGGCGGTCGTGATCGCGCCCGAGACGCCGCTGAACTGACCCAGGGTCTGAACGTCCAGGCGGTTGACGCCGAGACCGGCGCCCAGGAACGGGTTGAACTTGGCGTCCGGCGCGAAGTCGTACAGGACGTTGAACATCAGCGACCAGGACTCGATCGAGCCCGACGGCGAGCCGCAGGTCGGCGCGGCGGTCGTGCGGGTCACGCCCGGGGTGCAGAGACCGCGCGGTTGCTGACGGACGGGGTTGCCGCGGACGCTTTCCAGATCGCCCGGACGGTAGCCGCCTTCGAGTTCAGCGCGCCAGTTCGGGGTGAACTGGTAGCCCAGACGCACGAAGCCGGTCCAATCGGACTCGCTCTTCCAGGTCCAGTGATAGTGAGCGCCGTCCGGAGCGTTGCCGTCCGACTCGGAGTTGGTGGGGCTCGGCCAGTGGTAGCCGAGGTCGACCGCGCCGTACCAGCCGGTCTCTTGGGCCGAAGCGCCCGACGCGGCGAACACCGCGGCCAGGGCGGCTCCCGCCAGGAGTTTGAGTTTCATATCAAGAGCCCTCTATTGCCCTGCACGGCCAAACGGCCGAGCATCGTTATACCAAGGCGCACGTTCCGCGAAAGTGTCGGCTCGGCAACACCGTCCAAAGTTTCACCGAGGCGGAAAGCCCCCCGCGACACCTCACGGTCGCCCTGTGAAACCCGTTCGCCGAATCTGGCGACCGGGGCTTCCCGAAGGCGCCCGCTCCCCTCTCGGTTCGCACGCAAAGCGCGTCCGCGCAAGGCCTTCCGTAGCGTCGCGCAGGTTCTAACGGCGGAAAAATGGCCGTAATGGCCAAGTTTTCCACATGGTGTCCGGCTACCTGCGACCTTGATGGGCGCAGGCGGGCCTCACCCAGCGTCGCGCAGCCGCTTGCGCTTTCCGCCCAGGGCGTCCGGCCGGTTGAGCACCTTGCGGTATTCGTCGCGGCGCTCGTGGATCGAGGCGATGACCAGCCCCATGGGCACGCCGATATCGACCAGCACCGCCTCGGAAAGCTGCAGCGAGGCCTCGATGGTCTCCGGAACGGCGTCCGTGGCCCCCAGTTCATAGAGCCGCGCGGCGTGGCGGGCGTCGCGGGCGCGGGCGACGATGGTCAGGTCGGGACGATGGCCCCGGGCGGCGGCCACCACCGCCTCGGCGGCCTCGGGCGCGTCCATGGTGACGACCACCGCGCGGGCGTGATCGAGGCCGCAGCGCTCGAGCAGCTCGATCCGGGCGGCGTCGCCGAAATAGACGCGGTGGCCGGCGCGGCGGCCCTGCTGCACCAGGCCAGGGTCGCGGTCGATGGCGATCCACGGCAGGTCGTGGCGGTCGAGCATGTCGCCGACCAGCCGCCCCACGCGTCCGAAACCGACCACCAGCACCCGGCCCTTGGGCTCCTCGGTCGACAGGTCCACGCCCTCCGGCGTCTCGGTGGTCTCGGCCGGGGTCTTGCGCCCCAGCCGCGCGCCGATGCCGGTCAGGGCCGGGATCAGGAACATGGTCAGGGTGGCGGCCACCAGCACGGCCTGGCCGACCGAGGGGCTGACCACCTCGGCGTCCATGGCGTTAGCCAAAAGCACGAAGGCGAACTCGCCGCCGGCCGCCAGGGCCAGAGCGCTCTCGGCCGAGGCCCGGTTGGAGAGGCCAAACAGCTTGCCCAGACCGAACACCATGCCCGCCTTCACCACCACCAGGCCGACGGCCGTGCCCAGCACCAGGACCGGCGAGGCGACCAGCAGCGACAGGTCCAGGCGAATGCCCAGCGACACGAAGAACAGCGACAGCAACAGGCCCTTGAAGGGCTCGATCTTGACCTCGACCTCGTGGCGATACTCGGTCTCGGCCAGCAGCACGCCGGCGACGAAGGCGCCGAGAGCCATCGACAGGCCCGACAGCGCGCTGACCAGGCCCGCCCCGATGATCACCAGCAGGCAGGCGGCCATGAACATCTCTTCGCTCTTGGCCTTGGCGACCGAGCGCATCATCGGCCGCAGGGCCAGACGGCCGACCAGCACGATGCCCCCCAGGCCGAGGGCCGCCGGCAGCAGGGCCAGCAGGCCGCGAGCGTCGAACTCGCCATGTCCGCGGCCCAGGATCGCCAGGGTGATCAGGATCGGGGCCACCGCCAGGTCCTGGAACAGCAGCACCGAGAAGGTCGCGCGACCACCCTCCGCGTGCAGCCGCTTGCGCTCGGCCAGCACCGGCACGGCGATGGCGGTCGACGACAGGGTCAGGGCCGAGCCGATGGCCAGGGCCGCCACCGGCGACTGGCCCAGCAGCATGGCCACCGCCCCCAGGGCCAGCGAGCAGCCGACCACCTGGGCCGCGCCCAGGCCGAAGACGTATTTGCGCAAGAGCCGCAGGCGCTCCCACGACAGCTCCAGCCCGATCATGAACAGCAGGAAGACGACGCCGAACTCGGCCAGCTGGCCGATCTCGTCGGGATTGTCGACGGTGACGTAGTCGAGCCAGGGGGCGATGCCGATCAGCCGGCCCAGGCCGAACGGCCCCAGGATCACGCCGGCCAGCAGGAAGCCGAGGATGGGGTTGATCTTCAGGCGCTTGAACAGCGGCGCGACGATCCCGGCCGTGGCCAGGAACAGGACCAGATCCTTGTAGTCCGCCGGTGAAACCTCGTGGTTCAAGCGCCCTGCCCTCCTTGGTCGATCCTAATCAGTCGCCGCCTTCAGCCGTACGCCCGGTCCCCACGCGCTCGCTTCGGGCTCGCCGCCCTCGACCGCCGCGATCAGCACCGCGCCGCCCTCTTCGAGCGCATCGATGAGAAGCCGCTCGGTGCTATGGTGCAAGGCGTGGCGCTCGGTCTCGAAGTCCTTGACCGTGCTGCGCGACACCCCCGCCTTGTCCGCGAGCTCGCCTTGCGACCAGTTGAGCAGGCCGCGGGCGCCCCGGCATTGGGCCGGAAGGAGAATTTTTGCGTGAGGCATCTGGAAACTCGCGGGCTTGTCACCCATATTGGTTGAGTACGCCCGAAAAAGATGACCGTCAAGGAGGCTTCATGCACCACACCTCGCTGATCGCAACCATCGTCGCGGGGCTTGGCCTGGCCTTCGTCTTCGGCGCGCTCGCCAACCGGTTGAAGCTTCCCGTGCTGGTCGGATACCTGCTGGCCGGGGTGCTCGTAGGGCCCTTCACGCCGGGCTATGTGGCGGACCAGGAACTGGCCCCACAGCTGGCCGAGATCGGCGTCATCCTGCTGATGTTCGGGGTGGGCCTGCACTTCTCGGTCAAGGACCTGATGGCGGTGCGCAAGATCGCCATCCCCGGCGCCGTCGTGCAGATCGCCGCCGCCACCGTCATGGGCGTGGGCCTGGCCGTCGCGCTGGGCTGGGGCTGGGGCGCGGGCGTGGTGTTCGGCCTGGCTTTGTCGGTCGCCTCGACCGTGGTGCTGCTACGCGCCCTGCAGGAGCGCCGGCTGATCGAGACCGACCGGGGACGCATCGCCGTAGGCTGGCTGATCGTCGAGGACCTGGCCATGGTGCTGGCCCTGGTGCTGCTGCCGGCCCTGTCGGGCCTGATGGGCGGCGCCCCGCCGGCCAACGCCTCGGGCGGCCTGCTGATGACCTTCGCCATCACCATCGGCAAGGTCGTCGCCTTCGTCGCCTTCATGCTGATCGTCGGCCGTCGGGTCATTCCCTGGATCCTGCACCGCATCGCCCACACCGGCTCGCGCGAGCTGTTCCGCCTGGCGGTGCTGGCCATCTGCCTGGGCGTGGCCTTCGGCTCGGCGGCGCTGTTCGGCGTGTCGTTCGCGCTCGGCGCCTTCTTCGCCGGCATGATCATGGCCGAGAGCGAGCTGTCGCATCAGGCCGCCAACGAGACCCTGCCCCTGCGCGACGCCTTCGCCGTGCTGTTCTTCGTCTCGATCGGCATGCTGTTCGACCCGATGGTGCTGCTGCGCGAGCCGCTGGCCGTGCTGGCCACCGTGCTGATCATCGTGGTGGGCAAGTCGCTGGTGGCCTACGCCCTGGTGCTGGCCTTCAAGCGTCCGCAGAGCGTGGCCCTGACCATCTCGGCCAGCCTCGCCCAGATCGGCGAGTTCTCGTTCATCCTGGCGGGCCTCGGCGTGTCGCTGAAGCTGCTGCCGGCGGAAGGCCGCGACCTGATCCTGGCCGGCGCCATCCTGTCGATCCTGATCAACCCGCTGCTGTTCGCCTGGCTGGACAAGGCCATGGTCAAGGTCAGCGTCAAGGAGGCGGTCGAGCCGGTCGCCGCCGCGGCCCAGCCGCACGCGGTGCTGGTCGGCTACGGCCGGGTCGGCAAGGCCGTCGCCGAGGGGCTGAAGAACCGCACCCCGCTGGTCGTCATCGAGGACGAGGTCGACAGGGCGACCGAGCTGCGCGAGGCCGGCTATGAAGTCGTCCAAGGCAACGCCGTGCGCCCGGAAGTGCTGCAGCAGGCGGGCCTGGACAAGGCCACCCACGTCTTCGTCGCCGTGCCCAGCCCCTTCGAGGCCGCGCGGATCATCGAGCAGGCCCGCGCCGCCAACCCCGACGCCCGCATCGTCGCCCGCGCCTATACCGACGCCGACGTCGACCTGCTGACCCAGATGGGCGCCACCGACGCCCTGATCGGCGAGCAGGAGATCGCTCGGGGGATGCTGCAGCGGGCGCCGAGAAGGGCTCCGCCGCCGGCTACCGCCCACTAAACCCCTCTCCCCTTGCGGGAGAGGGTGGCCTCCGAAGGAGGTCGGGTGAGGGGTCGCACATACAGAAACGCCGCGACAGCTGTTCAGCCGTCGCGGCGTTTTGCGTTTGAGAGACCCCTCATCCGTCGGCTGGCGCCGACACCTTCTCCCGCAAGGGGAGAAGGATCAGGATCACTTCTTCTTACTCGCCGACCTGCGCGAGAGCATGTTCAGGCCCTCGACGCCGGCCGAGAAGGCCATGGCGGTGTAGATGTAGCCCTTGGGCACGTGCACCCCGAAGCCCTCGGCGATCAGCACGGTGCCGATCATCAGCAGGAAGCCCAGGGCCAGCATCACCACGGTCGGGTTGTTGTTGATGAAGTTGCCCAGCGGGTCGGCGGCCAGCAGCATCACGGTCACGGCCGCGATCACCGCGATGACCATGATCGCCAGGTGCTCGGTCATGCCGACGGCGGTCAGGATCGAGTCGATCGAGAACACCAGGTCCAGCAGGATGATCTGGAAGATCGCCGCGCCGACGTTGGAGATCGCCGCCCCGGTCTTGTCGAGCACGTCGTGGCTTTCCTCCTTGGGATCGACCGTGTGGTGGATCTCCTTGGTGGCCTTCCAGATCAGGAACAGGCCGCCGGCGATCAGGATCAGGTCGCGCCAGGAGAAGGCGGTCTCGAAGGCCGGCTCGCCGTGGCTGCCCACCGGGCCGACGATGCCGAGGTCGAAGACCGGGGCGGTCAGGCCGACGATGAAGGCGATGGTCGACAGCAGGACCAGGCGCATGATCAGCGCCAGCGAGATGCCGATGCGGCGCACGCGCTGGCGATGCTCGGGCGGCAGCTTGTTCGACAGGATGGAAATGAAGACCAGGTTGTCGATCCCGAGGACGACTTCCATGACCACCAGGGTGACGAGGGCCGCCCATGCGGCCGGGTCTGCGGCGAGGTGAAGGAGTTCGTTCATGGGTCCTGGCTAGGCTGTGGACAAGTTGATCACGCCCCAGCCCGCCGCGAGCCCCGCCGCGGCCGCCAAAACGGCGGTCGGCGAAATGCGGCGAAACTGGGACTTGGAAATGCAGATATGACCGACGCCGCCCATATCAAGCCCCTGACCGCGCTTCGTTTCTTCGCCGCCTTCTGGGTGGTGATGTATCACTACTGGCCAAACCTCGCCGTGACGGGCGCGGTTCCGGGCGTGGTGGCCAAGGGCTACCTGGGCGTCGAGGCCTTTTTCGTGCTGTCCGGCTTCATCCTCTGCCACGTCTATCTGACGGCTTTCGGCGAGGGTCGTTTCGGCTATGGCGGCTTCCTGTGGAACCGGCTGGCGCGGGTCTATCCGCTGCACCTCTTCACCATGGCCGGCGTCGGGCTGATGGCCATCGCCGCCGGGATCGCCGGCATCGCCGTCGACAAGAACATGCTGGCCTGGGACGCCCTGCCGGCCAATCTGCTGATGGTCCAGGCCTGGGGTTTCGCGCCGGTGTCGGGCTGGAACCACCCCTCGTGGTCGATCTCGGCCGAGTGGTTCGCCTATCTCAGCTTCCCGGCCTTCGCCTTCGTGGCCTGGAAGCTGCGCGAGCGGCCGCTGGTGCTGCTGGGCGCGGCCCTGGCGGTGATCGCGGCGCTCTATCCGGCCTTCGAAAAGCTGGCCGGCTTCCCGCTGACCGAGGCGACGATCCGCTGGGGCGCCCTGCGCATCGTGCCGTGCTTCTTCTATGGCTGCGCGCTCTACACCCTGTGGAAGAGCCAGACGCTCAGCCTGCGCGGAGCGGGAATCGGCGCCGGCGTGGCGGGGGTGCTTCTGCTCGCTACAGTGCAGCTCCAGGCGCCAGATGCGTTGATCGTGGCCATTTTGGGCGGTTTTATTCTATCGCTGGCGCGCCTGGCCAAGGCTGGTTCGACCTTCGCCACCCAAAGCATCTTCGTGTATCTGGGCGAGATCAGCTACTCGACCTACATGATCTGCATTCCGTGGAAAATCCTGGCGGTCAACGGCGCGGCCAAGCTCTTGAATATTGAGGGCGACAAACTGCCGCTGCCGGTCTGGGTGTTAATCGTCGCAGCCTTGATTCCACTGTCCGCGGCCTCGTACCACCTGGTGGAAAAGCCGGCCCGGGACTTGATGAAGTCTTTGGCCAAGCGCCGCAGTGGCGCCGCCACAACCGTCACTGTGGCTCAATAAACACTCTTTTCATATTTTTCCCCCAGGGTTATCGACTTACCCAGTGACGCGGGGGAGTACCCACAGCATGACGAAACGGAAGAGAGCCCTCTGGGGTTCCCTGGCCGCTGCGGCCATGGTCAGCCTCGCGCCGATCTCGAGCGCCGTGGCCGACGGGTACTGGCAGTGCGTCCCCTTCGCCCGCCTCATGTCGGGCATCCAGATCTTCGGCGACGCCCGCACCTGGTGGGGCCAGGCGGTCGGCAAGTACGACACCGGCTTCACGCCGAAGGCCGGCGCCGTCCTCTGCTTCAAGCCCACCGCCCGCATGAATCTCGGCCACGTGGCCTTCGTTTCGCAGGTTCTGACCGACCGGGTGATCCAGGTCACCCACGCCAACTGGTCCGTCATGAACGGCGCCCGCGGCCAGGTCGAACAGGACGTCACCGTCGTCGACGTGTCGGCCGCCGGCGACTGGAGCCAGGTCAAGGTCTGGTACGACCCGATCCGCGATCTGGGCACCACGGTCTATCCGACCCACGGCTTCATCTACCAGAACCAGCAGGCGGTCACGATCGCCGCCGCCACCAGCAAGCTGGCGCTCGCCCAGAACGCCGCCGTGTCGCTGGCCAAGCAGGCCGCCAACCAGGTCGCCTCGTCGGTCCGCGCCAACCCGCTGGACATGATCAACCAGGCCGCCGACTCGACCGACCGCATCGCCGCCCTGATCGCCGCCGCCCAAGGCGACGACAAGCCCGCTCAGCAACAGCGCTGATCCCCGGCCTATCGCGTCGCGCGCTGGCGCGTTGACGCGACCCTTCGCCTGGGCCACACCCGCGGGGTGAAGGTCCGGGTCGATCCATGCTGAGAGTTCTCCGACAAGGCGCCCCGGGCTTCGAGCCGGGCGGCCATACGCCCGACTGGCGCCTGCCGTCCGACGCCGTCTGGATCGAGCTCGTGGACCCCACCCGCGCCGAGGAGGTGGCCGTCGAGCAATCGATCGGCCTGCTGCTGCCCACCCGCGAGGAGATGGCCGAGATCGAGGCCTCCTCGCGCCTCTACCAGGAGGACGGCGGCACCTTCATGACCGCCACCATCCTGGTCAACGCCGAGGGCGAGCTGCCCACGGCCGCGCCGGTGACCTTCGTGCTGACCGGCGACAAGCTGGTGACCATCCGCTACGTCGAGCCGCGCGCCTTCTCGGTGTTCACCGCCCAGGCCGAGCGTCAGCCCAGCCTGTGCCCCGGCGGGCCGCAGACGTTCCTTGGTTTGCTCGACGCCGTCATCGACCGCACCGCCGACATCCTCGAGCGCACCGCCAGCGAGGTCGAGACCCAGTCGCGGATGATCTTCGGCCGCCCGCGCGGCGCGGCCTTCGAGAAGATCCTCGAGCGCCTGGGCCGGGCCCAGATCGTCAACGCCAAGGCCCGCGACAGCCTGGTGAGCCTGGCCCGCCTGCTCAGCTTCGCCAGCCTGGCCGAGCAGTTCGAGGGCGACCGCGAACTGCGCGATCACCTCAAATCGCTGCAGCGCGACGTGACCTCGATCACCGACCATTCCAGCTACCTGTCGGGCAACATCACCTTCCTGCTCGACGCGGCGCTCGGCTTCATCAACATCGAGCAGAACCAGATCTTCAAGATCTTCTCGGTGTTCTCGGCCGTCTTCCTGCCGCCCACCCTGATCGCGGGGATCTACGGCATGAACTTCGAGCACATGCCCGAACTGCGCTGGCTGGAGGGCTATCCGATCGCGCTGGGCCTGATGCTGGCGGCGGCGCTGATTCCCTTGATGTGGTTCCGCCGAAAAGGCTGGCTGTGATTTGTTGCACAGCTGAAAAACAAACCGTTCCTTAAATGGAACGGCGTCATAAGTTGCGGGAACCCTTGATAAAAAGCCTATGTCGCCCCTTCCCGCCACAGCGCCGCAAAGCCTGATCCGCAGGCCCCAGGCCGCCGCCGTCAAGGCCGCGGTCGAGGCGCATGGCCGCTATCTGAAGGGCCTGCCCGCCGGCCGCCGCGCGTCCCTGGCCTATATCGACCTCTCGCACTTCGAGCTCGACGGCGTCGACCTGTCCGAGGCCGACCTGACCGGCGCGCTGCTGGCCGGGGCCTCGCTGCGTGGCGCTGTGTTGGACCGGGCGGTGCTCTATGGCGCCGACCTGCGCGACGCCGACCTGCGCGGCGCCCGCCTGGTGCGGGTGGACATGCGTGGGGCCTATCTGCGGGGCGCCAACCTGTCGGGGGCGGACCTGTCGGGCTGCGACCTGCGCGAGGGCCTCACCGCCGTGCAGGACGGAGCCGAGGGCTTCCGCCTGCTGCGTCACGCCGAAGACCGCGCCGGCCTCGACTACGCCATGCTGAAGGGCGCCAGCCTGGCCGGCGCCCAGATGTCCGACGCCTTCGCCCGCGCCGCCGACCTCACCGACGCCGACCTCTCGGGGGCCACCCTGTCGGGCGCGCGGCTGAACAACGCCACCATGAACCGGGTCGACCTGACCGGAGCCGAGATCTTCGGCGCCGACATGTCGGGGGCCCTGCTCAAGCGGGCGGTGATGACCGGGGTCGACGTTTCGGGCGCCAATCTTGAGGACGCCGACATGGCCGGGGTGCTGCGCGCCCCGCCGCCGCTGATCTATGTCGACGACCAGCCCCTGCACGACCTGCTCGACGAGCACGAGCGCTTCTGCACCAGCGGCGGCGCCCAGGGCCGGGCGATTTCGATCCCGCAGGTCGACTTCCGTCCCCTGCGCCGCCTCAAGGGCCGCAAGCTGAGCGGCCTGACGGCCCCCGGCGCGATCTTCTTCGGCATGGACCTGGAGGGCGTCGAACTGCAGGGCGCCAACCTGGTCGGGGCCGACCTGCGCGGGACCAAGCTGAAGGGCGCCGACCTGCGCGGCGCGCGCCTGGCTGACGCCGACCTCGCCCGCGCCGACCTGACGGGCGCCAAGCTTGGCCCGCTGGTGATCAGCGAGGGCCGCGCCCTGCGCACAGACCTGACCCGCGCCACCCTGCGAGGCGCCAACCTCACCGGCGCCGGCGCCGTCCGCGCCCGCCTGATCGACGCCGACCTGGCCCGCGCCAACCTCGCCGGCTGCGACCTGCGCGGCGCGGAATTGCCGGAAGGCTTCGTTGCGCCGAAGGGGTAGAGAAGCGCCGGTCTCCACCCGCTGGCGCGAAGCCTGCTCGACCCTTTCCGACAAGGTCGTCGCCGAGGGCCGTGTCGATCCGAGCTTCGTCGACCAAGCCTTTTCCGCGGAAGAGCTGCGCGAGGCCGCCCTCGACACCGCCGGCTATGTTCACGCCATCGGGGCCGGTGGACGGACGATCGTCTACGAGGAATACGTGCTGGTCCTGCAGCTGTGCCTGAACGTCGCTGTCAGCTGCGGCCTGGATCCGTCGGCCCTGAGCGAGAAAGAGCGCGCCGCCTTGCTGGACAGCCTGGTCGAGATGCTGACACCCCACCGCAAATGGGTGGCCGAAGACCTCGCGACCACCGACTATGCGGCGGTGGCGCACATCTGGCCGTTCGACGCACTTCGTGCTCGTCTGACCGCCTAGGCCCTCGCGCGCGACAATACCTTTTCCGTCTTTTCTTATTCACCCCGCCCGCTACACCCGACGTCCGCACAGGCAACGGGGATGCGCCATGAGACTTCGGGGACTTCTGACGGCCGTCGCGCTGACCGCTCTTTGCGCCTCGCCCGCCGCCGCCCAGCTGCGCCTGGCCGCGAGCCCCGAAACCACCGCCCTCACGCCCCTGCCCGCCCTGGCCGGCGGCCGCGTCGCGGCGGGTCCCGACGGCTGGACCTACCAGTGGCCGAGCGTCCATTTCGAGGCCGCCTTCGAGGGCCCGGCCGTGCTGATCAAGGTCGGCGCCGGCGACCAGATCCTGCACCTTTCCGTCGACGGCGTTCCGGCCGGTCGGCTGGTCAAGCCCGCCCCCGGCCTCTACCGCCTCGACGGTTTGTCTCCCGGGCGCCACCTGGTGCGCGCCGCCGTGGTCGGCGAGATGCAGGCCGGCCCGGCCCGCTTCGGCGGCTTCTTCCTGGAAGGCGCGTCAAAGCCCCTGCCGCTGACCGCGCCCCGCCGCCAGATCGAGTTCATCGGCGACTCCCACAGCGTCGGCTACGGCGACGCCTCCGACAAGCGCGCCTGCACGAGCGACGAGGTGTGGAGCACCACCGACAACTCCATCGCCTTCGGCCCGCTGACCGCCGCGCGCTTCGGGGCCGACCATCAGGTCAACGCCATCTCGGGCCGCGGGATCGTGCGCAACTACGGCGGCATGCCCGGCGACACCCTGCCGCTGGCCTGGCCCAAGGTGCTGCTGGGCGCGGCTCCGGCCAACGCCAACGCCGACTGGGCGCCGCAGGTGGTGGTGATCAATCTCGGCACCAACGACTTCTCGACGCCCCTGAAACCGGGCGAGCCGTGGAAGGACCGCCAGGCCCTGCGCGACGACTATGTGGCGACCTACGCCCGCTTCGCCCAGACGATCCGCGCCCGCCAGCCCCAGGCCTTCCTGATCCTGCTGGCCCCGCCCAGCGCCGAGAACGAGATCGCCGCCCAGGTCGACCGGGTGGCCGAAAACCTCAAGGCCGGCGGCGAGACGCGCCTGGCCGTCATCCCTGTCGGCGAGATGGAACTGACCGCCTGCGACTGGCACCCCTCGGCCCGGGATCAACAGGGGATCTCGGCCCGCGTGTCGGGCTTCCTCGACCAACGGCCGGAGATCTGGCTGGGGCGGTAGGGGAAACCCTCTCTCTTTGAGAGAGGGAGGGGCCCACGTCGAAGGCGTGGGAGGGTGAGAGGTAACAAACTATCCGGACGAGGCGCGGCCAGGGTCTGGCTTCGACGTCGAGGGTGGATGGCGCTCACATCCAGGGCAAAAGACTGACAGATATTGAAGTGGGGATCGGGGTTTGCCTTCCAGCGGTGAAACCTCTCACCCTCCCACCGCTGCGCGGCGGGCCCCTCCCTCTCTCAAAGAGAGAGGGTTTTGGCGTAGCCCCCCATGACCAAAACTTAACTGGGCTCCCCCGCCCGCGCCTGATCCTCTGCGCCCCGCAACGCGAGGGGATTTCGACATGCGCTGGACGCCGCTGATCTGCGCCGCCGCCCTGCTGGCGCCGGCCATCGCCGTGGCCGCTCCGGCCGTAGATCCAGCGGCCAGGGCCGACACCGTCATCCGCCGGGCCATGGCCGAACGGCACATCCCCGGGCTGCAGGTCGTGGTGGTCAAGGACGGCCAGATCGTCCTCTCCCGCGCCTACGGCGTCGCCGACCTGGCGACCAAGGCGCCGGTCACCGCGCAGACGACCTTCCCCATCAACTCGATCACCAAGGCCTTCACCGGCGTGGCGGCGATGCGCGAGGTGCAGGCCGGGCGGCTGGACCTCGACAAGCCGATCGGGGCCTATGTGCCCGATCTCCCCGAGGCCTGGCGCGGCATCCCCGTGCGCCGACTGCTCAGCCACACCTCGGGCCTGCCCGACTTCGTGCCCCGCCAGAAGGACGGCGCGGTTTCCGAGGCCGACGCCTGGAAGGAGGCCCTGGCCGCGCCGGTGCTGTTCCCGCCCGGCGAGCGCTTCCACTACTGCCAGACCAACTACGCCCTGGTGCAGATGGCGATCGACCGCCTGCACGGACGGCCGGTCTCCGAGCCGCTGGGCGGCGAGCAGTTCTCTCTCGCCGGCATGACCCGCTCTCGCTACGGCGACAGCCTGGATCCCAGCCCCGGGCGCACCGTCTCCTACGGCTACAAGCGCGAGACGCCCGACCAGCCGGCCGTGCGGCGCGAGGTGTTCTCGCCCCTGGCCCGCGCCGCCGCCGGCCTCGACAGCACCGGCGACGACATGGGCCGCTGGATGATCGCCCTGATGGACGGCCACCTGCTGGGCCAGACGGCGAAGACGACCATGTGGACGCCGGTTTCCTACACCGACGGCAAGCCGGGCCAGTGGGGCCTGGGCTGGCTGGTGCTCAAGCGCCCGGACCGCCTGGTCGTGGGCATGACCGGCGGCAGCCGCAACGCCGTCTATCTCTATCCCGACGACAAGGTCGGGGTGGCGATCCTCAGCAACCTGGCCGGCTCGACGCCGGAAGACCTGATCGACGAGATCGCCCAGGGCTTCGTCCCCGGCATGACCCTGACCGGCGTCGCCGCCCTGCGCGCCGAACTGGCCGCCGCCCCGCCGGAGCAGGCCGAGGCCGTCGTCGCCCGCCTGCGCCGCGACCCGGCCTTCAAGCCCGACGAGCACGAGCTGAACGACTGGGGCTATCGCCTGCTGGCCTTCGGCAAGGCGCCGACCGCCCTGGTCGTCCTGAGACTGACCGCAGAGCTCTACCCCGACAGCGGCAACGCCCAGGACAGCCTGGCCGACGCCTACGAGGCCAACGGCGACAAGGCCGCCGCGATCGTCCACTACCGCCGCTCGCTGGCGCTGGATCCCGGCAACACCAACGCCGTCAAGCGCCTGAAGACGCTGGAGGCGGCCGGAAGCTGAACCGGGCTTGACCGGTAGGGATAGCGACGACACAACCTGAGATCATGAAGACTCGCACGCTCGTCGCCCTCCTCGCCGCGACCGCCGCCCTCGTCGGCGGCGCGACCCTGGCCGTTTCGGCCGCCCGGGCGCCAGTCGCTCCGCCGGACCTGCACAGCGAACTGACGGCCTTCCGCGACGTCTGCATCGCGCCCGCCTCGCACGGCGAGATCCTGCGCAAGGCCCGCGCCACCGGCTGGACGGCGCTGAAGGACGACGCCGTGCCGGCCCTGTTGCTCGGCAAGGGCGCGGCCCGCCTGCAGGAGGTCCGCCAGGGCGAGATCGCCGGCCGGCCCGCGCTGATCTACGTCGCCGACCTCGGCGGCACGTCGGAGTGCCGCGTCTATTTCCAGCCCGCCGATCCGGCCGCCACGGTCGAGCGGCTGAAGGGCGAGGTCGTGCTCGGCTCACCCCTGGGCGCACCCGATTTCGACGACACGCTGAACTATCCGGAAGGCTGGAAGGCGATCGGTTGGCATCGCAGCGTCGGTGACGGCTGGCGCGCCGTGCACTACAGCTTCGACCCCGACGGCCAAGGCCCCAACGCCGGCTGGCAGGCGATCGAGATCACCCGCGAGATCTAGGGCAACCTCCCTCTCGCGCCGAACGGCCAAGGCGTCGGGAGATCGCCGCTCCAACTATAATAGCTTGTCGGCGACATGCTCCTCCCTCGCGAAGCGGGGGAGGTGGCGCGCTGCGGATACGCAGCGTGACGGAGGGGGCGACCGCCGGCGCAGCGCCCAGTCTCGCCCCCTCCACCGGCTTCGCCGGTCCCCCTCCCCCGTTTCACGGGGGAGGAGAAAGCGGCCCTAGATCCCCGCCTTGATCGGCGCGAGGTCGGGATAGACCGGCTCGCGCTTGCCGGCTTTCGCCGCGAAGGCCTCGGCCATGTGCGGGCCGGCCAGCATGCCCGACTGCCAGACGGCGAGGTAGTCGAGGGTGTCCGACACCGAATGGTCGCGGGCGTAGTTGATGATCACCTTGCTGCCGGTCACCGCCAGCGGAGTCTTGGACGCGATCTCGCGGGCCGTCTCCAGGGCGTGGGCGACCACCGCCTCGTGGCTGTCGAACACGGCGTTGACCAGGCCCAGCTCCAGGGCCTTGGCGGCCGGCAGCTTGCGGCCGGTATAGGCCAGTTCCTTGACCCAGCCCTCGGGGATCAGCTTGCACAGGCGCGGGAAGGTGCCGACGTCGGCGGTCATGCCGATATTGATCTCCTGGATCACGAAGTACGCATCCGACGTCGCGTAGCGGATGTCGCAGGCGGTGGCGAAGTCGACCGCCCCGCCGATGCAGCCGCCCTGGATCGCCATGATCACCGGCATCCGCGCCCGCTCCAGGCACGAGAAAGTCTCCTGCAGGCCCTTCACCTTGTGGCGGAAGGCCTCGGCCGCGACGTGGCGATCGACGGGCTCGCCGCCGGTGATGCCCTCGTCGGCGAACACCGACAGGTCCATGCCGGCGCTGAAGTGCTTGCCGGTCGAGGAGATGACGATCGCCCGCACCCCGCCTCGCCGGTCCAGGTCGTTCACGATTTCGGGCAGCTCGCGCCAGAACGAACGCGTCATGGAGTTGAAGCTTTCCGCCCTTATCAGCTTCAGGTGGGCGACGCCGGCCTCGATCTCTACTGTGAAGCAGCTATAATCGACCGGTGTTCCATTACCCATCGTCGCCTCCCTTATCGTTGTTCACCTGAACGATAGCACGGGCGACGGCGGCGACGTCAAATCCCGCGGGCCGATCCCCCGAGCGCCCGCCCCTCGCAAGGAGCAGACAAAAATGCGCAAGCCCTTCGCCGCCGCCCTCTCGATCGGCGCCGTCCTGGCCTCCGGCCTGGCCGCCCCGCTTCCCGCCCTGGCCCAGAGCAAGCCGCTGGGCGGCCTGTTCTCGTGCGAGGGCACCGGCGGCAAGCAGGAAGGCGGCGCCCTGATCGGGGCCGGCGTCGGCGCCCTGGTCGGCAGCAAGATCTCCAAGAACGAGAAGACCCTGGGCGCCCTGGTCGGCGCGGCCGCCGGCGCGGCGGCGGGCTCCTATATCGGCTGCCGCATGCAGTCGACCGACACCGCCCGCGCCCAGGCCGCCACCAAGAAGGCGCTGGAGACCGGCCAGGCCCAGGTGTGGAGCAACCCGCGCACGGGCGCCTCGGGCCGCATCGACGTGGTCTCGTCCAGCTACGGCCCGCCGGTCGCCGGCGATGCCTTGCGCTTCGAGCGTAACATCCAGCAGCTGCCCAGCTACGACGCCGTCGGCGCCGACTACACCGCCCGCTCGACCGCCAACCTGCGCAGCGGCCCGTCGACCAGCGGAACCGTCGTCGGCAAGCTGTCGACCGGCGAGCGGGTCGAGATCCTGGGCGCCGTCCCCGGCTCCAACTGGCTGCTGGTGGGCCGCAACGGCTATGGGACCGGCTATGTCTCCGCCTCGCTGCTGACCGCCAGCAACTACGGCCCGCCCCCCTCGTGCCGCACCATCGCCGCCTCGGTGTCGACCAGCGGCCAGCGGCCGACCACCGAGCGCTACAGCGCCTGCCGGGACGGCCGCGGCGAGTGGCAGCTGACGGCGGTTTAAGCTCTTAGCTCAAAAACCTCGTCATCCCGGAAGCCGCGCAGCGGCTATCCGGGACCCAGGGGACTGGGTGCGGCGGCGGGCTTATCGCCTTCGTCGCTAGCCGGCTCAATGCGGCGGCCCCTGGGTCCCGGCTCTGCGCTTCGCTTCGGCCGGGATGACGAACTTTGAGAGCGTGATCCTAGAGTTTCTCCAGACACACCCACGTCCAGGTCACGCCGGCCGCCTGGTTGCCGGCCTGCACCGACGCCGCCTCGGCGCGGTGGACCAGCCGCAGTCCCACGTCCTCCGCCAGCGCGATCGTCTTCGCCACGTCGATCGGCCACACCGGCCGCGAGGGCGCGCCGGGGCCGTGGCGCAGCGACATGACCAGCACGCCGCGCGGCGCCAGCAGGGCCGCCAGCCTGCGCATGGCGATCGCCCGAGCGGCCTCGTCCAGGTGCTGCCAGACCCCGCTCAGCAGCAGACGGTCGAACGCCCCTGACAGGTGCGCCAGATCCGGCAGCCGATCGTCGATCCATTCCAGGCAAGGCCGCAGCGCTCGTCCCGCCTCGCGCAGCGCGGCCGCCGGCTCGACCGCGACCACCGCGTGGCCCAGCCCCGCCAGCCAGGCCGCGTCGCGCCCGGTCCCCGCGCCGATGTCGGCGATCCGCGCGGGCCTCGTCGGGATGAACCCGGTCACCGGGGCGTAGAGCCCCGCCGGGTCGATGGTCTCGAACCGCTCGGCCAGATCCGCCCCGCCGACCTCGTAGCCGGCCAGCACCGCGTCGGTCACAGGTCGACGACCTCGCACTTCAGGCTGGCGCGGATGCGGTCGGCGACCAGGCGGCGGTGGCAGCAGGCCGGGTCGTCCTCGTAGCACAGCAGGGCGATGCGCTTTTCGCCGGCCAGCTGCGTCGCCTGGGCCAGGGCCACCTGGGCCTTGGGCTCCTCCAGATGGGCCAGGAAGATCTCGTGCATCTCGCCCACCCGACCGGCGCGGGCGGCGTCGCGGCCGGCCTTGGGCGTGCCCAGCGGCTGCAGGTGCAGGTAGCCGATGCCCTCGGCCAACAGGCTGTTTCCCAACAGGGTCTTGGAGAAGCCGGCCTTGCGCGACGAGGCCACGGCCCGCACGTCGACCACCAGTTCGACCTGGGCGGCTTTCAGGCGCCCGATCATCCCGGCCTGCGTATCGGTCTCATAGCCTATCGTGGCGAGCGGATTCATCGCGGCTCCATTGGACGGCGGGGCCGCCCGCCCCTACCTTAAGGCGCAAGTCGACGAAGAAGGAACCTCGGGCCTATGGACGCCGCCGTCTTTCGCGAACCCAAGCGGCGCCTGATCGCCATCGACAGCCCGGCCGGCGGCGGCGAGATGGCGGCGCTGGACTTCGGTCCGCCCAGCCGCGCCGTCGACGTCGTCTTCGTCCACGCCAACGGCTTCAACGCCCAGACCTACCGCACCCTGCTGGCCCCGCTGTCGGCCGGCCTGCGGGTGCTGGCGGTCGACCAGCGCGGCCATGGGGACAGCCGGCTGAAGGCCGATCCGGAAGGGCGCCGCTCGTGGCTGGACCTGCGCGACGACCTGCTGGCCCTGCTCCAGGCGCTGGACCAGGCGCCGGTGGTGCTGGCCGGCCACTCGATGGGCGCGACCGTCAGCCTGCTGGCCGCCGCCCAGGCCCCGGGCAAGGTCTCCAGCCTCGTCCTGCTCGATCCGGTGGTCATGCCGCGCATGCTGGCCCTCTACGCCAAGGCGCCGTGGACCTCGGGACGGCTGTGGAAGCGCCTGCCGATCGCCCAGGCCGCCACCCGCCGGCGCGAGGTGTTCGACAGCCGCGAGGCCGCCTTCAACGCCTATCGCGGGCGCGGCGCCTTCAAGTCCTGGCCCGAGGCGATGCTGGCCGACTATGTCGGCGGCGGGTTCAGGGACCGGCCCGACGGCAAGGTCGAGCTGGCCTGCACCCCGGCCTGGGAGGCCTCCAACTACGCCGCACAGGGCCATGATCCCTGGCGCGCGGTCGGTGAGTTCCGCGGCCCGGTGCGGATCCTGAAGGCCGAGCACGGCTCGACCTGCCGCACCGGCGACGGCGCGGCCTTCGCCCGCCGCGGCAGGGCCGTGCGCATCGAGACCGTGGTCGGGACCAGCCACTTCCTGCCGATGGAACGCCCTGACCTAGTGCGCGAGGCGATCTTCGAGGCGGCGACCTAAGCTTCCAAAGAAAAACCCCGAGCGGTGAAGCCCGGGGTCGCTCTTCAAGATCCTCCCCCTCTGGGGGAGGTGGCGCGAAGCGCCGGAGGGGGGACGTTTTCAGCTGCCGCTGACGCTGGCCGGTTTCGCAGCCACTCCCCTCTCCGTCCACTTCGCGGACACCTCTCCCACCGGGAGAGGGTCTCTTTCACATCACCAGATCTTCACGCGCTCTTCCGGCGCGATGTAGAGCTTGTCGCCGGGTTGCACGTCGTAGGCCTTGTACCAGCCCGGCTGGTTCCGGATCGTGCCGTTGACGCGGTAATAGGCCGGCGAGTGCGGGTCGCTGGCGATTTGCTGCTTGAGCGCGTCGTCGCGGCTCTTCTGGCGCCACACCTGGGCCCAGCCGAGATAGACGCGCTGGTCGCCGGTGAAGCCGTCCAGCACCGGGGCCGGCTGACCCTTCAGCGAGGCGTGGTAGGCGTCCAGCCCGAAGGACAGGCCGCCCATGTCGCCGATGTTCTCGCCCATGGTCAGGTCGCCGTTGACGTGCACGCCCGGGAAGGGCTCGAACGCCGAGTACTGCTTGCCCAGCTTGGTCTTCTGGACCTCGAACTTGGCGGCGTCTTCCGCCGTCCACCAGTCGCGCAGCACGCCGTCGCCGTCGGACTTGCGGCCCTGGTCGTCGAAGCCGTGGCCGATCTCGTGGCCGATCACCCCGCCGATGCCGCCGTAGTTGACGGCCGGGTCGGCGTCCGGATGGAAGAACGGCGCCTGCAGGATGGCGGCCGGGAACACGATCTCGTTGTTGACCGAGTTGTAGTAGGCGTTGACCGTCTGCGGGGTCATGCCCCACTCGGTCTTGTCGACCGGCTGGTTCAGGCGCTCGACGTCATGGCGCCATTCGAAGGCGTTGGCGCGCAGGCTGTTGCCGTAGGCGTCGCCCTCGCGGATCTCCAGCTTGGAATAGTCGCGCCACTTGTCGGGATAGCCGATCTTGACGGTGAACTTGGCCAGCTTGTCCAGCGCCCGTTCCTTGGTCTCCGGACCCATCCAGTCGAGGTTCTCGATCCGGGCCTTCAGCGCCGTGCGCAGGTTGCCGACCAGGTCGACCATCTTGGCCTTGGAGTCCGGCGGGAAGTATTCGGCCACATAGACCTTGCCGACCGCCTCGCCGAGCATGCCGTTGACCTGGCCGACGCCGCGCTTCCAGCGGGGCTTCTGCTCGGGCTGGCCCGACAGGGCCTTGCCGCGGAACTCGAAGCTGGCGTCGGCGAAGCGCTTGGACAGCAGCGGGGCCGCGCCGTCGGCCACCTTGAACGCCTGCCAGGCCTTCAGCGTGTCGAGCGGGGTCTTGGCGTAGATGTCGGCGAACTTCGGGAAGGCCGTGTCGGTGGTCACCACCACGCGGTCGAGCTTGGGAAGTTCGGTGCCGACCAGATAGCGGTTCCAGTCATAGCCCGGCGTCAGGGCCTGAAGTTCGGCCCAGCTCTTGGGATTGTAGGTCTTGTCGCGGTCGCGGCGCTGCACGCGGGTCCAGCTGGCTTCGGCCAGCTGGGTCTCGAAGGCGACCACGGCCTTGGCGCTCTCGGTCGGGTTGGCCCAGCCGACATAGCCCAGCAGCTTGGCGACATAGAGCTCGTAGGCGGCTTTCTTGTCGGCGAACTTGGCGTCCAGATAGTAGTCGCGGTCGGGCAGCGACAGGCCGCCCGGCGCGGCGTAGACGGCGTAGCGCGTCGGGTTCTTGGCGTCGGTCGAGACGTAGAGATTGAGGATCGAGGTGAAGGCCGTGGTCGGGCTCTTGCCCATCAGGGCCGTGAAGTCGCCCTTGGTCTTGACCGCCTTGATCTGGGCCAGCTCGCCGGCGATCGGCTTGGCGTCCAGCGTCTCGATGCGGGCCTCGTTCATGAAGGCGCGGTAGGCGGCGCCGATCTTCAGGCTCTCGGCGTCCTTGGTCTTGCCGGACGCGGCGCCTTCGATGATCGCGCGGGTGCGGGCTTCCGACAGCTCCGACAGACGGTCGAAATTGCCGTAGCGCACGCGGTCGGACGGGATGGTCGTGACCTCGTCCCACTTGCCGTTGGCGTATTTGTAGAAGTCGTCGCCCGGCTTCACCGAGGTGTCCATGCCCGAGAGGTCGAAGCCCCACTGGCCGTAGCGCGGCGACTCCAGCGAGACCTCGGCGCCGCCGGCGTCGGAGCCCTGGGGCAACAGCGACTGCACGGTGCAGGCGTCGTCGACGCAGGCGTGCTCCTCATGAGCCTGGGCGGCGTAGGCGGACATCGAAAGGGCGACCGCCGCGGCGGCGCCGAACCAAGCTTTTTTCATCGAAAGGCAGATCCGTTGGAAAACCCGCGGCAATCTGCGCCGGACGCTGAAATTTCCTGCCTTAAAATTCTGTCATGTTTGCCGGAAACCGGGCCGGCGCCCTTTGCCCGATCAGTGACGGTGCGGGGGAGCGGGCGGGGCCGCAACCATCGGTCGCGGCGCGTTGCGCTGGATCGCCAGACGGGCCTCGACGCGGCGGCCGTCGTCGAAGATCAGGGTCAGCGGCAGGCGACCGCCAGGCGTCAGTTCCGCCCGCAGCCCCATCAGCATGAAGTGCCGGCCGCCGGGACCGAAGACGAGCTTGCCACCGGCCGGGATGACCACGCCGCCTTCGCCCATGCCCTGCATCGAGGCGACGCCGCCCTGCATCCGGGTCTGGTGGATCATCACCTCGCGGGCCGACGGGCTCTCGGCGCGGACCAGCGTCACCGGCCGCTCACCGGTGTTGACCAGTACCATGTAGCCGGCCCCGTTCATCCCCGCCGGCGCCGGCCGCGCCCAGGCCTCGCGCACCGACACCGGCGCACCGCGCGGCGCGGCCGTCGCGACGATGGGCGCCAGGGTCAGGAGGGCGAGAAACGGAACGAGGCGGCGCATGGGCGGGGTCTCCCTGGAGGGCGCAAGACGCTTACGCCGCCCCGACGCGCGGGGCGAGCAACCGAAAGTTGGATTGCTCCTCAAGACCCTCTCCCTGAAGGGAGAGGTGTCGGCGAAGCCGACGGAGAGGGAAGTCGCGCCGGCATCGGCCAATGCGGCGGCGGTTGAAAACGTCCCCCCTCCGGCGCTTCGCGCCACCTCCCCCACAGGGGGAGGATCTGATCACCGCTCTGCGAACGAGATCGCCGTTCCCTCTCCGCCTTCCGGCGCGAACCATGCTAGGCGGGGCGACCCCCTCGGGACATCGCCCACGGACCATCGCATGACCGGCCAATTCACCGACGCCGAACGCCGCACCACCCTGGCCGGCCTGATGATCGTCTTCCTGCTCAGCGCGCTGGACCAGACCATCGTCTCCACCGCCATGCCGCGGATCATCTCCGAGCTGCACGGCCTGACGCTCTACAGCTGGGTGACCACCGCCTACCTGCTGAGCTCGACTGTGATGGTGCCGATCTGGGGCAAGCTGGGCGACATCTACGGCCGCAAGCCCGTGCTGGTGGCCGGCATCTCGATCTTCATGATCGGCTCGTGGCTGTCGGGTCTCTCGGGCGAGTTCGGCCCGATCGCCGGCATGAGCGGCATGGTGCAGCTGATCGTCTTCCGCGCACTGCAGGGGATCGGCGGCGGGGCGCTGTTCACCACCGCCTTCGCCATCATCGCCGACCTCTATCCGCCGCGCGAGCGGGGCAAGTTCGCCGGCATCTTCGGCTCGGTGTTCGGCCTTTCCAGCGTGCTGGGCCCGCTGATCGGCGGCTATTTCACCGACCACGGCACGATCCAGCTGGGCGCCCACGTGATCGCCGGCTGGCGCTGGGTGTTCTACGTCAACCTGCCGCTGTGCCTGCTGTCGCTGTTCATGATCCTGGTGAAGATGCCGGCCCTGCCGCATCAGCGCTCGGGCAACATCGACTTCCTGGGCGCGGCCCTGCTGATCGCCGCCTTCGTGCCGCTGCTGCTGGCGCTGAGCCTCGGCGGCCACGACATCGCCTGGGCCTCGGTCCAGAGCGTGGGCCTGTTCGTCGGCGCGGCCGTGGCGCTCGCCCTGTTCGTCTATGTCGAGAGCCGGGTGTCGAACCCGATCGTTCCGCTGCATCTCTTCAAGAACAAGACCTTCGTCACCGCCAACCTGGCGGCCTTCCTGATCTCCATGGCCTTCATGGGGGTGGCGGTGTTCCTGCCGCTCTACATGCAGCTGGGCCTGGGCGTGGACGCCACGACCTCGGGCCTGGCCATGCTGCCGCTGATGGGCGGGCTGATCGTCGGCTCGTCGGTCTCGGGCCAGCTGGTCAGCCGCACGGGCAAGTACAAGCCGTTCATGCTGGCCGGGGCGGTGCTGCTGCTGGTCGGGGTGACCCCGATGACCCACCTGGCCGGGATCAGCCACCTCTATTGGCTGTGCCTGCTGCTGCTGGTGGTCGGCGTGGGCCTTGGACCCAACCAGAGCCTCTTCAACCTGGCCACCCAGAACGCGGTGTCGCCGCGCGACATCGGCGTGGCCACCAGCTCCAACCAGTTCTTCCGCCAGATCGGTTCGACGGTTGGTGTCGCGGTGGCCGGCGCCCTGCTGACCACCCGCCTGGCCAGCTACGGCGGCGGCAAGCTGGATCTCGGCGCCCTGCAGGGCCTGGCCCTGGAGAGCGGCGTGGTCGGCGGCCATCGCGACCCGGCCCTGGGCCAGGCCCTGGCCTACGCCGTCAGCGGCGTGATGCAGGCGGCGCTGCTGGTGATCGTGCTGGGCGTGATCGTGATCTTTTTCGTCCCCGCCCTGCCGCTGCGCTCGCGCATGCCGACGCAGGAGCCGGTGCTGGAGAAGGAATAAAGCGGGTCCTTCTCCCCTTGCGGGAGAAGGTGGCGGCGAAGCCGACGGATGAGGGGTCGAAAGGCCTGTCCGACAGTTCTGAGAGACCCCTCACCCGACCTCCTTCGGAGGCCACCCTCTCCCGCAAGGGGAGAGGGATCAGAGGAAACTGTACGGGTCGATGTCGATCGTCACCCGCACCGAGTTCGGGATCCTGGCCCGCGCCCGCCACGCCGCCATGAAGGCCGGCAGGTCGACGTTGCGTCCCGCCCGCACCAGGAACCGCTTGCGCCGCCGGCCGCGCACCAGACCCAGCGGCGCGTCGGCGGGGCCGTAGACCTCCACGCCCTCGGCGTTGGGCGTCGCGGCGGCCAGGGCCTGGACGTAGGCCTCCAGCGCCTCGGCGTCGGGACCCGACGCGATCACCGCGGCCAGGCGTCCGAACGGCGGCAGGCCGGCCTCCTCGCGCATGGCCATCTCGGCCTCGACGAAGGCGTCGCGGTCCTGGGCCTTCAGGGCCTGCAGCACGGCGTGCTCGGGGGCGTAGGTCTGCAGATAGGCGCGGCCCGGCTTCTCGTGACGGCCGGCCCGGCCCGTCGCCTGGGCGAGAAGCTGGAACGTCCGCTCGCCGGCCCGCAGGTCGCCGCCGCGCAGGGAGAGGTCGGCGTCGATCACCCCCACCAGGGTGAGGTTCGGAAAGTTGTGGCCCTTGGCGGCGGCCTGGGTGGCGACGAGGATGTCGATCTCGCCAGCGACCATCGAGTCCACCAGCGCCCGCGCCCCGGCCGGGTCGAACACCGTGTCCGACGAGAAGACCGCGATGCGGGCATCGGGGAACAGGTAGCGCGCCTCCTCCTCGACCCGCTCCACGCCAGGGCCGATCGACACCAGGCTGTCCTTGGCCCCGCAGTGCGGGCAGGCCTCGGGCTTCTTCATCGAGAAGCCGGTCAGGTGGCAGACGAGGCGGCCGGTATAGCGGTGCTCGACCAGCCAGCTGTCGCTGTCGGGCGACTTCAGCTTCTCGCCGCAGGCCCGGCACAGCACCAGCGGCGCGTAGCCCCGGCGATTGAGGAAGAGCAGGCTCTGCTCGCCCTTCTGCAAGGTCAGCGACACGGCTTTCACCAGGGTCGGCGACAGCCAGCGGCCCGGCTCGGGCGGATTGGCCCGCATGTCGATCAGGTGCACGTCGGGCAGCTGCGCCGTGCCGTGGCGGGCGCCCAGGCGCAGCCAGCGATAGCGGCCGGACTGGGCGTTCCACAGGCTTTCCAGCGACGGCGTCGCGCTGGCCAGCACCACCAGGGCCTTCTCGATCTTGGCGCGGGCCACGGCCAGGTCGCGCGCCTGGTAGATGAAGCCCTCCTCCTGCTTGAACGAGCCGTCGTGCTCCTCGTCTACGACGATCAGCTTGAGGTTCGTGAACGGCAGGAACAGCGCCGAACGAGCGCCGACCACGATGCGGGCGCGGCCGTCGGCCACGGCCTCCCAGGCCCGGCGGCGGCGCGGCGGCGAGACGCCAGAGTGCCACTCGATCGGCGCGGCCCCGAACCGCTGCTCGAAGCGGGCCATGACGGCCTGGGTCAGGGCGATCTCGGGCAGCAGCACCAGCACCTGGGCGGCCGGATCGGCGGCCAGGGCGGCGGCGGCGACCTCCAGATAGACCTCGGTCTTGCCCGAGCCGGTGACGCCGTCCAGCAGCGCGGCCTGGAAGCCGCCGGCCGCCAGCATGTCGGCCATGACGTCGGCCGCGGCCTTTTGACTCGGGTTCAGGGTCTGGGGGGGCAGGGAGAGGTCGGGCTGGGCCACCGAGTCGTCGGCGGCGACCAGCACCGCCTCCAGCGCGCCCTCGTCCACCAGTCCCTTGACCACCCCGGCCGAGACCCCGGCCTGGCGGGCCAGTTCGGCGGCGCTCATCGGGCCATGCTCGGCGGCGGCCAGCACCTTCAGGCGCGCGGGCGTCATGCGGCCGGGCTGGACGCCGGTCAGGGCCACGGCCTTTTCCGGCTTGGCGGCCGGATGGCGCAGGCCGCGCAGGGCCATGGCCAGCGGCCAGCCGGGCACGTCCACCGAATAGCGCGCCGCCCATTCCACGAAGGTGATGACGTTGGCCGGCAGGGGCGGGTCGTCCACCCGGTGCAGGACGGGTTTCAGCGGCCGGTTGCCGCCCGCGCCTTCGCGCAATCCCGTCACCACCCCGCGCACGGTGCGCGGACCCAGGGGCACGGCCACGTGGTCGCCGACGGCCAGCGCCAGGCCCTCCGGCTCGGCGTAGTCGAAGGCCTCGGGCAGCGGCATAGGCAGCAGGACGGAGGCGATGCGCGGCATTGGACCCGCCTTCTGCTCCAGAAACGGCGCCGCGTCGAGATGGGGGTTCGGCTCAGCTCATCAAGCCGTCGTTAACCGAAACAGGGCTTCATCGGGTTCGCCTGACGCGTGCGGGCGAACGCAGGGATAGGTGTTCATGAGCGAGTTCAGTCAGGCGCTGGCCCAGCCGCAGATCGATCCGGACCTGGTCCGCGACTTCCTGCGCGACCAGCCGGAGATGCTGCGCGACGACGCCGACCTGCTCAGCGACCTGGGCCTCAAGCTCGATGGCGGCAATGTCGTCGAGTTCGGTCACGTCGCCATCGCCAAGGCCGCCGCCGCCCGCGAGCGCGAGGCCCATGCGCGCAAGTTCGTCGAGGCCACCGCGGAGGCCAACATGTCGGCCCAGGCCCAGGTGCACGCCGCCGTCATCGACCTGCTCGACGCCCGCAACCATTCGGATCTGGCCCGCCGCGTCGACGAGATGGCCGCCCTGCGCTTCAGCCTCGCCGTGGGCGCCCTGGCCCTGGAAGGCCCGGCCCGCGTGCCCGCCGGCTGGCACGCCCTGGTCGACGGCCAGGTCGACATGATCATGGGCGACCACGGCGTCGCCCGCATGGGCTTCTTCGCGCCGGCGCTCGGCCTGTTCGGCGAGAAGTTCGAGACTATCCGCAGCATGGCCATCGTCCGCATGGCCCTGTGGGAGCCCTCGCGCCAGGCCGTCCTGGCCTTCGGCTCGACGGATCCCGAAGCCTTCACCCCCGACATGGGCTCCGACCTCGTGGCCTTCCTCGCCCGCGTCGTCGAGCGCACGGCCGAGCGTTGGCCGGTTCCCTAAGATCCTCCCCCTCTGGGGGAGGTGGCCCAGAGGGCCGGAGGGGGGGCGTTCTCAGCTTCCGAGACGCTGAGAGACCCTGCCCCAACTCCCCTCTCCGTCGGCTTCGCCGACACCTCCCCCAGAGGGGGAGGATCCAATGAGCTCCGCCCGCGAAGCCCTGGCCGCCTGGCTGACCCATCTCGCCGACGAGCGCCGCGCCTCGCCGCGCACGGTGCGGGCCTATGGCGACAACGTCCTTGCCTATCTGAACTTCATCGAGCGCCACAACGGCGGCGGCCTGTCGCTCAAGGACCTCGGCGCCGTCTCGACCGCCGACCTGCGGGCCTATCTGGCCTTCCGGCGCTCGGGCGATCACCCGCTGTCGCCGCGCTCGGTCAGCCAGAGCCTCTCCTCGATCCGCGCCTTCCACCGCTTTCTCGACGCACGCCTCGATACGCCCAACGCCGCCATCGGCCTGGTGCGCGGCCCGCGCATCAAGGTCGGCGCCCCTCGCCCCGTCTCGGAAGACCAGGCGCGCGGCCTGCTGACCGAGATCGCCCTCGACCCTGACCGCGACGAATGGGAAGCCGCCCGCGACGAGGCGGTGCTCACCCTGCTCTGGGGCTGCGGCCTGCGGATCTCCGAGGGCCTGTCCCTGACCCGCGCCGACGCGCCCCTGGCCGAGACCCTGCGCATCACCGGCAAGGGCGGCAAGACCCGGTTCGTGCCGGTGCTCGACGCCGTGCGCACGGCGGTGGACGCCTATGTCGCCGCCCTGCCCTTCGTGCTCGGACCGGACGAGCCCCTCTTCAGGGCCAAGCGCGGCGGGCCGCTGTCGCCGCGCCACGTGCAGGCGGCCATGCAGCTGCTGCGCGGGCGCCTCGGCCTCTCCGACCGCGCGACGCCCCACGCCCTGCGCCACAGCTTCGCCACCCACCTGCTGGGCGCCGGCGCCGACCTGCGCTCCATCCAGGACCTGCTGGGCCACGCCTCGCTGTCGACGACCCAGCGCTACACCCAGGTCGACGCCGAGGGTTTGCTGGCGGCCTACGGCAAGGCGCATCCGAGGGCTTGAGAGCCACCACGCACCCACAATTCGTCATCCCGGCCGAAGCGCAGCGAAGAGCCGGGACCCAGGGGCCGCCGCGATGCGTCGGCCAACGCTGGGGCGGCTAACCCGACCACCGCGCCCAGTCCCCTGGGTCCCGGATAAGCCCTTCGGGCTTTCCGGGATGACGAGGGTTGGGGTTTTGCTGAGGCGTGAGAATAGGGATCAGGAAAGATCCCTTTCCTCCAGCGCCGCCAGCAGCACAGCCAGCCGGTCCACCTCGGGCTGCAGGGCCGGGTCCAGGCGGGCGCGGGGCGGGTCGGCTTCGACATAGACGAGGTTCACCGCCTCGTTGGGATCGTCGAGCAGGTCGTACATCTCCCACTCCTGCCCCGCACGGCCCGACGGGTCGAAATAGCGGCTGAGCTTGAAGCGCTGGGTGCGCACCGAGCGCACGTGGTTGGGCTGGCGCACGGAGCCGGGGGCGAGGTCCACCGGCGGACGCTTGGGATTGCCCGCCCGCAGCTTCTCCACCGCCACGTCGAACACCGCGAACTCCTTCTCGCACTTGGTGTTGTGAGGATTGTTCAGCGGCGGCGAGGGGGCGGTGATCTCGTCGTCGGTGATGAACAGCACGCCCTGGCGCTCGCAGCCGTCCGGCTCGATCACCCTGTCGGTCTCGCCCCGGATCAGCGGGGCCAGATTCACGCCCGGCAGCGGCGGGACCGGCTGGGACTTGGCCAGTACCCCGGCGATGGCGTCGCGCTCGGCCTCGTGCACCCCGGCCAGGCCCAGTATGGTCGGCAGGATGTCGACGTGACTGGTCAGGGCGTCCTTGGCTAGGGGAACCCCGTCCGGGGTCTCGATGCTGGCCAGGGCCGGCGGGAAGCGCACGACCACCGGCACGTGCAGGGCCTCCTGATAGGCCGTGTGCCACTTCTCGATCATCATGCCGTGGGCGCCGGCGTATTCGCCGTGGTCCGACAGGAAGACGACGATGGTGTTGTCGGCCTGGCCGGTCTCCTCCAGCGCCTTCAGCACCGCGGCGATGTGGACGTCGACCACGCTGTGCAGCCAGCCATAGAGCTGGACGAAGGCCTTCACCCCGCCGCGCGGATCGTCGGTCAGCTGGAACGGGATCGGGCCTTGCAGGGCGATGTCGGCCGCCGCTTCGAGGGCCTGCTGCTCACTCTGGGTCGGCAGGGCGCGGGCGACGTTGAAGCCGGTCTTGGCGTTCAGCGCCAGGCCCATCTTCCAGGCGTAGTCGGCCTGGCACGAGGGCTTGCTCGACAGGTCCTCGTTCCAGGTCGGCGGCACGTGCCCGCACTCCTGCGGAAAGCCGCCGGGATTGAGCGGGATGGTCGCCGTGCCGGCGGTCGGGGCCGGCGTGCTCTGGCCCTGCAGGGGCACGGTCAGCGGGTTGAAGATCCCCTGCACGCCGCTGCCGTCGGGCGTGGGCAGGGCCTGGCCGATCACCGCCGGATAGGTGGCGATGTCGTGGGGGTTGGTGAAGGAGGCCACGGCGAACCACGGCTTCAGGTCGGCCGGATCGGGACCGGAGGCGTAGGGGTCGATCGACTGGGCCGTGGCCACCGCCCGGTCATAATTCACCGCCAGGGCCTGGCGGCGGATGAAGGCGCAGGCGGAGTCGGTGAAGCCGGCGTCGCGATAGAGGCCCAGATTGTTGATCGCCGCCCCGTGCGGCTCGGGCCAGCTCTTTTCCCAGTCGTCGAAGCCGAAGGCCTCCAGCGAGTGGTCCGGCGGATCGCTGACGTGCCACTTGCCGAAATAGTGGGTGGTGTAGCCGGCCTGGCGCATCCAGGCGCCCAGGGTGGGGATCCCGTCGGCCGCCAGCCACGGGAAGTTGGGCGAATCGCCGCTCTTGAACAGGCCGTCGGTCTGGGTGACGCCCGTCCGCGTGCCGTACTGGCCGGTATAGATCACCGTCCGGCTGGGCGTGCAGGCGCTGGCCGCCACCGTGTGGTTGGCCAGCAGCACGGCGTTGTCGCGCAGCGCCAGCAGGCCCGGAAAGTGGTCGGCGTAGCTGTTGCGCGTCTCCAGCGGCTGAAAGCCCAGCACAGCCTTCAGGTCCTCGTCCAGCCCGTGCAGGGGCCCATAAGAGAAGCGTGGAAAGCGGTACTGGTCGCAGGTGATCAGCAGGATGTTGGGCCGCTTGGCCATGGTCGCCTCCCCAGGTCCGGGCGCGTTCGCCCTGGACCGGAAGCTGACGCTAAAATTGCAACGGAACTGTGCTCGCCTTCACACTCGGTCGGGCGGCCGACCAAAGATCTGCGACAAGCGGTCGCGGGAGATAGGGAAAATCCGCGATTTAACCACGCTTTTACCGCGCACCCCGCTTGGTGAAGTCCAAAGATGAAACACCTCCGGCCGCGCTGCGGCGTTCGGGGGAACGCTGAAAGCGGGACCGCCTGATGAAACTCGACGATCTGAAGATCGCCACCAAGGTGATGCTGCCGGCCATCGTGCTGGCGCTCGTCGCCGTCGCCTGCGTGGGCGTGGGCGTGTGGCAGCAGAAGAAGCTGGAAACCGCCGTCGTGCGGATCGTCGAACAGCGCGCCCCGGCCGAACTCGAAATGGCCCGCTTCAACCGTCGCGTCTCCGGCATCGGCTACGCCGCCTACCGCACGGTCGCCAACAGCGGCTCGTCGGAAGCGGCCGCCGCCGCCTCCAAGGAGATCGACGACAACTTCAAGAGCGGCAACGAGCGCCTCGACAAGGTCGCCAAGGCCGACCCCGAGACCGCCAAGGAAGTCGCCGGCTTCCGCGCCCGCTTCAAGAAGGTCTACGACAGCGGCCGCCAGGGCGCGGACCTGGGCCTGCAGGACGCCAACGAAGCCGCGATCATGGTCATGGCCGTGATCGATCCGGACATCACCGCCCTGACCAAGGACGTCTCGGCCTGGACCGACAAGCATTCGGCCGAGACCCAGGCCACCGTCGAGAAGGCCCGCAAGGACGGCGCGACCGGCGTCGCCATCACCATGCTGTTTGGCCTGATCTCGGCCGCCGCCGCCCTGATGTTCGCCGTCTGGATCGGCCGCAGCAAGATCGCCCGTCCGCTGATCAACCTGTCCAAGACCATGGAAGTCCTGGCCCAGGGCAGCATCGACGTGAACGTGGTCGGCGCCGAGCGCCGCGACGAAGTCGGCGCCATGGCCCGCTCGGTCCAGGTGTTCAAGGACAACGCCCTGGCCCTGCGCACCGCCGAGGCCGCCCAGCAGCGCGCCGCCGCCGAGACCGAGTCCGAGCGTCGCAGGAACGAGCAGGTCCGCGAAGCCGCCGCCAAGGAGCAGGCCTTCGTCATGGAAGCCATCGCCACCGGCCTGAACCGCCTGGCCGAGGGCGACCTGACCTACCGCGTCGACGCCGAATTCCCGGCCGACTACAAGCGCCTGCAATCGGACTTCAACGGCGCCATCGCCCAGATGGAAGACGCCATGCGCACCATCGTCCATGCCGCCAACGGCATCGGCGCCGGCAGCGACGAGATCGCCTCGGCCGCCGACGACCTGTCGCGCCGCAGCGAGCAGCAGGCCGCCAGCCTGGAAGAAACCGCCGCCGCCCTCGACGAGATCACCGCCACCGTCCGCCGCTCGTCGGCCGGCGCCCAGGAAGCCGCCCGCGTGGTCGGCTCGACCCGCGCCGACGCCGAACGCTCCAGCGTCGTGGTCAAGGGCGCCGTCGACGCCATGCAGCAGATCGAGAAGTCGTCGAGCGAGATCAGCCAGATCATCGGCGTCATCGACGAGATCGCCTTCCAGACCAACCTTCTGGCCCTGAACGCGGGCGTCGAAGCCGCTCGCGCCGGCGACGCCGGCAAGGGTTTCGCGGTCGTGGCCCAGGAAGTGCGGGCTCTCGCCCAGCGCTCGGCCGAAGCCGCCAAGGAGATCAAGACCCTGATCTCGACCTCGTCGCAGCAGGTCAATCAAGGCGTGTCGATGGTCGGCCAGACCGGCGAGGCCCTGCAGGCCATCGTCTCCAAGGTCGGCGAGATCGACGCCCTGGTCGGCGAGATCGCGGCCTCGGGCCAGGAGCAGGCCACCGGCCTCAACCAGGTCAACGCCGCCGTCAACCAGATGGACCAGACCGTCCAGCAGAACGCCGCCATGGTGGAGCAGTCGACCGCGGCCAGCCACTCGCTCAAGGGCGAGGCCAACGGCCTGATGCAGATGATCTCGCGCTTCCGCGTCGCCGGCGCCGAGGCCACCCGCGTCTCGGCCAGCGGCGGTTCGGCCCGCCGCGCGCCGCCGCCGATCTCGCGTCCCGCCCCGGCCGCCCGCCCGGCCCCCAAGGCTCCCGTGTCGCTGGCCGGCGCCGACAGCCGCCCGGGCGTCAACCCGGTCCGCTCGGCCCAAGCCAAGCTCGCCGCCTTCGCCTCGTCGGCCCCGGCCGCCAGCAGCGACGACTGGGAAGAGTTCTGATCCCGATTTAGTGCGCGTACCGCCCCGCGTATCGGGGGCGTATCCTCCTCATGACTACCAGCCCCGCCGGTCCGTCCGGCGGGGTTTTTGTTTGGCCAGTCGCTCGTGCACAAACGCTCGTCATCCCGGCCGAAGCGCAGCGTAGAGCCGGGACCCAGGGGCCAAGCGCACCGCCGTTCAGCAGTTCAGGGTCTCGTACAGATCGAGCCACAGCGGGTTCATCGCCTCAATCAACTCCAGCTTCCACGCTCGCCGCCAGCGCTTGATCAGCTTCTCGCGCTGGATGGCCGCGCCGATCTCGTCGTGCACCTCGTACCAGACGAGCCGCGTGACGCCGTACTTGCTGGTGAACCCTGGCGTCAGTTTCTCGCGATGCTCCCAGACCCGACGCGACAGGTCGTTGGTGACGCCCACATAGAGCGTCCCGTTGCGATCGCTCGCGAGAATGTAGACGTAGGAAACGCGCTCCATTTTGCCCTCGAATTTGAGAACAAAATAGAAACATCATGAGACCGCCAAGGCAATGCCGGCGGCCCCTGGGTCCCGGCTCTTCGCTGCGCTTCGGCCGGGATGACGAATTAATTGTGGCTCTAAAAACTACTTCCGCCGGTTCACCACCATCGGCGCGTCCACCGGACAGCCGTCGACGCTGCGCATCACCGCGTAGCGCAGGCCCGAGCGAGGTTCCTTGGAAAGCGGATGGGCGGAATCTTCGCCCTTGGAGGTCTCGGCGGGCGTGACCTCGCCCAGCGAACAGCCCTTCTTCAGCGGACGGATCACCCGGCCGTCCTCGATGCGGGCCGGCGGCGCGGCGTCGGGAACGGGACCAACCGGAACGGCCTGGACGACGGCGGCGAGCAGCACGGCGGACAACAGCATGGCGGGGCTCCGACCTGACGAAACCCGCCAACTCTACGTCTGATTGCCCAGATGCGTCTTCAACTTATTGGCTCAGACAGCGGTGCGCCGCGACGCGTTCGGCCCGGATTCGACCAGGCGTCTCAATCTGAGCCTCCCCCCGCCGATCCTGTTGCGCGGCCAAAACGGGCGCGCAATTTAAGATTGATTACCCGGCCGCGACACGCCGGGCGCACCGCGCCATCCACTGGGGGAACCGCAAATGTCTACCGGAACGACAACCGACAACCTTTTCGCCGATATCGCCACCGTCCCCTACGTCCTGAACGACACCTGGAACGGCAACACCGCGATCGGGGTCTGGCAGTCCACGATCTCCGTCACCGGCAAGGCGGTGTCGGTCCAGCCGACGGGTCAGACCGACATCTACGACTACTTTTTGATCGAGCTGGTCGGCCAGAGCTCGCTGACCGTCAACAAGGGCAACCGCCCGCCCGTCGGCTACGGTCTCACGATCGACTTCAACACGCCCAACGAACCGCCCCCGCCCGTGGAACTCATCCTCAGTTCGCCCGACACGACGGTGACGACGACGACCTACAGCGACTCGCTCAGCTACAGCTTCAACGGAAGCATCGGCTTCTCGCCGTCGGGGCCCAGCGTCTCGATCGGCAGCAGCCAGACGATTTCCAACACGACCACCAGTTCGATCGCCAGCCTGGAGGTCCTCAACCTTTCGGGCGTGAGCGGCAGCGTCGCCGGCTCCTGGCAATACATCATCGCGGCGAAGTCGCTGGAGGCGGAGGGCGCGACACCCCTGCTGGGCCAGGTGCTGGTGCGCCGCCCCCATTCGGCGGCTCCGTTCCTGATCAACGTCGAGGTCGCCGTCTACTTCAGCAACAAGCACCTGCCCACGGGCCTCAACTGGAACGGCGTCAGCCAATTCATCGAGAGCTTCGAGGGCGGCCATCTCCCGCCGCTGGCCAAGGGCAACGCCCGCATCGCCATGCAACACACCCGCACGCTCGAGGCCCCGCCGCTGCCGCTTTCGGTCACCGCCGAGGCCGTCGGCTGAAAAAGAAAAGCCCCGCCGTCACCGGCGGGGCTTTCCGATCTTCGAACGGGGCGGGCCTGCCGGGCCCGCCCTTTTCTTTAGGCCTGCCCAGTTCTTAGGCTTGCCCAGTTCTTAGGCCTGCATCGTCCAGCCTTCGACGCCCATGGCCGCCTGGCGCAGGGCTTCCGAGCGGGTCGGGTGCGGGTGGCAGGTGCGGGCGACGTCTTCCGACGAACCGCCGAACTCCATGGCCACGCAGATCTCGGCGATCATGTCGCCGACGTTGGGACCCACGGCGTGGGCGCCCAGGATGCGGTCGGTCTTGGCGTCGGCCAGCACCTTCACGAAGCCGTCGGTCTCGTGGTTGATCTTGGCGCGGCTGTTGGCCAGGAACGGGAACTTGCCGACCTTGTAGGCGACGCCCGCGGCCTTCAGCTCGTCTTCCGTCTTACCGACGGTGGCGACTTCCGGCTTGGTGTAGATGACGCCCGGGATGATGTCGTAGTTCACGTGGCCGGCCTTGCCCGCGATCAGCTCGATGCAGGCCACGGCCTCGTCCTCGGCCTTGTGGGCCAGCATCGGACCCGAGGTCACGTCCCCAATGACCCAAATGCCGTCGACGCCGGTCTTGTAGTGGTCGTTGGCGATGATCCCGCGCTTGTCCGGGGTGATGCCCACGGTTTCCAGGCCCAACCCTTGCGTGAACGGGCGACGGCCGATGGCCACCAGCACGTAGTCGGCCTGCAGGGTCTCGGCGGGGCCGCCGGCGACCGGTTCGAGGGTCAGTTCAGCCTGCTTGCCCTTGTCGGCCGCGCCGGTGACCTTGGCGCCCAGCTTGAACTTGAAGCCCTGCTTGGTGAGGATCTTCTGGAAGGCGGTCGCCACTTCGGTGTCGGTGCCCGGGACGATGCGGTCCAGGTACTCGACGACGGTGACTTCCGCGCCCAGGCGACGCCACACCGAACCCAGTTCCAGGCCGATAACGCCGGCGCCGACCACGATCAGGCTCTTGGGAACGGTCGGCAGCGACAGGGCGCCCGTCGAGTCGACGATGCGGCCGGCGTTGTCGATGGTCACGCCCGGCAGCGGGGTGGGCTCGGAGCCCGTGGCGATGACGATGTTCTTGGTCTCGAGGACGCGTTCCGAACCGTCCTCGGCCTTCACGACGACCTTGCCGGGTCCGTCGATGCGGCCCCAGCCCTTCACGTACTCGACCTTGTTCTTCTTCATGATGAACTCGACGCCCTTGGTCAGGGCTTCGACGCTCTCGGCCTTCTGGGCCATCATCTGGTCGAGGTTCAGCTTCGGCTTCACTTCGATGCCGAGCTTGGCGAACTCGCCGCCGGTGGCGGCTTCATAGTATTCCGAGGCGTGCAGCAGGGCCTTGGAGGGCATGCAGCCGACGTTCAGGCACGTGCCGCCCAGCTTGCCGCGACCTTCGACGATCGCGGTCTTCAGGCCCAGCTGACCAGCGCGGGTCGCCGCGTTGTAGCCGCCGGGACCGCCCCCGATGATGACGACGTCGTATTGGGCCATGGGATCTTCGCCTTGGAGCAACGCGCCGGACCGGCGCCGGACAAAATATAGGGTCGGCAAGACGCGTTGGCAGGCCTTGCCGAGGCGGGGCTACTCCTAGTGCGGCGGGGGACAAAACGGAACCCGTTTTTCGTGCTTAGTCGTGATCGGATAAGGGAAATCCGGCTCGCCCGCTCAAGGCCTGCTCGCGTTTGAGGCGAACCCGGGCAGGGTCTTCGCCGGGCACGATCTTGCCGCGAGCCCACTTTTAAGCGGCGTCCTTGCCGACAGCTTGGCCTTGCTCTAGCCATTTCGTCCTCACCCGAGCGCGCCTGAAGGAACCCGGCCCGCTCCAGGCTCCGGAACACAGAGGCGACATTGCTCAGCACTTGGAAGTCGTGGACCGCCGGCGCGGCCCTCGCGATCGGAATGATGGCGGCCGGAACCCTGCCGGGCGCGGCCCTGGCCGACGAGGCCAAACCCGCCGACAAGACCCCGGCCGTCGAGCTGCCCGCCTTCCCGGCCGACAAGTCGGTCAAGCAGACCACGGTGTTGGCCGGCAAGACCGTCGCCTACACCGCCACCGTGGGCTCGCTGCCGGTGCGCGACGAGAAGGGCAAGAAGATCGCCGAGGTGGTGTTCACCGCCTACACCCTGGACGGCCCGCGCGACCCCAACCGCCCGGTGACCTTCGCCTTCAACGGCGGCCCCGGCGCGGCCTCGGTCTATCTGAACTTCGCCCTGGGTCCCAAGCGCGTGCAGTTCGGCGCCGAGGGCGACAGCCCGTCGGCCCCCACCCGTCTGCAGGACAACCCGGCCAGCTGGCTGGACTTCACCGATCTCGTCTTCATCGACGCCGTCGGCACCGGTTTCTCGCGCAGCCTGACGACGCCCGAAGAGACCAAGAAGCGCTTCTACGGCGTCAAGCAGGACATCGACTACCTGTCGCGCGTGGTCTTCGACTGGCTGGTCAAGAACGAGCGCCTGCCCTCGCCCAAGTACATCGTCGGCGAAAGCTACGGCGGCTTCCGCGGCCCGCGCCTGACCTACACCCTGCAGACCGACTACGGCGTCGGGATCAACGGCCTCGTCTTGGTCTCGCCGCTGCTGTCGAGCGCCGGCCGCACCGCCCAGGAGATCTCGCCCCTGCCGGCCATGTGGACCCTGCCCTCGATCGCCGCCGCCAAGCTGGAGCGTGACGGCAAGCTGACCCCGGCCGCCATCAAGGATGTCGAGGACTACACTCGCGGCGAATACATGGTCGACCTGATGAAGGGCAGCGACCCGGCCGCCCTGGATCGCCTGACCACCAAGGTCTCGGCCATGACCGGTCTTGATCCCACCTATGTGCGCCGCGCCGGCGGGCGGCTGGAGACCCAGTCGTTCCTGCGCGAGGTGTTCCGCCAGACGGGCCGCTTGGGCAGCCGCTACGACAGCAACGTCACCTCGCTGGACCCCTTCCCGTTCGCCCCCGAGCAGGAGACCAACGACCCGATCCTCGACTCGATCATCGCCCCCACCACCAGCGCCATCGTCGACTTCACCACCCGCACCGTCGGCTGGAAGGTCGAGAGCCGTTACGAGGCGCTGTCGGGCGACGTCAACCAGGCCTGGGACCGCGGCCGCGGCCCCGACACCGAGTCCGTCACCGACCTGCGCAAGTCGGTCTCGGTGGACCCCAAGCTGAAGGTGCTGATCGTCCACGGCTACAACGACCTGTCGTGCCCGTTCTTCGCCTCGCGCCTGGTGGTCGACGCCATGCCGGCCGCCGCCAACGGCCGCGTGACCCTGTCCAACTACCCCGGCGGCCACATGTTCTACAGCCGCCCCGACAGTGGGGCTGCCTTCCGCGCCGACGTCAGGAAGCTGTACGGCGCCCCGTAGGCGTCATGCGTTCGACCGCCTCGACGAGCGAGGTTGGGGCGGTCGAATTTCGCGAACTCGAAATAGGGTTCAGGCCTCTTCTTTTTCTTTCCCTTCTTCTGCGCCCAGCGAGCTTTCGAAGTAATTTCTCAATATAATTTTCGCTTGTTTCTCGGTAGAGTTCATAAGCAGGATCAGGAAGAGATTGATCCGGGTCCATTCCTGAAGATTTTTACGCAACAGCGCTAACAAGGTCGGGATCGACACGCCCGCCGTCGTCAGCATGCCTATGCGCACGCTGTTCCCAATCGAGAGGTCGACGGTCAGAGCGATAACGGCGACCAGAGTCAGAACGATCAGCAGGCCGAACTGTAGCCGTTGAAAGAGCCAAAGCTGGCGTCGGTGCTCCTCCAGATCCTTCCGCAGCCGTTCCTTCACCGGCTTCGTCGAAAGAAGCCCGATGGGCTCGTAGACATCAAAAAGAATGGAATCGAAGGACTTCCCGCCAGCCATCAAAGCGCCTCCATCAGAGCAAGTCTCAAGCCGAGATAGGAGGAGGTCGGCTCCTTCGATCGGCACAGGCGAAGCAACGTCTCTTTGATCAAGAGCAGCTGCGGCAATGGATCGACCAGCGTCGGCCAGTGCATATGTCGGATCCTGCCCGCCCGCAGCACATCGATCACGGCGGTCGCCGCGGACGATGTGCACATGGCCAGATCGAGTTCGCCTTGGAAGGCGGGGTCGATGGCGGCTTCGAAATCGGCCGGGCTGAGCAGCTCGCCGAACAGTTCCACCTGGTTGCCCGCAGCCATCAAGCCGGCGAAAATCCCGTCGAACAGATCGCGCGTCAGAGTCATGTGCAGCGCCTCCGGCACGCTGCCGATCAGACCCGGCGCATGACTTTGCAAGACGTCGATGCTCTCCAGCAGAGCATTCATTCGATCGACCAGATCGGCCTTGCTGGCGGATCGGGCGAGACTGGCGATCGGATCTTGGGCGGGCCGGCCTTCCGCCCGCGCCCGAAAGTCCGCCAGATCGCCCGTCAGATCCTCGATGCTGACGATCGCCCCGCGCCAGTGGCTCATCAGCACCACGACCTTTGCCCAACGGGTGGCTTCCGCGAGCGCCGCACTGTCGGCTCGGAAATAGATCTTCGCGCCACAGGCCTCGGCGGCCTGCGCCAGGGCCTGCGCCTGCTCGATCACGCGGACATAGCGCCGCCGGGCGGCCGCCAAGCCGCTCTCGAGCACGACGCTGCGATAGTCGGGCAGCACGCGCCCCGCCGCCATGTCCTCGAAATCCGCCTGTGAGGTCGGGATCGCGAAGAGCAGGGCGACGTGATCAAGGCAATGGTCGCGAACGTCAGGCGTCCCCGTCATGCTCACCATCCGGCGTGGCCAGCTCTGCGATCCGGGCGTTCTTGGCGTGCCTGGTAAAGAAGAATTCGAACTGCTTTCCAGGCAGCTGGGCCACCAGGGCGGCCCTAAGGTCGACCAGGCCTTGATCGATCGCTGCAACGCCGCTTCGCTTTGCAAGCCAAGCCTGCAGAACCGCGAGGACGCCGCCTGAAGACCCGCCGCCCGACACCCGAACGCCGAGGCGCGGCGCCCCCTCCGCCGTGGCGGCGAAGCGGACGAGAAAGGCCTGGTCGCCGGCCTCCAGACGGGCGGCGGGAAATGCTTCGCCCCACGCCGTCGCCGGGGCAACTTCGGCGCTGGCCGTCTTCCAGTTGACCGAGGAACGCAGCACGCCTGCATCTCCCCAGATCTTCAGGGCCTCCTGCGCATCACCCCGCTTCGCCAGAAGGATCTGGGGGGGCTCGGCGTCTCGGCTCGGCGTGAAAGCGTCGCCGATCTTTTCGAACATGCCGCGCCGGCCGCTCATTCCGGCGTTCTTCCTCAACAGCTTCGTCGTACTGGCCAGGTTGGATACCGCCTCGGACGAGAACCCTTCGAACAGCACGTCATCGATCCGAGGCGACCTCGCCAGCTCTTCGACAATCGCGCTCTTGCCCAGAAGCGTCTTGCGCACCACCGGCGGCCCCTTCCGCATCAGCGTGATGGCGCCGTCCGGCCCCTGCCGCACCACCGCGGCGCAATTGCAGGTCTCCAACAACCGAGCTGCTTCGCCCGCCGCCGCCGGCGGCGCTTCGTTCTTGGCGGATCGGAGAATGGACAGAACGCTGCCTTGCGGCGCATCGCCGAACACGGCCTCAGCCGGACGCGGCGGAAGGATCGCCGCATCGGCCGGTAGTTCCCCGGTTGACGCGTGCAGCAACTTTTCGGCCTGATTGACGCGATCGGCCTTCACCATCAGCACCACGCCGTCGTCTTTTGCTTGCAGGATGGGTTTGACGGCGCTGGCCGAGACCTTCACGCGCTGGGCCCTGAAATCCAGGCTGTGGCCGCCGACGGCCTCGACGTCGACAGTGTTCTTTGAAAGCACGATGCTCGGCGTGCGGATACTGCCAGGCTGCTCGATCGCAGCGCCCGCCGCCATGACCCGATCGACGACGCCATCCATGCCTTCGGAGTTTCGCCCCGCCTTGGCCAAGATTTCGCCCAGCGCAAGCGCGGCATTTGCATTTAGATAATCGCGCTCGTATTCGTATCCTTCATCGTCTAATTTCTCCCTGGCCCCAACGTACGCAACACCTGCAGCATTGCTAACGGCTTGCTTTTTCTTCAGAGCCTCACTCTTTTTCTCAGTTTCGGGAGTGGACAGATATTCACACCTTTGCCCAACAAGCCCATTAATAATTTTTCCGGATATTTCCTTGCATGTGAGAAGGAACAAGGCGTGCGTCGCGGCATCGAGTTCTTCACTCTTCCTAGCGAGCGCCACAACCTGCGCCTCCTGCCGTTCCAAACCGTATCGCCGTCTGTCGAGCCCATCGAAATAGCGTTGAGGATCGGCGACCGTGGCGGCCAGCTGCTGGGGGCTCGCCCCGTTGCGAGCCAGATAGGCCTTGACCTTCGCTTGCGCATCGGGCGGCAGATCCGCCCAATCGGCGCGGGACAGCTTGGTAATCCAGGCCAGCGCCTCCACCTGCAGCCGCTCACCGATACGATCCGAGCGTGACAGAACAGCCTGCCCCTTCTTGTTCTGCCCGAAATTTCGAACCGCCGTGAACATCAGCACGTTCTGAACCACTCTCGCCAGAACGGGGTCTCCAGCCTCGCCGAACGCATCACGCGCCTCATCAGCCTTGGCTTCCGCGTCCTTGTTCATGGCGTCCGAGGAAAGACCGCCCCAAGCCCCTCCCCCGAGCCTGGCGCTTGGCTCGTAGAGCACGGGAAGCGCGCTCGTTCTGGCCGCGCTGAGGTGCTCTCCGGCTTCATTTTCCAAGATCGTAGCGAATTCCTTTGTATTCCAATTGAACCTCAGAGATTGAGCCATGTATTTTTCGGCAAAATAATCGCTGATAGCGACCTCATCGAAAGGATATTCTTTTGGCTCTGGATAGATGAATCCGTAATATTCGACAGAACCCGCTTGAGACCATGATTTAAGGATCTGGTCCGCGATGTTGAGCAGCGCGCCCATTTCGCCATCTTGCAATTGGGAAGACAGCAGGATCGGCGCCCAATCCCACCCCGCAAAGCGACCGCTGGTGACCTTGCCGGCGAAGATGCGGCGACGCTCGTAGCTTTGGGCCATTTCAGCCTGGGGCGCCGCAGCGAAGGACCAATAGGTTTCGAACCGCAGCGGAGGCAGGACATCGAGCGGAACCTGCCTCGCCCTGCCGACGAGCATAAGGTCGCCATCCTTCGCGTGAAGGGCGCCCAGCAAAAGGTCTGAACCCACCGCGAAGCGACGGAAGCTGGCGGCCAAATCTCCAGCATCGGCGCCCTTCTCGATCTCCAGCAACACGAACCGCTGATCACCAGACAGGAACGTTCCCGACCGCCTGCCCGCCAGAAGATCGCGCCATACGGCCGGACGGCCGTCGCCATCGAGCGCCGTCCAGTCGCTCGGCGAATTGGCCATCCAATTCGCAAACTCGGCCACGGAAAACCGAACGTCCTGGACTTTTGCGAGCGCGGCGCGCGGGGCGATCCGATCGAACCACGCCCCGTCGCCGGTGCCATACTGCAGGATTTGCAGGACGTGCAATCGATCCACGACTTCGGCCGGAGCCTTCCATGTCTGGAGATCGCCTCCCAGCACATCGACGCGGCGATCCGCCCCCATCTTCACCCGAAGGACCAGATCCTCCAGCCAACCGTCCGCGCCCATCGGCCACCGCAGATAGGCGGCCTCGATCAATTGATCGCCGAACAGGGACTTGACCGCCGCCTTCAAGTCTTCCCGCGAAACCCCGGACGGCGGCTCCGACAGGACGATGATGGTTTCATCGCCGTCTTCCGCCAGCGCCACGGCTTGATAAGGCCATGGATTCGCTTGGCGAAAGGTGCGCCACTGCGGGCAAATCGCGGGGTTTGCGCAAGAGGTTGCGGGCGCCTCGGGATCAAACGCCAGCGTCGTCCAACTAGGCGACGCATGGGCCGCCCCGCTCAAGAATAGACCCGACGCCACGGCGAGCGCGGCGAACCAAGATTGATACGCCACGCCAGCCTCCTGGAGCTTAACTGTGGCGCCACCTATACGAGAAAATTAACACAATCTCAAGAGGAGCAAACGAGCTCACTCGCCCGCGGCCCCAAAATGCGGAACATGCCCCCATCTTGAGCTTCGCCCACTACCGCGCTAGCCGCCCGTCGCTGAGGGCCGCTGGTTCGAACCTGAAAATCACTTCCGGATCAGGCTCGGGCACGCCCTTGAGGATCTTCTTGCCGGCCGCCCCGGCGGGCGCTGCGGTGTGCAGCAGCCAGCGGATGACGTTCAGCCGGGCGGCCTTCTTGTGGTCGGCCTTCACGCACACCCAGGGGGCGGTCTCGGTGTGGGTGCGCACCAGCATGTCGTCGCGGGCGGCGGTGTAGTCGTCCCACTTCTCCTGGGCGACGGCGTCCAGGGAGCTGGTCTTGAAGGCCTTCAGCGGATCGTCGCGGCGGGCCTTCAGCCGTTCGGCCTGGGTGTCCTTGTCGATATCCAGCCAGAACTTCGAAAAGCGCATGCCGCTCTCGACCAGCATGGTCTCGAAGGCCGGCACGTCGCGCAGGAACTGGGCCTGCTGCTCGGGCGTGGAGAAGGCCATCACCTTCTCGACCCCGGCGCGGTTGTACCAGGAGCGGTTGAAGATCACCGCCTCGCCGCAGGCCGGCAGCCATTCCACATAGCGCTGGAAATACCACTCGCTGCGCTGGCGCTCGGTCGGCGCGGGCAGGGCCACCACGGTGGTCTGCCGGCGATGCAGGTGCTCGGTGATGCGGGCGATCGTGCCGTCCTTGCCGGCGGCGTCGCGCCCCTCGAAGATCGCCAGCAGCTTCCAGCCCTTGTCGATGGCGTGCTTCTGGAGGGCGATCAGCGCGATCTGCAGGTCGCGCAGCTCTTCGTCGTAGTCGCGGGACTTGGTCATTTGTGGAGCCTACCCCCAGAAAGGAAACCTGCGCTAGAAGGAGCGCATGATCCGCCTCTTCGTGCCCCAGCCGCTGTCCAAGGACGCCGGAATCGCTCCAACCCATGAGCAGTCGCGCTATCTCGTCTCGGTCATGCGCCTGTCGGTCGGCGACGAGATCCTGGTGTTCAACGGGACCGACGGCGAGTGGCGCGCCAGCCTGGTCGACGCCGGCAAGCGCGGCTGCCTGCTGAAGGCCGAGGAACAGACCCGCGAGCAGGTCGTCACGCCTGACCTTGATCTGATCGTGGCCATGGTCAAGCGCGGCCGGGTCGAGACCATCGTCGAGAAGGCCGCCGAGCTGGGCGCCCGCCGCGTGCGGCTGACCATCACCCGCCGCACCAATGTCGACTACATGAAGCTGGCGCGCCTGGACGCCATCGCCATGGAGGCCGCCGAGCAGACCGGCCGCCTCGACGTGCCGGCGATCCTGGATCCCGAGAAGCTCGACAAGATCCTCGACGGCTGGGACGAGACCCGCCGCCTGGTGTTCTGCGACGAGGGCGGCGATGCGAAACCCGCCATCGAGGCCCTGGCCGGCACCGGCGCGCCCGCCGCCATCCTGATCGGCCCCGAAGGCGGCTTCGCCCCCGAGGAGCGCGAGCGCCTGCGCTCGCTGCCGTTCGTCGTTCCGGTGTCGCTGGGCCCGCGCATCCTGCGGGCGGATACCGCCGCGATCAGCGCCATGACGCTGTGGCAGGCCGCGGCGGGGGATTGGCGCTAAGATCCTCCCCCTCTGGGGGAGGTGGCCCGGAGGGTCGGAGGGGGGCCGTTTTCAGCTTCCGCGAAGCTGGATCGCCCCGCCACTTCCCTCTCCGTCGCCTTCGGCGACACCTCTCCCTTCAGGGAGAGGGTCGTTGAGACCGAACGGTAACGCTAATTGTAGCGGACCCTCTTGAGGTCGGCTAAGACGGCTCCCAACTGCGCTCCACGCGTTTCGTGGCGGTCGGGGGGAACGGGCCCCTCCCCTCCTGTAGCGTTCGATTTTAGGGGAGACGGCGATGGCCGACACCGCCAGCCTGGATCAGCGCCCGCTGACCCTCGAAGACCTGACCGCCTATTTCGCCAAGGGCAATAAGCCCAAGTCCGCCTTCCGCGTCGGCGCCGAGCACGAGAAGTTCGGCTTCTATCTCGGCAACCACACGCCCGTGCCCTACGAGGGCGACAAGGGCGTGCACGCCCTGCTGGTCGGCCTGCAGCGCTTCGGCTGGACGCCGGTGATGGAAGGCGATGTGATCATCGGCCTCGAGCGCAACGGCGCCAATGTCAGCCTGGAGCCCGGCGGCCAGTTCGAGCTGTCGGGCGCGCCGCTGCTGACCATGCACGACATCTGCGAGGAAACCGGCGGCCACCTCGACGAGGTCAAGACCGTGGCCGACGAGCTGGGCCTGGGCTTCCTGGGGGTCGGCTTCTCGCCGCAGTGGAAGCGCGAGGAAGTGCCGATCATGCCCAAGGGCCGGTACGTCATCATGCGTAACTACATGCCCAAGGTCGGGGGCCTAGGCCTCGACATGATGCTGCGCACCTGCACCGTGCAGGCCAATCTCGACTTCGAAAGCGAAGCCGACATGGTCGCCAAGTTCCGCATGAGCCTGGCCCTGCAGCCGATCGCCACGGCCCTGTTCGCCAATTCTCCGTTCACGGAAGGCAAGCCGAACGGCTTCCTCTCCGCCCGCGCCAACGTCTGGACCGACACCGATCCCAACCGCACGGGCCTGCTGGACTTCGTGTTCCAGGACGGCTTCGGCTTCGAGCGCTACGCCAAGTACCTGCTCGACGTGCCGATGTACTTCGCCAAGCGCGGCGACCGCTATATCGACCTGGCCGGCCGCAGCTTCCGCGACTTCATCGACGGCAAGATCGACGAGGTCGGCGGCGAGCGGGCCACGATCAAGGACTGGGCCGACCACGCCACCACCGCCTTCCCGGAAGTGCGCCTGAAGACCTATCTGGAAATGCGCGGCGCCGATGCGGGTCCGTGGAGCCGCCTCTGCGCCCTGCCCGCCCTGTGGACCGGCGTGTTCTACGATGACGCGGCCCTGGCGGCCGCCTGGGACCTGGCCAAGGACTGGACCGTCGAAGACCGCGAAGGCCTGCGCCGCGACGTGCCGACCCTGGGCCTGAAGGCCAAGGTCGCCGGCCGCACCGTGCAGGACGTCGCCAAGGACTTCGTGGCCATCGCCAAGCAGGGCCTGAAGGCCCGCGCCCAGCTGAACGGCGGCTTCCTCGACGAGACGATCTATCTGGGCGAACTGGAAGAGATCGCCGACAGCGGGATCACCCCGGCCGAACGCCTGCTGGAGAAGTTCCACGGCGAGTGGCAGGGCGACATCGGCCGACTGTTCACCGACGGGGCTTACTAGGAAACTCCCCCTCTGGGGGAGGCGGCCGAAGGCCGGTGGGGGGCCGTTTTCAGCTCTCGAGGCTTGGGCCGGCTTCGCACCACCTCCCCCCTCCGATCGCTACGCGATCGCCTCCCCCACAGGGGGAGGTCCCTACCGCAGCATCCCCCAGGCGATCGCCGCCTGGCCGCCGATGTAGAGGAACCACACGGCCCAGGCCGTGAGCCTCGCCGAGCTGAAGAGCTTGGCCCCTTTGAAGAGGTCGAAGGCCAGGATGGCGTCCGAGGCCATGAAGGCCACCGCCCCCGCCGTGGCCGGCCAGCGCGTGGTCGGCAGGGCGGCGGCCGAGACCACCATGGCCAGGATCGCCGCCACATAGGCCAGCACCGCCGGCCGCAGCGGTCCCAGCGATCCCCACAGCCGCCGCAGCATCACCGCCCCTACCAGCGCTGCGACTGGCGCGATGACGAAGAAGGCCTGGCTGGGCGTCGTGCGCTCGCGCCAGAAAACGATCACATAGACGACGTGCCCGGCCAGAAACGCCGCCAGGCCGTAGGGCAGCCAGCGCTTGGGATCGCCGGCCAGAAACACGTCGCCCAGGGCGCACAGGGTCAGGGCCACGGCCAGCAGCACCGTGCCGCCTTCCAGATAGGCCAGCACCGCCAGGGCGCTGGTCGCGGCCGCCTTGACCACGGTGCGCAGGAACGACGGCGGCCGCTGCACCAGCACGAAGCCATAAGCGAGAGCGCAGACCCCGCAGATCGCCCACAGCAGCGTGTCAGTCATCCGACGACAGCTTGGAAAGGAAAGCCTGGGCGGCGTCCTTGTGGCGGGGCTTGAGGTTCTTGCCGACGATGGCCAGCACGGCGGCGATCACGGCCGCGTCGTCGGTGAAGCCGATGGCCGGCAGCAGGTCGGGAATGGCGTCGGTCGGCAGCACGAAATAGGCCAGGGCCGCGAACATCATGCCCTTGGCCGCGGCCGGGGTTTCCGGGTCGCGAGCGCACCACCACACCGACAGGGCGTCGGCGGCGAACGGGACCTTGGCGGCCACGCGGCGCATCTTCGGCCAGAAGCCGCGCGCCACCCGCTGCTCGTTGACCCGCACCGTGGCCGGCACGAGCGCCTTCCTCGGATCCAGCACGTCGTCGGGCGTGACGCCGCCGTTGACGTCGGGGGATGGTTTGGCGTCGGCGCTCATGGGGTTAAACCGCTCCTCAACACAACGATTAAACGCAACCCCAGGGGAAACGTCCATGAAACTCGACAACACCGTCGCCGCCGTCGTCACCGGGGGCGCCTCGGGCCTCGGCGAAGCCACCGCCCGCGCCCTGGCCGCCCAGGGGGTGAAGGTCGCCATCTTCGACATGAACGAGGCCCGCGGCGAAGAGGTCGCCAAGGAGATCGGCGGCGTCTACTGCAAGGTCAACGTCACCAGCGACGCCGACGTCGACGCCGGCTTCGAGAAGGCCCGCGCCGCCCACGGCCAGGAGCGGATCCTGGTCAACTGCGCCGGCGTCGGCAACGCCGCCAAGACCGCCAGCCGCGACAAGGCCACCGGCGAGACCAAGCACTTCCCGCTCGATATCTTCGACCGGGTGATCCAGATCAACCTGGTCGGCACCTTCCGCTGCATCGCCAAGTCGGCCAAGGGCATGCTCGACCTGGAGCCGCTGGAAGACGGCGAGCGCGGCGCCATCGTCAACACCGCCAGCGTCGCCGGCGAGGACGGCCAGATCGGCCAGGCCGCCTATTCGGCCTCCAAGGGCGGCGTCATCGGCATGACCCTGCCGATCGCCCGCGACCTGATGAACGACGGCATCCGCGTCAACACCATCCTGCCGGGCATCTTCAACACCCCGCTGATGAACGCAGCCCCCGACAACGTCAAAGCCGCCCTGGCCGCCTCGGTGCCCTTCCCCAAGCGCCTGGGGAACCCGGCCGAATACGCCCAACTGGCCCTGACCATGATCACCTGCGGCTACTTCAACGGCGAAGACGTCCGCCTCGACGGCGGCATCCGCATGGCGCCGCGGTAGCCAAAATCCTCCCCCTCTGGGGGAGGTGGCCCAAAGGGCCGGAGGGGGGACGTTTTCAGCTTCCGGAGAGGGGGCCGATTTCGCGGCAACTCCCCTCTCCGTCCGCTTCGCGGACACCTCTCCCACAGGGAGAGGACCTCATTATTCGACTACTTCTTCACCCAGCCGCCGCCGAGCGGCTTCCAGTACTGCCCCGGCGCCAGGCGGGCGTAGAGCTGCTTGGCGGTGGCCTGGCCGGCGGCGTCGGCGGTGACGCCGGTCTTGGCGGCGGTGTCCTTGTAGACGGCCGCGCGGCCGGTGTTGATCTCGGCCACGGCGGCGCGCAGGTCGGCGTCGCCGCCCGACACGATGCCCAGGAAGCCGTCGGCCTGCTCGCCGATCGTGCCGGCGGCCTTGCCGGCGTCCACGGCGGCCTTGGCGGCGGCCGACTGGGCCAGAACAGGCGCGGCGACCGCGCCCATGGCGGCCGCGATGGCCAGGACCGTCATCGTCTTGCGGATCATGGCGGTTCCTCCTCTTAGAACAGGTTCGGGTTCTGCTGGATCAGCGTCTGGACTTCCTTGTCCAGCCGCACCCGCACGTCGGCGTCCAGCTTGGCGTAGATGTTGATCGGGTCGACCTTGACGCGGACGGTCGGGGTGCAGGCCATAAGGCCTCCCGCCGCCAGCAGGGTCGCGATCAGGACGCGCTTGTGCATGGCTTAGTCTCCAGTTCGGGGTTCACGTTGCGCGGTCACGGCTGAACCGGCGCTGAACGGCCCAAGTCTTTCATTCCTTGGAATGAAAGACGGTTTCTTTGCAATCGAGCGCGGTAGCCGGCGAAACCGCATACACTTTCGCCTAACGCGCTCGGTCTTCGGTCTCTTCCGCGAAACGACGGCCCCAGGCGGCCAGAAGCTCGTCGAAATTGAGCGAGGTGTCGAGCGTCAGGTCCACCGGCGTCTTGGCCGGCAGGGGGATCCGCCGCTGGAAAGCCTTGCCGCGGATCAGCTCCAGGATCCCGACCTTGGCCTTCTCGGCGACCTTCGGATCGTGCTCGCCCTTGATGTGGAACAGCAGCGACAGGCGGCCATTCGGCGTCGAATTGACCCCGGCCTCCATGGTGTCGAACGCCAGGTTCTCCATGGCCTGGTAGGCGAAGTCCTGGATGGCGTTGACCGGCTGCTGGGCGACGGTGGCGTTGTTGGGATTGCCCGGGCTGTCGTTCTCGGCCTGGCTGGCGGTCTGGTTGGCCTCGACGCCGGTCAGGGCCTCGCGGGCGATCGAGATGCGGCCGGGCTTGATGGCGTTCAGCTTGCCGTCCAGCAGCTTGAAGCCCTTGTCGCTGAACTGGAACGGCAGGCGGCCCGAGACCACCGCGTCCAGCTTGACCTTGTCGGCCAGGGTCGAGCCGGCGGTCAGTTCGCCCAAATCGAGGCCGTCGATGACGATGACGCCGGTGATCGCCTTGCCGTCCAGCGGCACGTCGATCGGCTCGATCGAGATCTTGCCCTTGGCCGCCGTCAGCGACGCCTCCGACACCTTCAGCGAGGTGGCGCCCAGGGTGAAGACCGCGCCCACCGCCTCCAGCGGCACGATCGAGTCGATGCGAGTGATCGCCAGCTTCTGGTCGGGCGCGCTGGTCAGCGGGGCCAGGCTGTCGAATTTCACGTCGCCGTTCAGGGTGGCCACGAAGCCCAGCGGGCTGGCGCGGAAGTCGAGCCCCAGGGTCGAGACCTCGCCGCTGCTGGTCACGCCCTTGTCGGTCCAGTCGAAGCGGCCCTTGAAGCTGGCCTTGCCCTCGGCCTCGCTGGCGAAGGCGGCCATCGGGCTGACGGCCACCGGCTGCAGCCCCTGCTGCTTGCTGAAGACGATGTTCGAGGCGTCGATGACCGCCGAGCCGCGGCCGCTCTCCACCCCGTGACGGATGTCGATGCGGCCCAGGGCGAAGCCGCTGGCCGTGCCGAAATCGACGCCGCCGCTCCAGACGCCCGAGGCCAGGGCCAGCCGTCCCGTCGCCTTGACCGGCTCGAACCGCTTGGCCGAGGCCGCGTCGACCAGCCGGCCTTGGGTCAGCCGCACCTCGGCGCGGTCGAAGCCCTGCCCGCCGCCGACGAAGGTCCCGGCCACGTCTTCGGCTTTCGCCTCTGCGGCGGTGATCGTTCCGCGTCCGTTGGCGAACCGCGCCTGGGCCTCCCAGCGGCCGTTCGCCACGCGCACCAGCGGCGCTGCGACCGGGCAGACGTCCAGGGCGATGTCCTGGATCGGCCGCTCTCCGGCTTCGCCCGCCTCGATGGCGGCCACGGTCACCGGCGTGCAACCAGCCAGGCGCACGTCCAGCACCCCGCCGGCGAAGCGGGCCTGGCCCTTGGCGTCGAGCTTGATCCCCTCGGCCGGCGGCACGTCGAGCGTTCCGGCCAAGGTCACGGGCGAAGCGAAGCCGCCTGCGTCGGCGCGCCAGTCGCTGGCCGTCAGGGTCAGTTCGGGCAAGCCGCCGCCCGCCAGCGCCAGGGTCGCCGAACCGCGCGAGACGCCGCCGGCGCTTTCCACAAGTCGGCCGCCGCCTGCGGTCAGGGTCGCCTTGGCGCCGCTCGCGGCAGCCAGCGTCACCGGCTTGCCGGCGAAGGCCGAAACCTTGCCGCCGCCGATCTCCAGCCGCAGGTCCGGCGCGTCGAGTTCGAAGTCGCCCAGGGCCTTGCGCGCGGCGCCGGCGTAGGCGGGATTGGGCAGGCTGGCGGTCAGGCGCTCGGCGTCGGGAGCCGACACCGCGCCGTCCGCCCCCGCCCGGCCGGCCAGGCTCAGGTTCAATCCCTCCCCGGCCCGGAACCGGCCCTTGGCGTCGAGCACCAGCGCCGAAAGACCCAGGCCGTCGCGCGCCGCGCGGCCGACGCCGGCCGCCACGGTCACCGCGCCCGTCAGGCCGATCGCCCCGCCCTTGGGCGCCGAGAACGCCAAGTTCGAAGACTTCACGTCCACCGACGCCCGGCTCAGCGCCGCGCCGCCGGCCAGGGCCTGGTCGGCCGTGCCGCGCAGCCGCGCCGGACCGATGGCCCGCAGGCCGGCCTGGTCGAAGTCCACCCGCATGGCGTCGCTGTCGATCTCGGCGGCGAAGCTGCGGGCCTCGACGCCGGGGGCGACCAGCCGCCCGGCCCGGGCCTGGCCCGACACCCGCGCGGCCGCGCCGCCCTTTTTGAAGTCGCCGGCCACCAGGCCCGCCAGGGTCAGGCGGGTCTCGACATCGGCCAGGCTGGTCTCGCCGGCCCGCAGGCCCTGGGCCTTGATCGACAGCTTGACGTCGGCCGGACCGGTGGCGGCCAGCCGCTTGAGGTCGGGATAGGCGACGTCGGCCTCGAGCCGGGCGTCGGCCTCTTCCAGGTCGATCTGTTCGGCGTCCAGCCCCTCGACGTCGGCGCGGGCGTCGACGGTGAGACGGTCGCCGCGCTTGCGAGCGCGCAGGGCCGCCCCGCGCAGTTCGACCTGCAAGTTGTCGGTGGCGTAGCGCATGGCCGCCACCGCCGCGTCCAGCCGCAGCAACTGGCCGTCGTCGAGGCTGGCGTCGCCGGTCAGGCGGGCCATGCCGCCGGGGGTGTCGAGCGTCACCCGGGCGTCCTCGACCAGAACCGCCGGCCCGCCCTGCTTTTCCTCGCCGGGCGACTTCAGCGCCTCGTCGATCAGCGGCTGGAGCTTGCCGAAGGTCAGCTTCTGGCCGTCGTAGCGGGCGCGCAGGCGCGGGCTGGTGATGCGCACGGCCCGGGTGTCGATGGCGAACGGACCGCCCGACCACGGCGCGGTCAGGTCGTAGGCCACCTCGATGCGCTTGGCCGAGAAATAGGGGTCGTTGGCGGGGCCGAGGCGAATGGAGCCGGCGAAGCCGCTGGCGTCCAGGCTCTCGACCGAGATCAGGCCCTCGATACCGCGCTCGGCCAGCCACGCCTCGGCCAGGGCGCGGCTGATCTCGCGCCGGCCGGAATAGGCGGAAAAACCCAGGGCGATGAACGCCATCATCGCGAACGACACGGCCTCCAGCCCGGCGTCGGCCAGGGCGGCCTTGTCGAGGCGGAGACCCCGCTTGGGTTTCGCGGTCTTCGGTGCGGAATCGGGGTCGGCGTGGGGCTCGGCCATCGGCCGCACCATGCCGCAAGCCATGGCGTTTGTGAGGCCCCCGTTGCGGAAAAGTCGAGAAAGCGCCGGTATTGAAACAGGGGGAGGGACGCGCCGCCTTCGCTCGGCCATCCCCATCTTCCCGTCATTCCCGCCCCGGAGCCGTTATCGACACTCGCCCATTAGCGAACGCATCGAGAGGCCGCTATGAGTGGCTACGGCACTACCGAATAGAGTGAATTGAAAGGACGACGACATGGCTTTGCTCGACGCGCTCAAAGCTGACCAACTCGCGGCGCGCAAGGTGAGCGACCGTCTGAAGGCCGACCTGCTCACCACGCTGATCGGCGAAGCCACGCAGATCACGACCGAGGAATTCAAGCGCGGCGTGACGGAAGTCACCGACGAAAAGGTCGTCGCCACCGTCGCGAAGTTCCTGAAGAACACGAAGCTGACGCTGGAAAACCTCGCGGCCGAACGTGCGCGCCTGATCGAAGCCGCCGGCGATGTGTCGAGGGTGGACGAGCGGATCAAGGCGGCCGAAACCGAACTGGCGATCCTGTCCTCCTATGGCCCCAAGCAGATGACGGAAGCAGAACTGCGCGCGGCCATCGACGACTTCCGCGCCAAGAACCCCGACACCAACGTCGGTGCGATCATGGCCCACCTGAAGACCAACTTCGGCGGCCAGTATGACGGCAAGGCGGCCAGCGCCCTGGCCAGGGGTTAGGACGAAGGGCGCCCTTGCGGCTGACGCCGCAAGGGCGGGAACGACGGGAGACTAAGCCGGCGGCTAGATCGCCTTGAAGCCCAGCACCTGCTGCATGTCGTAGATGCCCGGCGGCTTGCCCTGCACCCAGACCGCCGCGGCCACGGCGCCGCGGGCGAACAGGCCCCGGTCGATGGCCGAGTGGGCGATGGTCAGGCTTTCGCTCTCGCCGGCGAAGATCACGCTGTGCTCGCCGATGATGCCGCCGCCGCGCACCACGGAGAAGCCGATGTTGCCCTCGGTGCGCGCGCCGGTGACGCCGTCGCGGGCGCGGTCCTCGACCTCGGAAAGAATGACGCCGCGCCCCTCGGCGGCGGCCTGGCCCAGCATCAGGGCGGTGCCCGACGGGGCGTCGATCTTGCGCTTGTGGTGGGCCTCGAAGACCTCGATGTCCCAGTCGGCGGCCGGCAGGGCGGCGGCGGCCTGGCGCACCAGGCCCATCAACATGTTGACGCCCAGCGAGTAGTTGCCCGAGCGCACGATGGCCACGGTCTGGGCGGCCTTTTCCAGCCGCGCGTCCTGCTCGGCCGTGAAGCCGGTCGAGCCGATCACCAGGGCGATCCCGCCGCCGGCGGCCGCGACCGTCTCGGCCAGGGCGACCGAAGCCTCGGGGATGGTGAAGTCGATGATCGCCTGGGCCTGGGCCAAGGCGCTCTCCAGCGCCACCAGGCCCTCGCCCTCGACGCCCGGACGGTCGAAGCGGGCCACGGCCACGGCGTCGGACCGGCCCTCCAGCGTGGCGGCCACGGCCTTGCCCATGCGGCCCAGGGCTCCGGCGACGGCGATCCTGACGGGGGGGGCGGACATGGGCTTTCTCTCCACGAAACGAGCCCGCGCCTCGTCGCCCAGCCCCTCCGTCGGGTCAACGGATTTATCCGGTGGTCCGTTCGCCGCCTTACGCGGGGGCAGTGTCCCACATGCCGCAAACCCAATCCCAACAAGCGTTTGTAGCGATACCATCGATGATTGCGCGGTTGTCGCGCCGGGACGCCGTCGCTAGGCTGGTCCGTGCATAAGGGCGCGTCGCATCGTTCGGCGGGTCCATTTCAACTGGCTACGCAGGACAGGAAACGCCGCCATGAGCGACGCGGAACGCAAGACCTTCACCGACGCGGAGGCCCTGGCCTTCCACCGCTATCCCCAGCCGGGAAAGCTGGCGGTGACCCCCACCAAGCCGATGGCGACCCAGCGCGACCTCAGCCTGGCCTATTCGCCCGGCGTGGCCGTGCCCGTGCACGCGATCGCCGCCGATCCCGACATGGCCTACGAGTACACCTCCAAGGGCAACCTGGTGGCGGTGATCTCGAACGGCACGGCGATCCTGGGCCTCGGCGACCTGGGGGCCCTGGCCTCCAAGCCGGTGATGGAGGGCAAGAGCGTGCTCTTCAAGCGCTTCGCCGACGTCGACAGCATCGACATCGAGGTCTCCACCAAGGACGCCGACGAGATCATCACCGTCGTCAAGAACATCGGCGTCACCTTCGGCGGCATCAATCTGGAAGACATCAAGAGCCCCGAGTGCTTCCGCATCGAGACCGAGCTGCAGGAGCTGCTCGACATCCCGGTGTTCCACGACGACCAGCACGGCACCGCCATCATCTGCGCCGCCGGCCTGATCAACGCCTGCCACATCACCGGCAAGAACCTGGCCGACATCAAGGTGGTGCTGAACGGCCCGGGCGCGGCCGGCATCGCCTCGATGGACCTGATCAAGGCCATGGGCGTGCGTCCCGAGAACGTCATCGCCTGCGACAGCAAGGGCGTGCTCTATCGCGGCCGCACCGAGGGCATGAACCAGTGGAAGAGCGCCCACGCGGTCGACACCGACAAGCGCACCCTGGAGGAAGCCGTGGCCGGCGCGGACGTGCTGCTCGGCCTGTCGGCCAAGGGCGCCTTCACCCCGGAGATGATCGCCAGCATGGCGCCCAATCCGGTGATCTTCGCCATGGCCAACCCTGATCCGGAGATCACCCCGGAAGAAGTCCACCGCGTGCGCAAGGACGCGATCATGGGCACCGGCCGCAGCGACTATCCCAACCAGGTCAACAACGTCCTGGGCTTCCCCTACATCTTCCGCGGCGCGCTCGACGTGCGGGCCCGCCGCGTCAATCACGAGATGAAGATCGCCTGCGCCCAGGCCCTGGCGATGCTGGCCCGCGAGGACGTGCCGGATGAAGTGGCCGCCGCCTATCACGGCCGCCAGCTGAAGTTTGGCCCCGACTACATCATCCCCTCGGCCTTCGACCCGCGCCTGATCTGGTACGTGCCGCCGTTCGTGGCCCAGGCGGCCATGGACACGGGCGTGGCCCGCAAGCCGATCGCCGACATGGACGGCTATCGCCAGAGCCTGGCCCAGCGTCTCGACCCCACCGCCGGCTTCCTGCAGAAGATCGCCGGCTCGGTCATGGCCCGGCCCAAGCGCATCGTCTTCGCCGAAGGCGAAGAGCCGTCCGTCATCCGCGCCGCCTACGCCTTCCAGGCCGGCGGCTACGGCAAGGCCATCCTCTGCGGCCGCGAGAACCTGGTGCACGAGAACATGCGCCTGGTCGGCCTGGATCCCGAGACCTCGGGCCTGGAGATCCACAACGCGCGTCTCTCCGACCGCAATCCGGACTATGTCGACGCCCTCTACGCCCGTCTGCAACGCCAGGGCTTCCTCAAGCGCGACGTCCAGCGTCTGATCAACCAGGACCGCAACAGCTTCGCCGCCTCGATGGTCAGCATGGGCGAGGCCGACGGCATGGTCACCGGCGTCACCCGCAGCTTCGACCAGGCCCTGGACGAGGTGCTGCGCGTCGTCGACCCCGCGCCCGGCGGCCGGATCATGGGCATGTCGGTCGTGCTGGCCAAGGGCCGCACCATCTTCGTGGCCGACACCAACGTCACCGAGCTGCCCGACGCCGACGAGCTGGTCGAGATCGCCTGCGAGGCCGCCCGCGCCGTCTCCAACCTCGGCTTCAAGCCGCGCGTGGCCTTCATGAGCTACTCGACCTTCGGCAACCCGATGGGCGAGCGCTCCGACAAGGTGCGCGAGGCCGTCGCCGCGCTCGACGAGATGGGCGTCGACTTCGAGTACGAGGGCGAAATGCCCCCCGAACTCGCCCTCGACCCCGAAAAGCGCCTCGCCTACCCGTTCATGCGCCTGACCGACAGCGCCAACATCCTGATCATGCCGGCCATCCACGCCGCCTCGATCTCGACCAAGCTCGTCCAGTCGCTGGGCGGCGCGACGGTGATCGGGCCGGTGCTGCTGGGGCTCTCCAAGTCCGTGCAGATCTGCCCGCTCGGCGCTTCGGTGTCGAAGATCCTGAACATGGCGATGATGGCGGCTTACGATCAGCCGGTGGAGGCGGGGGCGTAGGGGGCCCAGATCAGTCACTTCACAAGCCGCACGATCCTAGCTTGACGGAATCGTGCGGCTTGGCACATAAAATTACGTCATTTTCTTCTTTGGCACGAAGGGTTGAAGAGTGGCGTTCTTTGAGCGGTTCATCCGGCCCAATTTCGACAGGCACTATTTTGAGCGCCTGGAAGAGACGATCTGCGGCGTATTCGCCTCGTCCGATTTTCGAGCCCGCACAGAAGGCCGTGTACTGGCTTCGCAACTGCCTCATGCGCGAGGAACAGAGCGTTATTTCGCCCTACAGCACGCAGTCATGGCCGTGTCCGTGGATCTGGGGGCCGAGGAAATCACAGCACGGTCCGGCAATTTCCCGATGCCGATGGCTGGGTACAAACGATTTGTGGTGGCGACCTGCATCACGGATTCGTTGAGAAGGTTAAATGGCTCAAGATCACGCCGATTGCTGGCATCGATAAACTCGTCTCTAGAGCCCTACCAACCCGACTTATTCGGAAACGACAATCGGAAGGATTCTGATGTCTATTTCGGAATGATCATCGTGGCGAAACGTCAGGGAGCCGATCAGCGAGAACCCGCCGCCATATATTTTGGTGTACCGAGTTCAACTCTACGATCTTGGCATTTTTACGAGCGGATTGACAATTTGGTCGCGCTGTACGACGTCGCCACTGCTCCGCAGCAGCGCCTGAAGAAGCCCCGCTTGCGACAAACCGCCCGATCCGCAACCAAGTCCAAGTCAAATAATTCTAAGCAGTAGCATGGCACGTGGCATTACCAATTTTGTAGGGCAGCGACTTGAGGAGGCCCGCCTCGCGCGAGGCCTAACGCAAACATCCCTTGCCCAAATGGTTGGGCGAAATTCTTCTTCGGTTTCTAGCTGGGAAAGTGGAAGGCAACTTCCCGATTGGCCAACAATCGAAAAATTGAGCACTGTACTGGGTGTTCGACCCGCGATTTTCACGCATACTATACCAAACGAACCTCGCTCTCATTTCTATCGATCCAACGCGAGCGTCACTGTCAGCCTACAAAAGAAAGCTCGCGCCCGCCTTCGGTGGGCCGAAGTGCTTACAGGATGCCTGCAAGAGTGGGTCGATTTTGCCGATATAAATATTCCAAATTCTGATCAATTCAGTATTGGTGAAATTGATGACGAAATAATAGAAGCAAAAGCGCAAGAATGTCGCGAGTTTTACGAACTTGGACGCTCGCCCATCGAAAATATGATCTCAGTCATGGAATCTTCTGGATGCGTAGTCGTCAAAGAAGAGCTTGGCGGCTTGAAAATGGATGGCGTATCCACATGGTCGAGCGAAGAAGAGCGCCCGTATGTATTTCTGGCAGACGACAAAGCTAGCGCCGTGCGCTCCCGCTTCGACGCTGCTCATGAATTCGGCCACCTAATTCTTCATCAAAACGTCACCCCAGAGAAGCTTAATAAGGCTGAATATGCAGAAATGGAACGCCAGGCCCATCGCTTTGCGTCTGCCGTTCTTATGCCGGAAGACTCCTTCCTCAGGGACATAAGATATTTCGATCTTGATAGCTTCATTGCGCTTAAAGCAAAATGGCGCGTCTCCATTGCCGCAATGATAATGAGATGCGCTCAGCTCGACGTAATAAGTGAAGATCACAAGAAGCGCTTATACATGTCCATAAGCCAGAGAGGGTGGAGAAAAGGCGAACCGTTAGACGACACCATGGCCGGCGAAGCTCCAACCGCTTTAAGCGAAGCCATAACGCTCGTTATAGACAATGCCAAATACTCTCGTGAAGGCTTATTAGACTTGGTTGGCATGGAAGCTTCCGATGTGGAGTCTCTCGCCTCACTACCGCGCGGCTACATGAGGAAGGAAGCAGCAACAGTCGTTCGCCTTCGTGAATGATCCATCGACTATATGGCTCTTGCCCCACTCACCACCGCCCTAGCCTCCACCAACCCCGTCGGCACCTAACCCCACCGCTTCAGGGCCGCTATTCGCAGGCCGAAGGTGACGTAGGCGGCGACGCTGGCGGCGGTGGCGCCGAGGAGCCCGCCAGCGAGGGCGCGGTTGCGGGGAGCCAGGGCCGCGCCCGCTATGCCGGCGGTGACCACGCGGGCCAAAAGGCCGGCCGGGAATCTCGATCCGGGTCGCCCCTCCCTCCGTAAAATCCTCGCGAAAGCGGGGACCCAGGTGTTTTGTAGTCTAGCGCCTTGGGTTTCAGAAAAAGCCTGGGTCCCCGCTTTCGCGGGGATTTTACGGAGTTGGGCCGGGCGAAGCGTCTCCCATCTGAGAGACCCCTCATCCGACGCCTATCGGCGCCACCTTCTCCCGCAAGGGGAGAAGGATCATGTCTAGCGCCCCACGCGCGAACGGGGCCATGATGGGTGCTCTCGCCGTCCGTAGCCGGAGCCGCCGCCCGCCCGATGATCGCGCAGGACTCGCCCAGCCTGACCACGGCGCTGAAGCATGCGCCGCTGGGCATCGCCATCTTCGACCGGTCGATGCGCTATCTGGCCCATTCGGCCCAGTACCTGACCGACCAGGGCCTGCCGGCCGACCTGCCGCTGCTGGGCCGGGTGCACTACGAGGTGTTTCCCGAGATCCCCCGCCACTGGCGCAACCTGCACGCGCGGGTGATCGCAGAAGGGGTCGAGCTGCGCGAGGACGCCGGCGACCGCTATGTCGACCGCAACGGCCGGGTCGAGTGGATCCGCTGGTCGATGGCCCCCTGGCGCACCGAGGACGGGGCGATCGGCGGCCTGGTGCTCTATACCGAGGTGGCCACCGCCGCCGTCGAGGCGCGCCTGCGGCTGGAGGCGGCCGAGGCCCGCTACAAGGCGCTGTTCGAGCAGGCGGCCATGGGCGTGGCGCGGATCGCGCCGGGCGGGACCTTCCTGGAGGTCAACGACCGCTTCTGCGCCATCACCCGCCACGACCGCGACCACCTGCTGGCCGGCGACGCCGCCGAACTGATCGAGCCGGAGGACCTGCCGGACGCCCAGCGCCACGTCCGCTCGCTGCTGGCCGGCCGCACCGACACCTATCACGCCGAGCGCCGTCTGCGGGCCGGCGACGGGTCGAGCCTGTGGATCCGTCTCAACGTCTCGCGCGTGCAGCCGCCCGGCCAGCGGCCCTATCTGGTGGCCATCATCGCCGACATCACCACCCGCAAGCGGATCGAGGTCGAGCAGGAGCGCCACCAGGGCCAGCTGCGCCTGCTGATCAACGAGCTGAACCACCGCGTGAAGAACACCCTGGCCACCGTCCAGTCGATGGCCGCCCAGACCCTGCGCAACGAGCCCGACCCGATCACCGCCTTCGAGAAGTTCGAGTCGCGGCTGCTGGGCCTGTCGCTGGCCCACGACGTGCTGACCCGCGAGAGCTGGCACGGGGCGGAGCTGCGCGAGGTGGCGCAAAGAGCCTTGGCCCCGTTCACCGCCGCCGCCGGGCGGGTGAGCGTCGAGGGGCCGGCCTGCTTCCTGCCGCCGGGCGGGGCGCTGACCATGTCGCTGATCTTCCACGAGCTGGCCACCAACGCCTTGAAGTACGGCGCGCTTTCCACGTCTGAAGGGGCCACGTCCGAAGGCGCGGTGGCGGTCGCCTGGAGCTTCGACGCCGAGGCCCGCGCCCTGTGCCTGACCTGGACCGAGACCGGCGGCCCGCCGGTGACCGCCCCGCCCGCCCGGCGCGGCTTCGGCTCGCGGCTGATCGAGCGCAGCCTGCGCGGCGAGCTGCGCGGCCAGGCGCGGATGGACTGGCGCCCCGAGGGCCTGGTCTGCCGGCTGGAGGCCCAGGTCCCCCTGCCCAACCCGCCCTCGCCGGAGCTGGGGGTCGTGGCGAGTTTGGACGAGAGGCGGTAGGCGCCCGGGGCAGCAACAAAACCTCATCCTGAGCTTGTCAAAGGACGAGGTTTTCGCCGCCGCCCAAACAGCGCTACGAACCCGCTGGGCCGAGTTTTGGAGTCTCTATCTATGCAGCTGTCCGACCAGATCGTCCTCGTCACCGGCGCCGGCCGGGGCCTGGGGGCCGAGATCGCCCGCGCCTTCGCCCGCCACGGCGCCCGCGTCGTGATCAACTACCGCGCCAGCAAGGACGCCGCCGAGGCTCTCGCGGCCGAACTGGGCGGTCCCGAGCGCGCCATCGCCGTCCAGGCCGACGTCGCCGACCGCCCCGCCGTCGAGGCGATGTTCGCCGCCGCCAAACAGGCCTTCGGCGGGCACGTCACCACCGTGATCAACAACGCCCTGGACTACAGCTTCAACGGCGACGCCCGCGCGCATCTCGCCAGCATCGCCTGGGAAGACTTCGAGAAGCAGAACACGACGGTGCTGAAGGGCGCGCTGAACGTCATCCAGGTCGCCGCGCCCGACATGGCCGACGCCGGTTTCGGCCGCGTGATCAACGTCGGCACCAACCTCTTCCAGAACCCGGTCGTGCCCTATCACGACTATACGGCGGTGAAGGCCGCCCTGCTGTCGCTGACCCGCACGGCCTGCGGCGACCTCGGCCCCGCCGGCATCACCGTCAACATGGTCTCCGGCGGCCTGCTGCGCGTCACCGGCGCCAGCGCCGCCACGCCCGAGCCGGTCTTCGACCTGATCGCCGGCATGACCCCGCTGCGCTCGGTCACCACCCCGGCCGAATTCGCCGACGCGGTGCTCTTCTTCGCCAGCCCGTGGGCGCGGGCGGTGACCGGGCAGAACCTGGTCGTGGACGGGGGTCTGGTGCGGGATTGATCTACCTCCCTTCCCCCTTGATGGGGGAAGGGTCGGGGATGGGGGTGACCTGCTGAATTGGCCGCCCCGCCAAGTCTAGCCGCCGTAACCACCCCCACCCCTGCCCCCTCCCCCATCAAGGGGGAGGGGTTGCTTTAGCCCCTTCCCCACCGTAACTCCCCCGCCATGACCACCAAGGCCAAGATCTGCGGGCTCTCGACGGCGGAGACGGTGAAGGCCGCCTTCGACGGCGGCGCGGCCTATCTGGGCTTCGTCTTCTTCGCCAAGAGCCCCCGCAACATCACGCCCGAAGCCGCCGAGCGGCTGGTGGCGCCAGTGCGCGGCCGGGGCGTGCAGACCGTGGCCGTCACCGTCGATCCCGACGACGCCCTGATCGACCGCCTGATGGCGACCATGCGTCCGGACCTGATCCAGGTGCACGGCAAGGAGACGCCCAGCCGCGTGCGCGAGATCGCGCAGCGCAGCGGCGCCGGAGTGATCAAGGCCTTCTCCGTTTCCTCGTCGGCCGACGTCGACCAGGCCCGCGCGTTCGAGACCGTCGCCGAGCAGTTCCTGTTCGACGCCAAGCCGGTGGAAGGATCCGCCCTGCCCGGCGGCACCGGCGCAAGGTTCGACTGGAGCCTGCTGGAAGGCCGGCGATTTTCTCGCCCGCATTTCCTGGCCGGCGGACTCGATCAGTGGAACGTGGCGCAGGCGGTCAAGGCCTCGGGGGCCCCGCTGGTGGACGTTTCCTCTGGCGTGGAACGCGGTCCGGGCCTAAAGGACCCGGCTCTGATCGCGGCGTTCCTCGACGCCGTCAAACGCGCCTAAAAGCCCGGAAGACGATCTTGAACGCTCCTACCGCGACTCCTGAACGGCCTAACGACTGGTCCGCCTATCCCGACGCCAAGGGGCGCTTCGGCGACTACGGCGGCCTCTACGTGGCCGAGACCCTGATGCCGCTCGTGCTCGAGCTGGACCGGGCCTACACCGAGGCCAAGAACGATCCGGCGTTCCAGAAGGAGCTGCGCGGCTACCTGACCCACTATGTGGGCCGGCCGAGCCCGCTCTATTTCGCCGAGCGGCTGAGCAAGCATCTCGGCGGCGCCAAGATCTACTTCAAGCGCGAAGAGCTGAACCACACCGGCGCGCACAAGATCAACAACTGCATGGGCCAGATCCTGCTGGCCCAGCGCATGGGCAAGACCCGGATCATCGCCGAGACCGGCGCCGGCCAGCACGGCGTGGCCTCGGCCACGGTGACGGCGCGCTTCGGCCTGCCCTGCGTGGTCTATATGGGCGCCGTCGATGTCGCCCGGCAAAAGCCCAACGTCTTCCGCATGAACCTGCTGGGCGCCGAAGTGCGGCCGGTGACCTCGGGGGCCGCGACCCTCAAGGACGCCATGAACGAGGCCATGCGCGACTGGGTCACCAACGTGGCCGACACCTATTACATGATCGGCACCGCCGCCGGCCCGCACCCCTATCCGGCCATGGTCCGCGACTTCCAGGCGGTGATCGGAAACGAAACCCGCGAGCAGATCCAGGAGCTGGAAGGCCGCCTTCCCGACGCCGTCGTCGCCTGCGTGGGCGGCGGTTCGAACGCCATCGGCATGTTCCACCCGTTCCTGGCCGACGAGAGCGTCAAGATCTACGGCGTGGAAGCCTCGGGCCACGGCCTGGACACCGACAAGCACGCCGCCTCGCTGACCGGCGGCCGCCCGGGCGTGCTGCACGGCAACAAGACCTATCTCCTGCAGGACGACGACGGCCAGATCCTCGACGCCCACTCGATCAGCGCGGGTCTCGACTATCCGGGCATCGGCCCCGAGCACTCGTTCCTGCACGACATCGGCCGCGCCCGGTACCTGACCTGCACCGACGACGAGGCCCTGAAGGCCTTCCAGCTGTGCGCCGAGCTCGAGGGCATCATCCCGGCCCTGGAAAGCGCCCACGCCCTGGCCAAGCTGCCGCAGCTGGCCAAGGAAATCGGCGAAGGCGGGATCATCGTGCTCTGCCTGTCGGGCCGAGGCGACAAGGACATCTTCACCGTGGCGGACGCCCTGGGACGGACGATCTAATGGGCGATCTGATGAGCTATCGCGACGGCACCCGCCTCGAGCGCGCCTTCCAGCGGGAAAACGACCACCGGGCCCTGTTCGTCGCCTACATCATGGCCGGCGACCCGGACCTGGAGACCTCGTTCGAGCTGCTGACCGGCCTGGCCGAACACGCCGACGTCATCGAGCTGGGCATGCCCTTCTCGGACCCGATGGCCGAGGGCCCGACCATCCAGCTGGCCTCGCAGCGCTCGCTGGCGGCAGGCACCAAGATGCGCGACGTGCTGGGCATCGTCCGCCGCTTCCGCGAGACCAACACGGTCACGCCGATCGTGCTGATGGGCTATCTGAACCCGGTGCTGTCCTACGGCTTCGAGGCCTTCGCCAATGACGCCTCGGATGCCGGCGCCGACGGCGTGATCATCGTCGACTGCCCGCCGGAAGAGGCCGACGCCCTGACCGACGCGCTGGAAGCGGCGAAGATGAACCTGATCCGCCTGGCGACGCCGACGACCGACGACGCGCGCCTGCCGGCCGTGGTCAAGCGCACCTCGGGCTTCATCTACTACGTCTCCGTCGCGGGCGTGACCGGCGTGCTGGAAGCCGACGCCGACGCCGTGCGCGGCCCGGTCGAGCGCCTGCGCGCCGCCTCGGGCCTGCCGGTGGCGGTCGGCTTCGGCATCAAGACCCCCGAGCGCGCCGCCGAGGTGGCCCGCGTGGCCGACGGCGTCGTCGTCGGCTCGGCGCTGGTCGACGAAATCGCGTCGGCGGCGAAGCTGAACGAAAACGTGACCCAAAAGGTTCTTTCCAAGGCGTCGGAGCTGGCTAAGGCTGTGCGATCGGCGCGAGTCGGAACGGCATGAGGCTTTAAGGCTATGGCTATGGCTGAACCCCAAGGCCCCAAGAAGGGCGACAAGGCCAAGACCTCGACCGACCGTCGCGGCGGCTGGCTGTCTCGGATCGCGCCCGGCGTGCGCGGCGCCTTCGCCAAGCGCGAGACGCCCGAGAACCTGTGGGTCAAGTGCCCCGACACGGGCGAGATGATCTATCGCTCCGACCTGGAGGCGGCCCTGTGGGTCACCCCGGCCGGTCGCCACATGCGCATCGGTCCCGAGGCGCGCTTCAAGTTCACCTTCGACGACGGCGAGTACGAGTCGCTGCCGACCCCGTCGGTCGTCGAAGACCCGCTGAAGTTCTCGGACGGCAAGCCCTACAAGGATCGCCTGGCCGCCGCTCGCAAGAGCACCGGCGAACAGGACGCCATGGCCATCGGCTACGGCAAGGTCGGCGGCGTCGACGCCGTGGTCCTGGTCCAGGACTTCGCCTTCATGGGCGGCTCGCTCGGCATGGCCGCCGGTGAAGGCTTCATCGCCGCCGCCAAGGCCGCCCTGGCCCGCGAAGTCCCGCTGATCGCCTTCACCGCCGCCGGCGGCGCGCGCATGCAGGAAGGCGCCCTGTCGCTGATGCAGATGGCCCGTACCACCCTGGCCATCAACGAGCTGAACGACGCGGCCCTGCCCTATGTCGTGGTCCTCACCGACCCGACCACCGGCGGCGTCACCGCCTCCTACGCCATGCTGGGCGACGTGCACCTGGCCGAGCCGGGCGCCCTGATCGGCTTCGCCGGTCCGCGCGTCATCGAGCAGACCATCCGCGAGACCCTGCCGCCGGGCTTCCAGCGCTCGGAATACCTCGTCGAAAAGGGCATGGTCGACCGCGTCACCGCCCGCAAGGACCTGCCGCAGACCCTCGGCTCGATCCTCGGCACCCTGATGCTGGGCCGTCGCAAGGCGGCCTGAACCTGAAGATGCTCCCCCTCTGGGGGAGCTGTCGGCAAAGCCGACTGAGGGGGTGCGGCGCAGCCGCTTGACGGCGGCCCCCTCCACCCCTTCGGGGTCCCCCTCCCCCAGAGGGGGAGGATCTTGATCGCGAACCCATGACCGACCACCTCCGCGCCCACGACGCCGCGCTGGAGCGCCTGCGGGCGCTGCACCCGCTGAAGATCGACCTGTCGCTGGACCGCATGCGCCGGCTGTGCGCGGCGCTCGACAACCCGCAGGACCGCCTGCCGCCCTTGATCCACGTGGCCGGCACCAACGGCAAGGGCTCGACGGTCGCCTATCTGCGCCACATGGCCGAGGCCGCCGGCCTCAAGGTCCACGTCTTCACCTCGCCGCACCTGGTGCGCTTCGTCGAGCGCATCCGCCTGGCCGGCGCCCTGATCACCGAAGAGCGCCTGGCCGACGTGCTGGAGCGGGTCGAGGCGGCCAATGACGGGCAGGCCATCACCTTCTTCGAGATCACCACGGCCGCGGCCTTCGTCGCCTTCGCCGAGACGCCGGCCGACCTGTGCATCGTCGAGGTGGGGCTGGGCGGCGTGCTCGACGCCACCAACGTGATCGCGCAACCGGCCGTCAGCGTGATCGCCCCGATCGACCTCGACCACCGCGAATTCCTGGGCGACACGATCGAAGAGATCGCCGTCGAGAAGGCCGGCATCATCAAGCCGGGCGCGCCTGCGGTGAGCGCCCGCCAGCAGGACGCCGTCGACGGCGTGCTGGAGACCGCCGCCGCCCTGGCCGGGGTCGAGCTCACGCTCATGGGCCGTGACTTCGACGCCTGGGAGGAGCGCGGCCGCCTGCTAGTGCAGATGGAAGACCGCCTGCTCGACCTGCCCGCCCCCGCCCTGCCCGGCGAGCACCAGTTCGCCAACGCCGGCCTGGCCGTCGCGGCCCTGCTGGCCATGGACGATCCCCGGATCGACGAGGCGGCCATGGGCCGGGGGATCGCCGGCACGGTCTGGCCGGCCCGCTTCCAGCGCCTGACGGCCGGTCCCTACGCGGAAGCCGCGCAAAGCGCCGGCGCCGACCTGTGGCTCGACGGCGGGCACAATCCCCACGCCGGTCGAGCCGTGGCCCGCGCGGTGGCCGATCTGGCCGCCCGCGACGGCCGTCCCGTGGCCCTGATCTCGGGCCTGCTGGCCAACAAGGACGCCACCGGTTTCTTCCAGGCCTTCCGGGGGATCGCCGCCAAGGTGTTCACCGTCACCTTCGAAGGCCACGCCGCCGCCAGCGCCGCTGAAACCGCCGCCGCCGCCGAACTGGCCGGCCTACGCGCCGCCGCCTGCGACGGGCTGGAGGACGCGCTCAGCCGGGCGTTGGCGCTGGATCCCGTGCCTCACGTGCTGATCTGCGGCTCGCTGTATCTGGCGGGTGAGGTGCTCGGCGCCAGCGAGGCGACCTGGCCGGCCTGACCGAACCCTCTCTCTTTGAGAGAGGGAGGGGCCCGCCGCCGCAGGCGGTGGGAGGGTGAGAGGTAACAAACTCTCCGGAAGAGGCGCGGGCAGACCGACCTCAAGCCCAAAATCTTCGTCACCCCTAGGAGTCGGCGCAGTGCGGTGGCCCCTGGGTCCCGGCTCTACGGTCCGCTACGCGAACCTTCGGCCGGGATGACGGCGTAGATTAGCACCGACGGGTTTGAGGCTTACCGGCAAGCGGTGAAACCTCTCACCCTCCCACCGCTTCGCGGCGGGCCCCTCCCTCTCTCTCAGAGAGAGGGTTTTAAAAATTCCGCACCGAGATGTCCGGCACCGCCAGCACGCCGGCCTCGCCGCTTTCGTCGCCCCAGGCCAGGCGCGAACCGTCAGCGTTGACCGACAGGCTGCTGATCGGAGCGCCCTTCTCGGCCTTCAGGGTCTCGATGCGGCCCGAGCGCATGTGCGCGGCCCAGACGCGGCCGTTGTCCTGGCCGGCGATCATCACCGGCAGGGCGTCGATGCCGGCCACCTGCACCACCAGCGAGTCGCGCGAGAAGCCGATCTCGGCGGCTTCCTTGCCCATCGGGCCGCTGGCCCCGGCGAACGGCCAGATCACCGCGCCGTTGGCGCCGGCGGTGGCCAGCAGGTTGCCCTTGTCGAAGAAGTCCAGGCTCTTGATCTTGGCCGGATAGCCGCCCATCCGCATGTCCTTGCCGTCCGACAGGCGCCAGCCGTGCAGCTGGTTCTCCTGCATGGCCGAGACCAGGAACTTGCCGTCGGGGCTGTAAGCCAGGGCCACGTGGCTGCCGGCCCACTTCATCACCGTCGGCTTCTGGTCGGCGATGCGGCTCCACCACAGCGACACGCCGCCGTAGCCGGCCGCGGCCAGGCGCTTGCCCTTGGGATCGAAGGCCACGCCCGAGACGGTCTTCTCGTGGACGTAGGTGCGGCGGAAATCGGCGTCGGCCGAGTCCAGCACGTGCACTTCCTTGCCGGCCGTGAAGGCGATCAGGCCCGAGGCGGCGCTGGCCGTCACGTGCTCTATCCACTTGCCCTTCACCTCGGCCAGCAGGGTGGCCACGACCTCGTCGCCCTCGACCCGGCTCCAGACCACGCGGCCGTCGTCGCCGCCGGTCACCAGGCCCCGGCCCGACGGGTGCACGCAGGCGGCCAGCACGGCCCCGCCGAGCGGTCCGCCATGGGCTTCCACGGTGACGAAACCGCCCTCGGCCTCGAATCGGACGGTGCCGTCGCCCAGGGCGAATCCGGCGCGTCCAGCGCGATCGAACAGGGCGGCGGTGACGTAGGCGTCGAAGGAAAAGATCATGCGCGGGGGCTTAGCGCGGCCTGATGGCCAGCGCTAGTCGCGCGGGGCGCGAAGCCCGGCGCCCAAAACGCTCTCCTGAACGGCGTTAGGCCAAAAAGACTCACAAAAGGGGTTGCCATTGCGGCGCGTCGTCGGGCTTTACTTCCGCGCTCGTCTGCGCCAGACGTGGCATCTAACAATTTCTGGACCGCCTGGGGGCGGTCCCCGGGAGACAGTCAGGCTATGGCGGCTAAACTTGCTGGCGGCGGCGGCGGTCGCTACTCGCTGAACCAGAATTCAGAAATCAACGTCACGCCCTTCGTCGACATTCTGCTCGTTCTGCTCATCATCTTCATGGTCGCCGTGCCGATGGCCGTGACCTCGATCAAGATCGACCTTCCCCCCGCTTCGCCGCCGCCTCCCGGCGTGAAGCCGAAGGAGCCGGTCTTCATCTCGATCCAGAAGTCGGGCGCTCTGTTCATCGCGGACAAGCAAACCAGCCTCGACAACCTGCAGTTCGACCTGGACGCCAAGTTCACCTCGAACGGCCAGGCTGGCCCGAAGGACGACCAGCGCGTGATGATCCGCGCCGACGCCGACGTCATGTACGCCGACTTCATGGGCGTGCTGAACCAGCTGCAGACCGCTGGCTGGTACAAGGTCGGCCTGATCAACGAAGACATCCACTAAGCAGGACGTCTTCGGCGACAGTCGAAAGTATCAAGGGGCCGGCGGCGAAAGCCTCCGGCCCCTTTTTCTTGCCCGCTTTCCGGAGCCACCGATGCCCGACGCCAAGACCTGGATCGCCTTCGCCCTGGTTTGCCTGGGGATGGCCCTGACCCCGGGGCCGAACATGCTCTATCTGGTCAGCCGCTCGATCTGCCAGGGGCGCTGGGCCGGGATCGTGTCGCTGGTCGGTACGGCGGCGGGCTTCATCGTCTATCTGGTCTGCGCGGCGCTGGGCATCACCGCCCTGCTGATGGCCGCCCCGATCGCCTACGACGTCCTGCGGTTCGGCGGGGCGCTGTACCTCGGCTGGCTGGCCTGGCAGGCGATCAAGCCGGGCGGACAGTCGCCCTTCCAGGTGCGCGAGCTGCCCAAGGACCCGCCGGCCAAGCTGATGGCCATGGGCTTCCTGACCAACCTGCTCAATCCCAAGGCGGCGATGCTCTATCTGTCGCTGCTGCCGCAGTTCATCGACCCGAAGCACGGAGCCGTGCTCAGCCAGTCGCTGCTGCTGGGCGGGACCCAGATCGCCGTCAGCCTGACGATCAACGGCCTGATCTGCCTGGCCGCCGGTTCGATCGCGACCTTCCTGGCGACCCGCCCCAGCTTCGCCCTGGTCCAGCGCTGGCTGATGGCCAGCGTCCTGGGCGGCCTGGCCGTACGCATGGCCACCGAGGCCCGGCGCTAGGGTCGAAACCTGGCAGCAGCCTGTCGGCGGGACGTTCCCAGCCGGCCACAACAAGCCTATCTAGCCGCCCATGAGCGACTTCGACGACGAGGACGAGACCCAGGGCCGGCGCCGGGCGCTGTCCAACACCCAGGTGCTGGGCTTCCTGGCGCGCTTCTGGCTGCGCCGGAAGCTGATCTTCACCGCCGGGGTGGTGCTGACCCTGATCGCGGTGGGCTTCGACGTGGCCCTGCCGACCGCCGCCGAGCACCTGGTCAACGTGGTGGTGGCCGGCGAGAAGTCGCGCGCCTGGGGCGCCTGGGCCGTCTTCGTCGGCGTCTACCTGGCCTTCTCGCTGATCCGCAACATCGCTCACCGGTTCTGGATCCCGCTGGCCGCCCGCAACATGGAGGAGATGACCAACGAGGGCTTCGCCCGCGTCCAGGCCTTCTCGTCCGACTGGCACGCCGACAGCTTCGCCGGCGCCACGGTGCGCAAGCTGACCCGCGCCATGTGGGGCTATGACAGCGTCACCGACGCCTTCACGATCTGGCTCGTGCCCAGCATGATCGTGCTCCTGGGCCTGTCGGGCGTGATGCTGGTCAAGCAGCCCCTGGCCGGCGCCATCTCGCTGGTCGTGGTGCTGCTGTACCTGTCGGTGAACCTGTGGATCACCGAGCGCTACGTCCGGCCGGCCAACCTGAAGTCCAACGCCCTGGACTCCGCCATCGGCGGGGCCCTGGCCGACGCGGTGACCTCCAACCCGACGGTGAAGGCCTTCGGCGCCGAGGACCGCGAGACCCAGCGCCTGGCCCAGGTCACCGCGGCCTGGCGCGATGCGGTGATGGTCACCTGGAACCGCTTCACCGACGTCTGGCTGGGCCAGAACCTGCTGCTGGTCGTGCTGCAGGCGGGCCTGACCGGGGCCATGGTCTGGTCCTGGATGCGCGGCCAGGCCAACGCCGGCGACATCGTCGCGGCCATGACCTCGTTCCTGCTGATGAGCGGCTACCTGCGCAACATGGGCGAGAACATCCGCATGCTGCAGAAGGGCATCGACGACAGCGAGGACGTCGCGGCCTGGTCGACGCTGCCGCCGCAGATCGCCGACGCCCCCGGCGCGCCCGACGTCGTGACCGGCCCCGGCGCCGTGGCCTTCCAGGGCGTGACCTTCGCCTATCGCAACGCCGGCGCGCCGCTCTACGACCGCTTCTCGCTGGACATCGCGCCGGGCGAGAAGGTGGCCCTGGTCGGCCCCACGGGCTCGGGCAAGTCGACCTTCGTCAAGCTGATCCAGCGCCTGCACGACCTGCAGGGCGGGCGGATCCTGATCGACGGCCAGGACGTGGCCAAGGTCACCCAGGGATCCCTGCGCCGCGCCATCGCCGTGGTGCCGCAGGACCCGGCCCTGTTCCACCGCTCCCTGCTCGACAACATCGCCTACGGCCGTCCCGACGCCACCTTCGAGCAGGTGGTGGAGGCGGCCAAGAAGGCCCGCGCCCACGACTTCATCCTGAAACTGCCGCACGGCTACGACACCCTGGTGGGCGAGCGCGGCATCAAGCTGTCGGGCGGCGAGCGCCAGCGCGTGGCCATCGCCCGCGCCTTCCTGACCAACGCCCCGATCCTGGTGCTCGACGAGGCCACCTCGTCGCTCGACGTCGAGACCGAGGCCCTGGTGCAAGAGGCCGCCGAGGCCCTGATGCAGGGCCGCACGACCATCGTCATCGCCCACCGCCTGTCGACCGTGCGCGGCGCCGACCGGATCCTGGTGTTCCAGAACGGCCGGGTCGTCGAGGAAGGCCGCCACGCCGAACTCAAGGCCAAGGGCGGCGTCTATGCGCGGCTGAACGCCGTCAGCGAGGGCGCGGTTTAGGCCGCGAGGCCAGGGCCTCCTCCGCCGTCACGTTGCAGGCGTCGCCCTGCGGTCGAAGCTCCATCCGGACATCCCCGATCACCACGTCGCGCAGGGGCGAGGGTTCGACGGTCGCGGCCTCGCCCGAGCGCGCCAGCACCCCGGCGATGTCGGCCACCCGGCCGCAGGGGCTGGACGCATAGCCGATCTTCTTCCAGCGACCTTCGCGCATGCCGAAGACGTCGAGCATCGAGCCGCTCGACAGCAGCACCTCCTCGGACCCGTCCGCGTCGATGTCGAGCAGCAGGGCCGAGCACGGCTTGGCGGCGAAGCGGCACGGCGAGTCGCTGAGATCGGCCAGGCGTTCGAAGCCGTTCGGCAGGGTCCGGCCCTTGGGATAGACGATCACGTCGGCCATCGGCTCGGCCTTCCCCGGCGCGGGCCCGGCCGCCAGGCGGGCGAGGCTGGCCTTGGCCGCCTTGGCGACGAAGGCGTCCGGCCCGGCCGCCAGGCGCTTGAGCGCATCCAGGCCAAACCGGCCGCTGCGGAACCGCAGGAAGTCGAAATCGAACGCCTCGGCCTTGACCTTGCCGGCGTTCAGCCGCGCGACCTGGTCGTTCACCGACAGCCGGCGCGGATCGGCCAGGGGCGTCACCAGGGCCAGCAGCACGACGATGACCACGAAGGCCATGCCGATATTGGTCGTCTCCAGGGTCTTCAGCCAGGGGCCTGGCCGCACGGCGGCGACCGCGTAGCCGATCGCATAGCCGGCCGCGACCAGCACGCAGGCGGCGGCGATGATCCGGTCGGTGCTGAGGCCGTGCTGGCCGATGCGCAAGGAAAGGCCGTAGGCGGCCAGGGCGACGATCGGAACCAGCAGCAGGCCCGCCAGCCGCGCCGCCCATTTCAGCACCACGGCCGTCGCCTCGTTCCCGTCCTGGTAGGCGGCGTTGGTCAACAGGGTCAGGAAGGCGGCGGCGACCAACAGGCTGGCGGTGGCGCTGCGGGTCTTCCACAGCGGCTCCAGACCGGTGAACGGCAGGGTCAGCAGGAAGGCCCCGGCGATCAGCACCATCAGCGGCAACAGCCAGGCCAGCAGGGTCAGGGCCACGGTCCGCACCCCGCGCACCAGGCCGGCCCGCACGTCGGTCAGCTGGACGGCGGCGGCGAAGATCGTGGTGGTGGCGGGAATGGCGAACAGCTTGGTCTGGATGATCGTCTCGATGATCCCGACGCCGATCAGCTTGAACAGCACCGCCGCCAGCCACAGCAGCAGCCAGAAGGCGCCGGTGAAGCCGACCGCCAGCGCCAGCTGAACCCCGTGCTTCCAGGTGATGTCGAAATAGCTGGCGAAGCGGGCGATGGGCCGCCGCTCGATGTCGGCCGGCTCGACCAGGTGGTGACCGATGAAGATCAGGGCCGCCACGCCCAGGAAGCTTAAGGGTCCCAGGCCGTTGACGCCCGAGGCCGACGGATCGCCGCTCCACACGCCATAGGCCCCGACCCCGGCGGCGAGCAGCACGACCAGCCCCTTCCAGGCCGACAGCGCCGGCCAGCGCATGGTCGATAGGCCGGCCAGCACCACGAACGGCGCGAACAGGAAGGCCAGCAGGAACGCCGCATAGACCATGGGCTGGCCGTCGGGCCAGCGCTTGAACTCGTCGGCCTGGTACAGCCAGTACAGCAGCAGCCCCTGGGCCAGGCCCGTGACCAGGCGCAGGACCGCCGCCCGGCGGACGGCGCGCGGATCGGCTTCGACGGCTTGATCGGTCATCGACGGGCTCCTGCAACCTTCGAGCAGCAGAGATCACGCCCCGCGTGCGGCGCCTAGGACGAAGCTTGGCCTCCATCCTTTCTCCACACGCTCTCGACGCCCCCTCCACACCCCCTTCGAACATCGGGCCCTCTCGCCTTGCCCTGGCGCGCCCCCGCTTCTAGGTTCCGCCCCGTTCCAGGAGTCTCCCCGCCCATGGCCTATCGCTCGCTTCGCGAATTCATCGACGTGCTGGAGGCCCAGGGCGAGCTGGTGCGGGTCAAGGAGCCGGTCTCCTCCGTCCTCGAGATGACCGAGATCCAGACCCGCCTGCTGGCCACCGGCGGCCCGGCCGTGCTGTTCGAGCACGTGCTGCTGCCCGACGGATCGCGCTCGTCGATGCCGGCCCTGGCCAACCTGTTCGGCACGGTCAAGCGCGTGGCCATGGGCGTGACGCTGGGCGGCGAGCCGCGCACCACCGCCGGCGAACTGCGCGAAGTGGGCGAACTGCTGGCCTTCCTGCGCCAGCCCCAGCCCCCCAAGGGCCTGAAGGACGCCATCGACATGCTGCCGCTGGCCAAGACGGTGCTGTCGATGCGCCCGGGCACGGTGAAGAAGGCGCCCGTGCAGGAAGTGGTGCTGAAGGGCGACCAGATCGACCTCTCCAAGCTGCCGGTGCAGACCTGCTGGCCGGGCGAGCCGGCCCCGCTGATCACCTGGGGCCTGGTGGTCACCAAGGGCCCCAGCGACGACCGCGAAGACGACTTCAACCTCGGCATCTACCGCATGCAGGTGCTGGGCAAGGACCGGGCGATCATGCGCTGGCTGGCCCACCGCGGCGGGGCCCAGCACTACGCCCGCCACAAGAAGGCCGGCAAGAAGGAGCCCCTGCCCTGCGCCGTGGTGTTGGGGGCCGATCCCGGCACGATCCTGGCCGCCGTGACGCCGGTCCCCGACACCCTTTCCGAATACCAGTTCGCCGGCCTGCTGCGCGGCGCCAAGCTCGACCTCGTGCCGGCCAAGACCGTGCCGCTGATGGTGCCGGCCCAGGCCGAGATCGTCATCGAGGGCCACGTCCTGCTCGACGAGCACGCCGAGGAAGGCCCCTACGGCGACCACACCGGCTACTACAACAGCGTCGAGACCTTCCCGGTCTTCCAGGTGACCGCGATCACCATGCGCAAGGACCCGATCTACCTGACCACCTTCACCGGCCGGCCGCCGGACGAGCCCTCGGTGCTGGGCGAGGCGCTGAACGAGGTGTTCATCCCGCTGATCCGCCAGCAGTTCCCCGAGATCGTCGACTTCTGGCTGCCGCCCGAGGGCTGCTCCTATCGCATCGCCGTGGTGTCGATGAAGAAGGCCTATCCTGGCCACGCCAAGCGGGTGATGCTGGGCGTCTGGAGCTACCTGCGCCAGTTCATGTACACCAAGTGGGTGATCGTCGTGGACCACGACATCAACGCCCGCGACTGGAAGGACGTGATGTGGGCGATCAGCACCAAGATGGATCCCGCCCGGGACATCACGGTGATCGAGCACACCCCGATCGACTATCTCGACTTCGCCAGCCCAGTCAGCGGCCTCGGCTCCAAGATCGGCCTGGACGCCACCGACAAGTGGGAGCCCGAGACGACTCGGGAATGGGGCGAGGAGATCCGCATGGACCAGGCCGTGGTCGACGCGGTCAGCGAGAAGTGGTCGCGGCTGGGCCTGCCCGGCGAGGGCAAGCCGATCTGGAAGACGAAGTAAGACCCCCTCAGTCGCTCCGCGACAGCTCCCCCAGAGGGGGAGCATCTTGAAGAGCGCCGTGCTGACCGGATCCTCCCCCTCTGGGGGAGGTGGCCCGGAGGGCCGGAGGGGGTCCTTCCACGAAGGGGGATCGAATGCGAACTCTAACCCTGGCGGCCCTGGCCGTCGCACTGATGGCGAGCACGGCGATGGCGCAGATCCCCTCCCCCAAGAAGCCCTGGGACGAAGCCTTCCTGCCGCCCGCGCCGCACTGGCAGGGCGCCAGCCAGGCGCTGATCCGCGACAAGGCCGATCCCTGGGTGACGCCGTTCGAGGCCGATCCGGGCCACGACTTCTCGCCGACCTACGCCGACACCCGCGCCTGGTTCGACCGGCTCGACAAGGCGACCAAGCTGGTGCGCGTCGAGGACTTCGGGGTCTCGCCCGAGGGCCGGCCGATCTTCGCCGTCATCGCCAGCAAAGACGGCGACAAGCTGGATCCGAAGAAGCCGCTGCTGCTCGTGCAATGCGGCATCCACCCGGGCGAGATCGACGGCAAGGACGCGGGCATGATGCTGCTGCGCGACATCGCCTTCCACGGCAAGGACGGCCTGCTCGACAAGGTCAATCTGGTGCTGATCCCGATCCTGTCGGTCGACGGCCACGAGCGCTCGGGCCCCTATTCGCGGCCCAACCAGCGCGGACCGCGCATCCAGGGCTGGCGCAACACGGCGACCAACCAGAACCTCAACCGCGACTTCATGAAGCTCGACCAGCCCGAGATGCAGGCGCTGAAGCGGCTCCAGGCCAGGTACCACGCCGACCTTTACGTCGACGTCCACGTCACCGACGGCATGGATTACCAGTACGACGTCACCTACGGCTACAACGGCGAGGACGGGGTCTGGTCGCGCTCGCCGGCCACCGCGAAGTGGCTGGACGAGGCCTTCAAGCCGGCGATGAACGCGAGCCTGGAGGCCGAGGGCCACATCCCGGGCGAGCTGGTGTTCGGCGTCGACGAGCGCGATCCCAAGGCCGGGCTGTCGGACGGCGGTCTGGGCGAGCGGTTCTCCAACGGCTGGGGCTCGGCCGCCCACGTGCCGACCATCCTGATCGAGAACCACAGCCTCAAGCCCCACGCCCAGCGCGTGCTCGGCACCTACGTCTTCATCGAGACGGCGCTGAAGCTGCTGGCGCAGAAGGGCGACACCCTGCGCACGGCCGTCGCCGCCGACAGCGCCCTGCGCCCGGCGACCATCCCGGCCAATTTCGTCGCCGACGACAAGCCGACCACGACCCGCGCCTTCAAGGGCATCCGCTACGAGACCTATGACAGCGTGGCCTCGGGCAAGACCGAGATCCGCTGGCTGGGGCAGGCCGATCCGGACCTCTGGCAGCTGCCGTTCTACGGCTCGCACCCGACGCTGCAGCTGGCCCGGCCCAAGGCCTACTGGGTGCCCAGCTATCGCGCCGACATCATCGAGCGGCTGAAGCTGCACGGGGTGAAGGTCGAGACGCTGGACGCGGCCAAGACCGTGCCGGTCGAGATGCTGCGCCTTGTGGACCCCAAGGTCGCGCCCCGCGCCAACGAGGGCCATGTTCAGATGAGCGTCGAGCAGGTGACCACGCAAACGCGCGACTGGACCTTCCCCAAGGGCTCGGTGCGCGTGCCGACCGATCAGCCGCTGGGCGACCTCGTCGTGCTGCTGCTCGAGCCGCAGTCGAGCGAAAGCGTCTTCGCCTGGGGCATGGTCCCCGAGGTGCTGAGCCGGGTCGAATATATCGAGCCCTACGCCATCGCCCCGCTGGCCGAGAAGATGATGGCCGCCGATCCGGCGCTCGAAGCCGAGTTCGAAGCCAAGCTGGCCGCCGACCCCAAGTTCGCCGCCGATCCCGACGCGCGCCTGGCCTGGTTCTACAAGCGCACGCCCTTCTACGACGACCGCCACCTGCTCTACCCGATCGCCCGGGAGAAGTAGGGGACGTGGAGTAGATCCTCCCCCTCTGGGGGAGGTGGCCCAGAGGGCCGGAGGGGGTAGCGCGGGCCTATGCCGAGCCCCCCTCAGTCGCTCCGCGACAGCTCCCCCAAGGGGGGAGCATCTTCGGCCTCAAACCTCCCACGGCCTCTCCGCCCCATACCGCGCGACAAGCGCGTCCACCGCCGCCCGCAGCTTCGCGCTCGGATACGGCGTGCGGGGCCACACCAGGTTCACCGGCAGGAGGCTGTCGAACACCCCGTCGAGCACCGTCTCCAGCCGGCCGGCGGCCAGGTCCTCGGCCACCACCCAGCGCGGGACCATGGCGACGCCCGTGCCGGCCCGCGCCGCCTCGGCCAGCACCAGGGCGTCTCCGATGCGCAGGCGGCCGTCCACCGGGAGGCTGCGGGCGACACCGTCCTCATCGACATAGGGCCAGGGCGTCGGGCGGCCGTCGCGGGCCTCGACCAGGCAGTCGTGAGTCAGCAGGTCCTCGACGCGCTCGGGCCGCCCCCGAGCGTCGAGATAGGCCGGCGTCGCGCAGACCACCCGTCGCTGCACGCCCAGCGGCCGGGCCACCAGGCCGGCGCGGTCATCGAGGTCGCCGATGCGCACGGCCAGATCCACGCCCTCGGCCGTGAGGTCCACCGCCCGGGCGCCGAACACGACCTCCAGCCGCAGGCCCGGCCAGCGGGCGACCAGCTCCAGCAGAACCGGCATGACGAAGGCCCGGCCCAGCAGCGGTGGCAGGGCCACGCGCAACAGGCCCGACGGCTCGCCCCGGCCTTGCAGCAGTTCGGCCTCCGCCTCGGCCAAGCCCGCCAGGGCCGCGACGCAGCGGGCGTGGAACACCCGGCCGTCCTCGGTCAGGGCCACGCTGCGAGTGGTGCGGGCCAGCAGCCGCACGCCCAGCCGCGCCTCCAGCCGCTGCATCGCCTTGCCTACGGCCGAGGGTGACAGGCCCAACGACGGCGCGGCGGCGGCGAAGCCGCCATGCTCGGCCACGGCCACGAAGGCCCGCACGCCGCCATAGCGGTCGAGGGAGGGGATCGAGATCATTCCCGCACTGAAGTCCGGAATGATCGGAATTCAAGTCGTTTCCGTCGCGCTTGTCCGCCATCTAGCCTCGCGGCCATGCAATACGATGGAAAGACCCTGGTGGTGATCGGCGGCGGCTCGGGGATCGGGCTGGCCACGGCGAAGGCCTTCGTCGACGGCGGCGGCCGCGTGGTGATCGGCGGACGCTCGGCAGACCGGCTGGAGGCGGCCCGCGCCCAGCTTGGCCCCAACGCCCAGGCCGCGACCATCGACCTCTTCGACACCGCCTCCGTCGCGCGGTTCTTCGAGCCCCTCGACCGCATCGACCACCTGTTCACCCCGGCCGCGACCTACACGATCGCCCCCTTCGACCATCCCGACGAGGCGGCCATCGCCTCGCCGTTCGACGGCAAGTTCTGGGGCCAGGTGCGGTGCGTGCGCGCCGCAGCACCCAAGCTCACGCCCGACGGCTCGGCGGTGCTGATGTCCGGCGCCGCCAGCGCCCGGCCGCCCAAGGGCGCGGCGCTCTACGCCGCCGCCAACGGCGCGATCGAGGCCTTCGGACGCGGCCTGGCCGTCGATCTGGCGCCCGTGCGGGTCAACGTCGTCGCCCCCGGCACGATCGACGGCGACCTCTGGGCCCGCCGTCCCGCCGAGGTCCGCGAGGCCGCCTTCGCCGGCCAGGCCGCCGGCTCGCTGGTCGGCCGTCCCGGCCGCGAGGACGAGATCGCCCAGGCGGTGCTGTTCCTGCTGACCAACGGGTTCACCACCGGAACGACGCTGTTCACGGACGGCGGCTACAGCCTGCGCTGAATTCAAAGTAAGCGAGCAATCACTTACTTTTTGATTGACCCTCCAGGATTGAAGCGAAAAGCTGCGCTCGCCCTCCAGACGCCCTGGACGGCGGGCCGCATGCCGCGGCGAACGGGGGCTCGCATGAACTGGCGTATGGCAAGGAAGCGGAGCTGGAGCCGGCTTTTGCGCGGCGCACGGTCGATAGCGGTCCTGACCGCCGCCGGCCTGCTCGCCGCCTGCGCCACGGTCGAGGAACCTCGCGCCAACCTTCTCGACGGCCGAGCCGTGATCAAGGATCTCAGAGGCGATATCGCCTGCTGGCCTCTGGCGCAGGCCAAGACGCTGGAGAAGGTGCTCTTCGGCTGCTCGGACGGCGTGATCCTCATCGCCACGGCCGGCACGGGCGCGTGGAAAGTATTGGGTCGGCCTGCAGAGCTCTTGCAGCCGTTCGTCCATCGGGACGGGCATGACACCTTGCTCTATTTCGCCGGCAACTCCATTACGGGATCGACCATCCGCGAGATCGATCTGCGCGCCGAAACCCAGTTCCAACGACCGATGATCGTGCCGGACGGCTTCAGCCTGATGTCGGCCTATCTGAATCCGCGCGACCGCTGCCTGGTCGCCTCCCTCATCGTCAAGCAACCGTGGCCCTGGACGGGCGTGCTCAGGGTCTATTGACTACGATCCCCGCGGGCGCACGCCCGTGCGCCTGGACGGCCCGAGCGTCATCGAGGTCTCGCAGGGCGATGACCCGCGTCACGTCGGCGCCCCGAACAGCGGCGGAGCGATCTGCGTGCGAGACAGGACCGGCCAGATCGTTCTCCTGCGAAATCAGTTCAACAGCGACGATCAGCCGGACGCCGTCGGCGCCCGGATCACGCGGGTCACGGCCACCGACGCGCGCGTGATCTATCGCGGCGACGAAAGCATGCAGTTTCTCCAGCCCAAGCTTGCCCCCTACGTCTATGCGAGAAACGGCGTCTCGCCGGGCATGCTGAGGATCGACGTCGACACTGGCGAGATCACGACGATCGGCGCCGGTGTGGACGGCTGGTGGGTGGATTTCGACCCCCAGGCCGGCGTGGGCGTGGTCTCGAAGTCGCTCGGGGACGTCAAGCAGCGCATCTGCGTCGCCGATCTCAACGGCTGCCGGCACAGCGTCAGGGAGCTTCACGACCTGTCGGCGCCGAGCGCTTCCAACGGATGGCTGGGGGACGGCTTCATCACGATGGTCTATATGCCCTTCGCGGACATCGTGCCCATGGACTACACCCAATTTTACTGGCTCGAGGCGCAGTAGCCGGCCGGTGCAACCGCGTCTTACGCCACGTTACCGGTTGCCTTCGGCGCGGAAGCGAGGCCCATATGCGGCCCCGCTTTCTGTTCCGAAGGGTCCGCGCCATGGACGTTTCCGCCGCCGGCCACGCCGCCGCCCTCTGGGCCGGTCTGCACGTCTTTCTGCTGCTGGTGCTGTCGCTACTGGTCGTGCGCCTGCGCCAGAAGCACAAGGTGGCCCTGGGCGACGGCGGCGTTCCCGAACTGGCCCAGGCTATCCGCGCCTTCGGCAACGCCAGCGAATACATTCCCACGGGCCTGGGCGTGCTGGCGGTGCTGGCCGTGGTCGGCGCGCCGATCATCGCCGTGCACGGCGTCGGCTTCGTGCTGTTCGCCGGCCGCCTGATCCACGCCGTGGGCCTGTCGCGCAGCGGCGGGGTCTCGATCCCGCGCGCCGTGGGCATGATCTGCACTTGGCTGGCCTACGTCTTCGGCGGCGTGATCCTGCTGTTCTACGCCATTCCCTGAGTTTCCGGGGGTCGGCGACGCTTGCCCCGCCCGCCCCGCCTCGTCATAAGGCCCCATGGACGAAAACCTGTTGCATGACGTCGTCGCCGCCGCGCGCAAGGCCGGGGCGGACGCCGCCGAGGCCGTGTTCGCCGAGCGCCAATCCCTGTCGGTGGGCGTACGCCTGGGCGAACTGGAGGAAGTCGAGCGCGAGGAGGCCAAGGACCTGGGCCTGCGCGTCTTCGTGGGCCGCCGCAGCGCCACCGTCTCGGGCTCCGACGTCAGCCCCGAGGCCCGCGCCAAGCTGATCGAGCGCGCCGTGGCCATGGCGCGCCTGGCCCCCGAGGATCCCTATGCCGGCTTCGCGCCGCGCGACCGCCTGGCCAAGGGCCCGTTCCCCGAGCTCGACCTGGTCGACGCCTACGAGCCGACCGCCGAGACCCTGGAGACCCAGGCCCGCGAGGCCGAGGAGGCCGCCCGCGCGGTCGAGGGCGTGACCAATTCCGACGGCGGCTCGTCGAGCTGGAGCTCTACGGCCTGGCGCCTGGTCACCAGCGACGGCTTCTCGGGCCTGCACGCGGCCACGGGCTTCGGCATTTCCGCCTCGGCCATCGCCGGCGAGGGCGCGGGCATGGAGCGTGGCGGCGAAGGCCGTTCGGTCCGCCACGCGCAGGACCTGCCCACGCCCCAAGCCATCGGCGACAAGGCCGGCCGCCAGGCCGTCTCGCGCCTCAACGCCCGCAAGATCGGCTCGACCACCGCCCCGGTGATCTTCGAGAACCGCCTGGCCATGTCGCTGATCGGCCCGCTGATCGGCGCCATCTCCGGCCCCTCGATCGCCCGCGGCACCTCGTTCCTGAAGGACAAGCTGGGCCAGCGGATCTTCGCCCCCGGCGTGCAGCTGACCGAGGACCCGCACCGCGTGCGCGGCCTGGGCTCGGCCCCGTTCGACGACGAGGGCGTGGCCACCGTGCGCCGCGCCCTGATCGACGACGGCGTGCTGACCACCTGGCTGCTCAACAGCGCCAGCGCCCGCCAGCTGAACCTGGAGACGACAGGACATGCGTCGCGCGGCTCGGCCGGCCCGCCCGGGGTCTCGACCCACAATCTCACCTTGGAGCCGGGCGACCTCGACCTGGCCGGGCTGATGGGCCAGGCCAAGGACGGCCTCTTCATCACCTCGATGTTCGGCCCGTCCCTGAACGGCAACACCGGCGACTGGTCGGTGGGCTGCTCGGGCTTCTGGTTCGAGAACGGCCAGATCGCCTATCCGGTCACCGAGATCACCGTCGCCGGCAACCTGATCGACATCTACGGCCGGCTGGTCGTGGGGTCCGACCTGGAGATCCGCGGGGCCAGCAACAGCCCGTCCATCCTGGTCGACGGCTTGGCGATCGCGGGCAAATGATGAGCGACCTCGACCTGATCCTCGACGCGGCCCTCGAGGCCGGCGCCCTGGCCCTGAAGGCCCGGGAAGGCGGCGTGAAGATCTGGTCGAAGGAAGGCGGCTCGCCGGTCACCGACGCCGACCTGGCCGTCGACGCCCTGCTCAAGGAGCGCCTGCGCGCCGCGCGGCCCGACTACGGCTGGCTGTCGGAGGAGACGGTCGACGATCCGACCCGGCTCGACACCACGCGCCAGTTCGTGGTCGATCCGATCGACGGCACGGTGGCCTTCATGAAGGGCCGGCCGTGGTTCGCCGTCTCGGTGGCCGTGGTCGAGAACGGCCGGCCGATCGCCGGCGTCGTCCACGCCCCGGCCCTGGACGAGACCTATGCCGCGACCCTGGGCGGCGGCGCGACCCTGAACGGCGCGGCCATCGCCCCCAGCCCGACCGACGTGCTCGACGGCTCCGCCATGCTGGGCGACGCCAAGATGTTCGCCCACCCGGCCTGGCGCACGCCCTGGCCGCCGATGCGCATCGAGGCCCGCAACTCGATCGCCTACCGGGTGTGCCTGGTGGCGGCCGGCGCCTTCGACGCGGCGATTGCGCTCAGCCCCAAGAGCGAGTGGGACCTGGCCGCCGCCGACCTGATCTGCGCCGAGGCCGGAGCGTTGCTTACCGATCACCTCGGCCGAAAATTCGCCTACAACCAGCCGAATCCGACGGTTCCGAGCCTGGTTTGCGCGAATAGGGCGCTTCACCCGTTGATCCTGTCACGCGTCGGGCATATCGACCTGCCATAATCATAATTTCCGCAGGAACGTGCTCCCCCATGTCCGACAAGCAGCTTCTTCATATCGTGATCGGCGGCGAACTGAAGGATGTCGCCGGAACCGAGTTCCGTGACCTCTCGAAGGTGGAATTCGTCGGCGCCTACCCGACCTACAACGACGCCCACGCCGCCTGGAAGGCCAAGGCGCAGGCCACCGTCGACAACGCCCACGCGCGGTATTTCATCATCCACGCCCACAAGCTGCTGGACCCGAGCGCGGCGTAATTTTCAGAACCTCCCCCTGTGGGGGAGGCGGCCCGCAGGGCCGGTGGGGGGAGCGGCCGCAGCCTTCGCGGACCATCCCCCCTCCGATCGCTCCGCGATCACCTCCCCCACAGGGGGAGGTTCCTAAAGCGTCACTCCCGCCGCAGCAGCTTGTCGGTCAGCATCTTGCCGAGCATGCCGGCGCGGAAGGTCTTCTTCATCGCCACCGGATCGTAGTCGTCGCTGTCCACCCACTGGGTGAAGGTCAGGCCCTTGGGCGCGCCGCGCTCCAGGTACTGGTCGAAGGTGTAGTCGAGCACGCCGGTGTTGCCCTCCTTGATGTGGAGGTAGCGGCCCGACAGCTGCTTCTTGGCCTCCTCGATCGGCAGGCCCAGGCGATAGTGCGCGTAGAGCACGCTCATGATGCCCGCCCGGTCGGCCCCCGACTTGCAGTGGATCAGGGCCGGGTACTCGATCGTCTCGAACAGTTCCTTGGCCCCGTGCACGCGGGCGCGGATCGGCACCTCGCGCGAGGTGATGGTGAAGTCGACCATCTTGATGCCCAGGCGCTCGCAGGCGTCCTTCTCCAGCGCGTAGAAGCTGCCGTCGAAACCGCCGCGCAGGTTCACCACCGTCTTGATGCCCTGCTTCTTCCACCAGGCCAGCTGGAACGGCCAGGGCTGGTTGGTGCGCACGAGCTCGGGGCTGACCCAATGGGCGTTGGTGAAGCCGACACGCAGATAGGCGTGATCGTTCCACATGTAGTGGAGGTAGGTCTTGAAGCGCCCCCAGCGCGTGGAAAGGTCGAAACCGGCCAAGTGGCGATCCTCTGAAAACGCGCCTAGATACGTGTCGCCGGGGATTATTGCAAAATCCCACGTCGTTTTGCCGCTGCACTGCGGCGCCGGCGTCCTTGACAGCCCTCCTTCGAAATCCGACCCCTCGCCCATGACCGACGCCGCCGAGACTAAGACCTCCAACCGCGCCCTGGCCGCGCGGGTCTGGCGCGACTTCCTGCGGCCGCGCTGGAAGGGACTGCTGGTTTCTCTGGCCGCCGCCGTGATCGTGGCGACCTTGAGCGGCCAGCTGGCCCAGATCATCCAGCCGGCGATCGACGAGTTGATCACCCATCCCCAGCCGGGGGCCATCTTGCGGATCCCCGCGATCATCGCCGCCCTGGCGATCGGACGCGGCCTGTTTCAGGTGCTGCAATCGGTGCTGATCAGCCGCATCGGCAACGGCGTGGTCGGCGACATGCAGGTGCGGTTGTTCGGCAAGCTGGTCCGGGCCGACCTCGCCCGCCTGCGCGGCGCCCACTCGGGATCCTACGTCTCCTCGGTGCTCTACGACGCCGGCCTGATCCGCGAAGCCGCGACCACGGGCGTGGTCAACTATGTGCGCGAGTTCCTGACCGTGATCGCCGCGCTCTACGTGATGTTCACCCTCGACCCGATCCTGGCGGGCGGCATCATCGTGCTGGCTCCCCTGGCCAGCCTGATCATGCGGCGCTTCTCGAAGAAGACCACCAAGGCCGCCAAGGGCGCGATGGGAGAGACCTCCAACCTGTCGACCGCGATCATGGAGAGCCTGGACGGCATCAAGATCGTCAAGATGGAGAACCGCGAAGCCTATGAAGAGGGCCGGGTCGCCACGGTGGTCGAGCGCCGCCAGCACCACCTGATCAAGGGCAGCAACGCCAAGGCCATGGCCGCGCCGGCCACCGAGGCCTTCACCACCCTGATCGTCGCCGCCGTCTTCGTCTATGCCGGGTGGCGGGCGACCGCCGGCGCCGGCGTTCTGGGCGGAACCCTGACCGCCGGCGCCTTCTTCGCCTTCCTCACCGCCCTGCTGATGGCCGCCCAGTCGCTGCGCCAGGTGGCCAACCTGCAGACGGTGTTCAGCGAAGGCTTCACCGCCGCCCGCCGGCTGTTCGCCGCTCTCGACGTCGCGCCGGCCATCGTCGAGCCGGCCGGGGCCGCCCCCATTCCGCCCGGCGACGGCGTGGTGGTCCTGGATCATGTCGACTTCGCCTATGGCGAAAACGCCCCGGCCCTGTCCGACGTGTCGCTGCACGTGCGCCGGGGCGAGACCGTGGCCCTGGTCGGTCCGTCCGGCGGCGGCAAGAGCTCGATCCTCAACCTGATCCCGCGCTTCTACGACGTCGCCGGCGGCTCGGTGAGCATCGACGGCCACGACGTGCGCTCGGTGACCCTGGCCAGCTTGCGCGACCGCATCGCCCTGGTCACCCAGGAGCCGTTCCTGTTCGACGACACCATCCGCGCCAACATCGCCTACGCCAAGCCGGACGCGACGGACGCGCAGATCGAGGCCGCCGCCGCCCAGGCCGCCGCCCACGACTTCGTCAGCGCCCTGCCCGAAGGCTACGAGACCCGGGTCGGCGAGGCGGGCGCGCGCCTGTCCGGCGGCCAGCGCCAGCGCATCGCCATCGCCCGGGCCTTCCTCAAGAACGCCCCCATCCTGCTGCTCGACGAGGCCACCAGCGCGCTCGACACCGAGAGCGAGGCCCTGGTCCAGGCGGCGCTGGAGCGGCTGATGGCTGGCCGGGCCACCATCCTGATCGCCCACCGCCTGTCGACCGTGAAGCATGCCGACCGCATCTACGTGATCGACAAGGGCCGCGTCGTCGAGACCGGAACCCACGCCGGCCTGGTCCGCGCCAAGGGGCTGTACGCCCGCCTGGCCAAGGCCCAGGACCTGGATCACGCGCCCCCCGCTCTCGGCTCCGAGGAGACCGCCTCTTGAGGCCCCTGCGTTCCCCCCTGGTCATCAAGATCCTGTCCTCGATCTTCGCCGGCTACACCAAGCTGGTCTTCGCCACCCTGCGCCTGACCGTCGAGGGCCAGGACAAGGCCGAGGGCGTATGGGCCGAAGGCCGCACCAAGGGGACCGGCGCGATCCTGTGCCTGTGGCACTCGCGCATCCCGCTCTCGCCGCTCAGCTGGCCGCAGAGCCCGGCCCGCCAGGACATGCGCGCCCTGATCTCGCTGTCCAACGACGGCGAGTTCATCGCCCGGACCATGGACAAGCTGGGCTTTCCGGCCATCCGCGGCTCCTCGGCCAAGAAGAGCGACCTGGGCAAGAACAAGCACGGCGAGCAGGCCTTCCGCGACATGATCAAGTGGGTCAAGGACGGCGGCGGCATGGCCATCACCCCCGACGGTCCGCGCGGCCCGGCCGAGCACATGGAAAAGGGCACCCCCACCCTGGCCCGCTTCACCGGCGCCCCGGTGCTGTTCGTCGGCCTGGCCGCCAAGCCCTGCCTGCGCCTGGGCTCCTGGGACCAGACGATGATCCCCCTGCCCTTCGCCAAGGCCGCCATGGTCTGGGACGGCCCGACCGGGGCGGGACGCGGAGATGATCCCGAGGCGCTGGTGGCCGAATGGGAGGCCCGGCTGTCGGCGGTGACCCGGCGCGCCGAAGAGATCGTGGGGCTGTAGGGCCGCCATCCAAGGAACCTCCCCCTATGGGGGAGGCGGCCGAAGGCCGGTGGGGGGCCGTTTTCAACCACCTCGACCTTGCCGATATCGCAATAACTCCCCCCACCGATCGCTTCGCGATCACCTCCCCCACAGGGGGAGGTTCCTGATGGTGTGGGCCGCCCTCTCCCACAGGGCGACAGGGTTTAGAAGATTGATCCCGCACCGCCTTGGTGGGATGTAGACCCCATGCCGCACGACCATCCGGGCCACGACCACGACCATCACGCCCATGGGCACGACCATGGGCACGACCATGACCACGATCACGGTCATGAACATGCGCACGGCCAGGGTCACGGGCACCATCACGGGCAAGGGCACGGGCATGGCCACAGCCACGGTCACCACGGTCACAGCCACGCCCCGGCCGACTTCGGGCGCGCCTTCGCGATCGGCACGGCGCTGAACCTGGCCTTCGTGGCGGCCGAGGCCCTCGCCGGCTTCGTCACCGGCTCGCTGGCCCTGCTGGCCGACGCCGGCCACAATCTTTCGGACGTGCTGGGCCTCTTGCTGGCCTGGGGCGCGACGGTGCTGGCCAAGCGCGCGCCGACAGGCCGCCGCACCTACGGCCTGCGCAAGGGCACGATCCTGGCCTCGCTGACCAACGCCGCCCTGCTGCTGGTGGCCGTCGGCGCCATCGCCTGGGAGGCCGTGCGCCGCTTCGCCGATCCGCAACCGGTCGAGACCGGCCCGGTCATGGTCGTCGCGGCCATCGGCATCGCCATCAACACCGCCACGGCCCTGATGTTCATGCGCGGCAGCAAGGACGACCTCAACGTGCGCGGGGCCTTCCTGCACATGGCCGCCGACGCCGCCGTCTCGGCCGGCGTGGTGATCGCCGCGCTCGCCATGTGGGCCACCGGCTGGCTGTGGCTGGACCCCGTCGTCAGCCTGGCCATCGTCGTGGTCATCGTGCTGGGCACCTGGGGCCTGCTGCGCGACTCCCTGGACCTGGCGCTGGACGCCGCCCCGCGCGGCATCGACCCCAAGGCCGTGGCCGACTGGCTGGCCGCCCGTCCCGGCGTGGCCGAGGTGCACGACCTGCACATCTGGGCCATGAGCACCACCGAGACGGCGATGACCGCCCACATCGTCCGCCCCGACGAGACCGACCACGACCAGTTCCTGCACGACGTCTGCGGCGAGCTTTCCAAGCGCTTCGCCATCGGCCACGCCACGATCCAGATCGAGCGCGGCGGCCACGCCCACCCCTGCGCCCTGGCGGCCGAAGGCAGCGTGTGAGCCTGCCCTTCTCCCTGGCGCTGTACCGCGCCGCGACCACGGCCCTGACGCCGGTCGCCCCGGCCCTGCTGCGCCGCCGGGCGGCCAAGGGCAAGGAAGACCCCGCCCGCCTGAATGAGCGCCTGGGCAAGCCCGCCATCCCGCGCCCCGACGGCGTGCTGGTCTGGCTGCATGGGGCAAGCGTCGGCGAGAGCCTGTCGATCCTGCCCCTGGTCGAGCGCCTGCGGGCCGAACGGCCGCACGCGGCGATCCTCGTCACCTCGGGCACCGTCACCTCGGCCGAGCTGCTGGCCCGGCGCCTGCCGGACGGCGCGATCCACCAGTACCTGCCGGTCGACACCCCGGGCGGCGCCGCGCGCTTCCTCGACCACTGGCGGCCGGACCTAGCCGTCTTCGTCGAGAGCGAGCTGTGGCCCAACCTGCTGCTGGCCGCCAAGGCGCGCGGCACGAAACTGGCGCTCGTCTCGGCCAAGCTGTCGGACAAGAGCTATGGCAGCTGGCAGGCCCGCCCCCTGGCGGCGGCCTGGCTGTTCTCGGGCTTCGACCTGATCCTGGCCCAGGACGGCCGCGCCGCCGACCGCTTCGCCAGCCTGGGCGGAACCGTGGCCGGCGAGGCCGACCTGAAGTTCGGCTCGGCCTCCCTGCCGGTCGATGAGGCCGAATACGCCCGCCTGCGCTTCCAGCTGACCGACCGGCCGCTGCTGCTGGCCGCCAGCACCCATCCGGGCGAGGACGAGGTCATCCTCGACGCCGTGGCCGGCTTCCACCTGGCCCCGCGCCTGGTGATTGTGCCCCGCCACCCGGTGCGCGGCGAGGAGATCCTGAAGATGGCCAAGGCCCGGGGCCTGGACGCCGTCCGCCGCAGCCGCTCGCCCGCCACGATGGCCGAGGTGATCGTCGCCGACACCCTGGGCGAGATGGGTCTGTGGTACCGCCTGGCCGACCTGGCCCTGGTCTGCGGCAGCCTCGTGCCCGGGATCGGCGGCCACAACCCGCTGGAGCCGGCGCGGCTGGACTGCCCGGTGGTCTCCGGGCCGCATGTCGAGAACTGGCTGACGGCCTTCGGCGACCTCGCCGCCGTCGAGGGCGTTGCCTATGCCGACGCCTCGGTGCTGGGCGAGCGCCTGTCGGTCCTGCTCGAGACGCCCGAGCGGCTGAAGGCCCAGGCCGCGCGCGCCAAGGCCTTTGTCGAGGCCCGCGACGCCGCCGCCCGGGCGGGCCTGTCGCGCATTCTGGAACTGGTCCCCCTCAACCCTGGTCCGGAGGCGGCCGCATGAAGCTTTCCACCCCGCGCTGGTGGTACCGCCGCGAAGGCGGCCCCGCCCCCCTGACCCGCGCCCTGCTGACCCCGCTGTCGTGGCTGTGGGCCAGCGCCACGGCCCGCCGCATCGCCAAGGCCAGCCCCGAGGATCCCGGCGCGCCGGTGATCTGCGTCGGCAACCTCACCGCAGGCGGGGTCGGCAAGACGCCGATCGTGCGCGAGCTGCTGCTGGTGCTGACCAATGGCGGCGTCGCGGCCCATGGCCTCTCACGCGGTTATGGCGGCTCGCTGAAAGGACCGCTGCGGGTCGATCCCGCCCGCCACAAGGCCGGCGAGGTCGGCGACGAGCCGCTGATGCTGGCCCAGGACTTCCCGATCTGGATCTCGCGCGACCGCGTCGCCGGAGCCAAGGCCGCCGCCGCGGCCGGCGCCCAGGTCATCGTCATGGACGACGGCCACCAGAACCCGGATCTGGCCAAGACCCTGTCGCTGGTGGTGGTCGACGGCGAGACCCGCGACGACGAATGGCCGTTCGGCGACGGCCGGGTGTTCCCCGCCGGGCCGATGCGCGAGCCCCTGGCCGTGGGTCTGGCGAGAGCCGACGCGGTGATCGTGCTGCTGCCGGCCGACCTGCCGCAGGCCGATCCGGAGCTGCTGGCCCTGCTGGGCTCCAAGCCCGTGCTGATCGCCCGACTGGAACCGGCCGCCCCGCCGCCGGGCGGCCCGCAGGTGGGCTTCGCCGGCGTCGGCAAGCCGTGGAAGGTCGAGCGCGCCCTGCAGGCCGCCGGCTGCGACCTCGTCGACTTCGCCCCCTTCCCCGACCACGGGACCTACAGCGAGGACACCCTGCGGGGCCTCGCCGAACGGGCCCGCGACCTCGGCGCCAGCCTGGTCACGACGGAGAAGGACTGGATCCGCCTGCCTCCCGCCTGGCGCGACCGGGTGGCCGCCTGGCCCGTGCGGGCGCGGTTCGAGGATGAGGAAGCGCTGGCGCGGGTGCTGGCGGGTCTGGCTTGATCCTAAAAGGAACTCCCTTCCCCCTTGATGGGGGAAGGGTCGGGGATGGGGGTGGCTGCGGCATCGACCGCTGGCGCCGGCGCGGACGGCCAACTCAGCAGGTCACCCCCACCCAACCCTCCCCCATCGAGGGGGAGGGCTTTCGGTGGATTATTTGACGACCACTCCGCCCTTGATCACGTGATCCACCTTCTGGAGCACGCTCACATCGGCCAGGGGATCGCCCTCCACCGCGATCAGGTCGGCCGCCTTGCCCGGCGCCAGCGAGCCGGCCTCGGCGGTGATGCCCAGATGATCGGCCGCGTTGACCGTCGCCGTGCGGATGGCCTCGATCGGCGACAGCCCCGCGCGCGTCAGCAGCACGAACTCATAGGCGTTGTCGCCGTGGGCGCTGACGCCGCTGTCGGTGCCGAAGGCGATCTTGACGCCGCCGTCGTGGGCGCGGCGGGCCATGTCGAGCATCTTGGGGCCGGCTTCCAGGGCCTTGGCGGTCTGGGCGGGCGTGAAGAAGTTGCCCGGGCTGGCGGCGATGCGGGCCACGAAGTCGCCGGCCATCAGGGTCGGGACCAGATAGGCGCCGTTCTTCTTGAAGAGGGCGATGCTTTCGCCATCGAGATAGGTGCCGTGCTCGATGGAGTCGCCGCCGGCTTTCAGGAAAGCGTTGATGCCGTCCACCCCGTGCGCGTGGGCGGTGACCCGGCGGCCCATGCGGTGGGCGCTCTCGACGATGGCGGCCAGTTCGGTGTCGCTGAACTGCTGCGACAGGCCCGCGGCGGTGTTGGAGAGCACCCCGCCCGTGGCGGTGATCTTGATCACGTCGGCGCCACGCCAGACCTGCTCGCGCACCGCGCGGCGGCAGTCGTCGGGACCCGAGCACACCGATTCCGGCCGCAGCACGTGCATGACGTCCTCGCGGAAGCCGTTGATGTCGCCGTGGCCGCCGTGGATCGACACGGCCGAACCGGCGGCGATGATCCGCGGACCGACCACGTCGCCGCGCTTGATGCCGGCGCGCAGGGCGAAGATGGCGTCGTTGTCGGCGCCCAGGTCGGCGACGGTGGTGAAGCCCGCCATCAGGGTCTTGCGGGCGTAGCCAGCCCCGATCATCGCCTGGTCGGCCGAAGACTGGGTCACCTCGTCCAGGCGCGAATTGGGGCCTTGCTGGCCGGTCAGGTGCACGTGGCTGTCGATCAGGCCGGGCAGCACGAAGCGGTCCTTCAGGTCGACCACCACCCCGCCGGGCTCGGACACGTAGCCGTCGGCGATGCGCACCACCTTGCCGTCCTGCACGACCACGGTCTTGGCGGTCTCGACCTTGCCGGTGGCCGGGTCGGCTAGCAGCTTGCCGGCCTGGACGAAGGTCAGCGGGCCGGCGGCTTGAGCGGCGGCGAACGACAGGGCGGCGGCCGCGACGCCGAGCGCGGCGGCGGCCAGGGTACGGATACGCATGGAATAGGCCCCTCTGGAACGATCGCCCCTCCCCAGGGGCGTTTGGCGGCAGGATGAGCGCGGCGGCGCTGGGCTGTCACGCCATTTTCTTTCAGCGGAGGGCTGACTTCACACCGTAAAATCCCCGCGAAAGCGGGGACCCAGGTGTTTTATCGTCGGGCACCCTGTCTTTCAGAAAAAGCCTGGGTCCCCGCTTTCGCGGGGATTTTACGGGTAGGGGATCAGGCGCCCGCCCTCTTGGCGAACATCCACGCGCCCTTGGCCAGCACCGGCACCCGGGCCTCCATCAGCTGCGCATGGGCGCTGGCGGCGGTGCCGTCGCGCACCCGGCCGACGATGCCCTGGCAGATGCCGGCCAGGCGGAAGAGGTTGTAGCTGAAGTACCAGTCCAGCTGCGGCAGGCCCTGCCGCCCCGTGGCGGCGCAGTAGCGGGCCACGGCCTCGTCGATGGTGGGGATGCCATAGGCGGTCAGGTCGGTGATCTCGGCCAGGCCCCCGCGCTGGTCGGATGGCATCACCCAGTTCATCAGGAAATAGGTGAAGTCGGCCAGCGGATTGCCCAGGGTCGACAGCTCCCAGTCCAGCACCGCGATCACCTTGGGCTCGGTGGGGTGCAGGATCATGTTGTCGAGGCGGTAGTCGCCATGGACGATCGAGGTCTGGTCATCGGCCGGGGCGCTGGCGGCCAGCCAGTCGATCAGTTGGTCCATCTCCTCGATCTTCGTCGTCTCGCTGGCGCGGTACTGCTTGGTCCAGCGGTCGATCTGGCGGGTGAAGTAGTTGCCCGGCTTGCCGTAGTCGGCCAGGCCCACGGCGGCGTAGTCGACATTGTGCAGCGCCGCCAGGGTGTCGATCTGAGCCTCGTAGATCGCCCGACGCTCGGCCGGCTGGTAGTCCGGCAGGGTCCCGTCCCAGAGGATGCGGCCCTCCACGTTGTCCATCACGTAGAAGATCGTGCCGATCACGCCCTCGTCCATGCACAGGGCGTAGGGCCGGGCGACCGGGAAGCTGGCCTTGTGCAGGCCCGAGATCACCTTGAATTCGCGGTCGACGGCGTGGGCGCTGGGCAGCAGCTTGCCGGGCGGCTTGCGGCGCAGGACGTAGCGCTTTTCCGGCGTGACCAGCTGGTAGGTGGGATTGCTTTGGCCGCCCTTGAACTGGCGCACCTCCAGCGGGCCGGCATAACCCTCGACGTTGGCCTCCAGCCACGCGGCCAGGGCGGCCTCGTCGATCGCATGGCGCGGATCGACCGGCTTGGTGCCCGAATTCAGCTCCTGAGCGGACGGCTCGGCCACGGCGCTTCACTCCCAACATTTGTTTGAATGGGAGTGTAGAGACGGCAGCGCGGGTGGCAAGCCGCAAGAAACCCTCTCCCTGAAGGGAGAGGTGTCGGCGAAGCCGACGGAGAGGGGAGAAGCCGCGAAATCGGCCACCTCAGCGGCGGCTGAGAACGTCCCCCCTCCGGCCCTTCGGGCCACCTCCCCCAGAGGGGGAGGGTCTTAAAGAGCCCGCCAGCCGATGTCGCTGCGATAGAACCCGCCTTCCAGCGACACCGTGCCCAGCGCCGCATAGGCCACGTCGCGGGCCTCGTGCAGGGTCGCGCCCAGGGCGCAGACGTTGAGCACCCGGCCGCCCGAAGCCACCAGGGCGCCGTCGGCGCCGCGGGTCGTGCCGGCGTGGAAGATCTCGGCCTCGTGGCCGTAGTCGGCCTCGGCGCCCTGGATCAGGCCGCCGGTCTTGGGGGCGTCGGGATAGCCCTCGGCGGCCAGCACCACGCAGATCGCCGCCTCGTCGCGCCACTTGGGCGGCTCGGCCGAAGCCAGCTCGCCCTTGGCGGCGGCCAGCAGAATCGGGACGATGTCGCTCTCCAGCCGCAGCATCAGCACCTGGCATTCCGGATCGCCGAAGCGGGCGTTGTATTCGACCAGCTTGGGGCCGGTCGGCGTCAGCATCAGGCCGGCATAGAGCACGCCGACATAGGGATTTCCTTCGGCGGCCATGCCCTCGACGGTCGGCACGATCAGCTCGCGCCAGGCCTGCTCGACCAGGGCCTCGGTCAGGACGGGCGGCGGCGAGTAGGTGCCCATGCCGCCGGTGTTGGGACCCTCGTCGCCGTCATAGGCGCGCTTGTGGTCCTGGGCCGCGCCGAACAGCACGGCGGTCTTGCCGTCGGACAGGGCGAACAGCGAGGCCTCCTCGCCGTGCATGAACTCCTCGATGACCACGCGGGCGCCGGCCGAGCCGAAGCGGCCGCCCAGCATGTCGACCACCGCGGCGTCGGCCGCCTCGCGCGTCTCGGCGATCACCACGCCCTTGCCGGCCGCCAGGCCGTCGGCCTTGATCACGAACGGCGCTTCCAGGGTGTCGAGGAAAGCGCTCGCGCTGCCTGCGTCCTCGAACACGCCGTAGGCGGCGGTCGGCAGGTCGTGACGCTTGCAGAAGTCCTTGGTGAAGGCCTTGGAGGTCTCCAGCTGGGCGGCGCGCTGACTGCCGCCAAAGCAGGGGATCCCCACCTCCGCCAGCTTGTCGGCCAGGCCGACCTCCAGCGCCGATTCCGGGCCGACCACCACCAGGTCCGCGCCGATCTCCCGGGCCAGGGCGACCAGGCCGTCGGCGTCGGTGGCCTTGACCGGTTTCAGCTCGGCCACGGCCGCGATGCCCGGATTGCCCGGCGCGGCGACCAGTCGGCCGCACAGCGGCGAGGCCGCGATCTTCCAGGCCAGGGCGTGCTCGCGCCCGCCGGACCCGACGAGGAGGATGGTCAGCTTTTCCATGAGCCGGGGATGTCGCGCGGGCGCGGCCCCGGGTCAAGGTCGGGCTGCGTCCTATCGTCCCGCGCATGCGCCTGCGACGCTTGGCGCCGTTGCCCGCGGCGACGCTCGTAGGCTTCTTTGCGTGCGAATACGCGCGTCGGGGCTGGACGCGCCTGAGGGGGCGAACCGCGAGGTCATGGCCAGAGACAACAACCCGCATGCGCGCGACGCCGCGCCGGCCGACGCCGGCGCGCCCGCCACCTCGTCGACGCCCGAGGCCCTGCACTCCTGGGCCTTCCTCGACGCCGTGGTCGAGAGCGTGCCGGCCATGCTGGTGGTCAAGAACGGCCGCGACGGCCGCTTCGTGCTGGTCAACCGCGCCGGCGAGGACCTGCTGGGCGTGCCCCGCGAGGCCCTGATCGGCCGCCGCGACGCCGACTTCTTCCCCGCCGACCAGGCCGCCTTCTTCGCCGAGATGGACCGCAAGGTGCTGGAGAGCGACGAGGTCTGGGTCATCGATGAGGAGCCGCTGAAGACCCCTCACAACGGCGACCGCTGGCTGCAGACCAAGAAGATCGCCATCCCCGGCGAGGGCGACGAGAAGCTGCTGCTGATCATCAGCGAGGACATCACCGAGCGGAAGGCCTCGGCCGTGGCGCTGGAGGCCGCGCTGGAAAGCGCCCGCGCCGCCAGCATCGCCAAGAGCGAATTCCTGGCCAATATGAGCCACGAGATCCGCACCCCGCTGAACGGCGTGCTGGGCATGGCCCAGGTGCTGGCCCAGACCGAACTGACCCCTCGCCAGCGCGAGATGATGGACGTGATCCTGGGCTCGGGCCGCACGCTGAACGCCTTGCTCAGCGACATTCTGGATCTGGCCAAGGTCGAAGCCGGCGAGGTCGGGCTGGAGCCCGCCCCCTTCAACCTGCGCGGCGCGCTGATCGCCACCGCCGCCACCTTCGAGGGCCTGGCCCACCAGAAGGGCCTGAACTTCTCGCTGACCTTCGACGACGGCTTCCACGACCGGGTCAGCGGCGACGCCCTGAAGTTCGGCCAGATCGTCAGCAACCTGATCAGCAACGCGGTGAAGTTCACCAGCGAGGGCCATGTGGCCGTCCACGCCCGCACTCAGATCGAGGACGAGGCCATCCGCCTGGTCGTCATGGTCGAGGACACCGGCGAGGGCTTCACCCCGCAGGTGCAGGCCAGCCTGTTCGAGCGCTTCGTCCAGGGCGACGGCTCGATCACCCGGCGGTTCGGCGGCTCGGGCCTGGGCCTGTCGATCGCCCGGCGCTTCGCCCGGCTGATGGACGGCGACATCGCCTGCCGCTCGACGCCCGGCGAGGGCGCCTGCTTCACCTTCACCGCTCGCCTGGACACCGCCGCCCCCGAAGACCCCGCGCCCGCCCGCCGCCCGGCCAGGGCGGCGACGCCGGAACGCCTGCGGGTGCTGCTGGCCGAGGACCACCCCACCAACCAACGGGTCGTGGAGCTGATGCTCGACGGCGCCGCCGACCTGGTCATCACCGCCGACGGCGAGGCCGCCCTGGCGGCCTACGAGCGCCAGGCCTTCGATCTGGTTCTGATGGACACCCAGATGCCGGTGATGGACGGCCTGACCGCCATCAGCGAGATCCGCATGCGCGAGCGCGCCGCCGGCCGGCCGCGCATCCCGATCATCTCGCTGACCGCCAACGCCATGCCCCACCAGGTGGAGGCGTGCCTGGCCGCCGGCGCCGACCTGCACCTGGCCAAGCCGATCACCGTCTCGGCCCTGTTCGACAGCATCGCCCAGGCCTGCGACCTGGCCGGGGAAGCGGACTAGGGGCGGTCCAGGGCGGCCGGATCGTCCAAGCCCCGCCCGCCGATCGCGCGTCTGCTGACGGCCTCGCCGCCGGGAGCCCCGCCATGAGCCTCGCCTATCCCCAGGGCCGCACCGCCCTGCTGTTCGTCGATCCCTACAACGACTTCCTGGCCGACGGCGGCAAGCTGTGGCCCAGGGTGGCGGCAACCCAGGGCGCCGAAGGCCTGCACGGGCGGCTGAAGGCCGTGGTCGCCGCGGCGCGGAGCGCGGGCCTGCCGCTGTTCGTCGTGCCCCACCACCGCTTCGCCCTGGGCGATCTGGACGGCTGGAAGCATCCCTCGCCCTATCTGCAGGGCAGCGCCCGGGCCCTGGTGTTCGAGAAGGACGCCTGGGGCGGGGAATGGCATCCCGACTTCGCGCCCCTGCCCGGCGACGTGATCGTCACCGAGCACTGGGGGTCGAGCGGCTTCGCCAACACCGACCTCGACTACCGCCTCAAGCAGCGCGAGATCACACACGTGATCCTGATCGGCCTGGTGGCCAACACCTGCATCGAGGGCACCGGCCGTTTCGCCGCCGAGCTGGGCTATCACGTCACCCTGGTCACCGACGCCACGGCGGCGTTCTCGGACGAGGCCCTGCACGCGGCCCACGCCATCAACGCCCCGACCTACGCCCACGCCATCGTGACGGCCGAGGAGGTGACGGCCGCGATCGGCGCCTAGCGGCTGCGTGTCGCGACGCTGAAGCGGGGCGCCGCCGGGGCTTTGACCTGACGCAGTTCGGCGCGCGCCTGGCGGACGATCTGCCAGCCGCCTTGCAGAGCCAGGCCCGCCATCACAGCGGCCACCACCAGGTCGGGCCAGCGCGAGCCGGTGCCCAGAACGCCGGCGGCCGCCAGCATCACCGCCACGTTGCCGATGGCGTCGTTGCGCGAGCAGATCCACACCGAGCGCATGTTGGCGTCGCCGGTGCGGAAGCCGAACAGCAGGACCGCGACCCCGGCGTTGGCGACCAGGGCGATCAGGCCCAGCGTCCCCATCACCGGCGCCTCAGGCGTGCGGCCGGCGATCACGCCCCAGACGGTCATGGCCGACACCCAGCCGCCGAACAGCAGCATGGTCGCGCCCTTCAGCAGCGCCGCCCGCGCCCGCCAGGTCAGGGCCAAGCCCGCCACGCCCAGGCTGATGGCGTAGTTGGCCGCGTCGCCCAGGAAATCCAGGGAGTCGGCCTGCAGCGACGCCGAGCCTGACAGCAGGCCCGCCGCCCCCTCGGCCAGGAACATGCCGCCGTTGACAACGAGGGCGATCCATAGCGCCAGCCGCCAGCGCCCCGACGGCGCGGGGGCGTCGGCCTTGCACAGATCATCGCCGCAGCAATTGGCCATCTGGAGCCTCCTTCAAAGAGGCCCTATGTCTGCACCCTGTAGCCGCTACAGGGTCAAGCGCTCCGCTCGGAGGTTCTCATGTCTTCCATCGGCGGCCTTTCCCGTCGCACCGGCGTGCCGGTCGAGACCATCCGCTACTACGAGCGCATGGGCCTGCTGCCCGAGCCCCCGCGCACCGACGGCAACTACCGCGCCTACGAGGCCGCCCACGAGCGGCGGCTGGCCTTCGTCAAGCGCTCGCGCGACCTCGGCTTCGGCCTCGATCGCATCCGCGCCCTGCTCGACCTGGCCGACGCGACCGACCGCCCCTGCGGCGAGGTCGACGCCCTGGCCCGCGACCAGCTGGCCGAGGTCGAACGCAAGATCGCCGACCTGCAGGCCATGCGCGAGGAACTGCGCGACATGCTCGACCACTGCCACAGCGACACGGTGGCCGACTGCGGGATCCTGGAGCGGCTGCGAGGGCGTTAGGCCGGTCGGCGCGGCGACCGATATAGACGCAGCGATGCGGAACAATACCTGAACCGACGGCCTGGCCGGCGGCATTTTTCAAGCCTTTTCAAAGTTCAGGATATTTTCCCATGGTCACCTACACCCAACCGGGCGCCGGCGCGGCGACGCGCTCCGTCGACGCCAAGATCGCCGAAATCCGCTCGGCCGAAGACTACGGCGCGGCCGGGACCGGCGCCGGCGACGACGGCCCCGCCCTGCAATCGGCCCTCGCCAGCTACACGGCCGGCGCCCTCACCGGCGGCAAGGTCAAGGCCGCCGGCCGCTATCGCGTCGCCACCTCGGTCGCCCTGCCCCAGGGCGCGGTGCTGAGCGGCGACGACGTCAGCCCCGAGCAGCCTCGCGTCGGCCAGTCGATCTTCGACCGCCCCTCGCTGATCCGTCTCGTGCCCAGCGCCACCGTCACCCTCGGCCGAGGCGCGGCGATCGAGAACCTGTCGATCGTGCAGGACCTGCCCGACACCAGCGAGCCGCCGCTGAACGACACGGCGATCGCCGCCCTGCTGGCCGACTACAGCGGCGTCGGCGTCACCGCCAACCGCACCGGCGGGGCCGTACGCAACGCCTTCGTCGCCGGCTTCGACACCTGCGTCCTGGCCGACATGACCGCGCCGGCCGGCGGCACGGGCATCGACGGCGGCCGGATCAATCTCAGCAACCTGCGGCTGGACGGCAAGAACGGCGTCCGCCTCAAGAACGCCAGGGACGTCTCGCGCATCGTCGACGTCCACTTCTGGCCGTTCGTCACCGCCCATGTGAACGACGCCACCAAGGCCAATCTCAAGCGACCCGGCGCGGGCCTCTATCTGGAGGGGACCAACGAGTTCACCTGCATCGAGCGCTTCTTCGCGTTCGGGGCCGCGCGCGGCATGGTGTTCGACGGCGCCAACGACGTCTTCGCCACCGATTGCCAGATCGACCATCCCGACGCCGTCGGCAATGTCGCGGTCGACATCCTGAACGGCGCCTACGCCATCCACCTGGTCAACCTGCACACCGAGGCTCAGCAGGTGGGCGTGCGGATCAACAGCGTCGGCCCGGCCGGCGCCCAGGGCGCCGCCCGCGAGGTCGTGGCCGACATTCGGGGCGGCCGTATCGTCGCGACGGACATCTGCGTCGACATCCAGAACGGCGACACGCTGATCGACGGCGTGGTCTTCCGTGCGGCGGCGGTCAAGATCCGGGTGGGCGCGATCGCCGACAACGTCACGATCGTCAATCCGGTGTTCGACGACGCGGGCGTGGCGATCAGGATCGACGCGGGCTTCACCGGCCGCTGCAAGATCGACCTGGGCCTGCCGTGCCTGGGAACGCCGGTGTTCGACATCCCCGACGCCCTGATCACCGCGGGCCGGGTGGTGATCCACGACCCCTACAACTACACGGGCAAGGCGGCGGTCAGCGCCCAGTCGGAACGCAACACCGGCAAGCTCAATGTCGGGACGGCGGCCCTGATCGCGCCGATGTTCGGCGTGATCCAGGCCTCGGTGGCGGCTGGTTCGCCCCACTACGCCTTCTGGAAGGACGACGGCGCCGACAACGCCAAGCTGGCCGACATCGTGTTCGACGGGCAGAATTTCTACGCTCGCCGGCTCAGCAACGATGGCCTGACGGTGCAAAGCGCCGTCCGCATCGCCGATACCGGCGTCCCTACCAGTCCGTCCTGATCCGGCGCCAGCCGCCGGATGGAAATCGGGGGGCGGCGCGCTGCGCCGCCCCTTTTTTGTCAGGCCGCTTCGACGTCCAGCGAGTAGCCGGCCGAGCGGACGGTGCGGATCGGGTCGGCTTCGGCCGCGCCGTTCAGCGCCTTGCGCAGGCGACCGATGTGGACGTCCACGGTGCGGGCCTCGACATAGACGTCCGAGCCCCAGACGGCGTCCAGCAGCTGTTCGCGGCTGAACACCCGGCCCGGGTGCTGCATCAGGTAGTCGAGCAGGCGGAACTCGGTGGGGCCCAGGTGGACTTCCTTGCCCTGGCGCTTCACGCGGTGGGCCACCCGGTCGATGATGATGTCGCCGACCGTGATGCGGTCGTCGGCCAGGGCCGGGCGGATGCGGCGCATGACGGCGCGGACGCGGGCGGTCAGCTCGACCATCGAGAACGGCTTGACCACGTAGTCGTCGGCGCCGGTGTCGAGGCCGCGGATGCGGTCGCTCTCTTCACCCCGGGCCGTCAGCATGATGATCGGCACGTTGCGGGTGTCGGTGCGGCCGCGCAGGCGGCGGCAGACCTCGATGCCCGAGACCTTGGGCAGCATCCAGTCGAGGATGACGAGGTCCGGCGCGCGCTCGCTGGCCAGGGTCAGGGCTTCCTCGCCATCGGCGGCCACCGAGACCTGGTAGCCTTCCTTGTCGAGATTGTAGTGCAGGAGGGTGGCCAGGGCGTCCTCGTCCTCGACCACCAGAACGTACGGAGTCACGTCGACCGGCCCTCCAGAGGCTTACTGAGCGATCACGTCGAGCTTGGGACGCTGGGAGATGATCTCCTCGCCCGTCAGCTCGAAATGGATGTTCTCGGCGATGTTCGTCGCGTGGTCGCCGATGCGCTCGAGGTTCTTGGCCACGAACAGCAGGTGGGTGCAGGCGTTGATCGTGCGCGGGTCGCCCATCATGTAGGTCAGCAGTTCGCGGAAGATCGAGTTGTAGTGCTCGTCGACTTCCTCGTCGCTGCTCCAGACGCTGATGGCGCGCTGCACGTCCGAAGCCGTGTAGGCGTCGAGCACGTCCTTCAGACGGCCCTGCACCAGGCGGCCCATGCGCTCGATCGAGCGGGTCAGGGCGCTCATCGGCTCGGCGTCGTTGAGGATCAGGGCGCGCTTGCCGATGTTCTTGGCCAGATCGCCGCAGCGCTCGAGGTTCATCGAGATCTTCAGGGCGGCGACGGCGTGGCGCAGGTCCACGGCCATCGGCTGGCGCAGGGCGATCAGGCGGAACGCCTTGCGCTCGATCTCGACCTGCAGGGTGTCGAGGCGCTCGTCACGGCCGACCACGCTCTGGGCCAGGCCCGCGTCGCGGCGGGCGATGCACTCGATGGCGTCGGCCACCTGGGCTTCGGCCAGGCCGCCCATGCGGGTGACCTCGGCCGTCAGGTGGTTCAGCTCTTCGCCGTAGGATTTGACGGTATGCTCGGTCATGTCCTGTTTCCTTCCGCCTGCGCTTAACCGAAGCGGCCGGTGATGTAGTCCTGGGTGCGGCTGTCGCGAGGATTGGTGAACATCTCCTCGGTGGGACCGCTCTCGACCAGCTTGCCGAGGTGGAAGAAGGCCGTCTTCTGCGAGACGCGGGCGGCCTGGGCCATCGAGTGGGTCACGATGACGATGCAGAACTGGCTGCGCAGCTCGTCGATCAGCTCCTCGATCTTGGCCGTGGCGATCGGGTCCAGCGCCGAGCAGGGCTCGTCCATCAGGATCACTTCGGGCGAGACGGCGATCGCGCGGGCGATGACGAGACGCTGCTGCTGGCCGCCCGACAGGCCGGTGCCCGGCTGATGCAGGCGGTCGGCCACTTCGTTCCAGAGACCGGCCTTCTTGAGGCTGCTCTCGACGATGGCCTCGAGCTCGTCCTTGCGGGTGGCGATGCCGTGGATCTTGGGACCGTAGGCGACGTTCTCGAAGATGGTCTTCGGGAAGGGGTTCGGCTTCTGGAACACCATGCCGACACGCGAGCGCAGCACCACCGGGTCGACGCTCTTGGCGTTGACGTCGGCGCCGTCGATCTCGATCGCGCCCTGCACCCGGGCCGACGGGATGGTGTCGTTCATCCGGTTGATGCAGCGCAGGAAGGTCGACTTGCCGCAGCCCGACGGGCCGATGAAGGCGGTGACCGACTTGGCCGGGATGTCCAGCGCCACGTCGAACAGGGCCTGCTTGTCGCCGTAGAAGACGTTGACGTCGCGGGCGCGGATCTTGAAGTCGCGGGTCTCGACCACGCCGTGGCCTTGCGGCACGGCGGTGTGGATGACGGGCGCGGCGACGCCGCCGTCGCGGTTCTGGGTGGGCATGGCGTGTCCCTGGACGAGGGCGAGAGCGTTGGGGTTGGTGACGGTCATATGGATCCTACCACCGGCGTTCGAAGCGGCGGCGCAGGATGACGGCCGCGGCGTTCATGACGATCATGAAGATCAGAAGGACGAGGATGGCGGCGGCGGTGCGCTCGTGGAAGGCGCGTTCCGACGCGTTCTCCCAGATGAACACCTGCACCGGCAGCACGGTCGAGGCGCCGGTGAAGCCTTCCGGCACGCCGGGCACGAACGAGACCATGCCGATCATCAGCAGCGGGGCCGTCTCACCGAGCGCGTGGGCCAGCGACAGGATGGCGCCGGTCATCACGCCGGGCATGGCCAGCGGCAGCACGTGGTGGAACACCGTCTGGGCCTTCGAGGCGCCGACGCCGAGGGCGGCTTCGCGGATCGAGGGCGGCACGGCCTTGAGGGCCGAGCGGGTGGCGATGATCACGGTCGGCAGGGCCATCAGGGCCAGCACCAGGCCGCCGACCAGCGGCGAGGACCGCGGCACGTGCAGCCAGTTGATGAACAAGGCCAGGCCCAGCAGGCCGTAGACGATCGAGGGGACGGCCGCGAGGTTGTTGATGTTGACCTCGATGACGTCGGTCCAGCGGTTCTTCGGGGCGAACTCTTCCAGGTAGACGGCGGCCATCACCCCGACCGGCACCGCGATCATGGCGGTGATGATCAGCATCAGGGCCGAGCCGACCACCGCGCCCAGCACGCCGGCCTGTTCGGGCTCGGTCGAGTCGGACTTGGTGAAGAAGCCGAAGTTGAAGCCGCCCTTGACGGCGCCGCTCTTCTCCAGCTGGTCCAGCCAGCCGAGCTGCTGGTTGTCGAGCTTGCGGTCTTCCTCGGCGGTCGCCCGCTTGATCTCGCCCTTGTAGTAGAGGTCGGCGTCGGCCTTGACCGGACCGGTGACCTCGATGGTCTTGCCGATCACCGACGGGTCGGCCTTGATCTTGTCGAGCAGCTGGAAGCCGAGGTCGCGCGAGACCAGGTCCATGACCTTGCCCGACGTGGTGCCCAGGTCGTCGTCCTGGATGTTCAGCTTCTTCATCACCGCCTCGGCGACGATGTAGTCGTAGTTGACGCCTTCGAGCGCGGTGCGATCGATGCGGTCCGGGTTCAGGTAGACCGGCACGCTGATCGAGTGGGTCTCGAAGGTGGTGTAGCCCTGGGCGACGATGCGGCCCACCAGCACGACCAGGAAGATCATGGCCACGACGATGGCGGCGATGCCCTGGGCCTTGAACCACATTTCCGAGCGGTAGCGCTTCTTCAGGCGGGCTTCGGCGGCCGAGAGCGTCGCGCGGGGGCCCTGCCCGTGCGGAGCGGCGCCGGCGGTGATGGCGGCGTCAGTCATATTGTTCCCGATACTTCTGGACGATGCGCAGGGCGATGATGTTGAGCGCCAGGGTCACGACGAACAGCGTCAGGCCCAGGCCGAAGGCCGAGAGGGTCTTGGGGCTGTCGAACTCCTGGTCGCCGGTGAGCAGGGTGACGATCTGCACGGTCACGGTGGTGACGGTGTCGAGCGGGTTGACGGTCAGCTTGGCCTGCAGGCCGGCCGCCATGGTCACGATCATGGTCTCGCCGACGGCGCGGGACACGGCCAGCAGCATGGCGGCCATGATGCCCGGCAGGGCGGCCGGCAGGATGACCCGCTTGACCGTCTCGGACTTGGTGGCGCCCATGGCGTAGCTGCCGTCACGCAGAGATTGCGGCACGGCGTTGATGATGTCGTCCGACAGCGAGGAGACGAACGGGATCAGCATGATCCCCATCACCACCCCGGCCACCAGGGCCATCTGGTTCTGGACTTCCATCAGGTACTGGCCGACGCCGTCCAGCGGACCGCCGATCAGCACCGCGCCGATGGCGTTGAAGCCGGCGCGGAACAGCGGACCCACGGTCAGGGCGGCGAAGAAGCCGTAGACCACGGTCGGCACGCCGGCCAGGATCTCGAGCAGCGGCTTGATCGTCGAGCGCAGGCCGCGGCTGGCGTATTCCGAAAGGTAGATCGCCGAGTAGAGGCCGACGGGCGCGGCCACCAGCATGGCGATCAGCATGATCAGGAAGGTGCCGGCGAAGAGCGGCACGGCCCCGAAGGCGCCCGACGAGGCCACCTGGTCGGCGCGCATGGCGATCTGCGGGCTCCACTCGGTGCCGAACAGGAACGACAGCGGGTTGACGCTCTGGAAGAAGCGCCAGCTTTCCCAGACCAGCGACAGGACGATGCCCAGGGTGGTCAGCACGGCGGCGACCGAGCAGGCGATCAGCAGGCCGTTGATCCAGCCTTCAACCCGGTTGCGGGCGCGGAATTCGAGACCCACCCGCGGCAGCGCCAGCAGCACGCCGATCAGAGCCACCAGCGAGGCCAGGCCGATCGTGCTGTAGCGCACGATGGCGTTGATCTTGCGGGACTCGGCGACCTTGGCGTCGAGCGCGGTCTTCAGCTCGCCCTCGTAGACGACCTCCGACGGCGCTTCCTTGGCCGAGATGGCCCGGGCGTCGCTGAAGAAGACGTCCTGGCGGTCGGGCGTCAGGGCCGAGACGGCCGCCGGACGTTCGGCCTGCAGGACCGCCTCCTCGAGCCGGCCGCCGAAAACGGCGCCGAGCAGCAGCAGGAGGGCGGCCGGCGCGCCGGCCCAGAGGGCGGCGTAGGCGCCGTAATAGTTGGGCAGCGAGTGGAGGCGCACCGAAGCGCCGCCGGCCGCCTTGAGCGCTCGGCCCCGACCGAGCAGGAACGCCGCCAGCGCGAACAGCGCCAGGAAGAGGAGCGAGAGCCAGGTCAGCATGCGTGAAGCGGTCTTGCGCGTAGGATGCGAGCACGGCGCCCGTTGCGCCGCCCCGCCCGTGACCGATCTATGCCGGCCGGGCGCCGACCTTATGCGACGTTTCTACGACAGTTTTACGACACCGCCCGAAGCGGCGCCATTAACTCTCCTTTTGGTTGACTAAACCGTGGCAACACCCAAAAGATAACGTCGTTATCTCAAAGCGAGGGGAGGCCGATTTGACCGAGACCTTTGTTTGCGCCGACGCGCACGACGCCGACCGGCTGCAGAAACCGCATGTAGACCGCGTGGAGACCACCACTCACCAGGAGTCGCGCAACGGCTACGACATCGACCATGTCGTGCTCCACTACACGACGTCCCGCAACATCGAGGGCACGATCAACTGGTTTCAAACCGCTCCGGTCGGCCAGAGAACGTCGGCGCATTACATCATCGGCCGCGATGGCCTCCTGGTGCAGTTGGTGCCCGACGCTTTCGCCGCATGGCATGCGGGAAATCGCCATATGAACCTACGTTCCATCGGCATCGAGCACGTCGCCGCCGCAGGCGACGAGATCACCCAAGAGCAGTCGGAAACCAGCCTGGCGTTGGTTCGCTGGCTATGCGCCGCCTACGACATTCCTTCCCACAGCGTCATTCCGCACGTCGCCGTCAAACCGACCAGTTGCTGCGGCGACTTGTTCCGAGCGTTCGGCGGGCGACTGGGCGGATCGTCGGAGGTGCAGAGCGCCGCTATCCAAAGATGGCTGGCCACCTAAACGGCGGCTAGGCCGAGAGTGGTCACGCGCTTTCGGCCTTCGCCATCGGTAGGTAGACCCCGAAGGTCGCCCCCTCGCCTTGCGTCGACTCCACGTGCAGACCGCCGCGGTGGCGATTGACGATGTGCTTGACGATGGCCAGGCCCAGGCCCGTGCCCGAGCGGTCGCCGCTCTTCTGGCCCTCGACGCGGTAGAAGCGCTCGGTCAGGCGCGGCAGGTGCTCGCGGGCGATGCCCGGCCCCTTGTCGCCGACCCGCAGGCCCGCGAACAGCGACTCCGACTCCGAATGGTCGGGGGTCAGCAGCGACAGCCGCGCGGCGGACGGGTCGCGCGGGGCGACGGCCGTGGCCGGGGTCAGGCCGGGGAAGATCTCGACCCGCACGACGCCGTCCTTGGGCGTGTACTTGATGGCGTTGTCGACGAGGTTCTGGACCACCTGGACGATCTGGTCGCGATCGCCCTCGACCACCGCCGAGCCGCGCGGCGGCAGGATGGCGTCGAAGCTGATCTGCTTGTCGCGCGCCTGCGGGGCCAGGGCGTCGATGACGTCCTGGGCGGCCATGGCCAGGTCGACGCGGCCGGCCGGGGCGATGTGCTCGTTGAGCTCGATGCGCGACAGGCTCATCAGGTCGTCGATCAGCCGCGACATCCGCTCGGCCTGGGCCTGCATGATGCCCAGGAACTTGTCGCGGGCGCCCGGATCCTCCTTGGCGTGGCCGCGCAAGGTCTCGATAAAGCCCGACAGCGAGGCCAGCGGCGTGCGCAGCTCGTGGCTGGCGTTGGCCAGGAAGTCGGCGCGGGTGCGCTCGCTGCGGCGCACGTCGGTCTCGTCGCGCAGGACCAGCAGGGCCAGTTGCGAGCCGCGGTCGTCGCGGCCCAGCGGCCGGGCGTGGGCGGTCCAGTCGCGGCCCTGCGAGCCGACGCCGGTCCATTCCACGGTGCGCTCGACGCCGCCGAACAGGCTTTCGTCCACCGCCTCCAGCACCTGGGGGCTGCGTACGGCGGTGACCAGCAGGGCGCTTTCCCGGATGCGGAAGCGCTCGCGGGCGGCGGCGTTGGCGAAGACGAAGCGGCGGCCGGTCAGGTCGTCGGCCTCTTCGGCGGCGATGACCATCAGCGGCTCGGGCAGGTTCTCCAGGATCACCGCGAAGGGCGGGGCCCGGTCGGCGATCGCGGCGGCCGGGGCCGCGACCAGCGAGGCGTCCTCGATCAGGCGGCGCAGGCGGCGCAGCAGGAAGATCCCGCCGCCGCCCAGCAGCACCGCGGCCGGCAAGGCGACGCCCGGCTGGGCCGCGCCCAGGGCGGTCATGGCGACCAGGGCGACCGGCCCGCCGGCGATCGCCGTCCAGGCCCCGGCCCACGCGCCCGCCAAGGGGCCGCCCCAGCGGTCCGGCGCGACCGGCGAAGGGGGGGAGACGGTGGGCATGGCGGGGGTCCGGGCTCCATCTGGCGACGCGGGCCTCGAACGGCCCGACGGGGGGACCAAGGCTCGTAGGCCAGTTTTGTGACGAAGCGATGATTCGTCGAAGCAGATATGGCGCCGCCCGATCTCATGGGATAGACGGGGAACCCCTAGATGCGTGTCGGTCGCGGTGTTCACCGCAATTTCGCCGCAACCTGACGCAATCTCGGGGGCAGAGGGTATTCTCCTTAGGGTGGTCGGTTCGTATGCAGCGCAAGGTCCTGGTCGCGACGGTCGCGGCCGCTCCTCTGATGGCCATGGCCTTGGCCGCGCAGGCCGAGACCGTCATCAATTCCGAACGGACGACCCCGATCGCCACCGCCTCGGCGGGAACCGGCGGCGCGGCCGACGATGTCAAGATCGACACGGGCGGCACGATCAAGCTGACGGCCTCCGGCGCTCTGGTGACGCTGAACAGCAACAATAAGGTCACCAACAACGGCTCGCTGACGACCCAGGGCGTCAACGATTCCACGGGCATACTGATCAATGGCGGCACGACCGGCACGGTCACCAACACCGCCACGATCACGCTCGACGAGGACTACACCGCCACTGACACCGACTCGGACGGCGACATCGACGGCGCCTTCGCGCTGGGCCAGAACCGCTACGGCATCCGCCTGACCGGCCCCGGCGCCTTCACCGGCGACATCCTGGCCACCGGCGGCTCGATCACCATCGAGGGCAACAACTCGGCGGGCATCTCGCTGGAGAGCGCCCTGGTCGGCAACCTGACCAACGGCGGCTCGATCGCCGTCACCGGCAACAACAGCTACGGCGTGCACGTCGCGGCCCCGGTGACCGGCAAGGTCACCATCAACGGCAGCGTCAGCACCCTCGGCCAGAACTCGGTCGGCGTGGCCATCGACGGCGACATCACCGGCGCCTTCGTGGTGCAGGGCGGCGTCACCTCCACCGGCTACCGCTACACCACCCGCCCTTCCGACAAGACCGTGCGCGACAAGCTCGACGCCGACGACCTGCTGCAGGGCGGCTCGGCCGTCCGCGTGGCCGGCAACGTCACCGGCGGCGTGCTGCTCGACATCCGCCCGGCCGACAACGACACCACCAAGACCGACGAAGACGGCGACGGCGTCGAGGACGCCTCGGAAGGCACCAGCGCGCTGATCGTCTATGGCGGCGCCCCGGCCCTGCTGATCGGTTCGGACACCGGCGCGATCACCATCGGCGCGGTCGGCACGGGCGACAACGCCTATGGCGTGATCGCCAAGGGCACGATCCTGGCCAACGGCCTCTACGACAACGTCACCGCCACCGGCGTGCAGCTGGGCGGCAACGCCGGCCAGGCGACCAACATCGCCAGCGGCTTCCGTTCGGACGCCGGGATCACCGTCCAGGCCTACGAGGCCAACAGCAGCGGCATCCGGGTCACCGCGGGCGGCAACGCCGCGACGATCTGGAACAAGGGCACGATCTACGCCTACAGCGTCTCCGAAGGCGTGTTCGACGCGCGCGGCGTGGCCATCGAGGCCGGCGCCGGGACGACCACCCTGCGCAACGCCGGCGTGATCAATTCGACCCTCGTCGGCGAAAAGGGCACGGCCTACGGCGTCATCGACTATTCGGGCGGCCTGACCACGATCGAGAACACCGGCTCGATCATCGCCTCGATCTCGCCCACGGACGACGATCTCGACACCGACGACGCCGACACCGACGCCAGCAACGAGGTCATCACCGGCAAGGCCGTGGCCATCGACGTCAGCCGCAACACCACCGGCGTCACCCTGACCCAGAACGGCGTCAACGACGGCGACGACGGGGCCGACGGCGTGGCCGACACCGACACGGACGGCGACGGCGTCGACGACGCCGACGAGCCGGCCATCATCGGCGCCATCCGCTTCGGCTCGGGCGCCGACACCTTCAACGTGCTGAACGGCACCGTCGTCAGCGACATCTCGTTCGGCGACGGCGCCGACGTGTTCCGCATCGACGGCGGCGCGGCCGTGATCGGCTCGATCAGCGACAGCGACGGCCGCCTGGACGTCACCATCGGCAAGGGCTCGCTGGGCCTGACCAAGGCCGAGACGATCAACATCACCAACCTGACCCTCGGCGCCGAGAGCAAGCTGGTGTTCACCGCCGATCCGGCGACCTCGACCAACACCCGCCTGGTGGTGTCGGGCGCGGCCAACGTCGCCTCGGGCGCGCAGCTTGGCCTGCGCCTGACCAGCCTGCTGAGCGCCCCGACCTCGTACACGGTGATCACCGCCGGTTCGCTGACCAGCGGGGCCCTGGGCCAGAGCCTGCTCGACGACGCGCCCTACATGTACGTCGCCAGCAGCCGCGCCGACGCCAACAACGTCTATATCGACGTGCGCCGCCGCACGGCCGCCGAGATCGGCATGGCCCGCTCGGGCGCGTCGGCCTACGACGCGATCTTCAACGCCCTCAGCGGCGACTCCGACGTGGCCGGCGCCTTCCTGGGCATCAGCGACCGCGGCTCGTTCCTGAACCGCTACAACCAGCTGCTGCCGGACCAGGGCGAGGGCATGTTCGCCACCCTGCAGACCGTCACCCAGCAGATCTCGCAGGCCACCTCGATCCGGCCCGATCCGGGCGACCGCTACGGGCCCGACAGCATCTGGGTCCAGGAAATCAACGCCCTGGTCCGTCGTGAAGACGGCCCGACCCTGGGCACCGACACCCAGGCCTTCGGCTTCGTGGCCGGCTACGAGGCGATGGGCGACGCGGGCGGCGCGCTTGGCGTGACCCTGGCCTACACCGCCCTGGAAGAGCACGACACCGTCGCCCAGGTGGGCGAGCAGACCACCTCGTCGCTGGTCCAGACGGGCGTCTACTGGCGCCGGTCGGTGGGTCCGTGGCGGTTCAACCTCGGCGGCGGCGTGGGCTACGGCTGGTTCGACAGTGACCGGGTGTTCCTGGTCGACGCCAACGGCGACGGCGTCTACGAGGAAAAGCGCAAGGCCAGCAGCGACTGGGGCGCCCTGACCGCCAACGCCTTCGCCGGCACCGCCTACGAAGTGAAGTTCGGCCGCTTCTTCTCGCGTCCGGAAGCGCGCGTCGACTACACCTACCTCAACGAGTCGAGCCACGACGAAACCGGCGGCGGCAAGGTGATGGACAACGAGATCGGCCGGCGCAAGTGGAGCAACCTCAGCGGCGACGTGGGCGTCGTGCTGGGCGCCGAGTTCGGCCGCGACGTCTGGGTGCGCCCGGAAGTCCGCGTCGGCTACCGCAAGACCCTGGCCGGCAAGCTGGCCGACACCGTCGCCACCCTGAACGGCCAGACCTACGTGCTGGAGCCGTTCGACGACAAGGACGGCGCCCTGACCCTGGGCTTCGCCCTGCGGGCCGGCACGGCGATGTCCTATGTGGCGCTGGAAGGCACGGCCGAAAGCACCAAGCGCCAGAAGCGCTACAACGTGAAGCTCACCGGCCGGACGATGTTCTAGGCGCCGTCCGCCTAGGTGGAGAAGAGGGCCTCGCACAACGTGCGGGGCCTTTTTCATAAGGGCTTTGCGGCCAACTTGGCGACAATCCGCCGCAGCTGTCGCGGTCTTGCCGGCTCGCCACGCTAAAGGTCCGTTTAAGGACTAATATTAAGGCTGTTCCCATCGATAACAGACGGCGGCCCTGATCGCCGTGAGGGGAAGACCTTGACCATCCATCGCTTCGCCCGGGGCGCCGCCGCCCTGGCCGGCGCCGCGACGCTCGTCGTCGCCGGCGGCGCTCACGCCCAAGCTGCACCCGACCAGCAGGCCCGCATCGAGGCCCTGGAGGCCCAGCTGGCGGCTCTTCAGAAGCAGATCGCCGAGATCAAGACCGCGACCGCCGCCGCCCCGAAGGCGGCCCCCGCCGCCGCGCCCGCCGCTCCGACCGCGACCGTCAGCATCGCTGGCGGCCGTCCGACCATCGCCTCCACCGACGGCGCCTTCAGCGCCACCCTGCACGGGGTGATGCAGCTCGACACCGCCCACTACTTCCAGGACAAGGGCCTGCCGGCGGTGATCGGCAACGGCCGCGACCTCAACAGCGGCAGCAACTTCCGCCGCGCGCGCCTGGGCATGGACGGCAAGGTCTTCAAGAACTTCGACTATAGCGTGCTGCTCGACTTCGGCGGCGCCGGCACCGACGGCTCGGGCGTGCTGCAGGAACTGTTCCTCCAGTACAACTACGCGCCCTTCAAGGTGCGCGTCGGCGCCTTCGCCCCGAACGTGGGCCTGGAAGACGCCGGCTCGACCAACGGCTCGCTGTTCGCCGAGCGCCCGGCGATCTCGGAACTGACCCGCGGCCTGGCCGCCGCCGACCGCCGCTACGCCCTGCAGGTGCAGACCGGCGGCGAGCGCTGGCTGCTGTCGGCCGCCGCCACCGGCGGCAAGACCGGCGACGCCCAGACCTTCGACGAGCAGCAGGGCTTCGTGGCCCGCGCCGCCTTCCTGCCGGTCAAGACCAAGGACTGGATCGTGCACACCGGCCTGGGCGCCGGCTACATCGTCACCCCGGCCCAGACGGCCGTCGGCGGCGCCTATCCGCTGACCCTGACCGAGCGTCCGGAACTGCGCGTCGACGGGACCACCCTGGTCACCACCGGCGCCATCGACGCCGACAACCTGCGCCACGTGGGCGTGGAACTGGCCGTGCAGCACAAGAACCTGCTGGTCCAGAGCGAGTACTTCGACATCGCGCTCGACCGCCGCAACCCGGCGGCCGGCGTCAGCGATCCGAAGTTCGGCGGCTGGTACATCGAGGGCGGCTGGGTGCTGACCGGCGAGAGCCGCCGCTACAACGGCTCGACCTTCGCCTTCGACGCCCCGTCGATCGCCAACCCCTTCGACCCGAAGGCCGGCAAGTGGGGCGCCTGGGAACTGGCGGCGCGCTATTCGGTGCTCGACCTGAACCACCACGAGACCGCGACCCTCGCGGCCGACCGCGTGCGCGGCGGCGAGCAGACGATCTGGACCGCCGGGGTGAACTGGTTCCCCAACTCGGTGACCAAGTTCTCGCTCGACTATCTGGACGTCGATATCGACCGCCTGGATCCGGCCGGCGGGACCGTGGCGCTGAGCCAGGGCTACCAGGCCGTCAACCTGCGCAGCCAGTTCGCGTTCTGACGCGCTGCATTCACACAGCACTCCAAAGGATCGTCATCCCGGAAAGCGCGCAGCGCTTATCCGGGACCCAGGGGCCACCGCACTGCACCGGCCCCTGGGTCCCGGCTCTCCGCTTCGCTGCGGCCGGGATGACGATGAATTTTAGCGGGGCCAAGCACGGCTGCTCCCCCCCTTTCTGATCCCGCCTTCAGAAACATTCGCGCGTACAACGGGAGCGAGATCGGCCAAGGTTTCGGCGTTATCCCAGAGGACGCCCGATGACCCTGCCCCGCCCGCTTTCCCGCCGAGACCTGTCGATCGGCGTCGGCGCCGCGGCGGCGGCCGCGCCGCTGGGCGCCCTGGCGCAAGGCCCCAAGGTCGTGACGCTGCTGAACGTCAGCTACGATCCGACCCGCGAACTCTATCAGGAGATCAACCCGGCCTTCGCCGCCTACTGGAAGCGCCGGGTCGGCCAGACCCTGGACATCAAGCAGAGCCACGGCGGCTCGGGCAAGCAGGCCCGCTCGGTGATCGACGGGCTGCAGGCCGACGTCGTCACCCTGGCCCTGGCGGACGACATCGACCAGATCGCCGCCCGCGGCCTGATCGCCAGGAACTGGCAGTCGCGACTGCCCAAGAACTCGGCCCCCTACACCTCGACGATCATCTTCCTGGTCCGCAAGGGCAATCCGAAGGGGATCAAGGACTGGGGCGACATCGTCAAACCCGGCGTCGAGATCATCACCCCCAATCCCAAGACCGGCGGCGCGCCGCGCTGGGCCTATCTGGCGGCCTGGGCCTGGGCGCTGAAGCAGAAGGGCGGCAACGACGCCAAGGCCCGGGCCTTCGTCCAGCAGCTCTATCGCCAGGTGCCGGTGCTCGACAGCGGCGCGCGCGGCTCGATGACCACCTTCGCCCAGCGGGGCGTTGGCGACGTGCTGCTGACCTGGGAGAACGAGGCCCACCTGGCCCGCGAGGAGTTCGGGGCCGACAAGTTCGAGATCGTCTATCCCTCGCGCTCGATCCTGGCCGAGCCGTCGGTGGCCGTGGTCGACAAGGTGGTGCAGCGGCGCGGCACGCGGCTGGTCGCCGAGGGCTATCTGAACTTCCTCTACAGCCCCTTGGCCCAGGACCTGATCGGCAAGCACCACTACCGGCCGCGCGACCCGAAGGCGGCGGCCAAGTACGCCGCCAAGTTCCCCGACATCCCGCTGGTGACCATCGACCGCGAGTTCGGCGGCTGGGCGAAAGCCCAGGCCCGGCACTTCGCCGACGGCGGCGTCTTCGACCAAATCTACCGGCCTTGAGAGTCTTCTTGGGCGTGAAGCCTACCTAGGCAATAGGATATAGCGCTTCTGTCACGTTCGTGCGTTATCCGCATGGACCACCCGAGATAACACCCGAGACAGAGCGACATCGCCATGACCACCGCCTTGAAGTCTCCCACCCGCCGCGGCCTGCTGGGCGCGGCCGGCGCCGCCGCCGCCCTCGGGGGTTCGACCCTCACGGCCGGCCAGGCTTTCGCCCAGGCCAAGCCGCTGACCCTGCTGAACGTCAGCTACGACCCGACCCGCGAGCTCTACAAGGCGATCAACGTCGCCTACGCCGCCTACTGGAAGAAGAAGGTCGGCCAGACCCTGACCATCAACCAGAGCCATGGCGGCTCGGGCAAGCAGGCCCGCTCGGTGATCGACGGCCTGGAAGCCGACGTCGTCACGCTCGCTCTCGCCTATGACATCGACGAGATCTCGGACAAGGCCAAGCTGCTGCCGGCCAACTGGCAATCGCGCCTGCCGCAGAACTCCACGCCCTACACCTCGACCATCGTGTTCCTGGTCCGCAAGGGCAACCCGAAGAAGATCAAGGACTGGGGCGACCTGGTGAAGCCGGGCGTCGACGTCATCACGCCGAACCCGAAGACCTCGGGCGGGGCGCGCTGGAACTATCTGGCCGCCTGGGCCTGGGCGCTGAAGCAGAAGGGCGGCAACCCGGCCAAGGCCCAAGCCTACATCACCGACCTCTTCAAGCACGTGCCGGTGCTCGACACCGGCGCCCGCGGCGCCACCACCACCTTCACCCAGCGCGGCATCGGCGACGTGCTGCTGGCCTGGGAAAACGAGGCCTTCCTGGCGCTGGAGGAAATTCCGGGTCAATTCGAGATCGTCGTGCCGTCGATCTCGATCCTGGCCGAACCGCCGGTGGCCGTGGTCGACAAGAACGTCGACCGCCACAAGACCCGCCTGGCCGCCGAGGGCTATCTGCGCTTCCTGTACAGCCCGCTGGCCCAGGACATCATCGCCCAGAACCACTACCGGCCGCGCGACGCCAAGGTCGCGGCCAAGTACGCCGCCAAGTACAAGAAGATCCCGCTGGTGACGATCGACAACACCTTCGGCGGCTGGCGCAAGGCCCAGGCCACGCACTTCGCCGACGGCGGCGTGTTCGACAAGATCTACCAGCCGAAGTAGGGCGCTGAACCCAATCGGGTCAGAAAGCTTGACCTTTCAAGGCGCGGCGGTCCCCCATGGGCCGCCGCGTTTTGCGTTTCAACGCCCAAGCTCGGTCGGGAACCCGACTATCGACCGGGCGTTCAGGCCTCACGGGGCGTACCAATAACAAAAGCCGGGGTCGGGCTCAGGATGACGGATTATCTGAAGTCGCAGCGGGCGAGCGATCAGCTCGCGGCCGAGCACGGCATCGACGACCCCTTCGCCGCGGCGATCCGGGCCACCCGCATGGCGATGATCGTCACCGACGCCACCCAGGCCGACAATCCGATCATCTTCGCCAACGACGCCTTCCTGCGGCTGACCGGCTACGCCCGTTCCGAGGTGATCGGCCGCAACTGCCGCTTCCTGCAGGGCCCCGACACCAGTCCGGTCTCGATCGCCGAGCTGCGCGGGGCCATCGCCGACGGCGACGACATCGCCATGGACATCCTCAACTACCGCAAGGACGGCAGCAGCTTCTGGAACGCGCTGTACCTGAGCCCCGTGCGCAACAAGCAGGGCCAGATCATCTACTTCTTCGGCTCGCAGCTGGACGTCAGCGACAAGAAGCAGACCGAGCAGCACCTGCGCGAGACCCGCAGCGACCTGGAACTGGCCGTCGAGGCCCGCACCCGCGAACTGACCCTGGCCCTGGAGCAGAAGACCGCCCTGCTGCACGAGGTCGACCACCGGGTGAAGAACAACCTGCAGCTCATCTCGTCCCTGCTGCTGCTGCAGAACCGCCGCGAGAAGGATCCGGCCCTCAAGCACAGCCTGCGCGGCATGCTGGAACGGGTGAACGCCATCGCCACCGTCCACCGCCGGCTGTTCCAGAGCGAGGATGTCGAGCGCTTCGACGTCTCGGCCTTCGTGCGCGACCTGGTGTCGGACATGACCGGCTCGGCCAACCGCGAGGAGATCCGCGTGCGGCTGGACCTGGAGCGGGTGGACGTGGCCGCCTCGAAGGCCGCGCCCCTGGCCCTGGTGATCAGCGAGCTGTTCTCCAACGCCCTGCGCCACGCCTTCCCCGACGGTCGCGCCGGCGAGATTTCGGTATCGATCACTCGCCAAAACGGCGACTTCCGGATCGAAATCGCCGATGACGGCGTTGGTGTGGCTGAAGGGGCCCGGTCTTCGGGTTTCGGACTGACCATCGTCCAGCTGCTGTGCCAGCAGCTGAAGGCGCGGTCCGAGACCACGGACGCCGGACCCGGAACGCGCGTCGTCGTCAATCTGCCCGTCAACGGCGCGCATCACTGAGGAAGTAGCTTACCCATGGCCGGGCGCGCGTTGGATGTGCTGATCGTCGAGGACGAGGTCCTGCTGGCCACCGAGCTGGAGTTCCTCGCCCAGGAAGTGGGCTACCACTCCGTGGGCCTGGCCATGAGCTCGGACGAGGCCGTGGACCTGGCCAGGTCGCTGCATCCCGACCTCGCCCTCGTGGACGTGCACCTGCAGGACGGCCCGACCGGCGTCGAGGTGGTGCGCAGGATCCATGACGACTGCGGCTGCGTGGCCCTGTTCATGACCGCCAACGTCAAGCGCCTGCCCGACGACTTCGCCGGCGCCTGCGGGGTGATCGGCAAGCCCTATTCCGAGCACGGGGTGAAGACCGCCCTGGCCTATCTGGCCGTCTGCCTGGAAGAGGACCGCGCGCCGGGCCTGCCGCCGGTGGGGCTGGAACTGGCCCCGGCCTTCGCCGCGCGCTGGGGCCTGACCGAAATGCCGCGCTCGGCCTGATGGCCGCCTCGCCGCTCGCCGTCCCATCTGTCGCCGTGATCGTCGGGACCGCCGCGGCCCTGCTGTCGATCACCAGCTTCGCCCCGCAGATCGTCAAGATCGTGCGCGAGAAGGACGCCTCTTCGGTGTCGCTGCGGACCTATGTGGTCACGGTCGCGGGCTTCTCGTGCTGGCTGGCCTACGGCCTGATGATCAAGGCCTGGCCGGTGGCGGCGGCCAACCTGGCCTGCCTTGCGATGTCGGCCGCCGTGCTCGCCTTGAAATGGCGCTATGGCCGGCAGGGAGACGGGAAAGACGTCAAAGGGTGACAGGGGGGGCGGGGTCCGCTATCGAGGCCCGCCTAATTTCGCGCACCAGGACCACCGCCTTGACCGAAGTCGCCGAGGAAGCTGGCTGGGCCACCGCCAAGACTCTGGCCGAAGCCCTGCCCTACATCCAGATCTACGACCGCGAGACGGTGGTGATCAAATACGGCGGCCACGCCATGGGCCAGGAAGAGGTGGCCAAGCTGTTCGCCGCCGACGCCGTGCTGCTGAAGCTCTTGGGCGTGCACCCGGTCGTGGTCCACGGCGGCGGTCCGCAGATCAGCCGCATGCTCGACAAGGCCGGCGTCAAGTCGACCTTCGTCGACGGCCTGCGCGTCACCGACGAGGCGACGATGGAAGTGGCCGAGATGGTGCTGTCGGGCGCCATCAACAAGGAAATCGCCAACTGGATCACGCTCGCCGGCGCCGAAGCCGACGTGCGCGGCGTCGGCCTGTCGGGCAAGGACGCCCGCCTGATCACCGCCGAGAAGGTGACCCGGACCCGCAAGGACCCGGACAGCAACATCGAGCAGGCCGTCGACCTGGGCTTCGTGGGCGAGCCGACCAAGGTCGATCCGCACCTGATCCAGGCCCTGCTGTCCTCGGAAACCGACTACATCCCGGTGATCGCCCCGATCGGCGTGTCCGAGCAGGGCGAGACCTTCAACATCAACGCCGACACGGTGGCTGGAGCGCTCGCCGGCGCCCTGAAGGCCAAGCGGATGCTGATGCTGACCGACATCAAGGGCGTGCTCGACGCCAACGGCGAGCTGATCCGCGAAATGACCCTGGACCAGGCCCGCCAGCTGATCGCCGACGGCGTCGCCACCGGCGGCATGATCCCCAAGCTCGAGAACGCCATCCACGCCGTGGAGAGCGGCGTCGAAGCCGTGGTCATCCTCGACGGCCGCCGCCCGCACGCCATGCTGGTCGAACTGTTCAGCGAGCACGGCGCGGGCACGCTGATCTCGAAATGAATTCAGAGAACCTCCCCCTGTGGGGGAGGAGGCCCGCAGGGCCGGAGGGGGGCCGTTTTCAGCCGCCGCCGCGCCTAGGGTTCTCCCCCCTCCGATCGCTTCGCGATCGCCTCCCCCACGGGGGGAGGTTCCAGTCATGAGCGCCGACCTCACCCACGTCGACACCTGGCTGTTCGACCTCGACAACACCCTCTACCCGGCCGAGACCGAGTTCATGGGGCTGATCGAGGGCCGGATGACCGACTTCGTCGAGCGCTACACCGGGCTTCCGCGCGAGGAAGCCCGGGCGCTGCAGAAGAAGTACTATATGGAGCACGGCACCACCCTGGCCGGGCTGATGACCTATCACGGCATGGACCCCTCTCAGTTCCTGGAGGAGGTGCACGACGTGTCGCTGGACAACCTGGTCCCCGACCCGACCCTGCACGCGGCGATCAAGGCCCTGCCCGGCCGGCGGCTGGTGTTCACCAACGGCTCGCTGGGCCATGCCGAGCGGGTGCTGGGGCATCTGGGCCTGCGCGACCTGTTCAGCGAGATCTTCGCCATCGAGACGGCCGACTACATCCCCAAGCCGTCGCTGGCGACCTTCGACAAGATCACCAAGCTGCACGCCATCGATCCGCCGACGACCGCCTTCTTCGAGGACAGCGAGAAGAACCTCGTCCCGGCCGCGCGCATCGGCATGACCACCGTGCTGGTCGGCGCCCACGCGGCCGCATCGACCTCCGAACACGTCCACCATCGCACCAACGACCTCGCCGGGTTCCTGAGCTCGGCGCGCCTGAAGGAAGCCTGACATGACCGCCCTGACCTTCGCCGATCTGCAGACCGAGATCGAAGCCGCCTGGGAGGCCCGCGACGGCGTCTCGACCGCCACCGCCGGCCCGGTCCGCACCGCCGTGGAAGAGGCCCTGCTGCTGCTCGACAGCGGCAAGGCCCGCGTCTCGGAGAAGATCGACGGCGAGTGGACCACCCACCAGTGGCTGAAGAAGGCCGTGCTGCTGTCGTTCCGCCTCAACCCCAACACCGTGATGCGCGCCGGCTCGCTGGGCGGCGGCGTCGGTCCGTGGTGGGACAAGGTGGCCAACAAATTCGACGGCTGGGACGCCCCGCAGTTCGAAGCCGGCGGCTTCCGCGCCGTGCCGGGCGCCATCGTGCGTCGCGGCTCGCACATCTCCAAGAACGTCATCCTGATGCCGTCGTTCGTGAACATCGGCGCCTTCGTCGATGAAGGCACCATGGTCGACACCTGGGTGACGGTCGGCTCGTGCGCCCAGATCGGCAAGCACGTCCACCTGTCGGGCGGCGTCGGCATCGGCGGCGTGCTGGAGCCTCTGCAGGCCAACCCGACCATCATCGAGGACAACTGCTTCATCGGCGCCCGCTCGGAAGTGGTCGAGGGCGTGGTCGTCGGCGAGGGGAGCGTGCTTTCGATGGGCGTCTACCTGTCGGCCTCGACCAAGATCGTCGACCGCAAGACCGGCGAGATCCACATCGGCAAGGTGCCGCCCTACAGCGTCGTGGTGCCGGGCAGCCTGCCCGACAAGAACGGCGGCCCGAGCCTCTACTGCGCCGTGATCGTCAAGACGGTCGACGCCCAGACCCGCTCGAAGACCTCGATCAACGACCTGCTGCGCGACTGATCCGCGTGACCGGGGCGGCGAACAAGACCCTCGCCGCCCTGCGCGCCGGCGAACTGGCCGGGGCGCGCGAGCTGGACCTCTCCGGCGCGGAACTCACCGAGTTCCCGCCGGAGATCTTCGGCCTGGCCGACACGCTGGAGGCCCTGGACCTGTCCGGTTCGCGGCTATCGACCCTGCCGCCCGACCTGGGGCGGCTGAAGCGGCTGCGCTTCCTGTTCTGCTCCTATTCGCCGTTCCGCCGCCTGCCCGAGAGCCTGGGCGACTGCGAGGCCCTGAGCCAGGTCGGCTTTCGCGACTGCGGCCTGGAAGAACTGCCCGCCGAGGCCCTGCCGCCCCGGCTGCGCTGGCTGACCCTTACCAACAACCGGCTGACGTCCCTGCCCGCGGCCCTGGGCGAGCGCCCGGCCCTGCAGAAGCTGATGCTGGCCGGCAACCGGCTGAACTCCTTGCCCCAAGGCCTGGCGCGGGCGCCGAACCTGGAGCTGCTGCGCCTCTCGGCCAACCGCTTCGAGGCCATGCCCGGCTGGCTGGCCGAACTGCCGGCGCTGGCCTGGCTGGCCTGGGCCGGAAACCCCTTCGACACCGGCGACGACACGACCTCGGGCCCGGTCGCCTGGCGCGAGCTGGCGGTGGGCAAGGCCCTGGGGCGCGGCGCCTCGGGCGACGTGTTCGAGGTCGCCTGGAACGGCCAGGGGACCAGCAGGCCCGCGGCCCTGAAGCTGTTTCGCGGCGCCATGACCAGCGATGGTTTGCCCGAGCGCGAGATGGCCGCCTGCCTGGCCGTGGGCGAACACCCGAACCTGACCGGCGCCCTGGGCCGCGTGGTCGGCCATCCGGACGACGCCGAGGGCCTGCTGATGCCGCTGCTGCCGGACGGCTGGCGCGTGCTGGCCGGCCCGCCCAGCCGCCAGACCTGCAGCCGCGACGTCTACGCCGCCGATTTCCGCCTGCCGCTCGACGTCGCCCGGCGCCTGGTCCGCGACGTCGCCGCCGGGACCGCGCGGCTGCACGCGCGGGGCCTGAGCCACGGCGACCTCTACGCCCACAACGTGCTGTGGGACGGGGAAACCGGCGCGGCCGTGCTCAGCGACTTCGGCGCGGCCGCCTTCCTGCCGCCGGGCGAGGAACGGCGCTGGTCGGCGCTGGACGTGCGCGCCTTCGGCCTGCTGCTGGGCGAGGTGCTGGACGGGGTCGAGGGCGAGGTCCCGGCCGCCCTGCGCGCCCTGGAGGCCGCCTGCGTGCAACCGGACGGCGGCGCGCGGCCGTCGATGGACGAGGCGCTCGCCGCCCTGTCCTGAACCCTTTCCGAAACGGGCGGATCAAGCTCTAGTAGTGGCCATGTCGAGCCTCGTCGCAAAGCTGAAGCCGTTCTTCTCGCTCAAGGGCCGGGCCGCCCGGCTGGAATACTGGCGGGTGCAGGTCGTCCAGATCGCCCTGGCCGCCGTGGTCATGAGCCTGGTGGTGCTGGCCACCCGGATCGGCGGCTGGCTGGGCGCGGTTCCCTGCCTGCTGTTCCTGCCGATCCTGGCCGCCGGGGTCTGCGCGGCCGTGCGCCGCCTGCACGACCGGGGCAAGGCGGCCTGGTGGATCCTGATCTTCGCCGTCGGCCCCTACGCCCTGACCGCCCTGGCCGCCGGCCTCTACGAAGGCGGCGGCCCCAACGGCGCCGAACTGGCCGCCCCCCTGCTCGGCCTTGGCGCCTTCGCCCTGTCGATCTGGGCCTGGGTGGAGCTGGGCTTCCTGCGCGGCACCAAGGGCGAGAACCGGTACGGGGCGGAGCGGCGGGCCTGAACCCTTCCTATTTCTCCCCATCATTCCCGCCCTTGTGGCGGGAACCTCCACCGCTACCGACACTGTGAGCGAGCGCCATGAGGGTTCGCAAAGGGCGGTGAGCGCGCTTCGAACCCCTCTCTCATGGATGTTCAGACCGGAGACATCCGTGACAGGTGTTCGGAGACATCCGTGACACCTTTTCCGATCTCGAAGGGAGGTCGGAGATGCCGTTCACGGGAGTCTCTGCGATGGATTGCAAACTGGAGTT
>PJTT01000111.1_pt1 | contig 140095 bp, 117 predicted proteins | sample 1512261 | NCBI WGS metagenome assembly PJTT01 (sample SAMN08177685, study PRJNA422409) | Soil metagenome, whole genome shotgun sequencing project. | isolation source: Soil (2) enriched on wood chips | place: USA: Madison | collected 2015-01-15 | reverse complement strand
TGTCCGGAATCCTGTTGCGATAAAATCTTGATGATTTGCGACTCGCTGAATTTACTCTTTTTCATTATCCCTAAATTATAAATCTACATTAATATCTGTAGCTGTTTTTAGGGAAGATTACAAATTGACTTCGTCTTAAAAAACATTGGCCTATGAGCTGCAATGGCCTTTTTTTTTAAAAAAAAGATAATTTCAGCCGCTTAAATAGGGGCAAATTTGTGCCAAAAGTTTTTTAGAGCTATTCGAAAAAATGGCTTTTTTTTGCCCTTTTATATCCGTGTGGGTTTGTAAGGCATCAGAAAGAGGTATTCAAATGGAGTTTTGTAGAGCGCTAAACTCAACATGCATTTTATCCTCCGCCATAAAATCACTTATGAGACTCGGATGATGAGATTATAATAGACACCAAAAGCCGTTTTAATATGACTGATCATTCGCTCAACGAAGCTATTTTTAAGCCTTCGGTTTATTTTTGAACCATCAATTACCATTACGATTGACCTATATTAAGCTTGGTCACGTTTTTTTTTGCTAAACACTTTTAGGCACTTCTAACGTTTCTATATTTCTTGCAAAACGTTAATCATAACGTTTTAAAATAAAAATCTAGATATTCTGGATGTGTAAAGTCTGGCAAAAAAAATCTTTCCGGATTGTCTTTTTCATTTACGACAAATACAAAACTCTTATCGATCGATGTACAGCACAACTGATCCTTGATCCTTACTATAACTAAATTGTCAATTGATTTCTTTGCCAAACTTATTGCAGGATTAATTTCTGACGACTCGTGGAGTAAAATGTATATATCATATTTCTCTGTTAAGTATTGCTTCTGGCTCACTACCTTATACAACATAAATTCAAAACAAGAATTACAAGTGTCATCTATATACCAAAGCATTAGTTTGCTCTTCCTATTGACTTGTTGGTTTTCAAACAAATTAGATCTCTTTTTTTTTATCTCATACAATACAGAACTGGTAATAAGCGAATTTTTCTCAAATTCCAAACGATGTTTTAACATCTCATCTAAATACGCTATCGTAACCTGTAATTTTGCAACCTCTTCTGTTGATGAAAAAGTATTTTCATCTGCGTATTTCTTCAAGCTTCGGTCAGAATTTTTACAACAAAAAAAAATAAAAACGAAATTCAAGAGAACATTTTTATTGAAGTAGAATTTACTGTTTATTTTCATAAGTAAGCAATACTAAAATTGGATTATCACCAGATGCTATATTTTGCAGCCTCGACTTTTCCTCGACATTCATCTGCATTGCATCCAATGTACTATCAAACCCCTTTTTATCAGTAAAGTTGGCGTAGGCCGAAATAAAATTGTTTTCACAAGTTCCGTAAATAACCGTGTTTGTTAGAACTCCTTCCGCTAGATCTCTATAATAGTATTCCTTTTTATCCTTTTTATTTACTAACGCCTTAATAGTACCGGTATTTAGGTACATATTAAAAAACAGAAAATCTTCTGTTTCATAGATACTCGTTATATCTCTAATGAATTTATGGGAAATTTCAGTTTTTAACAATTCTCGATTCAACCTAACCTTTTCTATGAATTCTTGCTTTGGGAATAAGTCGGTATCAATAAACAATCTCTTTTTAAATTTATGAGCCAGAAAATCGTAGGAATAAATATCCGGAGTAAATCTTTTCTGGAAATTTAACGAGCTCTTCGAGTGGAATAATGAAAATGCCGAACTAAATGGAATGCTCAGATCATTTAGAACTTTATCCGCATTGATTTGTCTATCCGTAAATTCACGATTCGAATAATCGTATTCATTGAATATGAAATCCAAAGAGCCATTTTTAAATGTTTTGTAAAGAAATATTTGATTTTTCCTATCTGATAGCGAGAACTCCATAAAGGGAACTTCTATTTTTATTTCCTCAACGGCCGTTTGATCTTTAAAAACCACAATTTTCCTACTCTGCACATCCTGAATATATACTTTACCCTCAGCATCAACGTCAAAATCATTAGGGTATACGTATTCTCCGAAACCTTTACCCTTACTATCTATGTTATAGATAAATTTCCCATTCCTGTCAAAAACAAACAGTCTGCCGGCTACATCTCTATCAAGAATAAAAAAAAGACCATTTTTATACAGAATTTTAGTAATCTCTCCAATTAGCGACTCATCCGTTGTCTCAAGGAAAATATACTTATGCTCCTTTAATAGCGGAGCTTTTTTTACTACCGTGTTGTTGTTAAAAACAATCGTGTCACTAACTTCAGTGGATAACTGGTCGCTTTTTCTCACATGAGAACATGAAGTGAAAAATAAAAAAGCTAAGATTGTACATTTATGGGTTCTTTTCATATTTCTTTATTTTAGTACAGTCATCAAAAAACGAGGAGCTACTCAGTCAAAAACGTTGATTAGTTGACTCCTCGGTTTGAGAACAGGTTAACAACTTGGATCGTCAAATGTGTGAGATCTATCAGTCCTTCCGGATGCGCAAGGATCTCCGCCCAGATTTAAACAATTTGTTCGTTCAACCCACGAACGAGTGCATACACAGGAACGGCATTCAACAGACTCAGAACCTTCAACAGTGAACGTATAAGGGTTTGTCCTCTCTGCTCCTCCTTCTCCTCCACCTGATTCTCCTCCGCCATTTTCACCTCCGACTTGCGCAAAGCCAGTCATACCTACCGACCATTTACCAGATTTGTCTTGTTCTATACCTAAAAACATTGCCGTCAAAAACAACACCGATAGAAACGCATACATTCTGTTTTTTCTTCTTTTTCTTTTCATGATTTTCCAGTTTTTATTACCCGAAGATAAAATGGATTAATGAGAAAGAAAATAGGCCAAAGCCTATTCTTTGTATACAGGGTACTTTACTTTGTATTTAGGGGGTTATGTTTTGTATTCCGGATTTTACAGCATCCGCTTTATGGTAAAAAGAGGTCTCTAAAGAAAGAGGTGAGCATATATTCTATTGAAACACATACTGTTTTACGGCAAATATCCTATGATGACTGATATGTTTGATTTACTAAAATGCCACCATTGGAACTCAAAAGAAAGAAAGAAAGAAAGAAAGAAAGAAAGAAAGCTGGATACCGAGGCGCAAATTAGAATTTGCACAATTTAATGATGCTAGTAAAATTCACACGCACAACTCCAATCTCTACGGTGAAGATGGAGGACAAGATTTTCAAAAAAAATGGCCGGAAAGTTTTTCCAGCCATTTTTCTAAAATCTATTGTTGAGCTTGTTCGAAATAATGCTTATACACATTGAACAGCTCATCAGATTGCTTTTTAAGTTCCGGTTGGTTCACCTGATCCAACAACTGCTTGTACCGTTGGATGGAAGCTAATCCAAAACGCATGTTACGGTATTCTAAATTAGATTTAGCTTCCGAGACGGCCTCATAATAGGCCATATTCTCACGTATGAATTGAAGGTTCCGCTTCGCAATCTCATTCGCTTTAGCTGTTTCGCCAACCTTGTACATGACCTCCAATAGGTTGACATAGCTCATCACTTCAGACATTAGGTAGGCACGTTTCGGCATATTCTCATAAGCGTTAACGACCAGTTTTTTCGCTTTGTCTACTTCCCCAGCAGCCAACAACTGTTGAGCTGTTTCTCCATAGATCGTGCCTACATACATGCTGATGTAACGATAAGAATCGGGATCTATATAAGACGCTTTGCCCAAATTGCCCCAAGTAAACTTGTTCATGATGTTATCATAGGTCTGATCGACATTCTCCACCGAGCTTGGATCACCTTCTTTAAGCCCAAAATCAACGGGCATCAACCGGTATGCAAAACCTTCACTCACTAAGTAACGATCTAGCCCCATATAGTTTTCCTCCGGTGTGGTAATGGTAAAGTAAACTGGACGCTTCCAGTTGTTGTTGGCTAGAATAGATAGCATAGACAACTCCGCACGGCTCACATAATTCAAGCTGTAGTTCCAGTGCATAGTATCCACAATGGCCGATTCCCAATCTTTAGGTACTACCTTATTGGCGATAACTGCCTGTTTATCTATAGCAAGCTGCATCTTTTTGGTGGGCAGCAAATTCACAAACTCACCACTCTGCAACTGCGCTTTATTCTGCGGATTGTCGGACAACATCACCTTCACCAAGTCCTGTACAGGCACATGTCCAGGTATATTATAATCTTGGTAATAGATCACATCACGCACACCGTCTTTAATCAATTCAGGATCAATATTGATCGGCAACGCGTCCGCATCGTTCACCTTATCCATCATCTGCTTCATATACCAATCGGCACTCAGTAGACTTAAGTTTACCACACGCACGTCTGTACGGAAGCCTTCAACCTCCTGTACATACCATAAAGGATAGGTATCGTTATCTCCATAACTGAACAAGATCGCGTTCGGCGCGCAGGACTCGAGGTAGTTTCTCGCCATATCCCGCGCCAAGGTCTTCTCTGAACGATTGTGGTCGTCGTAGTTTTTAGCAATCAGAATAACAGGACCTGCTAGAACGCCGATCGCCGCTGCAGTGTAGCCCGCAACTTTCGCATTAGCTTTCTTACCGATGTAATCAGCGATAGCCAACACCCCTAGGCCGATCCATATACTAAATGCATAGAATGATCCAGCATAGGCATAGTCGCGCTCACGCGGCTGCAAAGGTGTTTGGTTAAGATAGAGGACGATGGCAATACCCGTAAAGAAAAACAGCAAACCAACCACGCCAGCATCGCGCTGTCTCTTCCCAAAATGCCAAAAGGCCCCGAGCAAACCAATGATAAGCGGCAAAAAGAAATACGTGTTGCGGGATGGGTCGGTTTTCGCTGAGGTCGGCAATTTATCCTGTCCTCCCAACAATGCATTATCGATTGGCGTAATACCACTTATCCAGTTACCTTCGGTGTAAGAGCCATGTCCTTGTTGATCATTTTGTCTTCCGGCAAAATTCCAGAGGAAATAACGTCCATACATCTGACCAATCTGATAACCAAAGAAAAACTTAATATTATCAGCAAAAGTCGGAGCCTCATTAGGACCAAGACCTAGATACTCGCGGTAATAGTCCGGATGACCTCCTTTATCGCTGTATATGCGTGGAAAAATCGTTTCCTTATCGTAGGTGTAAACCGGATTACGTTTGGCTACCACATACTTGTCACCATCTTTACGGTACACCTTTTTACCTTCTTCCATCCCTGTAGGGCGGGAATCAAAAAAGCGTCCTTTAAACAATGGCTCGTCACCATATTGCTCCCGGTTCAGGTAGCTCAAGAATGAAAACACGTTATCAGGATCACTGTTGTTCAACGTAGGGTTGGCCTTCGCGCGAATCATGATCATGGCGAAAGAACTGTAGCCCAAAAGAATGAATACCGTGCTGATCAAAGCAATGTTCAACAAAGGTTTCGCCTTCTTTATCGAATAGATTATACCATATACAAGGCCTGCAACGAGCAATAGCGCAAAGAATGCAGTTCCGGTACCGAAGCCCATGCCCAGTGAGTTCACAAAAAACAAGTCAAAGTAGGCCGCGAATTTAATAGAGAACTGAATCACGCCCCAAAGAATGACCGCTAGGACGACGACACCAATACCTAATGCTTTCAGGATGCCAGCACTCGTGCTCTCTTTGGTTTTACGGAAGTAGATCACCAACGCTATGGCAGGGATAACCAACAAGTTTAACAAGTGGACACCAATGGAAAGCCCCATCACGTAGGCAATAAAGATCAGCCATTTATCAGCCTGCGGCTCTTCTGCCCTTGCTTCCCATTTCAGTATACCCCAAAACACGACCGCCGTACAAAGGGACGACATGGCATACACTTCCGCCTCCACTGCGGAAAACCAAAAAGTATCTGTGAAAGCATAAGCTAAAGCTCCAACAACTCCCGAGGCCATCACTAAGAATAACTGTGGAGCATTTAATGCGACGGTATTAGCGTGGCCTACAAATATTTTCCTCGCTAGTGCGGTAATCGTCCAAAAAAGAAAGAGAATGGTTAACCCACTACAAACGGCTGATCCGATGTTCATCCAAAACGCAATTTTAGATCCATCGCCCATTGCCAAATTGGAGAAGATATTCTCCACCATTAAAAACAAAGGCGCCCCCGGTTGGTGGACAATTTGCATCTTGAACGCAGATGCAATAAACTCACCACAGTCCCACCAGCTCACGGTGCGTTCTACGGTCATCACATAGACAATCGTTGCAATTATTGCACAGATCCATCCTAGCAGATTGTTAATCTTATTGTAATTCATTCTATATTGATAAGGTTATCCTATTTTATGGCTCGAAATTAAGGAATACTAAGCGAGTATTAAATATTATTTACACATTTTAACGAAAGTTTTTACAATTGAAACCCTACAGCGTCCTAGGTACCGAAGCCCAAGCGCATTGCACGACAAAAAATATCCCACTGAAAATCAGATCAGATAGCAGCATTAGCAAAAAAAGTTTTGGAACTAATAAAAACAGCCGTATATTTGCATCGTCAAAACAAAACAACGTTAGTCTTGACAAATGATTGTCCGATAGTATAAGGGTAGTACAAGTGATTTTGGTTCATTTAGTCTTGGTTCGAATCCAGGTCGGACAACAAAGGGAGAGCATCAAATGTTCTCCTTTTTTTATACCTAAACCTTTCAAAATCAAGCTTCTTATCATCGTAAAAAGTATTTTGTTTTCACAAACATTTATCTAACTTTGTCCCCCATAACAAAGAAGGATCTTTGTAAAAGTTTTGTCCGATAGTATAAGGGTAGTACAAGTGATTTTGGTTCATTTAGTCTTGGTTCGAATCCAGGTCGGACAACTTACTCGATCATTATTTGGGAGTTAGAGTGAAATATTGAGTTAGTCAACATAAAATCACGCATAATGCCTTTGCAATTTAACACGGTAAAGCTGTTCGCAGGGTCGGGAACAGTGGAGTTAGCAGAAAAAATCTCCAAATCTTATGGCAAACCTCTTGGCGACAAGACCTTGTCCAAATTTAGCGACGGAGAAATTCAACCATTTTACAATGAGTCTGTCCGCGGAAGCGATGTCTTCCTTATCCAATCCACCAACCAACCTACCGACAATCTTTTCGAACTTTTACTGATGATCGACGCCGCCAAACGGGCTTCTGCACACTACATCACCGCAGTGGTTCCTTATTTTGGCTTTGCCCGTCAAGATCGTAAAGACAAACCGCGTGTTGCTATTGGAGCCAAGTTAATGGCCAATCTGATCACCGCTGCCGGTGCTCACCGCATCATGACCATGGATCTCCATGCCGCACAGATACAAGGATTTTTCGACATCCCGATGGATCACCTAGACGGTTCGATCATCTTTGTTCCTTACATCAAATCATTGAACCTCCCTAACTTGACGATTGCATCTCCAGATATGGGCGGTTCCTACCGTGCACGCACCTTCGCCAAGTTTTTTAATGCCGAGGTTATTATCTGTGACAAACGCCGTAAACGCGCCAACGAAATCGAATCCATGTCTATCATTGGTGAGGTAAAAGGTCAAGACGTGGTATTGATCGATGATATCTGTGATACTGCCGGTACCTTATCCAAAGCAGCGGCTTTGATCATGGAGAATGGGGCAAACTCCGTCCGCGCAGTATGTACACATGCTGTATTGTCGGGCAAGGCTTATGATACGATCGAAAACTCCGTATTGACGGAAATGATCGTTTCTGACACCATACAATTGGATGCGGAGAAAGCAAAGAAATGTGGCAAAATTAAGGTGCTTTCCACAGCAGATCTTTTTGCAAGCGCTATAAAAAATGTAAACGAGCACGGTTCGATCTCCGACCTATTCGATATCAAATAAGCTTAAACGATAGCCCGAGGCTATCGCGGAAGGGTGGATAAACAATATCCACCCTTATTTTTCGCGCTAGTGTTTTATATATAAAAAAATTACCGTAATTTTGCACCTCAAATTAATATAAAAAAACAATGAAATCAATTGCTATTAGCGGTTCTGCAAGACAGAGCGTAGGGAAAAGAGATTCGAAAGAGTTGCGTTACGAAGGACAAGTTCCTGCAGTTCTTTACGGAGGTAAAGAACAAACTCACTTTTCGGTATCCGCAGCTGATTTAAAACCGGTTCTTTATACTCCAGATGTAGTATTCGTAGAATTGGATTTAGATGGCAAAAAAACAAGAGCTATCGTTCAAGATGCGCAATTCCACCCATTGACTGACTTGGTTACACACGTCGACTTCTTGGAATTGTTTGATGACAAAGAAGTTTCCGTAAACATTCCAATCAAATTGACAGGTACGTCTCCAGGTGTTAAAATGGGGGGTAAATTGGTACAAAAATTACGTGCTCTTCGCGTAAAAGCATTGCCAAACAACCTTCCTCAAGAGATCGAGGTTCCTATGGAGTCTTTGGAAGTTGGTAAATCAGTACGTGTAAGACAAATTGCGTTGCAAGATGCAAAAGTGTTGAACAACTCTGATGACACTATCGTTTCTGTAATCATGTCTCGCGCTTTACGTCAAGCGGAGCAAGAAGCAGCGAAAGCAGCAAAAGGCGGTAAAAAATAATTTTGACCACCATGGTCACGTAAAGGCATCGAGCAATCGATGCTTTTTTTGTTTCATCTAGTAAAGCACCTGAAGATAGGGATAAGCTTGCCCCCTATTCACGATCTATTCTGTGTTATCTAACATCTATTTTCTATTTTTGCAGGCATGAACTATTTAATCGTTGGTCTAGGCAATATTGGTAAGGAATACGAAGACACACGTCATAACATCGGCTTTATGGTAGTTGACGAAGCCGCCAAACAAGCGGGTGCTACTTGGTCCTTATTAAAGCTGGCCTATTACACCGACTTTAAGCAACGCGGCAGAAATGTATACATGATCAAGCCGACGACCTTTATGAACCTAAGCGGAAAAGCAATGAACTACTGGATGCAACAACTGAAAGTTCCTTTGGAAAATGTATTGGTAGTCGTCGATGATCTTGCTATCCCCTTTGGCTCACTTCGGATAAAACCCAAAGGATCCGCTGCTGGACACAATGGGCTACGCTCCATCGAGGCGACTTGTGGTGGCCAAAACTATCCTCGCCTGCGCTTTGGCATTGGCGATAACTACCCTAAAGGACGACAGGTGGACTATGTCCTAGGCCCCTTTGATAAGGAGGAACAAAAAGATCTCCCCGGACTGATAGACCACTCGGTGAAAATGATACAGAGCTTTGTGAGCATAGGCATTGAGCTGACGATGACCAACCTCAACAGCAAGTAAAAACGAATACCGTCTGATGCGGGACATCGACGGTATTTCATCTCACTATATTAACTAACTAAACAACTCTTTTTCTACGTGTTTCAGGCACACGGAAGCCTATTTACGTTCGATGTAAGGCGCATCCTTCTTATCGGGATTTACCACCAATTCTATTTTCTTCTTGGTATTGTACACGGAGGCTGATGCACCTCGATTTACGCGAGGATTACCATCTTTCAGGAATAGCAAACCAACCATGTTTTTAGGCAGGTTACTATTTTTCTCTGTCAGATCGATAGCACCAACCTGCGAAACATCGGCAGCTTTGATATTCTTCAAGTCGGCTTCACGCGCCACTTTACCATTGATAACCAACACGACATCGCTTTTCAAATCGATATTTGCCCTATTGTCTTCCAAGAACTTTTTCAGGCTCTCCGGATCATTGGCGTTGTAAAAGGAATCGCTGCCAAGGCTTCTGTTTTTCGATCCATAGCCCACCACCACAACTTCATTACTGCCGCTCTTCGCTAGCGGAACGCCCTGTACGTTCTTTGTCTTATTTCCTGCACCTACTTTGGTCGTAACGAGTATGACACCATTAGAACCTTTATCACCATATACAGCTCTAGCACCAGCATCTTTCAATATTGAGATACTCTCTATGTCATTGGGATTAATATCATGAAGATTTTGGTCCGCCTTCTCAAGCCCATCGACAATGACCAAAGGCGGCTTTCCATCCATGTTCACCCCTTTCAAGGTCAAATGATCAGCATCAACTTTAAAACCTTTCACATATCCTTTAACCACAACATCCTGAATTTTCCCCTGCTTACTGGTATCTGCTTGGCTAGCCCTTATATTAACGACCGTGGGCATCTCCGATTTCTTGGTCGTAATTTTAACCACACCATTTTGCCCGTCTGCGCCGAAAGTAGCCGCAGAAACACCGTCTCGCAACACCTCTATCGAAGCAATACTATTAGGATTCATGGTATTTATATCGTACCCCGTAACCTGCTTCACGCCATCCACTAAAATGAGCGGTGCTTTCATTGTTCCGTCGGAACTCCGAAAAACCACCGTTCTCTTATTGGATTTCGTCGTGTCCGAAAAGATAGACACCCCCTTTACTTCGCCAGGAGTCTCCGACAGATCTTCCGCTCCTACTTTAAATTCGACAATCTTCAACGTATCCGGCCGCTTCTCGTCCGACACTTTTACCGTATCCGCTAAAATGGATCCGTCGGTATGCAATACCTGTCCTAGATCGGAGATATCGGTCTCCTTGGCGATGTTGACCACTTCAATAATATGGTCATCTGCTTTTGTCACCGTAAATGCGCCTGCTAAGAAGATAATGATCGGTAGCAGGAAAGCATAATTGCTCAATTGGAGCTTCGATGAGCGTTTTTTGTTCATCATCATAATGCGCTTTTTTAAAAGTTTAAAATTAAATTGATTGCTAATGGCCACCGAAGCACCATGCTTCGACACATGCAGCAGTGAATACTGATAGGTCTGCCGGTCGATCCCCTTATTAAGTACCTGTTGATCAGTCAGGAACTCTAAATTTTGACGTACGGCTCTGCGCATAAGCCATACAAAGGGGTTATACCAACAAACGATCAGTAGGATTTCGAAACAGAGGATATCCAAGCTGTGAAGGCCTTTCACATGAATATCTTCATGTTCAAAAATATCGTGGAGCTCCAATTCCTGGTGCTGCTCCTTGTTTAGATAGATTTTGTTCAGAAAGGAAAACGGGACAATGGGGAACAGTACATTCCGGTAGAGATAGCTCTTCCAAGCTGCTTCCACAGAATGGAAGTGTATGCGCAGCAAACTAAAGAGTTGTATGCACAGCCGTACAGCAAACCAAATCAAGCCAAGGGAGATGATGGCATACAGCACATTTTCCAACGTATAGATGCCCTGTTCCTTTTCTTTTAGGGAAAGATCCGGCATAAATGCAATTAACTCGCCCACCGGCTCCATGTGTTGTTGAAAAAGCGATCTGATATCCAAAAAAGGATAGGTCAAAGCAAATAATACCCCCGACAAAAAATATCCTCTATTCAACTGATAAAAGGTCAGGTTTTTCAACAGCAGGATATAGCCCATATATACAATGGCAAGCAATATATTGACCTGTAGAATGTAAGCGAGTGTAGACTGCATAACCTTACGATTTATTGTTTTTAATCATGTCCATGATCTCCTCCAGCTCACGCGAAGAAAGCTTTTCCTCCTTCACAAAGAAAGAAACCATCTCTTTGTAAGAGTTCCGGAAGTAATCGCCCACAAAGCCATTCATAAACTTACCCTTGTATTCCTCTTCCGATATAACGGGCTCGTAACGCTTCGCGTTCGCGTACTTCACCGCACGCACATACCCCTTCTTCTCCAAATTCTTTATCGTGGAAGCCAAAGTGGTGTATGGCGGCTTCTCGCCTTTCAAATTGTCCAGAACTTCTTTCACAAAACCACCATTCAATTGCCAGATGGACAACATAGCTTCTTCTTCTTGTATCGTTAACTTTTCCATAATCAAAATACTAACTCATCACAATATTACGAAAATTTCGTAATAACAAAAAATAATCGTAGTTTTTTTTCAGCGTGTATATTTGGCGGTAACCAAAAGGAACAGACTGGTGAAAGAAGTGGACATGGCATCTATGTTTAAACAGCTAAAGATGTTGGCATCTTCAAAAAGCTGGTGACCGAAACGACCCAAAAAGAGGACAGTTCTAGGATAAAAAAGCCTAAAATGACGTGTTTGTGTCATTTTAATTTCAGCGCGTAGACGAATTTATCACTGATTTTTATACATTTGTAAGAAACTAGATTATTAAATATGTCGGATAAAGCAACAATAAATTTAGACGGTGCATCCTACGAGTTGCCAGTTATTATTGGTACTGAAAACGAAAAAGCTGTTGATATCTCGAAACTTAGAGACCAGTCGGGATATATCACTCTAGACCCAGGCTTCAAAAATACGGGCGCTACAAAAAGCGCCATCACTTTTTTGGATGGGGAAGAAGGAGTGTTACGCTACCGTGGGTATCCTATCGAACAATTAGCTGAAAAGTCAACCTTCATCGAAGTCGCCTATTTATTGATCTACGGAGAACTTCCTAGCAAAGCGGTATTGGAACAGTTCCGCGCGGATATCAGAAAACAGATGTTGATCCATGAAGATATGAAAAACTTCTTCACGGGCTTCCCATCAAAGTCTCACCCGATGGGACAGTTGTCTTGTTTGGTGGGTGCGTTATCGGCATTCTACCCAGAGTCATTGAATCCTAATCCAACGGATGAAGAGGAAGACAAAACGATCATCAACTTGTTGGCGAAAATGCCGACCATCGTTTCTTGGATCCAGAAAAAATCATTAGGCCAACCGGTCGTTTACCCTAAAAACAATTTAGGCTACATCGAAAACTTCTTGCATATGATCTTTGGCGAGGTAACTGGCGAAACAACTTTCGACCCTGTCGTGATCAGCGCTATGCACAAGTTGCTTATCTTGCATGCCGACCACGAGCAAAACTGCTCGACATCGACCGTGCGTATCGTAGGCTCATCCAATGCCAATCTATATGCATCTATTTCGGCAGGAATCAATGCCCTTTGGGGTCCATTGCATGGTGGTGCCAACCAAGCGGTGATCGAGATGCTCGAAGCCATTAAAAACGATGGTGGTGACGCGGAAAAATATCTTGCTAAAGCAAAAGATAAAAATGATCCTTTCCGTTTGATGGGATTTGGACATCGCGTTTACAAAAACTTTGATCCGCGTGCCAAGATCATTAAAAAAGCATGTGACGATATTCTAGAGAAATTAGGTGTTAACGATCCCGTATTGGATATCGCCAAACGCTTGGAAGAAGCGGCGTTGAACGACCAGTACTTTATCGATCGCAAGCTTTATCCGAACGTCGACTTCTATTCTGGGATCATCTACCGCGCTTTAGGTTTCGAGTCGGATATGTTTACCGTCCTATTTGCTTTGGGCCGTCTTCCAGGTTGGATTGCACAATGGAAAGAAATGCGTGACAATAAAGAGCCTATTGGTCGTCCACGTCAAGTATACACTGGTGCTACAACCCGCGAATATGTAGATATCAACAATCGCTAGTTCTGATTGAAAAAACATAAAAAAGCTCAGATCGATTCCGGTCTGAGCTTTTTTTGTATAATCTCTGGGGACTACTTTTTCTTCCAGCGCATCACAACAATATCGCCCATGATCATGGTTAATGCATTCTCCTGTATATCGAAGCGATTGACCTTTTCCAAATTTTTGAAAAACACCTGCTCACCGTTCCCCGGACAGCCCATTTTAGTAGACATCAACGGACCAAAATGAATATCATTACCGTCCAGTTCGTACGTACCTGAAAAATTATTACAGCTGCTGTTTCCGTTTACCTTTTTAGTCGATGGATCAAAGTTAATTGTCGGTTTCCGAGAAGCATAAAGCGAATCAAAGGAAACGCCGGGCTCCATAACGTAATCCAGCTCCCAAGCGCCAGCCAATCCCGCACGTTGATCTTTCAAGGCCACAAATTTAGCTAACGCTGCTCCTTTACCTTTCGATAAGGACAGGTTACCCTCGGCAACGGCATAGGTGTCCGCTTGCTCGAAAAGCTGCTTCAACCCATTCTCGATGCTCATATCATCACAATACATCATGGTCGACATACCTTTTCCAAACTTGATCCCGTTATTTTTACTCAATTCGTATTCGCCGCCTACACCGTTGCATCCACCAGTTGACCCATAGCGATTTCCTTCCTCGGAAAATTCCAAATAAGGCATCTTTCCGTTTACTGTTGCAGGAACTGGCTTCCCATTCAACTCAACTAGTTGCCAGCGAGGGCCGACAAGCCCAGAGTCTGCGGAAGACACTTGTCCCCCATTCCTACGTGCCACACAACCGCCAACCAGTACCAATACTGCCAACGCAGCAAAAACAACAACCTGTGAAAATCTCATATCTATTATCTATGTTAATTATTATACAAATCATAGAACGAAAGGTTTGCATCGATCGCGACAAAGCTTGTATTCCCATACCTACACATCGCGCCTGTCGCGCGGTTAGAACACAGAAATCATCTTTCTGTCAAACCAAAGGTTTATTATCTACTACTTTAGTATATTTTAGCTATTTTTATGGGCTTTTGCAACGTTTTATGTATGTTTGCATCCAATTAAGAATTATTCTAAAAAAGTCATTTTGGCCGACCTGATTGTTCATATTTTAGTTCCTGTTGCAATATTCAGCTTTATTGCCGCCTTCACCCTGTTCGCCGTATACGCCGAGCGGAAGATCGCCGGTTTTGTGCAGGATCGGCTAGGCCCAATGGAAACAGGAAAATATGGCTTGGTACAGACTATTGCTGACATCTTAAAATTATTACAGAAAGAATTTATCACGCCTGCTGCTGCAGACAAGGTTTTGTTCGTCATGGCTCCAGTAGTCATCTTCGCAGCCGTTTTTATCGGTTTCAGCGTTATTCCCTGGGCACCAGATTTTATTCCGGCAGATACCAACACAGGTCTATTCTTTATTATGGCCGTTGTATCCATCGATGCGATTGGCATCCTGATGGCCGGATGGGGATCGAACAACAAGTATTCGCTGCTCGGCGCTATTCGAGCAATTGCGCAGATGGTATCTTATGAAATACCGGTAGGACTATCGTTGATTGCCGCCGTCATGATCACCCAAACGCTGAACCTCAATGACATTGCTTACTTACAGGGAATCCAATCTCCGGAGTCCATTTATTTTATGGGATTTTGGGACGTCAGCAATATCGGCGGCATCTTTGCTTGGCATGTTTTTCAGGCCCCGCACCTGTTGTTGGTCTATGTCATCTTTTTTATTGCTTCATTAGCGGAATGTAATCGAGCGCCCTTTGATATTCCAGAGGCAGAATCCGAACTTATCGGCGGTTTCCATACCGAATATGGAGGTATCAAGTTTGCCTTCCTCTTTCTTGCCGAATATGCGATGATGTTCTTGGTGGCCATACTCGGGGTAGTTATTTTTCTTGGCGGATGGAACAGTCCACTACCAAATATCGGCAGTCTGCGTTTGGCCGACTGGACCACAGGATTAGGTTGGGGCCTATGTTGGACCTTGCTCAAGTCATTCACCGTGGTAGGCATCCAAATGTGGATAAGATGGACACTGCCCCGCTTTCGGGCCGATCAATTGATGACTTTATGTTGGAAAGTCTTGATTCCATTAGCTTTTGTATGCATGGCTATTTCGGGATTATGGCGCATAATGATAATGTTGTAGATTTTGGTAATAAAGACAACCATACACGGATTTTTAACCGCTGTTAAAGGATTATTTCTAACGGTCAGGCATCTTTTTGCGGCGCGCAAAGCACGCACAACGCTCGACATACGCGACGAGAACTACTTCAAACAACAGGAGGGCGTAACGACCGTTCAATATCCGAAACAGAAAATGCCGATACCAGAGGTGGCACGCTACCAGCTGGAAGTAGAAATTGACGATTGCATCGTTTGCGATCTCTGCGCGAAGGCATGCCCTGTAGACTGCATAGACATCCAGTCGATCAAGTCGTCCGAGGCAATCGGAAAAACATCGGATGGCAGTGTGAAACGATTGTATCCGGCAAAATTTGATATCGACATGGCCAAGTGCATGTACTGTGGCCTTTGCACGGTGGTATGCCCTACAGAATGTATTACCATGACCAACCAGTATGATCGCAGTACGCAAAAGTTAACAGATTTGATTTACGGATTTTCGGACATGTCGGACAACGAAGTGCAGCAGCGCAAAGAAGAGTGGACAAAATTTCAAGCCGAAAAGGAGGCGGCAAAGAAGAAATCATGAGCATAGACCTCGTTCTTTATTATGCCTTTGCGGCCATGGCCATTGGTGCCGCTTTACTATTGGTCACCATACGCAATACCGCCCGAGCACTTTTCCTGTTGTTCATCGTACTCTTTGCCATGGCTGGCCTATACCTTTTCGCACTGGCCGACTTCGTCGCCATCACACAGATCTTGGTCTACGTCGGTGGCGTCCTCATCCTCTTGATCTTTGCCTTCATGCTGTCCAACAAAGCTATGATTCACGATATACAATCTGTTTCCCACCGCTTTATCGCACTTCCCAACATACAATCACTGCTTCTTTCGTTGGCCTTTCTAACGATTTTGTTGTTTGCGCTCTCTTCTTGGACCAGTAGCATGCCCGAGTGGATGGCGGCTGCGGAAGCAAAGGGCAGCTTGATCTTGCCTACCGACAATAATGTCAAGGTGCTTGGCTTTAAGTTTATGACACAGTATGTGCTACCTTTCGAAATCATCTCCATTTTTCTGATGATGGCACTGATCGGCGCGGCACACCTATCCAGAAAGGGAGAACGAGCATGATTAGCATAACCCATTTTTTGGTCGTTAGCGCGATCATCTTCTCGATCGGCATCTACGCCGTCGTGGCCAAGCGCAATGCCATTATGATCCTTGTAGGCATTGAGCTGATGATCAATGCTTCGATCTTAAACTTCGTCGCTTTCGCGCGTTACGATAAGATCAATTACGCGGGTCAAATATTTGCCCTTTTTGCCATTGTACTCGCAGCGGCGGCAGTAGCCGTCGGACTGGCCATTATCCTTAATGTTTACCGACACTATAAAACAATCAACCCGACAAACATCAATGAACTAAAAGACTGACGTGAACGAATTTTGGAACATATCGCCTACTGCCGCCAGCCTACTGGTAGTACTTCTTCCCTTCGCAGCCTTTTTATTCCAGGCATTGTCGGGTCGGAATTCAACATCGGGAAATATCAGCCTGATCGCTATCATCCTGAGTACCGTCATCAGCTTTATCGGCGTATTCCTCCCCATTTGGGGAAATCAAGTGCTTACTGAAAGAGTCATCTGGTTCACCATAGGTCATCAATCTTTTCAAGTGGGGCTATTGCTGAACAATCTGACGGTCTTGATGCAGCTCATTGTTTGCGTCATAGCGTTGCCTGTACATATCTATTCCCGATCGTATATGAAAGGGGATTTAGGCATTCACCGCTATTGGATGTACCTGAGTCTGTTTTGTTTTGCCATGTTGGGTTTAACGGTTTCGATTAACTTGTTGCAGCTCTATATTTTTTGGGAGCTGGTAGGTTTTGCTTCTTACCTGTTGATCGGCTTTTGGTTTACGAGGGAGGCCGCAGTTCAAGCAAACAAAAAAGCGTTCTTAATTAATAGAATAGGCGATATTGGTTTTCTCATTGGCATCGCTTTGGTTTATGCGCAATTGGGAACCTTAGACGTGGTTGCACTCTTTGATCAGTCTGGGGCATTCCTACATAGTATCACTTTAAATGGGACGTTACACGTCGTCGACAAAAACAGCACGTGGGTGACCTTCGCTGGCCTCGCCTTTTTCTTGGGCGCCATGGCCAAATCCGCGCAATTTCCCTTGCATGTTTGGCTACCCGATGCCATGGAAGGACCGACTTCGGTATCGTCCCTCATCCACGCCGCGACCATGGTTGCTGCCGGCGTTTTTTTATTGTGTACCGTTTTTCCACTCTTTAATGAGACCGTACTGCTCATTATTGCAATAATTGGCTGCATAACGGCGCTATTAGCAGCGTTGTTTGCCTTGGGGCAATACGACATTAAGAAAGTATTGGCTTTTTCAACGGTTTCTCAACTGGGATTCATGATGGTGGGCGTTGGAATCGGAACTTGGGACAGCGCGCTATTCCATCTGGCCACCCATGCCTTTTTCAAGTGCCTCTTGTTTCTATCTGCAGGTGCCGTGATACACGAGATGGCCCATTTTAAAGCGCATACAACCTTGGATTTTGACCCGCAGGATTTGCGCAATATGGGTGGCCTACGTCAATATATGCCGAAAACGTTCATTTGTATGAGCATAGCTGCACTGGCGCTAGCAGGCTTCCCGCTTACGTCCGGTTATCTATCCAAAGATAGCATTGTAATCAGTGCCTACGAATGGGCATCAGCCGCTGGTGGGCTATACTTTGCGATTCCCATCACGTTGATCGCTGTCAGTATGTTGACCGCTTTCTATATCGGTCGCTTGATTTTTAAGGCCTTTTTTGGATATTTTGCGTTCCAAGCGCATGTCGATACACAAAACAAACTACACGAAGCGGCGGCGCCCATGCTCTGGCCAATGGTTTTCTTGACGACGTGCTGTTTGTTCCCTGTATTTGGTGTACATCCCTTGGAATATCACCACACTTGGATTATGCATGCTTTTCACGTAAAACCGGGATTCTCCGAGCTAGAGGCGGCACACGTGTTTATTCCGGTCGTCCTCACCGGTGGGGCTTTGCTCGCTTTGCTGATTGGCTGGTACTGGTACGTAAAGAATCGCTATCCGCTATCCCCTCAAAATAGGTGGGTACGCTTTGTCACCCATCAAGGCTATCTCAACGAGTTCAATGATCTTGTATTTGTAAAAGGGACGACACGGCTGAGCCGGATACTTTATACCTTTGACCGCTATGTGATCGATGGTGCAACCAAGCTATTTACCGGAGCTACACAAAAGCTCGCACTATTGATCCATTGGTTTGATAAAAATATAATCGACGGCATGGTGAACTTCGCGGCAAACGGCACCTATTATCTAGGCCACTTGGTCAGGCATGTGCAAAATGGACAGCTACAGGGCTATTTGGGATTTGCACTTACCATCGTTGTTTTAGGAATTCTTTACTTGATAATTAAATAGAAATGGGCCTTTTATCCATCCTCATATTTCTACCCTTGCTGGCGACCTCATTGATCTTGGCTCTGCCAAGTTCCCTTCGTAGTAGCTACAAATATATTGCCCTTGGCATTACCCTACTTCAATTTGCCCTGTCTGGCTACATATACGGACAGTTTGACGCCTCCTTGGGGGGTATCAATCGTGCTGATGGTTACCAATTTTTAGAACAGCTCCCTTGGATACGCTTAGATCTTGGCGCCATTGGAAAATTGGAAATAGACTACCTCATCGGTATTGATGGCATTTCTTTACCGTTGTTGGTGTTAAGTACATTGGTGATGCTGATGGGCATTGGTGCTTCCTGGAATGTGCAGAAAAGCGCAAAAGGATACTTTGCTCTTTTAATGGTGCTAAACACAGCGGTGATGGGTATCTTCTCTGCACTCGATTTCTTCCTTTTTTATGTCTTTTACGAGGTGATGTTGCTGCCGTTGTACTTTCTCATCGGTATATGGGGAGGCGAACGACGTGAATATGCAGCCATCAAGTTCTTTATTTATACCCTGTTAGGCTCGGTACTCATGCTTTTGGTTATTGTAGGGCTTTACTTTTCGGTTATCAATCCAGCTACAGGTGCGCACAGCTTTAATATGCTGCTGATGATGAACCCAAGCAACTATGTCGATGGTTCCTTTTTCGGCTTTGTCAGCAATTATCACGAGATTTTCGGCATTCCGGCGCGATGGATTGGTTTTTCTGTGCTATTCTTTGCCTTTGCGATAAAGGTTCCGATTGTTCCGCTGCACACCTGGTTACCCGATGCACACGTCGAAGCCCCAACCCCGGTATCGATAATTTTGGCGGGTATTCTACTGAAGATCGGTGGCTACGGCATCATTCGGGTATGCTACAGCATTTTTCCCGATATCGCCGCGGACAGTAACTACTGGTTAGCGCTGATCGGCGTGATATCCATACTTTACGGCGCACTTAATGCACTCGCGCAGAAAGACCTGAAACGTATGATTGCCTATTCCTCGGTTTCACACATGGGCTTTGTGCTTTTGGGCATTGCATCGTTGACTGCCGAAGGCTTATCGGGCGCCATGTTTCAGATGATCTCCCACGGTTTTTTAAGTGCCGCTTTATTCTTTTTGGTTGGCGTGCTATACGATCGCGTACACGATCGATATATTTATCATTTCCGCGGCTTGGCGAGCATCATGCCTAAATATACCGCCTATATTGCCTTGGCCTTCTTCGCATCCCTAGGCTTGCCGGGTTTCTCTGCTTTTATTGGCGAAGCCTTTGTCATAATCGGCGCATTTAACGCCGAGAGTATGGTTACAGGAGTGCCGCGCTGGATGGCTATTGGCGGATCCATTGGTATCCTGCTTAGTGCGGCTTATTTTCTATGGACGCTACAACGGATGTTCTTCGGGCAAACGCGTTTGCAGGGAGGTCAGGCTTGGCATGTAGCTTTGACCGATCTCGATACCCGCGAACAACTGATCTTATTTCCAACATTGGCACTAGCCTTGGTTTTGGGTATCATGCCTTCGCTGATTTTCAGCAAACTAAACGCCTCTGTACTTCAATTAATCGATTTGATACAGCCCTATCTGTAGGCATAAAACATAAAAAGTGAACGTCTCCATAACCGACATACTCGATCAAATTATTGCGTCGCTGCCGCTTTTTAAGCCGGAGTTTTCCCTTATCGTAGGTTTCATCCTCTCGATTGTGACTGCCTTGTTTTTTGAGAAACGCCTAAAAAATACAACTTTTATTGTTACTATCCTCAGCTTAGCAACCTCTATTTATTACCTCTTTCTACAGGTGCCGATAGCTACAACAGGTTTTTCGGGCATGTGGCTGATCGATAAGCTAGGCACTTATGCCCGCCTGATCATAGATGCTACGACGCTCATTATCGCGCTCTTTATACAGCAACGTCATAGCAGGGAAAATAACGGTGATATCTATAGCATATTACTAGCTGCTACGCTGGGCATGCATGTACTTTGCAACAGCAGCAACTGGTTGGTCGCCTTTATCGGAATAGAAATGGTATCCATCGCCTCATATGTGATGGTGGGCTACTTCTCGCAAAACAAAGCGCAGTCCGAAGCGGCCATGAAATACGCTTTGTTTGGATCGGTATGCGCAGCGGTGATGTTGTATGGATTATCGTTGATGTATGGCTTAACGGGCAATCTCGACTTTCAATCGGCTCAACATCTACAGGGATTGATGACCGCTCCCGAGCCCGTCGTTACCTTAGCCTTGTTGTTTGTTTTGGTAGGCATTGGATTTAAACTGGGCTTCGTGCCCCTGCATGTATGGAGCCCCGATGTGTATCAAGGAGCGCCCACAGCCATTACCGCTTTTCTGTCCACGGTTCCTAAAGTTGGTGCACTTATCCTCTTTACGCGTGTGTACCAAGCCTGGTCTTCGACGGCATTTTATTTCTCCGAGCTAAGCACTTGGATCATCATTGCTGTCGCCCTAGCGAGTATGTTGATTGGTAATCTCGCAGCCTTACGACAGCAAGATATCAAACGATTGATGGCCTATTCCGCCATCGGACATACCGGCTTCGTCATGATGGCTGTCTTCGCTTATCAGGATACCTTCCATTACCTGCTATTTTACCTGATCGCCTATGTACTGATGAATTTGGCCGCGTTTATCTTCATCGATTACCTCGAACGGATGACCGGCTCTACCGCACTAAAATCTTACCAAGGCTTAGGCCGCAAGTTGCCCGTGTTATTTACAGCCTTCACTTTAGTAGGTATTTCCCTTATCGGGCTTCCGCCAACCATTGGTTTTATTGGTAAGCTGATGGTTTTTTCGGCTGTTTTCGATATTTTTCAAGCATCGGAAAATACAGGTGTCCTGATGCTACTCGTCGTCGGCGCCCTAACGGCTGTCATATCGCTATTCTTCTATTTCCGCATTCCATTATATGCCTTTATCCGGAAGACAGATGATCCTACACAGCTGCAGCCCTCTCCATCCAAACTCATGCTGTTTGTTGGCTACGGTTTAGCATTCCTAGTCTTGTTATTGGGTTTATTTCCGCAATTGTTGTTAAACCTGCTCGCTTAGCCGCTAGCCTACAAAACGATCTTTTGCAGGACAAATAAATTTATTATTATCTTTGCGCCTATGATCAGCGAAATTGCCAATACCATATTTCAGCAAGCTATTGATCGATACCATCAGTTTGATAGGATCGACCATCCCTTGGAAAATCCGTACGAACATGCCAGCCTCGAGCATCTCCTCTATCTGAAATGTTGGATAGATACCGTGCAATGGCATATGGAAGATGTTGTTCGGGAACCGAGTATAGATCCGAAAGACGGTTTGTATTGGAAACGACGCATTGACGAATCCAATCAAGTACGCACCGATACCGTGGAATATATTGACAGTTACTATTTGCAGTTATTTGCTTCGGTAAGCCCAAAGGCTGATGCCCGTGTAAATACCGAGAGCCCTGCTTGGGCAATTGATCGTTTATCCATTCTCGCGTTGAAGATCTACCACATGCAACAGGAAACCCTACGATCGGATGCCGACGACGCACACATCCAAGCCTGTAGTACAAAGCTCGCGGTACTTTTGGAACAACGCAAAGACCTTTCCCAAAGTATCGACGAACTGTTGAACGACATCGCCGCAGGCGAAAAATACATGAAGGTGTACAAACAGATGAAAATGTACAATGACCCTTCGTTAAATCCTGTTTTGTACAGCCAGCAAAAATAACATAGCATAATGAAGAAAGTTCGGGTGTTGGTCACACGCTTTTCGGCCATGGGCGATGTGGCCATGGTGGCTTCGCTATTGCGTGAGCTGCAGGCACAACACCGCGGCCTAGAGATTGTGATGGTCAGCAGGCTCCATTTCGCTGCTTTCTTCGAAGATATCCCCAACCTCATCTTCCACCCTATATTTCCTGAGGAGCAGCACAAAGGTCCTAAAGGACTATGGCGGCTATTTCAGGAGCTAAAAAAATACAAGATCGATTACGTTGCCGATCTGCACAATAATATACGATCAAAAATCTTAACGCTCTTCTTTAAAACTGCCGGATATCGTTTAGCTATCTTGGATAAAGGAAGGCAACATAAGAAAGACCTGATACGACGTCGAAACAAGGTGTTTACCCCGCTACGCCCTACCATAGAGCGCTATGCAGATGTATTTCGTAGTTTGGGATTTAGCATAAAGCTGGATAACAAATTGAAGAAGAAAGATCGGCCTATTCCCTTAAACTATGCTGACATACTGCCTTTATTTGAAAAAAACATTGGTGTAGCTCCTTTTGCTCAACATCCATATAAAGTATGGAAACTGGATAATTGGGAGCAGGTATTCCGTAGTTTTCCCAGATATCGCTTTTTTATCTTCGGAGGTGGCCGGCAAGAACAAGAGACCGCAGCCAATTGGAGCCAGCGCTTTGCCAACGTGCACAGCACCATTGGCAGCAGCTTGGGCGTGCAAGGCGAACTAAACCTAATCAGCCATCTCGACCTGATGATGAGCATGGATTCCTCGGGCATGCATATGGCGTCCTTGGTAGGAAGCAGGTGCTTATCCATTTGGGGCGCAACGCATCCATACGCGGGCTTTTTGGGTTACGGACAATCTATTCAAGACTGTATTCAGGTAGAACATCCCAATCGCCCGAGTTCGATCTATGGCAACAAATCTTGTTTGTGCGATGGCGTGGAAGCCATTGATATGGTAACCCCAGAGATGGTCATCAGCAAATTAAAGCAAGTCACGCGCTAAGCGAAGAGTAACATGTAAATACCGAAACCTTTTGACAAAACCGAGCATTTTGTCGATTTTTATCTTTTCAACTTTTTTAAATTTACTTGACCACAAAAGAGGATATGCGAATAGGATATGATGCAAAGCGATATTTTCAGAACCGATCGGGCTTGGGCAACTATAGTCGCGACCTTATTCGGATATTACAGACGCATCATCCGGAAAACGATTACCTCTTGTACACCACAAAAAAACCAGCAGATAATAAGAGGCAAGATCTAAACGTTCGCTTTCCAAAAGAAGGCATACTTAATTCGTTCCTTCCTTCGCTATGGCGTAGCCGCGGAATCGTTACGGATCTACGAAAAGATGAAATCGAAATTTTCCATGGCCTGTCGGGCGAAATCCCGATGAACCTCGGCAAGCAGGGTATCAAATCCGTCGTAACCATCCACGATTTGATATTTCTGCGCCATCCGGAACTCTACAAACCCATCGACCGCTTCATCTACAGCAAGAAGTTTAAACACGCTGCCCAACATGCCGACAAGGTTGTCGCCATCAGCAAGCAGACCAAGTTGGATCTAATGCACTTTTTCAGCCTGGCTGATGAACAAGTTGACGTGATCTACCAAGGTTGCCACCCCGCTTTTAAAACAGAAAAATCAAGTGAGCTTCTCCACGCCGTGCAAGCCCAATACGCTCTACCGCAAGATTTCGTACTGAATGTGGGTTCTATTGAACCTCGAAAAAATGCCTTTCACATTGTGAAAGCATTGGAAACATTGGATATCCCACTGGTAATCATCGGAAAGGAGACGGCCTATGCGGAGGAAATCAAGCGGTATGTGGCGGCGCAGAAATTGGAAAAGAAGGTTTTATTTCGAAAGGTACAAAGCATGGAAGACTTGGCGGCTATCTACAGCCTAGCGAAGCTTTTTATTTATCCTTCGACTTATGAAGGTTTTGGCATCCCGATTATCGAAGCCCTTTATTCGGGCACACCGGTGATAACCACCAATACCGGCGTATTTCCCGAGGCGGCTGGTCCTTTCTCTTACTTTATTGACCCTAAAAACATCGATGAAATCCGCTATGCTACCGACGCCATACTATCGTCCAGCAATATGCAGCAGGATATGATGAATAAAGGGCTTCAGTTTGCGAAACAATTTAACGACGATATACTGGCGCAACAATGGGTAAATTGCTATCAATCTTTATTGTCGACCTGATCCTCCGGCCGAACTACAGGGATCACTTGTTGTAGTTTCTTCCAATGCTTGGATCGATCGCCATAGATTAATATTTTCCCCAGCTTATATTTAAATTTCATCAATCCACGGTAATCATCTTCAAAAACTCGATAGGCCACATCGGGCTGCCGTTGCAGCACATTGTTAATGGCTTGTGCATAGACCGTCGGCCCAGTCATGGCATGCACATCATGTGGGTACCTATTTTGTTCGATATTTTCGACAATAAGCTTAATGGTCTCCTCCATAAAAGGATGCCCTTTATCGTAAATCAACGCCCACTGGGAGAAGAACTGCTGAAAATTTCCTTCATGTGCCACCACTGCAACATCCGTCGGCAATAAAACATCGTCTAGCCGTCCCACCAAGTCGCTATCAAGATCCAAATAGATTCCTCCCTGCTTGTATAGAATGGCGTAACGGAAGAAATCCGCTTTGGCGGCACCGATCTGCAAGCGTGCATAGGCACGATATGTGCGCGTATCAAAAGCTTGCTTGACAAAGGCATCAACCTGCTCATCATCGTAAAAAGCGTGACGATAGCCTTTGTTCTTTCTCAGGAAGCGCCAAATATAGAACCTGGTGAGTAAGGGAATCTTGTTCGTCTTGAACGTTTGGTAAATTACTTTTGGTATAGCCACAGCAATCAATGCGTTAATCTAAAATATTTCTCCAACAACAGCAAGGAGATGGCGTCTTCTCGCTTTTTATCTTTAAACTGCTCCACGTAGGCATTCGCTTCCTTCACGATACGTAATGCAGCATCCTGATGGGCAACATAGTAGTTTAATTTCGATTCCAGATCGCTAAAATCATCGCTGATACAAATGTAATGCACATCCGGAATTAGACATCCTTCCATAAACCACGTTTCATAGGTTGGCTTAGGCATCACGGCAATAGAGCTGGAAGACATTATCCACTTGAGGTTGGTCGCGACATCATTGCCCTCCAAAGCCAAAATAAACTTGTAATCCAAGTGCTGGGCAATGCTCAGAAAATCGGGATGGGAAGATTTCGTTGCCTTCGCCAAATCGCATAAGGGGTGCCCTGCATACCGATCAAAGAAGCGCTGCCGATGCGACTGACTGAAGCCGCTACGTCCTACCAATTTATCTTTTTTATCTTCGAAGCGAATGTTGTCCTCGATAAAGTTAAAATGACGAGACTTATCAAGCTTGAGTAGCACCGAATTTTCATTATCTCCAGCAATGGGTCGGCTTTTAACCAAAGCCGGAAAATAGGGAATATGAGTAACATCCCCGGGAATAAGTTGAAAACGATAAGCAGGATCAAAAAAACGCAAATATTCCATACTGTCAAAATAATAGACCCGAATCCGCTCCGGTATTTTGTATTCCGCTATGGCAATAGCATCCGTCGAGAGCGGCTTTGGTCCGCTCAATTTATTATAATAGTTGACCCGTTCCTCTATATAACCTTGATCGGCGCCCCAGTCGGCGCGTAGCTTATCCGCCAACGAGCGCCTTGCCCAAGCAGCGGGAATAAGAGCACGCGACACTGCTCCTAGATAATAGAAGAACTTATTGTTTTTATTTCTTAAAAAGATTTGCTTAAAATTCATAGTAGCCAAATTCCTGTTAATGGCAGCTCAAATATACGGCATTGCTTGAAGCTACGTTAAGCAATGTCTCGAAATTTCGCGTTTATCGACAAAAAATCCATTTTTGTAAAAACTTGCTTATTAAATATTTAAAATATATTTTACATTTGGGATACATATAAAACCATCGATAAATTTTATTTTTGCAGAACTTTTCACCGGATTGCGTGTGACGCTGCAAGAATCGCATAAATCTATGTTCATTTTGCTGCTGCGACAGCTTGATTAGACCGAGGGATAAGTTAACTTAAAAAGAGCATACCTTAATAAATGTATTGAACGTGAATCAAAAACTAACGGCATTGATCATTACCTATAATGAGGCAAACAATATTTGCGATGCCCTAGCGTGCCTTGATTTTGCGGACGAGATCATTATCGTCGATTCCTTCAGTACGGATGACACGGTTCAGCTAGCTTTGAGCCAGCCGAAAGTGAAAGTATATCAACATCATTTTGAGGACTTCACCAAACAACGCAACCTTGCTCTCTCCTACGCTAACAACGACTGGATTATCTTTTTGGATGCGGACGAACGCTTGACGCAAGCATCAAAACAAGAAATCCTCAAAACCATCCATAATCCTGCCGCTAAAGATGCCTATTATATGTATCGGCTATTTTACTTCTGTGGGGAGAAGATCCGCTTTTCGGGCACGCAGAACGACAAGAACTTCCGGCTATTCCGAAAGAGCAAAGCAGTTTATGACGGCAAAAAGAAAGTGCATGAAACACTCGTAGTTGATGGCTCGATTGGTTTTTTAAAGCATAAGATCCTCCATTACTCTTTTGCAGATTACGACTCCTATCGCGACAAAATGATTCACTACGGCACCCTCAAAGGGCAGGAACGCTACCTTAAAAACGAAGGCTACCTCGCTGTTATGCATGTCGCCAAAGTTTTATTCCGTTTTTCCAAAGCTTATTTTATCGATCTGGGTATTTTGGATGGAAAACGTGGTTTTCAGCTATGCTATTTACAAAGCCTCAGTGTGCACGAAACCTTTCTCTCGCTGAAACGGGAAGAGCGCAAGCATAAACTCGCACTAAAAATCTAATATTTCGATTTAGCCAATCAAATAGCGGTGCAGCTATTATTTAGAAGCTTTTTGAATTCAAAGAAAAGTTCATTACTCATGTATTTTATTTATTTTTGTAGAAATGTGTAACGTTTTTGTGATTGCTAACGTTATATAGGAGAACAAAATAAAGGTAAAACAATATATGACTGTCAGTCTGATTATATCCACATACAATTGGCCCGAGGCTCTAGAATTGGTTCTCTTAAGTGTAGCTAAACAGAGTGTATTACCCGATCAGATCGTGATTGCAGATGATGGCTCGGATGAGCGGACGGCCGCCATGATAGAACGGTTCAGCAATGACCTCCCTATCGAGCATGTCTGGCATGAAGATCAAGGATTTCAAAAGACGTTAATCTTAAACAAAGCCTTAAAAGTATGTAAAACCGATTATATCATCGAAATCGATGGTGATATTATCCTGCACAAGCATTTTATAAAAGACCATATTGCCTCGGCCGAGAAAGGCTTCTTTGTACAGGGCAGTCGTGCCATGATTGGCGAACAGCTCTCCGAAAAGGTACTTCGTGATAAAAAAATGTCTTTCTCATGCCTGACAAACGGAATGACAACTCGGTTTAATGCCATTCGTTTTCCACTGTTTTCCGGCATCTTTAAAACCAACCCTTATAGTTCCCACAATGTAAAAGGCTGTAACTTGGCTTTTTGGCTGGATGACTATGTCCGCATAAACGGCTACTTCAATGGTTTCACCGGATGGGGATGGGAAGATTACGAATTTGCCGAACGCTTGATTAACTCTGGCATAAAGAAAAAACGCTTGAAATGGGCCGCTATTGGATACCACATCTTCCACCCTCTTTCTTCCAGATCAAACTTTAAACCCAATGAAATGATCTACCGCGAAACCGTGGACAATAAAATGTGGCACCGTTCCCCAGGCTTTCATGAAGTGGCCGGTATATAAGAATCGGTATTTAGCGACATGGACAAAATTTGCTTTGTTGTAGGTCTTTATGGTGATGAGGTTAATGGTGGTGCCGAAAAACACTGTAAGATGCTTGCAGAAAAGGCAACTTCCCTTTACGCGGTTGATGTTTTGACCTCAACCGCTAACAATTATACGACTTTCGCACCGTTCTTTGCTGAGGGAACCACATCCTTAAAAAAGGTTACCGTTCGTCGATTTAGATCAGAAAATTTCATTCCAGCTACCTTTGTCGAAGCTTACAAAAAAAGCCGCTTAGGCCGGAAAATCCGCCGCTTTTTTTATAAATCAGGTATACTTCGACATATTGCTAGTATTTTCCCTATTTGGGCTTTCCCACTAGCAAAAGAGTTAAAGACATTAAGAGCCCATGGCTTATTTTCTCAGGAGCTGATAGACTACCTGACAAGAAATCATGACGCCTATAAAGTCATCTTTCTGATTTCGTACCCCAATCCAAATTTCTATTTTATTAATGAAGCTATAGGTAGAAAATGTGTTTTGATTCCGACTGCGCATAATGAGGGTGATTTTTTCCGGTCTTATCTAACGCATATCTTTACTTCAATAAAGCACATCGCTTTTAATACGGAAGCAGAACGATTGTTATGCAGAGATATTTTCGGCAAGAAAATGGCAGACAGTAGTATTTTAGCCGTGGGAACAGAACTTATTCCGCCTGCCGCTTATAAAACTATTCGTCAAAAATTTCAGCTCCCCGATCGCTATATCCTCTATTTTGGTCGAATTACAAAGGAGAAAATTGGAAATCTGTTGGCATGGTTTTTAAAATATAAGCAAATCAGCACAGATTCTGTTAAGCTCGTTCTAACAGGCGGCCTATTTATGGATAAAATAGATCATCCCGATATTATATATACGGGATTTGTCACAGAGTCTGAAAAAACAGCTTTAATACAACATTCTCTGCTTGTTGTCAATCCTTCTGACCGGGAAAGCTTATCTTTGCTTCTGTTGGAAACCATGCAGCTTGGAAAACCTTCCCTTGTAAATGGAAAATCGGAAGTGTTGAAACAACATTGTATAGATAGCAGTTTTGCTTCTGCATACTACATTTCCGAGAAGGACTTTATCACAAAATTAGATCGCTTGTTGAAACTATCTCCTGAACAAAAAAAGGAGCTAAGTACAAGTTGTGTCAATTACGTAGTTCAAAATTACAATTGGTCTATAATTTTGAATCGGCTTGAAAAGATTGTAGAGAAATAGCGCTGTTATCCTTTATTCACATCCAATTCAAAAATCCTTCGAAACCAATTACTGAAGCTGTATTTTTCTGAAATTTCTGTACTTATTTCAACATACGGGGTTTCTAAAAATGAAATCAACTCAGCATAATTATCATTCTCCAGTACGAAGTAATTATGCTCATGATAGAAATCCATATCACGAACACTGCTATTTGTAGTCACAACTTTTTTCTTAAAATACAACCCTTCAAAAATACGGAAAGAAAGTCCGTTGTGTTCTGAAATCACGAAATCTAACAATACTTCGGCTTCGTTTACACGATCCAAATATTCTCTGTACGGTAGAATTTGATCTAGAAAATAGACACTGTCGCGTTTGTAAGATTCTCTAATCGAAGAATACTTATCCTCAAAAAAAAGCTCAAATTTCAAGCTAATACCTAGATCGTTAAGCTTTTCGTAACTCTCCATAATTATATCTATTCTGCCTGGATAATATGTTCCTAAAAAGTAAAGTTTCTTTTTTTCGTCTTCCTCATTTTTCGGCAAAAATTTTAAATTATCGAAATAAAAATTGGTAGTTAAAAACAGATTTAAATCAGGGTATTGCAATACATCTTTATTATCAAATACATAAAATCTATCGAAGAGCCTGATAACACCAAAAATATCATTGTTTCGAGACAATCCATCGTAATGATAAGAGACGAACTCCAGAGATTTACTCTTTGCCAAATTTAAAACGTGAGGATCAAAGAGATCCGCTCTGAAGACTAAACAATAATCAAATGCATTCTGCCGATCTATAATAGATAGCTGTTTCTCATTATCAAATTTCTTACGAAGCTGGACTTTGTAAGATTTATCGTTAAAAACAATTTTTCGATATAGATTTTGTAGTCTTTGCCAAAAGTTCCTATAACTAAATTTGTAACCTTGATTAAGCACGAGAGTTACATCATAGCCAGACATCTCTAGATTGGCTACAATTAGTTCAAACAAATTCCAATCGCGAAGCGCTAACAATAAAACTTTCTTCTTCCTATTTCCCATCACGACCGATATCAAAAAAAGGTGTGTTGGCACTTATGGCTTGGTATTTTGACTTTTTAAAAAGCTTGTAAAAAAAACGTCTGAACCATATATTATAGTGGCGTGCTTTCCAAAAACCGTTATCAATCACAATAGCAAAAAAGTCTGAAATACTCAGTTTATTCTGCTTGTAAAATTTGTAATGCTTATTATAAACATAAATAAAAGAATCATCGACTTTCTCTTGCTTTCTGCTCACATCAGTCACGGAATTCAACGTATTTCTCTTACGATAAAAATATAATGGCTTTGGAATTTTATAGACATTGGGTGAATAATGCGCTACCATCCTTATCCAACACTCCCAATCTTCATTGCATTGCATGTCCTCATCAAAGCCTCCAACCTCCTTAATTTGGGCCGTTCGAAGCATACAAAATGATGGTATGCAATTCCTAATCAGAAACTGTCTTAAATTAAACACGTCTAAATGGAAAACACCAGTTTCACGTTCAAATAGTTCCATATCGCTATACACCAGCAACACTTCGGGTCTCTTTTGAAAAACTTTTATACATTCGGAGACATAAGTAGTCGCAAGCAGGTCATCAGCATCCAAAAACATAATATACTGTCCCTTAGCAGAATGCATACCGACATTCCTTGCCCTAGATTGTCCAAAATTGGCCTGAGCGATCACATTGACGTTAGTTTCTCTAGCTGCGAACGCATTTATTAAATCTAAGCTACTATCTGTTGACCCATCATTAACAATAATAATTTCAATATTATGATAATCTTGCAATAATATTGAGTCCAGCGTTTCGCTAATTGTGCTTTCAGCATTAAAACACGGTACGACAACGCTAACCAACGGAAACACATCTTTAACCATCTACAATCAACAATAATAATCAAGTTTAAAATTATCAAAAATCTATCAAAAGATCGTATTTTTAGCTATTCTTTGTTAATAATTTAATGTGCAAAAGTGAAGCTATCTATAGTAACTATTAATTTGAATAACCATGAAGGTTTAACAGCCACCTTCGATTCAATTGTAAGCCAGACTTATCAGGATTTTGAATATATCGTTGTAGACGGATTATCAAATGATGGCAGCCAAGAAATAGCAAAGGCAACAAAAAGAATCAACAAATTAATCTGTGAGAAAGACGCAGGCGTCTACGACGCAATGAACAAAGGAATTAAAATTGCCTCGGGGACTTATATCCTATTTTTAAACAGCGGTGATGGCTTACACGAAAAAACCACCCTAGAAAAAATAATAGGTGATTTAGACCTCTTCGATATCATATATGGAGATCTATTTTTCGAAGAAAAAGAACGGCCTCATGTTTACAATTATCCTCCGATACTTACCTTCGACTTCCTTCATAAAGCATCATTGGGTCACCCTGCAACCTTTATAAAAAGACAGCTGTTTGCTGATTTTGGATACTACGATCAGAGCTACAAAATTGCTGCAGATTGGGTATTTTTTATGAACGTTATTGTAAAGCAGCATGTTAAAACGAAGCACGTAGCACAAGTAATTTCCAACTTTAATATGGAAGGAATGAGTTCGATGCAGGAGAATATGTCGGCGATTTTTGCTGAAAGGAGACGATACCTCGAAGGAGAATTTCCACTATTTTTAGATGATTACCAACGGCATGATGAAACAGCCAAAGAACTCAAACGGATAAAATCAGCAAAGGGGTTTCGATGGTTAAAGGCGCTCGGCGTAAAGAAGTTTCAATAAAATACTGTCGGCATCGGCAAAAAAAACCTACCGACAATCGCCTATACTAAAATGCATTCAAAACTTGGATAACACGCGCAATGTCTTTTTCATCATGCCCATACGAGATGGGCAAACTTAAAATCGTCTTGTGAATACCTTCCGATATTGGATAGGCTTGTTGTTCCAACTTACCTTTCAAAGCCTCCTGCTGATGTGGTGGGACCGGATAGTGCACTTCGGTCTTGATACCGTAATCTAAAAGATAACTCCGCAATCGATCACGTTCAGGATGTCGAATCGCAAAAATATGGAACACATCTTCGAATTTATCTTGCAAACTGGGCAAAACGAACTCGCCACGAATTCCCTCAAAGTACATCGATGCCAGTTGACGCTTATGGTGTGTAATATCATCTAAATATTTCAGTTTCACCGAAAGAAAAGCTGCCTGAAGCTCATCCAATCTAGAATTGTAACCCACTTTTTCATTTACATATTTTATGGAAGAACCGTAATTACGTAAACCTCGAATGCCCTTGGCCGCTTCCCCATGGTTTGTTGTTACTGCTCCTGCATCACCAAGTGCGCCAAGATTTTTTGTGGGATAAAAACTAAATGCGCCAAAATCGCCGAAACTTCCCGCGCGCTGCCCTTCGTAACTAGCGCCATGTGCTTGTGCGCAATCCTCGATAACGCGCAGGTCATGTTTCTTAGCTATTCGCATAACTTCAACCATATCACACAGTTTTCCATACAGATGAACAACCAATATAGCTTTCGTTTTGGATGTAATAGCCACCTCGATTTTCAACGGGTCGATATTGTAGGTCTGTACATCCGGCTCGACCAATACCGGCTTAAGTCCTGCGTGCAAAACAGCTAATATAGAAGCGATGTATGTGTTGGAGGGAACGATAACCTCATCGCCCTCAGAAAAGTCGAAATGTTTAAGAGATAATACCATCGCATCTAAGCCAGATGCAACTCCGACACATTGATCGACGCCACAATAGTGGGCAAATGCTTGCTCGAAAGATTCCACCTCTTTGCCTAAAATATACCAACCGCTATGTAAGGCCTGTAAAAAAGCTTGATTATATTCTTCAAAAAAACGTTGGTTCACTTTTTTTAGATCTTCGTACTGTATCATCGTATATAAGGGTCATAAATGTAATCTGCGGGATCAAAATAAGCGGATGCCAACACCATTAAGATAGCATCGGGCGTAAAACTATGCATCTGATGCCAATCTTCTGGATTCAATATCAAACACTTATGAGGCTTATCCAACTGGTATACCTCTTCCGTCATACCGTCGTTATTAAGTATCTCGCAACTTCCCTTAATACAGATCGCTGCTTGAAAGGTGTGGTGATGTCGGTGTCCGCCGCGCGTAGAGCTATCCACACCGTAGATATAAAAAACACGCTTTATTTCAAAAGGCACAACCTTCTCGATTACCGTCAGGTTGCCACGTTCATCCGTAAACGTCTTCAAGTCAATTTGATAGGCCATTATCTAAAAAAATAAGAGGTATGGTAATAATTATCGTATTGCCCCTGCACATAGAGCTTATACATCCTACGGATAGATTTGCGAATGCGAGGAATTTCGACCGCTTCATGAAAAAGATAATCCACAACAATTTTTCTTAACTCTTTGTCTGCAGATTTCAGCGCCTTTACATAAGGCTTATACAAAAAATGGAGGTCATTAGAAGATAGCCGGTATCCACTCGCCGGCACAAATGCATTAGACTCCGCGTATTTGAAGCTGTGGTAATGGTAAAACACGACGGGAAAATCTAAAGATGTACTAACTTCTCTACCGTACACATGGGCTCCCCGATATTCAAAATCGTATTGCTGAACATTCCAAGGTGCAACACCACCACCGAGCCCCATCAATTCATGCACGCCTTTAAATCGAATGCCCCAATCATCCAGATATTTTTGATCCCCAAACCTACCCTCCTCTACGCGGTTAAAACACCACTCCAAACAAGCCATACGCCACCATTCTAAGGTTTGCATACCATCATCTGTATTTTTAAAACATACGAATTGCACGCAGTATTTTCCGCTTATCGCCGTTTGGTCATATTCTCGTGTATAGCGGTGTGCCGTGATAAGCACCGAACGATCTCCCATTTCCTCCAAAAGAGGTGCTGGATCAGCAAAAAATAGCAGATCAGCATCCAAATACGTACATGCATCCAAGCCAAATCTCTGGATAGCATAGCGAATTGTAGAGGGTGTACATGTCCAACAATATTCACCTGCTGTACGCGATGATTTTACCAACAGGAGTTCTTTGTCTTCAAAATCTCTTAAGGGTATTATTGTAGCATGCTTCAGTCTCAGGTTGAACAAGGTCTCGAAACAGCGATCATCGAACGCAAAAATATATAAGTGAAAGCTCGTACTGTACTTTTCCAGTGACCGATACATCGCTAAGCCGCGCGATAAGTAGAGCGAATTAAAAAGCGTACAAAAGTGATTCATCATAATTTCCTCCGCATTAAAAAACCTTTATCAGATCCCGCGATAACACCATCGATCAGTAAATCGGCCTCTCCAACCACATACGACGTAAATTCAGCCATGATTTCATAACGATCGAAGTGTTTCATAAAGCTCTCTTCCTCAAAAAACCAGGCGGGATAAGAAGCATCGTAAATATCTGGTGGCACGTGTTGAATGGTTAGGCGGTCGCCGCCTTCCCGCACAAAAGCTGTTCTATCGAATAGTAAAAAAGGGACATCTAAAGCGGCGAGATCAGCTAAAAATGCATGCGGATCTTCTAGGTATTGCACAACACTGGACAATAAGATCACATCTGGGCGACCCGTTTTTAAGCTATCGGATATTGTACCAAAAAAACGAAGTTGTTCGTTTTGAAACTCTCTTTGACCCACCTCGACGTACGCAGCTTGCTCAACGATATGCCAATGCAGGCTATTAAGTGGACTCAAAAATTCTCGCACTTGGTAAAAGGTCGTGCCGAGCGAGCCCCCAAAATCCAATACGCGAAGGGCATTTCCACGACCGGCCGCAATATAGAGTAAGCAAGAGATAAGCGAAAAAGGATATTCTTTCTTGCTGAACAGCACAGAATCCCTTTCATACACAGCTAAACCATCGCGCACTTGAGCAAGAGAAGACCGTGTCTTCTCCAAAATATTACTTTGTGCATATCCATTGGTCGCTTGCCGAGCCGCTTGCCAAGACTCATAGTTCCCAAACCAACCGTATGCAGATGTTGTTGGTCGTTCGTTCTTTTTTCTTCGCAAAAAAAAGCGTTTCATAATCTGTATAAGTTAAAAAAGAGGCGCAGCAGCGTATTGAAGCATTGTGCGTCCCTATATAATCAAGTGTTAATGAATATTAAATCAATTTTTTGGCAATAGTATACCCGCTCATCCACAAAATTTGTAGACAGTAAGTTTAATTGATCGTATTAAGATTTACAGCAAATTGACTGTCAACGCGTACAAGCTTACATATCTGGCATTAATTGGTAACATATTTTTAAGACTACACAACACGAAATTCATTCAATATCCTATATCACATTCATAATCCCTCACGATGTGGCCATGCGTTAAACTTTCCAATCCACAACAAATAGAAAGTGAAACAACCTCTCGAAATCAATCTTGGTCCTTCATAAAAAAGTGCAATAATTTTGGATCAATGTTAATTAAAAAAACGAAATCGAGCAATAGGTTAAAAAAAAATAAATTGATCTGTAGCAAGAATACTACAACGTGTTAAGATTGGAAATAAATCGTTCAAAAAGTGGAATTTCCCAAAGTGACCTCCTCCCTGTTGATCATACTGTTTGAGTCAAAGCGGTTGACTTACCAATCTAACACGGATACCTTTAACATATATTTTTATCTGACCCCAGTTCAGTTGTACTTAAAAAAAAGAAAAGTTGCTGCGTGGGATTTGGGACACCATTGGCAAATAAGCATCACAATAATGGCAAGCTTTTTTTAACACAAATTCTTAGCGATTCTAGCGAATAGCTATGATAATGTAATCCGAACGACATCCTTTTAAATAACGTCTTGGTTCAACGAGATGATGTCAAGTATTCATCTAATTCAAGGAAAACGTCGCGCATAAGATAGTTCAAAGAAAAAAATAATTTCTGCTTGTACTTCCTTATATTTAGCTATGGAAACAAAATCACTCTATATCATTCGGCATGGAAAGGCAGAAGAACATTCTTTTACAAAGGATGATTTTAGCCGTGATCTCGTAGAAAAAGGAATTGCACGATCTCTATTGGTGTCAGAAAAGATAAAGGAGAAAATCTCTCTTGTAGATGAGCGTACGTTAATTATTTCATCCACGGCCAACCGTGCAGCGCAAACCGCCCTAGTCTTTGCACGCACGCTCGGCTATCCCGAAGACAGAATCATGTGGGAGCCATCCATCTATGAGGCCCATTATCTCTTAATCTTAAAACGACTAAATGATATACCAGCACAATATGATCGCGTATTATTGTTCGGACATAATCCAGGGCTATCTGATTTGGTTGATTACATTGCCAACCACTATATCAATCTAAAAACTGCACACGTGGCCTGCTTGACCTTGGAAGAAGGACTAGATTACTCGACGCTATCGGCAAACACAGCTCATCTTGATGCGATCGTTGATGAATCGGGCTAACGCTTGCCCATGTGCACATGCTGAATACGGGCGAAGCAACATACCGATCTCCTAGTTTTAAAATTTACGTACCTTCGTTGCTATGGCAAATAAACTTCAACAAGAAAACTCCCCTTACCTACAGCAACATGCGGAAAACCCAGTAGAATGGATGCCCTGGGGTGCGGAAGCACTACAAAAGGCAAAGGACGAGAACAAACTGATCATTGTAAGTATTGGTTATTCGGCCTGCCATTGGTGTCATGTTATGGAGCGAGAGAGTTTCGAAAATGAGGCTATTGCCGAAACGATGAATCGATTTTATGTATCCATTAAGATCGATCGCGAAGAGCGACCAGATATCGACCAGATCTATATGATTGCCGTGCAGTTGATGACTAACGCCGGTGGATGGCCTCTGAATTGCATTTGCTTGCCTGATGGACGACCAATTTACGGAGGCACCTACTTCCGTCCGCACGACTGGCAGCAGGTTTTATTGCAAATCGCCCAAATGTGGGAAGATACGCCGGAGGTAGCCATAGACTACGCGGCACGCCTCACCGAAGGCATTCACAAAGCCGAGCGCCTTCCGATAGCCAGTATTCCAGCAGCTTACACGACAAACGACCTAGAGGCAGTCGTTGCGCCTTGGAAAGCACAATTTGACCGAGAGGATGGTGGCTACAATCGTGTTCCTAAATTCCCCTTGCCGAACAATTGGCTGTTTTTCTTGCGCTACGGCGTGCTGGCGAAAGACGATGATATCCTACAACACGTACATTTCACTTTAGAAAAAATTGCCAACGGCGGCATCTACGACCACATTGGTGGCGGCTTTGCCCGCTATTCTGTGGACGGCACCTGGCATATCCCCCATTTTGAAAAGATGCTCTATGACAATGGGCAGTTGCTATCGCTCTATGCCGAGGCCCATCAGCAACGCCCCAACGCCAAGTATCAACGGGTGGTAGCCGAAACGATCCAGTGGGCAAAACGCGAAATGCAAGCAGCCAATGGCGGATTTTACGCCGCTCTAGATGCCGATAGCGAAGGCGTCGAGGGCAAATACTACAGTTTCCAACAGGCAGAACTCGAAGAAGTATTGGGAGACGACGCGGCATTGTTTATTGCGTACTATAACATCAGTGAAGGTGGCAATTGGGAAGAAGAAAGCACCAACGTCCTAAACTGTAGCATGGATGCAGACCGCCTCGCCTCGGAAAGTGGCTTTAGCGAAGTCGAATGGGAGGCTTATCTTCAAGAAATTAAGCAGAAGCTGTACGAATATCGTGAAAAACGAATTAGACCGGCACTGGACCATAAACAATTGACCAGTTGGAATGCCTTACTCTTGAAAGGCTTTGTCGATGCTTATCGCGTGTTCCAGGTAGACGAATATCTACTACTTGCCCAACAAACGGCGTGCTTTATTCGCGACCATTGTTTCGCGGCAGACATTTTGCTCCATCAGCCTGCTGATAAAAACCGGGAAATTACGGCTTTTCTAGACGACTATGCCTTCTCCATCGAAGCTTTTATTGCCCTTTACGAAGCCACCTTCGACGAGCAATGGCTACACGATGCCCTGCGCCTCAGCGACCAGGCCATTACCCTATTTTATGATCTCGATGAAGCCACCTTTTATTACACCTCTACAGCCGCCAGCGAACAGTTGATCAGCCGCAAAAGCGAGATTATGGACAATGTGATCCCCGCATCTTCTTCCATGATGGTACGCAACCTTTATCGACTTGCCGAAATGTGGGATAAGGATGATTACCTCGCCATCGCCGATCAGGTTTTTGCCAATGTGTTTCCCCACATCAAACAATATGGCTCCGCCTATTCCAATTGGGCCATACAGCTGCTGGAGCATGTGTATGGCAACAACGAAATCGCATTGACCGGCGAGGAAGCACTTGCTTGGCGCGAAGCGCTGGATCAAAGCTATATTCCGAATAAAATCACGATGGGAGGAACAAAAAGTAGCCTACCTTTGTTAAAGGATAAAGAAGGTTTGCAATCAAAAGCATACCTTTGTCGAAATAAGACCTGTAGCTTACCGCAAACATCTGTGGTAGACCTGTTGCAGGTATTAAATGATAACTGGGATTCATCCCAAATAAATTAAGCAAAATGGCAATAGAAAACAACAACGTAGTCACGTTGAATTACAAACTTCACACAATCGAAGAAAACGGAGAAAAAACTTTTGTGGAAGAAACGACAAATGAAAACCCTTTAACTTTTCTATATGGCGTAGGTATGATGTTGCCTAAGTTTGAGGAAAATATCGCTGGCTTGGGTGAAGGCGACAAAACATCTTTCACGCTCGAGGCTATTGATGCTTATGGTGAAAAAGACGATCGCGCAGTAGCACAACTTCCTGCAGATATGTTCAACGAAACCGGACTTCCTCCAGTAGGTGAGGTATTGCCTTTGCAAGATAACCAAGGCAATCAGTTCCGTGCCGTGGTAATCGAGGTAACTCCTGAAGCCGTTATCGCCGACTTGAACCACCCGATGGCTGGTAAAACGTTAAATTTTGATATTGAAGTTCTAGCAGTACGTCCTGCAACGGAAGAAGAATTGGCACATGGGCATGCGCATGGTGCTGATGGCCACGCTGAACACGAATAGATATAAAGTACGTAAAGTGACGAGGTGACAAAAAAGATTTTTTGTCACCTCGTCTTTTTGTCGGCACGTGCAATCGTCACGTTGCCCATTCATTACTCGGTCACCATTACATTTTAATCGCACGCAACATCTCCCGCTTCCCAGGAGCACCTGGTGCCTTCTCCACAGCAAATCCAAGCGCTTTCATGGATCGCTTCAAATTGCCGGTAATTGCATAGGTGACAAATACACCTCCGACTTTCAAAAACGAACAGACCTTGGCCAGCGCTTCATCCGTCCACATTTCAGGCTGATGGATGGCCGCAAAGGCATCAAAATAAATGACGTCAAATTTATCATCACTTGTAAAATCAAGCAACTTTTCATGGGCGATCTGCAACTGCACCTGCGGGGAAATCATCACCTTTTGCTGTAAAGAGGGGCTATATTGTTCGGTAAATGCGCTCCACAGGTCTGCATGCACAAATTGATCGTATCCCGTTGCGAAAATCAGTGCCTCTTCCAACGGAAATGCTTCAATACCGCAATAGTTGATAGCTACCTCCGTTTTTGCAGCGTAATCTGCCGTCAGCAGGAAATTCAACCCTGTACCAAAGCCCACCTCCAGCACGGCAGCCTGCTTGGTATGCTCCATTTGTAAGAAAAAAGCCAGTCCTGTCTCCAAAAACACATGACGACTTTCCTGCAACGCCCCATGCTTAGAATGGTAATGCTCCCCTACCTCTGGATGGTAGAGCGTAGACGACCCATCCCCCGTAATAACGAATTCCATACTTGCAGATTTTTTTATCACAAAACTAAATAAAAAACAAGTATTTTAGCCTGAGCATGGGTAAGATTCTAGAAAATTACGGAAGTATACTCCTCCTTCTTTTAGGTATTAGCTTAGGGAGCATTGTCGGGTTATGGATTCCACAGGTGGTCGACTACATCAAACCACTAGGTGACATTTTCCTGAACCTACTGTTCGTATCCATCATTCCCCTGTTGTTTTTCGCAATCTCGTCGTCGGTAGCCAATATACAGGGCGAACAAAAACTAGGTAAGATCATCGGGTTAATGAGCGTCGTTTTTTTGGTGACGATCGTTTTAGCGTCGATCGCAACCATTGTCGCACTGTACCTATTTCCGGTTAATGCAGGCATCGCACCGGCAGGCGGAATGGAAAATCCCATGGCCGACAATAGCAGTTGGGGCGACCGTATCGTAAGTTTTCTAACCGTATCCGAGTTCAACGATCTGCTATCGCGACAAAGCATGTTGGCCTTTGTGATATTCGCTTTCCTTGTTGGTATTTCGGCTCGACGCGCCGGCACTGCCGCTAACGCATTCGTAAATTTCCTGCAAGCAGGGAATGAAGTAATGAAGCAGCTGCTGTTGCTGCTGATGAAGGCTGCCCCAGTAGGCTTGGGCGCCTACTTTGCCTTTCAGGTAAAGACCATTGGTCCACAACTTTTCGGCTTCTATGCCAAGCCCATGGCCCTTTACTACAGCTTCGGCACGCTGTTCTTTCTGCTGTTCTTTAGTCTTTATGCTTTTTTGGCCTACGGAAAAAAAGGACCTGCAATCTTTTGGAAAAACAACATCGTGCCTTCCCTAACCGCATTGAGTACCTGCAGCAGCCTAGCCACGATGCCCGCCAACTTAAGTGCAGCCAAGAAGATCGGTATTCCAGCAGCCATTGCCAATGTAGTGATTCCCTTGGGAAACACACTGTACAAAAATGGCTCGGCTATCTCATCGATCCTCAAGATTTATGTAGCTTTTGCCATGCTGGGATGGAACTTCTTTGAATGGGGCACCATCATTACCGCAATAGGCATCACGGTGCTGGTCACGATTGTCGCTGGTGGCATCCCCAACGGCGGTTACATGGGCGAAATGCTTATGATTTCCGTCTATGGATTGCCAACGGAAGCCATTCCGGCGGTAATGATCATCGGTACCTTAGTAGATCCACTGGCAACAATCCTGAATGCAACAGGCGACACTGTTGCGGCCATGCTCGTTACGCGACTCTCCAAAGAGCCTTTCCAACCGCAAGAAATATCGTGATATTGTTAGCCTTGTGTAATTTTGATATCCACAACCGGAACTATACGAAAAGCCAGCCACAGCAAAAGAAACAAAAACCTCATAAACAACGATTTGAAGCAAGAGCACCATACTCTGTAGAACAATTCTAAATAATAAGCAAAATTTGGCAAATTCCTTCCTTGTGAAAGCATTTCGTAATTTTGTATTTTATTTAGAGATAGTGCACTATGAAGAAAAGCTCAATTATCTTAATTGTTATTATTGCCGTAGCGATTTCCATGATATTGGTGATCTATACAGACTCGAGTACGTATTCCACTTTTACAGAAGCAAAAGAGAAGCAAACCGATCTTTATGTGGTAGGGGTATTGAATAAAGAGAAGGCCTTACATTATGATCCGGTGAAGGACGCCAATCATTTTTCATTCTTTATGTACGACAACGACAGCACAGAATGCCAAGTCGTATTCAACGGTTCCAAGCCGCAGGATATCGAGCGCTCGGAGCAAATCGTATTGACCGGAAGGATGGACGGGAACATTTTCCATGCGAGTAAGATCTTGATGAAATGTCCTTCAAAATACAACAAAGATAAAGTCGAGGTTATCGAGACCACAGCCTCTTTATAGTACAACGATGGAGCATCCGTTTGTGCACGTAGCAACAACACCTCTATCGCATTTTTAATTTTTACTTTTAATTTAAATAATGGACGTTAATTACGTTGGCGAGCATCTTCTACCCGGACAAATAGGTCAATTCTTTGTGATTCTAGCCTTTGGTTCTGCTATTCTATCTTGTATCAGTTACTTTTTCGCTACACAAGAGCCCGAGAACAGCGCTTGGCGCACCATGGGACGTATTGGTTTTTGGACCAATCTCCTATCGGTAGTTTCCATCGGTTCCCTGCTCTTTTACATTATTTACAACCACTTTTTCGAGTATCATTACGCTTGGGCCCACTCTTCGCGGTCCTTGCCAACACATTTTATCATTTCCTCCTTTTGGGAAGGACAAGAAGGTAGTTTCTGGCTTTGGATGTTTTGGCAGGTCGTTCTAGGCACGGTATTGCTCTTCAAAGCCAAAAGCTGGGAGTCGCCTGTGATGACCTTCGTGATGCTGAGCCAAACCTTCCTCGCTTCCATGCTGATCGGTATCGAGATTTTTGGATCAAGAATTGGCAGTTCGCCCTTTATTCTTTTACGGGATGCGCTAGCTGCGCCAATCTTTAAAGATCCAAACTACCTCTCGATGATTGCCGATGGAAGTGGATTGAATGCTACCCTACAAAACTATTGGATGGTAATTCACCCACCCACCCTATTTTTGGGCTTTGCATCCATGATTGTACCCTTCGCTTATGCGGCGGCAGGTTTATGGACCAAGCGCTTCAAAGAATGGATCACGCCGGGCTTGCCTTGGGCGCTTTTTGCTGTGATGGTGCTAGGAGCCGGTATTATTATGGGTTCGTTTTGGGCCTATGAAGCCCTTAACTTCGGTGGCTTTTGGGCTTGGGATCCCGTAGAAAACGTATCCATTATCCCTTGGTTGACACTGATCGCTGCCGTGCACGTCATGGTAGCCTACAAAAACTCCGGACACGGATTTTTTACGGCGACCTTCCTCGCCTTGATCAGCTTTGTGCTCGTGATCTACGCGTCCTACCTAACAAGAAGCGGTGTCTTGGGCGAAACCTCTGTACATTCTTTCACCAGTTTGGGAATGTCCGGACAGCTCATCGCTTTCAATGTTACCTTTCTGCTCGTGACCATCCTGTTTTTGGTTCTGCGCAATAAAGAAATGCCATCGACCCAAAAAGAAGAAGACATTTATTCCAGGGAATTTTGGCTGTTTATCGGCGGATTGGTGCTGACCGTAGCGTGCGTGCAAATGATTGCGACAACGTCCATCCCCGTATTCAATGCGATATTCGGGACGAAAGTAGCGCCTCCTATTGATCCTATACCACACTACAACAAATATCAAGGCGCCTTTGCCGTTGTCGTGATGTTGCTGACGGCCTTCACGCAATTCCTAAAATACAAAAAAACGGACAGCCGTAAATTCTGGGCAGCAACCTTGGCTTCTTTCGTGATGGCTTTGATTATCGCAGGCCTGATCGTCTATTTTGCAAAGGTATACAGCAATGCCATGTACATCCTCTTAACGCTTACCTGTGTATTCTGCTTGTTGTCCAACATGCGTGTGTTGGGCGATGCATTCAAGGGTAAATGGCGATTGGCAGGATCTGCCGTCGCCCACATTGGCTTTGCTCTATTGCTATTGGGCGCGTTGATCGCAGCGGCGACGAATGAAGTCATGTCGGTCAACGAAAGCAAATATATTGCTGTCCAGAACTTCGGAAAAGAAGGTGATAAATTCTCCGATCCGGGTGAAAACCTTTTCTTGACACAAGACGAGCCCGTACAAATGGGAGATTACCGCGTTACCTATATCGGCGACAGCGTTGCTCCTCCCAATGTATATTACAAGATAAAATATGAGCAACTGGATGAAGAGAGCGGCAAAGTCAAAGAGTCGTTTATTTTAAGCCCTTACGCGCAAAACAACCCGGATATGGGTGGTTTGATCGGCACACCGGGCACGCACCATAGTATCACCCATGACATCTATACGCTAATTACAGCGGCAGCATCAGACTCTCAAGCAAAAGCGGCCGGCGTGCCGGAAGAAGAGAAAACAGGCTATGAAGATTATGATGAACCTGCAACCTATCAAGTCAATATTGGTGATACGCTACGCTACCGTAGCGGCTATTACGTTATCGAAGGCGTAAATAGGGATGCAAAACTCAACAACATTCCAAAAGGACCAGACGACATTATTGTAGGGCTGAAGATCAAGGTCGTGACAGCCGATAACAAGACTTATCCGGTAGAGCCCGTATTTGTGATCAAGGATGGCAACACCTACGACTTCAACAAAGACGTGGCCGACCAAGGCTTACGGTTCCGCTTCACGAATATCCTTCCGAAGGAAGATAAATTGGAAATTATGCTGTATCAGAAACCGCTTCCTGAGAAAAAATGGGTGGTGTTTAAGGCGATCAAATTTCCCTTTATCAATTTTTTCTGGGCCGGAACGATTATCATGACGATCGGTTTTGGAATGTCCATCTACCGTCGCTTGAAAGATGGGAAATTCAGCTAACGTCTAGTTGGCATTCATGAGTAAATAGATTGTAGTACTTAGATTTTCGGAGCTCGATGAACATCACGATTTTAGGCAGCGGCAACGTTGCTACACATCTAGGAAAGGCCTTCCTAAAAGATGGCCATCGCATCCAACAGGTATACAGCAGAAATTTGGCCAATGCGCAAGCATTGGCCTTGCTATTAGACGCCACCGCAACGGACAGCGTGGCGATGATACAAACAGACGCCGATCTCTATCTGCTTGCAGTCAGTGATCAGGCAATCGGATCGCTAGCGGCTGAACTTCCGCGAACCCTACGCGGCATTGTCGTTCATTGCTCGGGCGCCAACTCCATGGACTTGTTAGCTCGTTTTCCACACTACGGGGTGATCTATCCGCCACAAAGCCTTCGAAAAGAAAAAGATAGCACCCTCTCAGATATCCCCTTTGGCGTTGAGGGATATCCCCTTGCAACGGAAAACCTACTCTTGCGCGTGATGCAGAAAATTGCGCCGAGATCTTTCCCCTGCAATAGTCAGCAACGGCTGGCTCTGCATGTCGCAGCGGTATTTGCCAATAACTTCACCAATAGCCTATTCCAAATTAGTTACGAGCTCCTGCAGGCACAGGCGTTACCCTTCGACCTGCTCCACCCGATTATGCTCGAGACTGTGCAAAAGGCCATGCAGCACGAACCGAGCAGCATACAAACGGGGCCAGCACAGCGCGGTGATAAATTGACAATAGAAAAACATTTACAGTTTATTAGCGAAATGCCAAATTGGGTCAAAATATATCAACAACTAACCGAAGAAATCAGCAGTAAAAAGGGTAAGTAACCAATATATTATCAAATAAACAAATCTTCACCGAACAACGTTCTTTCTTCTTAATGATGTAATTAGTTCCTAATTTTGCATCGACCGCAAGATTATAGTAACAGCATATGCAGCACCAACAAAGGCCAATGGCTCGTCTTTTGCTAGCCTTAGGCAAAATAGCATACGCTGCGGGATTATAACAGCGGACAGATTAGACAACATTTTATATATATGGCACTTAGAAAACTAATTCTTGCAACGATAGTTCTCATCAACCTGATTATTATCTCCTTTGGAATTATATTTACCTCGAGTTGGTTTTGGCTCCTTTTGGTTCCATTTCCTTTATTAATCTTAGCCGTCATCAACAGCACACAGACGAAGCATGCTATCCTTCGCAACTATCCTGTAGTCGGTTATTTTAGATTCTTCTTTGAAAGCATACGTCCGGAGATGCGTCAGTATTTTTGGGAATCGGACACCGATGGACGACCTTTCAATCGTCGGCAACGATCCATCGTTTATCAGCGTGCGAAAAACGAGCGTGAAACTGTTGCCTTCGGTATGCAATCTGATCCGCAGGCCATCGGCAACGAGTGGGTAGCGCATTCGGTCTTTCCCTGCCATATCGAAAACCACGACCTGCGCACCACCGTGGGCAATCACCTATGCAAGCAACCGTACAGCCTTAGCGTGTTCAATATCTCGGCAATGAGTTACGGTGCACTTAGTAAAACCGCTATTCGTGCGTTGAACAAAGGCGCCGCCCTACAAAATTTTGCCCACAACACCGGCGAGGGAGGAATAAGTCCCTATCACATCAGCGGAGGCGACCTGATATGGCAAATTGGTACGGGCTATTTCGGTTGCCGTAACGAAATGGGCATGTTTGATGCCGAGTTGTTTGCCGAGAAAGCAACACGTCCATACGTAAAAATGATCGAAGTAAAGCTGTCTCAAGGTGCAAAACCTGGCCACGGGGGAATTCTTCCGGCAGCGAAAAACACACCGGAAGTAGCGGCAATACGCCACGTCGTTCCGGGAACGGATGTGATGTCGCCCCCGGCCCATAGCGCTTTTCGTTCGCCAGAAGAAATGATGCATTTCATCCAGCAGTTGCGTGAGCTCTCGGGCTACAAGCCTGTCGGCTTTAAGATGTGTATCGGCGACAAACAAGAGTTTATCGACATCTGTAACGCCATGTTGAGCACGCAGATCTTTCCGGACTTCATCGCGATCGATGGATCCGAAGGTGGTACGGGCGCTGCTCCGTTGGAATTCACGGATAATCTGGGTATGCCACTTTACGACGCCTTAACCTTCGTCACGACCACACTCATCAAATTCGGTGTCAAAAAACACATCAAACTGATCGTTTCCAGCCGTATCATCACCGGCTTCGACTTACTCAAAGTCATTGCCTTGGGTGCCGATGCTTGCTACAGTGCCCGCGGCATGATGTTTGCCCTCGGCTGCATACAGGCACTAAAATGTAATGAAGACGTTTGCCCGGTTGGGGTAGCGACACAACGCCCACAGCTCTATAAAGCACTGGATGTACAAGACAAATATGTGCGTGTAGCACAATTCCACCGCAACACATTACGTGCAACAGTAGAAATCATGGAGGCCTGCGGTTTTAAAACCTTAGATGATGTTTCTGCCGATAAATTCTTCCGTAAAGTGGATACCATAAACACGCTGAGCTTTCAGGATATCTATTTCAGGGATACGGGAAAGCTGGTCAACAGCCATAGTGCTTTTGAAGCGCAGGAATTTTAACATCTACAGGAGACAAGTATGAAAACAACAGACTTGTCTCCTCTGTTTTTATTTCAAGTTTGTATACAATACATCTAGCGTATTCTTTGCACGGAGCATCTCCTCATACGGTAAGCCATCGAATGCTTGGCCAATGGTGCGCTTTGCTTGCCGCATACAAGCCTCCCGTAATTGTCTCCCCTGCTTCGTTAAAAAAATTAGATTCGAGCGCTTATCCTGCTTGTCGTTGACGCGCATTACCAATTTGATCTTCTCCAAGTTATTGATCAAACGGGAAACACTAGGCTTATCTCGAAAAGTTAGACAAGCGAGTTCCTGCTGTGTTCGTCCCTCTTCGATCCACAGGTAATACAGCAGCGACCATTGTTCCGATGTGACATTGATCCCCTCTTCTTTTAGATTGCGTTGTAGCCTTCTCGCTAGTGCGGCGGTGGCTTTACCGGTTAAAAATGAAAAAAATTCATCTGCATGTTCAAAATTTCCAGTCATATTGGACAATATTTAGGTTAGTTGTCTATACAAACAAAATAAAAAACGAACTATAAAGCAAATTAAATTTGATATTTATGTATTTTTTATATATTTTTCCAACATGGAGAGCTTTTTACCTGTATTGCTGATTATTGCTGGTGTGGTCTATAAGATCTACACAGAATTCCAAAAGGAACAGGAAAAGGCGCGCAAGCGACAGCCGAACAAACCTGTTCCACCACCGATGCCCATCCCTTCACCGGTTGAAACGCGACGGAAATCCACTCCTATTCCCACTATATCTAAACCCCTGCCGCAACCGCCAAAACAGGTGATCCGCGAAGCGGTGCCTACCGAAGTAGAAAAACTTAGGAACAAGAAAAAAGAAGCTCAGGAACGTAAGAAGATAATAGGAAAACCTCAAGTTGAGGTTCTTCCCGAGCCGGCGCTGCATTTTGATCTGCGCCTAGCGGTGATTCAATCGGTTATATTGGAACGACCTTACAAAGTTTAAGCTTCCAACTCCATCATCTCGCCCTAAAAAGAGCCGAAGGAAAGATTCCCTAGCCCTTTTTAAGCGAGTCTCTTTTAAAGAAAACCAAGTTCCAATTTAGCTTCTTCAGTCATCATATCTTTCGTCCATGGCGGATCGAAAGTCAATTCCACCAAAGCCTCGCTAACACCTTCGATAGCAGCAACTTTCTCCTGAACCTCATTCATGATTTCGCCAGCGACGGGGCATCCCGGCGCCGTCAAAGTCATCACGATTTTAGCTATGCCGCCTTCTTTGGTGATAATCTCGTACACAAGACCCAAGTCCACAATATTCGCCGGTCTAAGTTCCGGGTCATATACTGTTTCTAGCTGTTCCTGAATCTTGTCTGCAAGATTCAATGCATCCATAATGATTATACTCATACGTCTATTTCCTATTTTCTGCTATTACCTCTCTGTAAATGGACAGCAAGAGCTGCATATTTTTTTTCAGGGTATAATGTGCCGCGTATTCGCGTTTGCAATGCTCTCCCATGCGTATCTTATCCACACCGCCTAGTGCCATCCAGCGCCTAATGCTATCCTGAATACTTTCCTTTTCAAACGGATCGAAATGCATACCCGTATACAAAGGTACCACCATTTCTCCTAAAATACCAACAGCACTCGCTAGGACAGGCGTGCCCTGCGCAAAAGCCTCAATAATGGTCATCGGCATCCCCTCGTAACAAACGGAAGGAACAACCAAGGCATCCGCCTCGGCAATAGCTATTGTCAACACCTCACGGGGTTGATAGCCCATATATCGAATTTGCGGGTGTTGGGCAATTCGCTGTTGAACCTGCTCCAATTGCGGACCTGTGCCGTAAATATCCAAGGGAACATCCATATCCATTAAGGCTTCAATCAACGGGAGGATACCCTTCTCCTCTGCCAGCCTTCCGATATACAACAAGCGACCGTCTTTCGCTACTTCCACAGGCTGCAAATCAATGCTATTTGGACGCACGACAAAGCGATCACCATCTACCGGAAAGCTGCTGCTTTCAAAAATATTCTTCGCAAAATCCGACAGCACCATATAGCGGTTCACGCTGTTCCAGGTACCTAACTTACGGTGTAACCAATAACTGAATCCGGTGAGAAAGGTTTTCAGTACAGAACGGTCCAACACACCTTGCTTAACCGCCGTCCAGGGAAAATCTTCCTGCAAACTTGACGTGAAAATCTTTCCACCAACGAAAAGGCTTGCCGACGGACACAGTAGACGGAAGTTGTGCAAGGTCATCAGCACAGGGATACCCGCGCTACGTAGCCGTCTAACCACCCAAGGGCCAATACCATAATGCAAGTTATGGATATGCACAATATCGGGAGAGAAAGCCTTTACCTGCCGTAAGATGCGCCTCGCTTCGAGGATATTCATGGGGTAGCTGAAATATTGCAGGAAACCTTTAACACCTTTCACATTTTTACATGTATATACCTGCAAATCCTGATCTTTCGATAGCTCGTGTACTTCCTGTTCGAAAACCTGATCTTCGCCACCGGCATGTTGATAAAAATTATGAATAACAAAAATACGCATAAAGCTAAGGCTTTCTACAAAGATACTATTTACGCGAGAATACGTATCTTCGCGTAACATTTTTTAGCTATGTTCCAAAATCTAGTACACGCAAAAGTTTTTCAAGATTATATCGAGCAATCCGAATTCCCCGTAGCTCCGGCCAATCTTTACGATCCTATACGGTATATCCTTTCTCTATCGGGCAAACGTATTCGACCGGTATTGGTGACGTTGGGCACGGCCTTGTTTGACGAAGCATTGTTGGAGGCTTCCTTACCCGCTTCCACGGCCATCGAGTTTTTTCATAACTTCTCGCTTATCCACGATGATATCATGGACAAAGCTCCACTACGTCGAGGAAAGGAAACCGTACATCAAAAATGGAACGAAAGTGTTGCCATCTTATCTGGCGATGCCCTACTGGTCAAAGCCTATGAGGAGCTTGCGAAATGCCCCAGCGATAAGATAGGCCCTTTACTGCATCTGTTCAATCAGACTGCCCTGGAAGTATGCGAGGGCCAACAGTATGACATGGACTTTGAGTTGCGTGCCGACGTGAGCCAGGAAGAATATATCGATATGATCCGCCTGAAAACCTCCGTCCTCCTCGGCTGTGCATTGCAGATGGGAGCCATCATTGGCGGTGCCGAGACAGCTGCTCAGAAGCAGCTCTATGCCTTTGGCGTGAACCTAGGCATTGCTTTTCAACTACAAGACGACCTTCTCGACGTTTATGGAGATCCTGAAACCTTCGGCAAGCAGGTTGGTGGAGACATCCTATCCAATAAGAAGACCATCTTGTTCATCCAGCTGCGGGAACGGTTGCAAGATAGTGACAGACAACTTTTCGAACACCTATTAGGCAGCGATGTGGAGCAGGAGCCCGATAAAGTTGAAAAAATGAAAGCGCTGTATGCAAAACACGATATACGAGACTTTGCTGAAGCGTTAAAAGAAAAATTTACAGAGGTAGCTTACGAGCAACTAAAGGCTATTGCAGTAGATGAGGCTAAGAAAACGACACTTTTTGCTTTGGCAGATGCTTTAATGAATCGCAAGCAATAGTAATTTGGACTAATCATTGCTTAGATATTAGTTTTTTAGTAAATTGTCAAAACAACAAGTTTAAATATTAGAGCGATTGCGCATGGCAGGTATGGAACCGATAAAGATTACAACATTTCAAGCATATTTATTTTGGGAAAACGTAGAGAAGAATCTGCAGAACTTATCACTACGTTTGTCGGGGTTAAAGGAGAAGACGGATTTAATTATCTTACCGGAAATGTTTAACACGGGCTTCACCATGAATGTCGAAAAGTGTGCCGAAACCATGAATGGACGCACCATGCACTGGTTGTATGAGCACGCAAAGTCTTACGACTGCGTCATCGCAGGGACACTCATCATTGAAGAGCAAGGCCATTACTATAATCGCTTTATATGGATGTCGCCCGATGGTAGCTTTGTGCATTATGACAAGCGACATCTCTTCGGTATGGCCAATGAAGACCAAGTGTTTACAGCGGGAACATCACGCATCGTTCTAAACCTTAAGGGATGGAAGGTATGCCCAATGATTTGTTATGATCTGCGCTTCCCTGTTTGGTCCCGTAACTTGGGAGCAGCCTATGACCTTTTAGTCTACACAGCGAGCTGGCCCGATAAACGCTCGTCACATTGGCGATCCCTAATACCTGCACGGGCCATAGAAAACCAAGCTTACGTCATTGGCGTAAATCGTGTAGGCTACGATGGAAACGAGATCTATTACTCTGGCGGCTCGATGTGTATCTCCCCCATGGGTGATGTGGTTTACTATAAACCGGAAGATGAAGACCTGTATACCTTCACATTGAATCCCGCTGATCTGATAAAATCGCGCGAACAACTGCCTTTTCTAAAAGACGCGGATGAATTTTCGATGTAACTGCGGATGGTAACCGATTTTCGCAGGGAATGCGGAAGTGTTACCGTCACGAGCAAGATCCAGGCAAACGCGAGGAAATATCTATGAAGATCTTTTGACCGAATCTTCCAATTGTTCGAGCGTCTTTTTGGCCTTGATTGGAGTTTGATCTTTTCCAAAAAGCAGATGCCACAAATTTCTCGATTCCTTGGTCAACAACGGTGACACAATAGATAGAATTAATACATACACTACTACAAACGACTGTATAATAGGCATTAATGCACCAGCTTTACCAATATTGGCCATAATAATGGAGAATTCGCCCCGTGCTGCAAGCGTGAAGCCTATATCAAAAGAAGCCTTCGGTTTCCTGCCCGAAAACTTCGCCGCGAAATAGCCAGAGGCTAAGTTTCCGAAAATCGTGATGATCGCCGCTAAAGCAGCCCATCCCACAGCCCCCCCCAAGGTATACATGTCAATGGACAACCCGAAGCTAAAAAAGAACATGGCGCCAAAGAAGTCCCTGTAAGGTGCAATCATGCCTTCGATCTTCTTGATATATTTGGAGTCCGCAAAGACAAGTCCCGCCATTAATGCACCGATTGCTTCAGCCACGTGGATCGTCTCCGAGAAGCCAGCAATGATAAATAAAAGACTAAATACAATCAATATAAACAATTCGGAAGACTTATCCTGCAGCAGCTTATCAATTGCGGGAACGAGCTTTCTACCCAGCACGAGAAAGGCTAGAATAAAGCCTAAGGCCATCAGCGACGTTCCCAACACCGACCAAAAGGAGGTTCCTCCAGTCAAGATCAACCCAGACAAAAAGGAAATATGCATGGCGATAAACAAATCATCAAACATGATCATCCCCATGATAATCTCCGTCTCCGGATTTGCCGTGCGCTTGAGATCGGTCAACACCTTGGCGACAATGGCTGTCGAAGAGCTGGTCATCACCCCGCAGAGCACCATAATTTCTTTAAATGGCAAATCCATCAACCAACCGATCAAAAGTCCTGAAACGAAATTGAGTGCCACATAGATTGACCCACCAGTCACGATCGCCTTGCCCGACTTCATCAAGCGGCCGACCGAGAATTCCAACCCCAAGTAAAATAAGAGGAAAAGAACGCCTAGACGCCCCATAAAATCAATAAAGGGCTTACTTTCTGTGAAGGTCAGGTCGATATGCCAGAACTGCGGTGCATGTTGCCCCACCACCATACCGATAATAATGAAAAACGGAATCACCGAAAAGCGCAACCTATTGGCCAATAGGCCGACGACAGCAACCAAAAAAACAGCAATACCAACTTCCAACACTAACGTAGGTGACAACATATAATTAAATTAGAATTTCTTTCAACAGTTTAATATTCGCTTTTTTACCCGCAACAACCAAGGTCGTATCCGGCGTAATCACATATTCCGGCCCTGGGTTGATGATGGTTTCTTCTTCCCGTATAGCAGCAATGATCGAGGCACCAGTACGTTGACGAACGCCCAACTCACCGATACTCTTGTGCACACCATCGCTGGAAGCTCCCACTTTATACCATTCTATACGCAGATCGTCCAAAGCGACCTCCATGGTTTCCAAAGCTTTGGGCTTGTAGGATAATCCGCCAATTATTCCGGCAACCTGACGAGATTCTTCGTCTGACAGGGTCATCACACAATGTGTTTCATTGTCATCATCTTCCGAACGATAAAGCTCGCGTCGCCCGTCATCGTGAATCACAACGACCATGTTATCGCCTGCTTCCGTCTCGATTTGGTACTTTTTCCCGATACCAATCAAGTCACTTTCTCTAACTATAGACATAGCAAAAAAATTTAGTTGATTTTGTAGATTGCATTCCCACAAATATTAGGCACAAAATTACTAAAAATATTACAGAAATATGGAAAGCCGATACAGCATGGCGACGACCCGTTTAGGACGCTGCATGTAACGAAAACATAGCAATTATAAAAATACATAGCAAAATTTATTTTTTTATCATCGTAGCGTTATAATTACATATAAATTTTACGTAAGTTTGATTATAAAAAATACAGTAAAATGAAAAATACATTCCTATTTTTGGCCTTAACTTTCGCCATAACATCCGCTTTCGCGCAAAAGGCAACCCTGAAAATCGACAGCAAAGCATCAAGTATAAAATGGGTAGCCAAGAAAGTTGTTGGCGGACATGAAGGTACCATCAACATAAAAAACGGGACACTACAGACCGAAAAAAATAAGATTACGGGTGGAGAATTCGTTATCGACATGAATTCCATGCTGTGTACCGATGCACCAAAACTAACAGACCATTTGAAAAACGAAGATTTTTTCAATGTGCCTCAATATGGAACAGCAAAGCTTGTCATCACGAAAGTAGACAATAGTAAGGCTAATCCGGTGATCACAGGTAACCTCACCATTAAAGACAAAACAAAAGCCATATCCTTTCCCGTTAAGGTAACAAATGCAACGGCTAACGGCTTAGAGGCTGAAGCAATAGGCATAAAAATCAATCGCCTTGATTTCGACATTAAATACCGCTCGGCAAGCTTCTTCTCCGATCTAGGCAATCGTGCCATTGAAGATGAATTCACCTTGGATGTGAAGATCAAAGCCGTAAAATAAGGATACTATGTTTACAAAAAAGCGATTCCGGCTGGGATCGCTTTTTTATTTTTAATGTAAACTATTTAACCGATACATCGACAATCCTGAACGATCCATCATCGCGTTGTTCTCCTTTACCAATGGCGATACTTTTAGAATGGTAGAAAAGATATATCCAATTGTCGGCCCTTCCTTCCTCCCAGTACTGTTTCCTCAAGTCGCGAGCCGCCCGGCCATCATAATCATACTTGGCGATAAAATTCTTAAAGATCTCCTCGGGTTCAGGCAGCACATCACCACCAAAGAAATAATGTTCGCCGCCGACATGAATATGGAACGCTTGGTGAAAAGGCGTATGCGCACCATTAACTTCGTAGGCAATCTGGTGATTGATATGTCCATCATCGTCCAACAGAACCAAATTTCCACTGCGTTGAATCACATCAAAAATCTCCGTTTTGTACGAAGGGTTTTCGCCACTAAAGGCATACTCCCATTCGCCACGCTGCACATAATATTCCGCATTGGGGAAAGCGATGCGTGCCCTACCGCCTTTGAAATCAACCATTCCTCCCGTATGGTCCTTATGCAGATGAGACATCAGCACATATTTCACATCCTCGGGCTCATACCCCAATTGGCGAATGTGCTGATGAAGAAGAAGTTCGCCCTGCTCATCGGTAAAGCCCAAGCCTGTATCGCAAAGTATCAGTCCATCGTCAGCTACAATGAGAAAAGGGTGGACGTGAACGAAAATGGAGCCTTTACGGCTTAATGGATCATCTTTTTGGGGATCGAACGGAACGAATTCTTTTGAAGCATCCACAGAAAAAGAGCCTTCGTATAGAGAGTATGCTTGAATCATTTTTTATTTTTTTGTAATACGGTAAGCCACAAGGCCTTCCCCCTGCCTACAGGGCATCTATTAGGTAAACCAATTTACAAAACGTATATTTACACGTTAATACAGCCGCAAAGATATGCAAAAAAGGTGGGTAGTAAAGCCAAAAAATGATGTCAAAAAAACGAACAAACTGCGTGATGAGCTGGGCGTAAGTCCGATTATCGCAGAGTTGCTCTTAAACCGGGGCATCGACACCTTTGACGCTTCCAAGTATTTTTTTAGACCCATGCTGGATAGCTTGCACGATCCCTTTCTCATGAAAGATATGGACAAAGCAATATCCCGAATCGAACGTGCTATCGGCAATAAGGAAAAAATACTGATCTACGGCGACTATGACGTTGATGGAACTACAGCCGTATCCGTTGTCTACAGTTTTTTTCGTGATTTCCATTCAGGGTTAGAATTTTATATTCCCGATCGATACTTGGAAGGCTACGGCATATCAAACGCCGGCATCGACTATGCTGCAGCAAACGGCTTTACATTGATCATTGCGTTAGACTGCGGCATCAAAGCAATTGACAAAGTAAACTATGCACAATCGAAGGGAATCGACTTCATTATTGGCGACCATCATTTACCGGGCGAAACTATCCCAGATGCCGTTGCCGTACTCGACCCTAAGCGCATAGACTGCTCCTATCCGTATAAAGAGCTTTCTGGATGCGGTATTGGCTTCAAGATTATCCAAGCATTTATCCAAAAGAATGCCATGGACATGCAGTTGGCCTACCAATACCTTGATTTGGTTGCCGTGAGCATTGCATCCGACATTGTACCCATAACGGGTGAAAACCGCATCCTGACGCATTTCGGGCTGAAAAAGCTCAATACCAATCCCAACTGTGGCCTACAGGCACTGATCAATCTTTCCTCAAATAAAACCGGACAGTTTTCGGTCAACGATATTGTTTTCCAGATCGGGCCACGCATAAATGCCGCAGGGAGAATAGAACACGCCAAAGATGCCGTAAAACTACTGATTTCGAAATCCTTGCAAGAAGCCAAGGACTATTCGGTTACTGTTGATGACCAAAACAATCTGCGGAAGGACTTCGACCTAAAAATAACCGAAGAAGCGCTGGATATCATCAATAACGATGAAATATTGAAAGCCAGAAAATCCACTGTCTTGTTTAAGGAAGATTGGCACAAAGGGGTTATTGGTATCGTTGCCTCCCGTTTGACGGAAAAATATTACCGACCAACGATCATCTTGACACAGACCAACGGACATATTGCGGGATCGGCTCGATCGGTGATCGGCTTCGACCTCTATGAAGCACTCAGCGAATGCAGCGATTTGCTGGAACAATATGGTGGTCACAAGTACGCAGCCGGCTTGACCATGAGCTTGGAAAATGTGCCGGCCTTTCAAGAAAAATTTGAGCAGGTCGTGAGCAGCAGCATAAAACCTGAAATGCTGCAACAAGAAGTATTAATAGAGGCCGAATTGGGCTTCAAGGACATCGATGCCAAGTTCTACCGATTGCTTCGTCAATTTGAGCCCTTTGGGCCACATAATGAAGCGCCTATACTATTGACTGGTAAAGTCTTTGGAAGCGGGTATATTGTGGGCAGCAACCATATCAAGATCACGGTACGCCAAGAAGGTGGATACAGTTTTGAATGTATCGGCTTTGGCTTAGCCAGCGCCATCGATCATATCAATGCAGGAAAGCCTTTTGATATGTGCTATACGATTGAAGAGAACAACTGGAGGGGCAAAAAGAATTTACAATTAAATATCAAAGCAATTCGATATTAGAATATATTTGTAATCAAACGATTAAGGAGTAGATGATTTTAAAGGCCGAACATTTAATCAAAAAATACAAGCAACGCACAGTTGTTAACGATGTATCTTTTCATGTGGAACAGGGAGAAATCGTCGGATTGCTAGGCCCTAATGGAGCTGGAAAGACCACTTCTTTTTATATGATCGTAGGCTTGATCAAGCCCAACGATGGCCATGTATTTCTGGACGATCAAGAGATCACGCAGGACGCCATGTTTCAGCGGGCACAAAAAGGTATCGGCTATCTCGCACAGGAAGCGTCGGTCTTCCGAAAACTCTCGGTAGAGAATAACATCTTAGCGGTACTGGAAATCCACTACCCAAACAAGCAGGAACGCTTAGAAAAATTGGAAGAGCTACTGGCAGAATTTAGCCTCAATAGGGTGCGTAAAAACCGCGGAGATCTCCTTTCGGGGGGAGAGCGCAGAAGAACGGAGATTGCACGTGCGCTGGCTGCCAACCCACATTTTATCCTGTTGGATGAACCTTTCGCCGGTGTTGACCCAATAGCTGTAGAAGAAATTCAAACCATCGTCTCGAAATTGAAGCGTAAGAATATTGGCGTCCTCATTACCGATCACAATGTGCAAGAAACCCTTTCCATCACGGATAGGGCCTATCTGTTGACCGAAGGGAAAATTATGCTCACTGGCACACCGGAGGAAATCGCGGACAATGAACTTGCCCGCAAGTTCTATCTCGGCCGCCATTTCGAGTTAAGAAGAAAAAAGCTATAACCTAAAAAGCCTACATACAATACTCAACTATGGAATTACTCAATTCTCTTTTCACGTGGATTATGAAAAAGCGTATTCATCAGATCGAGCTTTTCATGAAGTATCCCCATGATGTGCAGGAAGAGTGGTTTCAAAGCCTCATAGCTACTGCCGAGGCAACGGAATGGGGCAGAAAATACGACTACACAAGCATTCTTACTCCCGAAGAGTACAAAAATCGAGTACCTATCCAGGATTACGACGATGTCAAAGGCTATGTAGAGCGGATGATCAAAGGCGAACAGAACCTGCTTTGGCCCACGGATGTGAAATGGTTTGCCAAATCATCGGGAACCACCTCAGATCGGTCGAAGTTTATCCCTGTGAGCATGGAGGCGCTGGAAGATTGTCATTACCAAGGCGGGAAGGACATGCTTTCGATCTATTGCCACAACAAACCCGAGAACAAGGTATTTACCGGCAAGTCTGTCGTGATTGGCGGCTCCTCGCAGATAAACAACTTCAGTCCCGACTCCTACTATGGCGACCTTTCCTCTATCCTGATTCGGAACCTGCCCTTTTGGGCCGAATTTAAACGCACGCCTAATTTAGAGGTGACGCTGAATCCTAACTTCGAAGAGAAAATCGATCAGATTGCTGAGATAACGATCAAGGAAAATGTGACAAGCCTTGCCGGCGTGCCCACATGGAACATCGTCATGGCCAAAAGGGTACTCGAGATCACCGGAAAACAAAACCTGCTGGAAGTTTGGCCCAATTTGGAATTTTACGGACATGGAGGGGTGAGCTTTAAACCCTACCGAGAGCAGTTTAAGCAACTGATCCCTTCTGAAAACATGTATTATCTAGAGAATTACAATGCGTCGGAAGGTTATTTCGGTTTACAGGATCAGTCCGATTCAGAAGATTTGTTGCTCATGCTGGATTATGGCATCTATTATGAGTTTCTGCCCGTTGAACGGATGCACGATGATCATCCCAAAACGTTGGGACTACATGAAATCGAAGTCCACAAGAACTACGCACTGATCATTTCTACCAATGCTGGCCTTTGGCGCTACAAGATTGGGGACACCATTCGTTTCACCTCCCTCTCTCCCTACCGCTTCCAAATATCGGGAAGAACCAAGCATTATATCAATACATTCGGTGAGGAGGTCATCGTAGACAATGCCGAACATGCACTGCAGCGAGCTTGCCAGGTTACCGAAGCTATTATTAAAGATTACACGGCAGGCCCTGTATATTTCGACAAAGGCAAGGCTGGGGCTCACGAGTGGATCATTGAATTTGAAAGAACACCACAAAATTTCCAGCAATTTTGTGAGATCCTGGACAATACTTTACGCGAAATAAACTCAGATTACGACGCCAAACGCTACAAGGATATGGCTCTCTCCTTTCCGATCGTGCACAATGCTTCCAAAGATCTTTTCTACCGATGGATGAGTGCCCGCGGAAAATTGGGAGGACAGAATAAGGTTCCTCGGCTGGCCAATGACCGCTCTTATTTGGACGAGCTCCTCAAAATGATGAACCAATAGACAATTTACGGTATGGACTTAAGAATCTATTGATTCTTTTTTCTAAATTGCACATTCTTAATTTTTAATGTGATGAGCGAGACGAATACCTATTCAATTCGCGTAGAGCCGACAAAACAATCAAGACTCTCGCAAGTAGATTTCAACAATTTGAAGTTTGGTCAAATTATGTCTGACCATATGCTGGTGGCTAACTATGATAACGGTGCGTGGACAGATGTCAGCATCATGCCATATGGCGAGCTGAGCATTAGCCCTTCCATGTCTTCCTTGCATTACGGTCAATCTATCTTTGAAGGAATTAAAGGTTATAAATTTGCCGATGGGACGGTGAGCATTTTCCGCCCCGACAAAAACTGGGAACGCTTCAACAAGTCCGCAAAACGCCTACAAATGCCGGAAGTACCTGAAGAAATATTTTTGGGTGGATTGAAGGAATTGTTGCAGGTAGACCAAGCTTGGGTACCATCCGTCGACGGAACTTCTTTGTACATTCGACCATTTATGTTTGCTACTGAAGCAGCGCTGGGCGTACACCCGTCTGCTTCCTATAAATTTATCATCATCACCTGCCCTGTAGGTGCATACTACAGCAAGCCCATCAGTTTGAAGGTAGAAACACATTATACGCGTGCGGCAGAAGGCGGTGTGGGCTTCTCTAAAAATGCCGGCAACTACGCGTTGTCACTATATCCTACACAATTAGCCAACGACGAAGGTTACGATCAAATCATGTGGACGGATGCCGCTGAACACAAGTATATCGAAGAAGCTGGCACCGCCAACCTGATCTTCCGGATTGGCGATACCATTATTACGCCCCATGGGGAAACTATCCTGCATGGCGTCACTAGACGTACGATCATGGAGCTTGCCGAAAAATGGGGCTTTAAAGCCGAGCAGCGCAAGGTATCGGTACAAGAACTGATCGACGGCATTAAAGATGGCAGCGTTACAGAAGCTTTCGCCGCGGGAACCGCAGCTACAATTACCCATATTTCCAAAATCGGATTTGAGGGTCAAGATTATGAGCTACCCGCCGTAGAAGGTCGCGAGTTCTCGAACAAAGTGTTGGATTATTTAAATCAACTACGTTACGGTAAGATCGAAGATCCATTTGGATGGAACTTTATTGTATAAACTAGAAAAAGGGACTTTATTATTGAAGTCCCTTTTTTATTGTCCAATATAAGCTAAAATTTCTTCCAAGGCATCGGGCGTAAACCAGCGTGTATTTCCATACTTCTTAAACCAGGTTATTTGTCGCTTGGCATAGCGCCTAGAATTTTGTTTAACTCGATCTACCGCTTCTTCCAAGCTGCATTGACTATCCAAGTAATCAAATATTTCAGCATAGCCCACTGTTAGCAAGGCCGGCTTGTTGCGATAAGGCAACAACGATTTCACCTCTTCCAATAGTCCATTATCCATCATTTGATCTACTCGCCGATTTATTCTGTCGTAAAGCTCTTCTCTTTCCATGTTAAGGCCAATCGTACAAATCTCGAAAGGTCTTTCCACGACCTCTTGTTGACGGAACGATGAAAAAGGCTTACCTGTTGCTTCAAAAACTTCCAGTGCACGGACAACGCGCTGTGGATTTTGGATATCTGCCGTTGCATAATAGATGGGATCTACGTCCTGCAATCTTTGCTGTAACACTTGTAATCCTTTTTCGTGCAGCAGGGTATTCAGTTTTTCCCGAACCTCCAATGGAGCTTTGGGCAGGTTGTCCAAACCTTCACAAAGGGCACGAACAAAAAGCCCTGAACCGCCGACGAGCACAACATCGTCGTGTTGAACGAACAGATCAGCCAATAGCTTCAAAGCGTCACGTTCAAAATCGCCCGCTGAATATTCTTCCGCGATAGAATGCGAATCGATAAAATGATGCACAGCTTGTTGCAACTCCTCTGGCGCCGGCTTTGCGGTACCAATAGACATCTCTCGGTAAAACTGTCGAGAATCTGCAGACAGCACCTCCGTTTCAAAATGTTGCGCTAACTGAATGGCCAATGCAGTCTTTCCTACCGCGGTAGGCCCAACGACCACAAGGAGCCGCTTTTTATTTTCTCTCATGCTATAATGAAAAAAATACCTTAAGCGATTGACTTAAGGTATTTGTATAACGTGTTTCAATTTGATCCGTGGTTAAAACTCATCCTCGTACCCGCTGGATTTCTGCTCGCTTTCCTCTCCGCCTTCACTTTCTTCATCATCGAACATATCGAATTCTTCTTCGTCATCAACGCCATATTCCGTTTCATCCGTCGTTACCTCTTCATCGTCATCATCATCATCATCATCATCAATTCCGGTGGATAATGGGAAGTTTGCTGCGGAGGCATTTTTCGGAGCATCCCCTACTATCCTAGATACCCATGGATAGACCTTGCCATCTTCTTCTTTCAGAATCTTAACCAATTCCACGTGAAAATCGTAAGGCCGATCAAAATTGTAAATATAATAGAACTTTTGGTGTGGATCATCGATAAATTTACTCAAGCGGATGGTTTCCATCAGAAGAACACCCGCATCGGCTTTTCGCGATGAGGGAAGAAGCGCTATTTCCGTGCCCTTCTTCCACTGGTCATTACTAACATAAAAGGAGGAAGAGACGTCAGCTTTATAGCCTATTGAACTATGTATAGCCTCGTGAAGCTCTAAAAATGTACCTTTTGAGGGCATATCAATTTCACGATAGATATCTTCATAATCCTCAAAAGTCACTCGAAATCTGTAAATAGCCATTCTTGTTGTATCGTTTAGTTTTTTACCGAGGGATAAAAATACAATAAATTTAAAAAAAATTAAAGCGCTGTGTTTTTCTTACGGATAAGTCCCATGCTTTCACCCTGTTGGATGACAAATTCTAGTGCATCCGCTCTTGTATTTGCCACTTCTCCTTCCAAGATAGCTTCTCGCATAGCATTTTTTATCTTACCAATAATACGCCCCGGTCGTAGGTCGAAGATCTCCATAATGTCCTCGCCCGTCACAGGAGGCTGCCAGTTGCGTATCTGATCGCGCTCCTCGACATCCCGTAACTTTTGCTTCACAAGCTCAAAGTTATCTCGGTATTTGCGTTTTTTGTACTCGTTTTTTGTGGTTACATCAGCATGGCATAAAGCCATCAGCGCGTCAATGTCATTTCCTGCGTCGAACAGCAGGCGTCTCACGGCAGAGTCGGTGACGATATCTTGTGCCAAGACAATGGGACGAAGGTGCAGCTGCACCAATTTTTGGACAAATTTCATCTTCTCATTTAGCGGGAGCTTCAACTCGGCAAAAAGTTTGGGCACCATTTTCGCACCACGGTCTTCATGCCCATGAAAAGTCCATCCCACCCTCTTGTCGAATCTTTTGGTGGCCGGCTTTGCAATATCGTGCATTATCGCAGCCCAACGTAACCAGAGATCGTCGGAATGTTCCGCTACATTATCGAGCACCTCCAACGTATGGTAAAAATTATCTTTGTGTGCACGCCCTTCAATAACATCCACCCCATGTAGGTTTTCCATAGCCGGAAAGATCAACTTTAAAAGCCCCGTATCAAAAAGATAACGGAACCCTACAGAAGGCTTTGGCGAAAGAATAATCTTGTTCAACTCATCGATAACCCGCTCTTTTGATATAATCTTGATGCGTTCCGCCGTAGCGGCAATTGATGCCACCGCCTTTGCATCTATTTTAAAGCCCAGTTGAGAAGCAAAGCGAATGGCGCGCATCATGCGAAGTGGGTCATCCGAAAACGTAATATCTGGGTCTAATGGTGTGCGGATGATGCGCTGCTCGATATCTTGCAGGCCATTGAAAGGGTCTACCAATACGCCGTGGTTCTCGGAATTTAGGCCATAGGCCATTGCATTAATCGTGAAATCGCGTCTGTTTTGATCGTCTTCCAACGTTCCGTCTTCTACGATAGGATTGCGCGAGTTCGATCGGTAGGACTCCCGTCGCGCGCCCACAAACTCAATATTGATATTGTCATGCACCAGCATGGCCGTACCAAAATTTTTATAGACTGCCACCTTGGTGTGTAGGGATTCGCCAACTTTGCTCGCGAAATCAATACCACTTCCAACAACCACGATATCCACATCGTTTTTAAACGGTCTACCCATAATCCGATCACGAACATAGCCACCAATAACATAGCATGCTAGCTGCTCACGATCCGCTAAATCTTTGATTATCTGAAATATGGGGTGTTGTAAATTTTCTCGCATAGCAATCATCTCTAGGCTTTCGCCTATCAAAGGGCAAAAATAATGATTATTTAATAAAAGAGGGGGATAAAGTTGAACGGGTATTACAAACAGCCCCCTAGCTCTTGTTATAATTATTATCTTTAGTGCAATAACCATTTATAACAAACTGCTATGGCTCGAGTTTCCCCGCGCGTCGATGATCCCTTATGGAAAATTGTCACTAAACACATCTTTGTCCATTTTACTACTTTCATGTTCCCCGCGCCGGCATCCGTGTTCTATCCCGCCCCTAGCTTCGAGTATTTGGATAAAGAGTGCGAAACACTCTTTCCGCCGGTTCTTTATAATAAAGGTGTTCGCTTCGTAGACAAACTTGTTAAGGTTTATCTCCTTAATGGCCATGCGCAATTTATACTGTGTCATATAGAGATACAATCCAGCAAGGGGAAACGTGATCTTCCAGAGCGGATGTTCCAATATTACTACCGTATCAAAGATCGGTATCAAACTCCCGACACGGCCATACCCATCTTGGCCTATACGGGGAGACTGCAGCAACCAGCAAGCTACACGCAGGAATTTATGGGTACGGGCCTATTATACTGGTTCAATAGCTACAAAATCCTTAACCAAAACACTACAGAACGGCCTAGACAGCAAGCTGATTGCCGATATCAGCGGTCTTCCCCCTCAAGGAGATCGAAAAATTTAAATAACCTCAAGTCTATCCGCTTGTCCCTGCACTAAGCTTTCCGAAATGCAAATAGCCGTCTCACTACAGCATTACACAATGACTACGAAATAAAAAGATCCGCAGCGCGGATCAACATGTTTGTTAACAAAAATCTTCTTAAAGCTCCTTTCTTCGCTGCAAGTCGCAGCAAGGGAAATAGACTAATCGCGATCTTTGGACAATCGGCGGAAAGCCAACGGATTGGAAGCAAGTACAGCCTGTTCCCTTCGACGCTCCACGATGTGTACAGCAGCGAAAATAGCTTCGAGAAAAGATTCGTGAGAAGCCACGTTCTTACCCGCGATATCATAACCTGTACCGTGATCTGGTGAGGTGCGAACGATAGGTAGACCCGCCGTGAAATTGATTCCTTTGCGCGAGGCTATATGCTTAAACGGGATCAAACCTTGATCGTGATACATCGCTAGTACGCCATCAAACTTGCTATAGGTATCTCCAGCGAAAAAACCATCTGCCGGATAGGGGCCAAAACAAAAGACACCTTCTTCTGCAGCCTGTTGTATCGCCGGTTTGATAATCTCCTCATCCTCGGTACCAATAAGCCCATTATCGCCGGCATGCGGATTGAGTCCCAAGACAGCAATCTTTGGCTTTTGGATCCAAAAATCTTTACGCAAACTATCGTTCATCATTTTCAATTTTTCTACAATAGCCTCCTTACTGATCGAGGTCGCAATATCTTTAACCGGAATATGCCCAGTAACAACACCAATGCGTAGTTCATCGGCAACCATAAACATCAGCACATCTTTCGCTTCCGTTTTCGCCTGCAAGAATTCCGTATGTCCCGGAAAATTAAACCCTTCCTGCTGTATGTTATGTTTATTGATTGGTGCTGTCACCAAAGCATCGATAACACCAGCGCGAAGATCGTCTACCGCTTTCTCCAAAGAAAGAAAAGCATACTTGCCCCCGATTTCATTTTGCTCGCCCAACGTAATCTTGACATCCTCCTGCCAACAATTGATCATATTGGCTCGCTTAGGATTTGCCTGATCGGCACTATTAATCACGTTAAAACTAAAATCCTGTATGCCAATAGCTTTACGATGAAATGAGGCAACTTTCGTATTACCATAAACAATAGGTGTAAAGTATTCCAGAACGCGATTGTCCATCAAAGACTTGATAATCACTTCCAAACCAATCCCATTAACGTCGCCGATACTAATACCGATTTTTAATTTTTCACTCATTTTATCAAAGCTTTACACCAAAAATACAAAATTTGGCGCAAAAGTAAAGTATCGCGACCCTACATTAGCATTCAATCGGCCCTCTATATACCGTTTAAAATGTCGCTCTCCACAGAACACCCGCTGCCCGAAAGCACTTTCCAAGCCATACACAGATAACCATTCGAAAAACACTATCTTTGCATAAATCACCGATATGAGTACAGTACGCGCAAAAAAACATCTAGGACAACATTTTCTCAATGATAAAAATGCAGCCCAGAAGATCGTAGAGGCCTTGGATCCTTCGCTCGGATTTACCCAAGTGCTGGAAGTTGGGCCTGGTATGGGCGTTTTATCTGATTTTTTACTGCAGAAAACAGCTTATGAAACCTGGTTAATCGATGTTGACGATGAATCCATCGCCTACCTATCGGATAAGTATCCACAATTGGAGCATCGGCTTATACACGGTGATTTTCTGACGTTGGACTTCGAGAAATACTTCGGTGAAACTATGGCTATCATCGGAAATTTTCCTTACAACATTTCCTCGCAGATATTATTTAAGATCTTGGACGAGCGTCATCGCGTCGTACAGATGACGGGCATGTTCCAAAAGGAGGTGGCCGAGCGCTGTGTCGCTAAGCCCGGAAGTAAAGAGTATGGGATCCTTAGCGTCTTCTTACAAGCTTACTACGATGTTCAATACCTGTTTACAGTCAAGGCTGGAGCCTTCAACCCACCACCTAAAGTGTTGTCCGGCGTGATGAAAATGACCCGAAATGCACGGATAACACTGAACTGCGACGAGAAGCTATTTTGGAGAGTGGTGAAAGCCTCCTTCAATCAACGCCGAAAGACATTACGCAATTCCCTTTCAGCGGTAATCCCTAAAGAGCGGATGAGCGAAAACCCGTTGTATGATCTGCGTGCAGAACGGCTATCGGTGCAAGATTTCGAGTTGTTGACAAGAGAAATAAGCGAAGCCTTGTAAACGACCATGATAAAGACACGATTTGCGATTATTGGCGGTGGCGTTGCCGGTTTAACGGCAGCAATTGGTCTTCGGGAAATAGGAATAGAAGCAATCGTCTATGAACGGTCGCCTGTGCTGCGCGGCATTGGAGCGGGCTTCGGCTTGGCGGCAAATGCCATGCAAGCTTTCGACTACCTCGGCTTAGGCGAGGGCGTAGAACGTATCGGCCACTTTCTAAACTCGTACAACATTCTTGATCAACATGGTATCGTACTCGCTGCGCCAGATGCCGACAGTATCGCAGAGAACCTAGAACAGAAAAATTTTGCGGTACATCGTGGCGACCTACACAGCTTTTTATTGAGCCAACTCCCAAACGAAACGATCCTGCTCGGCAAAGAAGCAATTGATGTGCAGCAGGAAGACGACTTGGTACGGATACATTTCAGCGATGGCAACAGTATAGAAGCGGACGCACTGATCGTCGCCGATGGCGTTAGATCGCGGCTTCGGCAGCAGTTGCTACCTGCTAGCCTTCCCCGTTATGCGGGCTACACCTGTTGGCGCGCCATAATAGACAACAGCGATATACGGCTTACCCATGGGTCGGAAACATGGGGAACAAAAGGACGATTCGGGATGACTCCCTTAATAGAAAGCAAGATCTATTGGTATGCCTGCATAAATTCTAAAGCAAACAACCCGCTGTATCGCGATTTTCGCATCAAGGACTTGCAGGCGCATTTTTCAGGATACCACGATACCGTCCGACAGATATTGGCGCAAACCACGGATAATGATTTGCTGTGGAATGATATCATCGACATTAAACCATTGCCCCGTCTCCACGATGGTCGGATTTTATTTATTGGCGACGCTGGGCATGCTACCACACCCAATTTAGGACAAGGGGCCTGCCAGGCAATTGAAGACGTCGCCGTCTTGGTGGATACGCTACGAGAAACGCGAACGCCTAAAGACGCCTTTCAACAGGTCAACCGGCGCAGGTTAGCACGCACGCGATACATCACCAACACGTCTTGGCAGATTGGTCGAGTTGCGCAATGGGAAAATCCTTTACTAATCGCCGTACGAAATATGTTGATGCGGATTACACCGGAAAAAATTAAGCAGCTACAGCTGCGCAAACTACTGAACGAAGATTTTATGGCTATCAATAAGAAATAATGGAAAAGGCTATATTAATTGTTGACGACATTCATGAAGTGTTGCTGGAAAAGCTACGCGAGGCGGAAATTCCTTTTACCTATCTACCCGAATCAAACAAGGACGAAGCCGAGGATCTCATAGCCGGCTATACCGGTTTGATCATACGTTCCAAATTTCAAGTAGACCAATCCTTTATCGATAAAGCGCCCCACTTACAATTTATTGCGCGGGCTGGTGCTGGCATGGACAATATCGATGAACTTTATGCGCTTAGCAAAGGCATACGCTTGCTACCTGCCAATGAAGGCAACCGCGATGCTGTGGGCGAGCACATGATCGGTATGTTGCTCAGCCTTATGAACAACCTCAACCGTGGACATCACGAAATTAGCACAGGGCATTGGCTCCGAGAAAAAAACCGAGGTTACGAACTTAAAGGACGCACGGTGGCTCTTATTGGTTATGGCCATAATGGACAAGCCATGGCGCGCAAGCTCTCCGGATTTGAGGTGAATGTCATTGCTTACGATAAATACAGAACCGGCTTTTCTGACCAGTACGCACGCGAGGTATCGATGGAGGAAGTCGTGAAGCAGGCCGATGTACTCAGCTTTCATATTCCGCTGACCCGGGAAACGACGGGCTTGGTCGACAAAGAATACCTCTACCATTTCCGCAAACCGATCTTCTTCCTCATGGGTGCTCGCGGCGGCATTGTCGATATCCCAGCGGTTTTGTATTACCTAGATCAGGGAAAGATTTTAGGCGCTGCGTTTGATGTACTCCCGATAGAGAAGTTTCCCGCTTTGCAACAACAAGACTGGTATAACGAGCTCATTAGTAGGGATAACGTCTTAATGAGTCCCCACGTCGCAGGTTGGACCTTTGAAAGCTACTATAAATTATCAGCTGTATTGGCCGATAAAATTATCGCAGATGGGGAAAAAGATGAACAGAAAAGAGTACAAAGATAAACTGCATCACCAAAGCAAAATCCAGTAGATACGCATTGTGATAGCGTTTTGCATGTCGAAAAACGACGGTTCGCAACACGATAGCGATCAGCAAATTCGTACCGAGAACACCTATCTTCAAGGACCACGGAAAGACAGCAAGAAGCACACAGGTGCTATGTAAAGCGAGGAGCACATAACACAAGACAATGGCTCGTTTCGCACCGATCATATTAGGAATGGTCTTTAAGTGATAATAAGAGTCTTGCCTGATGTCCCGAATATCGAACGGCAATGTGCAAATCAGCAAGAAGATAAACTTCAAAGAGAATAATGCCGATAGACGATGCATATCAATAGTGGTTCCATCAAGATATAGCTCAAAAGCAGGTAGAAGAACCGAGCTTAAAGTCCAAACGAGCGCAATATGGAAGATTTTCACTGCCGGAAGCTGCCGCAAACCTACTAACTTCCCCCGATAGGGGAATAAAGGAAAAGAGTAGGCAACACTGAATAGGCCAATTCCTCCCAAAAACAACAGGCTGTAAAGATGTATCTGAAAAATGGCGAATACCAGCACCAAGGTTGCTAAACCACTGTTCAGCCATAAGATCCACTCGTATTTAAATACCCAGCGTGTTCTTCTATACTTCGATTGCTCCGGGTATTTCGGCCGCGATAACAGCAGACTAAAATTATACAGCATTAGCGTGGCCGCTCCTTCAATTCCAATCATCGCATAGTCAAAATCGGCCTGAAAGAAAATATAGGTTAAGGCACATTGTGCCATCGCCGCCCCGGCGATAAGCAGGTTGGTGTAGATCAAAAAGTAATAGCTTCTTCGCAATAAATTCATCGTCTATTAAAGATACTAATTTTGCATGTTCCCTGTTTCTCCCTCCTTAATTATCGGCTAAAAAGATTGACATTGATGGCAAAAAAAACTAAATTAGCTTAAGAGTATTCGATACGGACATTATCAGATAAAAAAATGTCTGTATCGAATAAGTGAAATCATATTTTTACCGAAAACATGAACCTACAGATTAAAAGTTTTGAGGAATATCAAGACGCCTATAAGCATAGCGTCGAAAACCCGGAAGCATTTTGGGGAGAAATTGCGGAACACTTCTTTTGGAAAAGAAAATGGACGAACGTCCTGAACTGGAACTTCACAGAACCAAATATCAAATGGTTTGAAGGCGCTCGCGTCAATATTACAGAAAACTGCTTGGATCGTCATATCTATAACCATGGTGATAAACCTGCCATTATCTGGGAACCAAACGACCCGAATGAAGCGCACCGTATCCTGACTTATAAACAACTGTTAGATAAGGTCGAAACCTTCGCCAACGTTTTAAAAAATAACAAGGTGGTCAAAGGCGACCGCGTATGCATCTATCTACCCATGGTACCGGAGCTTGTTATCGCGGTGTTGGCCTGTGCACGCATTGGCGCCATACACTCCGTTGTATTTGGCGGATTCTCTGCGCAGTCTATTGCCGATCGCATCGAAGACGCCGAGTGTAAGCTTGTCGTTACCTCGGATGGCGGTTATCGTGCGGGCAAAGTATTGGAGCTAAAATCCATTGTTGATGATGCCTTAATGCAGTGCAAATCGGTAGAGCGCGTAATCGTATTGACCCGCACACGCACTCCGGTATCCATGATCAAAGGTCGTGATGTGTGGTGGGAAGATGAAATCAAAAAAGTGGAAACCCAAGGGAATCCCCCTTGTCCGGCGGAAGAAATGGACGCGGAAGACCCGCTCTTTATCCTCTACACTTCCGGATCTACCGGAAAACCCAAGGGCGTGGTTCATACCACGGGCGGCTATATGGTGTACACCGGCTATACCTTCTCGAATGTGTTCCAATATCAACAGGGCGAGGTATACTTCTGCACGGCCGATATCGGTTGGATCACGGGGCACAGCTATATCGTATATGGTCCGCTTTCGCAGGGAGCAACATCCTTGTTGTTTGAAGGCACCCCGACCTACCCAGACGCGGGACGTCTATGGGATATCGTCGAGAAGTATAAGGTCAATACGCTCTACACAGCACCCACAGCTATACGCTCGTTGATGGCCTTCGGCGATGAATATATCGATGGAAAAGATCTGAGCAGCATCAAAAAGCTAGGTTCCGTGGGCGAGCCGATCAACGAAGAAGCGTGGCATTGGTATCACGACAAAGTGGGAAAAGGTGAAGCCCCAATCGCAGATACATGGTGGCAAACCGAGAATGGGGGGATTCTGATCTCGCCATTGGCCGGCATTTCCCCAACAATTCCGGGTTATGCCATGTTACCTCTCCCCGGAGTACAACCTTGCCTCATGGATGAAAACGGACAAGAGATTGAGGGCAACGATGTATCGGGGAACCTCTGCATAAAATTCCCTTGGCCGGGTATGCTTCGCACGACTTGGGGGGATCACGAGCGCTGCAAACAGACCTATTTCTCCACTTACGAAAACAAATATTTTACGGGTGATGGTTGCTACCGAAGCCCCGAAGGATATTACAGAATTACAGGACGGGTAGATGATGTATTGAACGTCTCCGGCCACCGCATAGGTACCGCAGAGGTGGAAAATGCCATCAATATGCACTCTGACGTGGTCGAATCGGCCATCGTCGGCTATCCGCACCCAGTTAAAGGACAAGGAATCTATGCCTACGTAATCGCCAATCACCATATTGACGAAGAAAGCACACGCAAGGATATTCTACAAACCATCACGCGTATCATCGGTGCAATAGCAAAACCCGATATCATTCAATTTGTCTCAGATTTGCCAAAAACGCGTTCCGGAAAAATTATGCGTCGCATACTGCGCAAAATCGCCGAAGGTGAAACACAGAGCTTAGGCGACACCTCCACCCTACAGGATCCCACCGTTGTGGAATCAATTATTAAAGGTGCCGAGGAGTTTCGCAAATAAAGAAATCGCGCTAAGCGCGATTTCTTTATTTTACAGACTTCTTTGACGTCGAAAAACCACCCTTTTTAGCAAAGTCTAAAATTAACGCGGAAATCTCCCGATTTTTTACTATTTTTATAACATTTCCAACAATTACAATTTAAAGACTGCATGCTATTTACTGTTTTAACAGGATTAATAACATCGAGCCTTCTCATTCCTTTTGGCAAGCTTATTAAGAGAAAATGGAGTTTATTGCTACCATTAATACCTGTACTTCTTTTTATATTTTACCTGCTTCATATTCCCACCATTGCTGGGGGAACAAATCTAGTGCAGCACTTAGATTGGGTTCCGAGCCTAGGCGTCAACCTTGATTTCCGATTAGACGGACTTTCCCTGTTGTTTGCGCTGCTCATTACGGGCATTGGTACCGCTATCTTTTTCTATGGCAGAACCTACTTGAAAGGCCATCCTTACTTCGACAGATTCTTCGCATACCTCTTTCTTTTTATGAGTGCTATGCTGGGTGTTGTACTTTCGAACAATATCCTCACGCTGTTTATTTTCTGGGAACTGACCAGTATAAGTTCTTTCTTTCTGATCGGGTTTAACAACGATAGCAAGGCATCGCGCGATAGCGCCTTAACAGCCTTAAGCATTACCGGCCTAGGTGGCTTCTTTCTATTGGCGGGGCTGATTCTTACCGGGCATATCGCCGATACCTTCGTCATCAGCGAGCTTTTTGCAAAGCATGATCTGATCGTCAATCATCCCTTATATCCGCTAATTGCCGGACTTATCTTCGTTGGCGCATTTACCAAGTCGGCACAATTCCCCTTTCACTTTTGGTTGCCTGGAGCCATGAAAGCACCAACACCGGTTTCCGCTTACCTACACTCGGCCACCATGGTAAAGGCAGGAATATATCTTCTTGCACGATTTACGCCAGTATTTGGAAATACAGAACTGTGGAACAACACGCTACTCATTGTGGGTGGATTCACCATGCTCTTTGCAGCCCTCCACTCTTTATTCCGCGTGGATTTAAAAGGAATTCTAGCCTATTCGACCATATCCGCTCTGGGCATACTCACATTTCTACTTGGCTTGGGCACGGAGGAAGCGATTATCGCGGCGGCTGTCTTTATCTTGGTGCATGCACTCTACAAAGCAACACTTTTTATGGTGACGGGCATTATCGACCACGAAACGCACACACGCGATATCACAAAGCTCAGCGGTCTCCGTAAGGTACTTTTCCCGGTATTTATCGCTGCGCTTCTCGCAGCATTATCAAGTGCTGGACTGCCCTCCACTTTCGGCTTTATCGGTAAAGACCTTATCTACGAAGCTACCCTACATTATGAAACGAATTGGACATTGTGGCTTACGGCTGCGGCCGTGATAACGAATATCGGTTTGGTGGCCGCCGGCTTTATGGCCGGTTTGAAGCCTTTTGTGGGAGAGTTGTCGCCTAGTTTCGAAAAGGTACATCTACCCTATCCATCTATGTGGATTCCGCCCTTGCTCTTGGGCATATTAGGTTTACTGTTCGGTATTTTCCCTGGCTATGTCGGCGGGATTTTCAACTATCAAGCGGCGAATGCAATAGCGCAAAGCGATACGGCGATGCACCTCAAGATATGGCATGGAGTAAACACCGTATTGCTGTTGAGTGTCGCGACACTGCTCGTGGGTCTTGCTGTTTACCTGCTAAATAAGCCCAGTGAAAGCAAGCTTGCTGTCGTCGAACGATTTAACTGCATTGCGCCACAACGTCTCTTCCTCCTGATAGGTCGATCCATGATGCGCCTGTCCACTTGGTACACGCAAACGTTTCACAATGGCTACCTACGCTCCTACCATATCAAGATCATTATTTTTGCAGAGCTTCTCTTAGGCTATAAACTATGGATCAGCGGCCCGATACATATTAATTGGGAAAGCTTAACACCCTTATCTTGGTACGAAGTAGGATTTGTTGCCATGCTTTTGGGTGCACTGTATATTATCGTGACCACACGCTCCCGACTTACATCCGTGGTATCGACCAGTGTTATTGGCTATTGTATCTGTTTGATGTTCGTATTCTACAGTGCTCCAGATCTGGCTATGACACAATTTACGATAGACACCTTGACCACCGTTCTTTTCGTATTGGTGCTGTATAAACTTCCAAGTTTTATCAATATCACCAGCCGATGGCTGCAGATTCGTGACGCTATTGTGGCTTTGGGCTTTGGCGTTATCCTATCGCTTATTGCGCTACGTGTTTTACAAGAGCCTAATGGCACCGAAATAAGCAGTTTCTACGGCGAAAATTCGTACTTATTGGCCAAGGGTAAAAATGTAGTCAACACCATATTGGTGGACTTCCGCGGTATCGATACGATGTTCGAGACGGTGGTATTGTCGATCGCAGCAATAGGTGTGTACAGCTTGATACGATTGCGGTTAAAATCATCTGAAAAAGAATAAACAGGGTGCTATACACCATTGATGGATAAGCGCTATAAAGAAAATATTTATGAAGAGTGCCATATTACAGACAGCGACGCGGTATCTTTTACCGATCCTGTTATTATTCTCGTTTTTTTTGCTTCTTCGCGGGCATTATTACCCCGGAGGAGGCTTCGTAGGAGGCTTAGTTGCTTCCATCGCTTTCGTACTGCACAGCTTTGCCAATGGTACGGCAAGTACGATGAAAATTTTAAGGTATAAACCGCTATCCCTTATTCCCATCGGTTTGGCGCTTTCCACGTTGAGCGTGGTGGCACCGCTCCTGCTCGGATTGCCCCCTATGACTGGCCTATGGTTTGAAGAACCGATTCCGGTAATCGGCATGATCGGATCAGCATTATTTTTTGACTTGGGTGTCTACTTGGTCGTGATCGGTGTGGTCCTGACCATTTTATTCACCATAGCACTAGAGGAATAATATGGAATTACTACTGGTTATTGTAATCGGATTATTGTATGCAGGCGGTGTCTACTTGATCCTTCGTCGCAGCATGGTGAAGCTGCTCTTGGGCATTATGCTCCTGGGCAATGGCACCAACATTTTGATTTTCTTGTTGGGGAAGATCACCAAGGGAAGTCCTCCGGTGATCAACGAAGCGTATAAAGTATTTCAGGACATCTATGCCGACCCCATACCTCAAGCCCTAATTTTAACGGCCATCGTGATCAGCTTCGCATTGACTTCCTTTGCCATAGTCCTCCTGAAAAGAGTATATGCGCTGGTGGATTCCGACGATCTCGACGATTTAAATACCCCTGAAGAAGAAGATTTATGATAGACAACCATATTTTGGCACCTATTTTTGTGCAGCTGTTCACGGCTATCGCACAGCTGATGTTTTGGCGAAAGACGGTGACACAACGTTTTTTGAGTGTTGGGGGCAGCATCATCGGCTTACTCGTCGCCATTCGGCTCTTTAGCCGGGTTCAAACAGATGGCATCTTAACGATGAATGCAGCAAACTGGGATGCCCCGTTCGGCATTGTTTTCGTGGCCGATGCGTTGAGTGTGACTTTAGTGCTCCTAACCTCTATTGCCGCTGTGGCGGTTGCGCTGTTCTCTTCCGTAAGCCTCAGTCGGCAACGCATGCTGTATGGCTATTTCCCGATCTTCCATTTCCTGATTATGGGTCTGCAAGGAGCTTTCCTCACGGGCGACATCTTCAACCTATATGTCTATTTCGAGGTCATCATTATCTCTTCCTTTGTCCTGATGACCTTAGGAGGGCGCAAAGCACAATTGGAGGGAGCGGTGAAATACATGGCGATGAATATTCTGGCATCCATGTTCTTCCTAACAGGTATCGGGATTCTTTACGGCATTACGGGCACTTTGAACATGGCCGATCTCGCCCTGAAGATTCAGTTGGTGCAGAACAAAACATTGGTGGGCATTACCTCCTGCTTTTTCATCATCGGCTTTGGTATTAAATCGGCCGTTTTTCCGTTGTATTACTGGTTACCTTCTTCATATCATACACCACCATCTGCCGTAGCGGCTACTTTTGGCGGTCTACTAACTAAAGTCGGTATCTACGCGCTGATACGCGTGTTAAGCCTAATCTTCATTCCTGATGATTTTACGCGAACATTATTGATGGTGATTGCCGTACTGACCATTATTACAGGAGCCTTTGGTGCTTTGATAAAAACCAACGTACGCCGATTGTTTTCATACCTTATCGTTTGCCACATCGGCTTTATGGTAGGCGGTATCGCTATGTTTAGCAAAGTTGCGTTGATGGGGACAGTATTCTACCTTATCCACGACATCATGGTCAAGACGAACATGTTTTTGATCGCCGGTTTAATACGGCAGCTGCGCGGCACGCTTGACATGGAGAAATTAGGCGGCCTTTACCGAGACTATCCCAAGATTTCGCTCCTGATTGCGCTCGTGTTGTTCTCGTTGGTCGGTATCCCACCTTTGTCGGGCTTTTGGCCCAAGATATTCCTGTTTCAGAGCGCTTTTGAAATGCAGCAATACTTTTTTGTCGCTGCTTTAGTCATCGGTAGCTTTATCACGCTGTATGTTATTGCCAAAATGTGGTCGCAGGTATTTTGGAAAAATCCGCCACAGGAGGACATCATTGAAGATAGATTTGCGCCTATGCCTCCCTACCGAAAACTATTGATGATCCTACCCATCGTGATCTTAGGTACGGTGACCCTCTATATCGGGCTAAATGCGGAAGCCATTATCAATGTAACAGATAAAATTTCATCCCAATTGATGGATAACTCCGCTTATATAAAAGCGGTATTGGGAGACAAAACGAACTAGCATATGATTAAGTACTTTTTAATGAACCTGCTGTTGTCAGGCATTTGGGTAGCGCTCACCGGATCCATGTATTACACCAACTTTCTGTTTGGTTTTATGCTCGGCTTCTTTGTGCTCTGGATCATGAACAGAAATGAAATGGACCAACGCTATTTTTACCGCGTACCCAAGATCATCAGTTTCATCTTTTACTTCCTTTATGAAGTCGTCAAAGCCAATGTGCAGGTCGCATTTGACGTGGTGACGCCCAAGTATTTCTTTAAACCTGGGATCGTCAAATATCCGCTGAATGCCTCGACGGATTTTGAAATCAACCTACTAACGACTATGCTCTCGCTTACGCCGGGAACGTTGATATTGGATATCAGCGATGACAAAAAGACCATATACATCCATGTGATGTACCTAACGGATCCCGAGACTTTTGTTAGACAGACCAAAACTGGATTGGAAAGAAGATTATTAGCGATTTTACGATGATTACACTCGAAACATACTTTGACTATGTCATTTTGCCAATCTTAGCCATCGCTGTAATGTTGGTGTTCATTCGGCTGTTCAAGGGTCCATCACTGGTTGATCGCGTGATATCCTTGGATTTGATTATTACCACAGGGATCGGTATTATCACAGTTTACAGTATCCGCTCCAACCAAGAAGTATTTTTGGACGTAGCGATCATACTTGCGCTGATCGCCTTTTTAGGCACAGTAGCTTTTGCTTATTATATAGAAAAACAGAAAGATGATTGATATAATTTTAGCGATAATAAGTACGATAGGTGCCTTATCTATACTTTTTGCTTCCATCGGCATCCTACGTATGCCCGATTTTTATTTGCGATTGTCCGTAACCGTTAAGGCATCCACTCTCGGGGTAGGGCTTCTTCTTATTTGCGCGGCTATTATGTTTCCCGACGTGTCGGTAACGACCAAAGCGATAGCCATAATATTTTTCCTCATCATTACGGCGCCCATCGCTGCACACATGATTGGACGGGCGGCTTATTTCACAGGAACCCCACTTTGGAAAGACACCGTAATTGATGAGTTGGAAGGGATGTACAACGAAAAAACCCATGAACTGGAAAGCGACGAAGAGGAAATCCAAGAAGAACATTCGACGGACCACAACATTGCGAAAACCGATGAAGAAACCGAGTAGCGCTCATTTGAACGAAATAATGTGCGCCACTGGGTAAACTTGCTTAGGATCTAAAAAATGATACAGACGGGGGTTGATACTTCAATATTTTTCCCGGTATCTTCAAGCTCGCCACTACTCAGGTCACGTCGAAAGACAACGATATCGTCTGTCGCCTGATTGGCAACTAATAAAAACCGTCCGTCTGGACTAATATTGAAATTACGCGGCCCCTTGCCTTGCGTGGAATATACTTCCTTTTTTATCAATCCGCCTGATTTCTCGACGCCAAAAAGAGCAATGCTATTGGCGTCACCGCGATTGCTCGCATACAGAAATTTGTAATCCGGGGAAAATTTGATTTCAGCAGCTCCATTTTCGCCCGTGAATCCATCTGCATTAATCGATACGGTATCCACGAGCTTCCAGCCATCCTCCTCCTTTGTGTAGTGGGCGATTTGCGCCTTCATCTCCAATAAAACATATAGATTCTTTTCTTTTTGATCAAGCACCAAATGTCGTGGTCCGCCTGCTGGCGGCGTGGAGATAACGGACTCCTCAACAAGCCGGTATTGATCCTTTTCATGCGATACGCGGAATATGGTTACCCGATCAGTGCCCAAATTCTGTACAAAAACATGCTTTTCGTCAGCGCTAAAAAAAGCAGAATGTACATGCGAGGCTTCTTGGCGATCTTTATCAGGACCCTGACCTTCCTGCTGAATAAGCTGGATATTTTCACCTAAGGCACCATTTTCATCCAACTTGAAGACGGCCAACGAACCGCCGCTATAATTCGAAATTAGCACCAATGGATGCTTTTGCCCAACCACGACGTGACAAGGTGCTCCACCTTTGGTGGGTTGGCTGTTGACGAAGGAAAGAAGGTCCCCGTCAAACGTATAAGCTGACACCTCGGCCGTTTCCTCGTCCTGCTCGCGTACAGCATAGAGCATTTTTCCATTTTTTGAGCGGGCCAAAAAAGAAGGATCCTGCGCCGCGGTCGCGGTATACAAAACGGCCTCGCCATCCTCCATATTAAACATGTATAGATAAATTCCTTGACTTCCCTTGTTGGTGTAAGTTCCTACGAACATAGGGATCTCCTGTGCGATAGATTTCAGCATAAAACAACTAAGTAAAATAACTATTAACGTTCTCATATATAATCAACATGTAGTAAATATTCCAAGTTACATATTATTACTACAATTACAAGAACAACGAAGCTGTTAAATATGGTTAAAGAAAAATGATTTTTCTACATTTTTAATAATTTAGCGCGCAAAGATTTAGTACATTTGAAGCGTATAAGTGGCGACAAAATTATCACAGAAAGAGCATGTTATTCCCATAATTTCTGATAATTTTGCACAGCGTAAAGGCAGAGATTCTATGATTAAAAAATACATAAATTTACTAGGAGCAATCGTTATTGCTGTATGTTGTTTGCAAACGGTTAGTGCACAAAGCCGACTGGTGGACCGCGTGGTAGCCACGGTGGGTTCCGGTATCATCTTGCAATCGGATATCGAAATGCAATATGCACAATACTTGGCGCAAGGCGAAAAGCCAAACGACAACATGAAGTGTTATTTACTACAACAACTTGTTACGCAAAAATTATTGTCGCAGCAAGCGATCATTGACTCGATCGAGGTTTCTGAATCCGAAGTGGACGACAACTTGAACAGAAGAATGCAAATGATGGTGCGCCAAGCCGGTGGCAAGGAACGTTTGGAAGAATTCTTAAACCGTTCGCTATTGCAGTATAAAGAGGAGATGCGCCCAAGCATCAGTGAACAGCTGAAAGCACAAAAAATGCAGCAAAATATTGTAACGACCATTAACGTAACGCCGCAGGAAGTGAAAAGCTACTTCACGGGATTGAACCAAGATAGCCTCCCGTACTTTAATACCGAGGTAGAGGTTGGTGAAATTGTTATCAATCCGGTGTTAACAAAAGAAGAAAAAGAACAATTCAAACAAAAAGCGGAAGGTTACCGCCAACAGGTCATCAATGGATCTGATTTCGGTACCGTTGCGAGGCTTTATTCAGAAGATGGCTCTGCACCTTATGGCGGTGAGTTGGGCTTTGCGACACGGGACAGTTACGTGAAAGAATTTTCTGCGATGGCCTTTAAACTGAAAGAAGGTGAAGTGTCGCCTGTATTTGAAACCATGTACGGTTTTCACTTCTTACAAGTGCTTCAGCGCAGAGGTGAGGAAGTAAACGTACGTCACGTACTTATCAAAAGCAAACCGACCAACGCAAGTTTGCAACGTGCCAAAGCAAAAATAGACAGTATCTATGATAAAGTAGAACAAGGTAAGTTGGGCTTTCACCTCGCTGCTTCTACCTACTCGGATAATAACGAAACAAAATATACGGGTGGTATGTTGGTCAATGAAGAAGACCGTTCTGCTTTAATTGCGATGGACAAGTTAGATCGGGAGACCTTTACGGCGATCGACCCTTTACAAGTAGGGCAGTATTCCAAGTCTTTCCTCTCAAAAGATCGCACGGGCAACCAGATTTATAAGTTTATGTATCTAAAATCCCGCATTGCACCGCACAAGGCAAATCTTGAGCAAGACTTTGCAAAGATTCAAGAAGCAGCAAAACAGGACAAAGTAAATCGGAGCCTAAGCGAATGGTTCGAAGCGCGCAAGGACAACACCTTTATTGATATCAATCCGGATTTCCTTACCTGCGACGAGCTGAAACTATGGATAACAAATGAAGAAAGCTTGGCTAAGAAGTAAACGAAGCTTTTAAAAAAATCAACAAAAGGCTAATCATAAACGTGATTAGCCTTTTGTTTTACAGATGACCATGAGATCGGCTTTTTACCTTACGATAATGGAATAGGATGATGGGATGAATATTCCAACGGAGTCAATAACCACTGCAAAAAAAACAGCGTAACCATAATTGATTACGCTGTTTTAGTTTATCTTTTCGTTGGAGGAGATATCGCTTCTAACGCTCGAACATCATCTCGATAAGTACACGCCATTGGTAATCATCCTTCAATTGCCAAATACGGATATAGTTAAACTTCACAACCTTCTCTTTTGAACGCACGTTTGCTGTACCAGAAGTATAGGCATACTCTCCACTATAGGCTCTTCCTACGCCAGAAGGATCGGTGGTGATTTCGATGCGTTTCTTCTTTAAGAATGCCAATACATTTTTCTTGCCTTCTATTTCAGGCTCCCAAGGATAGTAGTAACGCACATCGTCGGAAAGGAACTCGTTAAAGGCCGCTTCATTATTTGCCTTCAGGATAGTAGAAAAGAGTTCGTCACTTTGGGTAACCACCTCTTCACGCTGCTGCAAGCGCACCTTGGAGCGATGTTTCAAATACCAAGAATCATCGGGCTCGTAAAAAACTAAATCGGATTTAGGTCCTTTTCCGAAATTCTCCACCTCTGCGCGCACATGTACTTTCCAGTTTCCTTTTCTGTCTCTACGCCACACCGTGAGGTATTGTCCATAGCGTTTGATCACGCCAATTTTCTGAAACTCCATCGGTCCCGATGTGACTCCCCAATCCAAACTCTTGGACACCAACGCAAAATTCGGTTGCCACGTCAACACATCGGGAAGATTTGGCCTATTGTTCAGATAATTTACGGCGTTGACCGGTGAAGGCACATACAACGTTGATTCCTTGTCTACAATAGACATCAACGCTTCGTGCGGACTAGTGGTCTTGGAGATATTCGCCGCCGTACGGTCGGCACGTATCAAGCCGCCCACCTTATCTGGAAGTTGCGCCTGTACAGAAGATGCCGATACCACAAGGGCACTAAGCACGACAAGCGAATAAACTTTACTTAATTTCATTTACGCATTTTTGTCGTCTTACAATCAAATCTTATTCCAAAGTGTTCCGTCCTTGCTATCTTTTAACTGAATACCTGCCGCATTAAGATCTTCACGAATACGGTCGGACGTGGTAAAGTCTTTATTTGCTTTGGCTTCATTGCGTATTTTGATGATAATTTGCATCAGCTCGTCCATGTTGCCGGTATCTTGCGTCAATAAATCGTCTTTCAATCCCAAGATATCATATACGAAAACCTCCATCATCGATTTTATCTCCGCAAGCGTTTCCACATTGATCTTCGCTTTTCCATCATAAGCAGCATTAATGAAACGAACCACTTCAAACAGCTCCGCGATGAGCACAGGACTGTTAAAATCATCGTTCATCGCAGCATAGCATCGTGCCACAACAGCTTTACTATCAAAATCGACTACAACGCCATCCGCCGCTTTGATCTTATCCAGCAGTGCTATAGCAGACATCAGCCGCTTATACCCTTTGTCTGCGGCCTCCAATGCCTCGTTAGAAAAATCCAGCGTACTGCGGTAGTGTGCCTGCATCATGAAGAAGCGTACCGCCATAGGCGAGTAGCCCCGATCTAGCAGCGCATGTTCGCCGGTAAACAATTCATGTGGCAGAAAGCCGTTTCCAGCAGACTTTGACATCCGCGCGCCATTTACCGTAAGCATATTGGTATGCATCCAGTACTTGGCCGGGTGAACGTGATTGCAGGCCTCTGACTGCGCAATCTCATTGGTATGGTGTGTCGCGGCAAGATCCATCCCACCACCGTGAATATCAAACTGTGCTCCAAGATACTTGCTGCTCATGGCCGAGCATTCTATATGCCATCCCGGAAAACCGACACTCCAAGGAGCCGGCCAACGCATAATATGTTCTGGCTTGGCCTTAATCCACAGTGCAAAATCCAAACGTCCGCGTTTCTCGTCCTGCCCGCCCAGTTCTCGCGTGTTGTTGAGTAAATCTTCCAACTTACGGTTGGTCAAGATCGTATAATCGTGGTTCTGCACATACTTCTCGACATCGAAATACACCGTTCCATTCGTCTCATAGGCAAATCCATTATCAATAATCTGCTTAACCATCTCGATCTGCTCCGAGATGTGTCCGGTAGCGGTGGGCTCAATACTTGGCGGCAAGGTATTAAACAGGCGTAAAACATCATGAAAACCTAAGGTGTACTTTTGTACGATCTCCATAGGCTCCAATTGTTCCAATTTCGCTTTTTTGGCAAACTTATCATCCCCTTCATCACGATCCCCTTCCAAATGCCCCGCATCGGTTATGTTACGCACGTAGCGAACCTTGAATCCTAAGTGCAATAGATAACGAAATATAAGATCAAAGGATACAAAAGTGCGGCAATTTCCCAAATGCACGTCGCTGTACACCGTAGGTCCACAGACATACATCCCGACGAAAGGCGCATTTAAAGGTTCAAACTTCTCTTTTGTTCGTGTTAACGTATTATAAAGGACAAGATTGTTTTCCATGAATTTGTTTAAATAAACAGCTTATTTTTGTCTAAAGAATATTTGAATAGGTACACCTTTAAAGTCAAAGTTATCGCGCAGCTTGTTCTCTACAAAACGTTTGTAGGGATCCTTGATATACTGCGGCAGGTTACAGAAGAAGGCGAACATGGGTGATCGGCCTGCAAGCTGCGTTGCATATTTTATTTTAATATATTTTCCTTTAGTCGCTGGCGGCGGATAGTTTTCAATGATTTCAAGCATCACATCGTTCAACTTGGAAGTAGATATCTTTTTGGTCTTATTTTGATAAACCTCCATCGCCGTTTCCACAACCTTGAAAATACGCTGCTTCTCCGTTACCGATGTAAATACAATCGGCACATCAGTAAATGGTGCTATTTTCTCTCTGATCTTAGCCTCAAACTCCTTGGCTGTTTTATGATCTTTCTCGATCGTGTCCCATTTGTTCACGACAATCATGATCCCTTTCTTATTTTTCTCGGCAAGATGAAAGATATTAATATCCTGTGCCTCGATACCATCATTGGCATCCAACATCAGGATGACCACGTCCGAATCTTCCAAGGCCTTGATCGTACGCATCACCGAATAGAATTCGATATCTTCGTTGACCTTGGATTTACGACGTAGTCCCGCCGTATCGATCAATAAAAATTCGTGACCAAACTGATTATAATGTATACGAATAGAATCGCGAGTCGTTCCGGCAATATCAGTTACGATATTTCTATCGACACCGAGAAGCGCATTTGTCAAGGACGATTTACCAACATTGGGACGTCCCACGATCGTAAACTTTGGCAAGCTGTTCTCTTCCTCTTCTTCCTGCTCTGGGAAGTGAGAAACAACCGCATCCAAAAGTTCACCGGTACCCGATCCGGTAGCCGACGAGATATTAAACACTTCTCCTAAACCGAAGGCATAAAACTCGGCCGACTCATGGTGAAGCTTAGCGTGATCCACCTTATTGGCAACAACATACACCGGCTTTGAACTACGACGCAATAAATCAGCAATCTCGTCGTCCAAATCTGTAATACCGGTGGTCACATCAACCATAAACACGATAACCGATGCTTCTTCAATAGCGATATGAACCTGATCGCGTATAGCCTCTTCAAAAATATCGTCTGATCCGTGAACAAATCCACCCGTATCAATGACGGTGAATTTCTTACCGATCCATTCCGCCGATTCATAATGACGATCGCGCGTAACCCCACTAAAGTCATCAACAATAGCTTTTCTACTCTCTGTTAAACGATTAAATAACGTGGACTTCCCCACATTGGGGCGACCAACAATTGCAACGATATTTGCCATAACTATATTCGGTGTTAAAAACGTTACCTCACGGCAACTTACTTTTTGTTCAAGCCCACAAAGTTACAATAAAATACCCGATTATTTAGGCTCTCTCACAAAAATGGCTTTGCCGTGTTGCAAAGCCATTTTCATTGTTGTTAAATCTAACATGATCCCGAAAAATACTACTGTGTCGGATTTTGCGTCAATGTTCCGGGATAGGAGTTTATGGCGTCCTGCGGAATATAGTAAATCACGCGGAAATCACTCGCCGCAATACTTTCGGTTTGTACTTGCGGCCCAGGGTATGCTCTACTAAGTGAACCCCCATTACGAAAAACATCATAACTTCGCTCAGCCTGATAAGCCAGCTCCAATTGACGTTCTTTATCTATCCGTACACGAGCGTTGGATGCATCAAGCGTTGCATAACGACCATTTACAATAGAACGGGTCCGAATAAGATTCAAATCTGTAAGGGCTGCATTATAGTTACCAAGTTTTGCATACGCTTCTGCCCTGTTTAGATAAATCTCGCCCAAACGACTAATAACGGGTGAATGCAAATGAGAATCTTCTCCCTCTCGCGAAGCTTTAGTGATATAAAATTGTGGATAAACCCTATTCAATGTAATAAAATTATCAAGCACCCCCGTATAGGTTCTGTTATCATTGTAATTGATACTGTAAATTTCTTGAGCAGCATCAACAGCAGACAATGTGTAAGTCTGATCTCCATCACGACAAGTTATCGTATTACCATTACGGGTGATCGGAGCCTGGACATAGTTAAAACCGTTTGCAGCATCTTGTTTAATAAAACGAAACACCTCCGTAAAAGCTCCGGTGGCTGCATTCCGGCTGTACGTCGGCTCGATAAAAGCAGCACGTGCATCTACGATCCGGTATTTCTCTGGGCGCCAATCATTGCGACCTGTTTCATTGAGCAGGTCTATATATTTCGCACTGGCATACATTTCTCCCCAACCCATTCCCCCAATATTTGCATACATACCGCCTACGCCATAAAAATGATCATCGCCTGAAAACTCAGATGCCACACGTTTCACCGCAAAAATAGTTTCTGCATTATTCTCCGGAGTATAGGTGTTGTATCGCATAAATTGGTCTCGAGGTAACAGCGCATAATCGCCAGAATTGATCACTTTATCAGCGTACTCAACAGCTAACTGAGCGTACTGCATATTTGGAGAATCGTAAGTACCACTCATGTAAAGATATACTCGCGAGAGCAAGGCTTGCGCAGCTCCTTTTGAAGCGTAAATTGCACCGTTGTTTATTGTCAACATCTCTTCCGCTTTCACCAAGTCTGCAATAATTTGTTCATAGGTCTGTTGGACAGTGGCTCTATCGGGCAATTCGAGATTCACAACATCTTCTGGTGTTCCATTGACGATGGGAACGCCCAAGTTAACACCAGGATTTTGATAAAATGGTCTTCCATAGGCACGCACTAAATAAAAATACATGAGACCACGGATATAATAACACTCTCCCAGCTTATTGTCAAATGCTGCATTTTGGCCTTCTTCAAACATATTGATGATATTGGACGCTTGTGCAATAGCTTTGTATCCCGCATTCCAAAATTGGTTGAGTCGACCATTATTGGGTGTACGAGAAAATGAAATAAACTCATAGAAAGCATCCGTTGAGGCTCCGCGGATCATGATATTATCACCGGCATATTCACCACAGCGATGCATCGGGTCAGACCATGCTTTTAATTGGGCGTAAGTGCCATTCAATAGCGATTCAATATACGCGTTTGGATCATTTTCTATACGATCTGTGTCCATTGATCCATACGGCAGGCGATCGATATCACAAGAAGCAATGCTGGCACAAGCCAGCAGCGCTATACATAATTTTTTCATCATCTGTTTAGTAATTTTAGAATGAAAGATTAAAGCCTAACATAAAACGACGGGTAGCTGGATAAACGGAAGGGCCTGTCGATCCAAGCAAAGCCCCAACAGGCTCGCCTAAACTCGCTTCATCGGCCTCTCTTATTGGCAATTCAGGATCTACACCTGAATATTTTGTCAAGACAAACAGGTTCTCACCCGCGAAATACACACGTAAATTTCTAATATTGTATTGGCTCAACTTAAAATTGTACCCTAAAGTCAGTGACCGGAGGCGCAGGAAATCGCTATCTTCGATAAAGCGCGAAGATGCTTGATTACCACCATCACGATTGTTATATTTTGCTACAGGATGTGTAGCAATGTCCCCCTCCTTTTCCCAACGACTCCAGCCTGGCATCAATTTCATTTGGTTTCGGTCAGTATAGGTTCCATCGGCATCATATTCTTGACGAGAATAGTTATAGATTTGACCACCTATAGAGTAACCAAAAACAGCACCTAAATCAATGTTTTTATACCGTAATGCAGTGGAAAATCCGCCGAAGATATTGGGAGCAGCATTACCCAATTTTTCAAATGTCGCTTCAGAATAATTTGAAGTCGTAGCACGGGAAGTTTCATTCCCATCAGCATCCCGTTGCACCCTGTACCACATCGGCGCTCCATTCTCTGGATTCACTCCGGCCCATTCCTTTAGATAGTAAGTATCCACCGGAAGCCCTGGTTCAAGGATACGCTGCGACGATCCGGCAATCCCCAAACCATCGCCCACAATAACTGGGCGTACCACAAAATTCCCATTGGCGTCTTTCGTCGGATAAAGCTGCATTAGCTGATTACGATTATGACCAATATTCACATCAACACTCCACAACCAGTCTTCGTTTCTAACGATATCGCCACCAATCGCCAGCTCTAACCCTGTGTTTCGCATTTCACCAATGTTTCGCCAAATACTTGTGATACCTACCGTTCCGGTAACAGGCACTTGATAAAGGATGTTATCTGTATTCTTAATGTAATAGTCTAGCGTCACGCGAGCACGGTTATTCAAAACCGAGGCATCAACTCCCACACCAGTAGTATATGTTTTTTCCCAGGTAAGGTCAGGATTTCCTTTTTGACTAATGAGCGCTCCAGGACTTTCATTATATCCTGAAGTGGCAGACACTGAATAAAGATTATACTGCGGGTATAATGCGCTAGGACGATTCCCTACCGAACCGTATGCTGCCCTCAACTTTAAGGCATCCACCCAGTCCGCCTTGAACCACTGTTCGTTATTAATATTCCAGCCGGCACTCACCGAGAAGAAATTTCCATACTTGGCGTTATCTCCAAAATTGGATGCTCCATCTCGACGAAAGGAAAGCTGTGCCAAGTACCGATTGTCGTAGGCATAATGTACATTGGATAGCAAGGATTGTACAGCCCATTCGTTAATCTTTCCACGCGTGCGTTCTGGTCTATTCACCACATCCAATACTTGAAAACCAGGAATAAAACCTGTTCCGTAAACATCCAGGGTTTTGGCTGTATAGTCGTTGAATTCATACACCAACACACCATTTAATGCGTGTACACCCCAGGTTTTATTTGCTCGCAAAATTTGGCTCGTATACCGTCTCGCAAATTCGGTACGATATTCCGTTAGCCTTCCTCCTACACTCTCCCCCCCATTGGAGCGAGGGTCTGTATAACCGTTAGAAGAATAGTTATTGTAGCGATAATTGTTGACCGAAGAGAATGTTAACCAATTGGTCAATTTTATATCAAAATCAAGATTACCCATCAATTCATAATTTGTATTAGCAGAATTGTTCCACTGCAAATCATAAAGGTAATTTGTGCTCGCACTGTTCACCCAGCCACTGTAGCGATGTGGTACTAAATTCCCTTCATTATCAAAGGGGCTATCCCAAGGAAAATTGGAATACATGGCTGTTGTAGAATATTGTATATCAGTCACACCACGTCGCGCACCAACAAATGAAGGCTTTATTGTCAACCACTCAAATGGTTTATAGGTCTGCCGAAAGCGGACGTTGTATCGCGTAAAGTCATATCCTTTCACTGCGCCTTTTTCATCATACAATCCAATCGAAAGCAAAGATTGAAGGCTTTCCGTACCACCTTGGAGCGTGATATTATGGTTTTGAGTAAATCCATTCCTCGTAGCGACTTTCCACCAGTCGAAATTACTGTTTCGTAGATCCTCGTTCCATCGAGGAAAGGCTATTGTATTTGCATTTGCAAATGAGGCGTAATAGTCATAAAGCTCTTCGCCATTCATCATCTCAAGGTTACCATTAGTAAGCTGATTGAAGCCGACTTTAGTAGACAGTTCGATGGTAGTCTTTCCACTCTTTGCCCCCTTCGTGGTAACGACCACCACACCATTGGCCCCCTGTGATCCATAGATAGCCGTTGAGGCAGCATCCTTAAGAACCGTCATCGATTCCACATCATCAGGATTTAGATCACCAGCAGATGTTCCAATGATTACACCATCTATTACCCAAAGAGGACTCGTAGTGCCACTAAGCGTTGCTTGCCCGCGGATCACGACTGCGCCACGCGAGCCCGGCTGACCAGACCCTGGGGCCACATAAACACCCGGCGCCTTTGCGTTTAACATGTTCTCGACTGAGGCGGTAGTAATATCCCTTAGCTCATCCCCCTTAACGGACGTTAAGGCACCAGTCAAACTCTCTTTCTTCTGTGTTCCGTAACCAACAACCACAACCTCCTCCAAGGCTTGATCACTAGCCTTCAACGAAACTTGCATGGCTGCTGCATCAACTACCTGCGTATGCCGCTCAAAGCCAATAGCTGTAAACAACAAGACATCCCCTTGGGCGGCCACTATGGAAAAATTGCCGCGCTCGTCTGTCAAAGTTTTTACCGTAGGCTTTCCCTGCACGGATATCGTGACACCGGAAATTGGCCCGTTCGATGAAGTAACCTGACCGGTTACCGTTTGTTGGTAAAGCGTATCTTCATAGGTACCCCTGCTGCTTCCCCATACCGATCCCGAATGGATCAAAGTACCGATCATCAACATCGACGCCAACCGCAAACTTTTACCAATGAACAAAGGATTTGTAGATCTCTTTCTCATAAAATTACTTTAAGGTTTTTGCTCAACTAGTAGATTACCATAATCTAGTGGCGCCAAGTTAACTTAAAGTAACCTAAACATAAATCCTCGATGAAACGAAATCGTTTGCGCAAAATAACACAAACGTTTGCACAACAACTTTCAGCAACTTTATGTTGATCCTTCTATCTAAACCTAGAAATTCGCAGTCAGAGCTTAAGGTAACGCGTCGAAATTTATCTTGGGAGCATCCTGAGCAGCATGAACAGAGCATACACTATTGGGTGCAACGATCGTCGAGAAAAAACCGCCATTTTGCAGGTAAAATTCATCATCAAGTACGCCTCCGATAGCATCTATACGCTGTTTTGCATGATAGGTAGCATCTACAGTAAACTTCGCCGACTGAATGGGGAGCCAGTTACCACACGCAGTCCGAACCCATCTATTGGAGAACAACACTTTACGTCCTAAATGCCCATTGTTCGGATCAAAGTTTTCAAGGAAACTATGAAATCCGGTTAGGTTTTTTGATAATTCGGGGCGTTTCCAACTAGCGATCAATGACCAACCGTCCTGATCCGATAAATAGATCCACGCGGTAAAGTCTGTCGCACCGTTTCCGTCTGGCTTTCCTTTTAGCAAAAACCGATAAGTGTTTCCGGCAGTCCAGTTGTACCGTAAAAAACTCTGTCCACCGGAGCCCTCATTCCCGAATTCTCCCGTGTGCACCTCCTTCCCTTTTCGATTGAGCTTTACACGTAAGTGTTCCGGTATATCTGCGGGATTATCTGTAGCGAATGGACTCCACACGGAGAACAAAACTCGCCGCTCTGTGGCGGAGTTCACTTGAATACCGAAGTAACCTTCCGAAAAGCCATTACTCATAAAATAGGAACCGATAGCGTCTTGACCTTCGGGCACCGTGAGTTCTCCATAGTAGTATTCGATCGGATCGCTGCTCGGGATTGTGTAGGCCATATGGCAAGAGGGGCCTCGCCTTGCCCAATAGTAATAGGCGGGATCATTCGCGTACAAAAAATCATTCGAATCGACCTCGCCTTCAATCAGCAAGTGGGATACATCACCAAAATATTGCCCTGTCTTTGATACGCCTTGCAAATCAACCTGCACGTAACCCGACGGCGCGGAGAAAACACCAACTTCATAGTCCTTTACTTCCGTCCCAGAGAGGTCGATCTCTTTGGAGGTACCGCTCAAGGTAATTCTGATTTTACTGGAGCTATTTACTGAGGGAACTTTTGCCCTTAGCTTGAGGTTTATCCGTCCACTATTCTTCACGCGAAAATACACACTGACGATGCTGGCAGGGTTGCTCCAGTTAATAAGGCCATTGTTTCTAATCTGCTCGGTAGCAGCAGCTGGTTTACTTGTTAAAAAAGCATTACCAGCCAAGGGAACGTCCAAGCTAGACGTATCCGCTATACCCTTCTGCTTATCAACTTGCTTAGCGGAAGATAGGGATGCAATAAATAAAAGGATTGACAGCGCAAGGCTTCTCTTGAGGATATTCGTGTACATATTTAAGCTTATTTTGATAAACTTAATTAGGAAAATCCGCATCTCGAAACGGGAATCACAATCAAACGATTGCGCTTTTTTCCCTCTTCACGAAGTCATCGATAAAATGGAGAGCTGTCAAAATGCAAATAGCTCTTTCGTCGCCTTTGATCAAGGTTTTGATGGATAGAGCTCCAAGCGCACTTTTCAATTCTTTTTCTCGCACCATAGCTCCGCTTTTTCTATCACATGCTTTTTTGTAGATCAACTTCTTTAGCCTAAATCTACTGTCCATCCGTTCGTTGCCAATTGATCATGCGACAACAGACGCGCGGCTATATTCGAGGTTTATTCTATGCCCCCAAAAGATTCTGCTTGATCCGTTACAAGCGCGAAGGATCATCCAAAAGATCTAAAAAAACAAAGCCCCGAGTTTCCTCAGGGCTTCTTCCGTAGCGGGAACCAGACTCGAACTGATGACCTTCGGGTTATGAGCCCGACGAGCTACCAACTGCTCCATCCCGCAATGTAATTTTAATTTCTTCGAGCTAGACTTTACGTCTAGCTCTTTAGTAGCGGGAACCAGACTCGAACTGATGACCTTCGGGTTATGAGCCCGACGAGCTACCAACTGCTCCATCCCGCAATATATTTTTATTTTATTCAGCTATGCATCGCGCTTCGCTTGTTTAATTTTTTTTGAGCTAGACTTTACGTCTAGCTCTTTAGTAGCGGGGACCAGACTCGAACTGATGACCTTCGGGTTATGAGCCCGACGAGCTACCAACTGCTCCACCCCGCAATATATTTTTATTTAACTCGCAAGAGCTAACAAAGCTCTAGGTTATTTTTCACTATTAGTAATCAAGCATCGCGCTTAATTTTTCATTTTCCAACAATCTCTCTTGGAAGATCGTCAATTTCGACGTTACATCGAAGACCCAACTCGTTATGTTTTTTTATTGAAATTGCGCTTTTTTGTATCGTTAGCGCAAGATAACATTCCGTTTAATTGGAGTACAAAGATATTATTTGTTTCTTTGTATTCCAAATAAAATAAAGATAAAATGTCGCACAAAGCAGGATTCGTAAGTATTATCGGAAAACCCAATGCGGGCAAGTCCACCCTAATGAACTCATTAGTAGGTGAGAAGATGTCCATTATCACGCCAAAAGCCCAAACTACGCGGCACCGAATTATTGGAATCGTGAATGATGAGAATCATCAAATTGTATTCTCGGATACGCCGGGTGTCATAAAACCGAACTATTCTTTACAAGAATCCATGATGAATTTCGTGCAGGGATCATTGATAGATGCCGATATCATCCTTTTTGTGACCGACATCCATGAGAAATACGATGAAAACGACGTGATCGAGAAGTTACGAAAAACCTCATCGCCTGTGGCCGTATTGATCAACAAGATCGACAAGTCGTCCGAGGAAGAGGTAAAAAGCAAGATAGACTTCTGGCAAGAAAAACTCAATCCGGATGCCATTTTCGCCATTTCAGCGCTGAAAGATCATGGAGTGACAGGGATCATGCACTATATCAAAGAGAAGCTTCCTGAACATGCGCCATACTACGAAAAAGATGAATTAACGGATAAAAACATGCGGTTCTTCATGGCGGAGATGATTCGGGAAAAGATATTCAAACTATACGACAAGGAAATACCCTACAGTACAGAAGTCGTTGTTACCGGGTATAAAGAAGAAGAAAACCTCACGAGGATTGCGGCAGAAATTATCGTCGAGCGCGATTCACAGAAAAACATCATTATCGGTAAAGCCGGTGCCATGATCAAGAAAGTAGGCACCTATGCGCGCCAAGATATGGAAGAATTTATCGGCGGAAAGGTGTTTTTGGAGATGTTCGTCAAAGTAATCCCTGATTGGAGAAGCAAGAAAAACTACCTGAAGAAATTCGGTTACGACGATTAACTCGCGAAATAGGCTCGAAGTGCTTTAACCTGCTTTTGGTTGAGCACTTTTGCTAAATCTTCATCATTCGCTTCTTGCACCCTCTTGGCAGATTTAAAGGCTTTCAACAGCTTTTCAACCGATGTTTTTCCAATGCCCGGGATATTCTCCAATTCAGAAACAAAGGTCTTCTTACTACGTTGATTACGGTGGAAAGTGATCCCGAAACGGTGAGCCTCGTCACGAAGGTGCTGGATAATGCGCAAAGTTTCTGACTTTTTATCCAAATAGAGCGGATATTGATCGCCCGGATAATAAAGTTCCTCCAGCCTTTTAGCAATGCCGATCACCGTTACCTTTTTTTCTATCCCCAGTAATTTGAGACTTTTCAAGGCCGCTCCCAATTGGCCTTTCCCACCATCAATGATAATCAGCTGCGGCAAGGTTTGATCCTCATCTAACAAGCGCCGATAACGCCTGAAAACAGCCTCCTCCATCGTTGCAAAGTCGTTTGGGCCGATAACTGTTTTCACGTTAAAATGTCGGTAATCCTTCTTGGAAGGCTTTGCATCCTTGAAGACCACGATGGCCGATACAGGAAAATCACCCTGTATATTGGAGTTATCGAAACACTCGATATGCCGAGGCAATACATTCATGCGCAGATCCTTCTGCATTTGCTTCAACACGCGTTCTGTCTTTATTTCCGGATTCAAGCGTTCGTACTGCAGCATACGCTCCTTTTTAAAATAGGCGACGTTTTTATAGGAAAGATCCAGTAGATTACGTTTATCCCCCATTTTAGGAACGGTAAACTTCATATCTTCCCGTTCCTCTATATGCATATCAAAAGGAACAATAATTTCTCTTGAAGTGCTTTTGAAACGGCTCCTTATCTCGGGGATCGCTAAGGCCAGTAACTCCTCTTCCGATTCGTCGAGACGTTTTTTCATCTCCAGCGTTTGCGTCTGGATAACCACGCCATGCGCTACCTTTAGGTAATTCACAAAGGCATAGCTATCATCCGAGGCGATATTGAATACATCCACATTGGTGATCGATGAACTCACTACGGTAGATTTACTTTGGTAGTTCGAGAGCTTATCCAGCTTGGCTTTCAAAAGATGCGCCGCTTCAAAATTCAATCCGTTTACGGCATCGCTCATTTGGGCTTTCAGTCGGTTGGTTACAACCGAAATCTTGCCATTGAGGATATCTTTTATATCGGAAAGATTCTGATTGTAGTCTTCCTCCGCTTGGTAGCCTTCACAAGGGCCTTTACAATTCCCGATCTGATACTCCAGGCAGACTTTATACTTCCCCTTTGCGATGTTGTCGGGAGCCAAGTTCAGGTTGCAGGTGCGCAAGGGAAATAATTCACGGATCATGTCCAAGATAATGTGCATCATACCTACCGAAGCATAGGGGCCATAGTAACGCGAACCGTCCTTGATGTATTTTCGCGTCCAAAAGACACGTGGAAAATGCTCTTGTTTAATCACGATCCAAGGATAGGTCTTATCATCCTTCAGCATCACATTGTAGCGCGGCTTATGCTTCTTAATCAAGTTGTTTTCCAATAACCAAGCGTCAATCTCCGTATCGACGATCGTAAAAGCGATACGGTTGATCTTACGAACCAAGACCTTAGTTTTGCTGTTCAATTGGTTATCATTGACAAAATAAGAGCCTACCCTATTCCGCAAATTTTTAGCTTTACCCACATAGATCAGCTCATTGTTTTTATCAAAATACTGATATACACCGGGCTTATGCGGTATCCTTTTTAACTCTTCTTTGTAATCAAATAACTCCATATAAACAAAATGCCGAACAACAAATTTCGTTAAAATTTACTGTTCGGCAACTATGATATCAATTATTAAAAACCTAACCTATCGTCATCCAGTTGACCTTCTTCCGATGATGTTCCATGGAAAGGTTGATATTTGCTACAATCAAGCTCCCGCGTTAATCCGCCCGGCGGCAACGGAAAATCTTCCTGTGTATAGTGCAACTGCTTGTCGTTGTAGACCTTTCTCATATAAAGACCAAAAATCGGCAATGCTGCAGCAGCTCCCTGACCAGATGCCATGCTGTGGAAACGAATCCCCCGATCTTCAGCACCGGTCCAAACGCCCGTCACCAAATCTGGGGTGATACCAATAAACCAAGCGTCGGAGTTATCGTTGGTTGTACCCGTCTTCCCCCCCATTGGATTGGTCAGTCCACCATACTCCGCTCTTCTAACACGTGATCCCGTTCCGCCATCAACCACCCCTTTAAGCATGTTGACCATAATGTAAGCCGATTCGCTATTCAGTGCTTTAACCACTTTAGGCATCTTTTCATAGATAACCGTACCATTCTTATCTTCGACACGCAGGATCATCGTCGGCTCAATCCAAGTACCTTGGTTGACAAAAGCCGAATAGGCGCCGACCATATCGAAAACATTCGCTTCATACGACCCCAAGGCGATAGAAGGATAGTTGGGAACGTCTGAGGTAATCCCCATTTTCTTGGTCAGCATCGCCACATTCTGTGCAGATACTTCGTTAATCACGTAAGCACTGGCAAAGTTTTGCGAATACTTAAGTGCATCTTTCAATGTAATAGGGTCGCCACCTTGCGTAGTACCGCGTGGCGTCCAGTTACCATACGTTTGCATATGGTTGGGCACCGTGAAACAAGGTGAATAACCGTTGTCAATAGCGGTCGCATAGGTAAAAGGCTTTGCCGTAGACCCTACTTGACGTTGCGCCTGTTTAACGTGATCAAACTTAAAATGCTCAAAGTTTATTCCACCCACCCAAGCCTTAATATGTCCGGTCTTTGGTTCCATGGACATCACGGCATTTCTCAAGAAAAGCTTGTTGTACCGAATAGAATCCATAGGTGTCATCACCGTATCTACATTACCTCTGTAGGTAAAGATAGTCATCGGCACTTTCTTCTGAAACTCTTTCTTAATATCATCTTCAGAGAAGCCAGACTCTTTAAGCGCGCGATAACGATCAGAATTGCGCATGCCTTTCACCAGCAGTTTTGCATTATCCCCACGAAACGGGTCAGAATTTCTATACTGCCGATCGAAATCCCGCTGCAATTTTGTCATCCATTCTTTTTGCGCTTGTTCCGCATACTGCTGCATGGCATAATTTATCGGCGTGTATATACGCAAGCCATCTCGATCTAAATCATAGGGTGTACCATCTGCTTTCGTGATCGACAACTCCTTAAAAGCTTTTTTGATCTCGTCTTTCAATATCGCACGAAAATAAGGCGCTAAACCTTCCCCATAACTCGATATGCTCAGTTTCAAGTTAATGGGATTGCTTTTCGCTTTTGCCAATTGATCCGTCGTCAGGAAATTCTGATCGGCCATATTGTTCAGCACGGTATTTCTACGCGACATCGCGTTATCTGGAAATCTAACGGGCGAGTATACGGATGGTCCTTTCAACATACCCACCAAAATAGCTGCCTCTTCCGGCAACAGTTTATCAGGTGTAGTACTAAAAAATGTGCGCGCTGCAGACTTAATCCCATACGTGTTTTTATAACCAAAATCCACCGTGTTGAAATACATGGTAATAATCTCTTCCTTGGTGTAGCTTCGTTCAAGTCTTACCGCCGTAATCCATTCCTGAAATTTCTGCATCACCCGCTTAAAGGTATTCCGCTCCCTACGTTCGGAAAACAGATTCAGCGCCAATTGTTGAGTAATGGTACTTCCTCCCTGCTTGTTGCCAAACAAGGTATGGAATACCGAGGTAATGGTACGCGAGTAGTCTATTCCCGAATGGTCGTAGAAACGTTTATCTTCTGTCGAGATAAGTGCTTGGATCAAATAAGGTGACAATTCGCTGTATTTTACGTTAGAACGATTGTGTCTGTAATAGGTTCCCAAAACCTGAAGATCATCGGAAAGGATTTCCGATGCAAGGTTGCTCTTCGGGTTCTCCAGTTCCTGAAAAGAAGGCAACTTGCCAAAAACACCAAAACGAACACTCGCGATAAACACGACCCCCAACAAGATCACGACAGCCAATATTTTCCAAAAATTGAAGGTATATCGCTTGATATCTTCTGCGGTCAATTTACTTTGCTTTGATTCTCTCTTCATTGTATTTTAAAATACGATTTTATTGCTCTTTATATACCTGATAGTAATTGCTGATTTGTATCCCATCAGTTAACGTGCCAATTGCCTCTCTTGTTATGATAAAGCTGTTGTAATCTTCTTGTGGCACTTTCATTATTTCAGGTAACAAAGGTAAGATTCTCGTTTCATAAGTTTTAACTTCTTCAAAAGTTTCGAAGGGGCCAACGAATAATAACTGGTTCTCGGCATTCACCAAGTTGAGCTGGTGGTTAATGGCCGTGCGCGCATAGCGCGATCGATTGAACTGACCGATACCATATCGGCTTGGCGCCAGATTCACACGGGGATCCATCACATTGATGGCAAAATAATAGGTAGCGGTATCGGGAAACAACTTTTTGTCTCGATAGTCATTTGCACCAAAATCGATCGTAACCTTTCCGACATCTAGCTTCTTCGCTCCCAAACTTGTTGTTTTCGATAGTTCCATCGTTGTTTTCATGGCAACAGAACCGTTGGAGGGATCGATATGCTGTACCTTACGTACCTCCTCCTCTGCCAGCAAATCTTCCACCGCTGTCGAGTCCAATCCCGACGACCGGATATTTGCCGACAGGACACCGCCAGCAACCGCTGATAAAACCTTCTGCCTGTTGTCCAATGCTCGTCCTTTAATGCTCGCAGCTGTTCCTTTTTGTTGCTGTTCAAGCAATGCTGCAACTTCATTCCGCTTTACTTCATCCGTTTCAAGTTCCACCTTTTTAGGTAGCGGATTCTCCGTTTCCGGCGGTAGCGATATCGCGACGGCAGTCCTGTAATCACCGGCTATATGTAGCGATGGCCAAGGCGTCATATCAGGTTCATCCAAAAAGGATACACGAAAGTTGTCCTTGTCCTGCAAGGCATTCACCCTATTGACGAACATCGACGGGTGCTCTTCTATAAACTGTTTGTTGGCACGTGCTAATGGCACGACTAAACTATCCGAGGGATACGCAACGATGATATCGTCTAAGGCAGTCTTAAACGCATCGATCAAGCCCACGCGCCCAATCGCCAGCGCCCTTAAGTAGGCGATCTGCGCGGCCATTGCTTGCTCGCGAAAGGCCCCTTGAAGATCAGTATCGGCCTGTTTTATTACCGCAACATGATCGCCCTGCACATATAGTGTGAACAAGCGTTCGAAAGCCCTGTCCAATGTCCGTTTATCACGGGCGGCCTTATCCATATAGTCAGGATCTTGCGCAAGCATCGCCAGTGTATTTGCTGGAAACTCGCTTATTAATCGGTCCCTGTATAACCTGCTCTTTTGTAGGTCGCGCTTTTCGTACATCCGAAATAAAGTGTAGAGAACAGTCGGCGCTTCTGCCGACTGGGGGAAGCGATCTAAAATTTCTTCGTAGAGTACTATCGCCTTATCATCATCTCTGATATATGCTCGATAGATATTGCCGATAGCGATCATATTGTCATGGATGCCTTGCTGCAGCCGCGCGACATCAGCTTCCGTGATCGGCATGGCGTCTAGGTATTTTTGCGGATATTGCAGCAGATATCCTTCGCCATCCCATACTTCATTTTTCTCTGCGGTAACGATATTATCTGTATATACCGGCTGCGTGGCAATTTGTTGCAGGGCGAGGTCGCCGGCGAAGCGCCAATCATCCTTCAGTTGCCTATTTCCCCATTTTCTTTTAAACGCTGAAGCACCCAACAATAGGGCATCTTGGTTATTAAAATAAAATCGACTGTCCGAAAAAATGGAGGCTGGCAGATCGGCATTTTGAGCGGGCAGCGCCTGTTGAACAACAGCATACTCGGCGATCGCTCTCTTTTTTTCTGTCCGCCTGCGTATATTTTTTCTCAGCGCCATTTGTTGCTCGCGCTCAGCAAGCGATTGCCGAGCTAGGGAATCCAAAAATCGTCCTCGAAGCTCCTCGTTCATTTGTCCCAAAACAAGCAAGGTATCCTGCCAAAGGATCTCCTGATAGCGCGTAGTTAGCTCGTTCATGTAAGCAAGCTTTCGGCGCAGCTTGTTGACGTCGGTATAATTGTGTGGTAAAACAGTTGCCGTACTATCATAGTACAATTGTGCTTGATGATACTGCTCTTTGGAAAACAGATAGTCCGCAATCACTAAAAAAGTCTCTGTTTGCTGGTAAGGGTTTCGGTCCACGTGGCTTAACGAGCTACTAAAATAGTGCATAGCCTGTTCTTCATCGCCTCCATCAAGGTAGATCTTCCCGATCTCAAATAAAATCTGGTCGCGATAGCCGCTGTTTTTTCCTTCGTTGAGCATGCGTAAAAAAGGCTTCGCGCGAAGCGCCAAATTTGAGCTTTCTTGAGGGCTTACGACATAGGCCGATTGCAATGACGCTTCAAAAGCCATATCAAAGGGCACATTGCTTCTAGAAAGCTTACTAAACAGCTTGTAGGCTTCCTCTTTATTACGATCTCGGTACAGCTGTGCCAGCAAAAACTTCCATCGGTATCGGTCCGTTGCTTGTTTATTGGATGCGATGGCATGGTTCAAAAAAGGAATCGCCTGTTCCTCTTTGCCAACCTGCAAGAGATAATTGGCTTTGGCCGCATGAACAAATGTTTTTGTTTTGGCGTCATCATCCAAAAAGATAAAGGCCGAATCCACCAAATATCCGGCGGCATCAAGCTTTCCGAGCTGCAGGTAGGCACGCGATTTCCAAGCATAAGCTAAAGCCTTGAAGGACTCTTGATCGGGGCGGGCATCTTGGATCAATTTATCAAAAAATGCCGATGCCGTATAGTAAGAACCTTTCATGTAATACGCTCGTCCGATCAAAAAGTAGGCATCATTGATATACCGGCTTTCCTGCTTGCTGTTGACAATCTTGTAAGCTTTCTGGATTAGTGAATCCATCGCTTTATGCGGATCACCTTTGGTCATAGGCTCATCAAACACCGATAGCCGAACCTGGTAATTTTTGTCGGCAGCCAGATAAATCGCTCTTTGCTCCTGTTCCAACATCAGGTTGGCATTATGCAGAATATTATATTTGGATGTGACATTTTGAAAAAAATCCGTCTTTAGGCTATCTTCACTAATCGGCTTCACGTCTGCGGGTCTACCTCGAAATAGCTGACATGAGCTGACCAGCGTCAGGAAAAAAACGTGTAAAAAAAGACATAGCGGAAACCGGTTCCAAATTAGTTTGTCGTCTATTAATTTCATGCAGCAGTTGAATCTCTTTTAGGCTTATATGCTTGGAGATTATCGTCATAGCAAAAATACCATTATTCGGATAAATTCAATCTAAATTTCACGAAAATTCCTGCGCGCTTTTTTCTGTTACAGATTTTAGGTCATTTGCTGGATGATTTTTATAGGGCTGTACGGATTAAAACACTACTTTAGAAAAAAATTGGTTCTACCTTTTCTATTTCTTCATGTTGCACAAAAAGAACTCGGGTTTGTTTTTCATCTTTTTGACGGTTGTCATTGATACGATCGGTCTAGGCATCATCATCCCCGTTCTCCCTTCTCTCATCAAGGAGTTGATCCATGGCGATCTGAGTGAAGCTTCCCGTTACGGGGGATGGTTGATGTTCTGCTATGCATTCACCCAGTTTATCTTCGCATCGGTGCTGGGCAATCTCAGCGATTGCTATGGTCGTCGCCCTGTGCTTTTATTTTCCCTTCTAGGTTTTTCCATCAACTATGTCCTGATGGGATTTGCGCCATCTATAGGCTGGTTGTTTCTAGGAAGGCTGATTGCTGGTGTCACCGGCGCCAGCCACACCGTCGCTGCGGCCTACATTGCCGACATCAGTACGCCAGAGAAGAAAGCGCAAAACTTCGGCCTTCTCGGTGCTGCCTTTGGACTGGGCTTTATCATAGGCCCCGTCATCGGTGGGCTGCTGGGGCAGTTTGGATCGCGCATTCCGTTTTTTGCGGCCGGGGCTCTTAGCTTGCTGAATTTGATTTATGGATACTTTGTGGTACCCGAATCGCTTCCATCCGCAAATCGTCGAGGCTTCTCGTGGCGAAAGGCCAACCCCGTTGGCGCATTCCAGCACATGAAAAAGTATCCTCAAATTTATGCCCTGGTGAGCTGTATATTCCTCGTCAACCTTGCGGCCCACGCCGTGCAGAGCACCTGGTCATACTACACGATGGAAAAATTTCAGTGGGACGAAAAAATGGTTGGCATCTCGCTGGGCTTTATCGGCACCCTGCTCACCATTGTACAGGCGGGCCTGTTGCGCGTTGCCATTCCAAAATTGGGGCTCCCCCGTTCGATTTTAATTGGCCTCCTACTGCATAGCATCTCCCTTCCACTTATTGCTCTGGCACCATCCACATGGATGCTGTTCGCATTCAGTGTCATCTATGTGTGCGGTGGTATCGGCGGCCCTGCAATACAAAGCCTGATCTCCAACCTGACTCCCGCCAATGAACAGGGACAAATACAGGGAGGAATAGCTTCGCTGATCAGTCTGACCGCTATTTTCGGCCCCTTATTGATGAGCAACCTGTTCGCGTTTTTTGCTAAAGACAGTACTGCCTACTACTTTCCTGGCGCGCCATTCCTCATGGGAGGGGCGATGGCACTTACGGCATTCCTCATCGCTTATGTCTACTTTCAGAAAACTAAGGCTTCGAGATAAGACAAACTGCATACGCAACGACGCCTTCTTCCCTACCGATGAAACCCATCGTTTCATTGGTCGTTGCTTTGATGGATATATCATCTATATCTAATCCCGTCACCTCGGCCAAATGCTCTTTCATGGAAGGAATATAGGGCTTTATCTTCGGCGCCTCCAATACTAACATGGCATCGATATTCCCGAGCTGATAACCTTTCTCTCGGATAAGACGTACACACTCCTTCAGCAGCAGCAAGCTGCTGATTCCTTTCCATTTGGGATCCGTATTAGGGAAATGGTAACCTATATCCTCTAAATTTGCTGCACCTAAAATAGCATCACAGATGGCGTGAACCAGCACATCGGCATCAGAATGTCCAAATGCTCCTGCATGGTGATCGAGTGTTACCCCACCCACCACAAACGGATGTCCTTCTCTCATTTGGTGAACATCAAACCCGAAACCAACCTTTATTTTCATCATCCTGCTAATTTATGTAATAATGCGTTATTATCGATCAAATATCCATAAGCAACTCAGAACGACCTTGTAGATCACCACAATAAATAACAAAGGATCCCTAAAAAACATCATTTAAATACCCTTAGCTATACATAGTAATATTTATTTACTACTTTTGACTTGTAAGTTCATAACTCTACCCTATGATAAGAACAGATCGGTTTATGCTAAAAAGGATCGTCACCTTTGCGGTGCTTTTAACCTTCATGTCTACATTTCATTCCTGCAAAAGTAAAAGAGCGGGCAAAGACCTTTCTCCAAAAACTGGCGTGGCCTATAATGACCCAAACAATGGAGGGCTACAGATCAACAGAAAAGTAAAGGAAACTCCCGGCCCTGGTTTGGTAGCCATTGAAGGAGGAACCTTTGTCATGGGAGGAAGCTTGAACGAAGACCTCGGCTACGCACACGACAACCTAAAACGCCGCGTCACCGTGGCCTCCTTCTACATAGACGAAACAGAAGTATCCAACGCCGACTGGCTGGAATATCTACATTGGATTGCGCAGAACTTTCCCGAGGATGGCAAGTTGTACTACGATGCTTTACCGGATTCGCTCGTTTGGCGCCACCCACTATCCTACAATGAGCCGTACGTGAACCTCTACCTCCGTCATCCATCCTTTCAGGATTACCCAGTGGTTGGAGTCTCTTGGGAACAGGCGAATGCCTACTGTCAATGGAGAACCGATCGGGTCAACGAAAATGTGTTACGACAATCGGGCGTTTTGGTGGACTATAAAACCAAAGCGACACAGAATGGCGGAGGCGAGGCTTTCAATACAGAAATCTATCTGAATGGACAGCTGCGTGGTGCGGGGATCGATGGGCCAAACATGCCCAACGACAACAGACCTGGTGCGCAAGCCAATGCGCGCCGCACCGTACGCATGGAAGACGGCATCTTAAAGCAGCCCTATCGCTTGCCTACGGAGGCTGAATGGGAGTACGCAGCACTTGGACTGATCGGAAATACTGTTGCGGGTAACATTGAAAATAGCCGCACATACCCTTGGAGCGGACTTGGTGTACGCTCCGACAAACGAAAGAACCAAGGACGCATGTTGGCCAACTTCAAGATCACCAGTGGAAATAACATGGGTGTGGCGGGCGACCTCAATGACGGAGGCGATATTACCGTGCCGGTGATGAGCTACGGCCCCAACGACTTTGGCCTATATAACATGGCTGGAAACGTTAACGAATGGGTAAATGATGTCTACCGCCAACTCTCGTTCGAAGATTTTGAAGACTTTAACCCCTTCCGTGGAAATGTATTCATGGACAACCAATATGAGAACACCGAAGGACGCGTATTGGCCAAAGATAAATATGGACGCCCTATAAAGGTTCCTGCAAAAGCACCACGCAAGCAAACCTGGGAAGAACTACAGGCTCAACGTGGATCGGAAGATCAAAGCAGCAGCTATCAGTACGATGCCCGTGGAGCCGATGATGAGGAAATGAAGGAACTGTACGGCAAAACGACGTTGGTGAACAATAAAAGCCGAGTTTTCAAAGGAGGTTCCTGGAACGACCGTGCATACTGGCTAAATCCCGCGACGCGCCGTTTCATGCAGCAGGATGAATCCAACGCGATGACAGGCTTTCGTTGCGCGATGACCATGGTAGGCAATGTATTCGGACCTACGCAGGGAGCCGCTAAGAACAGAGCACGCCGCACCTCTGCCCCTTAAAATTGATGTTCATGGAAAAAAGTGCTCGAAAACACATTTTCGTGAACAACAAGCTTCATTTTAGCGCCAATAGCGACAAAAGCTGTTCGGCAAATCATTTAAGGCATAGTGTTTAGTTTCCTCGACGGCGCGCTAGCCTTTTGCGACGCGGATCATCATAAAAAAGAAAAAAAAACGTCAAAAAGAAGGTTACTATTTAGCTAAAAAGGTATTAACAAGTGAGTAAGGAGAAAAGCGATATAAGCATTGATTTGGAAATCCTTCGCGGCATTGAATCCGGAAATAGTTTAGCTATACAAAAGCTGTATAAATTATATTTCCCTCCGATCGCCAAGATGATCATCAATAATCAAGGAAGCAGAGAAGAAGCTCAAGATATCTTTCAAGAAACCGTCATGGTCCTCTATGACAAAGTAAGCCGAGGGAATTTCGAACTGAGTAGTAAGCTACAGACCTTTCTATATGCTGTCTCAAAAAGACTATGGCTAAAACAACTTACTCGTGGAGAATCTAAGTATCATAAAGATCAGATTGACGACTTAGAGGATTCATTGGCAGCTGAAGAAGCTATCGAGGAACATACCATAACGGAAGCAAACCTGTTGCAGATGGAGGACGCTCTGCATAGTCTTGGAGAACCATGTAGAACTATTCTACACGATTTCTACGTTGAAAATGCCTCGATGACGGATATTTGCGAAAAGTTCGGGTACACTAATCCGGACAACGCGAAAAACCAAAAGTATAAGTGTCTTCAGCGCCTCAAGAAAATGTTTTTTAAAAAGTAAGTTACAAGCGTGTCATGGAAGGCTTAAGTCATCAAGAATTTACAACGTGGGCAGATCGTTATCTTCGCGGCGAACTATCGCCCGAGGAGAAGTCGAGCTTTGAGAAGTACTGTGTGGATAACCCCAGCTATGCAACTATATTTGCCGAGCACAAGGCATTGATACAAACCCTTCGGCAAACGGAAGCTAGAATGGCTTTCAAGAAAAACCTAGCAAAAACGGCCGGTAGCTACGCCATTGATCATGAAATCAAGAAGCCAGCCAAAATTATTCGCCTATGGCAAAAATTGCAATTGAATGCGGCCGTTGCAGCAGCGATTGCTATTGTTTCTGTTTTCTCTACCCTTTGGTTAACGGGTTATTACAGCAACCTGAAAAAGACCAGCACAGACTACAGCGCTTTACGCCGCGACATGAACAACGTGAAGCGTAATGTCAACGCCCATAATGCGGAAATCAAAAATATCAAAAGCGATAAAGACAACACCGAAGCGATGCATTTCGGCGCAACGGGGTTTATGATCACACGTGACGGCTACGTGGTAACCAATTACCATGTGATCACCGGTGCAGATTCCGTACACCTACAAAACCATCGCGGACAATCCTTTAAAGCAGATATTATTTTCACCAATCCAGAGAAAGATCTAGCGATTCTGCACATCAATGATTCCACCTTTAAATCGCTCAAAAGCATCCCGTATACTTTCAAAAAGAACGATTCTGACTTAGGAGAAGATATCTACACCATCGGCTTCCCGCGGGACGAAGCCGTTTATGGGCAAGGCTACTTGAGCTCCTCTACAGGCTATGCGGGTGACACCTTAGCTTATCAGATATCTATCCCCGTAAACCCTGGCAACAGTGGTGGCCCCGTGCTAGACAAAGACGGTAACGTAATCGGGATCATCAGCGGCAAGCAAAAAGGAATCGACGGTGCCGCCTTTGCAATAAAGACGAAAGCCTTGGTGGAAACGCTGAACAGCATTCCGGCCGATGCGTTAAAAGGAAATATTGTATTGAGTAACCGCAATGGCCTAAGCAGTCTCAGCCGTACCGATCAAATCAAACGTCTTCAGGACTACATTTACATCGTAAAAGTTTACTAATAATAGCTATATAAGAATACGAGCGCGGAGATCATCCGCGCTCGTATTTTTATAGTGTTCAGCTCGTTATTTATTCGGCTGTGGTGTCACCCGCAAATACGGCTTAATTTCGGTGAATCCTTTTGGAAATTTCGCAGGTATATCTTCCGTTTTAATAGCTGGCACCACGATCACATCCTGTCCGTCTGACCAATCTGCAGGCGTTGCCACAGAATATTGATCCGTCAGCTGTAACGAATCGATCACGCGCAAAATCTCGTTGAAATTACGTCCCGTCGATGCCGGATAGGTCAAGGTCAACTTTACTTTCTTATCCGGTCCTACGATGAAAACCGAACGCACCGTCGCCGTTAGAGAGGCATTCGGGTGAATCATATCATATAGCTCGGCTACCGTACGATCTTTATCAGCAATAATTGGAAACTCTACTGAGGTATTCTGGGTTTCGTTGATATCTTTGATCCAGTTGAGGTGATCTTCAACAGAATCCACACTCAGCGCCAATACTTTTACATTCCGTTTTTCGAACTCCGACTTCAATTGTGCCGTTCGCCCTAATTCGGTCGTACAAACCGGTGTGTAATCCGATGGATGCGAATACAACACCGCCCATCCTCCATCAATATATTCGTAGAAATCAATAGGCCCTACCGATGTCTCTGCCTGAAAATTAGGCGCTGTATCTCCTAGTCTTAAACTCATATCGTCTGTCTTTTTAGAATTTGAATTATTATCTACAAATTTAGTAGATTATTTTAATTTTCAAAATGTTAGCCTCCTCTATTAAAAAAAAATAGACAAACATTACAATCAATTTACTATGCTAGCATATTATTATTTCTTATATTTGGTTAACTATATATAAATCGATTATGCATTTTGAACTAAACGAAGAGCATCGACTCATCCAGCAAACGGCGAGGGAGTTTGCGAAGTCTTTACGTGAAGGCGCTATCGAACGCGATGAAAAGGCCATTTTCCCGTTTTCCCATGTTAAAGAAATGGGCGAGTTAGGTTTTATGGGTATGATGGTGGAGGAGCGGTATGCCGGAGCCGGCATGGATACCTTGGCCTATGTTATCGCCATCGAAGAGATTTCGAAAATCGACGCTTCAGCAGGTGTGATCATGTCGGCACACAATTCACTCGTTCTATTTGGTTTGCAAGCCTTCGGCACCGAAAACCAAAAGGAGAAGTACCTCAAGCCATTGGCTTCCGGCGAAAAGCTCGGCGCATTCGCTCTCTCGGAACCCGAAGCGGGATCAGACGCAACCTCGCAACATACGACAGCCAGCGACCAAGGAGACCACTACCTCATGAACGGCACCAAAAACTGGATAACCAACGGCGGAAATGCAGACATCTACCTGGTCATCGCACAAACGCACCCCGAAAAGGGTCATCGCGGAATAAACGCGCTTATCGTGGAGAAAGGTATGGATGGATTTACAGTAGGCCCCAAAGAGAATAAATTAGGAATCAGAAGTTCAGACACCCATTCGCTACTATTCAGTGATGTTAAAGTCTCAAAGGAAAATAGGATTGGTGACGATGGCTTCGGTTTCAAATTTGCTATGAAAACACTGGATGGAGGTCGGATCGGGATCGCGGCACAGGCGCTTGGGATTGCCGCCGGCGCCTACGAATTGGCCCTAGCCTACTCCAAAGAACGAAAAACATTTGGCAAAGCGATCTGTGAACACCAAGCTATTCAATTCAAATTGGCCGATATGGAAATGGAAATCGAAGCAGCAAGACTTTTGACCTATAAGGCGGCCTGGCTTAAAGATCAAGGTAAACCGTATGCCAAGGAAGCGGCCATGGCCAAACTTTATGCTTCAGAAGTAGCTATGAAAACGACGGTTGAGGCGGTGCAGATACATGGTGGATATGGCTATGTGAAGGAGTACCATGTCGAGCGGATGATGCGCGATGCGAAAATCACACAAATTTATGAAGGCACATCAGAGATACAGCGCCTCATCATAGCACGCGACATCTTGAAGTAGGGAAACGGGATATCTGTTTCCCACATTTCTCTACTTCGAAACCAGCAGGCTATCGATGGTTGCCAAATTACCGTAATCCTCAAAGGAGAAACTACCCAGCTTTTCGGACACATAGCCGAGCAAAAATTTAGACTGTTGCAATAATTGCTGCTTTTCGACCGCATCTTGAGTGAGCAAAGCATCCCGTAGAAAGAGCAAAGCCAAGGGACGGATTTGTTCCACAAGCAGATCCCCATCGACATAAGACTTCAATTCTTCTTCTGTTGCTGTTATCATCCACGAACGTTCCTTCTTAAAGAATTCACGATAGCCGTTTTCTAACAGCGCGGGATCAACGGGATCCTCGAATGCTTCATGTTTATCGACCAATAGGCGCAAGAATTTACCCATCTCATTGATCCAATTCAGGATCGTGTCTTTTTCATATTGAATGCCCATATACTATCTTATTTGTCCATTTCCTGTTACATACCATTTCTCGGTCACCAATTTCTCCAAAGCGAAAGGCCCCCGAGCGTGTAGTTTCTGCGTAGATATGCCGATCTCCGCACCGAGGCCAAACTCTCCGCCATCGGTAAAACGGGTCGATGCGTTGGCGTATACCGCAGCGGCATCTACCGCATCCATAAAAGTAGCAATCTTTTCCGCATCTTCCGACACGATACACTCCGAATGTTTTGATGAATACTTGTTTATATGGCCCAGCGCCTCTTCAAACGAATGCACCAATTTTACCGAACATTGCAAGGAAAGGAACTCGCGACCAAAATCTTCATCGGCAGCCTGTTCCAAATAGGGGTATTGCAGACCTGTTAAAATCGCGTGAGCGGTTTGATCTGCAAAAACACGCACCTCATGCTCCAGAAAATACGGGACTAACCTCGCGAGAAATGCTTCGCCCACCGCATCGTCAACAAGCGCCGTGTCCAAGGAGTTGCATACGGAGGGCCTGGAGATCTTCGCATTGGAAACGATGCGTGCAGCTTTCTCCAAATCAGCCGTCTGCTCCACATAAGTATGGCAAACACCGGCTCCTGTTTCGATAACGGGCACTTTAGCGTGCTGCCGCACGAAGTCGATCAATGCCTGCGAGCCTCGAGGAATGATGATATCGACATAGGTTGTTGCTGTCAAGAGCTCGGAAACAAATTTCCGATCGGTTGGCAAGAGCAGCACAATATCTCGGGGCAAACGCAAGGCATCGATCGCATCGCGAATAATACGAACCAAAGCGCTGTTGGTATGCCAAGCGTCCGTTCCACCCCGTAACAAGCATACATTTCCCGATCGGATACAGAGTGCGGCAACATCTACCGTCACGTTGGGCCGCGACTCATAGATGACAGCCACCACACCGAGAGGCACTGTTTTCTTTTCCACAGTAAGGCCATTCTCCAATAATCTTTGGGATAGCAACAGCCCTGTCGGATCGGCCAATGCAGCGACCTCGCGAACGCTAGAGGCCAAAGCAAGTACACGTTGCTCGGTCAACAACAGTCTGTCGTATCTTGCGTCTGTAGCATCCATTCGCGCCAGGTCCTTCGCATTTTCGCTCAAGATATCCTGCACACGTTCCTCCAAACCAACGGCAATCGCATGCAGCAACTCCCGCTTCGCTCCGTCCGACAATTTTTTCGCATGTATAGTCGCCGCATGCGCCGACTTCAACTCCTCTTGAATATCCTCTTTCATGTTATCTTCTTTTCAACACCGTCCTTCAATCATCACAACAAGACGATATCGTCAGCATGTGCAACGGCGATATTCTTCTTTTTATGGATCGATGGCAGATCGACCACGTCAATCTTTGCTTTCGCCACGGCAAAAACTACCCCATCGGTATCGCAGATCTGAAATACCTCTCCCGTTTCCAGCCCTTGATTTACCGCAACAATGCCTACGGCCAAAAGACTCTTTCGATTCTGTATGGCTTTCGCTGCGCCGGCATCCACCTGTATCAATGCTTTGATCAAACTTCCACTAGCCATCCATTTGTTGCGTGAGGAAACCTTTTTCTCCTGTGGTCGGCAAACTGTTCCTGTCTCCCCGCGAACCGCTTTCAAAATCCCATCTTCGGTCTGCATGCTGAAGATGACAGCTTGAATCCCCATCTGATTGGCCAGCCGTGCAAAATTCAATTTGGATGTCATGCCGCCAAGACCAACTGCAGATTTTTCCTTACGCGCCAACGATAGCGCATCTTTATCGATGGTACGAATCTCCGGAACGACAACCCCTTTGGCGTCCAACACTCCGGGAACCGATGTACTGAACAGGATCTGTTCTGCACCAAAGCCCACAGCAATCAACGTCGCCAGCTCATCGTTATCCGAAAACTTAAGTTCTTTATTGCTGACCACATCATTTTCATTTGCAATGGGTATCACATTGTTTTTCCACAGCTCCTGATAGGTATCTTTGAGCTGCAAGAACTGCTCCCTGTTCGCAAAATGCTGACGCTCACACAAACTTTGGGCAAGCGCAATCTTGAACGGCTTAAAGTAGGTGCTATAGGTACGTACCAACAAGGGATTTCCAATAGCGGCGGCGGCCTTACGCTCGGATAGGCTACCTTCATAATTGAGTAAAAACTTTTTCCCGGCGGCTACTGCTCCCGAAGAAACCAATACAATGTTGTATCGTTTCTGAAGCTGAGCCGTTTGTCGCGCGATCTCCAACACAATACGTTCATCGATATCCCCCTCTTTCGTTGTGATAGAGGCCGACCCGAACTTAATGACCAGTACTGGCTTTTTCATTTATTAACAATTTGACAAACATCACAGGTTTTATTTAAACAAATGTAAATGTAACAAGCTTTTTTATAAAAAGTAAACTATTGGCGCAATTTTAGAAAACACTTTGGTATGGTTTGTGGTTAGTCTTTAAATCAAAAGGAGATCCTATGAAGTACTTTGCCCTACTAATCATTTCATTATCGTTAACGGCCTGCAATGGTTCTACAGAAGGCAACAATTCCAACAACACGTCCAACTTAGCTCAACTGGGGGGCGACAAAGATAATAACGGATGCCTTACTTCTGCCGGCTATACTTGGTCCAAAGTGAGGGAAGACTGTATACGCCCTTGGGAAGAGGCCATCACCATGAACGTGACCGACACGTCGACAAATTTTGAAACAGCCGCTTTTGTATTGATTGATTCCACCAAGCAACAGGCTGAACTGTTCTTAAAGGAAGAAGATGAAAGTATCCTGTTGGATAGTATTTCGCCTTTGTTATACAAAAACAAACAATATACCCTTGCACAGGAAAATCACTGTTGGTCGCTCATCCATCAGAACGAAACACTTTATGAAGAAAAGAAATAAAGTAGGTAGAGCCTACTTTATTTCTTTTCCAAACCTATCCTCATACAGCTTTTCCATAGCAAACATCTCATCGCGAAGCTTAGCTGCACCCAAGAAGTCCATCTCTTTCGCCGCCTTCTCCATCTGCTTACGCACATTTTCGATTGCCTTTCGCAGATCTTTATCGCCCAAATACTCCATCACAGGGTCTGCCGCAATCATACTCGCTGCATCCGGCTCCACATAAGCTTTCGCCTCGCCCGGTTTATAGTCGGCCACCGAAGTCTGCTCTAAAATTTCCTCTCTGGTTTTCCCTACCGTACGTGGCGTAATACCATGTTTCGTGTTATAGGCTATTTGTTTTTCTCTACGTCGGTTGGTTTCATCAATCGTGATCCGCATACTATCCGTCATTTGGTCAGCATACATGATCACACGACCTTTATCATTACGCGCTGCACGCCCGATCGTTTGTATCAAGGACCGCTCGGAGCGCAAGAACCCCTCCTTATCGGCATCCAATATAGCGACCAAGGTCACCTCCGGTAAATCGAGCCCCTCTCTTAGAAGATTGACTCCCACCAATACATCAAATTCCCCCAAGCGCAATCCGCGCAAAATTTCTACCCGTTCCAAGGTCTTGATCTCGGAATGGATATAGCGGACCTTAATGTTCAATCGGCTCATATATTTCGTCAGCTCCTCTGCCATACGCTTCGTCAAGGTGGTAGCCAATATCCGACCACCTTCCTTAATCGTTTTATCCACTTCTTCCAATAGATCGTCGACCTGATTGATGGCCGGGTGAATCTCTATAACAGGATCGAGGAGCCCCGTCGGACGAATAACCTGCTCTACAACCACCCCTTCTGTTTGTTGCAATTCATAATCGCCGGGAGTTGCCGACACATAAATCGTCTGATTGGTCAGCGACTCAAACTCCGGAAAGTTCAAAGGCCTGTTGTCCAAGGCTGCCGGCAAACGGAAACCATGCTCAACAAGCGAAACCTTACGCGAACGGTCACCACCATACATGGCGCGCAACTGCGGCAAGGTAACGTGGCTTTCGTCGATCACCAATAAATAGTCTTCCGGAAAATAATCCAACAGGCAGAAAGGCCGCATGCCGGGTTCCCGCCCGTCAAAAAACCGCGAGTAATTCTCTATTCCTGAACAATAGCCCAGCTCCCGCATCATCTCCAAATCGTAATTCACGCGTTCTTCCAGCCGTTTGGCCTCCAACATTTTGCCTTCTTCTTCCAACTGCGTTTTCCGTTGCATCAGCTCGTCCTGTATCTCCCAAATTGATTTGGTGAATTTATCTTTGGGTGTCACAAAAAGATTCGCAGGAAACAAGGCGATGTCCTCAATTTTCGATAAAGTCTTGCCCGATACGGGATCGATCTCCGTAATCTCGTCAATCTCATCGCCGAAGAAAGATATCCGAAAGGCATAATCCAAATAGGCCGGATACACATCCACGATATCTCCCTTCACCCGAAACGTTCCTCTTTTAAAATCTGCCGTGGTCCGCGCGTACAAGATTTCCACCAGTCGATGCAGAAAGGCATTCCTACTAATGGTCATGCCTACGGCAAAGCGGAAGATAGACCGCGAAAAATCCTCTGGATTTCCCATACCATAGATACAGGACACCGAAGAAACCACCACGATATCCCTGCGCCCCGACATCAGGGAGCTGGTGGTGGCCAAACGCAATTTTTCGATCTCCTCATTGATTGCGAGATCTTTCTCGATATAGGTATTGGAAGAGGCGATAAAGGCCTCGGGTTGGTAATAGTCGTAATAGGATACAAAATAGTTTACCGAGTTCTCTGGAAAAAATTGTTTGAATTCACCATAAAGCTGTGCGGCCAACGTTTTGTTGTGGCTCAAGATCAAGGTAGGACGTTGGGTTTCTTGAATAACGTTTGCTACGGTAAACGTCTTTCCCGACCCCGTTACGCCCAATAATGTTTGGTAACGCTCACCCTGCCCTATGCTGGCTACTAACTCTTGAATGGCCTGTGGTTGATCTCCTGTCGGTTTATATTCCGATGTTAAACTAAATCTCATTCAAATTCCTCTGATTAAAGCTTAAAAATAATCAAAAAAGAATAAATCTTTATCGGCAGACTGTCATGTTCGTGGTACAAAAATTGAAAGGCTTTTTGTAAATTAGTAGAAACACTTTAACAATCCACGATATGGTAACGATTCTGACCAAAGAAAATAGTATCGCCAATCACTATTTAGTAGAGTTGCGCGATGTCAACATCCAACAAGATCGCTTACGTTTCCGTCGAAATTTAGAGCGTTTGGGCGAGATCACAGCATACGAAATCAGCAAGACACTTGCTTTTAAGCCTGCTTCGGTAGATACGCCCCTCGGTGTTGCCTCCCACAATGTACTGGAGCAACAACCCGTGTTGGCTACCATTATCCGCGCGGGCCTTCCTTTTCACCAAGGTCTGCTCAATGTGTTCGATCGCGCGGACAGCGCTTTCATTGCAGCCTACCGACACACCAAAAAAAGTGGAGAAATTGAAATCCATAAAAAGTACAGCAATACACCAAATTTGGATAACCGGGTGGTTATCGTTGCCGATCCTATGTTGGCTACTGGCCAAAGCTTGGTGTTGTGCTGCAAAGAACTGCTGGCAGAATATGCCATAAAGGAGCTGCATATAGCCGTCGTCATCGCCTCTGAAGAAGGTTTGCAACATGTACGCGCCTTTCTGCCCGAAGCTCATCTATGGGTAGGGGCCGTTGATAAGGAGATGACATCAAAAGCTTACATTGTACCAGGACTCGGTGATGCCGGCGACCTCGCTTACGGGAACAGAGAAGCTGAATAGTAACAGAAAATTAATATTAACAAAAAACATAATGCGCTATTTATCAATAAATTTATATCAAATATTTCATCATTATGGTTTGGCAAAAATACAATGGCGAAACAATTCGCTCCTCGATAAACGAGGCCGTTGAAGAAATCATCAAGGTAGAAACCCACCTAGGTAACAAGCTCAAAGTTTACATAGGCACGGATTCCCAGGTAAAACGGGGCATCATTGAGTTCGCTACCGTGATTGTTTTTCTTCGTGAACATAAAGGGGGCTTCATGTTCATCCATCGCGATAGGAAAACCCAGCGACAAAGCATCAAGGAACGCATGCTTACCGAAGTTCAAAAATCCATCGACATTGCTTACCTCCTCTGTCCGCTCCTAGACCAGTACCACATCGACCTTGAAGTACATGTCGACATCAATACCAACCCGAATTTCGAATCTAACGTAGCACTAAAAGAAGCGATGGGCTACATCATGGGTATGGGTTTCCAATTTAAAGCTAAACCGGAGTCGTTTGCCAGCACCAACTGTGCAAACAAAATCGTACAATAGTACCCCCGGTTTAGTGCACATCTCGAATGAAAGTGTATCTTTAAACGACAATTTAAAGGTATGCCTGAACTTTTCACCTCTTTATATCAGCAAATTCTTTCCACCGGTATCTTAGAATGGCTGGCCACCATCACGGGTTTTCTATGTGTGTATCTCGCTGCCCGTCAAAATATCTTGAACTGGCCGATCAGCATCATCAGCGTATCCATTTACGCCTACCTCTTTTACCAGAACAAATTGTATGGAGATACCGTCCTACAGCTTTACTTTCTTTCTACTGCCATCTATGGATGGTATTACTGGCGCTCGGTCGATAGCAATGATATTAAGCCCGTAAGTAATTTTACGAATCGGCAAATGCTGACTACGGCAGTCATCATCCTGTTTCTAGGCACCACTTTGGGAGCCATCCTAGGCCACTTTACGGATTCCGATGTACCCTATATCGATGGCCTGTGCACATCCATGAGCTTCGTCGCTCAATTCCTTATGACGCGGAAAATTTTGCAGAATTGGCTCATCTGGGTCTTGGTTGATATCTTGTACATTCCGCTATACATACACAAAGATTTAGTATTGACCGCGATACTTTACGTTGCTTTTACTATAATTGCATGGAATGGCTACCGCGCTTGGCGCCATACGTACAAAAAAGAAAGAAATCAACTTGCATAACGATCATATACAGAAAATAGCCGTTGTCGGCCCAGAATCTACCGGTAAATCCACCGTGGCCAACTACCTTGCCAGGCGCTTGGATACCGTGTGCGTACCGGAATATGCCCGCTATTATTGCGCAGAACTAAATCGGCAATACACCCTGCAGGATGAAGTCAATATGTTCTATGGGCAACGCGCACTGGAGGATGCTCTGCTGCCGCTTGCCAAGAACGAAACACTGATCTGCGACACCACCATCTTAACGGTAAAAATCTGGTGCGACCATCTTTTTGGCGATACGCCCAAAGAAGTAACGGACGAGATCAAGTCGAGAAAATATGACCTTTATCTACTGATGGACATTGACCTTCCTTGGCAGGATGATCCTCTACGCGACTTTCCGAATGACCGTGCGCACTTTTTGGCTATTTGGCAAAAAGAACTCGACGCCATTTCCGCCAACTACCATATTGTATCTGGTCTTGGCGAGAACCGCTTGGAAAAAGCATTGGCTTTCTGCCAGCGATAGCCACAAGCATTAAAATCAAAAGCCCCATCTCTGCAGACGGGGCTTTCAACTTTAGGGTATAAGCTACACTAGTATCGGTATGCTTCAGGTTTGTAAGGACCTTCCACGGTAACACCGATATATGAAGCTTGTTCTTCCGTCAAGGTATCCAATTCAACACCAATATGGGCCAGGTGCAAACGTGCTACTTTCTCATCCAAATGTTTAGGCAATGTATACACTTCCTTACCATATTGATCCGTATTGGTCCACAGCTCGAGCTGCGCCAATGTTTGGTTGGTGAAGGAGTTAGACATCACGAATGAAGGGTGTCCTGTTGCACAACCTAGATTCACCAAACGGCCTTCCGCCAGTAGGATGATGTCTTTGCCATCGATCGTATATTTGTCTACCTGTGGTTTAATTTCTACTTTGCTTTCGCTATAGTTGCTGTTCAACCAAGATACATCGATTTCATTATCAAAGTGACCGATATTACAAACCACTGTTTTATCTTTCATCACCTTGAAGTGCTCCGGACGTACAATATCTCTGTTTCCTGTTGTCGTGACCACAATGTTAGCTTCCTTCACCGCATCTGCCATCTTCTTAACCTCATACCCTTCCATTGCTGCCTGCAAAGCACAGATAGGATCGATCTCCGTCACAATAACGCGAACGCCTGCCGAACGTAAAGATTCCGCCGATCCCTTACCAACATCACCATATCCAGCAACCACAGCCACCTTACCGGCCAACATCAAATCCGTAGCACGACGAATCGCATCAACCAGGGATTCGCGGCAACCATATTTGTTATCAAATTTTGACTTGGTCACCGAGTCATTGACATTGATCGCTGGCACATGCAGCGTACCATTTTTCATACGTTCGTACAAACGGTGCACGCCTGTGGTTGTTTCCTCCGACAATCCTTTGATCCCATCGATCAATTCCGGATACTTATCGAACACCATATTGGTCAGGTCACCACCATCATCCAAAATCAGGTTGAGGGGCTGACGCTCTTCTCCGAAAAACAACGTCTGCTCGATACACCAATTAAATTCCTCTTCATTCATCCCCTTCCAGGCATACACCGGAATGCCTGCTGCAGCAATAGCCGCCGCCGCATGATCCTGTGTTGAGAAGATATTACAGGAAGACCACGATACATCGGCACCAAGCTCCACCAATGTTTCAATCAACACTGCAGTTTGAATGGTCATATGCAAACAGCCTGCAATACGCGCACCTTGCAAAGGCTTGGCAGTGCCAAACTCCTTGCGAAGACTCATCAATCCTGGCATCTCGGCTTCCGCCAATTCTATTTCTTTTCTGCCCCACTCCGCCAAAGAGATATCTTTTACTTTGTAAGGTACATACGTTGTTTCTATAGAAGACATAATATTTTAAATTTTACTACAAAAATAACCTATACAGGGCTGATTTCAAAGCTTTTTAGTACCCTTTCGCCGCAAATCTGACATTATCTTGAGGATGCTATCTTGATTCAAGCCCCTTAATCCCTTACCTTTGTCAAGAATAGTTAATATACCCTGGTCTATGGATTTTGGTTATTAGCATAAAGTATCGTATTGTAATTTAGACGTTTTAACAAAAAAAGATGTATCCAGAATATTTAGTAGCGCCAATGCGTCAAGAGTTAGTTGACGCGGGCTTCCAAGAATTAAAAACGGTGGAAGAGGTTGATACAGCAATCCCTGCCGAAGGAACAGTGTTCGTCGTAGTCAATTCCGTTTGTGGTTGTGCAGCAGCTAATGCACGTCCAGCAGCTCGCTTTGCAGTTGAAAATGGCAAAAAGCCTACAAAATTGGTAACCGTATTTGCAGGAATGGAAAAAGATGCGGTGGATAAAGCGCGCGATTATATGCTGCCTTACCCTCCATCCTCTCCAGCAATGGCCTTGTTTAAGGACGGAAAATTGGTACATATGATCGAAAGACATATGATCGAAGGACGTCCGGCGCAAATGATTGCCGACAACCTGATCGCGGCATTCGACGAGTACTGCTAGTCTTGCTATTTTTGATTTTTGAATGAAGAGGCTTTCCTAATTTTTCGGGAAGCCTCTTTTTTATTATTTTTACACGTATTTAAACCTCATTGTATGCGATTGATATATCTCGTTATAGTATTATTCTTTGCTGCGTTGTTCTCCTCGTGCACCACCAACAAAGAAGTTGATCTGATCGTCTATAACGCGAAGATATATACCGTAGACTCCAGCTTTACCATCTACGAGGCACTAGCAGTAAAAAATGGTGTCTTCGTCGATATGGGGACCAGCAAGGAGATACAACGTAAATACGTTGCCAAAGACATCATCAATGCGCTGGGCAAAGCGATATATCCTGGGTTTTACGATGCACATGCGCACTTTTTTATGTTTGCCGACCTGCTGGATCAAGTAGATCTAAGCAACACCAGATCGCTGGCCGAAGTCGTGGAGAAGTTAAAAATTTACCAAGATGCTTACCCCGACCGAAAGTGGATCATTGGCGGTGGGTGGGACCAGAACAAATGGGGCATAGCCGGATTTCCAACAAAAGACAGTCTTGATAAATACTTCCCCAACACGCCGGTCTTCCTGTCGCGTGTGGACTACCACGCGGCGTTGGTAAACGGCAAAGCCCTCGAATTGGCACAGATTGACTCCCTGTTTCGGGTGGAAGGTGGGCTCATTGTGAGTGATAGCATCGGTCAGCCTAGTGGCGTGCTCGTCGACAACGCGATGTCTTTGGTGGCCCAACATATCCCCCTTCCCGAAGAGCGCTCTTTGCTATTGGGCCTTCGACGGGCACAGGATTCTTTGTTTTCGGTAGGTTTGACGTCCATTGTCGACGCCGGCCTGACAATGGAACAGCTGGATTACCTCAAGAAATTTTACCAGCAGGATTCATTGAAAATCCGCGACTACGCAATGATTGCGGGAAATCCGAACAGTATAGACAAATACCTGAACGAAGGTTTTTATCAATCCGATCGACTGTCCATTCGATCGATCAAGCTCATGGCCGATGGTGCATTGGGCTCTCGCGGCGCCTGCCTACTCGATCATTACCATGATGCGCCCACACGTGGATTTTTGCTGTACAGTCCAGAGCAGTTCGATGCCGTTGTTAAAAGACTGGCGGCCACCGAATTTCAGGTCAACACCCACGCCATCGGCGATTCTGCGAATAGGCTGATGCTCGACACCTACGGCAAATATCTCAAAGAACCCCAGAAAAGACGCTGGCGTATAGAGCATGCGCAGGTGATTGCTCCCAACGACTTTGCCAAATTTTCCAAATACCACATTATCCCCTCGGTACAACCCACCCATGCCACCTCCGATATGTATTGGGCACAGGAAAGACTGGGCGCAGAGCGGATGAAAGGAGCCTACGCCTACAAAGAATTGTTAAAACAGTACGGCATGCTGGCTCTTGGCAGCGATTTTCCGGTAGAGCATTTCAACCCACTGTATGGGTTCCATGCCGCTGTTGCCCGTGTAGATAAAAGTGGATTCCCACAAGGTGGATTCCAAATAGAGAATGCGCTATCGCGCGAGGAAGCATTGCGAGGGATGACCATATGGGCGGCATATTCCTGTTTCCAAGAGCGACAACGAGGCAGCATAGAACGAGGTAAGGACGCTGATTTTGTCATCTTGGATGACGATATTATGCAGGTTCCCTTGGACCGAATCAGAACGATCAAGACGTTACGCACCGTAATCGCTGGCGAAACCGTCTATTCTAAACATTAACATTGCTTTCTCCGCAATTCGGAAGCGATCCCCTGTGTAGCCGGGAAACAGCTTGCCGGCGTCCTGCAGCTTCAGATAGTCATGAGCGACGTCAACAAACACGCGCGAAAATCCGGTCGTGACAGGAAGATCTCGACCTGATACCCATTTCATATCTTCCCAAAAAGAAGCAACGGACGGGGCTAGATCTTCAGCATTACGCGAAGGAAACTTAACGATCGGAGTAGTGAAGGCACAAAAAAGCCCCGACTGAATCAGTCGGGGCCCTATAGCTGTTTCTGCTTATTATTGCATATCGAAAAGATGCTTTTCGGCATGGTATGAGGAGCGTACCAACGGACCCGACTCCACATATTTAAAGCCCATACGCAAGCCTATCTCCTTATACTTCTCAAATTGATCCGGCGTAATCCACTCTACCACTGGATGATGCGCTTTTGTAGGTTGCAGGTATTGTCCTATCGTCAAAATATGAACACCAGCATCATAGAGATCCTGCATAGCTTCGATGACATCCTCTTCTGTTTCGCCAAAACCAAGCATAATACCCGATTTTGTGCGTAAGCCTGCTGCGGAAATACGACGTAGACATTCCAAAGAACGATCATATTTAGCTTGGATACGTACCTCGCGCGTCAACCGACGAACGGTTTCCAAGTTGTGCGAAACGACCTCTGGGCGAACCGCGATCACACGATCCAAATTATCCCATTGTCCCTTGAAATCAGGAATGAGGGTTTCCAATGTTGTTGCCGGACTCTCGCGACGTATCGCGTTGATCGTTTCGGCCCAAATAGTAGAACCGCCATCCTTCAAGTCATCACGATCCACCGAAGTGATCACGCAATGTTTTACCTGCATCAACTTCACCGAATTAGCGACACGATTGGGTTCATCCAGATCAACGGCCTTGGGACGTCCCGTAGCCACTGCGCAGAACGAACAGGAGCGTGTGCAGATATTACCCAAGATCATAAAGGTCGCCGTACCAGCACCCCAACACTCGCCCATATTTGGACAATTACCGCTTTCGCAAATGGTGTGCAGTTTATGCTCATCCACAAGATTCCTTACATGACGATACTCTTTACCTACAGGTAATTTTACACGTAACCAATCTGGCTTGCGTTGCGTTTCCGTTACTGGAATTACAGGAAGTTCAATCATGTCACAAAGTTAATCATTATTCTCCTAAAAAAACGATATCTCGATTGTAGTTACAATATCATATTACACGATCGGTGCAAAACTCCATAGATAGCGATAGAAAATATTTTGTGATATTTGTAGCATCAAACTAATACGAGAACTAGACATGCGAATTATCCCACTACTTGTTTTGATCTTACTGCATCCTCTACTTAGCGAAGCACAGAAAAATCACTTGAATTTAATCCCCAAACCCGACAAAGTGACCTATGGCGAGGGCCGTTTTCAAATAGGCTCCAACGTTGCGCTTTACAGCACAGAAACTTTTGCCGAGGCCAGTACCCTCTTAAAAGAGTACCCGCAATTGCAGACAGCCCCTCTAGAGATCGTCAAGAAAGTAAACAAAAAATATCAGCACGGCATTCGCCTTTTCCCCGCGGAGCCGGTAGATAAGGTACCGGCCAACGGCTTTCGTCTGCAGATTGATGCATCAGGAATCCTGATCAAGGCCAATGATCCTAAAGCGATGATCCATGGCCTCTACACCCTTATTCAAATGGGCATGCTGCAAGACAACCCGTTGGATCTACCCCAGCTCACGATCGATGACAAACCCCGTTTCAACTACCGTGGTCTGCATCTAGACGTATCCCGTCATTTTATGCCCCTGTCCTTCGTAAAAAAATATATCGATATCATGGCGCTCTACAAATTCAACCATTTTCATTGGCATATCACCGATGGTGCGGGCTGGCGTCTGGAGATCAAACAGTACCCCGAGTTGACACAAAAGGCTGCTTGGCGCACACATACCAGTTGGAAAGCCTGGATGGACAATGGACGTCAGTATGTGGAGCAGGGAACACCCAATGCGAGCGGCGGCTTCTACACTCAAGCAGAGGCACGCGAACTGGTGGCCTATGCCGCGCAAAAAGGTATAACCGTGATTCCGGAGATCGAAATGCCCGGACACTCGGAAGAAGTGCTCGCCGTATACCCTCAACTCGCCTGTTCCGGGGCACCATATACACAGGGAGAATTCTGTGTAGGCAATGTAGAAACCTTTACTTTCTTAAAAAATGTATTGGATGAAGTGCTCGCGATCTTCCCTTCGGAATATATACATATCGGTGGCGACGAAGCGGAGAAAAAACATTGGAAGCAATGCCCAAAATGTCAAGCCCTCAAAGAGGAAAAGGGATTGAAAGACGAAGATGAACTGCAAAGTTACGCCATCCAGCAGATGGACGAGTACTTACAGTCCAAAGGCAGAAAGTTGATTGGATGGGATGAAATTCTGGAAGGCGGCTTGACCAAAGGCGCAACCGTGATGAGTTGGCGCGGCGAAGAAGGCGGTATCAAAGCAGCGTCGATGGGGCACGACGTCATTATGACGCCTGGCAACTACCTCTACTTCGACAGCTACCAAACCGATCCTAGAACACAACCGGAAGCTATCGGCGGATATTTGACGCTGGATAAGGTATATTCCTACAATCCTATCCCCAAAGAGCTTGATGCCGATAAAGCGAAACATGTCCTGGGGGCTCAAGCCAATTTATGGACAGAGTACATGCCTACCTACCAACATGTGGAATATATGGCGTTCCCGCGTGCACTAGCCCTAGCCGAAGTAAACTGGACAAGTCAGGAAGCTAGAAACTGGATAGACTTTAAAGAGCGCTTGCAGCAACATTACAGCCTCCTGCAACAATTGGATGTTAATTATTATCGTCCTTCGTATAATGTCGTTTCAGAAATTATCTTCAACAAGGAACGGCTCAGCAATACCTTGATGCTGACGACAGAGCAACTCGTTCCTAATATATACTATACGACAGACGGCAGCGAGCCATCCCACAAGTCTACGCCATTCACCAACCCTATTGAATTTACCACAACGACCGTCATCAAAGCAGCCTCATTTATCGACTCGGCCAGAGTAAGCCCCGTCGAAGAAATAAAACTGGATATCCATAAAGCTATTGGGAAGAAGGTTTTCTACAACAATGGTTGGGAGGGATATCCCGCGGAAAAGGAACTGACCTTGACCAACGGTGTCGTAGGCGGATTAAGCTATCATGATGGACAGTGGCAGGGGTTTACCAAAAACTTTGATGCCTACATTGACTTTGAACGACGCGAGGAGGTGAAATCCGTCGCGATGCGTTTTATGCAAATACCAGGCCCGGGCGTATTCTTCCCTGGCGAGTTTCAAGTATTCTTTTCCGACAATGGCAAGAATTACCGTGAAGTGGGTACCTTGAAAAACCTCGAAGACGGTAAAGATCCAAGCTTAAAGTTTAAAACCTTCGAGATAAAACTCGAAAAACCACAAATGGCACGCTATATAAAGATTGTTGCGACCAATATCCATAATGGATTCTTGTTTACCGATGAAATTGTAGTCTATTAAAGACATAAAAAAGCAGCTCAACAAAAGGAGCTGCTTTTTTATGTTGTTGAACGTGGCAACTAGAACGTATAACGTGCCGTGATACCGCCGTTAGCGTAGAAATTATTGTAATATCCAGCGCCGTTAACCACATGGATTGTTGGGCGGATATCTGCAGAAAATGCAAATGGAGCATTTTTCAATTTGTAATCCACACCACCTGTAGGGTAAATACCTACGTTAAAACCTTTTACCTCGTCGAAATCAGAAAACGTATTAGACAAGGCTAAACCGCCACCTACGAACCACTTGAACCCTTGGATGTTTCCAATCGGAAAGTGATGCTGGTAGGTACCCGAGAAAGATACATTGGTGAAATTATCTCCAACAAATCTATCTGTATCAAATCCAGCGTTAAACTCCAATGCTCCCGGCTGGGTGATAAACGTTTTAAACGAAACACCGACCATATCATAATAACCACTTCCTAAGCGAATACCGATTGAGTTTTTGTAATCTTGGGCGAAGGCACCTACAGTAAAGAATAGCGCTACAAGAGCTAAGATGGATTTTTTCATAAATTTTAATTTGAAATGAATAACAAAGTTTATTTAATGTAATTGTAAACGAATCAATATGCACAAATCGTCCCGGCGAAACAACCTACTATGCTACGGTCTGGTATTTGAGCGCCAAACATGAAACATAAATCGTGCCGTAAAGTTTCAAAAAAGACATACACTTTAATAAAAATAATGTAACTTTGCACTCCGACAACGCAGTCGGAATACCCTCGCACAAAAGGCACGTTTCGTTGCTCTGTCCAGCACAACAGATTGAAAGTTAATTTTTTGAAGAAGAAAAATAATGCCTAGAAACACCTCCATTAACTCCGTTTTAATCATTGGTTCGGGACCAATTGTCATCGGTCAAGCCTGTGAATTTGATTATTCAGGATCGCAAGCTGCGCTTTCGCTTAAGGAAGAAGGCATCACCGTATCCATCATCAATTCGAACCCTGCGACGATTATGACCGATAAGGTTATTGCAGACCATGTTTATTTGTTGCCGCTTACTTGCGAAAGTATCGAGAAGATACTTCAGGAACAGCAGATTGACGCCGTTTTACCAACCATGGGTGGACAGACAGCCTTGAACCTTTGTATTGAAGCTTCTAACCTTGGTCTTTGGGAAAAATACGATGTAAAAGTAATCGGGGTAGATGTCGCGGCTATCGAGAAAACGGAAAACAGAGAGGAATTTCGCCAGCTCATGATCGACATCGGTGTCGGTGTTGCGCCATCAAAAATTGCAAACTCCTTTTTGGAAGGTAAAGAAGCGGCACAACAAATCGGCTTCCCTCTGGTTATCCGTCCTTCCTATACCTTGGCCGGTACGGGTGGTGGCTTCGTACACCGCAAGGAAGATTTTGACGCAGCCCTTAACCGCGGTCTTCATGCTTCACCTACACATGAGGTGCTTGTAGAGCAAGCCGTATTAGGATGGAAAGAGTTTGAATTGGAATTGTTGCGCGATACCAATGACAATGTGATCATCATCTGTACGATCGAAAACTTTGACCCCATGGGTATCCATACCGGAGACTCCATTACCGTTGCACCGGGAATGACTTTGAGCGACAAATGTTATCAAGATATGCGTAATCAAGCGATCCGCATGATGCGCTCTATCGGCAACTTCGCTGGTGGATGTAACGTACAGTTCTCCGTGAATCCGGAAAACGAAGATATCATTGCCATCGAAATCAACCCTCGTGTATCCCGTTCATCAGCTCTAGCATCCAAAGCAACAGGTTATCCTATCGCTAAGATTGCCGCCAAGTTGGCAATCGGCTATAATCTGGACGAATTGCAGAACCAAATCACGAAGACCACTTCTGCTTACTTCGAGCCTACACTTGACTATGTCATCGTCAAGATCCCTCGTTTTAACTTCGACAAGTTCAAAGGTGCCAATAAAGAATTGGGCCTACAAATGAAAGCTGTTGGTGAGGTGATGTCTATTGGGCGTACCTTTATCGAAGCTTTACAGAAAGCTTGTCAGTCGCTAGAGACCAACCGTTGGGGATTAGGTGCCGATGGGCGTCAGCTACGCAACTTGGAAGAAATCATGGACAGCTTAGAGCATCCTAGTGGCGACCGTATCTTCCATATTAAAGATGCCTTTGAACTTGGTGTACCATTGGAATCTATTCGTAAAGTTACTCGTATCGATAAATGGTTTTTGGTACAGATCCAAGAACTTGTCCACTTGGAAACCGAGCTTCGTCGTTACCAGTTGAACAATATTCCACGCGACTTCTTCTTGACATTGAAGCAAAAAGGATATTCTGATGCACAGATTTCCTGGTTGCTAGGCAATGTATCCGAAGACGATGTATATGCTCGTCGTAAAGAGCTAGGCATTAACCGCGTCTATAAAATGGTGGATACTTGTGCGGCAGAATTTTCAGCACAGACACCATACTACTACTCCACCTTCGAAGAAGAAAACGAATCTATCGCTTCCGATAAGAAAAAAATAGTTGTCTTGGGATCAGGCCCTAACCGTATCGGTCAAGGCATTGAATTCGATTACTCCTGTGTGCACGGCTTAATTGCGGCCAAAGAATCTGGATTTGAAGCGATCATGATCAATTGTAATCCGGAGACCGTATCGACCGACTTCAACATGGCGGATAAACTGTACTTTGAACCCGTATTTTGGGAACATGTACGCGAGATCATCGAACTGGAAAAACCAGAGGGTGTCATCGTTCAGCTTGGTGGCCAAACAGCCTTGAAAATGGCGGAGCGTTTGGAAGCACTTGGCGTGAAAATCATCGGTACATCCTTTGAAAATATGGACTTGGCCGAAGATCGCGGTCGCTTTTCCGACTTGTTGAAGGAACTGGAGATTCCTTATCCTAAATATGGGGTAGCCACGTCTGCAGAAGAAGCATTGAAAGTCGCAAACCAAGTAGGATATCCTGTACTCGTTCGTCCTTCCTACGTTCTTGGAGGACAAGGCATGAGTATCGTCATTAACGATGAAGATCTGGAAAAAGCGGTTGTTAATTTATTGAAGAACCTTCCTGGAAACCAAATCCTGATTGATCACTTCCTAGACCGCGCAGAAGAAGCGGAATCCGATTCCATCTGCGACGGAGAAGATGTCCATATCATTGGTATGATGGAGCATATCGAGCCTGCCGGTATACATTCCGGAGACTCGTCAGCGGTATTGCCTCCATTCAGCTTGTCCGAGGCCGTGCAACAAAAAATGGAAGAATACTCGGTTAAATTAGCCAAAGCGCTAAGCGTAAAGGGATTGCTAAATATTCAATTTGCCGTAAAGGGCGAAAACGTATATGTGATCGAGGCCAACCCACGCGCATCACGTACGGTTCCTTTCATCGCAAAAGCTTACGATGTGCCATATATCAATATCGCTACGAAAGTGATGTTGGGTGTGAACACATTGAAAGATTTTAAAATCGAGCGTAAATTGAATGGCTATGCGATCAAAGAACCGGTATTCTCCTTCTCTAAATTCCCTGAAGTAGACAAGACCTTAGGGCCAGAGATGAAATCTACAGGTGAAGCTATCCGCTTTATCAAAGATCTTCAAGATCCGTTCTTCCGAGAGCTTTACAGCCGGAAATCGATGTTCTTGAACGCTCAATAACATCGTCAGTATATAAGCTAAAAGAGCCCGCAACATCGTGGGCTCTTTTAGCTTATATCTTTCACACAACGGAAACCGACGTTGTTCGTCGGGCTATTGACTTCCCCTTTCCCCCGACTTCCGGCCTTGTAACGTTCGCAATATTGATCGTTGCATAGGAAAGATCCACCACGCTGTACCCGCTTTACTGCGCCGGGCTCCTGTGGATCATAAGAATCTGCCGGGCCTTTCGGATTTTGCTGCCCGCGGTCAAGTCTATAGGCATCTGGCCGATAAAAGTCAGCGCACCATTCCCACACATTTCCTTCCATATCATATAAGCCCCAAGCATTCGCAGGGAAACTTTTCACTGGAGCCGTTCCTAGGTAACCATCCTCTTTGGTATTGCTTGTCGGAAACGTCCCCTGAAAAATATTGGCCAACCACTTTCCATCTTCTTTTTTATCATTCCCCCAATAGTACGTTTCATTGCTATGACGTCCCGCTTTGGCGGCATATTCCCATTCCGCTTCCGTAGGCAATCGCTTCCCCACCCATTTAGCATATGCTGTCGCATCGGGATAGGCAATCTGCGTAACTGGAAACTGCTCGCGTCCTTTGATCGTACTCGAAGGCCCCTCCGGATGCTGCCAGTTTGCTCCCGGCACATAGCTCCACCATTGCAGCGGATCGTTCATTCCCTCAATCTGGTCGGGAGCTGCAAAAACAGCAGATCCGGGCACCAATAGCTTAGGATCTACGCCCGGAAAATCTTTCAGATCTAAGGGTTGCTCCGCAACGGTCACATACCCCGTAGCCTGCACAAAGGCCGCAAACTGCGCATTGGTCACCTCATGTTCATCCATGTAAAAAGCACCGAGCTGCACCTCGTGTATCGGTTGCGCATCCTCGAAATTTAAAGAGCCCATCTTAAATTTACCCGCAGGGATGAGTACCATGCCAGCCTCGTCGCTGCCACGCTCCTGCATCATGGAATCCTGTCGCAGAGTAGCAAAACGCGACGGGATCTGCCCGGTATGGCACATCGCCACGGAGTCCGCAGCCTGTGCTGCCTGCTGTTCATTAGCTGCCGAACCACAAGCCGCACAGATCGCACAAAGTGCTGTAGCGAGGTAAAATATCACATTCATGGTCTACAATATACCACTATTTTAATGAAATGGAAATTGACGAAGAGCACGATGCCTCAGAAAACGTATGTCATTCCCTGAGGCATTTAGGTCGCTCAATGTATTGATGATTAGGTTTTCAGCGAATATCGCTATTCCACTTTAAGCTGTTTCGTTTGTTCTTTGGACACCTTGGGACGTATGCCTGTATTTCCACCACCGTTCAAGGTAAGATCATGCGGCTTGTTGCTTTGCCAGGCGCCATTTGTAAAATCAGGGATGGCGACCGTCTTACTATTTTTAGCAACCGACTCGCAGCTTAATGGAACAATTGCGCTCCAAGAGGCACCGTCGTACACATCTTGATCCAATGGCAGGCCGTTACGCAAGCAGTCGATCAGGCGCCAATCCATCATAAAGTCCATACCACCATGCCCGCCTACCTGCTTGGCCTGCTCCCCAATATATTTAATCAACTCCGGTGTATATTTGTCATACAGCGCCTTCAACTCATCCTCTTTAATAAAACTGTGGCCAAAGGCAATGCCTTCTTTCGGATACTTCTGCGCATAAGCTTTCGTTCCGCTGAGCAAGTGTATACGCGAATAGGGTCTTGGCGAGGTCACGTCGTGCTGCACCATCATTGTCTTGCCCTTTTCGGTCTTTATCAGCGTGGTATCCATATTGCCGCGATATTTCTTACCTACAAACTCCTGAAAAAAAGAGTCTTGTGCAGCAAGCTCGCTCGCTTTATTGGCCATCATAAAATCGTTGGACTGCATGGCCACCAAATGCGTCATCCGATCTCCGCGATTAATGTTAAGACATTGTGCTATAGGGCCGATACCGTGCGTCGGATATAGATTTCCGTTCATCTTGATATTCTCCCGCAGGCGCCACATATTATCGTAACCATTCTTATCAAAGTTGAGCGACAACAGGTCGTGGATGTAGGCGCCTTCTGCATGCACCAATTCTCCAAAAAGTCCTTGCCGCACCATGTTCAACGTCAACATCTCAAAAAAGTCATAGCAACAGTTTTCCAACATCATGCAGTGTTTCTTGGTCTCTTCTGAAGTCTTGACAACGTCCCAACATTCTTTTAAGGTCAATCCTATAGGCACCTCACAAGCGGCGTGTGCCCCGGCTTTCATGGCAGCGATCGCCATTGGTGCATGGTAAGGCCATGGTGTACAGATATACACAAGGTCTACCTCCACTTCCTTCAACAGTTGCTGCCAACCATCTTCACCTGAATAAGACTTAGCTTCCGCCAACCCTTTATTGGTCAATATACGTTGTGCTTTCGCCACCCGATCGGCATGCTTATCACACAAAGCTACAATATCGGCACCCTCGATATAGGAAAGTCGATCCACCGCTCCCGGGCCACGCATACCAAGACCAATTACCGCGACCCTCACCTTTTCTATTTTTGGTGCAGCATAACCGCTCATGTTAAATCGAGCAGCCCCAGCAAAGGCATGGCTGTTAATCGTCGGCAAAGTAATGGCCACACTGGACAAGAGCGACGCCTTCTTTAAAAATTCTCTTCTATTTGAATCCATAATCAGATAACTTTTCTAGCATATTAAAGGGGACGACCAGCGCCCCCCTTAAATCACCTATTTTAAAACAAACTAAACAGTCTATCCCAATAACCTATTTACGCGATGGAAATCGGCTTAACATGGTTATACATCAAGGTAATATCACCTTAATGACACAAGTATAATGCTATTCGGAGGTAAAAAAAAACGAAAACGCAAAGCAAACGTTTGCTCAATTTTTCGTTAACAGGAATGATACATAAATCGACGGGCTCGACACTGTGCTATCATTAAAAATCAATCTGCCCAATCAATTCTTTCAGTTGGATTTCCGATAGTTTAGCTTGCAACTGTGCCGTATTAAAGCGGGAGATCGCAGCGATGAAATTCTCTTGTGCGTCGCGGAACTCTACCGAGCTGATAGAGCCGATGGTATATTTCGCCAGGGTAATCGTTAGATTTTGCCGCGCAATATCTTCATTTTTTTCCTCCAATTTTACCAATTCCAAATTGGTGAGATAGGTTTCATAAGCCGTTTTTAGATTGGTGTTCACCAAGAGGCGTTGCTGTTCGATCAACAAGCCGGCATTGTCTACCTGAATTTTTGCAATACGCTCGTTTCTCCGTTGGTTGAAGCCATCAAAAATATTGACAGACGCAGTAATTCCATAGTTGAGCCCTCTTGCATTCGATTGTGCAACGAATCCCAAACTAGACTCCGACCGGGAAAAATTATATCCCGTGTTTAGCCGCACGATAGGATATCGCCCTGCTTTCACGTTCTTCAGATCAAGCTCTGCCAAGCGCTTGTTCAAAACGATAAGCTGCAAATCGGGGTTAAACTGGTTGGCCTTGTCCAGCAGATCAGTATAGACCAAGGCACCGTCGATATTTACTAAGGTATCCACCATAAAGTCAATATCCAGCTCTCGAGCTAACAAGCTGTTGAGGGAGGTCTTGAGGTTTTTTACCGTTTCTGCCTGCCGCAGGCGCGCCGAAACGTCCTCATTGAGGTTCACCTGCACATTCAACACTTCCAGCTTGGCGGCCTTTCCTATCGAAAATCTGTTTTGTGCCGTCCGCAGACGTTCAGTGGAAATATGGATACTGGAATCTAAGGCGGATAACATATTCTGCTGTTCGAGAATCGTATAATACATCGTAATGACATCGCCAATCGTTGTCAGCACCGCACGCTTCATTTCCAATTCTCCCTGCTTCTCCAGTTCCCGCAGCCGCTCCATACGCGCAAACATGCCGAAGCCGTCGAATACCGTCCATCCGATGTTCACGCCATAATTTAGGCTGTTGTTGCGCGCATTATCCAAAGAGCGCTCCTCTCCATTATTCTGTATTTGGTTTGAATTTTGGACGCTGTTACTTTGTGTAAGGTTTCCAGTTACAGTTGGTAGAAACCCTGCGTTGCCGTAGGTATTGTTTTCCTTCGCTGCACGTTGCACGTTCTTGGTTAGGCGTATCGCGTAGTTATTTTCCAAAGCGATCCCCACAGCATCGCGAACGGTCAGTAGATCCTGTGCAACAGCTACCGATAAGGAACAGCAAATAAATGAAAGTAGCAGCAATATATTGTTCATGACTTTACGCATCGATTTGATCAAATTCAGGTCTTTTCTTTCGTTTTTGGGACATCATGAGATAAAATGCCGGGATGACGTAAAGCGTCAAAATCAAGGAGAACATGGTACCGCCAACAATCACGACGCCCATGCCTATACGGCTTGTCGAAGCGGCACCTAAAGACATCGCTATCGGTAGCGCGCCGAGGGCAATTGCCAAAGAGGTCATTAAGATGGGGCGCAGACGAGCCTCTGATGCCGTAACCACCGCTTGGTACTTTTCGAGACCTTGGTCACGAAGCTGATTAGCGAACTCCACGATGAGGATACCATTTTTTGTAACCAACCCAATCAGCATAATGGTACCGATCTGGCTAAAGATATTCCAGGTTTGTCCGAATAGCCATAAGGAGAAAAGAGCACCTCCAACAGCCATGGGTACGGTAAGCAATATGATGATCGGATCGATAAAACTCTCAAATTGAGCCGCTAGGATAAGGAAAATTAGCAATACCGCCAATCCAAATGCAAACATCGTGTTGGAACCACTCTCTACAAAATCCCGCGCTTCACCACCGAGATCTGTTGTAAAACTAGCATCCAATACTTTCTCTTTTACGGCATCCATCGCCTCGATCCCCTCGCCCATACTCCTTCCGGGAGCCAAGCCGGCGGAAACAGTAGCCGACATATAGCGGTTGTTGTGGTAAAGTTGAGGTGGGCTGCTACGCTCCTCCATTTCGACAATGTTATCCAGTTGGATCAATTGTCCACTTTGGCTTTTCACAAAGATAGATGCCAAATCCATAGGCGTCGCCCGATCTTTTCTATCAAATTGCCCCATGACTTGGTATTGCTTACCATTCATCATGAAATAGCCAAAGCGTTGTCCGGATAACGACAGCTGCAGGGTCTGTGCGACATCCAGTACCGACACTCCCAAGGATTGCGCCTTTGCACGGTCAATCGTCACAAATATCTCTGGTTTATTGAACTTCAGATTGACATCAACCATGGAGAAGGTATTATCCTTGGAGAGCTCATCCATAAAAATTGGGATTTTCTCTTCCAATTGCTGAAAATTCGGTGCTTGAATGATATACTGTATCGGTAGTCCTCCACGTCTATTCACCGATATGGTGGGTTGTTGCGAAACGGCTACCCGCGCTTCCGAATATTGCTTGGTCAATGAGGACAGGTAATTGCTTATCTCTTCTTGCGAACGTGTACGCTCATCTGGCTGCACTAAGCCTAACCTTACGACTCCGCTGTTGGTGGAAGCTGCCCCGAAACCGGGCGAGGTAATCACCAAACTTACCTTCTTCTCGGGTACGGAATCGTTGATCAACATCGTTAGATCCGTCATAAACCGATCCATATATTCATAGGATGCACCTTCCGGGGCGGTAGCACGTAGACTTAGATAGCTACGATCGTCATAAGGTGCAGTCTCTTTTGGCAATACCGAATAGAAAAAATAGATCAACGCAAAACAGCCCACGATAACGGCAAAACTTAGCCATTTAAACTTCAAAAATCCACGCAGCGATCCTTCGTACTCCTTATTCATCATTTCGAAGTAACGTTCGGTTTTGTCATAGAACTTCGAGCGACGCTGCTCTCCCCCCTTCATCAAGTAAGCGTTCAACATGGGTGTTAAAGAAAGGGATACAAATGCCGATATCAGCACCGCCGCACCGATCACCACACCAAACTCCCTAAACAGTCTACCTACGAATCCTTCCAAAAAAATAACGGGTAGGAACACCGCCGCCAAGGTAATGGAGATGGAAATAACGGCGAAAAAAATTTCGTTGGATCCCTTTATCGCCGCCTCAATGGGAGACATCCCCTCCTCGACCTTCTTAAAAATATTTTCGGTCACCACAATGCCATCATCCACCACCAGTCCGGTTGCCAGAACGATGGCTAACAATGTCAACACGTTGACGGAGAAACCGCACAGGTACATGATAAAGAACGTGGCGATCAAAGAAACGGGAATATCGATCAGCGGTCGGAAGGCAATGGCCCAGTTTCTGAAGAACAGGTAGATAATCAATACCACCAACACGATCGCTATCAATAGCGTTTCCACGACCTCCAAAACTGCTTTCTTGACAAACAACGTATTATCGATGGCAATATTGAGATCAAAGCCGGGCGGCACATCCGCCTTAAGCTTGTCATACTCTGCATAAAACTGATCGGCAATATCGAGATAATTCGTTCCGGGTTGGGGGATCACCACCAAACTGACCATGGGATAACCAGAATCCGACATTTTAGTTTCAAAGTTCTCCGCTTCCAAAGCCGCCGATCCCACATCGCCCATCCGGATAATTCGGTTTGCATCCGACTTAATGATAATATTGTTGAATTCCTCTTCACTGGCTAGGTTGCCTACCGTTTTTACGGCCAGTTCCGTATTCGCTCCCGTCAATTTGCCGGACGGAAGCTCGACATTTTGATTGTTCAAAGCCGTACGCACGTCCATCACCGTAAGACCATAGGATGCCAATCTATTGGGGTCTATCCACAAACGCATGGCATACTTACGTTGCCCCCATATCTGTACGGAACTAACGCCTGGTATGGTCTGCAAACGCTGGGCGATAACATTCTCGGCATAGTCGGACAGTTCCAGTACATTTTTAGTCGTGCTCTGTACCGTCATGCTGATGATAGGCTCAGAGTCGGCATCCGCCTTGGATACCACCGGTGCAGCATCAATATCTTGCGGCAGATTGCGTAGCGCTTGCGAGACCTTGTCGCGCACGTCATTGGCGGCCTCCTCTAGATTTTTGCCCAAGTTGAACTCTATTGTAATATTGCTACTGCCCTGGTTACTTGACGACGATATATTCCGAATACCATCAATAGCATTGATGGATTTTTCCAATGGCTCCGTGATCTGAGATTCTATGATATCGGCATTCGCTCCGGAATAGCTCGTTCGCACGGAAATCTGTGCCGGATCGATCGAAGGGAACTCGCGAATTCCTAAAAAAGTATAGCCAATTATTCCGAATAAGATCAATAAGAGATTCATCACGATGGCCAATACGGGGCGCTTAATGCTTAACGTCGATAAGCTCATATACCTAAATATTTAACGAAGTATGACGTCCACAGTACTTCCGTCGCGTAGCGACATCACCCCAGATGTAAGCACCGTATCGCCCGCAGCGATACCTTTGGTGATCAACACTTCTGCATCCGTTCTTCCTCCTGTTTCCACGAGAACCTCCACTGCTTTGCCCCCTTTTTTAATAAATAATTTCTTTCCATTTTGTATCGGAATCAAGGCTTCCGTAGGTACCAACAAGCCCTCAGCTACAGTTTCTAGCGGAAATATAACGTTGGCGAATGTCCCAGGTATCAATTGGCTATCGCCGTTGTCTGCCAACGCACGCACACGCAATGTACGCGTAGTAGCCTCGACAATAGGCTCAATAGCATAAACACGTGCGGCAAATTCCGTACGGCTCTCCTGCACCGTAAATCGTACAGCACTTCCGATCTTCACCTTACTGGCATACTTTTCGGGGATGGAGAATTGTAGCTTGACTTTACTGATATTAACGAGCTGCGCGATATCGGTCGTAGGAGTGATATAGCTTCCCTTGGAGATGTTTCGTAAACCGATCGTTCCGCTGAAAGGTGCACGGATCAAGGTTCTTCGTAGCTGTGCTTCTATCAATTGTATTTGTGATTCTGCGGTACGATATTCGGCACTCGCAATATCATATTCCTCTTGGCTGATGGCCTCCTTTTCTAAAAGAAGTTTCGCCCGACGTTCGTTTTCTGCCGACAAGACATTTTGCGTCCGTGCCTGAGCAAGTTGTGCGCGCAGTTCACCATCATTAATACGGATCAATATCTGTCCTTCTGCCACCTTGCCTCCTTCCGAGAAATTAAGCTCCTCGGCAATACCCGAAATTTCCGATCGCAGGCTCACCACCTCATTAGGTTCTATCGCACCCGTCAGGGATAAATAGTCCGAAAAAGGCTTCCCATGAACAACCATTCCATACACCTTTGAATCCGATCGACCAACCCCCATATTTCCAGATGCCGCCTTCTTATTATTAATCATTATTCTATATCCTACTAAGCCGCCTACGACAAGTATGAGGATAACTAAAACTACGGAAACTTTTTTACTCATGGGATGTCTTAAATTGATAGGAGAATATCAAATACGGAACAAGATACCGCTAATTGTTCAGAAGAGCTTGTAAAAATCTTAATATAAAGGTTGCGCAGCTGTTTGCTAAGCGCGGTTCAAATGTCATAGAAGCACTTTTTCACCGGGCAACAGAAGCCTCAGAAAAACCTGCTATAATGGATCAACCTGATCAATTTTTAGTATAAAAAAAGGGAATTGTATAATTCCCTTTCCCAAATCATTTAAAAGCTGATGGTATGACGCTTTTTATCGACCAGAATACCATCAGTGGCATTTAGATTAAACCGCAAACCTCGTTTAGCCTTCATCTTGATCTTAAACAGCACTTCAGAACCTTGCAGAGTTTCCTTGTTACCCAAATTCACGAAAGTAGGATACAGCACTTTACTACCGTCCGTATGCAACCGATCGTTGGTATAATTCTGCATATCCTTAATATGCAGGGCTTCTACACCTACAAACTCGAACTCCGCTTGACTATAAGGCAATGCAAAACTGAGCGCATTAACAGAATGAAGTTCTTCTCCATGTACTGTTATTTCGACGATATCTCCTGCTTTCAGGATGGTTTTTGATGCAGTCAATTTCAAGTTACCAGCAACTTGATCACCGTCGGCGGGTTTAGCACCTCCATCCAGCAAAACGGCAACATTTGAAATATCGTACGCGTCAATCAAATTATTCTTATTGACATCGCCATTGCTCACGTAGCCTTCAAAATCGCCATCGCCCATGCGCAAGCCGGTATAGTTGATATAGGCCGTCAAATCATTTTCATCGATCAAGCGATCATTGTTGATATCGCCAGGCAGGTAGCTTATCGACCCAGGAACCTTAAAGACATACAATTCGCGGCCAGAGCCAAAACCTCCAACGGCCTCCACAACGGAAATCTTGATGAAACGTGCCACCGGATGTTGATCAAACGCAAAGCTTTTCATTTCCGCATTCCGCTTCCATTCGAAGGTGCCTGCTGCCGTCCAAATGTGGCCATCGTTACTGTAAAATACGGATCCTTTCAGGATCATACCATTGCCCCCATCCGTTCGCGGAAGGTAAGCAAACCTATCAAGCTGATTAACGGATTTCAGATCTAAGGTCATGTCAAACGGAACAGCGGTTTCTCCCCATTTGGTATGCCATATGTCTCCTTCGTCATAATTAAATAACTTATTGATTCCATTACCTCCCTGATTGGCTACCGAAGTTTCCGCTTCAATTCCAGCGATAGCAAATTCCAGCGGATTGGCTTTTGTTTTGGCGTTAAATGAACGCCATTCGGACGTACCAGCTTTGTTTACGGACCGAATCTTAAAGGTATAATCGGTCTCTGACTCCAAACCGTCAAAAAGCAAACGGTTATCCTTAATCGTTGAATAGATAAGATCATCAAAGGCAATCTCATAGTAATCGGCATGGGCTACTTTATTCCAAGTAGGTGTCAAGGTATAAGCTTGTGTAAGGCTATCGCTTACCTCGGCCGTCGGCGCTGTCAACGCGTCCATATTCGCTAAATTCCGATCTATAGGGGAAAACTTGAAACCGTCTACCCGTATGGTAATAGCCGTTGATGACACATCTTGCTTTCCAATACGTACCAAAAACATCGGGTTTTTAATTAGCTTCACGCTCTCAAACGCGGCCCCTTTACTTGCATATTGATTGAGGTCAGGCTGGGCTTCGTAAAAATAGACGTTATCCTGTTCCTTAAAATCGGCAATGGAATGGACCTTTTTTAGTTTCAACGTCTTTCCGTTCAATTTGGCACGTACATTTTTTGGCTCCTCGGTCACGTTGAAACGAACTTCCGTAACTTTCATTCGTTCGTATCCTTCAAATTTGCCTGTTGATGGGTGAATGGTAAACGTCGCTTTGTCGGCTGTCTGCAATGACGAGAGCTGCGTATTGACGCCTTCGCCATATCGGTATGCCTCCGTCCTACCATCATCATCATACTCGTTAAAGCTGGAACGACCAAAGGGATACAGCTCATAGATCCGTTGATCATTTCTAATTTCCTGCACGTTGTTGTTGGCATTTGTCATGGGAATAATGGCACCATTCTTGACAAAAACGGGCACCTTCCACAAGGGTGCATCGATGTTATTGATGACGCGACCACCGCTATACTTTTCGCCGGTAAAATAATCGATCCACTCGTCGTCTGGCAAATAAATACCATTACGGATATCATTTCCCTTTTCATCGGCATTAGTTTCCTGATAAATCGGCGCGACTAGAAAGTTGGGGCCATACATGTACTGGTACTGCGTTGATTTTCCCAACGTATAACGATTAGGCTGTTCGAGAAACATCGCCCGAATCATGGGTAGGCCATCGATAGCCTCCTTCGCGATACTGTAACTATAGGGTACCAGCTGCGATTTTAATTTTAAGTACAAACGATTGATGGAGGTCGCCGGTTCGCCTAAAGCATGCGGATATTTCTCGTTGGCACCCCATCCGTCCATATTCAGTTCAATCGGGGTCCACGTTTTCCACTGAAAATCCCTAATATTTACCTTGACATTATTGCCTCCAAAAATCCCATCCATATCCGACGTAATGTTGGGTTGTCCAGAAAGGCCTGAACCGATGTATGTAGGAATGTGAAAGCGGATGTATTCCCACACACCGCCGGTCTGGTCGCCAGACCAAATACCGGCATAACGCTGTGTTCCTGCCCAACCATCCAACGAGATAATAAACGGACGTGCATTATTGCCGTAATAGGGCATGATATGTCCCACATCTGCCACGCCATTTAAGCCAAAGGAATAGCCAGGCCCTACCCAGGCCACATCTGTTTTCAATATCCGCACACCGGCATCCCGAACTTCCCGAACGATATCGCGCTGCAACAACGCACCTATGCTATCACGCGGGTGTAGATCCGACTGCGTCCACAAACCAATTTCTACGCCGTTTTCACGGGCATATTCACCAAATTCGCGCAGATTATTGATATTTCCGTCTAAGGAATCCGTTTGCCCATAGCCCGCGCCATATCCATCATTGGGCAGGATCCAGCCTAAAGGCATATCATAAGCCTTGTAGCGGTCAATCACGGCACGCGCAGAAAACTGATAGTTATCTTGCTCTCCATTCAGTGACTCCTTGATACCGGCCTCATCCTTCTGGCTTTCTTTGTAACGTTTACCATCTTCAAAAAGCAGCCCTTTTTCATCTTCTTTCCAAAAATCACGATTGTATGCGTTGAGGTGACCTTCGTACAAGCTAAATTTGGGTAGAAGAACAGGATTTCCCGTTAACTGGTAAAAGTCGTTTAACAAAGCAACGACGCCATCGTTTACCATAAAAAAGACATCGAGATACGCGGTCTCATGGGAAAGCCGTACGACGCCCCTATCGGGTACACCAAAAGCATAATTGCCTTTTTTGAATGTATGCCACATCACAGCATAACCATTCGTAGACCAAAAATAAGGCGTGGGCGACGCTACACCGCCATCGGTCCAACTGTTTTGGTTTTCAATAGCGATTGACTTACCCTTATGTGAAAAACGTCCATTCTGCACGCCTCCTCCAAAGAAATATTCCGTTGGATTTTCTTTCAACAGCATAGTCACTTGAGCCGCCTCAAAGGTAATGGGCGCCAAACTCTCCACAACAAGTTTATTGGTCTTACGATTAATGATCCTGAATGTTGACTTCTCTTTATCAATGGAACATTGTATATCAACGGTAGTCAGGGTAACACTGTCCTCCGAATCGCCTATATCAAGAAAATCAAGAGCTTTTCTCGGCTGATTGACTAAAATCTGTGCGTCCGGTGTTGCATGTGGATTTCGGATGATCCCGCCCTGTACATCTTGAAACATACGAAAGATATGGTTTGCATAGAAATCAAAGGTCAATACCTGCTTGTCACTGTATACCACTTCAACTGTCGTATTATTGATTTTCCTTATGCCAACTATTTTAGGGCTGTCTATCACCGTGTTCGTTTTGGACAAACGATCGTACATCATAGCCGTCAATGCCTCAGAAGCATACGCCTGCAAAAGACATGAGCTAACCAACATCAGAAACAAACCGATGCCACCCTTCTTATTCCAACAGAAAATATGCATACTGCTAATTATAATTTACGAATCATGTTTTCACCGTTCCATCTATAGCTTAGATCACTTGAGGCTTACGTACTGATAAACAATAATACAACAGTAAATTGAACTAAAAAAAAGCGAACGAAATGCAAACGATTGTCCAATAATAATGTTGCACGAATACGTGTCATAAAAGGATCTATACGATGAAAGCCAAGCACAAGTATCCGAGATCCTTTACATTGCAGAAAACCCAATCGAATTATTCTAAAAGCTGTTGTTGCCCATCAACGCTCCTTTGCCTACCAACAATGCTTCATCTCCAATCAACGGTAAAGCAAAGGGCAGGATCAGTGAGGTAACTTTTATAGACAGTATCGCCTCCACCGCATTCAACGAACTAAAGCTTCCAAACGATATCCTCCTGTACACCATCGATAGACCGTTGCTTCCAATCAACAGCGCGTCGTCCCCCACCGTCCACAACATGTTGTTCTGCGATGACCAAATAAGACGTAGCATTCCCGGCTTGGTGAAGGCCGCTTCTGTTAAGGAAAGGTAGGGAGTAGAGGGTATCGCCCAATGCGTTCGGTGTTGCGAGGTGGATAAAACACAAAAGACCCCTCCAGTTTCCTGAAGGGGCCTCGTTTAAAATTAGGCGCCGACCTACTCTCCCACCTGTTACGGCAATACCATCGGCTCTGGCGGGCTTGACTTCTCTGTTCGGAATGGGAAGAGGTAGA
>PJTT01000109.1_pt1 | contig 141759 bp, 107 predicted proteins | sample 1512261 | NCBI WGS metagenome assembly PJTT01 (sample SAMN08177685, study PRJNA422409) | Soil metagenome, whole genome shotgun sequencing project. | isolation source: Soil (2) enriched on wood chips | place: USA: Madison | collected 2015-01-15 | reverse complement strand
TGTCCGGAATCCTGTTGCGATAAAATCTTGATGATTTGCGACTCGCTGAATTTACTCTTTTTCATTATCCCTAAATTATAAATCTACATTAATATCTGTAGCTGTTTTTAGGGAAGATTACAATATTCATTTTAACCGCTTTTCGAGCGGATTTCAGTCTGTATGCGGTCGTAAATTTACAGATTAAGGTCATGCCATCCCAAGAAGCTGCGATGTAGTATCAGCCTCTTGGGATAGCGTATATGTAGTCGGCCGATCAAGCAGATTAACCCGATATCAGTACAAAAAGCAATACCGCAAGCAAGGCGCCGACAATAGGACCAATAACAGGCACCCAAGCATAGGCAGCATCAAAGGGCGCCTTATTTTTAATCGGCAGTAGCGCATGCATGATGCGAGGGCCAAGGTCGCGAGCCGGATTGATGGCATAGCCGGTGGTGCCGCCCAGCGAAAGGCCAATGACCCACACCAAGAAGGCGACAGGAATAGCGCCAATGGAGCCTAGCCCGATTGGCGTTTTGTCGCCCATCATGGGTTCCGTGAAATGGAGGATGGTGAAGATCAACACAAAGGTGCCTACTACCTCACTAATGAGGTTGACCGGGAGGTTGCGTATCGCGGGCGAAGTGCAAAAGACAGCTTGTTTCGTTGCGGCATCCTGCGTGCGTGCAAAATGATCTTTGTAGACCAACCACACCAATGCAGCACCGATCATGGCGCCAAGAAGCTGGGCCGCGATGTAGCTGAGGGAGGTTTGTAGGTCGAGCTTGCCCAAGGCTAGGTTGGCGATGGTCACGGCACAGTTGAGGTGGGCACCGCTGTAGGGACCAGCGATGGTCACGCCTACAAAAACGGCCATAGCCCAAGCGGTGCATATCACGATCCAGCCGGCGTTGTGCCCTTTGGTGTCTTGGAGCACCACATTGGCCACCACACCGCCTCCCAATAAAATCATGGCGGCGGTACCTATAAGTTCTGCGAGAAATGGAGTCATAACGTATGGTTTATAAAGTGCTGGTTTACGAGGTATAATTAGCCCAAAATTTGACAGTCTCTGTCGCCCTTTTCCATTCATGCAGCTGCGTCTCGTGGTTCTTTTCCGGGTCAAAAACAAAAGTCTTATCTTCTTGCCATAGACTCTTCAATTGCTCGATATCTTCCCAAAATCCTACGGCCAGTCCCGCCAGATAGGCTGCGCCAAGGGCCGTAGTTTCGGTGATGGCCGGGCGCACCACATTGGTTTTGAGGATATCTGCCTGAAACTGCATGAGGAAGTTGTTCTGCGTGGCACCGCCATCCACGCGCAGCTCTTTGATGCGAGATGGCGCGTCCATCTCCATGGCCTGCAGAATGTCATACGTTTGGTAGGCGATGCTTTCCAGTGCGGCGCGCGCGATGTGCGCATCGCTGGAACCTCGAGAGAGCCCCACAATGGTTCCTCTTGCTTCGGCATTCCAATGCGGAGCGCCCAAGCCCGAGAAGGCGGGAACCATGTATACCCCCTCCGTATCGGTCACTTTGCTGGCCAGCGCTTCGATATCGCTCGCATGGCGGATGATGCCCAGCTCGTCACGCAACCACTGCACCACGGCGCCGCCGATAAAGATGCTACCCTCCAACGCGTACTGCACCTCATCGCCAATTTTCCAGGCAACGGTGGTCACCAGTTTATGGGTGGAGATAACGGGTTTCTTACCAATGTTCATCAACAGAAAGCAGCCGGTGCCGTAAGTATTTTTGGCCATTCCCTCTTGGGTGCACAGCTGCCCGAACAGCGCGGCCTGCTGGTCGCCCGCGATACCCGCAATGGGGATGGCACGGCTACCCAGCTCGGTGCTGGTTTCGCCATACACCTCCGAGCTGCTGCGTACTTCGGGAAGCATGGAGGCAGGGATGTCGAAGATGTCGAGCAGTTCCTCGTCCCAAGCAAGGCTATGTATATTAAACAGCAAGGTGCGCGAGGCGTTGGTCACGTCGGTTATATGTTTCTGCCCGTTGGTGAGGTTGTATACCAACCAAGAGTCTATGGTGCCAAAGGCAAGCTCGCCCTGCTTGGCAAGGTCGCGTGCGCCGTCCACATGGGTCAGTATCCAGTTTATTTTCGAGGCCGAGAAATAGGCATCGATCAGCAGTCCTGTTTTTTCTTGGATAAGCTTATCCAAGCCCTTAGCGGCGATCGACTGGCAGTATTCAGCCGTGCGGCGATCTTGCCACACAATAGCGTTGTAGATCGGTTCGCCGGTCTTTTTGTTCCATACCACGGTCGTTTCCCGTTGGTTGGTGATGCCGATCGCTTTTATTTCATCCAATTTTATTTTTGATTGGGCGATAACCTCGGTTAATACGGCCAGCTGTGTGGACCAAATTTCCTTGGCATTATGCTCTACCCAGCCCGACTTCGGAAAGATCTGTGTAAATTCCTTCTGTGCGATGTTTTCAATCTGCCCCGCTTTGTTGAATAAGATAGCGCGGGAACTTGTCGTTCCTTGATCCAGCGCTAAAATAAACTCTTTTCTCATGCTTTTTGGTTTATAGGGTATATGTATGTGTTGATTTAGATAAGGTATTTGCTGACGAGTGCTTGGTAGTCCCGAAGTTCGTTATCGATCCATGCCTGATCTTTCCCCAGTTGCTCGGCCATCACCTGCGCCACCAGGGGAGCCGCCTGCAAAGAGGCTTGGGCATCCAGCAGCAAGAGACGGATACGGCGTGCAAGGAAATCTTCCAAACGGCAGGCCATTTCGTTTTGAACAGCCCAAACCACCTCAGCTAAGCGGAAGTCGTAATCGGGGTGTATTTTCGCTGCCAAACGCGGATCATGTTCCATCAGCTGAGCAATGTGGGGATAATCCGCACCATATACCTGCCAGTGGCCAGCCGTTTTCTCTACGCTGTACCCATGAAGACGAAGAGAAGTCGTTTGGCAGGCCTTGGCTGGCAGGTCGGTGTGTTTGGCGACAAGATCCACCGTTTCTTCGCCCATTTTACGGTAGGTGGTCCATTTTCCGCCGGTGATGGTCACCAGTCCGGAAGGACTTTTTATCAGCTTATGATCCCTTGAAATCTCTTTGGTGCTGTCGCCGTCGGCATGGGTCGGTGCCGCCAAAGGACGTAGACCGGCAAATATACTTTTGATATCGGCACGGGTGGGTGCGCCCTGCAGGTAGTCCTTCGCCGTGTTCAAGATAAAGTCGAGCTCCTCTTCTAACGGACGGGGCTCGATCTGGTGGGCATGCAGCGGCGTGTCGGTGGTGCCCAGCAGCACTTTATCATGCCAAGGCACACCGAAAAGCACGCGTCCATCGCTTGTTTCCGGAATCATCAGTGCATCGCGGTCACCCAAAAAGTGCTTGTCGATCACGATATGGGCGCCTTGACTGGGACGTACCAAATTTTTGTGGCTGGGCGTATCCATTTTCAGAATATCGTCCACAAATATGCCGGTCGCATTGACGAGCGCCTTGCCTTTCACCTGGTAGCTTTCCCGGCTTAGGCTGTCGATAAATTGAACGCCGTTGACCTGTCCCTGTACATCTTTATCGATCGACACCACTTGGCAATAGTTTAGCACCGTGGCGCCCTGTTCTGCGGCGGTCTGTGCCAAGTTGATAGCCAAACGGGCATCATCAAATTGCCCATCGTAATAGCGTATCCCGCCCTGTAAGCGCTCGGTCTTGATCTTCGGAAGGCTAGCCTGCACCTCTGCCTTACTCAGCAAGCTAGATTTGCCTATCCGTAGCTTGCCCGCCATCCAGTCGTATAGTTTTAGGCCGATGAGAAACTTCATTTTGCTGAAGAAAGAGTAGGAGGGAATCACGAAGCTTTGTACAAAAGATATATGCGGCGCATTTTTGAAAATCAGCCCGCGCTCTTTCAACGCCGAAAAGACCAGCTTGACGTCGCCATTCGCCAAGTAACGTACACCGCCGTGCACCAGCTTGGTGCTTTTGCTGGAGGTGCCCTTGGCAAAATCATATTGTTCCAGCAGCAGGGTTTTGTAGCCTCTGGAGGCGGCATCAACGGCTATGCCCAAGCCGGTAGCACCCCCGCCGATAATGATGATGTCCCAGGCTTCACCTGCTGCAACGTTTCCTATGGCTTCGATTCGCTTGAAATTCATGTTGATTTGTTTCGTTATGTTTGTTTTTATTGTAAATTTAATAAAAAACGTAAACAAACGAAACTTTTCGAAATTAATTTCGGTTTCGAAATGATTCCATACCCGGAAATCCGTATCTTGGGGCTATGAATAACGTAGAGCGCCACCAATATATCATTCGGAGAATAGCTGAAGACGGGCATGTTTCGGTTGTAGATTTATGCGAAGAGCTGAAGGTTTCTTCGGTCACGATTCGAAAAGACCTGCAGTTTTTGGAAGATGAAATGCTGCTATCCCGCACCCATGGTGGAGCGACAAGCGTAAATCCTTATCAAAAAGATCGCCCGATCAACGAGAAAGCGCAACTGCACGCCGAGGCCAAAAGGTGTATTGGAATGGAGGCTGCAAAGCTGGTGGAGCCTAATGATTCTATTATCATCGCCTCGGGAACAACCATGCAGTTTTTTGCCCGTGAGATTGTGCCACAGGCTGGCTTAACGGTAATTACCTCGGCCATCAATGTGACGATGGAACTGATCAAGCACGAGCAGGTGGATATTATACAGCTCGGCGGGCCTGTTCGCAAAACCTCTTCTTCCATTATGGGCAGCTATGCCGAAGCCCTATTGGGCGATTTCTTCTGCTCCAAGCTCTTTTTGGGTGTCGATGGGATTGATGGCGATTTTGGCATTACCACCACGAACGCACAGGAGGCGCTGCTCAACCGCAAGATGATGGAATCAGCCCATCAGGTGATCGTTTTGGCCGATTCATCCAAGTTTGACCGCAAAAGTCTGGGCAAAATCGTCTCCCTCGATAAGGTTGATATGCTGATCAGCGATGCCATACCGCCTAAATACCAACAATTGTGTGACAATTTTGGCATTGAATATAAAGTTTGTTAACTTGGAAGCTAAATCTAAGACTAGCTACTAGAAAATGAAAGAAAACAACACTTCACGACGTGATTTTATTAAAAAGACGTTGATTGGAGCTGCTGCCTTTACCATTGTGCCCCGACATGTGCTGGGCGGTAACGGTTTTTTGGCTCCAAGTGACCATTTAACCAAAGGCGTTATCGGCGTTGGGTCGATGGGCCGTGGACACTTCGCCTATGCGGGCACTAAAACGGTGGCCATCTGTGATGTGGATACCCGGCATTTAGCCATCGCCCAAAAGGAACTGGGAGGCGGCGTCAAAGAGCACCACGACTACCGAGAGCTTATTCAAAACGCGGAAGTGGATATCGTTCATATTGCTACGCCACCACACTGGCATGGTATCATGGCGGTAGAAGCAGCCCGTTCGGGCAAAGATATCTGGTGTGAAAAGCCTATGACGCGTACTATCGGTGAGGGCAAGAAAGTGAAGGAAGCGATCGCCCAGCATGGTAATATCTTTCGGCTGAATACTTGGTTTCGTTTTACGGAGAATTTCTATGGCATGAACGTGCCGGTGAAGAAAATAAAAAAATTGGTGGATACCGGTATGTTGGGCTGGCCGCTTAAAGTGACCATCAGTAAACATACGGGCTTTGACTGGAAATTTTACTGGGTGGGCAAGGAGAACCTGCCGGTAGAGCAGGCGCCTAAAGAATTGGATTATGATATGTGGCTGGGGCCAGCACCATACAAGCCATACAGCACGCATCGCGTGCATACGACCTTTAGAGGCTATTGGGATTATGATGGCGGTGGTCTGGGCGATATGGGCCAGCATTACTTGGATCCGGTGCAGTACTTTTTAGGGAAAGACCAAGAGAGCCCGGTGAAAGTAGAGGTCGATGCGCCACAGCAGCATTTTGATGCCGTAGGTACTTGGCGCAAGATTACCTATACCTACGCCGATGGTTGCCAGATTATTTTGGATGGTGCCGGTACCGAAGAGGGACAGGCTTATATCGACGGGCCGAAAGGGAAACTGTATAAAGGCTTTGTATCGGATATTCCGGATTTGGAGCGTAAACTTTCCCAATACCCGGAACCGGCAGCGCAGGTAACGGATTTTGTGGAAGCTTGCCGCAGCAGGCAGAAGTTTGCCCTGAACGAGCAGAATGGCTATTACTCGGCCACGTTGGTCAATTTAGGACTTGCGGCACTGCGTTTAAACCGTACGCTGCATTTCGATTCCGAAAAGCAGGAGTTTGTAAACGACGAAGGAGCGAACAGACTGATCAATCAACCGATGCGTGGACCCTGGACTATCTAACCAACCGAAAAATGAAAAAAGTATTTAATACGTTATCCGTTTTACTGTTACTCCAGGGAGCGGCCTACGCACAACAGCCGGCCAATAGAACGTCAGCAACGAAGATTGCCGATGTTTTGGCACAGCAACCTGCAGAGGAACAAGCGAAGTTTCTTGCAGCGATGAACGAGCTGGAGGCCTTTACGGCCGATGATATCGTGAACCTATTGACAGGCCTTAAGGGCAACAGTACCGAAAATATTCCGATTACCTATGCGGCAAATTCCTATGCCTTTTACGTACTCCAACAGGGCAAGGAAACTGCGCGTGCCCAGTTCTCGCAAGGGCTGATCCAAGCACTCGATCGTTTGCAGGACAAGCAGCACAAGGCTTTTGTATTGCAGTTGTTAAAGCAGGCGGCTAAAAATGAAGCCATTGCGGCCATTGTACCTTACCTCAGCGACAGCGAACTGGTAGACAAAGCAGCGCTCGCCTTAAACGGCATCCGCACGCCCGAGGCTGCAAAAGCACTGTCTGAGGCTTTGCAGAAGGCGGATTCGGAAAAGACAACCACGGCATTGGTTGCCGCCCTGGGCGATCTACGCTCGAAAAGTGATGAAGATGCCATCATTGCCAGCTTAAGCCGTTATGATAGTGAGAACTTTCAGCGCACGGTGTATATGGCGCTGAGCAAGATCGGTGGTGCTAAATCCGCGCCTGTGCTGTTGAGCAAGTTAAAGGCGGTGAACTACAGCTTTGACAAAACAAATATTGGCGGACTGACGCTTGACTATGCGCAGCAGCTGTTGCGCGAAGGTAACGATCGCTTGGCGCTATCGGTGGCCAACGCCGTTATGAAGGGAGCCACTGGCGCACAAGCGACGACGCTGCAGGTGGGTGCCCTCAGTCTGTTGATGGATGCGAATCCGCAAAAAGCAAAGAAACAGCTGATGAAAGCGGCGACCTCGAGCAACGCCTTGTATCGTAACAGTGCTTTGTCTTTGTTGAAAGGACATGCGACGGCTGCGGAGAATAAGAAGCTGATTGCTATCTTGAAAAAAGCTTCGCCAGAGGTGCAGGAAAGCATATTCAACTATTTGGCAAAAACAGGGGATGCAACAGATTTGGCAGCCCTACAGGCAAGCTTGCCGCAAATGAAGGATACGCAATCCAAAATTGCGGGCTTAACGGCTTTATCGTCGCTCGGTAAGGAATCTAATGCAGCCTTTCTTATCCAATCCGTAAAAGGAGCGGATGAACCTACTGCACAGGCGATTTCGGGCCTGTTGCTCTCCAGTCGGGATCCGCAAACGGTGGCCCTGATCGATGCGGCATTGCCATCCGCCGATGCGAAAACGCAATTGCTGTTGTTGGATATCCTGTCGAAACGGACGGATGCAGCCTCTTCCAAAGTGGTTTTGCCTTTGGTTGCTTCGGCAGATCCGCAGGTAAAGCAAGCGGCTTTGAAGGCTTTACCGACCGTGGTACAGGCGGATGACTTTGACACCGTGGTGCAACTGCTTGCGGCAGCGCCGGCAACGGATGCGCCGGCATTGCAAAAGGCCTTGACTTCGGTATTGCAGTCCAGCACGGATCGGGATGCCAAGGTACAGCGATTGGCAGCCAATATTTCCCGCTCGGCAGCACCTTCGGCAGCAAATTATTTTCCTGTTTTTGCGGGCATAGGAGGCGCGGATGCGTTGCAGGCGGTGAAGAATTACCTGCCCAACGCTAACTTGAAAACACCGGCACAGCAGGCTTTGGCTGCTTGGTCTAATCCGGAAGTATTGCCGACCTTGATCACGCTTTCCAGAGAAGAAAAGGGCGCTGCTTTCGACGCTATTTTCGCCGGACTGATTAAGCAGGTGAATGCGAGTGCGCATACCGACGAGCAGAAGACTCTGTACCTGAAAGATGCTTTTGCACTGGCGCGCAATGTGGCGCAGAAAAGACAGGTGTTGGCTAGCCTACAACAAACGGAAACCTACCAAGCCATGATTTTTGCGGCTCAGTTTCTAGATGATGCCGAACTAAAAGGTGCCGCCACGAATACGGCGATGAATATTGCGATGGACAACGCTGCTTTTACGGGAGCAACGGTGCGTTCCATTTTGGAAAAAGCGATGGCTAACCTCTCGGGGAGTGAAAGTTCGTACCTGCGCGAAGCTATCGTGCGGCATTTAGCCGAAATGCCGAAAGGGGAAGGCTATGTAGCCTTGTTCAACGGAAAGGATCTTTCGGGATGGAAGGGACTTGTGGAAGACCCCATTAAACGGTCTAAAATGTCGACCAAAGAGCTGGCTGCAAAACAACAAGTAGCGGATCAACAGATGCGCGAAAGTTGGAAAGCCGATCAGGGAAGTTTGGTGTTTAGCGGACATGGCGATAATATTGCCACGGTGAAGCAGTACGGTGATTTTGAGCTTTTGGTGGATTGGAAGTTGGATCCAAATGGAAAGGAGCCTGATGCAGGTATCTACCTACGCGGCACACCGCAGGTACAAATTTGGGATATTTCGCGTACCAACGTGGGGGCTCAAGTAGGATCGGGCGGCTTGTACAACAACCAGAAGAACCCAAAAGATCCGTTGAAAGTGGCCGACAACGCGCTGGGCGAATGGAATACCTTCAAGGTGCGCATGCGCGGCGAAAAGGTATGGGTATGGCTCAATGGCGAACTCGTGGTGGATAGTGTGACCTTGGAGAATTATTGGGACCGTAACCAGGCGATCTTCCCAACTGAACAGTTGGAGCTGCAGGCGCACGGATCACAGGTTTGGTACCGTGATATCTACTTGAAGGAACTTCCTAGAAAAGAGGTATACAGCTTGTCGGAAGCCGAAAAGAAGGAGGGATTCGACCTGTTGTTTGATGGCACAAACTTGGATAAATGGACAGAGACTTCTGCTTACGAGATTACACCCGAGGGTTTTGTACGCGCAAATCCGGATGCAAAGTTTGGTAAAAACCTTTATACCAAAGAGCAGTATGGCGACTTTGTGTACCGGTTTGATTTCAAATTGACGCCGGGAGCAAACAATGGTGTCGGTATCCGCACACCATTAGACGGTGATGCTGCTTATGTGGGCACGGAGATCCAAATTTTGGATAACGATGCGGATATCTATAAAAATCTAAAGGAATATCAATATCATGGCTCGGCCTATGGCATTATCCCGGCGAAGCGCACGGGCATGAAGCCTATTGGCGAATGGAACAGCCAAGAGATTCGCCTACAGGGCAACAAGATTCAGGTAACACTGAATGGTGTCCTGATCTTGGATGGTGACTTGGCGCAGGCTTCCAAAAATGGAACCTTGGATGGCAAAGACCATCCGGGATTAAAAAATGCCCAAGGCCATATCGGATTTCTTGGTCATGGCTCGGAAGTATTTTTGCGTAATATCCGAATCAAAAAATTGTAAGGGTCTTTAACACGCTTATAAGTTAAAACGTCTCCCGAATGTGCCTGTGGCCATTCGTGGAGACGTTTTCTTGTTGATGATAGCCTCGGGGGCTAATTGGTCATTTCTTGAAAAACAGCCTTTATGCCAGTATAGTAGAGTGTGGTCACACTTTCAAAGCCCGAATCTGTACCCACAATCAGCCAAACGCTGCCATTTTCATCGGCCTGCCCCGTAAATTCTCCCGTTCGGCTGATGAGCACATAGTTGTTCTCTTCCGTGCCGTTGGCAATATCGCCAATGACTTTCATGCTTGCACCATCTTGTGCTTGCTGCATTTTGTCGATATTCATGCGGTAGTAGTTGTCGGTAGAGTCTATCGTTTTCATGGGCTCAACGACACTGAAGCCAACACCTACATAGACGCTCTCGCCCGGTGCGCCACCCACGCCCACCTGATTGGACGCGGCATTGGATGCAAAATTTACGGTGAAACGAACGCGGTAGCGTTGGTTGGCCTTCAGGCCATCGACTTTTTTCTTAATGAACATAAAAAGATCATCACTGCGGTTGTTGCCCGATATGCGGATGCCATTTTTTGACTGATCGAGCGGCGCCGGCAAGGCTTCGTGCGATACACTGAGCTCAAAATCGGTATCCCCTTCGGAGGGGTAGTCGGCAAAATCACCGCTCCAATCCATCATCGACGAACTGAAATCATCGTTGACCTCTACGGGATCTAAAAAAGTGGATTCATCCTCTTGACAGGAGATCAGCGTCAGGCTGCTTAGGAATAGCATGTAAATCGAAAATAGTCGCATAGCTGTATTATTGTTAGACATCATCGTATCTATAATTAACGGCTATGCGCTTATTTTCGTTTCTGGGCGCTATTGTTTTTAACAATTCTTAAGATTTTTAATAATTCAAGGCTAAGCCTACGCCAAATCCCATGTCGCTATCATAATGCGTGCGGATGCCCATATTTTTATGGAGGATATAGCGCAGATCGACCATATATTCCCGATCGGTATTCCACATAAAGCCGCCTCGCAGTCTTCTAGAAATCGGGATGTCTTCACGCATAAGCGCTAAGCGTACGATACCATCATGGTAAACCTCGGCCTGCACGTTGATCAGGAACGGTAGGGTATACATGGCCCCGACGCTGACTGCTTGCCGACTGTCTTTCTTATTGGTCTGCCCGAAGATGTTGGTCTCGTGCTGGTCCATACCCAGCTTGCGGTACCGCCAATCGAAGCCGACAAAGGGCATCAACCACTGCATCTTGCCGATGTAGCGCCCTACATGGGTCTCCACTTCATAGCCGTGCATGTTGTTGTAGCCCAGTCGCCATTCCGTTCCTATACTCCAACGCGCATTCTGCAGCATGGCCGATCCATCATTGCCGTTACTGGCAAAGTCGTTGTCGGCCATGAAGTGCCACATGTTGCTTTCCTTTTGCAAAGTGGTGTATGCCTTTGCTCTGTTGGGCAGCAACGGGTTTTGGTAGTCGCCAACAGCAAATACGCGGTTCATGCCGGCCATCATATGGTAAAGGATATGGCAATGGAAAAACCAATCGCCGTCTCGGTTAGCAGTGAATTCAATGGTGTCTGTTTCCATCGGCATAATGTCCAAGACATTTTTCAGTGGTGCGTAGTCGCCATTTTTATTCAGCACCCGGAAATCGAAACCATGCAGGTGCATGGGGTGCCGCATCATGGAGTTGTTGTACAGTACAATGCGTAGAACTTCACCTTTTTTGATCGGTATCTTGTCTGTTTCGGAGAGCACGCGGTTGTCCATGCTCCATACATAGCGGTTCATATTGCCGGTAAGCTCGAAGCGTAGATTTTTTACGGTTGCGCTGCTATCTAGCGCAGTGGGGCTCGTGGCGCGTAGCATCCCGTAGTTTAGCGTCACCTTGTCTTTTCGTTGGTGTGCGTGTTGTGCATGGGCCTCATGCTTTTCATGGGGGCTTGATGCTGCGGCATGATGCGCATCACTTGCGGATGTGGAGGGCTTGTCTTTTAATTCGGGATACATCACGGCATTCATGTCCATCTGCTGCAGGCTCATTTGCATGCCCATATCGTGCATGTCGCCGTTCATCTTCATCATATCGTTCATCATCTTCATGCCCTCGAAATACTGCAGCCGGGGCAGGCGTGCCGTCAGTTGCCGCCTACCAGATCCGAAAAAAAAGGAGGCCGAGCCGGTGCGGTCTTCGGCCGTGGCCAACAGCTCGTAGGCTGTGTTTTGCGCCGGAATATCGAGCACGATATCGTATGTTTCGGAAACGCCAATCAGTAGTCGGTCTACCTCCACTGGCTCCACATCATTGCCATCGTTGGCCACAACGCTGATCTTCCCGCCGGCATAGGTAAGCCAAAAGTAGCTGGATGCGCCGGCATTGGCTATGCGTAGGCGGACTTTATCGCCCGCTTTGAACGAGGCTAGCTGCTGCTCGGCAAGGCCATTGATCAGAAACTTTTCGTAATATACGTCGCTGACGTCCATGGCTTCCATACGCTTCCACTCGTTACGGAGTTTGGTTTTGAAGTGTTTGGCTTGGATGGCCTCGGCATAGCTTTGTACCGTATTTTTTTTGATGCTGAACCAATCGTTGCCGGTATGCAGCATGCGATCTACGGTATGCGGACGAAGGTTGGTCCATTCACTTAGCAGCAAGGATAAGCTGGGGATATCATCGATGCCCTTTCTGAAGCTGGGGTCGTCCTCGCGCTTATGAAAAACCATGGAGCCATACATGCCAATTTGCTCCTGCAGCCCCGAATGGCTATGGTACCAGTAACTGCCATTTTGGATGATGGGGAAGCGGTAGGTATGCGTTTCGCCGGCAGCAATGGGCTGCTGCGTGAGATGGGGTACACCGTCTTCCTTGTTGGGCAGCCACACGCCATGCCAATGCAAGGAGGTGCTTTCCCGCAGCTGGTTGTGCACAACGATTTCTGCGGTATCGCCTTCCGTGAACGTTAAGGTGGGCATGGGCAATTGTCCGTTGACTGCTATGGCACGCTTTTCTTTTCCCGCAAAGTGAACCAAGGTATCGCGAACGTAAAGTTCATACCGAACCGTCTGCTGCCCCCGCACGGAAAATCCGAGCACGAGCAGCAACAGCGCAAGAAAACTTGCGCGATAAATACGTAATAACATGGAGATGCGTTTAGAGGGTTTCTACCGTTTTTCCACAGCTCAGCATCTGCGCCCCATAGTAGGGGTTTTTGATCCCTGTATCACGGCTTATCCAATAGGCGCCTTTGCCGTCCTGATACATGGGGCAATGCTGATAGTACAGCTTGTCAGATGTTTTGGACGCTTTCAGCAAGGTGTAAAGTGAACGGGACAGCTTGTCGAATGCCTGACGCTGTGCGTCAATGGATTTTCCTGCCGTGATGCCTGCAGTTGCTTGCTGCAGTTTCTTTTGTTCACTAGTCCATACCGCTTTTTCTTCCTTACTGAAGTTCGCTGCCTGCAGTGCGGTCAGGGCTTGGTCGAATTTCTTTGTGGCTTCATTGGCGGCCTTGCTATCGCCTGCAATCAGGGCATCTTTTAGGCGTAAATAGGGAGTTAGAAGGCTGCTCATCGAACTGCTCGCTGTCGCTTCGTGGGCGGTATGTTGCTCACTATCTCCTTGGCTTTGGTTCTCGGCTGGCTTGCTGCCTGTTTCTTCGGCCTGTAGTGTCCGATCATATTGGCAGCAGCTGTGCAGGGCGGCGTAGGTTTCCTCAGGCGCCAAATAGCGTTCATTGTCGTATCCGGCAAGTGCAATGCGTTTTAAGATGGCCTCTTCAGATGTTTTGTCGCTGTCGTAGGTGAGGGTGGCCTCGTTGGTTTTATTATTCCAAACGACTAAGGATTCATTGGCTACATCGCCTGCTTTCTCGATAGTAGATTTGCACATGCCGCAGTTTCCGCTGATCTGCACGGTAACCAATTTGCTGTTTTTAATTTGCGCCATAGCGCCGTTAACGGATATTGAAAGGGCTAATAGACCTAATAATGTATATGATTTCATGGTTTTTTGCTTAAAATAATACTGGATAAAATAACATGTCGATCTCTGGTGTTCGCTATTTTAGCACACAACAGGACACACCTATGGCTAGGCGATATTAATTTTAAGCTATTTTAGGCGGCAACCAAATATGCGTAAATCCCGATTGGGGAATATGTACAGGACGAGAGGCATCGTGATGTAATGAAGGAACTTCCACGTCAAGATCTCGCACGGAAAAAGCAACGATATGCATCGGCATCTTCATGACGGGGCAATGGCAGGATGCATCTTGTTCGCAATCGTCGGGATGGCTATTCTTTTTTGTTTTAGCGCAGCAATCTTTCTCGCTATCGGCAGCGGTATGTTGCTCTGCGCAGCAGGCCATGGATGCTTCGTGCGCTGCTTCTTGGCAAGCGGCAACATCTAGGGGATAAAAGGATATCCCTAGCAGCACAATCCATATGTAAACCAAGCGTTGTAGCATCTTTGTTAAACAAAGGTAGTTATTTTTAGTAATATGCTGTATAGTGAGCTAGTGCGACTGGGAAAATCTGACATCGGCGTTAAATTTGATAGCGCAGACTATTGTGTTTTCAGTCCTTTCTTTTGAATCCACTTGCCTAGGGTAATGAGCAAGGCTAGCATCACCATAGTACCAAAGGAAATCAAGGCAACATTGATTAAGGTTGTGCCGAAACCGATTTCTTCGATATTCAGAAAAGGATAGGGGTAGAAACCGGAGAAATAACCACGGGTAAGCACAAATAGTAGGTAGAGTATGGGGTAGCATAGCCAACGGTATACGCGGACGGCCTGGATGGCACCCCTACGGATAGTAAACAGCCAGTAGCCCAACATAAAAAGGGGGATAATGCCGTGCAGCAGCTGATCGACAACAAAATGTATGCCCTGTGGTTGCCAGAGATTTTTGAGGACGGTCTGGTAGACGATGCCCACGGTGAGTATAAACGTGCAGATGGCCGTCGCAGCGCTGTTGTTTTGAATAAAGCGTAGTGCGCGTATAGGTTTGGGCCAGCCGGTTGCCGTGAAATACAACGCGACCCAGATGTTGGTAAGAATGGTGAAATAACTGAAAAAACGAACCAAGGACTCGACTAGGGAAACCTCCCGATGAAGCAACATAATGACAAATTGGGCGACGAGCGCAAGCCATGTCAGGCAGGCTCCTAGGAGGGCGATTTTTTTTGAATAGGCCATTTTCTTAGCAGAAGTAGATTATCGCTAAATGTACAAATAATTCTAACAGGTTGTACTCGTAATGGCTGTCGAAAAAGTCGTCGACAGCCCTTACCAGTCGCTCTATTGTTATACCTGCTTGAGTAGCTTCATGCCGAAGCCGTGGCCACTTGCTGGAATCAATTTGCCTTTTTCCAAACGGTAGCCTGATAAGTCAACATCATCAGAGGTACTGCTCACGCCCTCGATGGTGACGGTATTTCCCAATCCGCCAGCCAGATGGGCCGTGTAGTAGGTTTTGAGTAGAGAGCCCCAAGCATGGGGCGAGGCCTGTGCACCAAGTTGCTTTAGCTCGGGCATCAGCTTGCGCCAATTGGTAAAGCCCAGCCCCTCGATATCGGTGAGGTGTACATCGAGTAATTTTTTCTCGAAGAGTTGACGCAATTGATGTTGATCGGGATCGGCTTCACCGTCCGCCAATAAGGTGGTTATGCCTTCGCTTTTTAGCCATTGGCGCAGTTTGCTATAGTCGGCTTCGGTTTCGTGAAAAGGCTCCTCGATCCAGAAAAGCTTGACACTGGCAATCCCTTGGAGGTATTGGATAAAGCGGTCCACCGTAAATCCGTTGTTACCATCCACCAGTATCTCGCAATCGGGAAAGGCTTTGGCTACAGCCTTGGTGACATCGATGTCGCGCTGTAAACCGGCATCGGCAGGCATCCATTTATGGCCACGCCCAATCTTCAGTTTAAACTGGCGATAGCCCATGGCATAGTCGTCCTGGCATTCTTCCAATACCTTGTCGATGCCTGCAGGCTTGTCGCTGGGCTCCAGATCATCAAAATAAAGCATGCCGCTATAGCAGTCGCTAATGATCGGCCGCTTCTGTCCCAGTAGGGCATATACCGGTTTTTGTAAGATAACGCCTGCTAGGTCGTGCAGGGCGATATCGAAGGGTATGTACCGAGCGTCCGTGATACCAATCTGTCGCTGGAAAAGCTCGCTTATTTTCTTGCCGATCATTGCCTTGGCAATAGGCTCCGCTTCCTTCCGTGATCCGCGGAGCGATGCCCAGCCCATGGCGCCCTGATCGGTGTATATTACGCAGATCTCTACCTGTGGGCCATGGCCATGCAGATCCAATCGCGCATTTTTACCAACGAGGCGCGGATAATTTAGCTGTACCGTGGAAAAACGGATGTCTTTTAGGCGATGATAGTCGAGCTCTTTATCAGCGGCTGCTGATAAATCCAAGGGCATACCCATGAGCTTGGTATGCGCTAAAGCGGTCGATGCGATGCCTAGGTTTAAGGCATGTAGGAATGTTCTTCTCCTCATAAGTGGTTTATTGTTGTGGCTCGGTTGATGGTGAAACCACAAGATTAGCAAAAACGTTTAACTGTTATTGATGCCAATATACTTATTTTAGTTGAAAAACCGGTTGAGCATGATTATTATTCGTGAAAAGCCGTAGTTTTCCTAACGCTCGTAATACTCAAATGCATCGATGATATCGAGATAGACACCGTCAAATCCGGCGTCGATAATCCGCTTTGTATAGGAGTTTTCCTGTCCGTAGATGATACTTTGCCAGGTGCTGTTCCAGTATTTTACCTTAAAATTTCCTTTCCAATCTGGATTTTCTTGATCCAACCATGCGGGTTTGTTGCTGTTCCAGCTGGACTGCCAATAGTAGCGGTAGTCCTCGGCTTCGCCGATGGACATGTAGCAGATCACGAGTCGTTTTCCACCATTGGCTTTTACCTGCAATTGCTGGATTTCGTCTTTCGTGAAGGCCTCATCAGAAAGGAAAAGATCCATGATGAGCAAGTCGTAATTGCTGGCGCGCACAGCAGCGATAAAAGCGGCCTTGCTGTTGTACTTCTCGGGATTGATGAGGTATAGAAAATTCTTGGCCTGCGCCATGTTCGTAATATTGCTGGCGTTTTCGCCTTGTATCTTCGCTGGAAAACTCGGGATATTGTTTAGCGAACGTTCGTCTGCTGCGAAGGATAGGTATCCCGCTGCCGCATGCTCCTGGTAAGATCTGCTCATCTTTTGGCTGTCCCAGCAATAGTCGATCACCAGTATGCTGTTGCCTGCCCGTTGAGACATGTTTAGTAGGCCTCGTAACCTCGCGGTTTCTGCCGCTGGCGTGGCAACATTATCTTCATCATAGCCGTAAAGCAGATCTTCTTGGCCATTGGCATCAATGGCATCAAGATAGGCTGTATTGGGACTGCCCGTGCTTTCCCCATTATTGCTGACGAGATCTAGTCCGTTCTGCGGAATAATAATAAAACCCGGTTTTAGTTGCTTACCGTAGGCGCTGATGCCCTGTACAAAGTCGCGCATGGATTGGCGGTAGTCGCTAACTTCTGGGTTTTCGGAATCGGGGCTGTCACTGTCTTTTTTACAAGCGGTGGACGCCAAAAGAAAGAGGAGGATTATGTTTTTTACGGACATGGGTTTACACGATTTAAAGACAAATTTGCGTCATTAACGTGAGCAGATAAATTTTATTTTATAAACCTTACGAAAGCGGCCTGTTAAAAAGTGTGAAACGCTTTTGGTGCTCTACCATTAGGAACAATCTTTGGCTTGCTGTTCGTTTCTATAGGCTTTCGGACTGACGTGGAAGTTGCGGATGAAATTGCGTACAAAATGGGAGGATGAGCTAAAACCCACCATGCTGGAAATCTCATAGATCTTGAAGCGGCTCTCTCGTAACAGCTCGGCCGCCTTGTTTAGTCGGGTGATGTTGATTAGTTCATTGGGCGATTGATTGGACAGTAGCCTGACTTTACGGTACAAGGTGGGTCTGCTCATGTTCATATAGTCGGCCAATTGCTCTACGCAAAGCGTGCGCACCGCAATGTTTTCTAAAATAAAAGCATCCAATTTTTTCAAGAATCCTTGCTCATGCTTGTTAGCTTGCTCGTTGCTGGCTGAAAACTGTGGTGATCGGTTGAAATGCACACGGATATTTTGGCGGTTGCGTAGCAGGCTGTTGATCTGCGCAAGAAGAAGGTCAGGTAGAAAAGGTTTTTCGAGGTAAACATCTGCGCCATGTTCCAGTCCTTCAATTTTCGATCGCAACGTGTTTTTTGCGGTGAGCATAATGAACGGAATATGCTGCAGCTGCACGCTGCCCTTTACATGGCGACACAGTTCGAAACCATCGACGAAGGGCATCATCACATCGCTGACAATAAGATCAATGGCTGTACTTTCAATAAGATCGATCGCTGCAGCTCCATCTAGCGCCTTGACGATATGGTGCCTGTCGGAAAGCACATCATCCAGAAACTCGATCATATCTTGGTTGTCATCCACAACCAGCAGGGTATATTTTAGAGGTTTACTTGTTTGCATAGATCCGGAAGAAATAGGGTTTGACATGGGCTGTGCTAACGATACACAAACGATAAGGTTGCTTATCCTGCTCGAGTTTTGCATATACCCGAGCTACAGCACTATTATGCCATAGCTCGGGTGTCTAAAAATGATCAGGCTTTGTACTAGGTAGCCTGTTAGCGTCAGCTTGTTTTACGGCGCCTTGTACCGGAAGGTTCCTGCTTCGGCAAGCCCCGGCTGCTGCTGATTGTCGTGTCCACTTTTAGGGATGAGCTTGAAGTAGCGGAACACCGTTCGGTTGGCAAGCGGCAGATACTGTGTTCTTCCTTCGATATTTTGTAGCTCAAACTCGCCCAAACTTACCCAAGACTGGTTATCGGTGCTCATTTCAATGTCCAAAGTTTTGACTTTGCGATCGCCGTTTTTCTGTACGATGACAAATCCGTCCACATCGAGGGATTGCTGCATATCGATGGATATCCAGTGGTCGGGGTAATTGGTAGGACTGGAGGAGTAGCGGGTGATCCAATAAGAGGAAAGGTCGTTGTCGATCAGTCGGTCGGCAAGTCGGGTATTGACCAGCTCCTCGGAGCTGTAGCCCAATACGGACCAGTTTTCCTTTTTGTAAATTTCCCGGAGCCTTTCGCCGGATGGACGTTTTGTCGCTTGTCCAATTTTAGCAGGGACACCAAAATTTGGTGTCCCATCAGCTAACCAGTCGAATGCTTGTATGCGTGCATTTCGACCATTATTATCGCCGCCGTTGGGCATGCTTCGTGCATGGTAGATAATCCAATCTTCACTGCCGTCCGGCGATTGGAAGAAGCCGTTGTGCCCCGGCCCATAGGCGCCACTCTCGGCCAGCATGGAAAATACCGGTTCTGATTTTTTAGTCCAATCGGCCGGGTTCATCGGGTCGCCACCGTTGGCTAGGCGCAGTAGCCCTAGGCAATAGTTATCCACCCAGTAGCCGCTGCCCGAATAGACGACCACTACTTCGCCGGCCGGATTGTGTAGTATTTGTGGGCCTTCGTTGATGGGATTGCCAAATTTTTCCCAAGGATAGGTGGGCGTGGCAATGCTGACCTTCTCGCCAACGATGGTCCAGGGATTGCTCATTCGGGCAATGTAGATGTTTTGTGGTGGCGCGCCGGCATTTCCGCCCGACCATAGCATATACATCTGTCCCTCGTGGTGTAAGATGCTGCCGTCTATCGCCCATTGGTTGCTCGAGTCGCCTACCTTTCCCTTAAAAACCCAGTCGCCTTCCATGGGATTGGCGTTGGAATTTTCGACAACATACATGCGGTGGTTGGCATTGCTGCCGTTGTCTGCAGAGAAATAGATATACCACTTACCATTGATCTCGTGCAGCTCGGGAGCCCACAGGTTTTTGGAGTATGCCGTGCCGCTTGGCGGAATCCAAGCATCGTGGCTCTTGGCCAAGGCCAATTCCGAGATGCGGTCGGTTTCGTAGAGTACCAGTTTACTCCCTTGGGTGTAGGTGAAGTAATATTTTCCATTTTTCTGCGTCACCCATGGATCGGCACCCCGTGGCAAAATGGGGTTGACAAAACTGTCTTCAAGGGTAACCTGTTCTTGCGGATTTACGCTGTTAAAATCGCCCATTTTTTCGCATGAAACAGCGGATAGCAGGGCTAATACGCAGCCTAGTTTAATCATGGTCTTTTTCATTAGTTAAAAATTTAATACGAAAAATCATCATGAAGTTTTTTAATTACCAATGGTGTAGGTGCCCACTTCTGCGAGGCCCGGTTGCCGCTGTGCATCGTGCCCGCTGAGCGGAACAATCTTAAAGTAGCGGAAAGATTTGCGCGCCGATAAATCTACATATTGGTAGGTACGATCGATGGCTGCCAGCCCGTATCGACCTATACTTTCGAAGGTTTGGTTGTCTTGGCTGGCGAATATCTCCAGTTCGCGGATTTTTCTGTCGCCATTCTTTTGCGCAAAGAAGAATCCGTCCACCTGCAGCTCTTCCTTCATGTCAATGGTGATCCAATGGTTGGGGTAATCGGTGGCTTGCGAGGAGTAGCGTGTGATCCAAAATGTGGCGACATCATTGTCGATAACCCGATCGGCAAGCCGATTGTTGGCGGGCTCTTCAGAGCTAAAGCCGGCGATGGTCCAGCTGCTACGCGCATGTAGGGTGCGCTCGGTAGGCATGTAGCTTACCGGATCGATATTTTGCTCGGCAGCATAAAACATATCGATGGCTAGAGAGCTCGGCTTGAACAATGTACGATAGTTGATTCGCGTGTCGGGTTTGTAGTTGGGCAGGCGTGTTTGATGAAGCAGAGGCTCGGTAAACACGGTGGCGGAATCGCCGGATAGGGTGAGGTAAGCTATCTCGGTTCCACGCAGTGTACTATCGCCCGACTCGGGAATCCAGTTGACTACAAGGTCTTGATTCTCCTTGCGAATCTGTTCGATAATACGGTTGTTGAGGTTGGCCGAGTAATTTGCGCCATATACGCGGCCAAATACCTCGGCACGCATGGATTGGTTGCCCTCACTATCGAAGGTGCGGATGTCAAAGGTGTAGATGCCTTCATCGATATTGGGGATCAAGATTTCTTTGTACTGCGCAATATCAGTGCTGTTAATGGGTGTTTCAAATGTGCCGTTCAATCCCCAGGATATTTTCATCCGTACGATTCTGGCATCTGTGCTGATCAGGGATCGTATGGCTGCGCGATTGTAGCCGGGCTTGAACGAGATGGAGTCTACCTTCCCGGGATAAACCTTCTCCGCATTTTCCAGGTAATCGCTGTAATAATAGTCTATTGGGGTACATCGGCCTAGCAGGATGATACTGAGGACTAAAATGGCGACGTGCTTATATAGGTTTTTTGTTTTCATAATATTCTATTCAAATACGGTTTGCATGCTATACTAATTCCTGTTATTCTACTTTTCCATAAAAGGTTAGTTCACCCAGTGCCACATCGGAGTTCCCCCCCCAGGTATCTAGCGTACGGAAGCGCCAATAGCGGTAGGGAATCTGCTGCAACTCGACATCGAAGTCTTCACCGGCTTGTGCGTAAGCGATATCATCTGCCGTTTGTTCACCCAGCGGCAAACCCGAAGGTTTGATGGAAGTGAAGGTGCCTACCTGTGTCCATGACTCCCAACTACCGTCGGGGTTTGGTTCGTTGGAGCCCCACAGCTCAAAAACTTTCGGATGGTTGAATCGGTATTCATGGCTTAATCGAGCGTGCATCACAAAACGGCTAAGCATGGCCTTAACACCCATGTCAAATGTAAAATGTTGCGGTATGCCGGATCCAGGCTTGGTGTGGAAGATTGTAGTCCCTACACGGTCTGCACCATCCCAAAGCACTTCAGTAGATCGGAATCCGGTATGCGCGGCATAGGTGTCGCTAGGCAAATTGTAGGGCTTAAATAGCGATTTACTCATCATCACTTCAAACACGGGCAATAAGGCACGCACCAGGGTGTCGGAACGGTTGTTCCAACGGTCGGTGATGTAGATCCCAAACTCGCGCGGCTCCGCGGCAAAGCCACGTACGTTGAACATGCCTACTCCACGCTTGGTATAATGGTCGGTCGCGCGCTGCCATTGCCCCTTGTCATTTTTCGCCAGCACATGGATCACGATGGGAGCCTCCACCGCGTTTTCGTAGTGCAAGCGGATACCACCGAAAGTAGGCAGCAGATTGCCCTCGTTGGCAATCGTTTCCAAGGTCAGTAAATAGGGCGGTGTGAGGGTGGTTACGGTCAATGGCTTCGGATCGGACTCTACTTCGCCCACACTAACCGCGACAAGGCTCACCGGGTATTCGCCCGCTTGGGCAAAACCGTCAACAACAATGCTGTTTTGGTAAATGGAAGCTTTGTTTTCGCGTACGGTGCCATCCCCGAGGGTATACACGGCTTTGACGTAGCGCAGGTCCTTGTTGTTGGGTAGGTCGTAGCTGATGACGGCTCCTCCGGGAATACTGCGTACCTGAAAGGTGCTGATGGGATCAGGTTTTTCACCTGTACGCGATGGCCCAGGCGCCTGCTTATCTTCACAGGAGATCACAAGGATGGTTAGCCAAGCGAGTAGGTTGTATAATAATATTTTTTTTAGCGTGTTCATAACATTCATCGTAATATGTTCAAAAGGATGCTGGATCTATTGCCAAAGAGGCGTTTGCAGAAGTTTTGGATTGCGACGTATCTCGGCAATGCTAATGGGCCAGAAATAGTCGCGCTGGGTGAAGGTACGGTTGTACATCACCACCCTGCGGTAGTAGGTTTGTGGCGTTATCTGCCGGATATCCCAACCGTAAATCGGCGTGTTGAGCTCGGCCTGTGCGGTCTTCCAACGTCTGAGATCCCAATAGCGCTGCGACTCGAAGGCCAGCTCTATGGTACGCTCGCGGTGGATGATTTCGCGTAGTCCGTCTTGTGTATTGGGTTTACCGGGATTGATGGAAAAGTCGGCCCAAGATTCAACCACGCCACGCAACCCGCTACGCTCGCGGATGGCGTCAAGATAGGTGAATGCTTCCTCAGAAGGACCATCGATCTCATTGAGCGCCTCGGCATAGAGGAGGTAGAGATTGCCCAATCGCATCATCGTAAAAGGATAGACGTAGGTGGTGAAGTTATTGTTCTCGCCAATGGTATTCATATAGCTGACCAGTTTTTTAGGCGTGTAACCTGTGCCGGAATATTGGGTAGGCGAGTTTGTGGCGGCGATATTCCCTCCTGGACGTGCATTGGTGGCATACGCCAAAGAGTCGTTGTTGTTATTATTCATGAAGTAGCGGCCGCCATCGAAGGATAGGGAGCCATAGAAGCGGTTTTCGCGGTCGAAATGTAGGCCTACCGTGGTGTATCCGGATATCAAATTGTAGGAGTAAGGCGACTCGCCCACAGGCACATTGCGCAGGTCGAAACGTTTGGTGTAGTCCCAAGTGAAATCTTCTTCGATGGGCACGCCATTCTTGCTGTAAAACTTCATGGCCATATTCAACGTTGGCGCGAGGTAACCGCCCATGGACTGGTTGGTAATACGTGCTGGATCGATACTGCGCGGCATGAAGGCGCGCGCTTGGTGGTCTAGCACAGCCGAACTGCGGTTGTTTACCCATATGGCTTCCGCATTGTTCTGCCTCTCGGTTACGGCTTGGCGCAGGTTCATTTGGAAGATGGTGCTCTGCTGGGGCGCCTTAGCCATGGTGGGCGCAGGTGTCCAGGTTTGTAGGGATCGGCCGGCGGCGTGCGCGGCATCGATTGCCTCTTTACAGGCTTGGGCGGCGAAACGCCATTTCTCAGCGCTGAAGCTGGCGTTGAACAGCGGTTGTCCTTGTGCATTGTTATAGCTTGGATAGTCTCCATTTCCGTTAAACAATGGGCTGGCTGCCGTGACCAATATTTCGGCTTTCATGGCTTTGGCTACTACTTGCGTCACGCGTCCATTTTCTTGTGCGGGCAACAGCAGGTCGGGCATCAAGAGCGGCATCACACTGTCGATTTTTGAAATGATATAGGTAAACACTTCGTCGGTGGATTGCCGTTCGAAACTGATGTTGGCCGGATCTTCAAAGGTGGGGGTATTGATATCCACAATGGGAATAGGGCCATACATGCGGAGCAGGTAGTAGTGGAAATAGACTTTTAAGAACTGTACCTCGGCGGCCCATCGTTCTTTTTCTGTGGGATCCATATCGGGCACGCGGTGTATATTCTCCAAGAAGATGTTGCAATCGCGGATGCCGCGCCATAGGGATATCTGCTCGTCGCCGGCAGTACTCTGATTGTTGCCGTCCCAAAAATTTAAGAGGGGACTATTGGTGTTCTGTCCGCCCATGGCGATATACCAGTTTGGCCAGTTGCCCTGCGAGAAGTTGCTGGTGGAGTTCAACCAAAATTCATCGCCCGAAAGCAAGGCGGCATTGGAACTCAGGTAGTAGCCTCGAGGAATCCAGCTGTAGCAGGTAAATAGGTAGCGTTCGGCCATCGTGCGCATGCTGAACGCCTGCTCGAGTTGGGCGACATTATCGGGCACGATATCCATAAATTTATTGCAGCTGCCTAGCAGCAACAGCCCGAAAAGAAGGCATGTTTTTAGGCTATTTTTCATATGTATAATACTTGATTTTTATCTGTCATATGGAATATTCATGTGTGTTTTTGATTTTAGAAACATGAATATTTCATATGTATCGTTTCTTTATTTTTTTTCTTCATGTTATAGCGTCATTAGCAGGCCTAGATTGAATACCCGCTGTATGGGGTAGCGTAAGCCTGCGCCGCCCATTTCGGGATCCCACAGGTCAAAAGCGCTGAGGTTAAACAGATTGGTGCCGCTGGCATAAATCCGGAACCGCTCGATCTTGTAGCGACGCGTAAAATCGGAATTGAGGGTGTAGGACAGTTCTACCTGCTTTAAGCGTAGAAACGCGCCATTGCGCATCCAATGGGTACTGGTTTGGGTGTTATTTTCCAACGGATTTTGGCTGAGGCGAGGCCACAGGGCATAGATGTCGCGGTTGTCTTCAGACCAGTGACTATCGGCCCAGGCCTGCAACACGGCATTAGGCGCTGTTTGGCTGCCGAATGGTGCCGAGCCGCTGTTGTTTACATTGTTTGGATCCCACGATAGTGGGTTTATAAACAGGGATGTGCGTGACATACCACTGAAGAAAAAGGAGAAATCAACATTTTTGTAGCCGGTCGTCAAGCCGAAGCCGAAGTTTACCTGAGGCGTCGTCGGAAAACCAATCGGCACCACATCATTAGCGTTGATGACGCCATCGCCATTTACATCCAAGTATTTGATGTCGCCGCCCATAACCATTTGCCCGAATAGCTGCTGCGGACTGTTGCGTACTTCCTCATCGTCTATGAATAATCTTTCGGCGATATAGCCCCTTCGTTGGTTGGCGTCGGTGCCAATACGTGTCAGGTAAGGATACTCATAATTGGGCTCTTCATAATAAAGGTATTCCCCCTTGGCAAAGGTGAAAGTACCTCGACCTTGAAACCATAGATTTTGGTTGACGCTTTGCATGTAGGTCAGCTCGGCATCAAAACCTTGGCTCTTGTATTTGCCCAAATTGGCCAGTACACTTGCGGCTAGCCCCATGGAAGATGGTAAGGCAGCACGATCTTGCACGATGTCGCGTCGTATTTGGCGGAATATATCGCCGGTAAAGGTGAATTTGCCGTTGAAAAGACCTAGATCGATACCTAAGTTGGTCTGCTGGGATACCTCCCATTTGACGTAGGGATTGGCGTAGCGCTGTATGCTTATCCCGTTGCGGCCATAGTTTTCGTCGCCCGTGCTCACCCCGAAGTTGTGCCGGCGTAGGCTGTTGTTGAGGTCCACCTGCGAGAGGTAGAAAAATCGCGTGTTATGTATATTGTCGTTACCCACTAGCCCGTGTGTCATCCGCAATCTGGCGGTGCTGAATATGTCGCGAATGGGTTCCATAAACTTTTCGTTGTGGATGGTCCACGCGACGCCGGCCGAGGGAAAGAAGCCCCAACGGTGGTTTTCGGCAAACACTTCGGATCCGTTGTAGCCGAAGGTAAATTGCGCATGGTAGCGGTTGTCATACACGTAGGTGAAGTTTCCAGAGAAACTGGCATTGCGGTAGGGCAAGGTGTTGATCACATTGCCGACGACATCCCGTGGTAGCGTGATGCGGTTTCGGATCGTGGAGATGAGCATCCCCGTGACGCTATGTTTATCTTGAAAGGTGCGGGCGTAGTTGATCGCATTCTCCATGTAAAATAAAGACTCTTGTCCTCTGCCGTTGTCGCTGTAGTCTAGGTATTCGGTTCCGCCCAAGGGATTCAGGTTGAGGTAGGAGTAGTGCCCGGTATTCGGATCAATGGAGGTGGGGGTATAGTAAAATGGATTGTACTGCCTGCGGTATTCCATGTAGGCTCCACGCGAGGCATTGGCCAGTCCACGGTAGCTAAGACCCTCCACCCATTGGGATAGATCTTGCTTCAACTCAATTTGTACCTGCATATTGCTTTCTGACCACTCGGAATAGCCGCGGACGATATTTGCATAGGGATTGAGGTATAGGTTTCCGCTACCGTCTTCGTAGTTTCCAAAAAGCGGATGCTGGATGTATGATTGCTGCGGCCCAACTTGGTACACAGGCTGGAAGAGTGCGGGATTGGCACGGAGGGCATTACGGAACGATGAACTTCCTCCTTCTGGTGGGCCACTGTAATTGCGGTAGTTGGCGATAGCACGTACCATCAACTGGGTCGATTTGGTGACATTGATATTGATGTTACTACGCAGGTTGTACACTTTGAAATCGACGTTGTTGTTGAAGTTGTTGATGGGGTTGACGCGGATCAGCCCATCATCCTGCGTCAGGTTTCCGCTGACGAGGTAGCTGGCCACCTGACCGCCGCCGGAGATGCTGAGGTTGTAGTTTTGGGTGCGCGTGTTGGGCTTCGTGACTTCGCTCAGCCAGTCGACAGCTGGATATTGTATAGGATCGGCACCGGCTGCGGTCATGGCAATCTTCTCATCGGTGTAGGGGGTGAGTGCCAAGGGATCGCGCGTAAGCACCGCTTCGTTATGCATTTTCATAAAGGTAACGGGATCGGCAATTTTAGGCATGTCCGTGGGCGAGGATAATCGCTGTTCCGCACGGAAGGTGATCTTGGGTTTTCCTTCTTTTCCCAGTTTTGTGGTGACGAGGATGACGCCGTTTGCTCCCCGCGATCCATAGACGGCAGAAGCGGTGGCATCACGCAGGATGGAAAAACTGGCTATATCGTCCACGGGTATACGTGCCAGATCATCCGTGGATACCTCCATATTGTCTATCAGGATTAGCGGACGCTGGTTGACACCAAAGGTACCTACGCCGCGAATGAAAAAGTCGGCATTGTCCAATCCGGGTTCGCCACTACGTTGAAAGGATATCACACCGGCTACGCGCCCCTGTAAGGCACCGGTCAGGTTGCTACTGGGAATGCGGAGTTCTTCTGGATTGATTGAGGAGACGGATCCTATCAGGTCGTTCTTACGTTGCCTTTGCCCGAATGCGGTAACGACGGTTTCCTCGATCACATTTTCGGCCTCCGTCAAGATAACGTCGATCACATCGCGATTGCTTGTGCTGATTTCTTGGCTGCCGTAGCCGATGAGTTTAAATACCAAAACGGCATCGGCAGGAACTTTAAGTACATAGCGCCCGTTCAAATCGGTGGTGGTACCTACGCTGGGTTTGTTTTTCAAGGTGACGGATACACCGGGCAAGATGTTGCCTTTGTCGTCCTTGATCAATCCGCGGATATCTTTATCCTGTAACCAAGTGCTGGAAGTAGGCGCCGTTCGCATAGCTTCGCTGGGTATCGTATTGCCGTAGGCATGCGCACTGACCTCTGCGAGGTATAGGACAGGTAGCAGGCAGACTACTTTGGCCACTGTGATGACCCTTGTGGGGCTGTGGTTTTTTACTTTACGTTTTAAATCGGTTTTACGCATGGTTGTACTGTTAGATTTATAATCGTGGTTATTCTTTGCGCTGTTAGCGTATAATCATTTCCCTTTTTTTAGGCATAGGTTGATCCGTTCCGTCAGTTTTTATAGGACTGCGGAAGTAAAGATGAACCTGCTTAAGGATCGGTTAGTTCGGTAACGCTTTACTTATCTTTTAATATGTTTTGTACATAGGTTTATATGCTTTATCATCATGGTCACAAGAGCTGGTAAAAAGAACAGGGAATTTGGAAAAAATTATTCTTTCGCTTTATGGAACACTATTCCTGCCTTACTTTTTAGACAGCCTCTTCACGTTTTATAATCTGGTAGCTCGTTATTTTATAGAACAAATATCCTCAATACGACCAATATAAAATTACCTCAGCGTATCAATTGTTGGTCAATTTGTCTCAAACTTGATTAATTGGGTTTGTTTCTAGGTTAAAGGCTTGGATTTCTTGTGTTTATCGCTCCTTTTGATGAGGTTGTAACGAGTAACGCGGGGCAGCTTTTAACAAACAGGTGCTTTACCGTTGCTGAGGTAAAGCGCCTGTTTTTTTGCACATTCGTGCTACTTATTCCAGTACATTTTCGTCAGCAACCGCCTCTTCCCAAGTTTCCCATTTTGGTGTAGCGGGGTTGTACCCGTTGTAGCCAAAATTTTGGCTGAGTTGCCCACGCTTGTTGCCGGTAATGGCTGCTTCCGGAATAGGCCAGTACATGTTCTTTTTATCCATGGTGTAGTTGGGATTGTTGTTTCCCGTTGAATTGATCTGTATAGGTCCTTTATTGTACATGCTATAATGTACAATACGTTGGTACCAGTAGCTTCCTCCTTGATTGTCGGTGCCGGTTTGTTTATCAAATGTTTCCAAGTTGTAGGTATTACCCCATTCGTCCGGCCGGCCGCTGCGGGCAAGGCATAGGGATACGCGTTTCAACTCGACATTTCGCCATTCTTCCCAGTACAGTTCTCGAGCGCGTTCGTTCATGATATCGCCAATGGTAACGGCACCTTGATAGAGCTGCGTACACTGGGCGCGTTGACGGATTATGTTGAGATCATCTTTAATCGTTGCATCACCTGGGTTCAGATAATATTTGGCTTCGGCACGGAGCAGATAAGCTTCCGGAAGGCGGTAGAGATACCAGTCGGCTACGGCACCATTGGTTGCACCGCGATGCCCATCAGAACCGATGATGTTGGCCTCACTGACCGGATCATCCAAATAGAATTTGTAATGCGGCACATCAAACCAACGGCGGATGGTATCGCTGCAAAGAAGGCGACCGTTATCGGGATTGAAGAGGGTAAGTGCCTTTCCAAATTCGGATGATTCTCGGTTGTTTACTTTATAGTCTTCCATGCGTACCCAGTTGCCACTAGCCGAGCTGTGGCGTAAATCGGTAGCATCCATCAGCCCATTGACACGCCAAAGAGCCTTGGTCTGGAAGTTGGTAGGGCGGAAGGTGGCAATACCGCGTCCGAAAGCGCGCATGTAGTCGTAGCTAGCGTTGTAGTTGGCCGTGTTGCGTCGAATGTTTAATAGGGCCTGTTTGCCATCTTTGGTTTGTATACGGTTGTCAAACACGAAGGGGTATAGGATACGCATGGTCAGCATTTTGACAAAGGATTCTGCTTCGGCACCGCGGTTGGGCATGCCCATGATGACCTCGCGGTTGCTGGCAATCAACTTGTTTTCCGGACGATGTAAATCCCAGATCACGTTGCGGGTAATAGGCCATGTTTGCGCCTCACCGCCGTCGTTGAATGTACCAAAGTTATCTTGCATCAACGCGTAGCCGGATTCATTGATCAAGATGTCGGTCTGCTCTTTGGCTTTTGCATATTCACCTATGGCTAAGTAGCATTTGGCGAGCAGCATGCGACAGGCACCTTTATTGACCATGCCCACTAAACCAATCTCACTTTGATTGGGTACCCACTCCACCGCAAGCTCCATATCGCGGGTAATCATCTGTAGGATGGCATCGCGTTTCGTACTACGGTAGTTTTGTTTTGGAGATTCCAACAGGCTAGCGACTAGCGGTACGTCCCCAAATTGAAACACCAGTGCCATGTAGCGGAATGCACGATGGAAATAGGCTCTTCCTTTGTACACATTCTTCGTTGCTTCATCAAGTTCCTGCACCCCATCCACATAGTGGATGATCGTGTTGGCAAACATAATACCTTTGTAAGTTTCTTCCCACAGGTACCAAATACTGTTGGTACGGTCGAGGTTTTGGTAAGAAGTCTCGCTGGTTGGCGTCAACATATTGGCAATGTCGCACAGCATGTTACGCTTATCGGTAGCGCCGGCAACCATCAGCTCGGAAAAGATATATTCTGTTCCTAAGGTGAGCATCTCGTTATGGTCTGTCGCCCAATACAGCTTAAGGTGTCGATCGGAAATAGCCATGGCCGACATCAATCCAGCTTCGGTGGTGAAGGTGGCGTTGGGCTCGTAGAACGAGAGGGGCTTTGGGGTAAGGAAGTCTTTGCTACAGCTGCTAGCAACAAGCATACCGCCCATCAGGAGTGCGAAGGATATGGAGTTTACTTTTTTTAATTTCATCATCAAATCATTTAGTACATACTATCCGGTAAAGGATTAAAAAACAAGATTAAGACCGAGGTTGTACAGTCGTGTGGATAGACCTCCACCTTGATCAAATGCTGGATTGGCCTCTGGATCGCCGTATTCCCAATCCTTTGCCCAAGTGGCTACATTGCGGATGGTGCCAAATATCTTGACACGGTTGAGCTGCCAACGAGAGGTCCATGCCTGCGGTAGGGTATAGCCTACCGATATGTTTTCTAAGCGGATAAAGGAGCGGTCGTACAATTTTCCTGCTCCGGTAGCCCCTACGGGTCCGGCTGCTTCTATACGGCCATATTCGTTTGTGGGGTTATCGGGTGTCCAGTATTCTTTCGCAGGCAGGTTGGCCATACCGTATTGCATACGTCCGCCGTCATCGTCGTTGTTGAGGTAGTCACCAAATAGGCTCTTGTGCCCCATGTAGGAGTAGATATTGAAGGAGAGATTCAGGTTCTTCCACAGCACAAACTCGTTGCGGAGCGACCAGTGGTAAGGCGCAATGCTTTGTCCAAGGAATTCTTTATCAAAATTATTGTACACGTGGGTTACAGAGCCGTCGGCGTTGACGAGATCATCGCCGGTGTAGTTGTTGGCTACTTTGGGATCGCCCGGTTTTTGTCCGTACCGATCTGCTTCTTCTACTTCGTCAGCCTGCCAAATGCCGGTAACACGGTAGTTCCAGATGACACCGATTGGTTGACCGATAAACCAGTTGTTCTGCAAATCGTCTGCTTCTTTCTGGCCTACGACATTGCCCTGTTCGTCAAGGACGTCTTCGTAGTCGTAGTAGAGGTTCTTGATGGTGTTTTTATTATAGGAGAAACCGAAGGTGGTCGACCATTGAAAATTATCCTTGCGGATGTTGACGGTGTTTAGCGCTAGCTCAATCCCGCTGTTATCTACGCGTCCCAAGTTGGTGGCAATGCCTTGGAATCCCGTGAAGCTGGGCAGGCGTTCGTTCATGATCATGTCCTGTGTAATCGTCTTGTAGTATTCAAACGTACCGGAGATGCGATCGTTGAATAGACCGAAGTCAAGACCTACGTTCCAGGAGTCCGTTTTTTCCCAACGTAGATTGGGATTGGCTAACCGATCCATCATCAGATAGCGGTAGAGTGATAAATCGCCAGAACTGTTGATGTACCCATGCATTTTACCGCCACCTGCCGAGAGGTTGGCCAAGGCAAAGTAAGGGTTGCCAAGGGCACGGTTTCCATTCTCGCCATAGGAAAGACGCAGTTTACCGGAATTCATGATATGCTTCCATTTGAAGAAATTTTCGTTGGTGAATACCCATGCTCCCGATATGGAACGGAAGGTGGCATAGGGATTGGACGTACCGAAAGCGGAGGATCCGTCACGACGGATAGAGGTGGTCAAGAGATAGCGGTCGTCATAGGAGTAGAAGAGACGAGCTAACAGGGCATCGGCCGTTTCTTGGGTATCTTCATTGGAGAAATTACTATCCTGCTTGGAACCGTAACCTACATTGTGAAATCCTAAGGCGTCGGAGGGTAAGATATTGCGTGCTTCAATACGATCGCGCCATAGGCGTAGTTCTTCGGCTTCTTGAACGAGTGTTACCGTAAAACGATGCTTATCGGCAAAGGTTTTATCCCAGCTGATGGTATTGTTTAGTGACCAATCCAAGCGTTTGGCCTGCTCACGGTTTGCGCCGCGGGTTGCAGGATTAGAGCCTGGAAGCTCTGCTGACATAAAGTAGCGATCGTAGAAAAACTGAAAACGCGGTGAAGCATTGAAGGAATAGTTGATGTTGAAAGGCAGCTTAATTTTCGCATAAAGAATACTGTTCAATACGGTGTATCCTTTGTCGAGGTCGAGGTACTGGCGCTGGAAATCATAGTTATAGCCGCGTTGGCTATATTCTGGGCTTAGCGGAAATTGGGTAGGATTACCCATTTCGTCTGCATAATCGGCAAAAGGGCTATTCCGCATGGATTGATCGAGATCAATGCCGATATTGCCATCCGATCGATCTTGGAAGTTGATGTTTGCCCCAACGTCAAACCAGCTGGTGACTTTGGTATCCACCTTCATATTGGCGCGTATGGCGCGGTAAGCGTCGCTCACTTCGGCACCTTGATTTTGCAAATAACCCATCGATAGGTAGTAGTTGCTGCGTTCACTGGCACCGCTCACACTAATGTTGTAATCCTGATCGAAACCATTCCGGTAGGTATGGTCGCGCCAATCCACCGTTTTGCCATCGAGAAAATTCTGAAGTATGTTGCCGGTAAAACCTAATCTTCTTGCCCAGATGCTAAGATCGGATTGATCACCAACGTTTTGATCGTAGCCCCGCCAATCTTGCAAAGCAACGGAGGAAGGAAGTTGGTCGGGGCGCATAAAATAGCCGGGTCTATCGCTGTAGCTACCCGCTTGGTAGGCCTCGTAGGCGCCTGTCTCGGGGTTGACACCGTAGGTGTTTTTCGTTAACCAATCTTCACGGTGTTGGAGGTAGCCCTCAACACTGAAGCGCTCCCGGAAATTAGCGAGCGTCGTGGTACCGATATTCGTCGTCATGTTGATGACGGGCTTTCCCTGTTTTCCTTTTTTGGTACTGATGATGATGACACCGGAGGCTGATTTCGAGCCATAGATGGCTGCTGCCGAAGCGTCTTTGAGCACATCGATTTGTTCGATGTCATCGGGATTGATTTCAGACAGCTCGCCATAGAAGGGCATCCCATCGAGAATAAGCAGCGGACTGTTGCGTCCACCTGCGTCGAATACGGATCGCTGTCCGCGAACGTTGATGCCGCCACCGCCTTTTGCGGAAGCATTATAGCCCACTCGAATTCCCGGCGTGCCCCGTAGGATATCCTGCACGGTCTTTGGATTTTCGTTGGCAATTTTGTCGGGTCTGATTTGGATGATGGAACCTGTTAGGTCTTTTTTCTGCATGGCACCATACCCAACGACAACTACCTCATCGAGGGATTCATGGGTAGGGGTCAATGCAATTTGAAGCGTTGTTCTGTTGTCTAAAGGGATCGTCTGCGAGGAGTAGCCTATGGATGAGATCAGTAAAATGGCGTTTCGAGCAGCTGTCAAGGCGAATTTCCCGTTGAGGTCGGTGCTCGTTGCCAGCTCACTTTGCTGTATTTTGATCATGGCACCTTGTACGGGCGTTCCGGTTGTAGCGTCGGTTACAGTGCCGCTCACGGAAGCCTCTTGGGCATCCGTACAGACAGGAATGAGGTAACAGCATAGCAATATCATGAGGGTTTTTAACCGCACAAGTCTACTGGTATGCCGAAGCATGTAGGTGTTTATCATAGGTTTATGTTTTGATGTTCTTAAATTAGGGTTATGCTAGTCGAGCCCGCGTTTGACCGCGAGGTATGCGATTACTGTTTACATGGTCTCCCTTTCTTTGGTTTTGTACTGTACGTCAACAAGGTTTTCTGGTTTTGTGCGTTAGCGGGCACATAAGCATTTTATAAGCAAGGTATTCCGTTCAGAAGGTAGCCAATGCCTAACACAGAAGAACAGTGTTGCGGTTTTGTTTATGAATTTGTTAACTGTCATTCAAAGTAAAGCAATGGAAATTGTAAAAATTGTTCATCTTTTTGTCGTTCTGTCTCAAATTTCTCCTGCTGTTTTGAAGGTCCTCAAGGTCTTAAGCTATTAAACGTTTTAGTAAAGGGAAAGATGCGCACATGGCGTAGCACATAGGGCATGCTATAGCGAGATCTACTGTTGTAAATTTCCTTCCTATTTCTATATCTTTGATAATTATAAACTATGCGGAACCTATTCTTGACAATGCTGATTGAGGTATGTATACTTTCTGTGACGTCGATATGTCTCGGACAACAACAGTATTACTTCAAACATTACCAAACGGAGGACGGCTTGGCACATAACTCGGTAGGCGCTGTGATGCAGGATAGTAAAGGCATGATTTGGGTGGCGACACGCGGCGGATTGAATCGTTTTGATGGGTATAATTTCAAGAGTTTCCGCAACAAAAGCGACCGTTTCGGGTATTTAGGTAACAACGTTATCACGGCTTTGGCTGAAGATAAAAATGGGATGCTTTGGATAGGCACTGGGCGGGGGATTTACCGCTACGATCCCTTTCAGGAAGTGTTCAAGCAATTGGAATCTGCTCCACGTGCCTACATCAGCCACCTGCAGATTGATCGCCAAAACAACCTATGGTTTTTACTAAATGCTGAACTGCATAAGTATGATATCGAGAAGGACAGCCTCAAAAACCTAAAGGTAAAGGCTTCCTGTTTGACAATTGATGAAAAACAGAAGAAATTATGGGTAGGCAATCATGGCGGATCCATCACGCTATATGATATGTTAACCGGCCAGCGCTCGGAGATTCAAGTGTTGGATAAGGAAATACCAGAAAACTTACGTTCCATCAGTAAAATTGTGCTCGTGGATGGAAATAGGGTACTGATAGGCTGTTTCAAGCAGGGGTTGAAAAGTTATGATCGGTCGACGGGTAAAATCAAGTCATTGCGGCTAAGGGAGCGCGATAACCGGAATATTTACGTGCGTGACATCGGTTTATCTACAAGATCGCAATGTTGGGTGGCGACGGAATCGGGCATCTACATCTATAACTTAGAAACGGGACAGCATGTGAATTTACGTAAGCATGCCGATGATCCCTATGCGTTGGCGGATAACGCGGTGTATAGTGTGTATCGAGATCGGGAAGGTGGCATGTGGGCGGGTACATTTTTTGGTGGCTTGCATTACTATTCACCTGACAATGCTCGTTTCAAAAAATATTATCCGGTTGCAGCGGGTAACTCCCTATCTGGAAGTGCGGTACGCGAATTTAGTCCGGATGACCAAGGCAATCTATGGATAGGTACGGAGGATGGGGGGGTGAACAAACTGAATCTAGCGACAGGTATATTTACGAATTATCTTTCCCCCGATCAAAAATCACTTATTCCCTATGCGAATATACACGGACTTTTGGCTTACAAAAATCAATTGCTGTTCGGTCCTTACTATAATGGGATGGAGGTGTTTGATGTTAAACGGGGGCTGGTGACGGATCGCTTTAAGCTGGTGGGTGAAAAAAATGGCCCGGCGAGCGACTTTGTGCTGTCAATTTATCAGACGCGTGACAGTACCATTTTGGTCGGCACGGGCTATGGAGGATCGGGATTATTTCGGTTTGACCCCGAGAAGAAGACGTTAAAGCGCGTGGAGGAAATTCCGACGGATAGCTATGTTTTTGATGTGCGTGAAGATGTCAAAGGTAATATTTGGACCGGCAGCATAAACCGAGGGGCTTATTATTACCATCCGAAGACGGGGGCGAAGGGTAATATTCGCTTTGCGGACAAGGTTAACGGCAAATACCGCGATGAATTTGCGGTGCATGGGATCTTCGAAGATAGCGACCATTTTCTGTGGTTTACTACCGGTGGGGGTGGTTTGGTGAAGGTTAGCCCGGCAGGGAAAATCGTGAAAAAATTTACCGTGGCCAATGGGCTACCCAGTAACCTCTTGTTCAGGATGTTGGAAGATGATGCGGATCGTCTGTGGATAAGCTCGTTGAAAGGATTGATTTGTTTGGATCGAAAAACCGATAATATCAAGGTGTATACAAAAGCCAACGGTTTGATAACCGACCAATTTAACTTCAGTTCGGCCTACAAAGATGCACAAGGGAAGATGTATTTTGGATCGGTGAAGGGGATGATTGTATTTGATCCGCAGGATTTTGAAAAGACGAGCGCGGGGCGGGCGACCTACATTACGGGATTTCAGGTGAACAACAGGGATGTCGTGCCGGGAACGGAAGACAGTCCGATTAAACGTTCGGTCATGTATTCGGATACGATTGTGCTAAGTTACCTGCAGAATAACTTTAATATCGAATTTGCTGCCTTGAACTATGCGTCACCTGAGGTGACGCGCTATGAGTACTTTATGGAGGGCGTAGATCGACGGGGTACCTACTTGAGTCGTAATCGGAAAGCTTATTTCACGGATCTCTCTCCAGGCGAATACGTATTTAGTGTGCGGGCAAAATGCAATGTGGATAGCTGGATAGGCAAGGAGCGGAAACTTTATATCAAGATTTTACCGCCCTACTGGCGAACGAGCTATGCTTATGCGGCTTATCTGCTCTTGACGATATGTTTTGTGTTTTTTGCTATACGCTATTATCATCGGTATCTAGAAGCAAAAAACCTGAACAAGCTGAAACTTTTCGAGCATGAGAAAGAGAAAGATGTGTACCGCGCTAAAATCGAATTCTTTACGAATATTGCCCATGAGATACAAACACCGATAACCCTTATTTTAGGACCTATCGAGCTGATGGTACATCGTACAAAGGACGATACAATAAAAAAGAGTTTGGCGATGGTCCAGCGCAATGCCAAGCGATTGGTCGAGCTAACCAGCCAATTATTGGATTTTAGGAAGACGGAGATCGACCAGTTTGGGCTGAATTTTGTGCACACCGATATCCGTGCCTTGTTGAAGGAGCAGGTGACGAATTTTATGCCTGAAGCGGAGAAGAAGGGCATCGACCTGACCATGGACTTACCAACGGATCCGCTAGAAGCATTTGCGGATAAAGAAGCATTGGTAAAGATTTTTAGCAACCTGCTATCCAATGCGGTTAAATATGCCGCGTCAAGGGCAAATGTGCGTTTGTTTGTTGCGGACGGACAACAAAAAACGTTTACGGTCTTGGTGTGCAATGATGGAAAAGGGATTCCCCTAGGGATGAGCGAGAAGGTATTTGAGCCTTTTTTTAGGATGCGTGGCAATAGTCAACCAGGAACGGGCATTGGCCTTTCACTAGCCAAATCGTTGACCGAGTTGCACAATGGTACGCTTCGCTTGTTACCTAGCGAAGAGCAGGTCGTGTTGTTTGAACTTACGCTGCCGATGCGCCAAAAGTTTGAGTTTAAATTGAGTACTTGGAAAAAGATGTAGGCCTATGAAACACAAAATTCTGATCGTCGATGATAATGAAGATATCCTGGAGTTTTTAGCGCAGGTGCTTGGCGATTTGTATTGCCTCTATATGGCGGATAATGGTGAAGATGCTCGGCAGATCTTGGATGTGCAGTTGGTAGATTTGGTGGTGTCGGATATCATGATGCCGGGCATTGACGGCTTTGAGCTGTGTAAGCTGATTAAATCCAATGTGGATTATTGCCATATACCGGTGGTGCTCCTCACTGCCAAGAATACCTACGATGCCCACATTGAAGGACTGGAGGTGGGAGCAGATTTGTATATCCAAAAGCCGTTTTCACCCGAATTGCTGCAATTGCAGATTGCTAATCTACTCGGGAATCGTTTGAAGATCAAAATGCACTTTGCCAGCTCTCCCTTTGAAGATGTGCGCGTTATGGCACACTCTAAAACAGATGAAGCATTTCTTAAGAAACTGGATGGTTATATCCGAAAAAACCTCGATGATACTGCGCTTAATATTGATCAGCTGGCCGATCATATGCACATGAGCAGACCGACATTTTATCGCAAGATAAAATCGATCTCCGACCTTACACCGAAAGAATTGATCGATCTAACGCGCCTGAAAAAGGCGACGAAGTTGATTGCACAGAACGAGTTTACGATGTCTGAAATTGCGAAGATGGTGGGATATAGCAGCCAAAGCCTATTCAATAAGAATTTTCAACGGTATTTCAATGTATCGCCGCAAGGCTACATGAACTCCTTGGATAAAGAGTAACAGCAGGCTAGCCGTTGATTTGCGAGGCGCATGATAGCGCAGGACGGTTGGGGTGGAACCGCCGCTATCGGGATCAACAATTTTAGTAATAACCTTATACATTGATTTTTATGATCTGTAGATTTTTTTTATTGATTTCTTTTTTTGTTTTAGGGAGTTATCCGCTTTTTGCCCAGCGCAAGTTGAGTGACGGAAAAGAACTGATCAGCCCACTGACGCGGGAATATGTTTATCCCGTGCGTGTCGTATGGTCTGAGGGTGATGTACAGCATGTAGATAGATTGATGAGAAAAGGTAATGGTCAAGCAAGTTTGACCAATGAAGGCATGGTACGGATGCGAAATACGGCTGGGAAAACTAGTAGCCTGTTGTTGGACTTTGGGAAAGAGCTCCATGGTGCCGTTGAATTCGTCACCGGGATGTGGAGCGGAGGCAACGTTCCTAGAAATATACGGGTGCGCTTTGGTGAATCGGTGAGCGAAGCGATGTCGACTTTGGCGGAACATGGATCCACGAACGACCATGCGATACGCGATTTTACGATGCAATTGCCGTGGCTCGGTAAAAACCAAACTGGCGAATCTGGCTTTAGGTTCGTTCGCATAGATTTTTTGGATGCCGAGGCTGAGCTGCAGCTGCGCGAGGTACGGACGATATTTACGTACAGGGATATACCCTATTTGGGAAGCTTTACCTGCAGTGACGAACGTTTGAACCGTATTTGGGAAGTTGGGGCCTACACGGTACATCTGAATATGCAGGAATATCTGTGGGATGGGATCAAACGTGACCGCCTGGTGTGGGTAGGCGATTTGCATCCGGAGGTCGCCACCATTAACGCTGTTTTCGGTTTTAACGAGGTGGTTCCAAAAAGCCTCGATTTGGCACGGGATGCAACGCCATTGCCGGGATGGATGTGCGGGATCAGCACCTATTCCATGTGGTGGATCGTGTTGCAACATGACTGGTACATGCACCACGGTGATAGAGACTACCTCAACGAGCAACATAGCTATCTACGCGCACTGGTGAACCAGATCGTCGGCAAAGTGGCGCATGGCAAAGAGGCCATGGATGGTAATCGTTTTTTGGATTGGCCATCCAGCGAGGATAGTGTTGCCGTGCATGCAGGCTTACAGGCAATGACGATCTACTCGTTGGAGAAAGCGGCCCTATTGAGTGCTGTGCTGGACGATAAAGAGACCCAAAGAAGCTGTGAGCAAACGGTCAAAGAAATGCGCAACTATGTGCCTGTGCACCATGATTCAAAACAAGTAGCGGCTCTTTTTGCCGAAACGAACATGATGAATCCCGATGCGGCATATTCGATCTTAGCCCAAGATGGAGCAAGGAATTTCTCGACTTTTTACGGTTATTATATGCTACAGGCGATGGCTAAAGCGGGGAGATATGAAGAGGCTATGGAGATTATCCGTGCGTATTGGGGAGGCATGTTAGATTTAGGTGCGACCAGCTTTTGGGAAGACTTCAATATCGATTGGCTGCCCAATGCTGGACGTATAGATGAATTGCCTACTGCGGGCGAGGTGGATATCCACGCCACCTTCGGTGATTATTGCTACGTTGGTCATCGGCACAGCTTTTGCCACGGATGGGCGTCGGGGCCAACAGCTTGGCTTGCCGAGCATGTGCTCGGGATTAAGGTGCTGGAAGCGGGAAGCAAGGTTTATCGTGTGAAACCGAATTTAGGAAACCTCAGTTTCGCAGAGGGGTCTTATCCTACGCCTTATGGTGTAATATATGTCAAGCATACCAAGGACAAGAACGGAAAAATACGATCGGAGATCAAGGCTCCAGCGGAGGTACGCATCATCCGTGACTAGCTTCTGTATCGTTGATGACAGAGCATTTGTCGTTATCAGGGCAAAAATCGCATAAAAACCGTTACTTTGCGCATATGTTAATACGTATAAAGCTGTATGAATTATTTTGACGGGCTCGCGGCCTTATTGAATGAAGAGCAAAATCATGATCGTAATTTGCATGAAGCTTTGTTGCGAAAAAGTAATCTGCAAGAACGTAAAGTGCAAGGGGTAACGTGGTTTCCGATTGCTGTGGTGAATAGTGAACTGGGCCGAGGCGATTATTTAACCATCACCGTTAGAAAAACCAACAATCCTGAGGAGGGACATCGCTTTCGTTTTGGGATGCCGGTAGCTCTTTTTTCAAATTATAGTCCCGAGGAGGATCGCGTTCATGGCATCATAGCCTATGTAGGAGGCGACAGTATGCGGATATCTTTTCGCTTGGACGAGTTGCCCGATTGGAGCCGTCGTGGTAAGCTTGGCGTGGATCTGCTCTTCGATGAAAATGCCTACCGGGAGATGCACGATGCACTTATACAGGCGAAAGCAATTCAAGGCGATTTGCAGCTGGGCAAACATATTCGCCAACTGTTGGGTGAGGAGTCTTTATATCATACTGAGGAGAGCACGGCACACTACCAAAACGAGCGTTTGAATGCGAGCCAAAATAAGGCGATAGCGCATGCTTTGGGATCCAGCTCGCTGAGCATCCTGCACGGCCCGCCGGGCACAGGGAAAACAACGACACTCACTCATGCTGTTCAGGCGCTCCTAAAGCAGGGCAATAAGCAGATTTTATTGGTTGCACCGAGTAACACGGCGGTGGATGTCTTGACCGAGCGACTCGACGATATGGGCATATCGGTAGTACGTATCGGTAATCCCGTACGTGTTTCAGACCATCTACAGTCGCTGACGCTAGACGCCAAAGCAGAAAAACACCCGGCAAAGAAAGAACTGAAGACCCTAGCAAAACAGGCCAGTGCTTATCTCGATATGGCCCATAAATACAAACGCAATTTCGGAAAGCTAGAGCGCGAACAAAGAAAGGCGCTATTTGGTGAAGCACGCAAGTTACGAACGGAAGTTGACAAAATACAGGACTTTATCGTAGCCGATATTGTGGACAAGGCGCAAGTGATTACGGCTACCTTGGTAGGCGCAAACCATCATACCATTCGCGATCGATCGTATGCAGTTGTCGTTATCGATGAAGCGGCACAGGCGCTGGAACCGGCTTGCTGGATACCGCTTTTGAAAGCAGATAAGGTACTTTTGGCAGGCGATCATTGCCAGTTGCCGCCAACGGTAAAGTCGTTAAAAAAGATGGGCGAAGGATTATTTGTTACCCTATTTGAGAAACTGGTAGCCAATCACCCAGATCAGGTATCTTTGCTCGAAGTGCAATATCGTATGCACGAGAAGATTATGAAGTATCCTTCCTCGGCCTTGTATGAGGATAGGTTGGTTGCGGCAGCTTCGGTTTCCAGTAGGACGCTTGATGGCGACGATGCGCCGATTTTATTTATCGATACGGCGGGAGCAGGATTCGAAGAAAACGAAGAAGATGGCGGGATCAGCAATCCTGAAGAAGCATTGTTTCTCAAACGACATCTATTGGAAACGTTAGCAAAGCTGGAGAACGATTATCCCACCGAAAGCTTTCCAAGTGTGGGTATTATCGCGCCCTATAGAAAGCAAACACAGCTGCTGAAAGATCTGTTGCAACGAGAGGACGCTATGCAGCCCTTTCTTCATGCCATCCAGGTCAATACGATAGATAGTTTCCAGGGACAGGAGAAAGATGTGATATACATTAGCTTGACACGATCAAACGGGGAACAGCAGATCGGGTTTTTGCAGGATGTACGACGAATGAATGTGGCGATGACCCGTGCAAAGAAAAAGTTGATTGTGCTGGGCGATAGTGGTACGATTGGCGAACATCCATTCTACAAAGATTTTATCCATTACGTGGAAGCGATTGGTCAATACCATAGTGTTTGGGAATGGGGACTTGAAATGGAATAGGTTGGCTTATATTTCCATAAATGGAGCGGTGACCTTCTGAAAATAAAATGACTAAACAATCTAAGTAGGCTCTAAATTGTCGTGGCTTCTCGTTTGATGAGTGATTTTTAGACCTTGGCCGAAGATCGCTAACTTATTTTCAGTTTTGACCTCCGTTTTTGTTTTTTTGCAAAAATCTTTTCTTAGTTTTGTCGCACATCGTTTAACAAAAAAAGATCTTGAGAGCTTTTTGTACGTATTTTTTGCTGATCGCATTGACATTGCAATCTTTTTACCGCAGTATAATGACTGTTGAGTATCAGATGCACCTGCCGGCGTATTTGGCAAAATGTATAAACAAAAGCCGGCCCGAGTTGCATTGTAACGGACAATGTATCTTGATGAAGAAGATCAAGGAACAGGAGAAAAAGGACGCGAAAAAGAACATGCTTGTGTACGAAAGTAATGCGCTTTATCTGCACAAAGATTACGTTACGTTTTCCATGTGCTTGCCAAGCGAGCCTCTTCAAACGACTTTCTTTCCGGCCTATGTTGCTGACTACAGCTTCGATCATAACCAATCCGTCTTTCGCCCTCCAATTTCACGCCTCAACAAACACGTGTAAGGTAATTTCTACTTCCGAAATCCATCAACAGCAAAAGCTATTGGTTGATACGGGTATACGTTGTCTTACAGATGTACAGTGTTTCGCTATTTTAATCGAACATCTTTATCGGATTAGTTTGCCTCTGCGAAAGATCGCTACGGCGAAGATATTACTTAAGTTTTAATCCCTATTGATATAACTCGGTTGACTACGGCTCAACACGTAAAATTTTCCTATTCAAGAAATTACTATCATTCATGAGATTACTGATGATTATGACGACTGCCGTATGCGTGGTCGTCTTATCCTGCACGAAGGATAAAACGGATTATGAGGCTGAAATAGATACGGTCGTAACAGAGCATCTTACTTTTAAGGAAGCCGCACGTTTCGAAAAGGAGGGATACACGATCCGTATAGCCAGTTTGAATGGCACCTTCTACAAAGGTTACAACGAAATTCGTGTTTCGGTGCAGCAAGGCGCTACGCCCGTTCTGCCCGAGGAAGTAACTTGTCTGCCTATTTTTACAGATGCCCAGGGCGAGCACACGACCGGGCCGCACGGCCGTGAACTGGTTCATCAAGCGGATAGTGGTTACCACGCAAGCTATGCGGTCTTTACCGAAGAGAGTAGAGCTGGCAACGAATGGCGACTCTATATGGGCTTCCGGATCAACGGCACCCTCCACGAGCTCGACGAAGCTATTACGGTAACGCCTCAGCCCAATAAAAATTTGAATATGACAAGCTTTACGGGCACCGATGGGGGGCGTTACGTGATTGCATTGGTCGCACCGCAGAAACCTCAAGTCGCCGAGAACGAACTGGTTGCGGGCATCTATCGGTATAATGAGCCTACAAGTGCTCCATCGGCTAACTTTCCCGATCCCGCACAATTCTCCTACGCTGCGGTAAGTGGCTATTCGTTGCACTTGGATCCGCGCATGCCCGAGCCTTCTATGGGCAATCATTCCTCGCCAAACAACGAAGATTTGACACAGCAAAGTGACGGATTGTACCACGGCCTGGTAAATTATACCATGACTGGCAATTGGACGCTGAACTTCATCCTATCCGATCAGTTGGGAAAGATTGTAAAAGGTACAGTGGTGCCCAGTGATTTTACGCCAGGAGTCCAAGGTGTGAAAAGCGAACTTTATTTAGATATTTTATTTTGATCGGGATGAAGATACAGCTAATCGGCCTGTTACTGCTCATTGCTTGTCTGTCAACACAAGCACAGGTGCAATCGGTTGTTAAAGATAGTACCCGTCATATTGAAGAGGTTCGGGTGGAAGGAGCGGTAAAGCGGAAAATGGAGACTACAATGAAGATGTCGGTTTCTGTCGACGAGTTTTTGGCATCGTCAGCACATATAAGTTTTATCAAGCGTGGCGCCTATGCTTGGGAGCCCTTGCTCAACAATATGGGCTCAGAGCGAGCAAATCTGACGATTGACGGTATGCACATCTTCGGTGCCTGTACCGATAAGATGGATCCAATCACCTCCTATGTGGAAAGCAATAATTTGTCGACCATTGACATCAGCTCGGGGCAATCCGGAAATATGCACGGGGCGACCGTCGCAGGAAGCATCGATCTAAAACGGAAAAATACCCCTTTCCAAACGCGTAAAATGTGGGCAGGAGCTTATCAGACAGGCCTCGAAGCCAATAATAAGCAGTTCTTCAACCTAGGAAATGTTGCTTATGCCGATCAGCGGTTTGTTGCTGAAGGAAGCTTTTCTATGCGTAAAGCGGGAAATTATGTGGATGGTCGCGGCGAAGAGGTACGGCATTCGCAATACAACAAATTTAACAGCTCGCTAGGATTGGCCTATAAAACGAGCGATCTGTCGTCCCTACGGGTGGACGCGATTTTCGATCGTGCGAAAGATGTCGGTTTTCCGGCGTTGCCCATGGATCTTTGGCTTTCGCGTGCCCTGATAACTTCAGCAACGTACAAGCAATTGTTCGAGGAGGGCATCGTGAAAGCTTGGGAATCCAAGATATATTATAACGCGATTGAGCATTATATGGACGATACAACGCGACCGGAAAATTTGGTGCATATGGACATGCCCGGGTGGAGCACTACCTATGGTTTGCTCAGCAAGTTGACCTTAAGCCGTGGTCGCTATTCTTCCGAAATACAGCTTAATGCATACGATAACCTTTCGATCGCGGAAATGCGGATGTATCCGCAAGATCGCAGCAATCGGACGATGTTTGCTTACAGTTGGCCTTGGGTGACCACGCGTTACGGTGGCCTGTCGATGAATAACACCTGGGATATTACCGAGAAAAGCCAAATCCATCTGGGCGGATCGCTGGGACTGAACTACAACCATGCGAAGTACGTCGAGTTCAATTGGATATTTCATCCCGGGGCGCCACAGGAAAAAACAAGAATATTGCCGAGCGCATATGCACGCTATGAGCGTCAGCTTGCTGATTTTCAGCTTGCTGCCGGGGTGGGCTATGGACATCGTGCCCCATCGGTTTCCGAGGGTTATGGTTACTATATCTACAATAGCTTTGATCGCTACGATTACATCGGTAATCCCAATTTGTCCAATGAGGTTTCTTACGAAGCCAATGCGCGCATCCGCTACAAAAAGGACAAGTTTAACCTGGATCTGCAGGCCAACTACTTTCACATCGAGCATTACATCATCGGGCGAATATTGGGCATGGGAAGCCCGATGAACTATCAGTCGGTAGGCGTAAAGGGATATACCTCTTTAGATAATGCGCGCCTGTTCAACCTTGCTCTCCAGGGAGGTTACAATATCCTGGAGAATGTGCACTGGAGTGGGGTAATTACCTACGCTCGCGCGCAGGATGATCGTGGCGGAAATCTGCCCTTCATTAGACCGCTCAGCTACCAAACGTCGCTACACTATGGACACGGACGATTTGGGGCACAAACTTCCCTGAATGGCGATTTCCTACATACGGACTACAGCCCGGAGTTTGGCGAGGATCAAACGCCGGCTTATAACATCTGGAATATCTCGGCGGATTATACCTTTTCACTGGGAACCTGCATCGCGATGCTGCAGGTTGGGGCAGAAAATATTTTCGATGCCTATTACAGTACTTATGCCGACTGGGGCAATATCCCACGAATGGGAAGGAACATGTTTACGTCGCTCAAGCTATCATTTTAACGACGGAATGACGTATTGAATTAAATTTTTACACACGCATTTTAACAATAGAAGCAAAAAACATGAAGAATTTATTGAACTATTTAGGATTAACATTAGGTTTATTAGCGCTGATCTCTTGCAGCAAAAGTGATGTTCCCGTGGCCAACAGCCTTACTTTACATTTCAATAACACGTTTAAGGACGAAGCCATAGTTTTGGGCGGCGCAACCTCTACCGAAGCAACCGTTAACACTTCGGCAAAAGGCCAACAGCACCATTTTTCGGAATTACGGTATGTCATCAGTAATGTGCGTTTGGTAAAAGCGGATGGCGCTGAATTTCCTTATCATGTTGCTGATTTGGATAGGGGAGCTGCGGTGATCGACCAGTCAAAGCCGACGACACTTGATTTTGTATTGCGGGATATCCCATCAGGTGAATACAAGCAGATTAAATTTGGATTGGGTGTCACGCAGGCGCTGAATACCTTGGATCAGGTACGCTTCCCTACATTTTATGGTATTGCAGGTGCCAATGATACCAAAATGATGTGGGAATGGGGAACAGGCTATCGTTTTACAAAAATCGAAGGATTTTACGGGGCTGATAACCAAACCTTGTCTGTACATACGGGAAGCACTGTAGAAGGAACCGAAAATGACCCGGCAAGCTATGTGCAAGGGGTGGATGCCTACCGAGATGTTATCTTGGATCTTACGACACATGCAGTCGTTGGGCAAAGTGCGCCACTGGTTACCCTCAAAGCCGATTTTGATAAGCTGCTGAGCGGCAGGATAAATACCGTAACCTTGGGGGCTGGTAATGCAACCCCGAATGTACACACCGCAAGGAATATGTTGTTGTATGTTGATAATTTAGGTGGAAACGGCACAAATGATCTTACAGGTATGTTTTCCGTATCGGCCGTAGCAAATTAAAATGAAGTTGATCTACCGTACGAATGGAGGGCGGTAGATCTTCTTAACCGTTTAAGTAAATTGTCGCTGTGAAACAAGTTGTTTTCATTCTTGCTGTGCTGGTCGTTCTGCTGTCATGCAGCAAAGAGGAGTCTTTTATTTTTGATAATCCCATCTTGCATTTGGATATTCCTGCAGGATTTCCCGCCCTAAATCCATCGGTGGGGAACAATATGCCAACGAAGTATGGCGTAGCTCTTGGTGAGCGTCTTTTCCATGAACCTAAATTTAGCGGAAACAACAGTATTTCTTGTGCGAGCTGCCATAAGCCTGCACATGCTTTTGCTGATAGCAATCCGCAAGCTTTGGGTATTCATGGAAGAATAGGGCTCCGTAATACGCCTGCCATCCAAAATATGGGCTTTATGAAGTTTTACAATTGGGATGGAAATATGTTGCAATTGGAGAAGCAAGTGTTAGTGCCCATCATCACGCATGAGGAAATGAATTCCTCTATTTTGGAGGTTATCGGTAAGCTAAGTGCGGAGAAAACCTACCGCTCGATGTTCAAAAAGGCTTTTGGCGACGAGCTTATTACGGCAGACCGTATTTACCAAAGCATTGCACAATATGAGTATACGTTGATCTCTGCGAACAGCAAGTACGACAAGGTGATGCGGCGAGAGGGTGAAACATTCACCGACATAGAGGCTAGAGGATTTGAGCTGTTTCAACAGAAATGTGCAAGTTGCCATAGTTCCGCGCTATTCACCGATCAATCGTTCCGAAACGTGGGATTTCCAGTGAATACGAGTACCGAGGAAGCAGGAAGGGCCCGTGTGACGGGAGCTGCCGATGACTACCTGAAATTTCGTGTGCCTTCGTTGCGCAACGTTGCCTATACAGCGCCTTATGGTAGTTTCGGACAGTTCGCAACATTGAAAGCTGTTCTAGATTATTTTGATAAAGGTGTTTTAGCGGCCGATAACTTGGATCCTCTATTGAAGGAAAACGGAAATCGAATTCCGTTGACCGAGCAGGAAAAAGCCGATTTGATTGCTTTTTTGCAAACACTGAGCGATAGCGATTTTGTCGGGCGATAGGCGAGCGAATCCGTTTAAGACAACGGCGGATTTGTCGTTGGAGCAATGGGTACTTTAAACCAAAATGTAGCCCCTTTGCCGTGTTCACTATCCAGACCGATTTGTCCGCCGTGCAACTTAATAATCTCGCTACAAATATAGAGCCCGATGCCGAAGCCGCTGACTAGTTCGGTTTGCTCGTTTTCCACTCGAAAAAAACGGGTAAATATTTTTTGCTTGTTGTCTGCGGATATACCTGGTCCCTGATCGGTTACCCGAACAGAAAATAGTCCGTCGACCACTGCGGCTTCAATGTTGATGTCTGATCCTACGGGCGCATATTTGATGGCGTTATTTATGAAATTGACGATCACCTGTTCAATCTTATCCTGATCGGCGAGCAACTTATGTTCCGTTTCGATTTGAAAGATGATGCGATGGCTATCTGTAGTCACCGCGTAGGTTTGCTTGATTTGCTCGAGCAATTCCTGCGTGTCGAAACACACTAATTTTAGCCCCAATTTACCCTCGCCTATACGTGCGACATCGAGAAAACCTTCAATGAGGTTGCGCATGCGCACATTTTGTCGTGACGCATTGGCGAGCAAGGAAGCGAAAAGTTTATCCTCCAAGTCCCTGCTTTTGTTTTCTAATATTTGGATATAACCCGATAGCGACGTAAGCGGCGACTTAAGCTCGTGGGAAACGATTCCGAGGAAGTCCATTTTACGTTTTTCTTCCAGTTTCTGCAGGGTGATATCGAGAAGTATACCGTAAACCATTTTTGTTCCGGTTTCGCCATCAACAATGCTTTGCCCAATGGATCGTAGCCACATCTTATTGGCAGTTGATGTCGATTCCAATTCGAACTCTACATCGAACAGTTCCTGATCCGATACAATGCTCAATAATGACGTCTCCTGTCGATGGCCCTGTATGTGAACCTGCCTGCGGAAGATGCGCTCGGTCCAGATATCCTTGTTGCCATCCAGCTGTAACAACTCCCGCAGATGTTTATTCGTCGTGACGACCTTACTCTGCAGATCAAAGGAGTAGGTTCCTATTTTTCCGGCATCGACAATCATCCGTTGCTCGATTTCTTTTTGTGCAATCGAGCGGTTGATCACATCGATCTGTTGTTGCGAAACAATTTTCTCGGTGATATCAACAACTGTTCCCGCAAAGCGAATAGGATTACCCTGTTCAGAGAAATATACTTGCCCCTGCAGCTGCACCCATTTGGAGTTCCCATCTTCATTGGGCGTCGTTCTGAATTGCGTGTTGAACAAACCGTTGGATGATGGTTTTTTAGACATGCTGACGGCCATCTCGACCGACGGAAGATCTTCATCATGGATATGGTTCCAGCGTTGTCCATATGGAACAGGTTTTTCGGGGTCTAAGCCAAATATTTCCTTTGCTCGCGCATCCCAATTGAGGGTTTCATCAATAAAATTAACGTCCCAAACCCCCATTTGCGAAGACCGTATCGCAACTTCCAACCGCTCTTCACTAACCAATAGTTTGTTATAGGTGGTCGTTAACTCTGAATTTACATGTTCTGTCAACGATTTACTGCGTTGTAGCTCTTCATTAATAGCAAGTAACTCTTCGTTGGTCGCAGCCAGTTCTTCCATGGTGACGGCCAGTTCTTCGTTGCTTTCTTGCAGGTTCTTTTCTCTGTCTAGCAGTTCCTGCCGGAGCTGCATGTCTTCGCTTACATCGGCAATAGTTCCAATAAAACGTGCGGCGAGCCCTTTTTTGTCGTAATAAACCTCACCGATAAGCTGCACCCAGATTTTGGGAAACTCTTCTGCTTGTTCGAGCAGAAAGGTTGTAGAGAGGTGGCTGTTCAGATTTTTTCGATGGAAGGTCTGTCTGATTTCCTGCTGTACGCGCGCTCGATCCTGTAGGTGTATACGTTCAATGAAATCTTCTTTGTAAAAAATGGGTTTTTCCTCATCGAGCTGCAGCACTTGGCGGCAACGCTTATCGCCGGTCAACCGTTCTCGGGCAAGATCGAAATCGAACACCCCAAAACCAGCTGCTTTTTTGGCCAGCCGGGCTTGTTCCAAAGCAAGGTCTACCTTTTCTTTCTCCAACTTCTGATCGGTTACCTCGTTTGCTACGATAAGGATGGCAACTACTTGATTCGCTTGATTTTTTATGGGTTGAAAAACGAAGTTGTAAAAGGACTTGGATGCTTCGTGGTTTCTGTTGGTATTGATTTTCTTGTCGAGTACTGTTTTGCTCTTTCCTGTATGCCTCACGCGGTTGATCATTTCCTCGAAAAATTTTTGCCAAATTGGCGACAGAAAAGATGATAGGTGTCCATTTGTCGAAAAATCATCCACTTGCCACAAATCCTTGAACAAGTGGTTTCCGGTTTGGATGGCTTCCGTACGTACATCGTACACGCCAATAGCTAAGGGCATTTGCTCCAGCAAATAGGTCGCCCGATTTTCGGTAGCAGAAAGCTTATCGTGGATTTCTTGGAGTTGATGGTAGGAAAGACTTAGATCCTGTAAGGTGTCTTGCAACTTTTCATTAATGGCTTGATATTCCTCGGCATAGGCCTGAATTTCTTCATTGGAAGCTGCCAAATCCTCGTTGAGGGACTTCTGTATACGTTCTTTTTCGGCCAATTTATCCCATGCAGCCATTCTTTCCGATACTTCACGTGCTGTATGTAAGATCGCATAGGTCTCACCATTCTTTTGGAGCGCTTTGTAAGTGAAGTCAAAATAAAAACGCGTCAATACACCATTTACCTTGACATCCACTGCCGTATTTTCTGCCATATAGGTTTTTCCACTCCTCCATACGTTCTTCAAGATGTCGTCAAAGCCCTGCTCCCGGAATTCTGGGAAAACATCGCCAAAATTAGATCCGATAATGTCGGCCTCTTTATCCCATATCTCCAACATCTTAAGATTGACATAGGCAATTCTTATCGAACTGTTGTTATAAATAGCCGTTGCTTCTGGACTATGGTTTAAGGCTAGGAAGATGTCCTTCTGTGTATGTGGCATCTACAAATATACGGTAATAATGGCATGTTACGGCAAGGGGTACGCCAGGATTGGAGTGATTTTTATCACCTTTTTGGCACTAATTAATATTTTTTTGAATTTACAAAAATAGGATGAGCTGTAGTGTGTTGGCTTTTATTATTTTTTAACATCATAAAATCTATTTAGGCCGGTTTGCGTTTATTACTAAATGCACGCTATGGATGGAGGAACTAAACGTACGTTTGTGATGGGCGATATTCACGGTGCCTTTGCAGCTTTGCAGGAATGTCTGCAGCTATCGGGTTTCGATTATGAAGTGGATACATTGATCCAATTGGGGGACGTGCTAGACGGTAAAGATCAAGCATTCGAATGTGTGGAGGAGCTGTTGAAAATCAAGAACCTGATTGCTATCAAAGGCAACCATGATGTGTGGTTCAAGGAATTTCTCGAAACGGGCAGGCACCCCCGACGATGGAAACACGGCGCTGTTGGAACGATTATATCGTATCTCCGCCACGTTCAACCTCCCGATATTTATTTTCCAAAAGGAGATGGCTTTGAAACGACGCTTGCGCCCCATCGCATACCAGCACATCATCATCAATTCTTTCAAGAGCAACGGCTTTATTATATAGACGATCAAAAGCGCCTATTTGTGCATGCTGGATTTGATACAAGAACCTATTTCCACGGGCAGGATGAAGAAAATTACTACTTTGACCGATCATTGTGGATGGATGCAATGAATGGGATTGATCCAGATGTTTACGCTCCATGGGGAAACCAAAAAACATCGTTTGCAGAAATCTATATTGGGCACACACAGACGATCAACTGGAATTCGGATCAACCGATGACCGTGTTTAATATCACCAATATGGATACGGGTGCTGGAGGAAAGGGACGACTCAGCATCATGGATATCGACTCCAAAGAGTATTGGCAATCCACACTTATACCTGAACTTTACAGTCAAAGCATGCTTCGTGGTTAGTATTTATCTTGACCTTTGGAGTAATACTTTTTTACAGTGTATAATTTTCGGTTGTTTAATGGGCTTGAGGGATTCATTTTAAGTATACGGCTTGTGTAGTATCCGGTTGCAAACAACAATTGGTCTGAGATTTGCTCTATCAAGAAAGAAGTAAAAACTGTTTCATCCGCAAAAAAGCTGGTCAATAGTTATACGTTTTTTGGAGATGATGTCATGTAATTAAGGGGAGAAAACACGATGAATGTTCGCGATAGAAGCAAGGTGATGATATGTGATGATGATCACGGTATCCTAAATATGTTGGAATTAATTGTTGAAAGTGCTGGCGCTCAGGTTGACAAAGAACCTGATAGCGCAAAATTAATATCACGTTTAGAAATCAACCAACCCGCTTTATTGATCATCGACCTTTGGATGCCCAATATGGCGGGCGATGTTATCGTTCGTCAACTACGGGCTGATATCAAGTTCGACGATGTTTTTATTCTTTGTATATCGGCAAGCCTAAATGGAAAGTCTGTGGCCATGAATGCTGGGGCGGATAAGTTTTTGGCAAAACCTTTTGATATAGCGGACTTGCTTTCTGTCGTTAATAAGGTGATTTCCTAGAAAGCGAATAGATCTCACGTTGCTTTTATAACTATTTTTGTCCCAAATTAACAAGCTCATCCTATGAATTGTTAATTTGGGACATCGTATATAAAAACGAGTTTTTAAAGGTATTACCAGCCTCCGCCAAGGGAGCGATAGAGGTCTACCGTTGCTGCGAGTTCTGACTGGCGTATCTGTACCAGTTCAAGCTCACTCTGCAGCGCACTGCTTTGGGCAGCCACCACATCGAGATAGGTCGCCGAACCTGTCTCAAAAAGTAAATCAGCATTTTGTATCGCACTTTTAAGGCGGGCTGTCTTTTCTAAAACGATGTTTTCGCGCTCCGCAAGACGATGAATGGAGACCAAAGCGTCCGACACTTCTCCTGTGGCATTTAGGACTGCTTGTCTAAACAGGATCACACTTTTTTCGTATTCCACTTGCGCCAATTCGTATTGCGTGCGCAACTGTCTTTTCTGAAGGATAGGTTGGGTCAGGCCGCCGGTCAGCGATCCGAAGAGCGAAGCTGGGATATTGAACCAGTTGCTGGCAGTAAGTGCATTGACTCCGGCTTGGGCGCTAATAACCAGCGAGGGATACATTTGTGCTCGGGCAGCATGCGCAGAGGCTTCTGAGGCCACAATTGCCAATTCTCGTTGTTTAATGTCTGGTCTCTGGCTTAACAGCTGTGCCGGAACCCCCACACCGATCAGGCTGGGGAGTTCTACGTCCTGTAGTTTTTTCTGGATGCGGATTTCCGCGGGTAGCTTCCCGCTCAGGATGCGTAGCGCGTTTTCCTGTAGTGCAACCTGCTGCTGAAAGTCTGGGATTAGCGCTGCAGCGGCGAATTTTTGGGCGGCGATCTGTTCTACAGCAAGCAGACTGATGTCGCCAACTTCATATTGGTATTGGGCTAGCGCAAGACTGTTCTCACTCAAGCGCAGACTTTGTTCCGCGATTTCTTTGGCGCTGTACAACATCAACAACCTATAGTAACCTTTCGCTACTTGATTGATCAGCTGTGTTTGGATGGCAGCTTTGGCTTCCGTAGTTTGCAGGTAGGAGGCAAAAGCCGCTGCTTTTTGGCTTTTGATCTTTCCCCAAATATCGGCTTCCCAAGATACAGCAAGTGCTGCATTGTAATCTTCAATATGGTTTTGTCCTAAAAACTGCGATAAGCTAACGCCATTTAAACTGTTGTTAGATGGATTGGTCGTGTTTGCTTGGATTTGCAGTTGCAAGCTAGGGAGCAGAGCGGCCTTGGCACGCTTTACCTCCAATGTTGCAGATTCGATATTCTTCAGGGCGATCTGCATATCTACGTTTTTGAGAAGTGCGGTATCGATCAATGCCTGTAAGAAGGGATCTGTAAAGAAGTCGCGCCATTGTATATGCGCGATGCCGCTATCGTTGCTCCATGTTTGTTCTGTACGGTAGTTGTCGGGAAGCGCCGGTATGACGTCCTGTTTGATTTTTTGCGCTTGGCAGGCCCAAAGTAAAGTGGACGCGCCAAGCGAAAATAGAAAATTGCGTTTTATGCTCATGATACTCGTGGTAAAATTAAAGTTGTGCCTCCGCTAAGGTTTGTTGATTGATGCTGTCTGGGTGCGAAGTATTAAGCTCTCCTTTTCGCATAAGTTTTTCTTGCAACGTTTGGAAAAGGATAAAGAGAACCGGGATAATGAACAGCCCTAGGACGACACCTGCCGCCATACCGCCTGCAGCGGCAATACTAATGGCATGATTCCCCTGCGCCGAGGGGCCCACGGCTCCCATCATCGGTATCATGCCGGCAATAAATGCCAAGGAAGTCATAATGATGGGGCGTAACCGTAGCTTGGCTGCTTCGAGTGCTGCGTTGGCTACGGACAAGCCGTTTTTACGTCCTTGTAAAGCAAACTCGACGATCAGAATGGCATTTTTCGCTAACAGACCGATCAACATCACCAAGGATACCTGCACGTAAATGTTGTTGGAGATGCCTGTCATCCCAATGGCAGCAAATACACCAAATATGCCCGTTGGAATAGACAGGATCACCGCTAGTGGTACCAGATAGCTTTCGTACTGCGCCGCTAGCAAAAAGTAAACAAACACTAAACAGAGTATAAAGATCAAGGTCGACTGCCCGCCGGATACGATTTCTTCTTTGGTCATACCCGAGAATTCATAGGTATAGCCGCCTGGCAGATGTTGTGCTGCGACTTCCTCCACGGCCCGGATTGCGTCGCCAGAGCTGTATCCCGAATTCGGAATGGCATTGATGCCGATCGAATTAAACAGATTGTAACGCGACACCGTCTCTGGACCGAATACCCTTTTCAATTGCACTAAAGTATTGATGGGTACCATCTCGCCTTGCACGTTCTTTACGAAAATACCATCCATCGCGGCGAGCTCTTTACGGTTTTCAAAATCTGCCTGTACCATCACCCGGTAGTATTTACCAAAGCGGTTGAAGTCGGATGCCTGCGCACTACCGAAGTAACCTTGCATGGTCTGCAGGATATCCTTGGTCTTTACACCGATCTGCTCTGCCTTTACGTCATCCACTTGTAGCTCGTATTGTGGGTAATCGGCACGGAAAGTGGTGAAGGCCATCATGATCTCCGGACGTTGCATCAACTGGGCGAGGAAGTTTTGGCCAACGCCACTAAATTTATCCAATTTGCCACCTGTTCGATCTTGCAAAACCATATCTAATCCATCCACATTGCTAAAGCCAGGAACAGTAGGGAAGGTGAACACAAAGAAATTCGCTCCTTTTACATGGGCCAAGCGGGCACTGATTTCACCCATGATGGCATCGATATCCTTTTGTGGCCCGCGATCTTTGTGTGGTTTCAACAGAATAAAGGCCACGCCAGCGGATGGACTGGTCGATTGGGTCAAGATATTGAACCCGGACATAACGTTCAATGTTTTCGTGAACGGCGCATTTTGCAGTTGTTCTTCTGCCTCTTTCAATGCATTGGACGTTCTGTCGAGTGATGAGCCGGCAGGCAACGATACGGAAACGGCAACGAATCCTTGGTCTTCCGATGGTATGAATGCTGTCGGCGTGCGCTGGATCATAAAGACGGTCAAGATGACCAGCAGTGCAAGAGCACTCATGCCTAGCCATTTTTTACGGATTAGAAAGCGCAATCCGCCCATATAATTGTTCGTGACTTTGTCAAAGCCTACATTAAACCCTGCGAAAAATCGCTGCTTGAAGTTTAGTTTTTTAGGGGAGGAGCCATGGTGTTCTACCGGTTTTAACAGCAGCGCACACAGCGCTGGACTTAGTGTCAAGGCATTGATGGCTGATATCACAATGGCGATGGCCAAGGTAAATGCAAATTGTCGATAGAATAACCCTGTGGATCCTTCCATAAAGCCAATGGGTAGGAATACGGCCGACATCACCAACGTGATAGAGATGATTGCGCCCGTAATCTCGCCCATGGCGGATGTCGTGGCCACCTTGGGCGATAGATTACCATGCTCCATTTTACTGTGTACAGCTTCCACAACGACGATGGCATCATCCACCACAATCCCGATGGCCAGCACCAACGCAAATAAGGTGAGCAGGTTGATCGAGAAACCAAAGAGTTGCATAAAGAAAAAAGTACCGACGATGGCAACGGGAACGGCAATAGCAGGAATCAATGTCGATCGGAAGTCTTGTAGGAATAAGAAGACGACCAAGAACACCAAAATGAAAGCTTCAATCAGCGTTTGCTTCACCTGGTCGATCGATTGATCCAATGCATCCTTCGTATTATATAACACGAGGTATTTGACGCCTTTAGGAAAGCTCAGCGATGCTTTATCCATCAGCTCCTGTATAGCGATTTGAATTTCGTTGGCGTTGGAACCCGAATTTTGCATAATTCCGATGTTCAAGCCGGTCTTGCCATTGATACGTGTACTACTGGCATAGGTATACGAACCTAATTCCACGCGACCAACATCTTTTAGTCGAAGGATCGATCCATCGTTGTTCGAACGGATGATGATGTTTTCGTAATCTGTCGGCTGGTTGAGCTTACCTTTATATTTTATGATGAACTCAAAAGCTTCCCTCGTGTTTTCACCAAATTTGCCGGGTGCGGCTTCGATATTTTTATCCTGGATGGCGGCCATGACCTCTGTGGGGGTCAGCTTATAAGTAGCCATTTGGCTCGGATTAAGCCATACACGCATGGCGTAATCTTTATTACCCCCAAAGGCGATGGCTTGCCCCACGCCGGGAATACGTTTAAGCTCTGGGATAATGTTGATCTGTGCGTAGTTGTTGATAAAGGTCTGATCGTATTTTTCACCTTCGGTATACAGATCTAATACCATGATCAAGCTGTTCTGTTGCTTGGCGGTAGTTATTCCGGCCTGTACCACTTCACTTGGCAATTGACTGGTGGCCTGCGCTACGCGGTTTTGCACATTGACGGCCGCTTGGTCTGGGTCTGTCCCCAGTTTGAAATACACCGTAATCATCAGCGACCCATCATTGCTAGCGGTAGAGCTCATATAGCTCATGTTTTCCACGCCGTTGATGGATTCTTCGAGCGACGGCGCTACGGCGCGTAATACCGTCTCCGCATTAGCTCCGGGGTAAAGTGCGGTAACCTGTACCGCTGGTGGCGCTATCTCGGGAAATTGTTGTAGCGGAAGCTTTAATATACCGATCACGCCCAGGATAACGAGTAAGATAGAGATAACCGTAGAAAGTACAGGACGTTCTATAAAAGTTTTTAACATAGTTTGTTGCGTTGATATTATTTTGTGTTTTTTGATTGACTGTCCTGAGGGCTGATCAGCTGCCCATCCTTCAAAAGGTCCATCCCTTTGGATACGATTTTTGCACCGGGAGCCAAGCTGCCCATCACGAGGTAGTTTTCACCATTTTTACCGACTATATCTAGAGGCTGTTGAGACACTTTATTGTTCTTGTCGACGGCAAATACGAAGACCTTATCTTGTATTTCCACAGTAGCCGCTTGCGGCACGAGAATGGCCTCTTGGTAACTTTTCGCTAGACGTATTCGCCCGGTATTTCCATTTCTCAAAATCCCCTGGGGATTGGGGAAGGTCGCCCGGATGCTGATGGCACCCGTGTTTTTATCGAATTGCCCATCGACCATATCAATTTTCCCTTGGTGCTCATAGATCCTTTCATCGGCAAGAATCAAGGAAATAGGGGCTAACTGGGCTATTTTCTGTTCGATGTTTTCGCCTTTGGATTCATTGGTGAATTTTACAAAGTCCTTCTCACTCAGGGAGAAGTAAACATGTAGATCATGTACGTCGGAGAGGGTGGTCAACGGTAGTTGATCGGCGGGACTTACCAAGCTTCCTTGCTTTCGTTGCAATCTGCCAATATACCCCTGCGAAGCAGCACGCACTTGGGTGTAGTCGAGGTTGATTTTTGCTGTTTCCACCGCCGATTTGGCTATTTCTACATTGGATTTTGCAATATTTCGGGCGCTAAGTGCCGATTTCAACTGAAAGTCTGTCAGCACCTTGTTATTTACCAAACGCGTCTTTTTTTCGACTTCCAGCTCGGCGTTTTCAAGCGATGCCTCGGCGGCCAACAGATTTGATTTCGCTTGGTTGAGTTGTTCACGATAGGGGCGACTGTCGATCTTAAACAGCAGTTGTCCTTTCTGTACTTTGGCACCTTCGTCTACAAATATCTGCTCTAGTATACCGTTCACTTGGGGGCGTATTTCGATATTGGCAGTGCCTTCAATGGCCGCTGGATATTCTGTCTCCAGCATTTGTCCGCGATCGGCAATCGTTATTACCGGTACGGCTACCGCGACGGCTGCTGCGGGCGTCTGGCTGTTTCCACTGCTGCAACTGTAGAGCAAAAATGGAAGGAGATATACGGCTGATTTTACTGGTGTAAACAATTTAACAGTGTTAAATTTAAACCAAAGGCTGTTTAGGAATGTGGATGTTGGATAAACTTTCATATGATTTGTGGGTAATTAAGGGAGTTTAAACTCGAGTAAATGTTTAATTTTTGTGTATTATATTATTTAACACTGTTAGGTAATAAAACGATGTTTTGTTGTGTGCAAAAAAAATTAGTCGTATAAGGAGCGTGTAATGCCGTTTATAGCATCCTTAAGGACCTGTTCGTTTGTGGTTGGCCCATTTCCTTTGTCTACTAAATTGATCGAGATCAACCCGTGTATAATCGACCAAAACGTAAAATATTTTCGACAGACCAGTTCGTCGGATGGCGACTTGTCGGCCATAATTTGCTTGATGTTGGATGCGATGATGTCGCCAAAAGATTCGACACCGTTTAGTTTATCGCCAACACAGCAAGCCGTTCCAACGCCAAACATCAGTTGATAAAGTTCACGTTCCTGAAAGGCAAAGTCCCAATAGCTAATCCACATGGCTTCAAGCTGCGCGTCGAGCTCGATATGTTCGTTTTTAGCCTGCCGTACATGCTTGGCCAGTAGCAGATGTCCCTGTCTGGCCAGCTCATTCAAGATCGCCTCCTTGTTCACAAAATATTCGTAAATCATAGGGGCGGTATATTCGATCTGGTCTGCAATTTTTCGCATACTTAGCGCTTGCCAACCGTCTTCTTTGACGATGCCAAGAGCGGCTTCCAGAATGTTGCTCCGGTTGCTCTCTTTTTGCCTTTGTATACGTTCTTTACTTCCCATTTCTAATGCTATAAAAATATTTAACAGCGTTAGGCAAAAGTAGAATTAAATCTGGAATCGACTGACATAGATTTGTCATTTCCTTTTTTTATTGATAAAATCTTGGATAGAGCCGGGAAAGAACGGAGATATTTATCTCGAATAAAAGCCAGTTCACGACAGTTAGTTATTTGATAAGATTACATGGATCTTTGTTGGTTTCCAAATCAAACCATGGAATGGCATGGGGGAAAACGCGAAGATTAGAGATTTTTTGTTTTATATAAGATTTCGCGGACTAGAAAATAGCAGGGCGAGTCCGTATCTAATTTCTTTTTTAAATCTCTCAGCACGGGAGCCAACGTTTTCGCGCGCACATGGCGATGAATCTTTTTGTACTGCTCCGTCATGGCAGTCATTTGTGTAAGCAAGTTTTCATATTTTTGATAGGTGCTCAGCAATATGCTGATGCTCTCTTCAATGTCTTGCGTGCTATCGCCTCCCGGTAGTTCCTCTCGCAGCAGCATCTCTTGAAGATCTTGCAATCCATCAACCAACGTACGATGTTGTTTTTCACTAATACTTCGCATGCTATTTCTTTTCGTGCAAATTACATTTAAATGTACGGATTTAAAATAAGACGCAGATTAAAATTTGATTAAAAATTAAGTAAAAATAAACTAAGTTATGTTTGTGCCGTTTTTTTAGTTTTGTGGTAGTAAAGGTTTTTATATAGTTGTTTTGGTTAATATTTAATATTGTTTTGGTTTTTTTAATTGCACATCGATGAATCCGAAGGATGGGAATTCTACTCTTTTTATTAATCTATAGCGTGCCGCCCTGATACGTTACGGACGCATGCAAAATTAAAATCTATAAGTTTACTAGTTTTTATGAAATCTTGTACTATATTTGCATATCGTTACACAATTGGCGTTGGCAGCGATAAATGGACAGTATCAACAAAAAAACAATTTTATGAACAAGTATTATCTCGCATTAACAACTTCGAATCCGATCGTTTATTGCTCCACAGTCGTTAACCGCACGTCTTCGCGAATGTGTGCGTTGCTTTCCTAACCGCCGAAACTTTCTAAAAAGCTTCTGTACTCCCTCTTCACGGCGCATCCGATTATCGGAATGCTTCGCCATGAAGATGCTATTAACAATATACTTACCCAACCTTTTGGGAGGTTGGGGTTAATCACCTAGATACCCTATTTAACCCATGAAAAACAACCATTGGAAACAATTGGTCTCGGTTTGTTTTGTCTTTTTTTGTGCAAGTGAGCTTTACGGCCAAGGTCAAGTTTCTCCGATTATCAATGCCGACCTTAGTGGCACGGTATGGGATGCGGCAGCGAATACTCCTATTGCAGGCGCTACAGTGCAACTTGATGCCGTGACGCATACCGTGCAGACGGATGTTCGCGGTCGGTTTGCCTTTCGAACAGGTCAGAAGTTCCCATTCCGCCTAATTGTTAGCCATATTGGCTATGTTTCGGATACCGTAACCGTTGAGCGTTCACCTGTGGAGATCAGGTTGACGCCTGTCGATCAAAGCCTAGATGAGGTCGTCGTTGTAGGTTATGGTACATCCAAGAAGCGCGATGTTACCGGAGCCATATCACAATTGAAAGGAGAAGATCTCAATGATCGCCCTATTGCTAATATTGTACAGGGTTTGCAGGGTAAGGTGCCGGGTGTGGACATTACCTCAAATAATCGCCCGGGCGGAGTGGGGGCTATTGGTATTCGCGGAAATAGATCGATTAATGCTTCTAACGCGCCTTTATATGTCGTGGATGGAATACCGATTGCGGCGAGTGAGGCGGTGATGATTAACCCCAAAGATATTGCTTCCATTGAAGTGTTGAAAGATGCTTCGGCGACCGCGATTTACGGCTCGCGAGGCGCCAATGGTGTCATTTTGCTTACTTTCCAAGAAGGAAAGAAAGGACAGGTTTCGGTAAGCTATGATGGCACGGTTTCGTTTGATCAACTACATTCCACAACCGACTGGATGGACGCTGCTGCGCTACTGCATTGGCAGCGGCAGACGCATATCAACGGCGGTACGTATAATGGAAAGTACGGAACGGCGCCCGATCCTGATTTTGATATCTCCAATTTTGGTGGAAATGACGCTTATGGTCAGGAATCCATACGACGTGCTTATAGCTGGGATGCAGATGGAAAAGTCATCCTGCGGGATGCTAGCCCTGAAGAAATCGCGAATGGCTACACGAGTCAGGTGCCGGTTTACATCGGAGCTGATCTGTTGAATCAAAATTGGACGGATCTCGTTTCCCGTATAGCAAAGACACAAAACCACAGCATAGCCCTGTCTTCTGGTACCGAGAAATCTAGTTTGTATTTGTCCGCCGGTTTATTGGATCAGGAAGGCGCTATGATCGATCAGGATTTTAAGCGTTACTCGGTTACTTTGAAAGGCGATGTGTCGCCTCGTAAATGGATCAAGCTCGGCCTTTCTACCTTTGGAAGCTATTCGCTACAAAATTACGGCATGGCAGATAACTCGGGGAATTCAGGTGGTAAGGATTCTTACGGACAGGCATTGCAGCTTATGCCTTACGCGCCTGCTTATGATGAACAGGGCAATATTTTGAACAGCAACGGTGCGGGGCTATCGGCACATAATGTACTGTTGAATATCGAAAACAGCAAAAACGAATATACCCGCTACAGCGTGCTTTCCAATGCCTTTGCCCAGATCAATTTCACACCCTATCTACGTTATCAGCTGAAATTTGGCGTACAATACTCGGGGGCAGAAAATGGCTCGTTTTACGGGCCGAATTATACCAATCCGTTTTCCGCGGTAGGTACCGCGCCATTAATCGGTTACAATAATCACGGTAAAAGTCTGTCTTGGGTGGCAGAGAATTTGTTAACCTTTGATAAACAATGGCAAGACCACGCATTGAAGATTGATGCCCTGCAGTCCTCACAAGAAAATAAGTCAAACGGAATCAATATTCGTTCCCAAGATATCACCTTCCCCACATCGTTATGGTATAATTTATCAGCGAACGATCTCGGTAGGCCGATGAGCTATGGTACTTCATACAGCCGTTCTTCCCTGCTCTCGTATATGCTTCGCGCCAATTATGTTCTTAAAGATCGATTTCTATTGACCGCGACTGGGCGCTGGGATGGAGCGTCGGTGCTTGCCGAAGGCCACAAGTTTGATTTCTTTCCCTCCTTAGCGGTGGGGTGGAAATTGGAAGAGGAACAATGGGTGAAAGATTTGGGCTGGGTCGATCAGTTTAAGCTGCGGTATGGATTGGGTGTTACGGGAAATTCTTCGGTATCTCCCTACCTAACCACAGGCGCGATCGGAGGAGCGGCTTATGTTTTCGACGAAACACAATATCCTGGCTACAAATCGTCTGTTATGCCGAATGCTGGCCTTCGCTGGGAGAAAACACAACAGCATAATGTCGGCATTGACTTTTCATTTCTAAATAACCGGATATCTGGATCGGTGGAATGGTATCAAGCAAATACAAGCGATCTGCTACTGTCGCGATCTATTCCGAATGTTTTGGGTTATAACAGTGTGCTGTCGAATATCGGGAAAACGAGTAATCGTGGATTGGAAATTGCCATTACGAGTCGAAATATAGAGCGAAAGGACTTCTCCTGGTCGACTACCTTGACTTGGAGCAGGAATAAAGAGCAGATCGTGGAACTTACGAATGGAGCTGTTGATGATGTCGCTAACGGGTGGTTTATCGGGCAGCCTATTGCTGTTTTCCGCGATTATGCTTATGACCGACTGTGGCAGGATACGCCCGAAGATCATCGATTGATGGAGCTGTACCGGAAGATAGGAAATGTTACGGCCTTGCCGGGGCAAGTGAAAGTTCAGGATCAGGATTTGCTCGAGGTAGCGCTAGGAACAGAAGGTGCTCGGTCAGTGACCTTGGCTTCTGGCGAAACGGTCACCTTTTTGGACAATGGTTTTGGGACAATAGACGATGATGATAAAGCTATTTTAGGTAGCAATCGTCCAAAATGGGTCGGCGGTATGGTCAACTCGTTTGCCTACAAAAATTGGGATCTCTCGTTCTTTGTGCATGCACGTGTAGGTAACCTGTATTATGGTGCGTTGCAAACGTATGGACGTCGCGTGGAGAATGATGTCTGGAGCCCGGAAAATACCGATGCGAAATTTCCACAGCCCACCACGGCTACATTTACGAATTACAATTATACCAGAACCTATACCAGTGGAAGCTTGATTTCCTTGCGCTATATTTCCTTGGGCTACCGCTTTAGCCAGGCTTTGCTCGACCGTTTGAATATTGGAAGCCTGCAAATCTATGCACAGGTGTTGAACCCTGTCATTTGGGGAGGTGAGGCCGTGAAGATAGGGCTGAACCCCGAAGATGTGAATGGATGGGATACTGTTGCAGGCGCACAGCGCGGGGGACAAACAGCCAATACCATCCTCATGCGCAGCGCTGTACTAGGTTTACGGATAGGTTTATAGTACATATTTAACGATAATAACATGAAAACTAAAACATATATAACCAACCGCATGTCCGTTGCCGTGGCTCTTTTTGCTATCGTGCTCGCGGTATGCTCCTGCAAAGACTTTTTGAAAGAAGAGATGGTTTCCACCATCACGCAAGATTATTTCGAGACGGAGAAAGGTCTTGACGAATTGGTAGTTGCCAATTACAACATCTTACGTTGGAAATTCGGCTTTATGGAAGGGCCGTTTCTTTTTGAAACCGGCAATGATATTGTGGAACCGCTGGACAATGCATGGGCCACTTTTAGTCCTGCTGTTTGGTCGGCATCGGGCGCGGCAGGCGAGTATGCGAATAACCTGATGGGCTATTATCAGCAGCAGCTTTTGGGCGCTTACCCCATCATTAACGACTGCAACAAAGCGATCGAGATCATCTTGGAAAGAGCTCCAGGAAAGTATGCTACGGATCAAAGCTACGCAGCGCAGCGTCTTGCTGAGGTTTATTTTTTGCGGGCCTACGCCTACTATCTATTGGTGACTCAGTTAGGCGATGTACCTTTTCCGCTTAAGAGCAACAATACACTACCCAATAATTTCTATTTACCCAAGTCGACTTCAGCGACAATATACACAAAGCTTATCACTGATTTACGTTATGCGGAAGAACATTTGCCTAATCGCTCACAAACGCAGCGTGGGAGATTGACGAAGGCTGCTGCTGCGCACTTCTTGGCCAAGCTTTATTTGCAAAGGCAGCAGGCAAGGTCGTTCAATTCCTATAGGAATGCTGATGGGAGCATAGATCGGGGCAATAGCAATGCCCATCTTGGCCTATTATACAAGGGAGAAGGAGCTGCCGATCTGGATTCCACGATTTTTTATGCCAATAAGGTGATCAGCTCCGGCATACAGTTGGCCGACAATTATTGGGATCTATTTGCTGTCGCAAAAGGCGACTGGGGTAATGAAGCGAATCCAGAGATCATTCTACAGGCATCTTACGGCAACAACTTGGATAATGGCCGCTATGGAACGCGCACAAATGCGGCGTTTACCGGAGACTATCGCAACGCAGCCTGGAATATTCCGAGTTGGACCTGGGGGTATGGCTTGCTAAGGGGACAAGGCTTTCTGCCTTCCGACTGGGGCTATGATGTATTTACCGATAAGATTAACGATTCCCGTTTTGAAAAATCATTTCAGCTGGAGTATGAGAGTGCTTCCTTTGATAATGCCTCGCAAACGGACGGCCCCGGCCTAGCTTACACCGATTCCAAAAATACATCCCTAGCTTGGCAGGCGGCGGAGGCTAGCTATTTTAACGGCTTCATTAAGCCCAGCTACAAACGGCCTTCATGGGACAATAGACTGGCTATTGCCGGTCAACGAAAAATTGGACGCGGGGATTTGGCGTTGGTGTTTTTGGAAAATAGCAAGGAGACCGCTATCGATATCCAAGAGGCTTTGGCCCAACCATACGTGCTTTATCCACGCTGGGTGAAGCAAGAGGGGAAGGTGTATTATCGGAAAGCAGGAGCCGACCGCTTGAATTCCAATGCAGGACTACTTCTTAGCCGGCGGGTAAGGCCATCGTCGCGAAAGTTTGTCGACCCTAACCGAAGTACCGTAGATAATCATTTTGGTACACGTGACGTGGCGGTATTTCGACTGGCCGAAACGTATCTGCTCCGGGCGGAAGCCTACGGTAGAAAGGGCGATTACGCGAGTGCCATTGCGGATATCAATGTGCTACGTAGCCGTGCCGCCTACAAGTCTGGCGAACGACGTGCAGAGGTACTTGCTCGACTTTATCCGGGAGCTGACCGATTGCAAGAAGACGAAAGAACCTATCCTTATGCAACCATTGCGGGAACTTACGACCGCATTCGCGTGGACGCAAGCTACTGGGATGGCAATTCTGAAAAGTCAAAGGCAGAAAACTATCCGCGAGAAGCCAATTCCAACGAAAAGCGATTTATACATTTTATTTATAATGAGTTCTCACGTGAATTTAACACTGAGCAGAATGTTTACGAAGGTATCCACCATGCAGGTATTCAATTGGAGCGGGTATTGCACCATGCACAGTTGGCGTCCAGTCGCTCAGCGGCTTGGCCATCGGCAGACAACCCCACGAATGGGAATGGGCAGGATGGCAACGGGAAAGGTGCTTTTACATCGTTCCATACGTTCAAGCCTTTTCCACAATCATTTATCAGTATGTTAACTGATGAAAATGCCGTACTTTTGGATGAGGCCGCTCGGCGAGCCTATCAAAATCCGGGCTACTAAAACCTATATGAAATGACACCTACGAGAAGAAACTTTTTGAAAGATTCGGCCGTGCTCGCCTTGTCCCTTGGGCCTTTGTCTGCCGTGGCGCAAGCTGTGGCGTATGATAAGGAGCGAAAGCAGGAAAATGTAGCTTTAAAATGGATCGATGGACCGGCGCCCCGTATCTCGCTAGGGACGACCTTCGGCATACCTTGGCCACTTGGAGCCGTGAAGGAAAAAGATGCCTTTGTGCTCCAGGATTCAAAGCAGAAGATCGCTAACTTGCAGTCGTGGCCACTTGCTTTTTGGCCCGATGGATCGGTAAAGTGGTCTGCCTTTGCCCTATCAAGTGCGATGGATCCGGCTGTCGATAGGTTCTATTTGCAGAAGGATACGGAAAAGACAAAAAAAGAAGATGGCATTCGTGTAACGGAAGAGGCAGCGCATTTTACAATCGATAATGGTATATTGCGTCTGCAATTTGCAAAAAAAGGAGGCCAAGTACTTGATAATGTTTGGATAGCGGATAAATTGGTTGCGCGCGCTGCGCAATTGCGCATACTTTTGCAAGATCAACCGGATACGGAAGAAGCGGGAGTCGTTCACCAAAAGGAGTGGAAGTCCGTTATCGAGCAAACGCGTATCGAAAATAAGGGAACGGAGCGCCTGCTGGTGCGTGTAGATGGATTCCACCAAGATGAACATGGAAAACAAAAGTTTCCTTTTATTCTCCGCTTTTATATCTACAAGGATGTGCAGACCGTCAAAACGCTGTATACATTTTTGTATGATGGTGATGAGCACACGGATTTTATTAAAGGTATTGGTTTGTCGCTAACGATTCCTTTCCATCAGCAGCCTACCTATAATCGTTATGTTCGTTTTGTAGGCGATGGAGCAGCGGTGTTTGCCGAGTCGGTAAAAGGACTGACCGGTTTGCGCCGTGATCCAGGGGCGGATATTCGCTCGCTACAGGTACAGGGGAAGGCCTTTCCGCTGGACGCTATTGATGAGCGCGTACGCCGCGGTCTTCCTTACATCCCGGAATTTGGCGATTACACCCTTTCACAATTGCACGCTTCGGCCTTCCATATTGATAAACGTACGGCCAAAGGACATTCCTGGATTCGTGCTGTAGACGGCAAGCGATCGAACGGAACAGCTTATCTAGGAAGTGCTGCTGGGGGTGTAGCTTTGGGTATTCGCAACTTTTGGCAAAGCTATCCCGCGCAACTCGATATACGTCATGCGGCGACCGAGGAGGGCACATTGACCGCTTGGTTGTGGGCGCCGCGTGCGCCAGCTATGGATCTACGATTCTATCACGACGGCATGGGGCAAGATACCTATGAAAAGCAATGGGAAGGATTGGAAATTACGTATGAAGATTATGAGGCTGGTTACGCAACGGCCCAAGGGGTTGCCCGGAGTAGTGAACTTTATCTTAGCTTTTTTTCCGAAACACCGGCTACCGCAACGTTAGCGGATTATGCAGATGCTTACCAGCGACCGGCATTACTTACGGCCGCTCCCGAATATCTGTCCAGCGTAGGCATTTTTGGAGATAATTGGAGTCCGCCAGATAGGCAAACATCGGCAGGGCGAGCGCTGGAGGATCAGTTGGACAAACTGTTTACATTTTACAGAGATGAGGTCGATCGCCGCGGTTGGTACGGCTTTTGGAATTATGGAGATGTGATGCACGCCTATGATGAAGACCGGCATGTATGGCGCTACGATGTGGGTGGTTTTGCCTGGGATAATTCGGAGTTGTCCACCGACCTTTGGTTATGGTACTACTACCTGCGTTCGGGTAGGGCAGATGCTTTTCGTATGGCGGAAGCGATGTGCCGACATACAGGCGAAGTAGACGTCTATCACCTCGGTAAATTTGCTCCCCTGGGGAGCCGGCATAATGTAATGCATTGGGGCTGCAGCGCCAAGCAACTGCGAATCAGTACGGCCGCCAACAGACGCTTTTATTATTACCTCACAGCAGATGAACGCACGGGTGATCTCTTGCGAGAACAGGTGGAAGCCGTACGCAAGCTGGAAGAAGTAGTGGCCTTGCGAAAACGTATCAACGAGCCTTTAAATGCCCCGAAAGGTAAAGTGCTTGTCGGGTTTGGAACAGACTGGGGGGCGATTGCTGCAGCTTGGTTTACCGAATGGGAGCGCACACGAGATCCTGAAATCTTGGCACGATTGAAAGAAAGTATGCTTAGTATAGCAAAGCAGCCTCAAGGATTTTTTACGGGATTGAGTTTGTTCGATCCCGATACCGGACACTTTGAACAAAAAGATCATGCTAAGATTTCCGTATCACATCTGAATGCCGTGTTTGGCTTGGTGGAGATCGTGCAGGAAATATTGATCAGCATTCCTGATGAAGCATTTGAACAGGCTTGGCTAAGCTATTGCCGTTTGTACAATGCGTCAGCGGAAGAGCGCTTAGAAAAACTGGGAACAGCAGAAGGTAAATTTAACCTGCGCAGTAGCCATGCCCGCCTTACGGCCTACGCCGCCGCCAAGCTGGATGATCGCCAGCTTGCAGAAAGAGCTTGGCGTGAATTTCTCGCTGAGGAAAATGTGCACACTCGAGACGTGATCACCTTGAACGCTGAAAATACTTGGTCAGCGATACAGGAGTGGCCTAATATCTCTACCAATTGGGCGGCTCAATGGGGCCTTACCGCGATCCAATGTTTACATTTTATCGGAAAATATCGTTAATATTATAGGATGATTTTACAACAGCTGCTAACCATTACTTTTGTGCTGCTGCTTGGTGGGCTGACTGCAGCTCAAGGGCAGGTGCCATCAACCATCAGCATGGATTTGGAAAACCGTTCGCGATGGCGTGTTGAATTTGAATATCCGCATAAGTCGCGATTGCACAGTGATGGCGAGACTATTACGATCGAATCTTTTGGAGGAGCCACACTTTGGTTGGACAGCCTATTAACAGGCGATTACATCGTCGAGTATGAACGTATGGTGCTTCTCGATTCGGGTAAATACGATCGACTTTCCGATCTTAACCAATTTTGGCTAGCCAATGAAGCAGATGCCGTAGGTACGTTACATGGGAAAGATGGAAAACTGGCTTCATATGATACGCTGGATCTATTTTATGTGGGCATGGGCGGCAACAACAACAGCACCACACGCTTTCGGCATTATGATGGTACCGGCGAGCGCCTGCTGCTGGATGAGAAAAATGAGCAAGCTTATTTGCTGCAGCCCAATGTGTATTATACCATAAAGACGGTGGTATCGCCCGCAAATGGGTTTACGGCATTGTACGTAAATAATGAGCTTTTATTCTCCTATCAAGGCGCATTGCGGCATTCTGGATTTTTTGGTTTTCGACAGACTGCTGCCCGTCAGAAAATCAGAAATATAAAAATTTACAAGCTGGACAGTTTGCATGGACAACAGTAATTAGTGACTTGGTTCGCTATCGGACAAATTAAATAAGCTCCATATGATGAGAAAGATTTTATTGAATACGGCCCGCAGATACGGCATATTTGCCGTGTTACTGTTAAGCCTAAGCCATGCCGCTGGGCAACAAAGGCCCAATATTGTTTTTATCCTAGCGGATGATCTGGGCTATGGTGATATCGGCGTGAATGGGCAAAAGCTCATTCAAACGCCAAACATTGATCGCCTCGCTGCCGAGGGGCTGCTTTTCGAGCAGTTTTATGCTGGAACGTCGGTTTGTGCCCCTTCACGTTCATCACTCATGACCGGTCAGCATACCGGACACACGTTTATTCGAGGCAATCTTGGCGTATCGCCCGAAGGGCAATATCCGCTTGCCGATTCGGTGTTGACCATCGCCGAGCTGTTGCAGCAAGCGGGCTACGTGACCGGGGCTTTTGGAAAATGGGGCTTAGGGCCGGTGCTGTCTGCGGGGGATCCTAATAAGCAAGGCTTTGACCAGTTTTTTGGTTATAATTGCCAATCGCTTGCCCATCGCTATTATCCCACACATCTGTGGAACAATACGCAAAAGATTATGTTGGAGAAAAATGGCGATCTCGAATATAGGGAACAGTATGCGCCAGATATTATTCAAAAGGAGGCGCTGCGTTTTATTGATGCCAATAAAGATCGTCCTTTCTTTTTGTTTTTACCCCACATCTTGCCGCATGCCGAATTGATCGTGCCAGACGATAGTCTCTTTCGATCTTACGTAGGGAAGTTTCCGGAAACGCCTTATGCGGGTGATGATTATGGGCTTGAGGCAAAGTCGGCTGGTTATGCTTCGCAACGCTATCCGCATGCGGCATTTGCGACTATGGTGGCGCGGTTGGATTATTATGTGGGCGAAGTCGTAGACAGGTTGAAGGCATTGGGAATAGACAAAAATACGTTGATCGTCTTCAGTAGCGATAATGGTCCCCATCAGGAGGGCGGCGCCGATCCCGCTTTCTTTAACAGCGCGGGGGGCTTGCGCGGTGTCAAGCGTGATCTTTATGAAGGCGGTATTCGGGTTCCGTTTATCGTGCGTTGGCCGCAGGTGGTCAAAGAGGGTAGAAAAACACGGCATGTGGCAGCGTTTTGGGATCTTTTTCCCACCTTTGCCGAAGTGGCAGGAGTACCGTTAAGCGTGCCTACGGATGGTCTTTCTTTTCTCCATACATTGGCCGATTCGCCACTGCAACAGAAACATCCATACCTCTATTGGGAGTTTCATGAACAAGGCGGAAAGCAGGCGCTGCGCTACGGCAAATGGAAAGGAGTTCGCCTGCAGGCCGCCACGAAACAACCCCGAGCATTGGAGCTGTATGATATCGAGACCGATCCGAAAGAGGAAAATGATCTAGCAGCGAGCAATCCTAGCGTGGTTGCACAGATTGAAAAGTGGATGGCAGAAGCACATGTAGAAAGCAGCATTTTTCCGTTTGTTGCCACTGCGAAGGAAGAGTAAGATATTAAAAAATAAAGCAATGCATAAACGCAAAAATATTGTATTTCCAATGGTATCAGCTCTTTCTCTTTTCCATTTGGTCGATTCTTGCCGACAGATCCTTTAGCAGCTTTACTTGCGCCACCTGTGCTTCCAAAAGCTCTTTGATCTGTTCTTCCAATAGGATGTCAACCTTTTCATGGAGGCTACGAATTTCAAGCTCAGCTTTGAGGTTAACGAGATAATCGTTTTCACCGCGTTGACGATCCTTTTCCTCTTGTCTGTTCTGGCTCATCATAATGACGGGGGCCTGCAATGCCGCAACACAAGATAACAATAGGTTCATTAAAATAAATGGATAGGGATCAAATTGGTCTTTTTTGTCGATCAGGGTATTGATCAAGATCCAAACGGCCAATATCACGGTAAAAATCATAATGAATTTCCAGCTTCCGCCAAATCGGGCCACCTTATCTGAGATCTGTTGACCGCGAGAAAGAATCTCCTTTGGTGGATGTGCAAGGTTATCTATGATAAGCTGCTCTTCTTCCATGGTTTTCTTGACGATCTCTTGTAGCTTACGGCTGTGAGCGTCACTTTGTTCAATCATTTTTAATATCTCTGTATTCTTTACATTGCTATGTGCCATAGGGGTCGATGTATGTGTTGACTAGCTTATTTACACAGGATATGCCCTGTGTTAGATAAAGATATCAACTTTGCTTGAACTTGCCATCATCTCGACGAGCAAATAAGATGTCATGGACGAAAAGGTACGCTGCGCTCGGTTTGATGTGGATCTGCACGACCTGCTCATTTAACTATTTTTTCGAATATGGAAGCGATGAAAGTACATAAAGTTTGGGCTGGGGATTTTTTATCTTTCACGGCATCAATAAAAGTGGTAAATTTCGACGCTGAAAAAAATGCACTTAATGATTATTGAAGATAAAATGAATAACTACAATTTTGGAATCGTTGGACTAGGCGTAATGGGACGTAATTTGTTGCTGAACATGGCCGACAACGGTTTCGCGGTAGCCGGATTGGACCTTGATCTGGAAAAGGCAAAGTCTTTGGAAGCTGAAGCAAGCGAAGGACATCGGATTAAAGTAACGACCCAAGCGGAAGAGTTTATAGGGGCTTTGCAACAACCACGTGCAATAATGTTGTTGGTGCCGGCGGGAAAGCCTGTTGATGCGGCCATAGCCAGCCTGGTTCCATTTTTAGATAAAGGGGATATCATTATCGACGGTGGAAATACCTATTTTCCGGATACAGATAGAAGATTTAATGAGCTATCAGTGCTGGGTATACATTTCTTCGGGATGGGCATATCTGGCGGAGAAAGTGGTGCCCGTCGTGGACCAAGTTTGATGCCGGGCGGCGACAGACAGGCTTACGAAAGGCTAAGGCCGATTTTCGAAGCCGTGGCCGCCAAGGTAAATGGAGAGCCCTGTGTGGAATTTTTAGGTAATGGATCGGCCGGAAATTATGTGAAGATGGTGCATAACGGTATCGAATATGGTATCATGCAATTGATTGCCGAAACCTATGACCTCATGAAGAGACTTTATGGTTTTGACAACCAAACGATACAACAGACCTTTCAACAGTGGGACAAGGAAGAGTTAAACTCGTTCCTGCTCGAGATCACGGCGCAGATTCTGAAGAAAAAAGAAGGTGACCACTACTTGGTCGATCTGATTTCAGATTGGGCAAAATCGAAGGGAACAGGTAAATGGACCTCGCAAAATGCGATGGATCTACAGGTGCCGGTGCCGGTGATCGATGCTGCGGTCAATATGCGCGATATGTCCAAATACAAACCCGAGCGTGTGGAAGCGGCAAAATTACTTCGTTGGGAAGGCCAGAGTGTTGACCAACCCGAGGCGGAGACTATCAGTCGCTTGAAAGATGCGCTGTATTTTGTGGTCATTACGACCTATGCACAAGGTTTGGCACAGCTTACCGTTGCATCAGAAACGTATGGCTACGAGCTGGACTTGCAGGTAGTTACCAAAGTTTGGCGAGGTGGTTGCATTATTCGTGCGGCCTTACTGGAGGACTTTAGAAAAGCCTATGCGGCTAATCCTGCTTTGCGCAATATCCTGCTCGATAGCGCCATAGCACAGAAGTTGCTGGATACGCAGGCTAGTCTCCGCGAAGTATTGAAAGATGCTATTGCTCATGGTATACCGGTGTCTGGATATGTAAATGCGCTTTCTTATTTTGATGCCTACCGCACGGAAAAATTACCTACAAATATTATCCAAGCGCAACGTGACTACTTTGGCGCCCATACCTATGAGCGTATCGATCAAGAAGGAATCTTTCATACCCTTTGGGATTAACAAACAAAGATATGACGCACGATACACATATTAGCCCCACATCCATTGTTGTTTTCGGGGGTACCGGTGATTTGGCAAAACGCAAGCTGTTTCCGGCCTTCTTTAACCTTTATATCGATGGGCGGATGCCTGAACAATTCCAGATCATTGCATTGGGGCGCCAGGTATTTGATCAGGAGGCTTTCCGAGACTATGTTCACGAAAATATGCTAGCCTTTTCCCGAAATCCAAACTTTTTGAGAGCACAGTGGGACGAGTTTAGGAAGCATATCACCTTCTTCAATGCACATATCGACGATGATCATTCTTATCAGGAATTGCATCAGTTGATCAGTCAGAATGATGCCCGTTGGGGAGAGCGTGGAAACCGCCTATTCTACCTATCTATTGCACCAAGTTTTATTGAACAGGTTTCCAACGGTCTGAAGACTTTTGCACTGGCGGATAACGTTGCCGGTGACCGCATTATCTTTGAAAAGCCTTTCGGCTATGATAAGTCTTCTGCCATCCGGCTGAACGATATGTTGGCAAAAACTTTCCATGAAGAACAGATCTACCGTATAGACCATTACCTCGGAAAAGAAACGGTGCAGAATATTTTGGCTTTCCGTTTTGGCAATTCTATTTTCGAACCCTTGTGGAATAATAGGCATATCGATTCGGTACAGATTACTGTTGCCGAGCAGGTTGGTGTCGAAAATCGGGGAGGCTATTATGATCATTCTGGAGCTTTGCGGGATATGATCCAAAACCATTTGCTCCAGATTCTTTGCATGGTTGCTATGGAGGCACCAAACGAGTTTGAGTCGGAGCAGATCCGCGACAAGAAGGCTGATCTGTTGAAATCTGTACGACGGATAAAGCGCGAAGATATCAACCACTACACCGTTCGCGCGCAATATGCCGCTGGCCAGATCAACGGGCAGCCCAAAAAGGCCTATCGCGAGGAGCCAGGGGTAGATCCGGAATCCAAGACGGAGACCTTTGTAGCCATGAAATTTTATATCGACAACGAGCGCTGGCTAGGCGTGCCGTTCTACATGCGCACGGGCAAGAGCTTGCAGCAGAAACATTCTGCGGTAGTTATCAATTTTAAGGATAGCACGACAACCAAGTTTCCGGCCAACAAAAGAAGCATCGAAAAAAACCAGTTGACGATCAATATACAGCCTGAAATGGATATTCGTCTATCGTTTATGAGCAAACAGCCGGGGCTGGACATGGAAATGACGCCTGCAGAGATGGTGTTCGACTATTTCCAGTGTGCTTCCAATGGACCTGAAGCCTATGAAACGCTTTTGTTGGACGCTTTGGACGGCGATTCGACCTTGTTCATGCGTTCGGATCAGGTGGAAGAGGCCTGGGATATTATCGAGAGTATACAGGAAGAGTGGGAGCACGGTGACCTCTCGCCGATCTATACCTATCCAGCGGGAAGCTGGGGCCCTGAAGAGGCCGAAGAGCTCCTGAAAAGACAGGGACACCGCTGGCTATCGAGCTTTCCTCCATTTATCAAATCAGAAACCCAAAAACATGGTACGACAGTTTAAGACAATAAACGAATTATTTAAAGCCGCGGCTGACCTCTTTGTCCAATCGGCGAAAGAGGCTATCGCAACAAAAGGGCAGTTTGCTGTCGCCCTTACGGGCGGATCCTCACCGATCGGGCTGTATGAACTGTTGGCATCCGACGAATACAAAGCCCTTGTGGACTGGAGCAAGGTGTTTATCTTTTGGGGTGATGAACGTTGGGTTCCGCTAGCCGATAAGCTCAGCAATGCGAAGATGTCTTTTGAGACGCTACTGGATAAAGTGCCGGTGCTCGAATCCAATATTTTTCCGATGTATGCAGAAGATATAGAGCCGAAAGATTATGCTGTTCGTTATGAACAATTCTTGAAAGGAAAGCTTGGAAGCGACGCAGCGTTGGATTTAATCTTGTTGGGCATGGGCGACGATGCGCATACGGCATCCTTATTTCCCGGGACGGCTGTTCTGGAAGAGACCGAAAAATGGGTGGCAGCTTACTATTTGGAGTCGCAGCAGATGTTTCGCATCACCTTGACCGCTCCATTCATCAATAAGGCCAAGAAAATTGTAGTCATCAGCTTTGGTGATAAAAAAGCAAGCGCTCTCCAACAGGTTCTACAGGGCGACTATAACCCGAGTTTGTACCCCAGTCAGTTGTTGAACCCTGCTACCGGCGATCTGGTTTTTATGGTCGATGATAGTGCGGCGGTATATTTAAAATAAAGGTTAATGTAGTCGGATTTGATGCGGCATGCCTCATCTTTTCAAAGGCGAACAAATGATATCGAAAGGGCCATAGGGCCCTTTCTTACTTTTAAGCGGAATATTAATAAAAAGTGGTGGCATCCATCCGACTTGCTGTTATTCGCTTCTCCAAGCAACAACATGTGCGTTTCAGCCCAGCTGTTGCCAGTTTCTAAAAGAACGGTTGACGTTCTATGGCGCTTCTGATTCTTCGCGGACGAACACAAAATAGTATCTTAATAACCGTCGATGGAGCATGTGTTCGCATCGCTTTTGAGATCCAATCGGTCAGTTTCCATTGTATTTAAAAATCTTTAGAGTATATTTAAAAGCAACAACATCTTTTATATGCCTAATAGAACGGATAAACATGTTCGTCGTTATGATGTCAAACGTTGGATTTTCCACCTGATATTTTGGAGTATAATTGCTCTGATGTACACGGTGTCATATAATAGGCTGGATAAAGAAAACGGTTGGGTTCTGGTAGTTAAAGATCTATTAGCTTTGATCACTATTTTTTATAGCACTGGGTACTACATAATTCCAAAGTGCCTTTTAAAGGGACGGTATGTACTTACCTTGCTTTGGGTGCTCGTGATTTACATGTGGTGGGGCATGCTAACATATGTAGGATGCATGGTGCTGTTGGAGTTTCTGGAACCGGGCAAAAGATTATCGATGTATGCCGAAATTGTCACGGGAAATGGTCTAACGGGGTTGTTTAATGTACCCAAGTTACCCTTTTATGTACTTGATTTTATTTATTTAGTATCGCTTCCGTTGGGCTTAAAAGTAATGCAGGCCTTCGTGCAGGTAAGGTATAAAAAAGCTGAATTAGAACTGGAAAATACAGCGCTGGAACTGAATTTCTTGAAATCGCAAATAAATCCGCATTTTCTCTTTAATACGTTGAACAACATATATATACTTGTTTCTGATAACCACCCTTCAAGTGCTGACTATATTTCGAAATTAAGCTCGATTATGCGCTACATGTTACATGATAGCAATAATAAGGCGATTAGCCTCGCGGATGAAAAGGAGTTTATTGAGAATTACTTTGAATTGGAAAAACTTAGGATTAATCCTACTGTCCATGTTTCTTTTGAATTTATTGCCGACGCAGACGATTATAAAATCGTTCCGCTAATTCTATTTCCTTTTATTGAAAATGCATTTAAATATGGACCAAAGAGTAGCAATAAAAACGCTTGGTTAACAGTGCGTATACTGGTAAACTCGGGGCAACTTAACATGACAGTGGCCAACGGCTATAGTAAGGTGCCTAAATCCAACCTATATGTTGGTGGAATTGGAATTACTAATGCCAAAAGAAGACTCGAGTTGAACTATGTAAATCGCTATGAGTTAAATATAAAGGAACTAGAGGATAGCTTTTGTGTGAAGTTAGCATTGACTTTGCATAACCTAATCTAAATACTCCATTTAAAAGCTAATAAAAACACATGAAGCAAATAAAAACACTGATAATTGAAGATGAACCATTGTCAAGAAAAAGACACGAAACTTTATTGAGTGGGATTTCAACCATCGAACTAATTGGGGTATTTGACAATCCTCAAGATGCCCGTTCCGTCATTCAAAATGGAGAAGTAGATTTAATTTTAAGTGATATTCAAATGCCTGAAATTGATGGTGTTAGTTTCTTGCGATCCTTGAAGAATCCACCCATCGTCGTTTTTGTAACAGGTCATCCAGAATTTGCCGTAGATAGCTTTGATTTAGATGTTGTGGATTATATTCTTAAGCCGTTAACATTGCAGAGGCTGATGAAAAGTGTGGGCAAAGTTGAAGCTGCTTTGAAAAACAAAAAATCTTCCACATTAAAACAGGGCTTTATCAGAATTAAGGATCGAAACAGAACGGCGTTTCTAAGTCCTTCGGAAATATACTATATCCAAGGTTGGGGCGACTATGTAAAAGTTATTACTAATGATGGTGTCACGACGCTAAACTACTCGATGAAAGAAATGGAGGATCTTCTTCCTGCTACCATGTTTATTCGCATTCAAAGATCGTATATCGTTAATATCGATTACGTGACCAGCGTTGATGCGACAAAAGTGTTTTTGAAAGAAAGATCAGAGACATTACCCATTGGTTTACATTATAGAAAAATATTCTTTAAAAAAATGGGCATTAAAGGCAATTAGTCTCGCTGTTGTTTTTCTTTTTACCTATTTCGCGTCTGTAATGGTTTGTCAATAAATGGTAAGTGCCGAATTCATGGAGGCGCTGATCGGAAATGAAGATTCTATTGATAAACATATGAATAAAGCTTGCAATGATCGGAAAAGTATGTGTATTTTTAGCATCAATCCTGCTTTTAGCGGTTAATTTTGCAAACAAGCCTTGCACACATATGTACCTTTTCGATCTCGATTGGCATACTGTTGGGTCACTATTTCCGAGTAGCTCTTCTAAAGCAAATTTCTTCTTGCGGAATTGGTCGTTTAATACTTGATTATTTTTTTTAAGGTTTCCAAATTCATGGCAAAAAAGATCGCGCATGTGTTTGCAGAATTCCAGTTTTCTATCTATCGTAAATCCTGACGCTTTAAGAAGATCATCAATCGCTACAATTGCCGATTCCCATCGATCAGAGGTGTTCGGATTTTGTTTAATGATATTTAGTACATACTCACTGTCGTGCCAAAAGAAATCTTCACTGCCAGCCATAGCATCGGATCCATACCTTTCGACCTCTGGAAAATAGGTGTCAAACTGTATCTTCGAAATTAGACCTTCTTGCAGGTCAGCGTTCAATGATTTATGAATAGAGGCTACCACAGCGCCGATGTCATGGCTATTTTTAATTTCAACTCTAAATCGTAAATGATGACCTGAATCTTCGTATCGTACGAAAAACCATTTTGTTAAAAGCCTTGCTGTCGTTAGTTCCTCAACAATCCGTGTAATAGCGTTTGACAATACGGTGTCCGCATAGTGTTTGCCACAGAAGATGTTTACATATATCCACTCACTACCTAAGGAGTAGGCGATTGATTTTTCTTGGGCTGGTTTCCAGATAGAAGTTTTATCGACGTATTGGCTATTTTTGAATGGAAGGATTAATTCATTGTTGTAGCTTTCGCCTAATTCGCATTTTACGGCCGATTTGAAGTCATCAAATATATCTTCACATAAGGTTACATCTGCTCTGCATAGCTCGTCTGATAAGATTTCTCTACCAATGTCACAGTGCAAGTCAAGCAATAGTTCATGGTCGCCCTTAATTAAAACCACCCTTTGTGGTAGACTATTTTTTGTGATAATCTCATCTAACTTGTCGTTATAAATTTTGTTGAGTTGAGTAATGTCTTTATTCTTCTGTAATTGCCATTGTGCTCGCGCCAAAATGATACTTTTATAAGTCACCCTCGGAAGAAAACTTGCAGTCGACAGTTCGCCCCAGTCCCACTTTATACCAATATCATTTTCCGGATACTGAAGGTCACATAGAAATTTGTAAATATTTAGTCCCTGTGTGTAATTATGGGCAGAACTCATCCTTGGAATGACCTCTTTTTGTAGTTCCAAGGACCATAGTATAAGCTTGTCCCCTCGCAGTACAACATGTAAATCGGTTAGAGCAATCGACTTGGTCTGCTGAAGGGAGGAGGAAAATAGGGGTATTTGATAATCTTTTAACAGGGGCCTCTCCAAAATATTTCCCACGGCTGGATTAGGAAGATGGTTAATTTCTGCGACGATCGCAGCGGAATAACTGCTGTTTTCTAAAATTACCGTTTCTTGGAGGTTTGACTTAAGCTTATTATCTAAATGAGCAAACCTGCTCATTAAATTTACAGGTGAATTTGCCGCAATACCCCTTAAAAATAAGGTGAAATCGCCATGTTTATGAGATTTTCTTAATAAGCTTCCAAATGCGGAAAATGTTGGAGGAAGCCTGTTTTCATGGCTCGATACCTCCTTTAGGGTACTCAATTCTTCTTCCGCAAGTTCGATATTTTTCCATCCGTTTCTGGTCGCCTGATCATATTTGAAAAATATGAACTGCTTGATTCTACTGCGGTTTGTTTGAAAGTCTTGCTTACTATTTGCAATCGTTAAATCTTGTATAATGGGGTCACTTTTCCTATATTTTGCATGGTCGCTATCATATCCAATTCCCGAGTCTTCGTCTAATGCCTCAAGTAGAGGGATCATTTTACCAGGATAGCGTAGCTTAAAATGCTGTTTGAACTCTTCTAGATTTTTATTTCTTCGTTCTACAGATAAAGGTAGCAGTTGCTGAAGGCATTGTGCAATGCCGTTCAAGGATTTCTTCGGTAACGCATTATGGATTAAATAGAATCGTTGATCACCTCGAATTACAACATGATCATCCGCTGCTATATTCAATTCCCGCAACGATCCCCTAATTTCGGAAATGATTTCGTGCAGGGAATTTTTTGAACTTAATGCGGATTGAATTTTGAAAAGTGTTGGAAGGATTCTATTTTCTGTGTCTACATTTTTTACAATAGCTGTTATTCCATGTAATGGATCTATTCCAAGCACCATAGGCTGTAGTTCCGAGAAGAGTATTTGCTGTTGTAGCAGCCTATCGATGTAGTTGTTAATTTCATGCAACTCACTGTTATTCTTAGCGAGCTTTTTTACGAGCACATGCTGTTCGATACCCTGCTGAACTAAACAGATCGTTTCCTCAAGGATATCGGTTGCGCTGACGTGACTTAAGAAGTAATAGTCTTTTTTATTAAAAACCCTCTTTCTATAAAACTTAAAGACATTCTTCGATTTATAGATGGTATCGTTAGGGTAGATTCTCAAACGCGATCGAATGATCGCATCATTTTGAATGCGCTTCACGATAGCGGCGATAATTTCGAAATCGAGCTGGAGGAGACACTCTTTGTTATGTGAACGGACAAACGTTTGCCTTGATGCTTCGGAATCCTTTATATCACCTCTGCTGATTCCAGCAAAGTTGCCGAAAGGAGTAGAACGGTTGCTGATTCTAGAGACATATTTGTAAATAGTTTTTTCTATTTTTTTGTCGGAAAGCTTTTCTTCACTTAGCCAGTTCTTCATACGCTCATAAAATACTGGACTTGCTAAAAGCAGCGCATTGCTGAATTCTTCATTTTTGCATATTTCACGAACCCGCTCTTTGAAATCATGTGCGTTGCAAGCCGCGCTAAGATAATTTAATGTGCACGTTGGCAACGTTGGTGATCGAAGTATAAAATAGTCCAGTAAATTGAAATACGACATGATAAGAGCCTTTTTTTATTGCAAATCCATTATATGTACAATGCAATCGCTAAATCGCTTGGGTGTAATGGGCTTTGTTAAGAATTCTGGATGGAGTTCCTGAATATATGCAGGTATTTCATGCATTGATAGAGCAGAGATGATCACCATTCGTTTGACATTTCTGATACATGGCATTAACTCCGTTATATCTCCACCTGTTACGATAATGTCTAAAAATAAAATATCGCAGTTTACGAGCTTTTCACAAATATCAGGAGCCTCTTCTATACTAGTTACACTGCTCATAAGGAATAAGTTTGGATCGGCAGCGATATATTTTTGGAGCTGATTTAATGCCAAAGGTTCATCTTCGATTAAAATGCACTTAAGAACTCGCGACATGTACGATAGGTAACGATATTTTAGAAAACGCGGTCAATGATTACAAGCCAAATAAGACACGGAGCCCTTGCTGCCTTAGAAAAAGACCGTAGATGTCAGTGTTAATCCCGTATAGGTGTCATCATCTGGGTCGCCGAATCCTATTTGACCAGTACTTTCCGATGCACATATGGTCTGTACTTCGATAGCGAGATTTTGAGATTCAAGATTGTGTTCCGTTTTCATATTAAAAAGATTTATAAAATCTAAAATCCACTAAAATTTATTTTTGTTCAAATAATGTCGATACAATACGTATTTGCTTCTACAAAATTGCAATATCATTCGATTAAGATCATCCGCGATTTTATTACCAACGCTCGAAATAGATATCATTTGTTAAGAGATCACGATATGTTGTCAATCTATTTTTAGTCTTACAAAATCTCGTTTTTACCGAATAATCGAGGTTTTAGATAAAAGGTTGCGTATATTCACTTGTCTGTAATTTTACGGCACGTAATTCAGCATAAACCATCCCCCAATAGGAAGTTGGTCGATTATATGAACTATTTTTTATCGATTTTAAGGACGACTATGAAGCACTATCTATTACTCGTAAATACCCTGTTTTTTTTGCTGTTTTCGGCGTGTCAGAAAGATGAAAATCGTGGTTTGAATATGGAAGAAGATACCGTTGAAATATCGGGCAATGGGGAAAGATATAGTTTTGATACTGGCCTTAAAAACTGGAGCATTAGCGAAATCAAAACAAATCAATCCGTGAATAAATTGTTTGGAGATATATTGAACGCTGATGGCGAGTTGATTGCGAGGAATGTTGCGCTCGCACTCGATTCGCCAGGCATATTGTCTTGGACTGCTTCGGGGAGGTCTTTTAAGATTTATTATCAAGAAGACGGGTCTATTGAAATAGCTGTAGGAGAAAATTTAACAAGGGCAGACTTTCGTTTTTCAGTCGTCCTTCAACGTGGGACATCCCAAAAGATAGTTCATTTTATTCAGCCCCTTTCTTCAGGCTATGATTTTAAATCGATAGATTATTTTTTGACGGATCAAGATGGTGATTCATTGTATACCAAAAGTGATCTCGTGATTTACCATTTTGATCATGTGGAAGAAAAGGAAGTGGAAATATTTCCATTTAATGGATTTAATGAAGTGAGTTCCAGTTTCGCAAGCGATGATCCAGGTGCATTCTTGTGGAATGTTGAACCTATAGCGCTTAATATTCCTTCGATTCTAAATGATGGTCGTATTGAATTAACGAATACAAAAGCTGTTTACGGGGAAATTCATCAATCGATATTGAATAGGAATGATCGCGTAAAGATTGATACGCCTAAAGGAAAATCAAGTTATACCGTTTACCTGCAGGGACGTAAACGAACGATATCCTTTCTTCTGACGGTCACGCATAAAGTTACGGGGGCGGAGAAAAGCATTACAGGTAAATGGATCGAGTATGCACCGACTGGAAATTATGAAATTAAAAGGTTGGAATAAACGTGTAAAAAAGTGGTCGTAGTTTAAGACTACGACCACAAAAGATATCCAGTACCTATTTTATCTAGTCGACGTTATCGTCTAGGTGTATAGTATAGGTTCTAGAAGATCCTCTCCCCGTAAGTGGTGTTTCGGTAACCTCAAGGAAGGTCGATGAATAGTCAACGCCAGAGTATACCCCTGTTACGTTCATTGTTTTGGAGCTCGTTACACCAAAGATGGTTGCAGAATAAGCCATATTAACTTGGTGTCTCATCGCTTTGAACTGGTAACTAACAGATGTTTGCGGTGGCACTATTATACTGTAGGATTCTTGCACTTGAATCGTTCTGGTGCTATTAGCCCCATATTCTAAGTTTTGGGAAGCGCCTTGCTGCACACTATAACTTCCACCAATGTCTACTACACTAAACAGGCTTATACCTAAATTGACACTTCCGGTTTTGTTGGTTGTAATTCCGTTAGTTTCTTTAAAGGAGCTTTGTTCTGCTTCCGATTCTGTGAAGGTAAGATTGTGCGTAACATTATTGGAAGATCCGTTCGAGACTGTCCCATCTCTCAGTGCATAAGGTGCTGTGGCCGTTATCTGGGCGTTGTTAAGATCTAGATTTACGGACTGTATAATAAATTCGTCATTTGGAATGATATTGAACTGTTGTAAGACGGATGCATTGTTTCTTCGCACCAAAGACAAGGATCCATTGTTGGCCTGTATCGCGTGATAAAATATATCCCACGGCCCGCCTGGCCCAGATCCGATAATATCTTGATTCTCGATAATGAATCCATCTTGAGCGTCATTCAGGTAAAAATCCCACGAAAAACCAAAAAGGCTCGTCACGGATGGTTGTTTTGTATAGACTACATAATCGTTTGGCGCACTTGCATAACTGCCCACACCTATCGGTTCTCCGAGGGCGTACGAGCGAATCAGGTACGGGATGCCCGATGATGCTGGCAAAAACTGTAGGTAAAACAATTGGGCATTATTTCCAGGAGATCTGGATCCTAAAACAACTTCTTGTCCTAAAGACGTAGATTGGAGTGTGTTATTGCCTAGGTAGACATTTTTTGGCTCTAAGTAAAACGTAAGTCCGTTTAGTTCATATAAATGTGAAAAAGCGGAAGCTATTTGATTTTTTTGCTGTTCGCGAGAAACTTTTGGAAATAATGTAGAATCCAAGGGCACGATTGAATCATGTAAATGCAAGGCCATTTTGGAAAGCGTTTCTTTCGCAAGAAGTTCATCTGTTGTTTGCGGCAGGTCCATGTGTTTTTCACAGGATGCCATAAATGCCAAGGCTACGAAACCTGTTAGTAATTTTTTCATAAAATCTAATGTTAGTTGCATAATTATGGTACTGGAATTGCTGTTTTTAGTTTGTAGGTATAATGGCTCGACGCCTATTAGCTTTTATCTGTCTTTCCAATCTTTTTATTTCTCGCGTTTGAAAGTCGATATGATGATTTGTTTGTTCAACAAGTGTGTCGTTGACAAATTTAAATCGAGTGGTTATTATAATTCCATCGATAATCTCCTTAAAATAAAGTTCTTCTACTAGGTTTTCGCCAGTTGTTTTTATATCCTTAGTTATTGGTCTGCCATATACAGACATAAATTTTTCTTTCGTTAATCCTAATGTATTGACGTCAGAAAATTTACTCACGACAAGGGGAGGTACCTTCCGAGACCCACAAGCGATAGCCAATAGGCTGATAGATAGAAGTATGACATTGCACCGAAAAAAATGAAGCTTGCTTTTGTGATTTTTGGATAAAAACATGATCTCTTTTTTCATTTGTTTATAAAATGTCTTTTGAAACAAAATAGACAAAAGAGCTAGGCTTGGGAAAAATCTTCGATAGAATGCCGATCGCAGTCGTCGAAAGGGGACGGCCAACCGGTAAAATTTTAGAGTTCCTAAACAGATAGATTAATGGAAAAGTTTTATTCAGCCTCCAGACAAGTGTTACTTCGGCCACGGGACAATGTCTATGGATTCTATAGCCAAGCATGTGCATGACCAAAAACAGGGCGCATGATTACGAAATCATACACCCTGTCTTATAAGCCGCTCTAACGACTACTATTTTGTTTGAAGCAGCTTCAGTAGTGCTTTAGCCGTTTCTTCCGACGAGGCGGGATTCTGTCCGGTAATGAGCTTGCCATCCTGTAGCACATAACTAATCCAGTCTGGTCCTTTGCTATATCTTGCACCGAGATTTTTCAATTCGTCTTCGACCAAGAAAGGAACGATATCGGTAAGCTCAACGGCAGCCTCTTCGGTATTGGAAAAACCAGTCACCTTTCTGTCTTGTACGAGTGGTTTTCCATCGCCGTCTTTCACGAAGCGGAAGGCTCCAGGAGCATGGCATACGGCTGCAACGGGCTTTCCGCTATTCCAAAAGTCCTCGATAAGGCTTATGGATGTTTGGTCGTTGGTCAGATCCCAAAGTGGGCCATGGCCGCCGGGGTAGAATACCGCGTCGTAGTCTTGCTGCTTCACGGTATGTAGGGGTAGGCTATGGGCCAACTTTTCTTTCAGGGCTTGGTCGGCATCAAAGCGTTTGGTGGCGTCGGTTTGAAAGTCTGGCAGTGCGCTTTTCGGATCTATAGGCGGTTGGCCGCCTTTTGGGGAGGCGATGCTGATCTCCACGCCGGCATCGGCCAGCGCATAATAGGGCGCGGCAAACTCTTCCACCCAAAAACCGGTTTTCAATCCTGTATTGCCCAGTTCGTCGTGCGAGGTCAGGACAAATAGTACCTTTAAATGTTGATTTTCCATGTTATTGTCTTTCTTTGTTATGCTCTTACAAAGTTGCACATAAGCATAAAGAATTGTGGGTGATGTAGATCACAATCGTCGCACGGGACAATTTTGTGATCTACATCACCGATCGTTAATGGGGCTGAAAGCGACTCAAAGTTTCTCGAGATACGCCTAGATAGGCGGCGATCAACTGCTTGGGCACCAGATTGTACAATTCTGGATATTGCTGCATCAACTCTTTGTATCGACTTTGTGCATCATTGTTCAGTAGAGACAGTATTCTTTTCTGTAGACTGACATATCCGCCATTGGAGCGCCACCTAAAAAAGCTTTCGATGTTATGCAATTCGTGGCACATCTTTTCGCGGTCTTCGTTCAGGAGACATAGCACCTCTGCATCGCTCACGCAATCGACATGCACCGATGCTTTTTCGTTATTGTATAGCGCATTGTAATCTGAGGCCCACCATGTGCGCATAGCAAACTGTAAAATGTGCATCTTTTGTTCGTCGTTTACCACATAGGTTGCCAGGCATCCGCTTAATACAAAATACTCGGCCTGCACGGCTTCCCCTGGTGAGATAAGCTTGTCTTTCTTTTTGAACGATATCGGCCTGAAAAAGGATGCGATATAGTCAAACTGATCGTCGCTGATGCTTACTTTACGTTCGATATGTTCACGTAATAGGTTTCTCCAATTCATGGACATCTTGGATTTAGTACTGTCTGATTCGAATTTACGAAATAAACGCTAGGTGCTTTGACAGATCGACGAAAAAATATGGATAACGTTGACTATTTTATTCTTGTACCTTTTGTAGAAGTATTTAAAAAAAACATAGTATATTTAGTTCAGTCATCTTGGATCTAATTGCCTATTAGTTTCTCATAGATGTTTTTTTGTTTGCTTATGAATAGATTGCTCTGGATAATTCCTTTGTTCGTTTTGTTCTATCCAAGGACTGATGTCGTTGCTGCCCATGTTTTCGCGACACAAGATAGCTTAACATCGTTGGATAGTAATAGTGAGCACTATGTGGCAAGTATGGAAGCATTCTTTCGGAATGCATCCCTGCAGAGTGAGAACGATCTGACTTTGGATAGGGCTTTAATCCGTCAAGGCAAGGTTTTCGAAGAGATCAAAGTCGTTTCTAGGCAGGCGAGATCATTTCTAAAAAAGGGCTTTGATACCTTGTCCATGCGTGAAAACATTCAAGAGATAGCTCGATGGCATGTAATTTCGGGCGATGGGGTGTTTCAAAATCGAGGCAGTGCGCATACTTCTCGAAACCTAACAGCTACTTATAATATTCTCAATGCTCTTCAGATACAGGTCATAGCCTACAAAAAGCAGATTGACGATTACCAAGAGCAGGTAGTGGGGTATAGGCTACAGATCGACTCCTTGTCCAATGACAAATCACTTTTCGTTTTCTCTCGGGATTCCACCGAACTTAGCGAATACATCAAAAAAATAAGGCTGCTGTCCAAGGCCATAAGCCCGATCAACAAGCAACTTGTCGCGAATATCAATGGAATACAGGTTATTCAGGATGAGGTCAATATCGAACTGCTTTCCTTAGAGAACAGTCTGGAGGAGATCTTGTATTACCAACGCGAAATTGCGGATAAGAACTTTGCGAAGGATTTTGCACCTCTGTGGGAAAAAAGTGCTTATGACCGACCGTTACAGGAAATCGAGTATTTCTCGCGTTTGAAGGCAAAATTGGTTCTTACCTATTATCTCAAAGCCCACACTGGAAAATTGCTCCTTACCTTTCTGATCCTGCTGGTGGTGCTCGTGTATGTCAAGTCAATAAAGCGGGGGATAGTCAAGGAAAGGAATACAACAAAAGGTGAAAGCATGTTGTTATCCTCACCATTTTGTTCAAGCCTATTTATTGGACTTTCGGTTAGCCAATTCATCTTTCCCAATCCACCCTTTGTATTTTCTGCTATAGTGATGGCGCTAACGTCGTTGCTACTCACGTTTATCTTCCAACGGTCTATTTCAACCTATTGGATGCTGATCTGGCTGAGTATATTTTTGCTCAATCTCATTGCCTCCATGAACAACATGGTGCTTCAGGCTTCAAGAGCCGAGCGTTACCTGATGATCGGAATATCCCTATTGGCTACCATGAGCAGCAGCATAGCTCTTTTTAATAAATCTAGGCACGGCGAGCTTCAGGAAAAATGGATCCTTTTTCCGATTGCCCTGATGGGAATTTTGGAGGTTGGATCTATACTGTTCAACCTTTTTGGTCTTTTTAATATTGGAAAGGCATTTATGATAGCGGGATTGGTCAATGCAACGGCTGCCATCGTTTTTCTATGGGTAGTAAGGCTAGTCAACGAAGGGCTGAGCTTCGCCTCGCTACTTTACACCAAGCAGGAACGCCGTCTATTCTACGTGAACTACAACAGGGTGGGCAAGCGGGCGCCAGCTTTTTTCTACACGTTAATGACGGTGGGGTGGTTTGTGCTATTTGGGCGAAACTTTTACGAGTTCCGCTTTATCTCCGAACCTCTTGCTGCTTTTTTTTACAACGAGCACCAACTCGGATCCTATAACTTTTCAGTCATCAATATCGTCGTGTTTTTCCTGATTATGCTTGGCGCGACAGTGCTTGCAAAGATTGTTTCATTTTTTGCAGCCGATCCGCAGTGGAACACGCGCGACGAGAAAGATGATAAAAAATTTCACTTGGGCAGTTGGATCCTGCTGGTGCGTATAAGCATCATTTTGCTTGGCTTCTTCTTGGCATTTTCGGCTGTTGGGATCCCATTACAGCAGATTACTATTGTTATCGGTGCATTAGGGGTAGGTATTGGGTTCGGACTACAGACTTTAGTCAACAATCTGGTGAGTGGACTTATCATAGCATTTGAAAAGCCGGTGAATGTGGATGATCTGATCGAAGTGGGAGGACAATCCGGAAAAGTAAAATCCATCGGCTTTCGCAGCAGTGTGATCGCAACCGCCGATGGAGCTGATCTCATAATGCCCAACGGCGACTTGCTCAATTCCCACGTAATTAACTGGACTTTGGGCGGTTTTCGGAAGCGTCTACACATTCGGCTTGACGTAAGGTATGGCAGTGATCTGGAGTTTAGCAGACAGCTTTTAATCGATCTCCTGCACAAAGATGAGCAGGTGCTGTCGAGTCCTGCTGTAGTTGTCCAATTTGCCGAGGTCACGGCACAGTCGGTTGCTATCGATGTTTACTTCTGGGTGAAGACACTAAAAGATGCCGGACAGGTTAAAAGTGATCTGTTGGTCGCGATAAGCCAATTGTTCCAGGTCAACAACATACCGTTGGCGGTTAGCCAACAGCAAATCCAACTCGTACAGACGCGTCATGGGCAGCAAACGAACGAAAGCCAAAACGGCGATTAATATATACAGACTAAACCAATAACAAGATGAGAAACATGAAAATTGTAGCTGGGCTTTGTTTGAGCGTCATCATCCAACAGAGCTGCATCAAGGATGCACCGCCCAATCCGGAGGCCGATATTGAATCGGTACAGCTTGATCAAAGTCAGCTAACAGGAAATATATTCATTGATCAGATCAATCGAACCATCACCTTGAATCTCACCGCCGAAGCATTTCAGAATGGAATTAGTCCCGTCTTGCAACTTTCCGACGGAGCATCTGTGCAACCTGCAAGTGGCAGTGCCATTACGTTTGACGGTACAGAAGATAATACCTATGCCGTGACCTCAGCCTCCGGGGAAAATACTAAAATATACACGGTGAAGGTCGTGAATGTGGGCAATTGGGGCTTTGATTTTGAAAATTGGCGGAGTCACCCCACCGATGCTTACGAGTTTCCGATAGAAAGCGGCAATGTGCAAATTTGGTCTTCAGGCAATCCCGGCGTAGCGTTATCCGGTATACCGGCTCAGCGCGATGCTTATCCTACGAGGTCTACAACGAATGGTTATTTGGGTACCAAGGCTGCAGAACTTGTAACCATCAAGGGTACGACGTTATCGGAGTTTGTCGGCATCCGGCTTTTTGCCGGATCCTTGTTTTTGGGTGATTTTAATGCGTCCCAAGCCTTGCTCAACCCGCTTGCTGCCACGGAATTTGGGCAGCCTTACGTGGGGCTGCCAGATCGATTAACAGGTTATTATACGTATACTGCCGGTGCCGAATACCAGAACCGTGAAGGCGTGGTGCAACCGGGGGTAAAGGATAAATGTGCGATATATGCCGTGCTTTTTAATGGCCCTGATCGTCTAAATGCTACCAACGTGATGACCTCCGATAAGGTTATTGCCCGAGCCGAATTGCCCGATGGGTCGGACAAGGCTACTTTCACTCGTTTTGATGTGCCATTTGTCTACAAGCAAGGCGTTAGTATCAGCGAAAATGTGATGGTTGCCATAGTGGCCTCATCCAGCGCCGACGGCAATGAATACCGTGGCGCAGTTGGCTCCAGATTGATAGTAGATAGTTTACGCGTAATTCCAAGATTATGACCCCTTCTCTATTCCAAATAATTCTTTGTGGCCTATTTTTATATACGAGCCAGCTTTACGGACAACAAGCTTTTCGATTTAAGGATATACAGCACCGAGTAAGTGTCGGGTATAATCTAGGCGCAACTGCACCCTTTTCATTGCCCAATACCATTCGTGAAATAAAAAGTTATGCTCCGCTGTTTACACCATCCGTAGGATATGAAGCAACCTACGGCCTATCTGAAAAGTGGTCGGTCGGTGCTGGACTGCGTTTTGATGTGAAAGGAATGAAGGTAACGGATAGTGTGCAGTATTTTCACACCATCATTACCGTTGACAACGGATCCGGCGACCAAGGAACCTTTGAGGGGGATTTTAGCGGTACAAATGCTACGAAAACAAGAAATAGCTATTTAACACTTCCTGTCTTTGCAGGCTACCGTTTGGCTGCTTGGGATGTTAAACTTGGGCTATATCTAGCAAGGTTGCTGAATGGCCATTTTGAAGGCAGCGTGTCCGATGGCTATATCCGAAAGGGAGATTCTCTCGGAGAAAAAGTTCTCATCGATAGGGCAACTTTTGACTTTGCAGAGCAGATCCGCAGATGGGACTGGGGCGGGCACCTGGCTGTTGCTAGGAACTTTGGCCCGCGTTGGCAGGCAAACCTCACGGCGCAAGTCGGCGCGCAGGCAATCTTCCCATCGTCTTTTAAAGGTGTAGGTTACGATCTGCACAACATGTATATCACTATTGGAGCTTCCTATCGCCTTTGGTAGTAAAGATCAGTCCTTACAGTTCGGTGCGGCGGAAAGGAAATCCAAGAACATGTTTATAGCTTTCTTTGACGATTTATGGTTTTTTTTCAGTTCGGTTGCTTTGCAAGCCTTGTTGCCAAAAGCAATCTTTTTTTCGGTGTTACGAAATGGACGGAAACCTTTGGCTCGACTTTCGACGAATGGTATAACGTGCTTTTGGACTTGGGAAAGCGTATGCGGAAAAGCACGGTTTGCATGTTTCTTTCGGTAGGTAGTCTGTGTACGACGTTCCTCCTGACAGGAATATGGGATGAACGGCTTTGCTGTATCGATGAGAAACAAATTGATCGCTGATTGGGAAATACAGTGTCGGAAAGGCATATTGTAGGCACAGAGATTTTCGATAATCACACACTAGCATGTAGAAAATTGCTATATTGGGAGTTTAGAGGGGGCGGTCCACCTATGGTAGATCGCCATCCTGCAGCTATGCATTATAAATATGATTATTGGATTAGACATTGGCACATCATCTACCAAAGCAGTTGCATTTGACCTTTCGGGCAATGTTTTGGCTCAACATAGTATAGTTTATCCTACACTAAATCCTTCGGAAGGATATTACGAACAAGACCCCGAAATTATTTATCAGGCATGTGTCACTTCTGTTGCGCAGGTGATGACAGAACTGGGTACGACACTCAAACCTCTTTGTATTGCCGTTAGCAGTGCCATGCATGGACTCATTGCCGTTGACAGGCTAGGCAAGCCACTTACGAATTGCATCATTTGGGCCGATCGAAGAAGCGAGGATATTGCAACAGACTTGCAGGCGAGTGAGGAAGGTAGGCTGCTCTATCAACAGACCGGGACGCCCATTCATCCCATGTCCTTACTTTGTAAAATCATTTGGATAAAATCCTATGACCAACAGTTATTTGCCCAGTCGTACAAATTTATAGGTATTAAAGAATTTCTTTTCTACAGGCTATTTGGTGTTTATGTGGTTGATCATTCCATTGCATCGGCTACTGGACTTTTTGATATACGGCAGTTGGTCTGGTCCGAGCTCGCGTTGCGCCTGTCGGGTATCTCGGCTGACCAGCTGTCGAGATCTGTTCCGGTGAATGATATTTCCAAGCTACTTAACCGAGACATTGCAACCGCGATGCGTATTCCGGAGGGTACTCCATTTGTTATTGGCGGCAGCGATGGCTGTTTGGCTAATCTGGGCGTGGGAGCCGTCAAACCCGGTGTGGCTTCGGTCACTGTGGGCACAAGTGGCGCCATCCGTGTGGTTAGTTCGTCGCCAAATAAGGAGGAAAAGCAAAGGCTATTCAGCTATCTTCTTAGGCCAAATGAATATGTTATCGGAGGAGCGGTTAATAATGGAGGTCTTTTACGTAACTGGTTTCGCGATACTTTCTTGGATGAACCATCTCTCCATGAAGGGGATAAAGATCTGACCACGGTTTTAAATCAAATGGTGGATTCGGTTGTTCCCGGATCAGAGGGCTTGATTTTTTTGCCCTACATTACCGGTGAACGGGCGCCGCACTGGAATGCCAATGCGAAAGGCGTTTATTTTGGCATTCAATTGCAACATACCCGGGCTCACTTTGCCCGTGCTATGATGGAAGGGATGCTGTTTGCCATTTACAGCGTGGGGACCGCCTTGGAAGAAAATACTGGGCTCATTCATACGATCTATGCAAGCGGAGGCTTAGCGCGTTCGCCCTTGTGGGTACAAATGTTGGCCGACATTTTCAACAAACCGGTGTTTGTCAAAAATACGGTGGAAAGCTCTGCATGGGGCGCGGCATTGATCGGCATGGAAGCATTGGGCTTGGCGGCGACGCTTCCTGCAGAAGACGGGCAGGCAGCAGATGTGGAGGTTGATGTGGAACAGTATTATAAACCTCGTGAAGAAAACCACGCCCTGTATAGCAAAAATTTCCGACAATTTGAACGCCTATACCAAAAGCTGGAAGGTGAGTTTTAACCATATATAACTCGTTATGCCATTAATCATCGTTGTGCTTGGAGTAGCTTTGTTACTCGCTTTAGTTACTGTAGTCCGGTTGAATACGGTATTTTCCTTGCTTATAACTTCTATTGCGGTAGGCTTTGCCATGGAGATGAGCACGGTCGATATCCTTAAATCCGTTGAAACGGGAGCGAGTACGACGATGGGCCAGTTGGCGCTTTTGCTGGCTTTTGGGGCTGTTTTAGGAAAGTTAATGGCCGATGGTGGTGCTGCGGAACAGATTACAACGGTTTTAACGTCGGTGTTTGGTAAAAAGAATTTGCCTTGGGCAATGGTACTTACGGGCTTTTTAGTCGGCATACCGCTATTTTACAATGTTGGATTTATCGTGTTGGTACCATTTGTTTTTATGGTTTGCGCATCCAACAAATTGCCTCTGTTGTACGTCGCTATTCCCCTTTTGGCAGCACTATCCGTTACGCATGGTTATTTGCCCCCCCATCCGGGAGCCACGGCCATTGCGCTTACCTATAAAGCGGATATAGGTTTGACGATGGCCTACGGTATTGTTGTGGCGATTCCGGCGATCGTTATTAGTGGACTATTCTTCGGTAGGACACTAAAAGGGATTGCGACGAATCCGCCTCCGGAACTTTTTCCGCAACAACAGCAGGCCGATAAAAGAAAGCTGCCCAGCTTTGGAATAAGTTTGTTTACGGGGCTTTTTCCAATCCTATTGATTGCTTTGGGCTCGTTTTCTTATTTGCTGTTGCCGGAAGGGTCTTTTTGGCTGACAACCTTACGGTTTCTGGGGGATCCCGTTGTGGCTCTAATGATTGCATCCCTATTGGCCATGTATACCATGGGTGTTCGGCAAGGTAAAAGCTTAAAGCAACAATCGGAAAGTGTGGAAGAAGCCATCCGTGGCATAACGATGATCCTTTTTATTATTGCCGCATCCGGCGTTTTTAAACAGATTCTAGTCGATAGCGGCGTCGCGATCTACATCGCAAATTTGACAACTGATCTTCACATGTCGCCTTTGGTGCTCGCTTGGTGTATTGCGGGGATCATTCGCTTAGTTATCGGCTCGGCGAGTGTGGCGGGGCTTACGGCGGCAGGTATTATGCTGCCTATTGTCGAGGCAAATAATATTACGCCGGAACTCATGGTGCTCGCAACTGGGGCAGGCAGCCTGATGTTCTCCCATGTCAACGACCCGGGATTTTGGATGTTCAAAACGTACTTTGGGCTAAGTATGAAGGATACGTTTCGCTCTTGGACGGTCATGGAAACACTCGTGTCCATCATCGGCTTGTTCGGTGTGCTGGTTTTACATGCACTCGGGCTTTAAGGTTAAACGGATGTTTATTTGCTAAATTTTAAAATTAACTTATTTTTAAGTGTTTATGTAGTTTTTTTTTGTGGGCTAGCGCTGAATATTTCTTTTGCGGTTTTCGCTATTTTCCGCGTCTTTAGAAGGGGAACTCGTTAAGCCGAGGACACAGAATAGTATACCTATCGCGCTCAATGCCGTTCTTATAAAGTGAAATATCTTCCAGTTTATGAGCTGGCCAGTCACTTGGTTATCCGCTATAGCTCTTGATGCCATCGAGGAATTTGCCGGCATAAAATACCAGAAAAACATGAGCAGAATACTAATATTGCAGAGTAAGTTCAGCCACCACCAAAGGCGATTGGGCTGTTTTTTCTTATTGACCAAATAGACGTTAAGCATAGCGAGCAAGAGGGGAACGATCTCTAGGGGCAACATGATTTTTGCAATATTTGGAGCGTTCTTGGAAAACCAGCGAAGAAAATCTGTTGCGTTACTTTCTTGCCAAAATGGAACTAATACAATAAGGATTACGAGACAGCCGCCCGTAAAAAGAGCTTGTGTCGCAAGGGTAAATAGCTTAACGGATTGGTACTTTGTCATCGCTTCGAGTGATTAAGGTAATATTCTTTTTAGGATGTTTTCTTTGTTTCGGACATAGTGATTTGCTACGCCGGCGATGTGGCTCAGCAGAAGGACGATCATTATTATTGCAGAAATTTTGTGCACGTTCTGAGCTCCTATTTTTATAACAGGGGATGTTAATGCAAAGCTGTTGGCACACAGTAATTCCTTACCAATATTTCCCGTTGAAAATAGGATAATGCCAGATAGGCACAACAGGATAAGGAGGTAATAAAAGGATCTCTCCACCCAAACAACCAGTTTGTTATGAAGTTTGTGGCCTGTTTCCAACTTCGTTGGCCTGCCGCATCGAAAGAATAGCCACGCTCGCAGGATGGTGAGCACAAAAACTAAGATTCCGGCCATTACATGAAGTAGTAAAAGGTTATGCTTAGCGTTGCCAGCTTCCATCTCGCCCATGATAAAACCAGTAGGAATAAGTATGATTATGAGTAGAAAGCTTATCCAGTGGATAATGATTGTGCCCTTGCTATATTGCTCTAAAAGATTGTTCTTGGTAATAGCGTGCATTAAAATTTCTGTTAAATTTTTCTTCTGACAAAATTCAACAAACCACTAAAACTAAAATTGTAAAAATCGGAAATTAGGTATAACGCGCCAAAGTGAGATAAGATGAGTAGTACGGTGATATTGAGCAGTATTTTTTTATAACCATAGACATTTGCTGCTAAGAATGGATAGGGGTACCAGTCTTCAAAAGCGCCACGGATTAATGAATATATGACATAAAGACAAGGAAAGATCAACCAAAATAATCCATTTTTCCAAGTCAATTTCTTTGTTGCATCAAAGTATCCCCAAAATAAGATATACGATATTGGTGTAAAGACATGCAGCATATTGTCTAGAAATAATTGCCAGCCCTCGGGCTTGATTAGGTCTCGTAAAAGGAGATTGTAGATCAGACCGATAAAAAATATGTATAGCGCAATTGCCGACTTTACGGAACGTCCCGAAAAATAAGCGCCTATTTTGGTTTCGGGAAAAAAAATGCCAAATGTTAAGCTGGCGGCCACAAGTATGTTAGTTAATATAGTAAAATAGCTTATTGTATTACTAAATTTATCAGCTGAAATATAAAATTGAACAAAAATACATAGCTAAATTATCGTGAAAAGAACAGAAACGCAAAAAAATTTAGTTTGGACTTTATTCATATTTAATTCTTTATCGGGTTCGTTACTTACTTCGTGTGTAGGATGTTCGTTATCCGTTGGACGAACTTTTTACTAAACTAAGATATATTTATTTAAGCTAACTCTTTTTTTTCTAAAATTGGCATGGTCTTGCTGAATTATTATGCCTGAAAACGGTTCTGTTCACCATGTTAAATAGTCGCTTATCAACCGCAAAATTTGTGTCTTCGTTTTATATGCGACCTTGTTTTTGGGAATAGCTTGCAAATAAAATCGACATTATTAGGTAAGCCGGCAGAGATCCCTAATTCACAGTCTAGTTAGGTAATGTTTTTCAGATCTTTACTCAATCCGCTTTGAGTTCGTCGATAGTCATGTGCGAACCTATGGAAGATCCGCAGGTATGCCGTAAACCATTTTGTCTTTCCAGCGTATATTGTTTATATGGAACATAAAACACAATTTACGGTCTTGATGGAAGATGGCTCGGAGTATACCTACACCGCTGAGGTCACTAGCTCCAATGGATTCGCTAACATACTGCTTTGTGATTTCAATGGTTACAAAGAGTTTTTTGAATGTCGGTATCTAGAGGATGATTTGTATGTTTACTCGTTGGACAATATCCAACAGCTAGACAGAGAAAGCGAATTGTATAAGCGATTGCAATCTATTGCTGTAGCGTATCTGAAAAATTAAACGACCTGCGGTAGGTTACACTTCTTTTATATTTTGTTTTCTTACGGCAGGTTTCTCAAAGCAACTTCGTGTTGGTGTAGCGATCGAATAAATAGCGCCAGTAATTTTTGGAATATTCTAAAACTTCTGACTCGTATTTGCCGTTTAAAAAGTATGGATACCGATAGATTTTTTATGCTAAAAGCGATTTCGCTAGCAGAGGCCAACTTAAAATCACTTGAGGGTGGCCCTTTTGGCTGCGTCATTGTGAAGGATGGCAAGCTGCTTAGCGCCGCAGCCAATACGGTCGTTCGCGATTGTGATCCGACTGCACATGCGGAAATGAATGCTATTCGTAAGGCTGCAAAAAGAATCAAAAGTAGAGATCTTTCAGGTTGCGTTTTGTATGCAAGCAGCGAACCTTGTCCCATGTGTCTAAGCGCAATATATTGGTCCAACATCAACACGGTATTCTACGGGAATTCGAAACGCGATGCAGAATGGGCAGGATTTGCTGACGAGTTTGTTTTAAGTCAGCTGCAAAAGGATATGGATGATCAGGACATAACCTTTACACGAATTGCAGCGAGTGATGCGCTAGCGGTGTTTGAGAAATGGGTGAATTCGGAAATTGCGCGTAAACAGGATGCGGATGACAATTCTGGATGATGATCATGAGACGTTTTATAATGGTTATTTTGTACGAAAATTTAAACATAGAAATATTATGCAAAACATAGAAAATAATGTGGTTTATATTACTGGTGGATCAAAGGGTATAGGCTTTGGCATAGCGAAAGTGTTGCTGCAACATGGCCTTAAGGTCGCTATCTCTGCTCGAAACTATGAGGATCTCCAAAAGGCGAAGCTAGCGCTAGGGGATGATCGTGTGATGATCTTACAGTCCGATGTGTCTAAATTTGAAGATGAGGTGAAAGCGGTCGAGCAGATTGTAGCAACATTTGGGAAATTGGATGTGGTAGTTGCTAATGCTGGCGTTGGTAAGTTTTCACCGGTGGATGAATTGTCACTTGATGATTGGAATGCGATGATCGGCACGAATTTAACTGGAGTATTTCACACGTTGAAAGCTTCTGTGGATCAGTTAAAACAGCATAAGGGATATTATATCTCGATTGCTTCTCTAGCAGGAACAAACTTCTTTGCGAAAGGAGCTGGATACAACGCTTCAAAATTTGGGGTTGTGGGGTTTACGCAGGCCGCTATGCTTGATCTTCGTAGCTATGATATCAAATGTACCACCATCATGCCCGGTTCGGTAACTTCCAACTTTGCAGATCATGTGCCAAGTGACGCCGACGCTTGGAAAATCCAACCATCGGATTTAGGGGACATGGTTGTCCATTTGTTGCAGATGAACCCGAATGTGCTACCAAGCAAGATAGAGGTCAGACCTACCAAAACGAGCTAGCATAGCTCTCTGCTTACGGCCGGTAACCGATCTCTAATTTGTAGGGTGCTCAAATAAGGTCCCATTAAATAAATGGGCATCATATTTGTAATATGTTTGATAGATTTAGAATTTAAAGCATGTTAGAGATTTCGATTTTATTTATGGCAGTTGGTACATTCGTTTTGGCGATAGTTGATCGAAGGGACAAAGCACGGTCAGCGGCTAAGAAACCAAAAGGCGTTGTGGTCGTTCGCTAGTATTTGAACAGTATAACAAAGGCTGGCATTATTCGCTAGCCTTCTTTTATTAAATATTACGGATATGAAAAGTTCTATTGTTATACTATCACTAATCTTTACTGTAACATTCAGTATCTCCGACGGACAAGAGCGAGTGCCTAAGAATATAAGTGCAGAATTTGATCAGCTTTTGCATTACAAGCGAGAATTTGAAAAGTATGCGATCAAGTCGGATAAAAATAAAGTTCACATGACTACACGAGACTCGCTATATGTGTTGTATCTGACCAAAGTAGAATCGATAAAAATATCGCCTGATGTATATTTAACCTATATCGAGAAAGCATTGAAAAGAGGAAGCAACGACAGGATGTTGACATATTCAATACCCTATGATTATTATGATCCTTCTCTACCTTTTAATCCCAATCTTCATTTGATGCGACGACTGGACTTTTTCCGAATTATCAAAGAGAGCCTATTTGACCGAGGGGAAGTCGCATTACCTCAAAGAACACCAGCTTTTCAAAAAGCGGGTGTGGATACGGTCGCAACCTATAAATTGATCAAGTTATAGCTATTAAACCAATGCTAGTTAAAAAACTTGAAAAAAAACAGCGATTACACACTTATCGGGATGGAGCCGTAATACAGGAATCTTCCTCGAACTGGTCGTCCCATTTCTTGCCGTCGCTGGTTATGCTGCCGCTGTAGTGATCATTTACAAATATGTACCATAGGCCCTTGGGCTTAGGCCGGATCTCGAAGACCTGACGCTTACCTTCGTAGTAGAACATCTCGGCAACGCTAGTGTTGAATCGTAGAATTATCGCATCGATACAGGCTTCTTTGATATCTTCCTGCAAAAATCCATAGGCTAGCCGCCATGTTCCCTGTTCTTTACGGAATAGGTAAATGGAAACTCCATTTTTAGACAAGAGAGTTACCTCTAGACTGCCGAAGGGCTTTCTTCCTGTGGAATACTTGACATACATGACGCGACCTCTTACGTGAACTTCTAGCGGTTTCATTTTGCAATTTTACTAAATTTGACCAACGAGCAAATCAGCAAATGGATGGATCAGGGATATAATCTGCTTATGGATGGGGTGCCGCATAAGACATTTGGCGATCTATGGGGATTTCTTGACCGATTGGATGAAGAAGGTGATAATGTTATCGTATTGGAAGAGGCCGCCTGTTGGAATGATGCGGAGCTATCGGGCTTTTGGGATGCACAGCGAAGGAATGCCTCCGCGCTTAAATAGGATACTGAATGCTCGGGAAATTCGTTTCAACATCTCGGGCAGATGCTACGCGAAAAGTCTTGTGTGCTTACTGATCTGCTCAAGTGGAGTGATGATCATTTGGCGAGGATAGAAGGACAAGAAATTATTTCCGACTTCAATCCCGATTTGGGAAAAACATAATAATACAATATATATCTTTGCAATATGCATAATGCATATAAAATCGAGAATATTTTATCTACGGTGCGGGCCAATACTCAAAGCAGATATGGCTACCTAGATTTAGACTGGGAAGAAATGGAATATTGGTTTTCTATCGATATACGAGATGGTAAATACCAACTACATTTTGATCGTTACGACTATACGATTCCTGGCAGGGTAAGCCTTTTTATCAAAGTCGATATCCGGAGAGAATTTTGGGAGGCCGGCCTTATAGGCTAGCCTTTTTCCAACCAATGCGTAAAACCTATGGCCAGTAGGCCTTCTTTTGTTTCTTCCATCACCTTCTTTTTTTTGAATAGGAACTTGACCCCGTTCTTGTCGTAGAATACAATGCTGTCTAGTGGATGCTTGAAGTGCTTGGCGGTCGGTAGCCTTTCGGATATGGAGATTAGTGTTAATTGCATGGGGGTAAAAGTATTTTATTTAATGTAGTTAAATTATGGATATCCGTAATTATATAGCTTTTAATGATTTAATTAGTGATTTTTTTGTATAATGTTTAACAGATCTATATATGATTATTCAATAAAAAATTCTATATTTAATTTATCAACAACAATTTAAATATAGTATTATGAAAACAATCTTTTTTTTAGCCGCTTTTCTAAGCATTGTTTGTTCGATCAGTTTTGCGCAAACTCGACCACGAGATCGTGAACCCGTACCAAACTATGAGGTTCCTTATGAACCGGATTGTCACGAAATATATCAAAGTCAGTACGAGTACGGATATAGATTGGGTAAGATGTATGCCTTACGGGGAGATAAGACAACATATCAAACGATAATGGATAATACCATAGAAACACGGAACAACTCAACTGGTGATTTTATGTTCTACGAAAATCAAATACTAGGTATGACTGCAGGTTGGGAAGATAATATCATAGCTGCTGGAGTAGGATCAAGCAAAAAAGGAGTAGTAAAGGTCAAAGAGGCGATGTCTGCGCCTTTTGGCGGATCTATGAGTGCTTATAGGCAAGCCGCAGGTAATCCTTATTACTGGTCTGCAGGAAGCGGAGCGCCCCGCAAATACTACTGGAGACTTTCTTGGGACTTAAACTCTTTTGGTATTCAACTCGCGAAAATACACCTACATTAGTAGTGAAATAATCCCGATTACTTAATCGGGATTATTTTTTTGAGATATTCAATTCTTTTCCATTATGAACTCTTCTATACTTCTCCTTAGCATCATACCTCAAGTGGCAGAGCTGGCACATGGCCTTTAGTCTATCGTCGGTAACCTGATGGTTAGTTTCGTCGTGATCTAGGTGGGCCACAGTTAGCACCACCTTTACAGGCTTTGGGCTTGGGATCTTGATCACATCCCCAAGCACAGCCCTAAACGAGAGAAGTTCGAACCCTGCGAGTTCTCATCCCTTGGCGATTGCTAAAAATAATAAAAGTCCAACTTTCGTTGAACTTTTATTAAGTCTTTGCGGAGAGGGCGGGATATGTTTAGCCCCACCATCCCCAAGCACAGCCCTAAACGAGAGAAGTTCGAACCCTGCGGGTTCTCATTCCTTGGCGATTGCCAAAAATAACAAAAGTCCAACTTGCGTTGAACTTTTGTTAAGTCTTTGCGGAGAGGGCGGGATATGTTTAGCCCCACATCCCCAAGCACATCCCTAAACGAGAGAAGTTCGAACCCTGCGGGTTCTCATCCCTTGGCGATTGCCAAAAATAATAAAAGTCCAACTTTCGTTGAACTTTTATTAAGTCTTTGCGGAGAGGGCGGGATTCGAACTTGTCATACTATCTGATTGTAAGTTAGTTATTTACGCTTCTCTAAAATTGCTGCGCCACGAATGTTGCCGAAAATTGAATAAATACTAAGAAAATATACAAGTTTCTTCGAGCCTTTTTAGTGTGTCACTTTACTGATATTTCAATGTACTTCGGGTCGATTTATCAAAATAAATATAGGAAAATGAAGTGTAATTTACAAGTCCATCAGCTGTTATTTTAACGGTCGTTTTATGCGACAAAAATAATTGATTCATCAACGGTCTATATTTCATCTTATATAGTGTCTCAAAATGTTGTTTCACAAATCTATGTTGCATAAATTAGCGTATCAAACGTTTTTATGAAAATAGGATATGCTAGGGTAAGTACCCCAGATCAGAACTTAGACATGCAGCTCTATGCGTTGACGAATGCCGGTTGCGAAACAATATTCGAAGAGAAGTTTTCAGGAAAATCAAACGAACGCCCAGAGCTTATCAAGTTTGTCGAAAAGTCTAGTGTCGTTTGATATTACTATGTTCGAATAGGCAATCTGACAATTTTTAAAGACAACCAACTGTCAGATCAAGTTGTGGCTATTAAAGTTTAGTTATGCAGACATGGATTTCTTAGGTTAGTTCATTACTATTATCACAAAAGATTACTACGTAATATTACTGGAATCTTTTGTATAGTTGATTGTGCGCCTAAAATTTAATGGTGAAAGATTAGTTCTTGATTAAAAAAATTATTAAAAGATTGAGAATATCTAAAACCTAATTCATACGCAATTTAGGAAGTAGGCTCTTCTGTGGTAGAAAATTTTTCTTTAGCCTTGTCTGCAATCTTGTTCTTAAGATGCTGAAGTGTATTCTCTCCAGTTAGAGCTTTTAATAGACTGGTAAGGTAGTTGGGCGAAATATTCAATTTATCTGCTACATGCTTTACCGATGGAAGTCCGTTTGTAGCATATTCGTCTTCAAAATAAATGTTCAACAACTCTTCTAGCCGCTCCAAAATTTTATAGTTGGAGACTTTTCTAGTGACAAATTGCCGTTGGTTAAAATCCATAGCTGGATACTGTTTACTGATAAGACCTGTTTATAACTCTGCTACATAAACCGTAATAAGAAGAAACATTGCAGGAATAAGTAAGTACACATGGCTGTATTAGCGGACCGCTCCAATTAACCTACTTAGAAATAAGAATTATGTATTATGGTCTGAAGTTTATCGTTTTTAATTCTTCCGCAGTAGGTATAATGGAGATGCTCTCTTCCCAAAATGATGTTTTATAGTTATTCCCGTTTTTCAGTACAGAAGATTTTTTGTATTTACTAAGGTCATTAAGGGTGTCTTCTTCTAAATTTATATTTGTAATCAAAACCTCTACATGTGAACTAAGCAGCCCACTTTTCTTCCCGATCTTGAAATCTATGTCTTGCGTAACTTTACTAAATCTCAGGAAAGGTTGACTACCAGTGTCATAAATATTGGTAACCCAATCCTTTTTTACCGCATACTTCAAAACCAGTAGATTGATTGCTGGCATATACTTTAGGTGAGAATCATACCCGTAGTCCACACGATGTATTCTGTTTGTTGCCTCATCAACAAATACCACTGTTGATGGTAAATATTTTTTGATAGAAGCCTTGGGAACAACGTGAATTTTGATAACACCGTTCTCATAATCCCGGGAATAATCGAAGTAATTCTCGTGGTTTTTACCAACAAATTTTAGCAAATAGTTTAAGTTGGAAAATTCTTTTGCTGATTTTTCCGTGTCTATCAAACTTTCTACATCAGATTTCCATTTTTCATCGCCAGAAACAGAATCTTTGATAACCCTGGATTCTGCGACAAATGTTTCTACCTTCGGCTTTTTGTCGGTGGACGTGATTCTGTAATAGATCGCTGCATCAGAAAATTTAAAAAGATCATTGTCTAGGTATGCGAATTCTCGATAATAGACATCTAAAATACTATTACTTGCAATTTGCGAATTTGTAGTCAAGATAGCTGATTTTAGCTGATCAGGTATTGATTGCGGGTTAACGGTGATTTCCTCAATGATACGTGCCATTGGATTTAGCTCTAAAATAACGTCGCTTCGCCGGTCTAAAATTTCCGCTAGCAAAATTGTTTTCGTTTCGAAACCGAGATGCGTTAAACGGATACTATCACCTCGATGCGAACCTTCAACGACGAGTACAAAACGCCCTTCTTTATTGCTACTGGTGCCAGTTGAGCCATTAGAAAAGGATATGGTGGCATATTCCAAAGGTTTTTTACTTTGTGAGTCTACTATACTACCAGATAATTTAAATGTCTGCCCGACAATGTTAATTGTTGTAATCAACATGAGGGCAAGAAGTAAATGTTGTCTCATTGTGGTTCGCGATTAAAATGACATCTCAAATAGATTTCGGTGTTGAAAATTTTGTATTTCATTACAAATGAAATATTTAAATCTATAAATGTTTTTTCTACAGTAGCTTATTTCTACCATTTCCATGTACTCATTCATTGTTAGCGAGGTATGCTTTGTCAATTGTGAGCTCTACAGATAGATCCGTTGTATTCTTGATAATTATGCTACTGTAAAAATTTGCTCCTAAAATTCATAGTATAGTATTGAACCTTTTCGTGCTTGATACTCAATTCAACTTTGAAAACCTGAATTCACCGCGAATTTCTACTGTTGCTCTAATTGCAAACTGGTAATAAATCGGTGCTAAAACCTCGCAAATCTTGAGGTTTATCAGAACAGTTTGCAAATGTAGACGTTACTAAAAAGAAAGCCAGTGTAAGTTTCAAATTTCATGATTTATCACGACGTTTGATCTGCATCTATTCTAAATTAACATTTATCAATTCATTTGGTTACGGTCACGTAAACGTAATCAAAATTTTGTTAAAATTCGGTATAAATTGAAAAAAGTGTTACTAAACTTAAAGAACATAAATATTTAAATCCTAGAAGTTACTTTAGTATAGATAATAATACGAATTGCCTGCTCAGACCCTTAAATTATAACGAGCAAACCAAGTATGGCAAAGTGTATACAACGTATGCTGGCATTTTAAGAGCATCATCCATATATTCGTTATAAGCGATATAAACAAAAGTAACATGTAGGCTGGAATTTTTCCAGTACAATGAAGAGCGGATACTGCAGTTATGTGCTGGCGGACACAATGCAAAGCTATTGTAAGGTTGAGATGTCCAATTGCGGTTAAGGGGCTAAGATTAGTTTAGAAATTTTGCAAAACTCCTCAAAGAAAATCAGCGGTATTTCAATGTAAGTTAAACGCGCAACTGTCTAAGTTATCTACCTTAAAAGCTTCTGGGCTTCGGTTAAAAGGGAGAAGATATATCTAAATGCAACAAATGGAGGCTTCAAAATATACAGACAAGTAAAAGATCACCTCGTGTTCTAAAACACGGAAAGAACGAACAAATCAAAAGCTCGAATAATACCTGAAAAAGTTGTATCAGTAAATCAGAAATGTTTCATAATTATATCTTAGTTTAGCAAAAATGTTATCTAATAAATAGTAAGTATTGTAATTTAGTATTTATGAAATGTAACTGTTTCCGCTTACCTTTAAAACTTTTAAAACCTTTAAATTTATTATGTTTCTAAGGGCTAGAATCCAAAAAATAGCAATAATTTACGCAATACTGTGTCTATGCAGTCTATATTCTGCAAATGCGCAATACCAACAATACAGATTTTCAAGGCTCGATGCCTCGAATGGATTGCCCCATAACGATATCAATTGCTTCCACAGAGATGACAACGGTTTTCTATGGATAGGTACGCTATCAGGTCTAGCTAGATTTGATGGTAGCAACTTTAAAAATTTCCACCACAACCCTAAATCCATTAACTCACTTGATGACAACGATGTCAGAAGTATCAAAGAGGGACCAGCGAAAAAATTATGGATTGAAACTCGTGCAGGTACCAATATATATGACGCCACCACCAATTTTTTTTCGCGTGATCTTGAATCCGAGCTACTTAAGTATGACATAAGAGAACCAAATGTTCAATTGTGTCTTAAGAGCCGATCGGGTGTTTTTATCTTCTTGTCTGCGACTACTCTCTATTTCTATGATCCTAATAAACGCAAAACAACTCAATTTGAACATCGATCCAATATCAGTAAGACGGTTTCGCAAAGTAAAGTTGTTGATGTAGCGGAAGATCATGGAGGAAATTTTTGGCTAATTCGCATGGATGGTACTCTGGAATTATTCCACAAGAACACCGGTTTGATTTCCGAAGGTATATCTTTTTCTGAAAAATTTTCGAATTTAAAAAATGATTCTTATCGAATTTTTGTAGACAAACAGGGGTTGTTATGGGTTTACAATGTATCCGTAGCAGCAGGAATCTACTGTTACAACCCTGTGAACAGAAACTTGCTAAAATTTAATAGTACCAGTGGCTCAAATCGATTGACTTCAGATATGATTAGCGGTATTATTCAGGATGAAAATGATAATGTGTGGATAGCTACTGACCATGGAGGAGTTAACATCTTGAGTAAACCGGATATGCAAATTGTACATCTTCGAAATAAGCAAACAGATGACAGAAGCCTCAGTCAGAATAGTATATCTAGTATCTACTGTGATTTTTTCGGAGTAGTTTGGATTGGCACGTTTAGAAAGGGAGTAAATTTATATCATCCAGATGTGTTTAAATTCGGTTTAATTCAGCTACAAGCAACGGGCGGTGCGCCAGCTTACAACGATGTAAACGCGTTGGAGGAAGATCATAAAGGCAACATTTGGATCGGTACTAATGGGAACGGTTTGCATTATTACAATAGAAAAACAAACCAATCCAAATTTTATAAGCATGAGTCATCACAAAGTGGCAGCCTTTCACATGACGCTGTTGTATCGATTTATATTGATCGTTCAAAAAAAGTTTGGGCAGGAACTTACTTGGGCGGACTAAATTATTTTGATAATGGTGAATTTAAGCACTATGTTCACGATCCGTATAACAAACAGAGTTTAAGTGACAATCGGGTAGCAACAATGTTCGAAGACTCGAAACGACGATTTTGGATAGGAACGGGTGGTGGAGGGATTAATCTTATGGATAGATCTAGTGAGACTTTTAAAAGATATTCGATAGATAATGGCAAGATCACTTCCGATTATGTGTTCAAAATTTTAGAGGATAGGAAGCATAACATTTGGGTGGGAACATCATATGGCATACATTTATTCGTAGAAAAAGAAGATAAGTTTAGTCCTATAACAAAAGATGTGAACGACGAAAACAGTTTAGTGAACGACAATATTAATAGCTTCATTGAGGATAATAGAGGTTACTTATGGATCTGCACCAGGGCGGGTCTGAGTATCTATAATCCTCAGACAAAGGTATTCCAAAACTTTACTATTATGGATGGTTTGCCTGATAACAACTTAACCGATATCAGACAAGACCACAACGGGGAGTTTTGGATTAGTACGTCCAACGGAATTTCGCGAATAGTGGCTCATTATGGTAAAAATCTTGTGTTGCAATTTGATAATTTCGATAAATACGATGGTTTGCAAGGTAAAGAATTCAATCGTAGCGCTTCTGCGAAGTTACGAACGGGCGAACTTGCCTTTGCAGGACCTGATGGTGTAAATATTTTTTTTCCAGACTCGATGCAAAGGGTAAGGAAGATACCTGCAGTATTTATCACTGATTTTCACGTGTTCGGTGCAGATTCTTCTACCGCTTTGCAACAGGGATATAAAATTGACTCGGGCAAGTCAATTCTAAATACAAAAAATATTACGCTGAAACATGACCAAAATATTTTTGCTATAGAATTCGCAACTTTAAATTTTACTGGACCTGATAGGGTTAGATATTTGTACATGCTAGAAGGCTTCGACAAAATTTGGATCGAGTCTAGCGTAGAAAACCGCAAGGTTACATATACGAACGTACCTCCAGGTAAGTATGTATTTAAGATTAAGGCTTTAAATAGAGGGGAGGAGAAAGATGCAGATATCGTTTCTTTAAATGTTAGAATTAAAAGTCCATGGTACGATTCCACGTTGGCCTACATAGTTTATGCCCTAATCGTTGCTTCTATTATACTTTTTTTAAGAAGAAAAGGTATACAACGGCTGAAAGAAAAATTCGCGTTTGAGCAGCAAAAAGCGGAATCAGATCGACTGATAGAAAATGAGCGTTTAACTGCGATGAGAAATAGAGAGCTTGACGCATTAAAAATTAAATTCTTTACTAACGTGAGTCACGAATTTAGAACTCCTCTTTCACTTATAATGGCTCCTGCTGAAAAGATACTCAACAGTAATTTTGATAATACCATAAAAGACCCTGTCTTACATATACAAAAAAATGCAAAGCGACTTTTAAATTTAGTAAATCAGCTACTGGATTTTAGAGAGATGGAAATGAAGGAACTCAAATTGCAGAAAAGAAAAGGTGAAATTGTTTCATTTATTAGAGATGCTACATACTCTTTTAAGGATCTAGGCGATAAAAAAAGCATACATCTAAGTTTCATTTCCCAGATTGAGTCGCTTGATTGCAGTTTTGATCATGAGAAAATTGAGCGTATTCTCTTTAATCTTCTTTCTAACAGTTTTAAATTTACACCGCCTGGAGGTAAAGTTGGTGTCTGGTTAAATTATTTCGAGGAGAATGTAAGCCGACCTGTATTGGAGATCAAGGTTATGGATACGGGCGTAGGCATTCCAAAGGATAAGCATAAAGCGATTTTTGAAAGCTTCTTTCAGTATAATAATAACAAGTCCATCATCAATCAAGGAAGTGGTATTGGATTATCTATTATCCAAGAATTCGTTAAAATTTATGATGGTACAATTCATTTGGAAAGTGAAGAGGGGCTGGGAAGTTGCTTCACTGTCACGGTTCCATGTGACCGATTATACGATATCAGCAATAAATTAACAACGGTTTCTGATGTTGTAAGTACAGCCGATGAAGAAGAACTATCGCAACCTCAACTTTTACATCATGAATTTTCTTCAAAAAAAATGATTGTGTTAATTGTGGAAGATGATGATGACCTCCGGTTTTACATAAAAGACAGTTTGCAAGCAGAATTCCACGTTATCGAAGCAAAGGATGGTAAAGAAGGTTGGCAAAAGGCATTGTTTTATCATCCAAATATTATCGTCAGTGATATATCTATGCCGTTGATGGATGGAATCCTATTATGTAAGAAAGTAAAAGCAGACAATAGAACCAGTCAGATTCCAGTTATGCTTCTCACCGCATTATCTGGCGAGGCACATGAATTGATGGGGTTGGAAATGGGAGCTAACGATTACATTACAAAACCCTTTAGTTTGGACGTATTAAGATCCAAAATTAGAAATTTATTGAGCCAACAAGAGTCGGCACGTAAACGTTATTCGAGACAAGTAGAGGTGAGGCCTCCTGAGGTCGCTTTAGAAGGACTCGACGAACAATTTCTTCAAGAGGTACTTGTGGAAATTGAAAAAAACATTGATAACTGTAATTTTTCCGTCGATATGCTTAGTAAGGTTTTACTAATCAGTAGAGGAACGCTGTATACTCGTATCTTAACCTTAACAGGCAAGACACCACTAGAATTCATTAAATCATATCGACTAACAAGAGCTGCACAACTCTTGGAACAAGGGAAATTTTCGGTCTCAGTAATAACTTACAAAACAGGTTTTAAGACCACTAAGAATTTTGTTAAATCTTTTAAAGATAAATTTGGTATGACTCCTTCAACGTATACTGAAGCGATGAAAAACTCGTAAAACACGCTTCTAAAGGTCTTTTGAACATTTGGACCCCTATTTTTAGACAATTTATCATAGCGATTTCTATACTTTCGTTGCAATGGATCTTCTGTAGGATCCCATTGATAAACCTAATGATAAACCAAATGAGGCAATTGACAAGAACTACTTGTAGAGAATGGCTTTTTATTTTATTGCTATTCTCGCTATTAATCGCAGCTGGAAATAATTCTTTGCATGCTCAATCCAAATCTTCGAAAATCGTAACTGGTGTAGTTGCGGACCACACAGGTGCTAATATAGTAGGAGCTACAATATTAGTAAAAGGTAGGAATAACTCTGTACAAACCGGAGAAGGCGGAGTATTTTCAATTAATGTTTCAGGCCCTGACGACATTTTGACTGTCTCTTATATAGGATTCGAAAGTCAAGATGTAGTGGTCGGGAATCAGAGTAATGTAAAAATCATTTTGCAAGAATCCTCCTCCAACTTAGACGAGATTGTGGTAGTGGGGTATGGAACTTCACGTAGAGCAGATGTTACATCAGCTATTTCATCTGTAAGCGAGAAGGACATTAAAAATTTGCCTGTTGCAGGAATCGATCAGGCCTTACAAGGAAAGGTCGCAGGCGTAAGTATCAGCGCTAATGGCGGGCAACCGGGAGGGGGCGTCTCGGTTCGTGTTCGTGGTATAACTTCTGTTAGTGGCGGCGCAGGAAATGAACCGCTATATGTGGTCGATGGTGTACCTCTTACAAGCACACCATCTGCCAACTACAGTGCCGGTGGAGCAGGGGCATCTCAGACTGTTCAGAGTCCATTAGCCACTATTAACCCGGCAGACATTGCAACCATAGATGTATTAAAAGATGCATCTGCACAGGCAATATATGGATCAAGGGCGGCAAATGGTGTCATAATTATTACGACAAAAAGGGGACAGAGCGGTGAATCAAAAATTTTGTATGATGCCTATTATGGTCAATCTCAAATCCAGCGGAAAATTGATATGATGGGGCTGAGTGAATTTGCGCAATATAGCAATGAGATTTTGGAAGAGATATCACTAGTAACTGGAAATCCATACGTTCCAATAGGAGAATATGCTGATCCATCTGTATTAGGTAGAGGAACAGATTGGCAGGATGCATTATTCCAAAATGGTACTATTCAACAACACCAATTAGCGTTTTCTGGAGCGTCGAATAAGACAACATATTATACCTCTGCGAATTACTTTTCGCAAAAAGGAGTTGTCACAGGCTCAGGACTAGACCGATATACAGCGCGTGTGAACCTTGATCAACAAGTAAAGGAATGGTTCAAAGTGGGGATAACTACTAATTTGATTAGATCCAATCAACGGGTATCTCTTACCAATGGTGCTGCGACTCCAATCAGCATCGCCGCAGGAAATAGTCCAGCAGCACCAATCTTCCAGAATGGTGGCTTTGCACCAGCAGTAAACGTAGGAGGCTATAATTTTGGAATCGACCAAAATCCATTAGCGCTTGCCTCTTTAAGAGATGTTCGAGTTATTCAATCTAAAGCAATAGCGAATTTGTATGGTGAGATCAATGTCACAAAAAACATTACTTTAAGGTCTCAGTTTGGTGTAGATTTTACAGTGAACCAAAATACTTTTTTTCAGCCTCAAGTTACTAACGGTGCGGCATCGATCATTCCCAGAAGTCAAATTAATGAAGGTAGAGCGTTGAGCTTATTTTGGAACTTGACAAACTACGCTAATTATAGCCAAACATTTGGTAAGCATAGCGTAAATGCGCAGATTGGACAAGAAGCTTGGGAATCAAATTCAAATCAGCTTAACGGAAATAGATTTGATCTGAACCTGAATTTTCCCTCCATAGGAGCCGGTTCGGCTATTGGAGAAACAACCGGGGGCGGTATCTATGAAAGTTCCATGTCTTCATACTTTGGTCGTGCAGGTTATTCATACGACGATAGATACTCCTTAAATCTATCTTTCCGGAGAGATGGTTCCTCTACCTTTGGACCTGAACGGAAGTTTGGTAATTTTCCCGCCGCTTCTGCAGGATGGACAGTAACCAATGAAAGTTTCGCAAAAGATCTAAAATATTTAAATTATTTAAAGATTAGATTTGGGGCCGGATCAGTAGGTGGGACAGGTGGGGGTGGATCAAATGCTTTTACCGCGGGATTGATCCAGCAGACAGGTGCATTTGGACCGGGGAGCTGGCCTAGCAATGTGCCTAACCCCAACCTGGCTTGGATGTCAGTAAATACCTATAATGCCGGAATTGACGCTTCGTTATTTGATAAAAAGATTGATTTAACTGTAGATATCTACAAGAAGGTAACTACCGACATGCTTTTGCCTTCTGCACTTCCGTATTACTCAGGAATAGGTACAAATTACAATGACATACAATCTCCGATCACGAATGCGGGTAAGATGACGAATACCGGGATTGACTTCGCGGTAACTACGCATAATATCAGCAAAGATGACTTTACTTGGAAAACACAATTGAATGTTTCACATTACAAAAATATACTCAACGAGCTAAATGCGGGAACCAGTGAATTGCTTTACAGAGCTACAGATGCATTAAACGTAGATCGCGTTGTTACAAGATCTGTGGTAGGTAAGCCAGTAGGCATGTTTTATGGATATGTGGTAGACGGTATCTTCCGGTCGCAGGAAGAAATTCAGAATAGCCCGTATCAAGGTATAGCGGTAACGCCTAGAGGGACATGGATCGGCGATATTAAATACAAAGATTTAAGCGGTCCAGATGGCGTTCCGGATGGCATTATTGATTCTTTCGACGAAACCTTTATCGGCAATCCTAATCCTAAATTTACTTTCGGATTTACTAATAATTTTACCTATAAAAGTTTCGACTTATCTGTATTTCTACAGGGGAGTTACGGAGCAGATATTTTAAACTTTACTAAACTATTGACGGAAGGATCTTACAATGTTTTTAATAACCAATCAACCGATGTGCTAACAAACCGGTTTTCGTCAAATAATCCTGACGGGACTTTGCCGAGGTATAACGAATGGCATGAAAATAACAGAAGGTTATCCGATCGTTTTATAGAAGATGGTTCTTACATCAGGTTGCAAAATGTCTCTGTAGGGTACAATCTTCCAATTGCGTTTGTTAACAAGGCCAAGATAGCATCTGCTAGAATCTATATTTCGGGTCAAAATATTTACACACTTACTAAATATTCCGGTTACGATCCTGAATTGGGATCATTCAATAATAATGCCCTTTTCACAAATGTTGACAATGGCAACTATCCAAATCCGAGAACATACACTATCGGAGCAAATATCACATTCTAATTAACACTTCAATAGCGATAAAATGAAAACAAATATTTATATACTTGCATTGGCTATCCTAATAAATATATCTTGCACACGGGATTTTTTAGAAAGGCCAGATCAAAATGCACCTACTTTAGAAACTTATTATACCACCGCAGAGCAGGTAGATGGTGCGACAGGATTGTTATATGGCGCGGCTTGGTTTCCTTTTATGGATCTTGCTTTTCTGAGCATTGGCGATATTATGGGTGGTACAGGAATCACATCCGGACCAGGAGCTTATGCTCCATATATGAATTTTACAGTGTCGCAGTCAGATGCTAATGTTTTGAGAGCGTGGCAAGCATTTTATAAATCGGCAGGTGTAGCGACGATACTAATTAATACTTTCGAAAACAAAAAATCGTCTGTGCCAGATCCTGCTTACTTAGATAAAGGTATCGCTGAATCTAAGTTCATGCGAGCACTAGCTTATTTTTATCTAGCCAGAATTTACAAGGATGTTCCGATCATTACTGATCCAGTTTCGTTAGCTACTTCCACTGACTTCACCGTCCCGAAATATCTTCAAAGTGATGTGCTAAAATTTGTGATAGCCGATTTACAAGCAGCAGAAGCAGGCTTACCTGAATCAAATTCAGGTCGGGTAACCTCATTTGCAGCTAAAGCGCTGATGGCAAAAGTTTACCTATATATGAAAGATTATGAAAATGCACGTATAAAATCAGAAGAGGTAATTAATTCAGGTAGGTACGACCTGTATCCCGACTATTACAGAATGTTTTCTACCGCTTCCTCTAACGGAAATATCGAATCCATTTTCGAATTCAAATGGATCGAGAATGGTGATTGGGCTGCTGCCAATCATACACAGACAAATATCGGACCGGGGCCGTTATTGGATCCGGTGGGAGCCGGAGGATATTCTTCTGTGGTGCCATCAATCAACCTGTTGAACTCTTTCGAAAGCGGCGACCTTCGTAGGGGAGCAATTATGGAACACGGATTCTTCCGTGCGGATTGGACGAATAAAAATTATCCTAATGGATACACATATGACACTTTAGAAACAGCGCCGGTGGGAATGCGAATCTATACCGCTACTCGCACCAATTCTGCTAAATACGTTATTGGCACAGGTAGCAACGGTGAGAAAGTTAATGGTGCATCAAATAACATGAGCACCTATATTTTACGGTATGCAGATGTGCTACTTATTTATGCTGAATCAGTTTTAGGCGATGCAGCTAGTACTTCTGATGCAATTGCGTTACAACATTTTAATAAAGTTAGGCGACGTGCGGGTTTTCCAGCAAGTGCAGATAAGAACATCCTCACGAAAGATCTTATTCTTCATGAAAGAATGGTCGAATTCTTTTTCGAAGGCGACTATTGGTTTGATGTCCAACGGCAAGGTTTTGCCAAAGCCAAGGAAATCTTAGATAGGCAAGAAAGGGGAGAATATGTTGTTAACGAAGGAGTAAGAAGCATCGCTCACATGGATGTTAAAGACACGTTTATAAGTCCTAATCAATTATATCTTCCAATCCCCGCAGCAGAGGTCACTTTGAATCCGCTATTAGCTCAACCTGCTGTACCATATCAGTAAAAAAATAAATAAATTATGAAAAAAATAAAGTCAATACTCAACAGTTGCTTTTTATTACTTTTTTTAGTGATAGCATGTGCTTCTTGTCAAAAGGATCTTGATGGTACGCCAAGAACCTCGCCAGGTAATCTGCAGATTGAAAGGATTGAACCAGACTCTGCCTCCGGTGGCGCTGTATTAATTGTCAGAGGTCACGGACTTGGCCAAATCAGCTCTGTAATATTTGAAAGGGACAGTGTACCTGCTACATTTAATCCGGTTTTTAATACAGATGACGCATTGGTATTTAGAGTGCCTGATACAGCAAGCGGCGGTATACAAAATATCATTTTCACCAATACTCGGGGAGATGTGGGCACTGCAACATTTCGTGTAATCGCAGTACCATCTGTACTTACAGTCTCAACTACCGATGTGACTGCTGGTACAGAGCTCATAATGACAGGTATTAACTTTGAGGACGTTTCAAGAATCTCTTTGGATAGTACAGACATCGATGCCGAAATAATCTCTACATCAAGGAAGGAACTAACAGTACGCATGCCCGCTACTACTCGGCCCCGTGTAAGGCTTGCGATTCATAATAGCTCAGGATCGAGTGTTACCACGCAAGAGTTTGTTTACGTGGAGAATAATTATCAGATTTTCGGTGATGCGTTAAATGCGAATATAAATAATAGTTCATGGAGCACTAGCTTAACCAATACTTCAGATGCGGCATTTGTAAAATTTGGTACTACAGCGCTGAAAGCCGAGTACACAGGATCATGGGGCGGCTTGCAGCTAGCTATGAAGACACCGGTAAATCTTGCCCCTTACCGATATGTGACTTTCTGGGTAAAGGGGGCTTCAGTAGCCACTAATATTAGTTTTAATTTTAATTGGGAAAAAACACAAACGCTTTCTGTACCGGCCAATGTATGGAAGTATTTTAAGATTGATTTGCAAACCTTCAAAGGTGCAGGAGTAGCAAATCTTGAAACGTTTGTTATGCAAATCAATGGCGATCCACACACTCTTTATTTAGATAATATCTTACTTGTTAAATGATGATTAAAAGTTTAATAGCGCTAACTAGCCTAATTATAAGTTCACTATCTCTATTCGGTCAAGGAAATAACTACGTACAAGACTATACCAAGTTTCAGGGACTTGCCTTAACTCCTCCAATGGGTTGGAACAGTTGGAATAAGTTTGCCTGTAATATTGATGAAAAACTTATACGAGAAATGGCTGATGTGATGGTCTCTAACGGAATGAAAGATGCTGGCTACACGTACATTAACATTGATGATTGCTGGCATGGTGACAGAGACAGTTTGGGTTTCATTCATCCTGATCCAGAAAGATTTCCTTCTGGGATGAAAGCCTTAGCAGACTATGTGCATAGTAAAGGATTGAAGATTGGAATTTACTCTGATGCAGGTTCTCAAACTTGTGGTGGAAGACCAGGAAGTCGAGGATATGAGTTTCAAGATGCCATGACTTACGCGGAGTGGGGTATTGACTATTTGAAATATGACTGGTGCAATACTGAAGGATTACGTGCCGAAGGTGCATATAAAACAATCACTGCAGCGTTGAAGAATGCTGGAAGACCGATCGTCCTAAGCATATGCGAATGGGGAAATGATAAACCTTGGGAATGGGCTCAGAATGTTGGACATCTTTGGCGGACTACCGGCGATATTTACAATTGTTTTGACTGTATTCATGATCACGGAACATGGAAATCATTGGGGGTTATGCACATTTTAGACATGCAGGAAGGTCTTCGCAGGTATGCAGGTCCCGGACATTGGAATGACCCGGATATGCTAGAAGTCGGGAATGGAGAGTTGAGTCAGGAAGAGGATCGTGCACATTTTTCGATGTGGGCAATGATTGCTGCACCACTTATGTCGGGTAATGATTTAAGAAATATGAACAAAAATACTTTGGAGGTGCTGACAAATCGCGAAGTAATAGCTGTTAACCAAGATTCACTTGGCATTCAAGGTTTCAAACACGAAGTGAATGATAGCGTTGAGTGTTGGCTAAAGCCCCTTGATGATGGAGCTTGGGCAATCTGTTATTTAAATAGATCGTCTGAAGTGAAGGACATTTCAATAAACTGGCAGGATTTTCAGGTGACTGATGAGTTTTCAAATCGTCACTTCAACCCTATCAGAACTCCTTACAAAATTAGAGATGTTTGGAAGAAAAAAGATCTGGGAAAAACGGAAAGGAAAATGAACTATAAACTTGCCGGGCATGATGTTTTAATGTTTAAACTTTCTATTTAATCTAGGATAAAGGAGGTAATTATTACAATAAGGCGGTGTGACAACTGTGCTAAGGTGGTATAATTTGGTGTGTCATTTATAGGCGCACCATTTATATCATTTTCGAGTTTTAATTGTGCGATAATTAAGTAAGCTCATATATTTCCACCGGTAAAGAGACGGCATTGTATCTGTCTAAAATCAAATCTTTATATTAAAAATAACTAGTTAAAGGATACCAGAGACATGAATTTTAAATCATTTATTATAGTAGCGTTATACACGATGTCGTTCACCGCAATGACCAAATCACAAACACTGTCTAATCCAAGAGCTTCCAAAGAAGCTGTCGCCCTATTTGATTATTTACTTGATGTGTCAGGTAAAAAGATTCTTTCCGGTCAAATGAGTTCCAGTTGGGGTATAAACGAGATAAATTATATTCAAGAGGTAACGGGCAAGCAGCCTGCAATAAATGGCTTTGATTTTATAAACGATATCGACAATCTTTCCGAAGTGAAAGGCGCTTTAGACTGGTGGAATTCTGGAGGCATCTCCACAATTATGTGGCATATGGGCGCACCCGGTCTCGGAAAGGGATACGAGAGTAGTAAAATGAAAATTGATATCAATCGCTGTTTCGAGAAAGGGACCAACGAATACGAGGTATTTTGGTCTGAATTAAAGGAAAAGGCTGACCTACTCGCAGAACTTCAGGCGGCAGGTGTTCCAATACTTTGGCGACCATTTCATGAACTCAACGGTCATTGGTTTTGGTGGAGTAAAGAAGGGCCTGAGCAGTTTAAAAAGCTGTGGGTAACTATGTATAACTACTTCACGGAAACGCGCAAGCTCAATAATCTAATATGGGTGTTGTGCTACACAGAGGATTCGGATCTCAATTGGCATCCAGGCGAGAAGTATGTAGATATTGCAGGAGCAGACATATATCGAGTAGGAGACAGTCCACAAAAAGAAATGTACAAAGATGTAAAAAGCGCAGTAAGTTCTGGAGTTCCAGTGGCCTATCACGAATGTGGTACACCGCCAAATCCGGATGCCTGTATACGCGAAGGCGCGATGTGGTCTTGGTGGATGCAATGGCATACAGATCACTTAACAGAGACTGATAAGGCGTATCTGAAGGAAGTGTATTGGCATGATATCATTATTACGAAAGATGAATTACCCAATATTGTAGAAATGTACGGGAAGCAGCGTACAATGTAATATATAGCGTTGAAATTTTAAATAGGAAAGGATCATCCTATTCTTTTAAAGGCCTGCTTGAGGGACGCATCCTTGATTGGAATCTGTAATCGAAAGCATTTCAATAGTTGAAATCCACCAAACAATTGTTTGGTGGAATTTTTTTATTTGCTGAACTACCTTTGTTCTATGATGTAGTTTGTCTGGTACTATCGGTAGCCATATGCAATTGATACACTTACTCTTTACGAGTAGCTCTTAACGGTTTGGGATTGAAAATTAAATAAGATAGATTTCGATGCACTTTTTTTCTTATTGGTAACTCTGTTTATCAATTACGTTTTAGGATAAAATAATAAGTTATAATTCCAAAACCTCACTTCTATCACGGTTATAAAAAAAACCTTCCACTCAGCTTTTGGAGATGCTGTTGGAAGGAATTATTTGATTAAAGCTTCTAAATTTAATCTGGGCAGGGGATTAATATGTAAATCTAAACGTTGATCAATTTAGTTTTTTCGAATAGCCGCTTTAATTGAATTGATACTCAATGTTCCAGTCTCTAAGCCTGGAGAAGATGCCGTCAAATAGATTTCACCTGGTTCCCCAGTCGCTTGTATGATGACCTGAGCTAGTCCGCTAAACAGTTTTCTTTTCCATTGATCTGCTTCTTTAAAAAATTGAATAACCCCTGGGTCTATATTGACGGAATCCCAATCATTTTGCTTTGCCAATGGTTTCGCAATTATATCAATTTGATTATTTCCCACGTTTACCAAGTTATTATTTAGTACTATCTCAAAGGTGTTTTTGTCATCGGCAAGTTTCAAATCTACCTCAGTCCCATTGATATAGATCGACTGCTCTGTCCCAATACTGTTGAAGAATAGTGTGATACGCTGCCCTTGTAGATCAGCGGGTGCCTCAAATGTTCCTCTATGTATGAACGCAGTCGGTAGATTTTTGTAATCACGGCTTTCAAATGCTTTTTTCCATAGTGTAGCATCCGTATGCAGCAACGCTTTTCCTTCAGAAAGATTACTCAGATCTTTCTCTTTCCAATCTCTGACCTTTAGCATCTTGATGTCTTCCACATAACGCTCTTTTTCCAAAGAGGTTGGATCGCCATTTCCTACGCCAATAATCCTTCCAGGTCCGTTTAATGCAAAGCTAATCTCATTGTCAGCAGTAGGGACTGATAGTTTTGAAATATCATCTACCGAAACGGTCACGACGACGATATCCTCGTCATCAGCTTTCACGGATTCTTGATGCCCCTTTAATTTTATCGCAGCTGGCTTCCCAGTTGTTTTTACTTCCTTATGCATTATTTTTTTTCCATTTTTGTATCCTACAGCTTCTAAACTTCCTGTAACATAAGCTACTTTCCATTCTAAATGCGAGTTTACTTTCATGGTCTGTTTGCCTATTGATTTTTTATTCAAAAACAGTTCAACTTCATCGCAATTGCTATAAACCCATACATCTACAATCTCACCTTCCTTGCCTTGCCAATTCCAGTGTGGCAAAATATGTAAAATAGGCTCTTCGGTCCACCATGATTTTAGATAATATACGTTGTCCTTAGGAAAACCGCAAAGATCCATCATTCCAAAGTACGATGTGACACTTGGCCAGCCGTGAGGAGTTGGCTCGCCCCGATAGTCAAATCCAGTCCAGATAAACATACCTGCTAAATGGGGACGGTTGGAGTAGAATTTCCATCCCTCCTCAATGCTATAGAAGGAAGGGCGAGGTTTTGCATCGTAGGCAGCTATATAGTTCTTCTTAGTATCAGTTACATAAATACCGCGCGTGGCAAAAGTAGAGCCCTCTTCGCTTCCTAGACCAGCTTGATTTGGAAAGCGACGAACATGATCATCTATGTCACCATTTGCGATGTAGTTATAGCCCATCACTTCCAAAACATCGGATATGCCGCTTTTAAAACCTCCACTCACACCCGCGGTAGTTGGTCTGGTCGCATCTAAACTCTTTGCGGCTGCTTGTAGTGTGGTTGCAAGTCGGCTTCCTGTACTATTGTTTTCAATGCCCCATTCTTCATTTCCGACTGACCAAAGTATAATGCTGGGGTGATTCCGATCCCTCTTAATCATTTTCTTTAGATTGTCTAGAAACGGCTCGGAAGCTGCCAATAGCCTATTTTCATCAATGACCAACATTCCCAGTTGGTCGCAGGCTTCAAGTAATTCAGGCGTTGGTGGATTATGAGAGCAGCGATATGCATTAGATCCAAAGTCCTTCAATGCTTTAATTCTGAAGTACTGAAGCTCATCGGGCATAGCAACACCTACGCCAGCATGATCCTGATGATTATTCGTCCCTTTGAGCTTTATATTCTTTTCGTTTAAAAAGAAGCCATTTTTAGCATCAAAGCGGACGGTTCTAAATCCAAAAGCGGTTTCGTAATGGTCCGTCTGCCGACCATTAGCCCATATTGTGGTAACGAGCTTATATAAGTACGGATTATTTAGATCCCATAACGTAATATTCTTTGCAAGAAAGTCAACCGTAATTGTCTCTGGATGAAAGGGCTTAATTTTAATATTGTCCTTTCTGCTGGTAGCGATCGACTTTCCGGACGCATCTACAAGGGTATGAACAACCGAAACGATTTCTTCATTATGATTTGTACTAACTACTTCAGTCTGGGTGTTTACAGTAGCACTGCGATTCTCCAGGTTGATATCTGTAGTGACAAACGTTCCATCTTTTGCCACGTGTACTGGATCTGTTTTTAGAAGCCAGACATGGCGATAGATGCCGGCACCTTCATAAAACCATCCTTCTTCCATTCCAACATCAACTCGTACAGCGATTGTATTTTCCCCACCATAATTGATCACATCGGTAATGTCATAATTAAAACCATTATAACCGCTGGCTTCCGTACCCAAATAATGCCCATTTACCCATACTGCGGAGTTTCTAAAAACACCATCGAAATTAAGACTGATTTTACGACCAAGGTCATTGTTTGGAATGGTGAAGGTTTTGCGATACCAACCAATCGTTGCTTCAGGGAAATTTGCTCCAATTGCCTTAAAGCCGTGACTAAAGCTTGCATCCTGACTAAAACCTTGTTCAACCGCCCAATCATGAGGTAGATCAAGCTTTCGCCAAGATCTATCATCGAATTTTGCGGCAGCAGCGCCATCACCGTAAACGGCTTTTGCAAGGTAGGAGAAATAACCGGTCGCATGATTAAAGTCACGTTCTGTATTATGAGGATGGCCAAACGCAAAATGCCAATCTTTATCAATGAGTATGCGTTCCCGTAGCGATGTGTTTGATTGTCGCGCTATTGATATATTGCCTATTAGCAACATGCCAATAAAAAAGGTGTTTGATAATCTGATTAGTTGTTTAAGCATAGTTGAAAAATTAGTGATTGAGGATACTACAATAGTAGTTATCAATCGCTAATTCGGCTTATCATTTTTGTTCAATCACTTATCATTATTGCCGTTTACGCGCTTTAAACAAAATGTCTAAGGTTTCTACTCTATCTACAGGGCTGACTTGCCGTAGTGGCTTTTTATGTAATTTTTTGGACTTTTTCCGTATACCTTGCTGAATGATCGGCTGAAATTGGAAGGTTCTGCGAACCCCACATTAAACGCAGCTTGCGAAATATTCATGTCTTGTTCTATAATTAATTTTATAGCCGTTTTCAATCGAATGTGGATGATAAATTCCTGAGGAGTTTGTTCGATCAAAGCCTTTAGTTTTCTGGTTAATTGGCGCCTGTTCATGTCTAACAAAGTGGCAAATGCGGCTACATCAAAGCTTGATTCTAGTAGATTATCATAAATAATAGTAGCGGCCTTTTGAAGAAATTCTTTATCAATTTTTGATACATACTGTTGGGGCGAAATGTCATTGGCGGTTGGTTTTTTATACAGCTCAGTCAGTCGACGTCGCGACTTCAACAGGTTATCGATTCGTGATAGGAGTAAATCCGAATTAAAAGGTTTTGAAATGTACGCATCCGCACCACTTCTATATCCTCGTATCTTACCTTCATCGGCGTGTTTTGCTGTCAAGAGAATCACTGGGATGTGAGATGTTTTTTCGTTATTTTTAATATTCTCACACAGATCCAACCCATTGCCCCCGTCCATCATCACGTCACTAACGATGATATTAGGAATCGATGCGATGGCTTGGTCATATCCTTTCTCTCCATTTTCTGCCTGTTCAACATGATAATAATCAGAGAGCTGTGCTGCGATATATGCTCTTAGTTCTGTATTGTCCTCCACTATTAAAATGGTAGTATCCTTATCAAACCTGCTATGCTTTATTTCACTCTTGCTTTCTAAAGTTTCCGATATTATTACAGAAGTTTTTTCTGCTTGGGGTTGGCTCTCTGATACTGACTCCCATGATTTTACCAAAGGGATTTGTATCACAAATAATGCTCCGTTGCCCTCCTGGCCTTCTTCTGATATAGTACCACCATGAAGCTCTACCAATTCTTTCACCAAGGCGAGACCAATACCACTCGAATGTGATTCAAAATGTGGAACACCTTTAATCTGAAAGAACATCTGGAATATTTTATTTTTATAGCTTGTTGGAATCCCTGGGCCGCTATCTGCTAGGCGAATTTCAAGTATCCTTTTTTGATCCTTATTTGTCAATAATGTGGAAGTAATTAGGGTTATGTTTCCGCCGTCGGGGGTAAATTTAAAGGCGTTGGCGAGCAGATTGGTTAGGATTTTCTGAAACTTATCGGGATCAATATCAACTGTAGAAAACTCAAGGTCGAACAAAAGATCCACAGTCAGTTTCCTTCGCATGGCTTGATCCCCAAATACCAAAACTATTTCTCGCACTAAGTCTTCTATATTTACCGAAGTAGTGATCGCGATGTTTTTACCCTGAAATTTTCTGAAATCTAAAAGTTGATTAACCAAGGTGAGCATATTTGATGCATTTTTGTACGCCAATGTCGACAAGGATTTGATTTGGCTAGTAGCAACTTCGTCGTTAGAAATTTTGCGAATTGGATCGATAATTAGCGTGAGAGGAGTCCTTAATTCATGAGATACATTGGTGAAAAAAGACATTTTTAATTGATTCAACTCTTCTGTCTTTTCTGAATACACTTTTTGGATCAATAGCTCGTTTTCCAGATTTTTACGTTTTCTCAGCTCTTTTACAATATAATAAATGATCGTACTCACGACTATGAGATAAAAAAGGTACGCCCAAGAGGTCTTCCAAAAAGGAGGATGGATAAAGATTTGTAAGCTAGTACCCTCGTCATTCCATACTCCGTCATGATTAATAGCTTTTACTTGGAATACATAATTGCCAGGTTTCAGGTTATTGTATGTCACGCGACGTTGATCTGCAGTGTATTGCCAATCTTTATCAATGCCAGTTAGCATATAGGCATACTTATTCTTTTCGGGGAAGATATAATTAAGTGCTGCAAACTCAATGGTAAACACTGATTGCGTATAATCCAAAGATATTTTTCCGCGTTGCAGTGCGGCGGATTGTGGACTCGTGAAGTCTAAATTAGGTGATCTTGCCGACAATTGAAAATCTGTAATTACTACAGGTGGAATAGTACGATTCTTTTTTGCACTTGCTGGAGTGAAAAGATTAAAACCATTAGTACTTCCAAATAGCATATCGCCATTTTGGCGCATATATCCTGCTCCCAATGTAAATTCAGTGGAGGGAAGTATATCATTAATTATAGAAGCTTCTGTAGATGTGAATTCTTCAGACAACTTGTTCAATCCTTTGGAGGTGCTAACCCATACAAAACCCCGTTTGTCGTGCATGATGTTGTTTACGTTATTGTTACTTAAGCCATTTGCCTCAGTAATATCGAGTACATTTTTTTTTACGCTGTCATAAATAAATAACCCAGCTCCATAGGTGCCAATCCATACCCTTTTTCTTGAATCTTCCAGCAAAGCGGTAGTAAGATGCCTTTTTAGTTGCCTTGCTTCATCGGAAAGTGGTACAAATTTATTATTTGATGGATTATAGATGTTAATGCCGCCATAACTACCAATCCAAATGTGCCCGTGCCGATCTTCCATCAATGAACGAATGTAGTTGTTTGTTAAAGTACCTGTCTTTTCTCGGGTTAAAGTCGAAACTACTTGACCTTTTGGATTGATGACATGCACACCACCACCATTCGTTCCAATCCAGATATTCGATTTTTTATCTTCGATTATAGCATAAATAGTGTTGCTTAAAGCAGTCTCACTGCTGATATACAATCTTTTTAGCTTGTTATTTCTTAAGTCCAGTTCAAATAGTCCATCTGCATAGGTCCCAATCCAGAGCTTGTCGCCATTTCTACTTTTACAAAGAGACAAAATAGATTTTCCTGTAGCCTTGTCATCTGTAAATTCAGGTAGCAATGGTTTAAATGTATTTAAGATAGAGTTCCAAAGGAACAATCCACCACCGTCCGTTCCAATATATATATCACCAAGATTATCTTCTGAAAATGAGGTAACTACGTTTGTGTTCGCTTTTTGGTTTCTTTCGTGGAATATGTTATAATGGTTAAAAAATGATATCGTTTTATCATATTTACTTATCCCACCCAAGGCGGTACCTACCCAGACAGCGTTATCGTCAGTATATACGGTATTTACGGAATTTCTGCTTAGCGATTGAACGTCGTGTACATCATTTTTCGATACATCGAAGTGCTTAAGTTCTGACTGATAGCGACCTAATCCATCATCGGTTCCTATCCAGATAGTGTGTTCTGAATCACACGTTAACGAATTAATGACCGATTTTAAAGGCTTGTTTTTTTTGTTTTCAGAAAATTGGGCTGCGGAAAAATTCGCATGCGTCGGATCGTAAGTATAAAGTCCTTCCTTTGATCCAACCCATAGAATTCCATCTCGATCAATAATGATATCGGCAATTTCTGCAATGGCAGATTTCGTTTTCTTATAGGTGGAAAAATACGGAGTTACTTTGCTAAAATCTGGTTCGATTTTGAAAAGGCCATTCATTGTTCCGACCCATAGATTATTATTCCTGTCTTCAGCGATCGCGGTAATATTTTTACCACGTAGCGCGGTAAGTGTTTGACTAAATATCTCCGCTCTTACCGCTTGATAGGTTGTTGGGTTAATGATGTAAAGCCCATCAAATGTTCCCACCCATATCCTGTGTTGGCGATCTTCAAAAATCCGCTGTATCAACCCAATGTTATACCGATCAAAAGCGTCTTTTTTTTCGTTATAACGGACTAGTCCTCCCCCGAGAGTTCCTGCCCACAGGGATCCTTTTCTATCAACCAATAGCGTTTTAATGTGATTATAGGGTAGAGAAGTGGAATCGTCGGGCAAGTTCCTGTAAATTTTAAATCTATAGCCGTCGTATCTATTGAGGCCATCATTTGTTCCGAACCACATATATCCAATTTTGTCTTTTGCAATCGCGTTTATAGTGCTTTGAGAAAGACCATCCTGTGTTGAAAGCCGGGTAAAGTGTATCGATGACATATTTTTTCTTTGCGCGAAGCTAACCGTAGGTAGCCATAAGCAGAGTAAGATAAAAATGCTTTTGTAAGTGCGTGCCTGCATAGGATAGGTTTATAGAATTTAGAAAATACGAGTCATGCTAGTTTCTTCACTAAATTTGTCTACTGAAGGATTTTCTAGTACGGGCTCTCTATTTCTTAAGCGAACTTAAATATAGTAAGATATGCTAAGAAATCAATGCTTCTTATTTTATATCTATCACTTTACCCTCGTGATCAAGAATTTTTAAGTTAGATTTATAATTTGTTTACAGTCACCTGTAATTTTCACATAGCAGAAAACGAAAATAATAAACATCATAGTTCGTAGATAAATAGCGAAGAGGAATTAAAGTAGGCTATTTTGGACAAATTAGAAAAAACATTTGACCTGAACAGGACATTCAAATTTATAAAAGGATACTATATTTGGAAAATCAATAACTAAGATTGCAAAGTTGGTATAAACTATTTCGCCAAGTGTATTCATCATTTGATGTTGAAGTCCGCGGAGATATACATCTGTAATCGTTATATTTAGTTGATTATACTTGTACAAGAGGCGATGAAAAAAATGATTAAGGTTCCAACTTCTTTGATTGGAGGAGATGCTCAAAATTCGTTGTTACTCGATGAATGTTCGGTGATAGAGCAATGCATACACAGTACAGAGGTTAGAGGAACAATGTTTCTTGAGCAACATTTGCTATTAATTGTTCTAGAAGGGTCAGTGCTTTTGACTTACGGAAAACAACAGTACACTGTTGGAAAAAATGAGATGATTTTGCTTAAAAAAGCAACTGCTGTAAAATATCACAAAATAGGAAATAGGGATAACGATAATATTTATGATAGTTTAATGTTTAGCATTAAAGACGATCTACTTAAATCGTTTTTATCTTCATCAGAAATTAAAGTGTCAAAACCTGAAGGAGAGGTAAAAACTAACGTTTATCCAATGAATGAATGTTTGGTAGCTTTTGCCCATTCTATGAAGCCCTATTTTTTTGATCATTCTGTTGTCCATCCCGGACAGCTCCGCCTCAAGATTATGGAACTTCTCTATGATGTCGCGGAGTGTAATCGAAACATGTTTTTACAGATTCTACAGCTGCATGAGCCTGTGAAAACTGATGTTCGTAACGTGGTAGAAAAGCATTATGCTTCTCCAGTTTCTGTTTCGGAACTTGCGTATCTCTCTGGCAGAAGTTTGTCCAGTTTTAAACGAGATTTTCAGAATATCTATAATCTTTCGCCAGCAGCTTGGATAAGAGAAAGAAGACTTGAAAAAGCAAAAGATATGTTGCAAACTACCGCCCTGTCTGTGGCAGAAATTTGTTATTCATTAGGATTTGAGAATGTCTCGCACTTTTCAAGAATATTTAAGGAGTTTCATGGTCATGCGCCTTCAGCTTTTCGTCTGTAAACAATAAAATATAAATTTATGAAAGTATTAGTGATTGGGGCGAATGGTAGAGTTGGCTCACTTTTAATAAAAAAATTAGCTTCTCAATATCAGGTTATGGCGGGTTCAAGAAACCCAAAACATGATGGTAGTCTGGATAATGTGGAGCAGGTTTACCTGGATCTGCTAAATGATGTTGATACTATTGCCGAAAGCATGGATGGTGTAGATGTTGTTTATTTTGTTTCTGGTTCTCGGGGCAAAAATCTGCTACAGATAGATTTACATGGAGCGATAAAATCGATACAGGCTGCAGAAAAAGCAGGAGTAAGGCGCTATATTATGTTGAGTTCGCTTTTTGCACTACAACCGAAACATTGGAATGAATCTTTTCTAGCTGACATAACAGACTATAATATTGCGAAACACTATGCGGATTTGTACCTCACTACACAGTCTCAATTAGCTTATACTATCCTTCAGCCAGGAGCCCTTAAAGATGAGCCGGGAACTGGAAAAATAGAAACAAATGTCATTAATCCTGGAGCGAATTCTATCGCTAATGTAGTCGATATGCTGGTTGCAATATTGTCGAATGATGCTAGCATTGGCAAAGTAATTTTGATGCACGACGGCGATACGTCTATTGATGAGGCAATACGTCAGCTGGGATAATCTTACAGCAAAAACAATCTGATAAGCATTCTGTTAGCTTATTTTTTTCCTTTAAGGTCCTGTAAACATATTCCACATTTAGAATATGTTTACAGGACTTTTTGCTTAAAGTTTCTTTTCTCAGAAGCTAATAAAGGACCAATTAGGCAAAATACTTGGACTATTTAGAAAAGTTTTCATGAGGTTCTTGGTGTACCTTTGTTATAGAAAAAGAGATGAAAATTCTGCGTGTAATAGTAGATCTTGAAGCTAATTTTTTCAAACAGTAAATATGTCAATTATGCAAAACATTAACTTGTTCCGCAGTGAACTTATTTGGTTTGGATACTCAAGTTGTCGATCAAATGCTAAAACTAATATTTTTTTCAAGATCGATCTTGATAATGGGCGTAACCTTTACTATTAGCACCTTATTTATTTTGTGGGAAGAATAGAAATTACACAATAGATAAAATAGAAGTTATGCAAAGTAATAAAGAGCAGAGAGAAGGTATCCTAACGGTTGTTGATTTATATGTTGAAGCAGGGAGAAAAGGCGATGGAAATATTGCAAAGCCAGCATTCGCATCAACGGCAACGATGTCTTGGTCCGAAGATGGAGTATTGAAAAGTGTCCCTATTCAGCTATTGATAGATGGTTTTTCAGCTGGCAAACCAATGGAAGCGAGTTATGAACTCACTAAATTAGAGGTAGAAGGTAATGCTGCGATAGTGAGAATAGAATCTCAGTTTGGACTGAACAAATTTGCTGATATGTTCACCTTGGTGAAAGACGGCAGCAATTGGAAAATTATCAGTAAAATTTATCAGATTAAAAAATAAGATTATGTCAGTAAACAAAAACGTGAATACAGTTCAGGATTATGAAGATGTCTTGGCAGCAATGGAAGGTTACGTCCAAGGATTAAAAACAGGGAACGTCGTAGATTTAAAAAAAACCTTTCATGAAGATGCCATCATGTATGGTCATTTAGGAGATGACCTATCTCAAGGAGATATAGAGAACTTGTACGCTTACGTGGAGAAATTTGGCGCAGCACCAAATATCAAAACCAATCTAACAGTTTTACACAAAACACCCACTACAGCAATTGTCCGCATAGAAATGGAACACGATGCTGCGGATGATAATTTCACCGATTACCACTCCTTAATTAAAATAAATGGGGAGTGGAAGGTTGTTGCAAAATTATTCCATCTCTATTCTAAATAATTAATAATCATTTCGTAAAAGTCCTTTACAGGAAGCAACGCTTTGCTTCTTGTGGGACTTTACAGCTTAAGAAAAATAAAATGTCAAAATTATTCAGTCCGTTGACTATAAAATCAATTACGCTAAAAAATAGAATCATCACTTCGCCGATGTGTATGTATATGTCCGAAGATGGATTCGCAAGTATTTGGCACTTAATTCATTATGGGACTAGAGCGATGGGAGGTTCCGGCACAGTGATGCTAGAAGCGACAGCAGTACGTGCTGATGGACGTATTGGCGTCGGAGATTTGGGAATCTGGAAAGACGAACAGATTGACATGTTGGCTAAAGTGGCTTCCTCGATAAAGAGTGCTGGAAGTGTTCCTGCTATTCAGTTGGCTCACTCAGGGAGAAAAGGAAGTGTCTGGGTTTCCGGAGGAGACAGCCGTCCATTAATGGCTAATGATCAAAATGGGTGGCAAACCATTGCGCCATCTGCTATTGCATTCTCACCTGAAATGCAAACACCTCGCGAAATGACTACAAGGGACATAGAAGAACTTCAACAGGCGTTCCTCAATGCTGCTGTGAGAGCTTTAAAAGCTGGTTTTGAATTAATAGAGATTCATAGTGCGCATGGATATTTGATAAATGAATTCTTGTCGCCCATTCCAAACAAGAGAACGGATAAATATGGCGGTAGCAGAGAAAACAGAGCTAGGTTTCTGTTTGAAATTATTGATAAAGTAAAATCCGTGTGGCCTTCTAGACTTCCAATTGCTGTTCGTATTTCTGCAACAGACTGGATGGAAGAGGGGTGGAGCGAAGAAGACTCATTGTGGTTGAGCGAAAAGTTATCAGGCAAAGGAATAGATATTATTGATGTATCCTCGGGTGGCACTGTTCCTAACGCTCAAATAAAGGTTGGTTCAGGTTATCAATTGCCATTTGCAAGCAAAATCAAACGCGAGCTCAAAGATAAATTGTTAGTAGGAACTGTTGGTATGATTACTAATGCACATCAAGCAGAAACGATTTTGACTAATGGAGATGCTGACCTTATTTTTATAGGCAGGGAATTACTGAGAAACCCCTATTTCCCATTAGAAGCAGCAAAGCAGCTTCGTTCTGAAATTCCTGTCCCGAAACCTTACGAACTCGCATTTTGAAATTTAAAGAAAAACCAAATGAATATTTATTTAACCATTATCGTTAAGGCGAAACTTGAACATCTTCAAGATATTAAAACGCTGTTATACCGTCTTCCGGAATTATCTTTGAAAGAAAAGGGTTGTATTGAATATGATGTTCACCAAAGCATAGATGATCAAACGAACTTTATCCTTAACGAAAAATGGGAAAGTTTAGAAAGTTTATTTTTTCACAACCAGCAGGATTATTCAAAGGAGTTTTTTGCATCATTTAACAAGCTACAAGAACAACCTATTATGTATCGATCTAAATAACTAACGATACTATATACAAAAGTTTAAAAAGAAAATATATGAAAACATTAAATGGGTCTGTAACTATTATTACAGGAGCGTCCTCTGGAATTGGGGCAGCGACAGCTTTGAAATTAGCTAAGGTTGGAAGCCAGATTGTCTTGGTGTCTAGATCTGAAGATAAAATCGGAAAAGTAAAACAGCAAATCGAAGATGAGGGTGGTAGAGCGGAAATCTTTGTTGCCGACGTTACAGATCTTAAACAAATGAATGCTATGGTTGATTTTACTATGCAACAGTTTGGGAGGCTGGATAATTTGGTTAATAATGCTGGTTTAATGTTGTTTTCACAATGGAAAGATATCGCGATTGAAGAATGGAATGTCATGATTGATACCAATATTAAAGGTTATTTAAATGCTATTGCGGTGGTTCTTCCAAAATTGTTAGAACAAAAGTCAGGTCATATTCTAAATATGGGATCCGTTGCGGGCATCAATATAGATGTCGGAGCTGGGATCTACCAGGGTACTAAATTCTTCGTAAGGGCTATTACTGAAAGTTTGAGAAAAGAGATTGCTGTTCATAAAGGGATAAAGATCAGCCTGATTAGTCCAGGAGTAATTAATACCGGGTGGGCAGATAAAGTGACCAATAGAGAAGGTGCAGAAATTGCTGCGGAATTGAATAAACAAGCCATCGAACCAAATGATGTCGCAAATGCGGTACTATTTGCTTTTGATCAGCCGACGAACGTCAATGTGAATGACATAGTGATTAGCCCAACATCACAGAACTGGTAATTAATAACGTTTATTTCGCCAATTCCGCTTTTAACTATAAACGTGGAAAGAAGGTCGTTGGTACTGCGAGGTGGGAACCCAAGTATATTGGCCGCAAAAAGTGTGACAGCTTTACCAACTTTGCAGATCTTATAATCAAATGTTAAACAAGCTATAGTCTTATTCTAAATGTTGAAGCAGTCCATAACACCGCATTTGGAGTAGGGCTATCGTTTTTAAAAGACATTTGCCCTAAATGAAGTTGTTTGCTTAAGTGTCTCCTGATAGGTTACCTTATGACTTCATTAAACGTCGTCTTTGGGTCTAAAAGTCGTAAAATGATAAGTTTTATTGAAAAGATGATAAGCTCCTTTTGCCGCTCGTTTCATACCATTGTATTTACAATTATTGTATGTAAAACTTTTAGTCAGATAAAGGAAAACCTGATTATTCTGCTTCATAGATATTAAAACTTATTAGCAAATGCATTCTTAATATGTATGCGCAAAGCTGCAAACTACTTCACAGAACGCGGGATATCGAAGATTGGAATGTCTATGGTAAAGGCCAAACTAGTGGTTTTGACCTAAGGAGATTATTTATTTAAAACATTTAGAATTTATCAAAATGAGAACGAGACAACTGTGGTTTTTACTTTTTTTAATTTGGGTATCATCTTCATCATTTAAAGCTTCTAAAAATGCTGGTCGACAATTATTTGATTATAATTGGAAATTTGCGCTCGGTGATTTTCCGGAGGCTAGTAAGACAAATTTTAACGATGCTGATTGGCGATCATTGAATCTGCCACATGATTTCAGCATTGAACACCCGTTTGATTCAACAAATACCAGCAATAGCGGTGGTGGTTTTGCTTACAGCGGAATAGGTTGGTATCGTAAGCATTTTACACTGGATAAATCTACTCAAAGTAAAAAGGTTTCTATTTTGTTTGACGGTGTCTACCGCAATAGCGAAGTGTGGATTAATGGACATTATCTTGGAATGAGACCGTATGGCTACTCATCATTTCATTACGATATTACGCCTTATCTAAAACCTGCAGGTCAAGATAATGTAATTGCTGTGAAAGCAAATACATCTGAGCAAATGAATTCACGATGGTATACCGGCGCAGGTATCTACAGGCATGTATGGTTATTGACGAGCGATAAAGTGCATTTTGATGAATGGGGTGTTTTTATTAAAACGCAGACTGCCACGAAAGAAAACGCAGCCCTGAGTCTTGATGTAGAAATTGTTAACGAATTTAGCAGCGTTAAAAAGGGGAAGGTAAAGACGTATATAGTGGATAGTAATGGGAAGCAAGTTGCAGACAAAAGTTCGCATTTTAATATAAAAGCGGGTGATTCCTTAAAATTGACACAGCAATTGATAATTGACAGCCCAAATTTGTGGTCGATTGATCACCCTCATTTGTATCAGGTTCAGGTAGAGATTAGTGTCGATGGAAAAACGATGGATAGCTATAAAGCTCCCTTTGGTATACGTACGTTTTCGTTCGATCCTAATAAAGGATTCTTACTCAATGGCGAAAACATAAAACTAAAAGGAACCAACAACCACCATGATGGGGGACCGCTCGGAGCGGCTACTTTAGATTATACGCATGAACGACAATTAGCCATACTGAAAGAAATGGGATGTAATGCTCTTCGAATGAGCCATAATCCTCCTGCTCCAGAATTACTTCAAGCTGCTGATAGAATGGGTTTTGTGGTGATCAATGAAATATTTGATGAATGGGAAAAAGGAAAGACAAAACATGGATATGCACCTCATTTCTACGAATGGTATGCAAGGGATGTTAAAAACTGGATTAAACGCGATCGCAACCACGCTTCTGTAGTAGCTTGGAGTATCGGTAATGAAGTCCCTGAGCAGTGGGATTCTATAAAAGGTCCGGAAATAGCTAAGTTAATACTTTCGGCTGCTAAAAAATACGATACAAGCCGTCCGTTTACCATTGGTGCTGATGGTATACCTGGAATTAATTCAAGCGGATTAGGAGATTTACTAGAATTAGTTGGGTATAATTATCAGGAATCAATGTATAAAGAGGATCATAAGAACTTTCCTAATAGAGTAATCTATGGATCAGAAACAGTGATGTACCCTTACCACACAGGAGATTGTTGGCAGATGAGGTCTTATGAACAATGGCAATCTACGCTAAAGGAGGATTATATCGCAGGAGAGTTTATTTGGACAGGCTTTGATTATATCGGTGAAGGTGGGATTGGCGAAGTTATTAAAAAGTGTGATACAGATCTGGTATGGCCTTGGTGGCCCTCCAAAGGCGCTACCAGTGGCTTAGTGGATATTTGTGGATTCGAAAAACCGTCGTACTACTTCCGAAAAGCCCTATGGACAGACGAGCCTATGGTCTATCTAGCAGTTGAGACAGATTCTTCAGCCAAAGACTGGTCAAACAGTTCTTTCTGGAATTGGCCGAAAGTATTACCACATTGGAATCACTCAGCGGAAGGAGATTCATTGGCTGTTCACGTGTATACAAATATACCAGATGTGGAACTGAAACTAAATAGTAAATCTTTAGGATCGAAAAATCTGGATTTAAACAAACATGCTTTTCTTATCTGGAATGTCCCCTATGAAAAAGGAGTGTTGGAAGCTACAGGCACTTTACCCAATGGAGAAAAGAAAAACTTTGTAGTACGAACATCTGGAAAACCAGCAAAAATGCAACTCGTAGCCGATAGACAATTGCTTAAGGCAAATCAACAAGATCTATCATATGTCAAAACTTATCTGCTTGACGAGAATGATATACCAGTACCATTCGCTGATAATACGATTGAATTTGAAGTAACGGGTTCAGGAACTTTGAATGCAACCGGAAATGGTAACGACAAAAGCCATGTCAGCTATAAGGAAAAAGCTACGAAAGCATATCTGGGTAAATGTTTAGCGATTGTTCAATCGGGTTCAGAACAAGGAACAATTTTTATTACGGCTAAAAGCGAAGGATTGGCAGACGTTCAAATAGAGATAAAAGTAGAATAAGTCACTAGCAGCATAGTCAGCGCAAATTCATAAATAAGTATTAAATGAGCTAGAATTACATTAACTAAGAATGTCGAAAGAAAACCATGAAAGTATTATATAAATTATTAATGGCTTTAACGCTTTCTTCCAGCGTAGAGGCACAAATCCTACCAACGATGCCTGCTGATGGACCTGATGAAGGAATCTATGATAAACCTGACAGATACCCCGCTGGTAATGTGGAGAAAGTTAATTTTTATTCTTCCGTGGCTGGGAGAAATATCGACATGTTGGTTTACACGCCCCCAGAATATACCACCGATAAAAAGTACGGAGTTATATATTGTTATCAGGGGCTGGGAGACAATGCTGCAAGTATATTTACTGGTGATTGGGTAAGAGCCGGCATTATTAGTGATAATCTAGTAGGAGATAAAATGCTATCTCAAGGGGTAATCATTGTGGCGGTTGATGATCAATATGATGGCAGGAATAGCAATTTGCAGGATATGACCATCGTCGATGCAGTACCATTTATTGATTCAAACTATGCAACATACGCTGATCCAGATCATCGTGGCCTATTTGGTTATTCTTTGGGAGGAGGGTATGCTTTCAATGTTGGTCTTGGGAATCTGGACTATTTCCATTATATCAGTCCTTCTTCTGCAGCTCCAAACAAACAGGCTAACACGATACTATTTCCTAATGATGGAGCTGATGCAAAAGCGAAATTGAAATGCCTATTTATTTCCTGGGCGCAGTACGATTATGAGCGATTTGTTGAAGAAAATCAGGCAACGATCGATTTTTGTGATAGCGTAGGTATTTCTTGCTACTCATGGGTTGCTGACGATCAAGGACACAGCGGAGGCGCATGGAGACCGGAATGTGGAATTTCCTACAACTTGCAGACCGGGCTGGAATTTCAAAACCGGATTCACCAGTGCAATATTCTCAGTAGCGTTTTATTTTAAAGAGTGAATACTATTTATTTCTCTCGTATGATGCGAATTCCATATCAAGAAAATGGTATGGAATTGATGCACCTAAAATTTACTGAAGATCAATACCGTGGTTTATTAATGTAGTAAAGTTTTAAATGTAAACATGATCTTGATACTACATATCATGCAGGATTGACTTTGAGATAGATAGTATTTCTTTATGATAGGTTCGTCAAGCTTATTAGTTCTTGTAAAGAATACGGTTAAAAGTTTAAGTTACTTAAGTACTCACCTAATTGGAGCTATTAAAATGGTCAATATCATTAAGGAAATTATACCGCTTACGAAGAATGATTGTTTTAAGATTTTTCACAGGGTTGACAAGGAGTTTGATTTTCCGATTCATTTTCATGAAGAATATGAGCTAAATCTAATCTTGGGAGCCAAAGGCGCTAAACGTATAATTGGGGATCATATCGAAGAAATTAATAATTTGGAGCTCGTGCTTGTAGGTCCAAATCTCTCTCATGTATGGCAAAAGTCTCGTTGTGATTGTGAAAAAATTACAGAGGTTACCATACAATGGCATGAGGATTTATTTGACGATAAGCTACTTCGTAAACAGGAGCTCACTTTCATTCGAAGGCTTTTTGAGTTATCCATTCGGGGAATACTTTTTTCACAAGAAGCCATTAAAAAGCTTTACCCAAGGATTTTGAAGATGAATCAATTGCAGGGATTCAACTCTGTACTCGAGTTAATAAGCATTTTACACGAACTTTCCATTTCCACACCCTTACGAATATTATCTGAATCTACGTTTAATCATAAGTATGTTACAGCTTATAATAGTCGGCGCATAGATAAAGCTTACGAATTTATGCAAGCAAATTTCCATCGAACAATCACGCTAAAAGAAGTGGCCAAGCTAGTAAGCATGCACGAAGTCTCGTTCAGCCGGTTTTTGAAGAGGAGAACCGGAAATACTTATGTGGAAAGCCTAAACGAAATTCGGCTAGGTCATGCTACACGTATGCTGATCGAGACCACTCACTCTATTGCAGAGATATCCTACCACTGCGGGTTCAATAATATTTCCAATTTTAACAGGCTTTTTAAGAAGAAGAAGTTATGTACTCCAAAAGAATTTAGAAATAATTTTTTGGGAACTCAGGCATTGATGTGAATTTTCCATCTAGCATTTATAGCTTGATGTCTTCACGAGAAAGCAGCCGTGATATGTAAATCACTAGCTTGCCAAAACAAGCATATCATGTTATTTTCCCTATGACGATCACTCTAGAAAAAATAAGAAGATAAGAGATAGACACGCTCCATACTTTATCAAGTCGCTATGTCCTAACTATGATTTATAAAGCCATCAGATGATCATTTTAATTTTCTGATAAAGCGTTGGGTTATTAGGGTAAATATGTGCCTTTATCAAAGTTAAATATAATGGATAAGTAGTACGTATTGCTAATGAATACCCATGCTTTAAAAGGTGTATCAAGGAAAAGCAGCTATTTTGTCAAAATACTATCACTAATTAGCTAAAAAGTATTACTTCTTTTGCCGTAAAATTTCTTGATTTGAATGTTCTAATCTTCACGATTATAAACCGACATTTCCAAACTGTCAAATCATGTCATTGCAAAGATTATATGGGGATGTTTACGATGTTGAAAGCAATTATCTACAGATATGAAAACAATTTCAAAAAAGATCGCTATTGCCTTGATTTCTTCGGCCATAGCATGGAGTGGGTGTCAAAGAGAAGCCATTGAAAAAGAATCGGTTATGCTTCCTGATCCGTTCACTCAGGAAGCGGAGTCAGGAACAGTCGCCAATGGTGCTATTGTAGTGCAACATACAGAAAGTTCTGGAGGAGCTTATGTCGATCTGCAAGGCGGCAGTCTTAGTATTCCCTTAACTGTCCCAGCCAGCGGTAGCTATGATATTTTTGTGCGTGCTTCTGCTCCTTCAGGCGAAAAAACAAATAATTTTGTTTTAAATGGTGCTGAAGGAAGCTTCGTTACTCCACAAACTACGGCTTACCAAGATATTAAACTAGCGTCCAGAATCATGCTTACTGCGGGCACTCATACGTTGCAGATTGAATCGAGTTGGGGCTGGATAAATATTGACTATGTACGCTTAGTTGCCCTTGGTGAACGAACCTATAACCTGAAAACAACGTTGGCCAACCCAGCTTCTACAGTTGAAACTAAAGCGCTTTTTACATACATGATCCAACAATTTCGGGAGCGGATAATTTCGGGACAAACAGATAGAGCGGAGGAATTTACATTGATAAAAAACCTCACCGGAAAAACACCTCTTTTACGAGGGTACGATATGCAGCCTTACAGTCCCCGTTACGCTTATTCTTGGGATAATGAATGCGGTTGTCATGCTTTTGGTCCTAATCTCAGCGCAACAAACACAGATGATGCTATAGCTTGGTACAATACCAACAATAAAAAGCCTATCATTCAGTTTCAGTGGCATTGGCATTCTCCATTGGGTGGAACGGCAGGAACAAATACATTTTATACAAGTGATACGGACTTTGATGTTTCGAAAGCTGTCATTCAGGGAACACCAGAGTATGTCGCGACAATTAGGGATATCGATGCTATTGCCGTGCAATTGAAAAAATTAAAAGATGCTGGAGTGCCTATTTTATGGCGCCCATTGCACGAATTGGGAGGAACTTGGTTTTGGTGGAGCACTAAAGGGCCTGAGGTGTTTAAATCCCTTTGGAATATTCTTTATGACAGACTTACTGTGCATCACCAATTGAACAATCTCATCTGGGTATGGAACGGAAACGACGCAGACTGGTATGTTGGAGATGATAAATGCGATATGGCTAGCATCGACTTTTACGGGGATCCCTTTACGTATGTTATCGTAAAAGATGAATTTGAAAAAATCTATGAAGTGACGCGTGGAACCAAAATACTGGGTATGAGCGAAAATGGCACTATCCCCAATATTGACCAGAGCTTCGCTGAAGATGTGACGTGGTCATTTTTTATGACTTGGTATGATCATCTGACCACAGCCAATCAAGATCAGATGATACAATCATTCTATGCGAATCCGAAGGTAATAACACTTGAAAATAGATAAATTTTCAGGTTTCGCAAACCATGCATTGTTATACGGTCATAAAAGCGGACACGACTGGAGCGAAAATTACTGAAAAGTTGGACTACAAACTCGGCCCAATAGCTGGCAGCATTAGGTATGCCTAGTGGAATAACACTGGTGTACCTAATGTTTGCTCAAATCTTTTCATTATAGACTGTTTAGTATGTGTAAATTTTAAATTTAGGAATGAGCCAAAAATTAAAATTTAAAGAAAAAGTTGCCTACGGATTCGGTGATTTTGCATCCTCCATGTTTTGGAAGATATTTTCGGTATACCTGTTATTTTTTTATACTGATGTATTCGGAATACCTGCCGCAGTGGTAGGTACGATGTTTCTTATTACTAGGATATGGGACACGGCTTTAGATCCGATTATTGGCATTGTTGCAGATAGAACTAATACAAAATGGGGAAAATTTCGGCCTTATTTATTGTGGGTAGCCATTCCATTCGGAATTACTGGAATATTAACTTTTACAAGTCCAGATTACACCTTAACAGGTAAAGTTATTTATGCGTACGTAACCTATACCTTGATGATGATGATCTACTCTGCCATTAATGTTCCGTATGCATCTTTGATGGGCGTAATGACTTCAAACATTAAAGATCGAACTACTTTAGCTACCTTCAGGTTTATTTTTGCGTTTGCAGGTAGTATACTCGTATTGGCTACTGCAGAACCATTGGTAGGTTTACTCAGTGGATCTTCAAAAGGAATTGATATTCAAAAAGGCTGGTTATTAACCATGCTAATTTATGCCATTATCGCAGTAGTTTTCTTCTATTTTACATTTGTATGGACAAGAGAGAGAATCAGCCCGCCTAAAGGACAGGAAACTTCTCTAAAAACGGATCTAAAAAATTTAGCCAGTAATAAGCCTTGGTTTATTTTATTGGGTGCAGGTGTATCTACTTTGATATTTAACTCACTTAGGGACGGGGCTGCAATTTATTATTTTAAATATTACTTTCAAAATCAGGAAGCATTTAAAATTTCAATATTTAGGCTAGCGATTAACTACAGTACGCTTTACCTTGTCTTGGGACAAGCGGCTAACATTCTTGGTGTAGTTTTAGTTAAGCCACTGTCAGATAGAATGGGTAAGAAGAATACTTTCCTGTACGCGATGCTACTAGCAGCACTCTTAAGTTGCATATTTTATTTTTTTAAAGAGAATAATATCGTTTTAATCTTCTCATTCCAGTTTCTCATAAGTGTTTGTGCAGGTAGTATTTTTCCTTTACTCTGGTCAATGTATGCAGATATAGCAGACTTCTCTGAATGGAAAACAGGCAGAAGAGCCACAGGCTTGATATTCTCTTCCTCTTCGATGTCTCAGAAATTAGGCTGGACCTTAGGAGGTGCTTTAACAGGTTGGATGTTAGCTATGTATGGGTTTGAAGCCAATGTAACGCAGACACTGGAGACCCAAACCGGTATTAGAATGATGTTAAGTTTTATACCTGCCGCTGGAGCATTACTCTCTGCCATATTTATTGCATTCTATAAGCTTAATGATTCGTTAATGATAAATGTAACTAATGACTTACAAGCCAGAAGAGCAAAAGAACAGGCCAATTAGCTGCTTTTGTAATACACTCCATTTTAGGTGTTTATACCCAATTATCCTGTAAAAAACAAAGTGATTGATCTAATAAAAAACATCAAATAAAGTATGACAACTATTTTTAAAGACCGTGTCAAACAATTGCGCGAAGCGCACGAAGCACTGTTAATCGAAAAAAATCAAAGAGAAGAAAACGGAAACGGAAGATTTGCGAGATATAAAAATCCTGTATTGACAGCTGCTCATGTGCCATTAGAATGGATATATGATTTTGATTGTAAATCTAATCCATATTTTATGGAGCGAATCGGCGTAAATGCCGTTTTCAACGCAGGAGCAATAAAATATGAAGAAAAATATGTGTTGATCGCTCGCGTGGAAGGTTCTGATCGAAAGTCATTTTTTGCGGTAGCAGAAAGCGACAACGGTATCGAAGGATTTAAGTTCTGGGAATACCCGGTTATTTTTGATGGACATGACAACGCCGACACCAATGTTTATGATATGCGTCTGGTGAATCATGAAGACGGATGGATTTATGGTCTTTTTTGTACCGAAAAAAGGGACCCGTCGGCAAATAATGGAGATCAAACATCTGCTCTAGCTCAATGTGCGATCATAAGATCTAAGGATTTGAAAGTCTGGGAACGGCTAACAGATCTCAAAACGCCTTCTCCTCAACAAAGAAATGTGGTTTTACATCCCAATTTTGTAGATGGTAAATATGCCTTCTACACACGTCCACAAGATAGTTTCATCGAAGCGGGCAGTGGTGGCGGGATAGGTTTTGGTTTATCAGATACGATTGAGAACGCGGAAATTAAACAGGAACATATTTTATTTGAAAAACAGTACCATACAGTTTATGAATCTAAAAATGGGCAAGGTCCGGCTCCGATTAAAACTGATAAAGGATGGCTGCATTTAGCGCATGGTGTAAGAAATACTGCTGCGGGTCTTCGATATGTTTTGTACATGTTTATGACAGATCTTAAGGACTTAACCAAAGTTATTCATAGACCAGGAGGGTATTTTATCGCTCCAGATAGAGGAGAAAGAGTGGGTGATGTTTCCAATGTTGTTTTCTGCAATGGTTGGATAGCAGAGGATGATGGAAGAGTTTTTATTTACTATGCATCTTCAGATACTCGTATGCACGTTGCAACATCTTCAATAGATCAGTTGTTAGACTATGTAACCAATACACCGGAAGACGGCCTCAAATCTTCTTCATCTGTAGATAAGATTATTAAACTGATCGATTCAAATCAAGAAATTTTTATAAAAGAACAAGGCTCAAATACAGATAAATTGGCTTGATGGAATTTGTAGAAGAAATAGAAAAAGAGTTGCTCCATATTCTCAATTATTGGGAAAAGCGAACCATTGACGATGTTCATGGAGGATTTGTGGGGCGTATAGATCAATCTAATCTCATTATACCCAATATGCCAAAAGGTGCTGTTTTAAACGCTCGCATTTTGTGGACATTTTCTGCAGCTTACGCCTATACTAAGAATATTGTCCATTATCAGCTTGCAGAAAGAGCATATCAATATATCAAAACCTTTTTTGTTGACAGAGAATATGGGGGAGTTTATTGGTCAGTGGATTTCAGCGGTCGTCCTTTGGACACAAAAAAGCAAACGTATGCCCTTTCTTTTGCACTTTATGGTCTGTCAGAATATTATAAAATTAATAAAGATAGTGAGGTGCTGGAATTAGCACTCAATTTATATTCTGATCTAGAAAAGCATAGTTTCGACAGGCGAAATAGCGGGTATTATGAAGCTTTTAGTAGAGAGTGGTTGGAAATTTCAGATCTCAGATTAAGTGATAAAGATGCGAACGAAAAAAAAACTATGAACACTCATCTACACATTATCGAAGCTTATACAAATCTGTATCGGTCTTGGCCTAACAATGGTTTAAAATCATCTATCAAATCTCTTTTATTAGATTTTAAAAATCATATTTTCGACGTGGATTCTAATCATCTCATATTATTTATGAATGAAGGCTGGGAGAGTAAGGTGACGATCTATTCTTATGGACATGACATAGAAGCTTCCTGGCTTTTGTTAGAGGCAGCGGAAGTTATCAATCATAGGACACTGATCAAATCGTTTAAAGAAATTGCAATCAAACTGGCTGATGCAACTCTAGAAGGAATAGGTAATGATGGAGCTTTAATCTACGAAAACAATCTTAGTAAATCTGATTTTAATAAACAAAAGCATTGGTGGGTACAAGCTGAAGCAATAGTGGGATTTATTAATGCTTGGGAAATTTCCAAACATGATAAATATCTAAAAACTGCTGAAAGCTTGTGGACATTTATTCGTACATATATTATTGATTACCAAAATGGAGAGTGGCTATGGGGGCGTAATGAGGATCTAACGATTATGGAAGGTGAAGATAAAGTTGGCTTATGGAAATGTCCATATCATAACACAAGAGCATGTCTAGAAGTAATTCGGAGAATCAAAGCAACACAAGAATACTAGTATGCCAAGTCAGGTACATGTTTTCTATAAAAACGCAACTGTAATTTCGAAGTTAAGTAGAATATGTTGAATACGTTTGACAAGAGTAAACTGTAAGTGTCCCAAAAAATCCGACAGCTTAAAACTGGACATAAATGTTTAGATTTAAGTAATAAGATGAAAAAGACACGTTTTACAGAAACACAGATTGTGCGAGCACTCAAAGAGGGAGAAG